>ERZ1027231.3-NODE-3-length-477081-cov-21.403131_pt1 | contig 477081 bp, 418 predicted proteins | sample MGYA00520866_ERZ1027231 | MGnify/ENA primary metagenome ERZ1027231 (study PRJEB33311, sample SAMEA4378411) | marine metagenome | biome: Marine biome; feature: Fjord; material: Water | collected 2014-07-20T08:00:00Z/2014-07-... | depth 75 m ...
AATTACTGCCGCATAATTGGCAGCCGTAGGCAATGTGGGTTTGCCGGACGCTTACAGATACCCTCCAAAGTTTTGGTTCTTCAGGAGGTGCGAATGCGCCTCCCTTGAAGTTCTGTCGATAACTGTACGTAAAGCTTATGTAAGAACCGATATCGCAATCGGATTATCAATTCCAACTTGAACTGCCACTGGGGAATAAATATCGACATCAGAGCTATCTACTTCAAGTGAAACAACAAGTGAATAAGCTACAGGCTTCTGATCCCTTTTTTCAGTAAGTGCCTTTTGGCTTTGGCTCCACCATCCGGCAATCGGAACTACAGCAATTAAATTTCGCAATGCTAAATCTGAAGCAGAGCCCTCCCAAGTATCTTGGTGTATTGTTCCTCTCGTCCGCAATCGTTCTTTCAAACACCAGCCGCTATTATCTACACCCCCAGCCTCGTAATTATCCGGTCTCTCAGAGAGATTAATTCGCGCAACAAAATCATCACTGCTTTCATTTTTTTGATTTAACTTGAATCGTAGGCCATGAGATTGATAGCGGAATCGCTTTGTGTACGCCCGTCGCCCAGGGTTTGGCTCAATATAGTAGGAAAGTGTTACTCTTAACTTTGCTTTAGCATTACCCAGTGCAAGTAATTCAGCCTGCGGCCATGGCAACTCAATTAAGTGCATTTCATTTAGCCCCAACCGACCATCCTTTAGCTTGTATGGGTAAATAAAATCCTGGACGACCATAGTTAAATAATTTGTTTTACTAGCCAATGCCCGATCAAGACTTGGAACGCCATGGCCAAACATTCGAAGTACGATCTCCTTCGCATCACTTTCCAATAACCCTTGAGCGACAGCCAAATCTTTATAGTTCCACATAGCATCTGTCCAAGATGCACTATGGATTATCAGAGCCCGAATTGTTTCTGACCAGTACTCCGGATACTGAGACCAAACATTAGCAGCTAATCTTGAAGTAAGTGCCGTCGCGGCGCTCGTTTCTCTGTGGTCTATAAAGAATCGGCCCTTCGTATGGTCCCCTGTGGTGACTAACGAGACACAATCAGCATTGGTAATATGTTTCTTATCCGGAGATATAATTAAATTACCACCTTCTTCTACAATATCCGGCTTAAGTGGCGCCTCCTTCCTCCAACCCCACTCTAAAGACGTTCGCGATGTAGGGGATATATCGCCCGCGTTAGATAATGCACTCCAGTCTTTATAAGTCCACTCTGACACATCAGTCATTTGAGTATATGCGCCTACAGTAATCGCATTCCATGCTTGGCCGGGGTCTTCAATACTACATTTCGCAGTTGCTTCACGATAATCTATACCGACATCATCACCGCGAACATTTCCTCCACTAATCACAAAAAGCCGCGTACCTTCCGCATCAAATGCGAGATAGTCAATCTCGCTAGACCACGACGTCGGTTGTCCAGTAATACCGTCATGGTCTGCTGTTATCGCAATAGAGACTACCCGATTTAACTTCGCATTTTTTTCTGCTTCTTTAACCGCATAATATGTAAGCGACCCATAAAGCTCTTTTTCATTTACACCGAGAGGAGGAAGTACACGACAAGACTCGAGCTGATACGTAACTGAAATAGCTTCATCTGAAAGTATCGCTTGAGCGATATCACCGTATATTGACAACCCAGCTTGCAAAGTACCGTGAACATTCCCCGAGTCATAATCCGGCCAATCAACATTCCACTTGTAGCAGTCACTTGCTTGCAGGGAGGGAGAAATCAAAGGATGGTTGTAGTCGACACCACTATCGAAAATCAGGATTGAAGCTGTCGGAGTTTCTATATAGCTTGTCTTCTCGAGCAATAAATCTGCCCATTCAGCTTGATCAATAGGCTGCTGGCTTAGTAAAAAGTTTGCAGTATCGACTATTCGACGGAGCTCAACGAGGCATGAAATTAACGCTACAGAACCCTTTAGCTGGTTCGCTGATGCATTAACACATAAAACCGACTGGAACTCGAACTCTAATAAGCCACCACTTACAGTTATATTTTGATTCTTGCAATATTCTTTAAATTCTTCTATCTCTTGACGCTTAAGGCTAATTCGACGCAACCATACTTCCCACCAGATAACCTCATCTTCGCTACCCGGGTAGCGACTAGGGCTGGACGTCCAAAAATCACTCAATTGTGCTAAACGAACCTCAGCAATATTGTCGAATAGAGTGTCATTGGTTTGCCCGCCAGCTTGGCCTATATATCGTTGGAGTTTATTCGTGAAGACCGTACGCTTATCGTCAAATATTAATACAGTTGCCCGCCACTGCTCACCTTCCACTCGAAGATTGCAAAGCTTACATTCCCTTGTATCCAACGATTCAATTGCTAGTTCAAATCCCGGAACACTCAATATCTCAATATAAGTACCGGGCGCCTCACTTATATATTCGACTGGCCGTTCTTCAGGAAAAAAGCTATTGATAGAATTAACTAAGGACGTTCCGTGACTTACTCTCTCGCTAATTGCTCGCTCAAATTTTTTGAAATTTCCGCGCCCGGAGCCCGAGTAACCTAGTTCTATCCGTTTGTTCTCGAGAAAGATGTGCTTGAAATCCATTTCATTCCTTAGTTCATATTACCCTTGACGCCAATGCACCTATAAGTAAATCAATTGTCATCTCGCCTTTTCGATAAAGCACTGCGTCCTTAGCTGCCTCATCACAAGCCTGCCCTAAATCGGCATAACTTAAATTTTCGACGTATTTGTAAGTGTCTCGAATCTTCGATTTACTTAATCGAAATTGTACTAATCTGTTAAGGATAAACCTTGCGGCTTCTTCTTTGCTTGGTTTTTGAAACTCGACAATGTCATCAAATCTACGAAAAAGCGCTTTATCTAAAAGCTCCGGATGATTAGTCGCGCACACTATTAAGCTTTCTGAGTCGTCATCCTCAAAAAACTTTAAAAATGAATTTAGAACCCGTCGAACCTCGCCGACATCATTGTTCGAATCACGGTGTGCGCCAATGGCATCAAACTCATCAAAGAGATAAACCGCACGAGATGTCGATATTTGATCAAAAACCGCTCGCAACTTTGCCGCAGTTTCTCCCAAGTAACGGCTAATCAACCCATCAAACTGAAGTGTATACAGAGGCAGGCGTAATTCGGTAGCAAGTACCTTAGCACTTAGCGTTTTACCGGTACCTGGCGGACCAGTGAGTAATATTTTTCTTGTAGGTGAAAGACCATATTTTAACAACTCGGCATATTGACGATGCTCTAGAATAGTTTTCTCGATTTTACCTTGTATCGATGGATTAAGAACAATCTCGGATAACTTAGTATCCGCATGAGTCAAATGCAGAAGCGACCCAAGGTCCACCCTATTTGTATCGTGGCTAGTAGATCTCTTAATTGCGCTGAATTTAGCAAGCCTAGAAGTAGCAGGGGTGTCTTGCTCTTTCTTAGAACGTACTAATGACCGTAATTCTCCGGCAAACTTGGTATGCCCGAGGCGGTCCTCCCTGTCAGCCATTTGTAAGGCAACAGTTAAGAAGCGATTTTCATCACTATCTAAAAAAGACTTTACTAGTGCTTTTATTTGATCAGCGGAAGCCATAATAATCAGTTTAAGTGGATATAATCTCAGTATGTAATATTTAGGCTCACACCGCTATTACTAAGATTAACAGAATGAAGAATCAGTCATGCATTCTGTCTACACAAGATTACTTATAATAGGATGAATAAATAAAATCATCGTAAGCCATTGATTTTATTGGTGCCCGGGGCCGGACTTGAACCGGCACGACATTGCTGTCGGGAGATTTTAAGTCTCCTGTGTCTACCGATTTCACCACCCGGGCTAAGGGGTTCTGGCGTAAGAGCCAGTAATGATACAAAAACCTATGAACAACGGCTTTCGGGTAGCGCTAGTGCTTTAAAAGCGTTCGCAGTCTACTGATATGATTCAAAAAAATCAACGGCTTAGGGGCTTTAATTACTGCCTAATTGGCAATTACCGCCTGACGCGCCCGTTGCCGGGCACGATAGCGCAATGACAGCACTAATGCGGCCAGTAGGCCCGCCATTGTCCATAGCGGGTATTTAAGGCCATAAACCAATGGGCTCAGGCCCACCCGGGTGATTACCCGTAGCGTGGTTGAGCCTGCAATGGTCTCTGCTATTGGTGGTGAGTATTGATAATAGGTGGCCACCAAGCTGCGCCCCCAGCTGTAGGGCAGCAATACGGTGTCGCGAAAATTGCGCAATACTTGTACATCTGGCGCCATATAACTGCCATAGGCCGCAGTGGCGATAAAACAGGCTCCGCCGCCACCGCCACCACCGCTACTTCTAGCTGCCGGTGTTGCTGGTAGCGCTTGGCCCACCGATATGGCAAGGGCGCTTGCCGCTGCCTCCGCATTAATTAGGCCGTCACCACTTACATCGTCATAGCCATTGGCTGCGCGACGACCATTTACGTCGATAGCAGTATTTTTTACCGCGGCAATCAATTGCGCTGGCGTCGCTGTTGGGTAGGCTTGTTTATAAAGCGCAAAAACCGCAGCGGCATTAGGCGCAGCAGCAGAGGTCCCATAAAAGTTGGGGAAGTTATCTGGCTCGCCATCTTCTGGCGCCACATTGGCAGACGACACCCCCAAAAAGGTGTTGTTGTTGCCGTCAACTGCGGCAAAGCTGGGTACTTCGCGATTTTCTACTTGATAATTGCCGTTTTGATCAAACTGCAAGCGATTGGTACCGCCCCTTGAGGTAAAAGGTTCTGGGTCGATACCAATGGTATCGTAGCCTTCTGGACGAAATTCTGGCGACTCCCACCACGGCACGGCCGCGACTGACGCAACGTTGCGAGCCATTGAGTGACCCCAAACAGCAACGCCATTGTAGGGGTACTCAACATTGCTGGGCTTATCGCCTGTGATCAACATCCGAAACTCTAAGCGAATACCCGCCTTTTGCGGAATGTCGTCTTGGTTGCCATCAAAATGTTCAACTGCAATATAAAAAACTTCGGTGCTAGGCCCACTCTCTAAGGTCACAAACTCAAAGGCGTCACCACTTGGGTTGCCGGTTGTTCCCTGCTTATTTTTTCCGGCATCGACGTAGTCTGGATTAGCTTCGTTGAACGCGAGCAAACTCGGCGAGCGCGTCGCGTATAAATCGAGGTCTATTTGTGCGCCCTTGGCAGGACTAACCGACTCATTGGGCTGGTTCCAATTCAGTACAACATAAGTTAATGAATTAGGCGCAAGGGTAATGGCCAAAAACTGATCACTGCCACTTGAGCGCCAGTTATGTAGGTCATTGCCCGTTGGCACTGCACTAACACCCGGCTCATCTATACTGGTATTTGAATCTTTAAACAGGAAGCGATAGGCCTGATCGGCGTCATTACCCGCAGCAGTTAAGTAAGGTATACCCGCCGCCACACAGCGACTGGCCGCCAGTGCAGGCAAGTCGTCTTGATACACGCTTTCGCTGAGAAACAAAATGTCATCAACGACAATATCCGCTTGCCCTGGGCTGCACAGGCGATCTATGGCCTCAGCCAATTCAACCCGGCTTCTGCCTGCCGCATGAAATAAAAAATTGGCGCCCGGCGCAACGTCATAGGCCAACTCAGCCATGGCAGCCCCTTCGTCGGTGCGGTCTTCGACATCGTCTCTAAGCAGGCCAATTGAAGCCGGAAGGTCACCGCTATCTTGAGAGCGACTGCCCTGCAGATTACCGGCAGCATAGAGTGCAGGCACGGTATTGTCATCGCGCATTGCACTGGTCTGGGCAAAGCTGTCTGAAATTATCCCAATGGTCTGACCGCTACCATTTACGCCTAAGGTATTACTGATAATATCGGAACGCATCGCCCGCCCCGCCCGGCTAGTAACCGAGCCAACCCGCAGTACCGAGGGCGTTTCTAAATTAAGCGAGCGGATATTACTGAGTTCAGCCAGGGCAAACAGTGCAAGGGCTGAAGATGTTCTCACCGACGCATATTTGCCATTACCGCTTAAGAATAATAGCTCAATGCCCTGTTCAGCTAAAAACTCCTGCAAACCGGTGTCATTATCAAGATGTAACTCAACGACCATGCCTTTCTGCGCGCCGCTGCTGCCGCGCAGTAAAGCCTGCTCTTGGCCAATATCGATTAAAGGCTGACGATTGACGCCAACCGCCCGCTGCAGATGGCTGTCCATTTTAGCGAGTGCTGGCGAGGTTTGTGCAAGCTTCTGCTTTATATTGGCTTCTGCAAAAACACCGGTGCTAAGCAGACTAATGCCAAACACCAGTATTGTTGGCCAGCTATTTTTTACGCTCATCGAATGCCTTCAGGGATAATTCCCGCTTGGGTATATCAGTGCTCACTGACACTGCTGTAACTCCTTCAATCGCGACTAGCTGCTGCAATTGCACTCGGGTTTTAACCCAAAGCCTAAGACGCTGATTAACCGGATTCATGTAGTCTAATGTATAGCCTGCGTTTTTGATATTTGCGACCATCGCGTCAACGTTTTTCGACCAATAGCGAATATCTACCAATAAGCCCAATTCTGGATCAATGTGGATCGCCAAGCCCTTCGCGGTTATACGCCACAAAGACTCATCTAGATTCACCAAAGTGTCTAAAGGCGCATGCAAAACCACATTTTGAATAGTGACCGCGTCGCGGCTCTCGCGTTGGCGATCCGCCTCTTGGTTGGTACAAGCAAACAACAAGCCGCCCACTGCAACAAGGACTAAGCACAGGTCAATGACAGCCGTAACATACTGTTTTAGCGTTAGCATTAGTTCTCCTATCCTGTGCCGATAAACAGCGTAATTTATCCATGCCCGTTAGTTTAACGGTTGCGGCCACCGTAATAAGTAAGGGATTCACACAGGCCCAGCCACCAAATTGCGCGCTTGACATCGACCGCTAACATATATGAAAATTCGAATATGTTAGCCAAGGTCGCGCCCACTATGCCACTACCCCAATTTTTCAAATGCCTTGCGGAGGACACTCGGCTTAAAATTTTGCTGCTACTTAAAAGCCATGCCGAGCTGTGTGTTTGCGACCTGACCCTTGCCCTTGCAAGCAGCCAACCTAAAGTGTCTCGCCATCTTGCCGAACTTAAAAAGCATGGCTTAGTGAGTGACGAGCGGCGAGGAAAGTGGATTTACTACCGTTTAAACACCGCGCTAGCGCCGTGGCAGGAGTCGGTAATCGCGCTGGCATTAAGCAATACACCCGATTTTATTCACGCCGAAAACACACTACTGAACAGTCACCTAAATGAGCGCTGTTGCTAATTTGCGCGCGCCTTCACTCTACCGAGTACGATCATGACCACGCCATTTAAGATTTTATATATCTGCACCCACAATCGCTGCCGCAGCATTTTATGCGAGGCCATTAGCAACGCAGCGGGCGCAGGTGCAATTGAGGCGCGCAGCGCGGGCAGCCAACCTAGCGGCGAAGTTCACCCTTTGAGCCTGCGATATTTGGACGAGCTAGGCATTGCAACTACTGAGCTGCGCAGCCAGTCCTGGGACGAGCACCGCAATTTTGCGCCGGATTTAGTTATTACGGTTTGCGACAGTGCTGCCGGCGAAGCCTGCCCACTGTGGTTGGGCAGCGCCCAAAAAGTGCATTGGGGATTGGCCGACCCATCAAAACTCACGGGCAGCGATAGCGAGATCGCCGCAGGGTTCCACGCTTGCATCGCAGAAATTCAGCGCCGTACCGCCGCGCTTCTGGCCTTAAACCTGGGCGCATTGCCAGCCGATGAGCGACTCGCGGCCCTGCGCACGCTCGGCGCACACTAAACTACTGTTACCTTTCGGAGTATTACATGGGATTATTTGAACGTTACCTGAGCGTTTGGGTGGCACTGAGCATTGTGGTCGGCGTTGTGTTGGGGCAGGTCTTTCCCGCCCTCTTCAGCCTTGTTGCCAGCCTCGAAGTAGCTCATGTTAATTTAGTGGTAGCAGTGCTTATTTGGATCATGATTTACCCAATGATGATCCACATTGATTTTGCGGCTATGAAGGATGTTGGCAAAAAGCCAAAAGGTTTAGCCCTTACGCTGGTTGTGAACTGGCTGATAAAGCCCTTCACCATGGCGCTCATCGCCTGGCTATTTTTTGACGTGCTGTTTGCCCGCTGGGTCGACCCCCAATCCGCCAGCGAATACATTGCTGGGATGATTTTACTCGGCGTAGCACCCTGCACGGCAATGGTCTTTGTTTGGAGCCAACTCTGTAATGGCGACCCAAATTACACCCTGGTCCAAGTTTCAATAAACGATATTATTATGGTGTTTGCCTTTGCGCCGATTTGCGCCCTTTTACTTGGCGTTAATGCTATTACCGTGCCGTGGCAAACTCTGCTGCTATCTGTGTTTTTATATGTGCTTATTCCCCTTGCTGCTGGTTACCTCACCCGCAAACTCATTAGTGGCAACGGCATTACCAAGCTCGGCAAGACCCTCAAACCGTGGTCTATTTGCGGCTTATTAACCACCATCGTGCTGCTCTTTGGTTTTCAGGCTGACGTTATTCTGAGCAAGCCCCATATTATTGTGCTTATCGCCATTCCACTGCTCATTCAAACCTATGGCATTTTTGCCTTGAGTTTTTTTGCCGCGCAGCGCCTGCGCCTGCCCTTTAATATTGCCGCGCCAGCCTGCATGATCGCCACGTCCAACTTCTTTGAGCTAGCGGTAGCCGTAGCCATTTCGCTGTTTGGCTTAAACTCGGGGGCAGCGCTAGCAACGGTGGTTGGCGTATTGGTTGAAGTGCCGGTGATGTTGTCGCTAGTGTATTTTGCGAATCGTAATCAGCATCGCTTTGGGTGATATCGCTCGATGCTTGACGGGAGACAGGAGCCCAAAGGCACGCTGATAGTGGCGGATGTAGCGCGCCTGAGCTCTGATGTTTAAGGACATTCGCTGCGCTCACATGGATCCCTGCCTGCGCAGGGATGACTTCATGTGCGACAGGGATGACATGATCTGCGCAGGGATGGCTTCATGTGCGGCAGGAATGGCTTCATGTGCGGCAGGGATGGCTTGATATGCGCACATACGACCTGATGCGCGTACGTGTGACAAGGTTTGGGGAGACATAATTTGATGTGTGCACGTATGACGAGGTGTCGGCAGGTATAACTTGATTGGCTCGGAGTGAGCGCAATTAGGCGCGAAAAGTTCGTCACACCTGCGGAGGCAGGTGTCTATTCTAGCGACGACGCTACAATAATGTCGCCTTTACGAACGCGATAGCCGCTTTTGGTTTTAGCCTTTCCCATCCCTAAGCGCTCTTAGAATTTTGCAGGCGCGTAACCAGTAACTTCACTAATACCCATTTCCTTACCGAGTGCGGTCAGCGGATGTACTACAACCAAGCCCCGCACCGTTTTTTTGAATTTACCCATATCGGCCTGCTCGGCTTTGGTCAAGGCTCTACTAAACCCAAGGGCCTTGAGTTCTTCGGCTTTGCCCGCATTTTGCGCCCCGCGCATACCTTTAATACTGGCTACTTTACGGCTTAAAGTACTAAGCTCTTTTTTAAACTGCAGCACTGACTTTTGATCGTCCCGCAATTTAGCCGCTTCTAATTTACGGCGATACAGGTCAATTTTATTATTCAGTTGCTGGATATCTTGATTCAAATTCATGGTGTAAACCTCACTCTGGGTGCGCACACGCACACCGCTGCGCCAGCGCTTCTTAGCGCTGGCCTAATAATTGGCGGCAGTATAGCAAGAAGTCTCGACCCGAATTGAGTCAACTAAGCCAGTTCACGAAAATTACCTGATAAAGCGCTGAGGAGACCACCCGAAACCGGGAATAGCGGCAGTGGCCCGCCCTTGGGTCACTGCCGAGCTTAAATGCTAGGCTAAATCGCTTACTTGCTTGCGCTGAGGCGCTTGCCCAGCGAGTAGATCGTCGGGCTGCTCGTTGTCGGGTTGCGATTTAGGGAAATATTTTAAGAAATAGGGTCTACGCAACACCAGAAACGCTGCAGGCACAAAAAACAGAGACAAAATCGTTGTCAGCACGGTGCCACCGGCTAGCACAATCGCAAATGGTGGCCAGAACCCGCCTCCAGATAAAATAAGAGGTAGTAAGCCCACCACCGTTGTTATTGTGGTGGAGCTGATGTGCTTAGTACATATCGCTACCGTCTCAACAATTTCAACTCGATTCCCAGACATTGCCAACGGCGAGGCTTTAAGCTCTGTCAAAATAACAATTGCCGCGTTAACTGCTAAGCCCATTAACCCCATTAAGCCGATAATCGCTGTAAAACCGAATGGGAATTGCGCTAACCAAAGGCTTAACATGCCCATACCCGCCGATTGAATAGCCACAATAAAGACCAAGGCGGACAACCTAAAGGAATCAAAGGCCATTACCACCGTCACGACCAGTAGCACCAGAATAATCCCGACGCTCCCTAGCAGTTTACCCACGGTGTTATTACGCTCTTCGGCTTCGCCGCCAATCTCCAGCTTATAGCCACCTGGGACCACAAAGCCTTCATTCTCTATATTCGCTTTTATGCGATTAAGCACCACCGCTGGCAGCACGCCATTTCCGATATACACTTCAACGGTATTCATTCGCATACCGTCCCGGCGTGATATTTTGGCTTGCGCTGGGCGCAAACTCACATCCGCCAAGGCCGACAAGGGGCGCGAGCCCGTTGGCAGCGCCAAGGGAAACGACATTAACATATCAACGCTCAATTGCTTAACCTGCGCGCCAGATACCCGAATTGGAATCTGTTCAGTGCGATCAAGCAAGCTACTACTGACAACACCGTCGACACTCGCCGCCAGTAACCGTGACAAATCTTTTAAGCCGACCTTACTGCGCTGAGCCTCACTTTCATCAATATCTAACCAAACCTTGGGCACAACTTCAGCGAGCGAGTCACGAGTGTGAATAACATCCTCGGTTTCTAGGGCGATGCGTCTCAGCTGATCACCGAGTCGTTTTAACTGAGCTATATCATTTCCATACAAGCGCAGCTCAACCGGTGCATTCGATGGCGGCCCCTGCGCCAAGCGCTGAACCACAATTTGATAGTCAGGAAACGCCGCATCGAGCTCGGATTGCAATTCACCTACTAAGCGATTGGCCGCCTTAAAATCGACCACCGTGATCATCGCCTGCGCGTAGTTGGATGAACCGTCGCGACTGTCTTTTAAATTGTAATAAAACGACGGCCCGTTTTGCCCAACAAACCAATTTAAAGCCCTTACCTCGGGGTGCGCATTGATAAGTGTACTGACTTCCTCGGTCGCTTTTAACGTGCGATGTATGCTGGTGCCCGCGGGAAGAAATAGCTCAAAATTAATCATATCCCGGTCTGACGGCGGGAAAAACTGTTCTGGTAAGGTGCTTATCAAAAAGAAGCCACACAGCGGCAAGATTGACGCCAACAACATCACTCGGCGAGGTCTTAGCAAAACCCAGCCAAGTATGGACCTAAAGTAATTATCTAATTTCGGATGACTCGTGCCGCTGCGTTGTTTTTTGTCCAACCACCGACCGGCTATCGGGGCTATGATCAGCAAAGAAATGAGCCAGGAACCGGCTAGCGAAAATATAACCGCATACGCTAACGGACCGATAAATTCGCCAGCGGGGCCTGCCATTAAAACAATTGGCATAAACGTTAAAATAGTCGTTAGTGTTGAGCCCAGCAGCGGTATCCAAAGGTGGCGTAAGGCTTTGGCCGACGCGGCGACTGGCGAATAACCATTGCGACGATTTCGCATTACCGTATCTACAACCACAATCGCGTTGTCGACCATAATACCTAACGCAACTATAAGCCCTGTGACCGACATCTGATGGATGGGCAGGTCAAAGAAACGCATACAGGCGAGAGAAAACATCATGGTTAATGGCAATGACACGGCCACAATAACCGCCGACCTCAAGCCCAGGGTGTAAAGTAAAATAATAAAAATGAAGATAAAACCGAGTAAAATATTATTTACCAATTCACTCAACCGAACATCGTTGTAGCGCTCTTGTACAAATAGCTCTTGCACCCCGACTTCTTCGGGCAATGTTTTCTTAAACTCGGCAACTTCCTGCTGCAGTCTTTCTGTCCAATGATCGCCCCGGCGGTCAGACAGCATCCGCGACCCCACTGCCACACCGCGCTGGCCGCCAATTATTGCAAATTCAGACGGCGAATCTGGCTCGCCGCGATATATTTCTGCAATATCTTGCAGCTGCAATGAGCCACCGTTGGCTAGGGTTAACAGCGGCGTACGGCGAACCCGCTCAAGCTCATCAAAGCCACCCTCTAACTCAAGGGACAAACGCTGCGTGGCATTACTCAATTCACCGGCCGCTGTTTTAGCGTCACTATTGCTTAATAAGGCCGCTATTTGCGGTACATCCAGCCCGACCGCAGCCGCTTTGACGACATCAACTTTAACTTGAACCTCTTCCGCAGGGGCGCCGTAGAGCTTCACTAAATCCGTTCCAGACAGACCGCGCAGTCGGCTGGCCAATTCTTCTGCATAGCGACCAAGGCGCAATTCGTCAACCTCACCGTCGGCCTGCCAAACAAGCGCGCCGATCCACGTAAAGGCGTGGCCACGCTCAGTATCAACAACCGGTGCTGAGGCGCCCGCTGGCAGCAAGTGTCGCGACTGTTCAATTTTGTCGCGTATTTCTGCCCACAACACCACATTCTCGTCGCCGTAAATTTCGTCTTTCAACTGCACCACGACGATCGACACCCCAGAGCTAGAGTGGGATGTGACATGAACAACTTCGGGAATACGGCGAATGACGTCTTCTAAGGGCTCAGATACCAGTGTTTCGATCCGCTCCGCACTTGCGCCGGGAAAAGCAGTAATCACCAGCGCATGCCGATTGGTCATCTGCGGGTCTTCCATGCGCGGCAAACTGCCTATGGCAGCAAGCCCCGCCACCAAAATAAGGGCAAATGCCAGCGCGACCATCCGCGGGTTGTTAAGGAGATTTTGGCTCATTCGGGTTTACTCCTGGGCCAAAATAACATGCAATTCAGGCGCTAAGCGATGAATACCACCACTGACAACACGGTCGCCACTGCGTAGCTCGCCACTTAAAAATACTTGGCCTTCATATTGATAGACGACTTGCACCGAGCGCTTTTTTAACTGAAATCGGTCCTCTTCCGTCGGCACTAGCTGATAAACAGCCCAGGTCCCACGCACGTCCTCGAGCAATGCCTGCAGCGGTACCCAAAAGCCTGCGACCTGACGTGTCTCGGGCAAAATTAAGTATGCGGTATTACCATCAACAGCTGGGGCATCAACCGGCATGCTAACGCGCACTGTACGTGTTTGCGTGCGCCAATCAAGATTCTGCGAAACCGAAATAAGGTTCGCTTGCCATTCGCCAAAATCACCCATTACGGGTAAGGGTTGACCAACAACGAGATTGCGACCCAGCTGGTCAGAGATCCCAAAAACGGCTTCACTGCGGTTGGATTGCACAATTTGCATCAGTGGCTGCCCGGCTGCAACCAGCACCCCCGCTTCTAACTGCATACCGGCAATTTCTCCGGCAAAGGGCGCAAGGAGCTTGGATTTTTGTAAGCGTAAGGCCACACCCTTAAGTTTGGATTCAACTTGCGCTAACTGCGCCGCCGTCGCTTGGCGATTTGATGCTAGGGTTTCCAGCTGACCTTCCGACACGTAAGCCTTGTCGCGCAAAGCCTGCAAGCGAATGAGGTCTTTATCAATTTGTGCGAGACGGGTGCTGACTTCGGTCCGCGCCGAATTGAGCTCAGTTTGCTCGATCTTCAAACTGCGGGTGTCTAAGCTTGCAAGCACCTGCCCCGCCTCGACACGCTCGCCGTCTTCAACGCTTACGCTCATTACTTGCCCAGCAAGCTCAAAGCCGATCTCGGCGCGCTGACTGCCGATGACGCGCCCAGCAAATAGGCGTTGCGCGTCATAGGACGACTGTTCTTGAATAGTCAGGTAATTTACTGGATGCAGTCGTGTTTCAGCCTGCGCCCCCACCAGAAGAAAATTCGCTAAACATAGTAGCGTCGCTGCGGTATAAAAGCGTTTCATTGCCAACATTCTCAAGTGGATCCAGATTGGCACGAATATAGATAAATCAAACTGGACTGTCTAGTCTATTTTGTTTAAATTAGCATTACAAAAAGGCAATCACGGATACTGTAACGTGCAAGAAAAACGTGGCCGCTCCAAAAGCGAAGAAAAACGCCAGCAAATCATCCTCTCCGCAGGAATGCTGTTTGTCGAACACGGCTTTGAAAAAGTCAGTATGGAAGGCATTGCCAAAACAGCCGGGGTTTCTAAGCAAACGGTATACAGTCACTTTGGCAACAAACAGCAGCTATTCACCGCCGCAATCGAGTCCAAATGTGACGAATACGAGCTCGTCCCCGAAAAGCAAAGCAGCGCAATGGGCTGCGAAGCTTATCTCACTTATTTCTGCAGCCACCTCGCCTCGCTGCTGAGCAGCCCCGAAGCAATTGGTATTTTTCGGGTTTGCGTGCGCGAAGGCGGTAATACCGAAGTTGGCGAACTGTTTTGGGCCGCAGGGCCAGATAAAATCAGGCAGCGCCTGAGCAACTATTTAAGCGAGCAAAACCAGTTAGGTCACTTGCGCATCGACAATATTGACTTCGCCGCAAGCCAGCTCATCGCAATGATCCACAGCGAGGCGCAATTTCGCAACTTACTGTGTATTGGTAATTCAAAGTCTGCCACTGAACTACAAAACTATGCCCAGCATTGCGTGCGTATGTTTTTAAAAGCCTACCAAACGTAATTCTGCAGCGGCCTTAGTCCTCGAGTTCTTTGTGGAGCGCTGGCGCCGCCCCCGAATCGAGCGGCGGTTTAGCCCCGTCGGTTTGCGCGGCCAACGACGAGTTTGCCGTCAATTTAATAACCGCCTTTTGCAGCATCATGCTATTTGGGTAGACCACTGTGGTGCCGTCATCCCGCCGAATAAGCACATGGAACAAAGCAATTTCTAAAATTCGGCCGCTAATATCATCGTCTTTATCCACCACCCTAATGCGATCACCAATACCATAGGGGAAGGCAAAAAAGATAATCACGCCGGCAGTTAAATGACTGAGCATTGACCACTGTGCAATCAAGGCAATGCCAAGCACCGCCAAAAATGACGATATAAAAATGAATACTTGGTGGTAGCCCAAGCCTAAGAAAAAACACACGAGCACAAAGCCCAACAGCAAGGTTCCAAAATTCAAACTCTTGCGAACATAGCCCACGCGCAAGGCGGAACGCTGATTTTTCTCAGCAAAATTAATCAACATGGTGTTGAGCACACGGTTCAAATAAAACATGACACCGACGGCAAGTAACACAATCAAAAACTTATTCATTTACTGGTATATCCCATTGAACTATTACTGCGTTCTAAGTACTTTTGTGGGCGACGCCCACGTTTTAACGACTTTAAATTCTCTTGGTAAGAAACACTGTCTTCGGGTAAATAACTGCACAGGCTAAATAACCGCGTTTGCTCTCGCAACCAGGCCGCCCAACAAGCGTGCCCTGCCGCGACCCGCCGAAGGTAATCGTCCGGTGTTTCTCCTGCGCGACGCGGCACCCCCTTTCTTGCCAGCGCGGCGCAGCTAGCAAGGTAATAGCGTGCGGCCAAGTCCTCGCCAGCACGCTTAGGTAAACGCAAACTAAAGAAGGCAGCCAAGCACAGCGGTATGCCCCCAGCCAACATAATGACTAACATCAAGCGCTGGGGGTTAATATCACCAAGCACTCGCAAGAGAAAATCATTTTGGGTGCCGGAATCATAATTGAGTATCCAGCGCGCCCACGCGTAATTAATATTATCAACAAAATATCGCAAACGCTTAGCCCATTCATACTTGCGCAGAGACAATGGCGACTCGCCCAAATACCCCTCTTGATCCCGCAGCATTGCTTCTGCGCCTAAACGAATACGATTGGGGGCCACCGTGGCGGTTGGATCTACCCGCAACCACCCCTGCCCCTCAATATACACTTCTGCCCAGGCGTGGGCGTCTGACTGATTAACCAATAGGTAGCCATCGCGATCATTAAACTCACCACCTTGGTAGCCCACCACTATCCGCGCAGGCACCCCTGCCGCGCGCATTAAATACACAAAACTACCCGCAAAATGTTCGCAAAAGCCCTGACGGCTATCAAACAAGAACTCATCGACATTACTCTCTCCGAGTAAGGGCGGTGTGAGGGTGTAAATAAACGGTGTTTGCTCAAAATACCGAATTGCCGCAGCAACCCGGTCTTGGGCGTCTGGCCACTGCGTCTGCCACTGCGCTGCCAGCGCCTCGGCTCGTGGGTTAGCCGCCCGGCCTAAGCTCAAATTTTTACGACTTAACGCCTTATTGTCGACCAGAGCTTGGCCCAAATTACTGTTCACGGTGTACTGTAAGCGGCCCGTTATTGGCCTGGCCGGTAACCATAAATGCTGATTGCTGTAATAAACATCATCGCGGTTTACCACCGCCTGAGGTAGCGTGTACAACCATTTATGGCTGCCCGGCTCCAAGGTTACGGTGTAATCCAGCTGCGGCTCGGCTAATACCGGAGGAGGCATTTTATTCGACCATAACGACCAGCTACTGCGAGTCCAACGCCGACCATCAAAATCATCGAGCACCAGCCCTCGCCAGTATAAATCGTGGGAGGCTGGCATGACGCCGTTAAATCGCACCCTGAAAGCCAGCGCGCCAGACTGACTTAATTTAGCAATATCGCCAAACTCCAGCGAGTCAGACATGCCCGTGGTCGCCTGCCCGCCGGGCAATGGCATGGTCCACAATGGCCCAATACGGGGGAATATCACAAACAACATCAGCATCAATGGCAGGGATTGCAAGGCCATGACGGCGACCACACGCAACATCGGCAGGGTCTTTGCACGTCTGCGCTGCAGTGCTTGCTGGGCCAATAGCAATACTGCGATCTGCAATAGCGCCATAATGAGTGCGCCAATCTGCTGAGAAAACAGGAGTCCGCAAGCAACAATGAAATAACTGAGCATTAATATAAGCCAGTGATCTCGCGCCGTTTTGAGCTCTAATAATTTAAGTACAACCGCTAACACCAAAATGGTGACCATGGCTTCTAACGAAAACAATGATGGAAACGAGAAGTAGACGCCGCCAAGGGTGCTCAGTGCAATACACGCCTTGATCCAGCGCGCGGGAAACGACCACGCAGCGCTAACAATGCGCCAATACCAGAGAGCCACAAATGCCCACACCGCGAGTATCCACACCGGCAACACGCCGAGCTGCGGCGCCAAGGTCACCAATTGCGCCAACAGCAGCCAAATGACGGCCTGGCGCTGCGCGACAAAATTAATATTCGCGGTCGTCATTTAAAAGACCGCCAGTTCGCGCAGAACCTTGCTCAGCTGCCCGCTGCCAGAGCCTGACGCCACGGTAAGTTTTGGCAATTTCAAACCGTAAGCCAGACCTTGTTTGTCACAGTCTAGCGCCCAGGCACAAAGTGTACTCAAGCGCTCTTCCACACTGAGGCCCTCTAAGCTATCCCAATCTAAAATCAACTCATCGGCCTGAGACTGTTCATATTGTTTTACCAGTAAACCCTGGCCCTTGGCGTAAGCCTTCCAAAAAATTCGCCGAGGTGACTGCCCCGCCTGATAACGATTAAAGCCACTGAATTCATCGCTATCATTGCTGCGATCAGGAATATGTCCCTCGCCGCTGTCAGCGCTGTTTAACAAGGGACGCAAACAGCGCGGCTGCGGATAAACAAGGCAATGCCAATCTAAGGACGGTGCACTCCAGCAGCGCAAAATCCCTAAAGGGTAGCGCGACGTGACTTCCATCCGCCCCGGCCGCAAAGCGCCGCGCTTCTGTGTAGGGTATTTAATAATGACGTTGGCTGCGCCCATCTCGGCGTCGATATCGCACACTTCCATTTGTTGATTGGGAAAGCCAACATTCAAGCGATGGCGATCTCGCCGCCCAGCCTCCAAGTGCAGATGAAAACTGGCTAATTCACCGGCAAATACCGGCTCAGCCGCACCGGCGCGCAGCAGCAGCCCAGATAAATTTGCGTAGGTGTGTAATATCGCCACCAGAAAAATGCTGAATAACCAAAAGCATAAGGCAAAGATTAAATTATTCTGATAATTAATGGCCAGCAGTAGCAAGCCCAGCAACATGATGGCAAAGCCCAAGCCAGCACTGGAGGGAATGATAAAAATACGGCGTTGATTGAGGGTGATTTCACTACAGCGCGGACTGCGTTTGTCTAACCAGCTATTAAAACGGCGACGAAATAACGCTCTAATCCGGTTTTTCATCGCTATACCACTACCGGTACCTGTGACAATAAGCGCTTAATTAAATCCGCGCCATCACCTTGGCCGTCGGCAGCTGCCTTGAGTCGATGGGCGGCAACGGGTTCTAGCACCAATTGGATGTCGTCGGGCAACACATAGTCACGCCCTTGTAACATCGCCCAGGCCTTCGCGCATTGAATAAGTGCCAATGCGGCGCGGGTAGACAGGCCAAAAGCATAGTGGGAATCTTGACGGGTAAAACCGATTAGACGCTGAACATACGACAGCACGCTGTCGCGAACTTCAATTGCGTCTACCGCATTTTGCAGGGCAATAATCTTTTCGGCATTGAGCAAGGGTCGCAGCTGGCTTAACACCGAGCGGGGATCACCGCCCGCCAGCAAGCGCCGCTCCGAGCGCTCATCGGGGTAACCGAGTGAAATCCGCATCAAAAAGCGGTCGAGCTGGGACTCCGGCAACGGAAAGGTTCCAGACTGAAACCACGGATTTTGGGTCGCCATAACAAAATAAGGCTGGGGCAAAGGACGCGTTTCGCCTTCAATGCTGACCTGCTGTTCTGCCATTGCCTCAAGTAATGCGCTTTGCGTCTTTGGGCTGGCGCGATTAATTTCATCAACGAGTAAAAATTGAGTAAAAATTGGCCCCGGATGAAAATGAAAAACGTTGCTGTTACGGTCGAATACCGAGACCCCTAGAATATCGGCCGGCAACAAATCGCTGGTAAATTGCATGCGCTGGTAGTCCAGCCCGGTGACTCTGGCAAAGGCCTGGGACAAGGTGGTTTTACCAACGCCGGGCACGTCTTCAATTAGCAGATGACCCCGCGCTAATAAGCAGCACAAGGCTTGCTGTACTTGACGGTCTTTACCTAAGACAACTCGCCCGATTTCTGCACTTACCGCCGCTAACACAGCCAATTGATCAGACGGCATCGAGGCCACGCTGTAAGTCGGCGCGCAAATCCGCAATATCTTCTAGGCCGACCGCGACGCGAATCAAATTGTCTTTAATGCCCGCCTCCGCGCGCTGTTCTGGACTTAAGCGACCATGCGTGGTCGTCGCGGGGTGCACGATGGTGGTTTTAGCGTCGCCGAGATTAGCCGTAATCGACACCAACCGCGTGGCATCAATAAATCGCCACGCCGCCGCCTGATCCCCGCGCACTTCAAACGACATCACCCCGCCAAAGGCCTTTTGCTGAGCTGCAGCTAAAGCGTGTTGGGGGTGATCTTCCAAACCTGAATAATGAACTTTGTCGATATTCGGCTGCGTTTGCAGCCACTGCGCCAAGGCCAGCGCACTGGCCGAGTGCGCCATCATCCGCAGGCGCAAGGTTTCTAGCCCCTTGAGGAAAACCCAGGCATTAAAGGGGCTCATACTCGGACCCGCAGTGCGAATAAAGCCTAAGACTTCATCCATATGCTCGCGACGGCCTACGACCGCGCCACCCACACAGCGACCTTGGCCGTCTAAATATTTAGTCGCCGAGTGCACCACAATATCGGCGCCCAAGGCTAAAGGCAGCTGCAAGGCGGGTGTGCAAAAACAGTTATCTACCACCAACAAGCAATTGTGCTTATGGGCAATATCCGCTAGGGCACGAATATCCGCCACTTCCGACAATGGATTAGACGGCGTTTCGAGAAACAGCAGCCGGGTATCGGCACATATCGCAGCTTGCCACGCCTCGGGGTCGACCAAGTCGACAAACGTAGTGCGTATACCAACTTTGCCCAAAAATTTAGTGAGTAATACCGTGGTAGTACCAAACACGCTGCGGGAGCAGACGATATGGTCTCCGGTCTTAAGCAGGGCCATACACGTACTGAGAATAGCCGCCATACCCGATGCCGTCGCCACCCCCATTTCGGCGCCTTCTAGGGCCGCGATGCGTTCTTCAAACGTGCGCACGGTAGGGTTGGTATAGCGCGAGTACACATTGCCGGGCTGCTCGCCAGAAAACCGCGCTGCGGCTTCAGCGGCTGAGGCAAACACATAACTTGAGGTCGTAAATATTGGCTCTGAATGCTCGCCTTCCGCGGTACGGCGCTGACCACCGCGCACCGCGCGAGTATCAAGTGCAGCGGCGTCGAGAACCGCCACGCGCTGAGCTAAATATTCCTGTTCAGTCATGTTTTCTACCTAGACCAATCTACTTTTATGATACGTCATTATGCAAGCCAATCAGCGCGCCGTCACCACTGCTGGCATTACGCTCATTTTGACTATTGTCATTGCGATCTGCTGCCAATTTATCGAGGTATGCTTGATCGACATCGCCGGTAATATAGTCGCCATTAAACACCGAGCACTCAAAGTCATTGATCTTAGGGTTACCTTCCGAGGAGCAATGCACTAAGTCATCAAGGTCTTGGTATATAAGCCAGTCAGCGCCTATTTCAGTGCGAATCTCTTCCACTGTGCGACCGTGGGCAATGAGTTCATCGACTGACGGCATATCAATACCGTAAACATTGGGGTAGCGAACTGGGGGCGCTGCCGAAGCAAAATACACCTTGCGCGCACCGGCATCCCGTGCCATTTCAATGATCTGCTGGCAGGTCGTGCCCCGGACGATGGAGTCATCCACTAGCATGACGTTTTTGTCTTTAAACTCAAGGCCGATGGCATTGAGCTTTTGTTTTACCGATTTTTTCCGGGCGCTCTGCCCAGGCATAATAAAAGTACGGCCGATATAGCGGTTTTTTACCAAACCTTCGCGGAATTTAACGCCTAATTTTGCCGCCATTGACTGTGCCGCAATACGGCTAGAATCCGGAATGGGCACAATAACGTCGATATCGTGGCCGGGGTGATCTCGCAGAATCTTTTCTGCCAAACGCTCGCCCTGACGCAGCCGAGATTTATAAACCGAAATGCCGTCCATAATCGAATCGGGCCGCGCGAAATACACATGCTCAAAAATACAGGGCCGGTAATCCGCCGCGTCGGCGCATTTGCGTACGTGAATTTCGCCAGAGGTTTGGATATAGACCGCTTCACCCGGCGCAACATCGGCGACTAATTTATAACCCAGCGCGTCTAAGGCCACGCTTTCTGAGGCCAGCATATATTCTTTGCCGCCAGCAGATTCACGCACGCCATACACTAAAGGACGGATACCGTTTGGATCGCGGAAACCAATAACACCGTAATTGGCGATCATCGCCACCACGGCATAGCCGCCCTTGCAGCGATTATGCACACCGCTAACCGCTGAAAAAACATCATCGGCTTCAGGCACTAATTTACCCAGTTTCTGTAATTCGTGTGCAAAAACGTTAAGAAGAACCTCAGAATCTGAATCTGTATTGAGGTGGCGTAGATCAGACTGGAATAGCTCTTGGGACAGTTCAGCGGCATTGGTTAAATTGCCATTGTGCGCAAGACTAATACCGTAGGGTGAATTGACGTAAAACGGCTGCGCCAATGCGGGGCTTGAGCTACCCGCTGTTGGGTAGCGAACGTGGCCGATGCCGATATTGCCAGTTAAGCGCTGCATGTGTCTGGTGTGAAACACATCCTTTACTAGACCATTGCCTTTGCGCTGATTTAGCTTGCCATCGGCAAAGGTCACAATACCGGCGGCGTCCTGGCCGCGGTGTTGCAATACCGTTAAAGCATCATATAAATCTTGATTTACGTTGGACTTGGCGACTATGCCTGCAATGCCACACATGCAGTACTACCTCAATTAAGGTGAAGATCAATGCGTTTATACGGAGTTGTTCGACATTAACGTCGACACCCAGTTAACCACATCGTTGAAGCTCTGCTCTGACCAGTCCTTCATCAACAGAAACTCGGGTATCAGCTGCGATTCCTTCCACCACTGATCATTTTCTATACCCGTCAATAACGACGGAAGTAAAACTAAAGCGGCCAACACCACAATCAAACCACGGGTGGTGCCAAATATCATACCCAATAAGCGATCTGTGCCGCTAAGACCGGTGCGTTTAACCACCATGGCAATAAAGTGGGTTAGCAAACTACCCAGTACCAAGGTGCCGCCAAACAGCAGTACGTACGCCAAAATTTCTCGCAGGTAAATTTTATCAACCAGATTTTCAAGTAGGCCTACGGCTTGGCTATGGAAAGCAACACTGACAAAAAATGCCACCGCCCATGAGGCCAGTGACAGTGCTTCTTTGACAAAACCACGAATCAAACTAATTAGTGCAGACAGGGTGACAACGCCAATAATGGCCCAATCTACCCAAACTAAGGTGCTTAGCACTCTAAACAGCTCCCGTGGAATTTCGAGACGCGAATTCTAGCAAGCTCGCGCCCCCAGCCCAAGTAAGATTTCACTCTGGGCATTAAATTGACATTGCTATGGCTCAAAGCGATTAACGATAGACTTAACATTGAATCGCGTATTAATTGCGCCTTGCTGAGCAACAGCCTTGTCTTCGCTCAACACCGGCCCTACCAAGACTCTGTGCAAACGCTTGCCACCACGTTCTATTTGATCTGTAAACGCTTTATAGCCCGCGCCTTGCAGTGACTTTTTAAGGGCGGCCGCATTATCGGCATTGCCAAATACCCCTACTTGCACCACCCAGGCTAATGGCAGGCCGTGCTTATCCAATCCGGGCTTCTTCGGCGCCTCGCTGCTTGGCTGCTGCACCGCGGGTTTTGCCGCCGGAGCAGTGCTTGGCTTTGGGGCCGCCGCAACCGCCGGAGGACGCGATTTGTTTTGCACCGGCGCGGAGGACACCTCATCGTCTATACGAGGAACAGGCTGCGGCGGCACAAGCTCAGTGTCAGCCGGTGTAATACCTTCAGGTCGCGCTGGCTCCGCCTCAAGCAAGGGTTCAAATTGTGGCGCCGCCGGAATTTGACTATGGCGATCAAGCTTAGAGGCCGCCGGACCGGTAAACAGCAAGGACCACAAAATGACGCCGCCGCAGAGTAACACCAAGGCACCGATTAAGCGCTGTCTCATCACAATGTATTCCCCTTGGCGGTTATGACCGAACTCACGTCGACCCCGCCACGCTCGGACAAAAACAACATGGCTTCTGCCACGGTGAAAAAAGAGCCAAAAACCACTACACGGTCACCGCTCGCTGATTGCGCTATAGCCTGCTGAATACTTGCCGCCACGCTGCCACCGTACTCGACTCCGCTGACTTGCTGAGCCATTAACATACCGGCTACATCACTCGCTCCAGCGGCACGGCTATTTCCATCTAAATCTGCCAGCCACCAGTTCTCGAAAGATGGCTGTAAAATACTGAGCATTTCCGCAATAGCCTTATCAGCCATAACCGCAAAAACGCAGCGACTACGACCGCTAACGGGATATTGCTGCAAATGTTGGCGCAGTGTAACAACTGCAGCGGGGTTATGCGCGACATCTAAAACAATATCAACGCCATCTAAGGCAATATGTTGGCATCGACCCGACAGCTCGACAAGCGACAAGCCGCTTCTCACCGCAGCGTCAGAAACATTCAAATCCAGATACTGCAAGGCTTGCAGAACGGTTGCCGCATTGTCGAGCAGTACGCTGGGTAGCGGTAAGCCATGGTATTCGAGCTTATCGCCCTGTGCATCCACGCCCTGCCAATCCCACTGGCTTGTTGATTCGCTATAAGAAAAGTCGCGATCTCGGCATAAAACAGTTGCGCCAATATCACGCCCGTAGCTCAACACCGACTGCGGCGGGTTCACATCCCCCACTACCGCAATTCGACCTTGGCGAAAAATCCCAGCCTTCTCGCGGCCAATGACCTCGCGGTCGCGCCCTAACCAAGCCTCATGGTCAATCGCAATAGAGCTAACAATGGCAATATCGGCATCGACAATATTCACCGCGTCTAAACGACCGCCAAGCCCCACCTCAAGGATGACAACATCGAGCTCCGCACGCTGAAAAAGCCATAAGGCAGCCAGCGTGCCAAACTCAAAATAGGTCAATGACGTGGCGCCGCGAGCTTCATCGATTGCACTGAATGCGGCGAGCAACTCATCGTCGCTCACATACCGACCAGCAATGACAATACGCTCGTTGTAATGAACAAGATGGGGCGAGGTGTACGTACCCACCCGATAGCCTTCAGCACCGAGAATGGCGCTACTTAGCGCAACACAACTGCCTTTGCCGTTTGTACCCGCCACCGTGATAACAGGCATAGCTAGGGCAATATTAAGGGCCTTGGCTACAACGGAAACCCGTTCAAGACCCAAATCAATCGCACGGGGGTGCTGACATTCCAGCCATTGCAGCCACTCTTCAAGCGTCGTAAAGCGCATCGCCTTTATCGTGCTTAATGGGTGTAATGCGTAAGGCTAGACAGTATTCGACTAAGGGTGTCACGCATATCAGCTCGACGCACAATCATATCGATTGCGCCGTGGGCCAATAAAAACTCGCTGAGCTGAAAGCCTGGCGGTAATTTTTGACGAATGGTTTGCTCAATAATATTAGGACCTGCAAAACCGGCCCGCGCGCCCGGCTCGGCAACATTAATATCACCAAGTAAAGCCAAGCTCGCCGACACGCCACCGTAGATAGGGTCGGTCATTACCGACACATAGGGCACGCTGTTTTGCTTCATGCGCTCAAGTACTGCACTGGTCTTGGCCATTTGCATTAAGGAAATAAGCGCTTCTTGCATGCGCGCACCGCCAGAAGCCGAGAAACAAATCAATGGCCAGCCTTCTTTCATGGCGACATTGGCAGCTTGGGTGAATTTTTCACCAACAGCAGAACCCATTGAACCGCCGTGGAAGTTAAATTCAAAGGCCACAACCACAACAGGCAGGCCTTTAACCTTACCGGTATAGGCGACAAGTGCGTCTTTTTCACCCGTCGACTTTTGCGCTGCGGTCAAACGGTCGCGGTATTTCTTTTTGTCTTTAAATTTGAGGCGATCAACAGGCTCGATATAAGCAAGAATTTCCTCTCGGCCAGCCTCATCGAGAAACAAAGCAATACGCCGACGTGCACCAATGCGCATGTGGTGGTCACATTTAGGACAAACGTCCATATTGCTTTCCAACTCGGGACGATACAAAACCGCCTCGCACTTCACACACTTTTTCCATAGACCTTCCGGCACCACACCTTTAGCGCTGCGCTTTTCCGACTCTACCCGACGCACTCCCGAAGGAAGAATTTTGTCTACCCAACTCATAATCCGTTCCTGTTAGTTATCCAGCCGTTGGCTGAATGTACAAAACCACTACACAAATATTCTATAAAAACAGCTCAGTCCGGGCGCCACTTTAGCGTATTCACACGAAAAATGGCAGCATCGCACCGACCTTTAAATCACGTAATACGCAGTCACTAAGCGTCTATCGCGGCGCGCATTTCACCGATCAACGAAAGTACTGAGGGAATCCAAACGCTATCTCCCTGACTCCGATCGGCACTGGCCAAGCGCTCGATCAAGGCGCTACCGACAACAACGCCAGCACACAGCGGCGCCAAGGCAGCAGCAGAGGCACCGTCTTTAATGCCAAAACCGACCGTAATCGGCAGATCTGTGTGCGCCTTAATATTATTTAATAGCTGAGTGACCGCTGAAATATCAAGGTTACCAGCACCCGTCACCCCTTTTAAGGCAACGCAATAAAGGTAGCCGCTTGCCAATGCAGCAATTTTGGCGATACGGGTATTGTCCGTGGTCGGCGCGAGCAGGAAGATATTATCAATACCGGCCGCTTTCAGTATCCGGCTCGGCTCTTCGGCCTCCTCTGGTGGCATATCAACGGTCAACAGACCGTCTACCCCCGCCGCCGCTGCGCGCTCAGCGAACACCTCATAGCCCATGCGCTCGATCGGATTCGCATAACCCATTAATACCACAGCGGTTTTGCTGTCAGTCTGACGGAACTCGGCAACCATCGCCAAGGCCATCGTCAATGATACCTTGTGAGCCAAGGCGCGCTCGTGGGCTAACTGAATAACTGGACCTTCCGCCATGGGGTCGGAAAACGGCACCCCCAATTCAATAATATCGGCGCCTTGGCGAACCAGCTCATGCATTAAGCTCACAGTTACCGAAGGCTCAGGGTCGCCGGCAACAATATACGGTACCAAGGCCTTGCGGCCCTGGGTTTTTAAACTTGCAAATAAAGCAGCTAAACGACTCAAAATACTTCCCCGTTATTCAATCCCGATACCGTCGAGTGTTGCGACGGTATGAATGTCTTTATCACCACGGCCAGACAGATTCACTACGATATGCTGCTCCGGACTCATGGTTTTAGCCAATTTTTCGGCATAAGCGACGGCGTGAGCAGACTCTAGCGCGGGCATAATACCTTCAACTAAAGTTAGTTTGCGGAATGCCGCCAAGGCCTCATCGTCGTCGATTGCAACATAGTTCACGCGCCCCATGTCCTTCAACCACGAATGCTCAGGACCAACACCGGGGTAATCAAGGCCCGCTGAGACCGAGTGGGTTTCAATAATTTGCCCCGCTTCGTCCTGCATTAGGTAGGTGCGGTTACCGTGCAATATTCCCGGAATACCGTCGTTTAAAGGCGCAGCGTGTTCACCGCTCGCGACGCCGTGCCCGCCAGCTTCGACCCCGTACATGGCCACGCCTTCGTCGTTAAGAAAGGGGTGAAATAAGCCTATAGCGTTAGAGCCACCGCCAACACAGGCAACCAAGGCGTCTGGTAGGCGGCCATTCTGAGCCAAACACTGTTCCCGCGCTTCGCGGCCAATAACCGATTGAAAGTCTCGAACTAACATCGGGTATGGGTGCGGGCCCGCCGCAGTGCCAATAATGTAAAACGTGTCGTCTACATTGGTTACCCAGTTGCGCATGGCTTCGTTCATGGCATCTTTCAGCGTGCGCGAACCGGATTTAACCGAAATCACCTCAGCGCCGAGTAATTTCATGCGATAGACATTTAGGGCCTGACGCTGAATATCCTCTTCGCCCATAAATACCTGGCAGCTCATGCCCAAACGCGCAGCAACGGTTGCCGTCGCAACGCCGTGCTGACCCGCGCCGGTTTCCGCAATCACATGTTTTTTACCCATGTATTTAGCCAACAACGCTTGGCCAACCGTGTTATTTACTTTGTGCGCACCCGTGTGATTAAGATCTTCACGCTTAAGGAAAATCCGCGCACCACCCACTTCTTCTGACCAACGTTTGGCGTAATAGAGTGGTGATGGACGCCCCACATAGTGGGCCAGGTCATGGTCAAACTCAGCTTGAAACCCAGGATCTTTGCGCAAGCGCTGGTAGGCCGCAGCCAACTCGTCTAGCGCAAAAATTAAGGTTTCGGAGACAAAGCGGCCGCCATAGGGGCCAAAATGGCCGCTGGCGTCTGGAAACTGGCTAAAATCAGGTGTTACTACCTTACTACTCACTCAATCCTCCCGTCGGTCAGCTTGGCTGACCGCTTCAATAAAACGTGTCATGGCGTGGGCACATTTAATACCCGGCGCAGATTCAACGCCGCCACTGACATCCAAGGCATAGGGTTTACAGCTCGCAATTGCAGCCCCGGCATTATCTGGTCGCAAACCGCCGGCAAGAAGCAAGGGCCGTTCACTATTGGTGGGAAACCGCGCCCAGTCGAAAGATTCCCCCGTGCCGCCCGGCACACCCGGTTTATAGCTGTCGAGCAATATTGCCGAGGCACTGGCATAGGCCTGCATCGCCTCTGCCACATCGACGCCATCACGCATCCGTATCGCTTTCATATAGGGTTTAGCAAAAGACGCACAATACGCTGGGGTTTCATCGCCGTGAAACTGCAACAAATCCAGTTCACACACGGCTAATACCTGCCTGACTTCTTCGGCGTCGGCATTAACAAATAGCCCCACCTTACTAACAAAGACCGGTAGCCCCGCCATGAGTTCGGCTGCCTGTGCAGCACTCACACTGCGCGGGCTTTTTGCGTAAAAAACAAAGCCCAGCGCATCCGCACCGGCACGTATCGCTGCCGCAGCGTCTTCAGCTCGGGTAATACCACAGATTTTTACGCGGGTACGGGACACTTAGATGTACAGCCAGGCAATTAATTGGAGCGAATATTAACAAATAAGCTAGGGACGTGTCTGTAAAAGGCCACCTCAGGACACAAGAAAATCAGGACCTAAGTGGGTTTTGGGCAAATTAAAGTGTTCGGGGTAAGTTACATCAACCAAATACAATCCATCGGGCTTGGCGGTAACCCCGCCCTTGCTGCGATCGCGCCCCTCTAAAACCTGACGTGTCCAGCCCGCTGGCATTTCACCACTGCCGACCGCAATAAGCACGCCTGCGATATTCCTCACCATATGATGCAAAAACGCGTTGCCAGCGATATCAATGACGACATAGCGACCACGACGACTCACATTGGCAAAATGGATGTTGCGCATTGCAGTATTTGACTGGCAAGACGCCGCCCGAAATCCGCTAAAATCCTGCTCACCCAACAATACCTGCGCTTCTTCATGCATCAGTTTTTCATCTAATTCGGCGTCGACCAAGGTCACGCCATGCACAAGATGCGCTGAGCGTCGGGGTTGATTGAGAATAACGTAGCGATAGCGCCGGGCTGTTGCCGAAAAACGCGCGTGAAAATCATCCGGCACCTGTTGCGCCCATAGCACCGCGATGTCTTTTGGTAGCTTGGCATTCACCCCGGCAACCCAAGACCGCAAAGAGCGACTTGCTGGCGCGTCAAAATGAACAATTTGATGAGTGGCATGCACGCCTGCGTCTGTTCGACCGGCGCACATCACGGTTACCGGCGCAGCAGCGATTGCAGAAATGGCTTTTTCGAGCCGCTCCTGAATAGTCGCCACCTGCGGTTTTAACTGACTCTGCCAGCCGCGATAAGCACTCCCTTGGTATTCAAAGGCAAGTGCTATGCGACTTCCTAAGGGTAATAGCTCATCGGCAAAGCGATCGAAGCTCGTCATGCCAACTGCCACATCTGATGATTAACCAATAATATCCAACAATGCCTGCGCATCATTTTGCTGCTGTATATCGCCTTCTAGGAGTACTTCTTCAAGCATTTCGCGAGCGCCGTCACTATCACCCATATCTACGTAAGCGCGAGCGAGATCAAGCTTAGTGGCCACAGATTCGGTATCGAGTAAATTATCAAACTCGCCCTCACCCTCATCAGCATCAAACTCGTCGAAACTCAAATCTTCTACGGCGATAGCCTCGCCCTCATTTGCTTTATTCGTCGTTTCCGCGCTCGCTAATTCACCGTTCTCTAACTCGGCGTCAGCGGCATCGACAAAAAACTCATCGTCCGCCGCGACCGCAGCAGTTTCACTGCTCTCGGTAGACAAATCCAAATCTGCGACTGGACTTAGCGGCGCGTCGAAATCTGTCAAATCAAGGTCTAAATCAGCATCAGAGCCCTCAAATGAGAGTAACTCGTCGTCGTTTTCCGCATCGAAGCTAGAGAGATCTAAATCAAGATCCAAATCGCTATCCGCTGCTAATGACGACAATGTATCCCCATTCGCGCTACTGCTTGGTGGCAGGGTATCTGGCTCAGAGCCGTTTGCGGCACTTGCTTCGGCTTCTTCCGCCTCATCTAGCGCGGCAAAATCAAATTCGAAATCATCGTCATCAGAAAGCGCGCTGTCATCTTTGCTATCTAAACCCGCGTCTTCCGCAGTAGCAGCCAGGTCCGCATCGCCCTTACCCAAATCGACGTCGTCGAAATCCGCAAAATCAAAAGACGCTTTTTCGCTCTCTCCCGCCGAGTCACTGACGGCGGCATTAGGCTCAAAATCAAAATCGAGGTCGGCTAAATCGACATCCAGCGAGGCAAGAGCATCGGCCTCAGCATTTCGGACGGAATCGTCAAGGGATTTGCTATCAGAGGCCACGTCATCACTTAGCTCCCCTTTATCACCCTGTTCACCACCTGCAGCCTCGGGTGCGCGAGTATTCGCAAAATCGACACCGAGGTCATCACTGCCAGTCTCGTCTAATTCTAGCGACGCGAGGTCATCGCTAGCAGAATCCGCTTTATCCGCATCCAAATCACTGAGCTCAAAGTCCAGATCGTCATCAAGCTGAAAATCCAATTCTGATTCAACAAGCTCAGCGGTCGAATTGCCAGCTACAGTCAAGTCATCAAACTCGTTTTCGGCATCGAGCCAGTCACTTACGCCATCAATAGCTGACATTGATTCTTTAACACGGGCAATCGCAGCGGCATCACCCAAGCTGCGCAGCCCAGCAAATGCCTCGGTAAAGTTTTCACGGTCGCGGGTATCCAAATAAATATCCACTAACTTAACGTGTAAATCTGCGTTGTCTGGGTCCTGGGCAATCGCTGTTTTTAATAAACTGGCGGCTTGATCGTAACGCCCATAGGCAACATAAATATCTGCCTCAGCAACAATATCGCCGGTTTGAGGCTGGACTGACTCAGTTTCAACGGCGCTGACAGTAATTTCGCCCTCATCCATACCGAGGTCGTCAGTCCCATCCGTGGCAGCATCAAGCTTGTCAAAATCGAAATCATCGGCATTAAAAGACGGCTCACTATCTTCGCCAGCAATATCGCTCAACTCTGTCGCTTCAGTATTGCCTATATCAAAATCAAAGTTATCGCGTTTAGCCGAAAACACATCGGCATCTGCCACATCACTTGACGCCAAGCTAGCTTCAAAGGCGGCCAGATCGGCCTCACTATCAGCCTCATTGCCACGGCGGCGCAGAATCAAAATAAGCAAGGCCAAGATTGCCACGCCTAAACCGATTAATTTCACAAAACCATTGCTAAGCCAGGCCTGCGCAGTGGCCATTAAACTGGTGTCTGATGACGCCGTGCTAGTCTCGATGGGAGACTCTGCTTCAGGAGCGCTTGGCGTATTCGCCACCGCCGGACCAGCATCTGGTTCGGAGCCTGCCACTAATGCGCCGCCGTCATTGTCTGCTAACGGAGCCATTGCCTCTTGTTCGTCGTCTTGACTAATTGCTTCGCTTTCAGCAAGTGCCGCCACCGCAGCGTCGCCATCGCCTTTCGCCAAACCGGTTTGCAAGGCGGCTAACTGGGTATTTTTCAGTGTAATTAAATTTTGCAGCGTGCGAATCTGCTTTTCCATTTCGAGGACGCGCGCTTGCATAGCGCCATTCTCTAACACTGATTTTTCGAGATTTTCCTGCTCTTCTCGCACCTTTTGACGGAGAGCTTCAACTTCATTGCCTGCGGCGGTATCACTGCCAGCGCTACCGACTGAAAATTTAACCGCCTGCTCCTCAACGGCAGGCGCCTCCCGACCGGTCTTATCTGTCGCATCTAGCTGGGGCGCGCGCGCTGGAACAGCGTTCGATGACGCAGTGCTTAAAGTGGCTTTTTTATCGGCAGCAACCCGATTGACTTTTTCGCCACGCCACTCTCTGGCTTGGTTGCGAATTTCGTCAACGGCTTGGTCGTGGTTAATTTCGTGAACTTCAGCCTCGCTAGGGATCCGTAATATATAACCAGATTTAATCCGGTTCACATTGCCAGCAACAAAAGCTTTTGGATTCTTTTTAAGCAGGGCCAGCATAGTTTGCTGAGTGGTCACATAAGAGCTCGGACGCAGATTTTCCGCAATTTTCCACATGGTATCGTGGTGCTGAACCCGGTATTCAGTGGGATCTGCAGCTGCGGGCAAACGCTGTTGCTGGTCAACGTCACGCACCAAAGGTGCAGTACGATTAGCCACGCCGATACTGCCACCCGGCTCGCGATTAGGAGCAGTATCTTGAACGACAGCAGCTTTAACCGCTGGCGCACTCGGCGCAACACTACGCGCCACATTGACTGTCGGCGCCGGTGACGCTTTGGCAAATACCGGCAAATCTAATAAAACCGTATATTCTCGGTTCATTTTACCGTTGGGCCAACGCACTTCCACAATGAAGTCTAAGTAAGGTTCTTGAACGGTATTCGTAGTGGTAACGATGATGCGACCATTGCCGCCGCCCTGCAATTCCACTTGGAATTCAAGGGAACTCAGAAACTGGCTGCGTTCTACGCCAGCATTTTCAAAAGCGGTATCGTCAGCAAGTGCGATTCTAATTTGCTCAACATCAAGCTCACCAACATCTCGCAGGGGAATTTCTGCACGAAAAGGCTGATTTAGCGCAGAGCTAAGCGTCAGCTCACCTAAGCCAAGTGCGCTCGCTAATCCGCTATGCAGGGCACCCGTTACCAGTACCGCAGTCGCAAGCCTCTTCCTAACCATATTATCACCGTCTGTGTCTTAGCACTCAGCTCTCAGCGGCTACACTGAAATACTGCTTTTTTATATTAAGTAAATCTACCTTGCGGAATCCACGCAATGCGAAGACCAGCTGCATCTCCAAATCACATGCGTAGATATTAGCTAGATGTTGATTTTAATCAAGTTTTTAAGCAGCTCAATAATGTTAAACACCGCACCTTTACGGAGATTATCACCGACAACAGTACAACGAAAGGCTGTTTCGTCACGTCTGTCGTAATAAAGTTGGTCTATATCGATACAATCACTGCCTTGCAAGCACACTGGCGAAGCTTGCTCTGCGTCTTCATTTGGAAATAAACGGAAGCGTGAATCCTCGTTTAACCGACCGCGCAGTGCCGACAAATCAGGCCGCTCCTCACAGGCCACCCGCAACATAATTGTGTGACCATAAAAGACCGGCACCATCATGACATTGGCTATAACTGCAATATTGTCATCCAGCAAGCGACTTAAATTATGCTCTAACTCAGCCGCTGCGCGATCGGCGGACTGTGGCAGTACATTAAAGGCAATCTGCTGACCAAGCGCCGTGGTGTCAGGGGTTTGCCCGCCAAGCAGCCGCGCAGTCTCAGCCGCTAGCGCTTCGATACCATCGCGCCCCGCCACCGATACCGCTTGCGCAACACTAATATCAACCCGCTTAATGGTCGTCGGCGCCAATTGCTGAAGCAACGCCGCGACATGACTAGTCGCGGCATCCGCGATTGCGAATAGCTTGCCCGCCGCAACCTCAGCACCCTCGCAAAACATGGCCACATCGTCGCGCTGCGCCAAGGTATCGGTGGCGTCTAACACTACAATACCAGCGTCACAGGCGGCGTCCACCAAGGCGGCATCGCTGCCGACCTCGGGGAGAAATATAGCCAGATCTAAGGCGCTAAAGTCAGCGGTGTCCGGCGCCTTTACAGCAACCGGACGACCGCGAAACATAGCAGTTTCGCCCTCGGCATCTGCCGCAAACACGCTCGCAGTTTCAATGCCAAGCTCCATTCCAGACAAGGCTTCCAGCAGTGACTCGCCTTCAAGTCCGGTGGCACCAAAAATCGCAACGCGTTTAAAGGCCATTACTTGATATCTCCAAGCAGAATTCGCAGCATCCGGCGCAGCGGCTCGGCAGCGCCCCACAACAACTGGTCACCTACAGTAAAGGCCGACAGATACTGCTCGCCCATATTCAATTTGCGCAAACGACCAACGGGCACATGAAGCTTGCCGGTGACGGCGGTCGGCGTGAGTTTGGCGAGAGTTTCGGCGCGATCATTAGGCACAAGCTGCACCCAATCGTTGGCACTGGCCAAGATGCTTTCCACTTCGTTAATCGCAACGTTTTTGTTGAGCTTAATTGTCAATGCCTGGCTGTGGCAGCGCATGGCGCCAATACGCACGCAGTTGCCGTCAATGGCGATAGGCGACTGTTCGCGGCCAAGAATTTTATTGGTCTCGGCTTGGCCCTTCCACTCTTCGCGGCTCTGACCATTTTCCAGCTGAGTATCAATCCACGGCAGTAAGCTGCCCGCCAAGGCGTGGCCAAACTGTTCTTTAGGAAAGGCTTCGCTGCGCATCATCTCGGCGACTTTACGGTCGATATCGAGAATATTAGAGCGGGGATCGGCCAATTCGTCGGCAACGCAGTCCCGTACAGTGCCCATCTGGTTAATCAATTCACGCATATTTTGTGCGCCGGCGCCGCTAGCCGCCTGATATGTTTGAGCGCTAACCCACTCCACCAAGCCTTCACGGAATAAGCCGCCAACAGCCATCAGCATTAAGCTCACGGTACAGTTGCCGCCGATAAAGTTTTTAACGCCGCGGCTCAAACCGTCTTTAATCACGTCGAGGTTAACGGGGTCGAGGGTGATGATCGCCGAGTCGTCCATGCGCAGTGAAGAGGCCGCATCAATCCAGTAGCCATCCCAACCGCCCTCGCGCAAGGCTGGAAACACTGATTTGGTGTAGTCGCCACCCTGGCAGGAAATAATAATGTCCATTTGACGCAATTCAGCCACATCATTGGCGTCTTTTAAGGCCTCGATATCACGACCAATCGCAGGACCCTGTCCACCGACATTAGAGGTGGTGAAAAATACCGGCTCAATACTGTCAAAGTCTTTTTCATCTAGCATCCGACCCATCAATACTGAGCCAACCATACCGCGCCAACCTACAAATCCTACTTTTTTCATAATGACTCCTAAAGCTGTTTTGCGACCAGCGACACCGCCAGCGCTAATATCTACCGCGAAAAGTCTTGTGCGCCTTAGAGCGCAGCGATAACGGCATCGCCCATTTCTACGGTGTTCACGAGGGTGCTGCCCGGCGAGAAGATATCACCAGTACGCAGCCCCTTGTCCAGTACTTTGCTTACGGCGTCTTCAATCGCTTGCGCCGCATCCGGCTCTGCCAGCGAATAACGCAACATCATCGCCACCGACAAAATCGTCGCCAACGGGTTTGCTTTGTTTTGTCCCGCAATATCAGGCGCCGAACCGTGACAAGGCTCGTACATACCCCGGCCATTCACATCCAGCGAGGCGGACGGCAGCATGCCAATTGAACCCGTGAGCATGGCGGCGGCGTCAGACAAAATATCACCAAACATATTACCAGTAACCACTACATCAAACTGCTTGGGTTCGCGAATCAGCTGCATGGCGGCATTGTCGACATACATATGACTCAGCTCAACATCGGGGTAGTCCTTGGCCATGTCGTCCATCACTTCTCGCCACAGCATGGTTACTTCCAAGACATTGGCTTTATCGACAGAGCACAGACGACCACCGCGCTTTTGCGCTGCCTCAAAAGCGACTTTACCGATGCGCCGAATCTGGGACTCGTTGTACACGTAGGTGTTATAGCCTTCGCGCTCGCCATTTTCTAAAACTCGAATACCACGAGGCTGGCCAAAATAAATACCGCCGGTCAGCTCCCGCACGATCAAAATATCCAAACCCGCTACCAACTCGGGCTTCAGCGACGAAGCATTTGCCAACTGCGGATACAAAATCGCGGGACGTAAATTACCAAACAAATCCAAACGCCGACGAATTTCTAATAAACCTGCCTTCTCAGGGCGCTCTGCAACCGGCAGTTTATCCCACTTAGGACCACCCACTGCACCCAGTAGAATTGCATCAGCCCGGGCGCACAGTTCAAAGGTCGCCTCGGGCAACGCACTACCGTGGGCATCAATAGCAGAACCGCCCACTAAGGCATGCTCTAAATTTAAACCCAAGCCAAAACGGGTATTGATGTTTTCTAAGACCTTCACCGCTTCGGCCATGATTTCATGACCAATCCCGTCGCCAGGTAATACTGCAATCGTTCTTTGTGTAGACACCTTATATTCCTTTTAAAATAGCTTTTACTGTTGCTAAACCAATTTATTAAGCGATGTGCTCACGAAACAGCCACGGCGACTTCGTCATCAACTTACTCTCATAGGCGCGAATGTCATCGGCGTCTTGCAGCGTTAAACCAATATCGTCCAAGCCGTTAACGAGGCAGTGCTTGCGGAATTCATCTACCTCAAAGGGGATCGACTCGCCTGCTGGAGTAATTACCGTCTGCGCGGGCAAGTCTATTTTGAGCTTATAGCCTTCATCGGCATACATTGCAGCAAACAGCTCAGCCACTTTGGCCGCTGGCAAAACAATCGGCAAAATGCCATTTTTAAAGCAGTTATTGAAGAAAATATCGGCAAAGCTCGGCGCAATCACGCAGCTAAAGCCGTAATCTTCTAATGCCCAGGGCGCGTGCTCGCGACTTGAGCCGCAACCAAAATTTTCTCGTGCCAACAAAATTTCGGCGCCTTGATAACGCGGCTGGTTTAAGGGGAAGTCTGGGTTTAGCGGGCGCTGACTATTGTCGCGACCCGGCTGCCCTTCATCAAGATAACGCAGCTCATCAAACAGATTAGGACCAAAGCCGCTGCGCTTGATCGACTTTAAAAACTGCTTGGGAATAATCATATCGGTATCTACATTTGCGCGATCCATTGGCGCCACAATACCGTCTAACACTGTAAATGCTTTCATAGCCAATTCCTCAAATCCAGTCTCGAACATCAACAAAATGACCTGCTATCGCCGCTGCCGCTGCCATCGCGGGGCTCACCAAATGGGTGCGACCACCAAAGCCCTGACGGCCTTCAAAATTGCGGTTAGAGGTCGAGGCGCAGTGCTCGCCCGCGCCGAGCTTATCGGCATTCATGGCAAGGCACATTGAGCAGCCTGGCTCGCGCCACAACAAACCCGCTTCGATAAAAATTTTATCTAAACCTTCGGCCTCGGCCTGCTTCTTAACCAAGCCAGAACCAGGCACAACCAAAGCCTCTTTCACATTGGCAGCCACTGTTTTGCCGCGTACAACAGCGGCTGCTTCGCGCAGATCTTCAATTCGTGAATTGGTACAAGAGCCAATAAATACGCGATCTAATTTAATATCGGTAATCGCCTGGCCCGCTTTCAAGCCCATATACTCCAGCGCCCGCTCACAGCCGCTGCGCTTGGCAGGGTCAGTGTAATCATTGGGGCTAGGTACAATGCCATTGATCGGCAACACCATCTCGGGGCTAGTACCCCAGGTGACTTGGGGCAGAATATCGGCGCCATTAAGCACGACCGTGGCATCAAATACCGCGTCATCGTCGCTGTGCAGGGTGCGCCAGTACTTAACCGCTTCATCCCACTCTGCAGCGCTGGGCGCAAAGGGACGACCGTTAACGTAGTCGAGGGTAATATCGTCTACCGCAACCATACCGACACGAGCGCCGCCTTCAATCGCCATATTACAGATGGTCATACGACCTTCCATAGACAGCTTGCGAATCACCTCGCCACCAAACTCAATTGCGTAGCCAGTGCCACCCGCCGTACCGATTTTGCCAATAATGGCCAGCACCACGTCTTTTGCGGTTACGCCGGGACCCAGTTCACCGTCGACCCGCACCAGCATGTTTTTGCTTTTCTTTTGTATCAGGCACTGGGTGGCAAGGACGTGCTCAACCTCAGAGGTGCCAATACCGTGGGCCAATGCCCCTAGGGCGCCATGAGTAGCCGTGTGGGAATCACCACACACCACGGTCATGCCTGGCAGAGTTGCGCCCTGCTCTGGACCAACCACGTGCACAATGCCTTGGCGCACATCATTTATTGAAAATTCGGTAATACCAAATTCGCTGCAATTCTCGTCTAAGGTGCGCACTTGAATACGCGACACCTCGTCGGCAATGGCCTCTACCCCGCCGCTGCGCTCAACCGCTTCGGTGGGCACATTGTGGTCTGGCGTTGCCAAATTTGCCGTTACCCGCCAGGGGCTGCGCCCCGCCAAACGCAGGCCTTCAAAAGCCTGTGGCGAGGTGACTTCGTGTACCAAATGACGGTCGATATACAGCAGCGCCGTGCCATCGTCGCGCTCTTTGACCAAGTGAGCCGCCCACAATTTGTCGTAAAGTGTTTGTCCTTTCATATCTTGACCAGCCATATCCTGTTCCGCCGTACTGACTAAAAAGAGTAATTTTCAGAGCTGCAATATTACGCAGGCACATCAAATAACACAAATTCATATTTTTCATTATTTGCATTCCATATAAGAATACAAATACAATTCGGCATGGATACCGAATCTTTAAAAGCTTTTCTCGCCGTCGCCGAACAACAATCCTTTTCGCTGGCAGCAGAACAACTGCATATTACCCAACCCGCGGTGAGCAAACGCATAGCCGCCTTGGAGCGGCAATTAAGCTGCAAATTATTTGACCGCATTGGCCGCAACATCCATTTAACCGAGGCCGGTCGCGCGCTCATGCCCCAGAGTCGGCGCATACTGCAAGACATTAAGGAGGCCGTGCGCAGCATTCACGACCTGCGCGGCTCGGTTAGTGGCCGCCTGTCGATGGGCATAAGCCACCACATAGGCTTACACCGCCTGCCGCCAGTATTGCGCGAGTTCAGCCAGCGCTATCCCGAGGTAAAACTCGATATCGACTTTATGGATTCAGAACTTGCCCACCAGCGCATTTTGCATGGCGAGATGGATTTAGCGGTGATCACCCTATCACCCAGCGACGATCAACAACTGCTATCGATCCCGATCTGGGAAGACCCACTGTCCGTCACCGTGGCCAAAGACCACCCTCTGGCCAAGTTCAACACCGTGAGCGCCGACATGCTCAGCCAACACACCGCGCTACCGCCTGGCTTAAACACCTACACAGGGCAAATCATTAAGGAGTTATTCGACCGGCAGGGCCTGAGCATGAACATTGGCATGTCGACCAACTATTTGGAAACCATCAAGGTGATGGTCAGTATTGGCTTAGGTTGGAGTATTTTGCCGCTCACCCTACTCGACGACACAGTAGTGGCGCTGCAATGGCAGGGCCAGGCCTTGTCGCGCACCCTGGGCTGCGTACACCACCGCAGCCGCAGCTTATCAAATGCCGCCGACGCATTTATCGAGTTACTGCTGGCAGAGCGCGCGCCAAAATAAACTTACTCCGGCCGCAGGCGCGGTTTCAGCCTGAGTAATAGTTCCGCCATTTGCGCTGGGGTATCCGCGTCTTGGTAAATCCCTTTGTCGCCCACAACCACTTCTTCAACAAATTTAGCCTGACTTGTTAATACCGACTTTGCGCCAACATCGCCACGCAACTCGCACAATTGCGGCCAGAAGTTGCGACCAAACCCAACTGGGTGGCCCCGTCGCCCCGCACACACCGGCATCACAATAGTGTCTGGCTTAAGAATTTTTGCGACTGCAAGCAGCGATTCTATTCGCAACAGCGGCAAATCCACCGGCAGAATCAATACCCCCTGCGCCGACGACGTTAAGCCTAAATGCGCGACCCCATCAGCTATGCTATGCCCCATACCCAAGCTAGCGTTGGCCGACAAAATGCACGGCGCATCGATACGAGCAGAAACATCGTCACCCGCGTCAATGACCACCGAAACATTAAGACCCGCTTTGCGCGACCGCCGCACCAAGGCATTCACCAATACCCCACCGTGAGGTAGTGGTGCAAAACGTTTATCTGCCTCGCCAAAGCGCCGGCTTTTTCCCGCCGCCAATATCAGTATGGGCAAACTCATTAGTTTGCTGGCACCTCATTGTCTGCTCGCCGCTTTCCTGCCCGCAATTGCGTTAACTGCGCCATAATCGCCACGGCGATTTCCATGGCAGATTTACTGCCAATCGGCAGCCCAACCGGGGCGTGCAATTGTTGTAACTGCTGATCGCTAATATCGAGCTCCCTCAAACGGACACGACGCTTATCGGATGTTCGCTGAGAACCAAGCGCCCCCACATAAAACAAGCTTTGGGTTAGGGCCTGCATTAATGCCATATCATCGATCCGTGGATCGTGGGTCAAGGTCACCACCGCCGTAAACGTATCGCCGTGCTCACTCACCGCATCATCGGGCATGTCCGCCAATAGCTCAGCACCATTAACCGACCACTGTTTACGGCGATCTTCTCGTGGATCACAAACCAAAACCCGATAATCCATAGCGAGCGCTATTTCGGCAATGCAACGCGCCAATTCATTCGCGCCGATGAGTAACAATTGGAAGCGCGGACCAAAATCTTGCTGCAGCCTTTTGTCATCAATGTGTAGGGCCTGACAACTACTCACGGCGCTAAGCTGCCAATCACCTGTTGCCAAACCCACAGTGCGACGTATGGGCTGGCGCGCCGCCAGTGCACTACTTAATTCCTCGAGCAAATCACAGCGAATTTTATTGGGTGACAAAGGCTCAAGCAAAATATGCATGCGTCCGCCACAGGGCAGACCAAAACGCTCATTCTCCTCTGGGCTCACCCCGTATTCCAATAATACTGGCTCAGCGACAGCAAGCTCTCCGCCTTGTAATTTGGCGAGCAGCTCATCTTCTATACAACCGCCAGACAAGGAGCCATGCACATTACCCTGCTCATCTAAGGCCATTATAGAACCCAATGGCCGAGGCGAGGCGCCAAAGGTTTTTACTACGGTACACAGCCAGCCGGATTCACCCCGCTGCAAAAATGCTAAGGCCGCTGCCAGCACTAATTGATCTATTGTTTTCACTCGATATGACCTTGCACTTAAATTTCAGCCAAAAAAAACGCCGCTGACGCGGCGTTATATTCGTTTATCCCTTAGGACAAAATCAATACCAGCGGTAAGTGGCCTGCAGCGCGATGGTGCGTGGCGCCTCTACGAAACCGTAGTGACCTGCCGCGCCAAAGATGCTATTCGCTAATGGCGTATCATTTGAGTAAGAGATTGTTGTTTCATCAGTCGCATTCTTAACCAACAGAGCGGCTTCCCAACCAGCGGTCACATCAGCTAAAGAGAAGCGTAAGTTAGTTTTAATATACGCATCCTGCTCCTGACTTGGATCAAGGTTCTGCGAAGAGTTGTAAGCACCAGTGAAGACAAAGTCAGCACCGCCGCGGAACTCTAAATCCTTGCTCACCATCGTGGTGTAAACAAAGGTCATATTACCTGAGTAGTCTGCCACATACTGGTTAGTCTTACCCTTGTAATCACAGTAAGGATTGCCTTCAACCATATAATCTGGCGTCTGCCCCTGGTAACACTGGCCATTTTCAAAGTCAGTAAACTCAAAGTCTAAGAATGCCAAGGCACCAGTCATCATCAAGTTTTCTGTCAGGGCCATACGACCGTCTAGCTCAATACCCATGGTAGTTGCTGCGCCAGCGTTACCGACGTTAAAGCCCAAGGTACCATCAAAAATACTAACCTGAAGATCATCATACTGGGTGTAGAAAGCTGCAATATTCAACTCAGCCGCGCCATCTAGCAAAGTTGTTTTAGCACCCGCCTCCAAGCTAGTGGCCTGCTCTTCATCATATTCGAAGCTACCAACTAAAATGATTGGATCAGAATCAGGGTTTTGCAATGGACGGATCACATTAGCCTCGGGAGAGGCATTTGAGCGCGCGTCGTAACCACCAGACTTATAACCAATGCTTGCCGTTGCATACAGCATCACATCGTTGCTCCAGTCGTGCTGGATATTCAACGACGGCGCTAAATTCCCGCCCTTACGCGAGCCGCTAAGGTTATGTCTTTCTGCAGAAAAGTTCTTCGCAACAACTGTGTCAATTTCACCTTCAGCGCGAATTTCACCAGTACTGATATCGCTGAAGTTTAGGCTGCGGCTACCTTCCTTCTCTTCATAAGAATAACGCAGACCAAGGGTCGCGCGAGTCAGATCGGTTACATTCCACGTGGCTTGCACGAAACCTGAGATCAAGTCTGTAGTAGAACTAAAGTCGCGAGGCGTACCAAGATTTACTATTTCATCACCAGCGTCACCTATGCCACCAAGCTCTAACACACCCGCATCAAATAGCGGCTGGAATAGCGGTGCCAACGGCGTACCTGCAACCTGGGCCTGGGTGACGTTATCGAATGGACCACCCGTAGCATCGAACGGAGGACGTTCTCCGCGAGCACCGGCTTCCTGGATATCTGCGGCATTCAACAACTGCGGAAGAATATCGCTTTCGACACGAATACTGTCGAAGAAATCTAACTCACTGTGTTGAAAGAACGCACCAGCAATAAACTCAAAGGTTTCGCCAACGGGCGACACCCAGCGAAACTCCTGGCTAAACTGATTGTATTCTTCTTCTGCCGCAACACTGAATACTGAAGCGCCGGTAAAATCACAGTCGCACAATTCAGAGGTTTTATAACCAAGTACACCCGTAATAAAGGTAAAGGTATGATCGCCCCAAACGTAATCCACGTTCAGTGTTACGTTATGGGTATCGTTGTAGCTGTAATCACCATTAGATGAACGCTTATAGTCTTGATAGTTGTTCAAAACCGACGAGTCCGCATCTACGGTTACGAGATTTACTGGACCAACATTAATCTCAGTAAAATCTAATATTTGACCATAGGTACGACCATTAAACGCATCTGTATCAGAGGTCGACGCTTGGTCATTAATAATTTCGATTTGACGACCATTTACATCGAATTGGCCAATTTCAAATTTTAATGCCGCTGTTAAATCTGCGGTCGCATCCCACACGAACATAGCGCGTATTGTCTGCTCGTCACGCTGAGGCTCATCACGGTTAAGCGTCAAGTTCTCCATATGGCCGTCGATTTCACGTTTGCGAATCGCCAAACGACCACCAATATTGTCTGTCAGCGGACCAGAAACAACAAAGTCCAAAACTCGCTCGTTGGTTTCCGCTTCAAAAGTACCAGACACCAAGCCTTCAAATTCTTGACCAGGCCGCGCTGAGATCAGACTCAAGGCCCCGGCAATACTGTTTTTACCAAAAAGTATATTTTGCGGACCACGCAAAACCTCGACCCGCGCCAAATCTAAGAACGGTGCACGTGTTAATTGCGCGCGACCGTAGCTAACGCCGTCGAAATACATACCAACTGACTGTTCGAAGCCAGGGTTAATACCCGAGCCAATACCGCGAATGTAAATATTAGTACCGATACCGGTTTCTGACATGGTCAGGTTGGGGACGTAAGCTTGCAGGTCTTCTACCTTGCTAATGCCCGCCTCCATCATTTTATCACCAGATACCGCGTTGACTGATACTGGAACGTCTTGAAGACTTTCGGCACGTAAAGTGGCCGTAACGATAACTTCCTCGAGTACGCCGGCTGCTTGACTGTGTGCTGAACACAACAGAAGACCAGCGGCTAAAGCAGATAAGCGAAAGTCGGAAATGGTTCTTTTCAAGGTCATATGACCTCCAGATGCAGTTAATTTTTATATGCTGCCACCTGACTGAGTCAGCTGGACTAGCGGCCTATATAAAGTCGTCGTTATTATACGTTGCTAGCAAAATGTTTGCATCGAAAACATATAGCATTTTTACTAATGGTTCAATGAAATGGCATTTTTAATAAGCATAGCGACTATAGCCACCTAAAATAATCGTCTGTTTTATGTAGTTAAGGCTGAGCGATATAGAACAACTCGTTTAAAGACTAACATGATAGACCAGCCCTCATTGAGAGCTGGTCGTCATTTTTTTACCAGCGATAACTCGCCTGCACCGCTACGCTGCGGGGACGCTCAACGAACGCGTAGTGACCGATACTACCGAAACTACTGTTCGCTAATGGCACGTCATTTGAGTAAGAAATAACGTCTTCATCAGTTAAGTTCTTACCGATTAAAGCAAGCTCCCAACCTGATTTCACGTCTGCTATTGCTAGGCGTGCATTCACTTTCACGTAGCCATCTTGCTCTTGGCTAGGATCTAAGTTTTGCGAAGAGTTGTAATCATCAGTAAAGACAAAGTCTGTACCTGCGCGCAACTCTAAGGCATCACCGAACTCGCGAGTGTAGGTAAAGGTAACATTACCGGAGTAATCGGCTACGTACTGGTTGGTCTTACCTTTGTAATCACAATATCTCGCAGTTGGTGTAATCTGATCTGGTGTTTGTCCTTGGTAGCACTGACCTTTTTCAAAATCGGTGAATTCAAAGTCCAAAAAGGCCAAAGCAGCGCCCATCATCAAATTATCGGTCAGCGCAAAACGACCATCCAATTCGATACCCTTAGTCTCTGCGGCACCAGCATTACCCACATTAAAGCCGAGGGTTCCGTCAAAAATGCTCACCTGAAGATCATCATATTTAGTAAAGAAAGCCGCAATATTTAGCTCGCCACGACCATCCATAAAGCTGGTCTTAGCACCAATTTCAAAGCTGGTTGCTTTCTCTTCATCATACTCAAAGGAACCATCAATCGATCCGCCCGGCGAAGCGTTTGAACGCGCGTCAAAACCACCCGACTTATGACCAATACTCGCTGTTGCATAAGCCATTACGTCGTTATTGACGTCGTATTGAACATTTAATGACGGCGCCAAATTACCGCCTTTTTGAGTGCCTTCTAAGTCATGACGCTCGACCTTAAAGACGCCGGCAAGTACAGCGTCGACTGTGCCAAGCGGACGCTCATTACCATCAAGATCTGCTACCGTCAGGTCTCGAGTACCCTCCTTCTCCTCGTATGAATACCGTAAGCCCAAGGTCGCGCGCAAACGATCTGAGGCATTCCAAGTGGTTTGCCAGAACACCGACCACAATTCAGCATCGCTGGTAAAGTTTCGCGGTGTTGTGGTATTTGAAATCGAAGCCCCGGCAGCGGGCGAGCTTAATGCATTTCCTACAACATTCGGCAGAATCAAGCTGTCGATGCGGATCTCATCATAAAAATCCAACTTACTTTTTTGGTAGTACGCGCCGCCAATATGTTCAAAGGTCCCACCTGCGGCCGACACCCAGCGCGCTTCCTGGCTGTATTGGTCATACTCTTCTTCAAAGGGCACGCTAAAGACCGGTGCGCCAGTAAAATCGCAATCACACAGCTCAGCAAATTCATAATGCATCAAACCGGTAATAAACGTTAAGGTGCTTTCACCCAAGGCGTAATCCACATTTAAGGTGAGGTTCTTGGTGCGGTTATTACTGTAGTCACCGTTTGATGAACGCTTGTAGTCTTGAGTTGTATTCAAAACTGACGGTCCCGCGCCCAAAGCAGTTAACATTTGCGAATACTTTAAGCCCGCAAATGGGAAGGGAGCAGCAAAAGTAGTGACTTGGTCATCAACTATCTCCACCTGGCGACCCAATACATCAAACTTACCAAGCTCAAACTTAAGCATTGCGGTTAAATTCTCTGTGGCGTCCCAGTCGAGAATGGCGCGAATGGTACTTTCATCGCGCTGTGGCTCATCACGATTCAAGGTGATGTTTTCGATATAGCCGTCCATCTCGCGCTTACGTAAAGCAATACGACCACCTAGGGTGTCGGTGATCGGACCTGACACCATAAAGTCTACGACTTTTTCGCCATGATCTGGTTCGTACAAGCCTGAGATCATGCCCTCATTTTCTTGCCCTGGACGGGCAGATATCAAACTCAGTGCACCGGCGATACTGTTCTTACCATAAAGAATATTTTGCGGACCGCGCAAGACCTCAACGCGGGCAAGATCGAGAAACGGCGCGCGGGTCAGCTGGCCACGGCCATAGGATATGCCGTCAAAATACATTCCCACCGACTGCTCAAAACCGGGGTTAATACCGGAGCCGATACCGCGAATATAAATATTGGTTCCTATAGCTGTCTCAGACATTGATAAATTGGGAACATAGGCTTGAAGATCTTCTATTTTATCAATGCCCGCCTCAGCCATTTTTTCACCAGACACTGCATTTACCGACACCGGCACGTCTTGCAAACTTTCGGTACGCAAGGTGGCCGTAACCAGCACTTCTTCGAGTGCAGGTGCGGCAAATACTGCAGTATTTGTACAAAGCCCCACAGCAATGGCCAAAGGCACTAAATGGCGGTTTGATTTTGAGTGCTTTTTCATCAACGTCTCTCCCAAAGAGATTTATTGTAATTATTTCCGCTCCATTAGCGGTGCACCATCAGCGCACATATAGGGGCTAATACACAGTCTAGTCGGGAATCCGGTAATGTAAAATGTGAATAACCCCTATAAGCGCCACTGAATGGCACAAGACATGCTATGAATAGTAGTAGCGCTTAGATCAGGGATATCGGCAGGAAATTGGCTAAAAAACACCGAGTGCGAGACCAGCAGCAAAGCCCGCCCCCAATTCTTCAGCTTGCTGAAAGGCCTCCGCGTTAGGCTCGCCGTGGCAGATAATCGCTTCAGTGACACTGCGCCACGCATAACCTTTTGCTATCCGCTGCCATTGTCGCAAGGCATTGCTGCCGTCGTTGCCACTGCAAATAAATACGCCGTATGGCCGGATAAGCTCCCGCGCCAGTACCGGGTAAAAGCTTCGGTCAAAAAAATCCTTCATTCCGCCGGCTAGCGCACCAAAGTTTTCCGGCATAAATAATAAAAGACCGTCGCACCACATGATGTCGCGAGTGCCAGCCTCGGCAGCGCGGAGTAGCCGAGTTTCAAGCTCAGGCTCTGCCCTTATGGCCGCGTCATGGGCGGCATAAGCCAGGCGCTCATTCCTACCCGACTGGCTGTGATATACAATCAACAGGTGTTTGGATCTGGCATCAGCCACAAGCAATCCCTTAAATACAAGCTAAGCATTAATGAAAAAAGCGCGACAAACGCCAATGTAAAACCAAGGAAATAACGCCATGAAATTTTTACACACAATGATTCGGGTGAAAAATCTCGACGCGTCATTGCATTTTTATTGTGAGCTACTCGGCCTCAAAGAGGTTCGCCGCTACGATAATGAAAAAGGGCGTTTCAGCCTCATATTTCTCGCGGCACCTAATGATTTTGAAACGGCGCAGAAAACCCAGGCACCGACTATCGAGCTTACTTATAACTGGGACCCAGAGGATTATCAAGGTGGCCGCAATTTTGGTCACCTCGCTTTTCTCGTCGATAATATCTACGAAAGCTGCAAGACCCTGCAGGACGGCGGCGTCACCATAAACCGCCCGCCAAGAGATGGCCACATGGCTTTTGTACGCTCACCGGACAACATCTCCATTGAATTATTACAGCGCGGCGACGCACTGCCACCCCAGGAACCGTGGCTATCGCTAGCAAATTGCGGCGAATGGTGAGCACTTAAAAAATCCCAAAAAACCAGCCACCGCTCTTCAAATCTTTTTCACAGCGAGCCAATTGCGCAGTGTAGGTCTGGGAGCGGGAAGTGACTTTGCTCGCAACTCGCTTCAGCCAAGGCTTACTATTGTAGCTGCGTCGTTTAAAACCGCCGTGCCCCTCATGGTAGGCCATATAGAGACTGTAGGTGTCGGTGGGGCTAATACCGACCATGCGGTTGCTGACATTATTATACCAACCGATAAAATCGATAGCGTCGGCAAAATCGTCGCGATCTGCCCCCCAATTTCCAGATTTATCAACATACCATGCCCAGGTTGAGTCCTTGGCCTGAGCGTAACCGTAGGCATCAGACATACGACCTGCCGGAATAAAACCCAGCCAGTACTTTTTTGGTGGCTTAGCCTTGGCCACAAAGGCCGACTCTTGATACATAATCGACATCATAACGGGAATGGGTGAATTCCATTTTTTAGATGCCGACTTCGCGTCGCCGTACCAATCGTCCTTTTCACGAAAAATCGAGCAAATATCACCGGGGTTGCGCGGCGGCGACGTGGTGCAACCACCAATCGTCAACAACAGTATGACAAACCAAAGCATCCTCATACATTACTGCCATGTTCAGTAAAAAACTGCAGTAACTCTTGTTCGTTAATCACTTTTACCCCTAGCGCTTCGGCTTTAGCTAACTTTGAGCCGGCGCTAGCACCTGCGGCAACACAATCGGTTTTTGCTGATACACTGCCCGCCACTTTTGCGCCCAGTGCCTGTAGTTTTTCTTTAGCGTCACCACGCGTCATCGACTCTAGATTGCCGGTCAGCACCCAAGTCTGTCCCGCTAAGGGCTGTTCACCTCCCGCCTGTCGCGGTGCTGGCCAATGAACCCCCCGCTCCAGCAATAAATTGATAACCTCTCGATTATAGTCGCTGCTGAGAAACGCGTGGATATGGCTCGCCACTATTGGACCGACATCGGCAACGCTAAGCAATTCTTCTTCGCTAGCGGCGATTAACGCCGGTAATTCGCCAAAGTGATTTGCCAAGTTCAGCGCGGTAGCTTCACCCACTTCGCGAATGCCGAGCGAGTACAGAAATCGCGGCAAGGTGGTCGTTCGCGATTTTTCCAGGGCAGCCAGTACATTTTCCGCAGACTTTTGCCCCATACGATCAAGCCCCGCAAGCGCATCAAGCGTGAGCACAAATAAATCTGCCACGGTTTCGATCAAGCCCGCGTCAACTAATTGCTCGACGAGCTTATCGCCCAAGCCCTCAATATCCATGGCCTTACGGCTGGCGAAATGTTTGATTGCCTCTTTGCGCTGCGCCCCGCACACCAAGCCACCGGTACAGCGTAAGACCGCCTCACCCGGCGCCCGCTCCAAAGCGCTGTCGCAAACTGGGCATCGCACCGGCGCGACAATAGCGCGCGCCTCCGCGGGACGGCGCTCGGCGACCACCTGCACAATCTGCGGAATGACATCACCGGCGCGGCGTACCACCACATAGTCGCCGATCATGACATTGAGGCGGGCGACCTCATCAAAATTATGCAAGGATGCATTACTGACGGTTACCCCACCCACAAACACCGGCTCTAATTTTGCGACCGGCGTGACTGCACCAGTGCGCCCAACTTGAAACTCAACATCGCGGAGCTGGGTAATTTCTTCTTGGGCCGGAAATTTATGGGCAATAGCCCAGCGTGGCGCCCGCGACACAAATCCCAGCTTGTCTTGAAGGGCCAAGGAATCAACTTTAAAAACAATGCCGTCAATGTCATAGGCCAGGCTATCTCGGCGAGCGAGAAGATCTTGGTAATATTCAAGACAGCCATCAATGGAGTCCACCACCCGCAACTCTGGGCTTACTAAAAAACCCCAATCGCGAAGTCGCGCGAGCCCCTCACTGTGACTGTGAAACCACGCTTCACCGTCGCCTTGCGCAATGCCATAGCAACTCATTTCCAGTGGACGGCTTGCCGTGATCTTACTATCTAATTGCCGTAAACTCCCAGCAGCCGCGTTGCGCGGATTAACAAATACTTTACCCTCACTATTGCGGGCTAATTCATTTATCCGCGCAAAGCCCGACCGCGGCATATAAATTTCACCCCGCACTTCCAGTTCGTCTGGCCAACCGCTGCCCCTCAACTTCAACGGGATGGATGCGATAGTTTTAACATTTTGGGTAATATCTTCACCCACTCGACCATCGCCACGGGTAGCCCCCCTGACTAAAACACCGTCAACGTACAATAAGCTCGCGGCAATGCCATCTAACTTTGGCTCACAGGCATAGCGGAGTTCAGCGCTGTCGTTTAAGCGAGATTTAATGCGCTGATCAAAATCTAAAAGCGCCTGCTCAGAAAAAACATTATCAAGGGAAAGCATCGGCGTTTCATGACGCACCTGACTAAACGCCGCCAACGGCGCCGCGCCAACTCGTTGACTTGGGGAGTCTGGGCTATGCCACTCTGGATGCGCGGCTTCTATTTCTTGTAGCTCTGCAAATAAGCGGTCGTACTCCGCATCTGGAATACTCGACTCATTGAGAACGTAATAGTGGTAGCTATAGCTATGAAGTTGTTCGCGAAGCATTTCTAGGCGCTCGCGTAGAGAAGGTTCAGCCATTCATGACGCCGTTGTTATAGTAGACTGCGCATCAGCCACCCTTACATAAGGGTAAGCTGACGGCGCTCAAAATCGCGAATTCGCTGTTTATAATGTTCAAGAGTCTGCTTGGTTGCGACACTGTGGGTCTGATCGCGCAGCTCCCCTTCTAGATTTTTTACCAGGCAGCGGGCAGTTTCAACCATTGCCTCATAGGCTTTCATGCTATCTGCCGGGCCGGGAAGATGCATAAAAAAGACCACACCTGGAGTGCTGAACTCATCTATTTCATCCAAATCAAAATTGCCGGGTTCTACCAAATTTGCCACGCTAAATTGAATTTGGCCACTGCCATCGGCATTTTCATAGCGGTGAAAAATATTCATTTTGCCGTAGCGAACATCACAGGCCATCAAAATCTGCAACAAATCATTGCCTTTAAAGGGCTTACCCGTCGGCGACATGACATTGAGCACAATCAACTCTTGATGCGCTGACGGCGCTGCCTGCGCCGACTTTAACGATGCAGCTTCTTTCTCTGGCCGACGCTCAGCACTTGCCGCCAGCGGCTTGGCTTCGCTGCGCTCAGGCTGGACTAATTCTTCGTCATCACCTAGCTCACCACGCCAACCCGCATCTACATCGTGAAGATCGTCGCCGTCATCGACAACATTCCTCGCGTATTCCTCGGCGGGGTCGCGAAATAAAATATCATCGTCGTCATCTGCTGCCGCACTTACAGGCGGCTCTTTACGCGCTGCCGCTGTGCTCGTCGTCGGCGCCCGTTTTACATGCAAGCTTGGCTGTTCGCGAACCGCGATAACACGTGCTGAGCCGCCGGGCAGTTCCGGGTTGACCAAATCGTCATCCACTTCACTGCGCGCCTTTGGCGTTAAGCGTATGGTATCACTGCGGTCTTTGTGCATCCGCCGATAGCCATCTAGCAATACTGCCAGCGCGAGCAGTGAGCCAATTATAATTAACCAATCTCTGACACTGAGGTCCATTATCTAGCCCTTTTTGGCCATTACGACCGCATCCCCAATAATTCACTGTGGCCTTGGATAAAATTCTGACGCTATTGTTCCACGCGTTTTGCTAAATTTCCATGTTTTCGCAATTAACGCGGCACTATCGCATCCAAGCTTATCTTACATTGCCGCCATTTCCGCTGCTTTTTCCAAATCAACTGAAACCAAGCGCGAAACGCCGGGCTCGTGCATGGTCACGCCCATGAGTTGATGCGCCATTTCCATGGCAATTTTATTGTGGCTAATATAAATAAATTGCACTTCCGAGGACATCTCTTTCACCATCCGCGAATAGCGACCAACGTTGGCATCATCGAGTGGCGCATCAACTTCGTCCAGCATACAAAACGGTGCAGGATTTAAGCGGAAAATCGAAAATACGAGCGCGATTGCCGTCAGTGCTTTTTCACCACCTGAAAGCAAATGAATGGTGCTATTACGCTTACCCGGTGGCCGCGCCATGATCGAAATCCCGGTGTTGAGCAAGTCATCCCCGGTCATTTCCAGCGAGGCACTACCACCGCCAAAAACCTTGGGAAACAGATCTTGTAAGCCAGCATTAACGCGGTCGAAGGTTTCTTTAAAACGATTGCGGGTTTCTTTGTCGATACGGCGAATAGCCGCCTCCAAGGTTTCCAGCGCCTGCTCCAAATCTGCATTTTGCGCATCGAGGTAGTTTTTACGCTCCGACTGCTGCTTATACTCTTCTATCGCCGCGAGATTGATTGGCCCCAGACGGGCAATACGCCTGCCGACCTGCTCCAGCGACTCCAGCCATTCCGCCTCGTTAGCGTTTTCTGGCAAGCTGTCGAGTACCGACTGCAAATCAAATTGCGCTTCCTGCAACTGATCTTGCAAACCCTTGCGGCGCACTTGCAGACCTTGATTATCGACCCGCGCCTGCTCTAAGCGGCTGCGCACTGTTTGCAAGCGCTGCTCGATCCCATGGCGCTTTTGCTCGTTTTCGCGCAGCTGATGATCAACAACTTCTAGGGCTCTGCGCGCTTGCGCCAACTCCTCTTCGACAGCAAGGCGCTGCTCTAAGCGTGACTCAAGCTCAATTTTTAAATCATCAATGGGCGCATCGTTGTCTTCTAAGGTCAGCGCTAATTGCTCGCGGCGCTCCTGCAATTGCGCCAGCTGTTCTTCGGTGCGGCCAATGTTCTGCAACACCGAGTCACGTTGAGTGCGCAGCGATTGATAACGCATCGCCAACTGATGGGAGTGGTCTTTAGATTGCCGCGCCGTTTGACGAGCGGCATCCAATACGGTGCGGTTATTATCGCGTTCGCCCAATAGGGCTTCGCGCTTACCGGAGTCTTGCTCCATTGCCTCAATCGCTTCTTGAAGCGTCATCCGCGCCTCGGCAACCGACTCCTGCTCCATCGCAAATTGATTACGCAGCTCCTTGCCGTCATTTTCTAACTGCAAGCGCCGAGCACTCAGCTGCTCTACTTTGGCCTGCTGGGCACTTAACTTGGCTCGTAGCTCACTTAATTTGCGATTGAACTGCTGCACATCGCGGTTGAAATTCTCGCGATCTTGCTCCTGCTTCTTCAATAATTCGCGATCCGTATCCAGCGCCGCAACAATGGCCTCGATACGGGCTTCGCTGTTGGCTATGCCTTCGCGCAAGTCTTGGAGATCTTGCTGGCGCTGCAGCACCCCGCCCTGGGCAGTATCACCACGACTAACCCGCAACCAATTACCCCCAAGCCACAAGCCCTCGGGAGTGATTACCGACTCGTGAGCCGCTAAATTGCCGCGCATCGCCAGCGCCGAACCAAGGTCGTCGGCGAGCTTAACCGTAGCCAAAATACCGGACAGCGCCGCATTGCCAGTGACTTTATCGGCCAGCGAGGCCCCAGAGCTAGCCTGCGCAGCTTTGTGCGGTTCAACAAAGGCCACACTGCCCTCGGCGAATCCCGCCAATAACTCGGCAACGCCATCAAGCGAATCAACACACAGTGCCTGCAACTGGTCGGCCAACACTGTTTCGACCGCCTGCTGCCACCGCTCGTCAACGTGCAATTGTTCGGCGAGCCGCGCTTGCTTATCGAGCCCGTGACTGGCCAACCACTGGCTGGTCGCCTTGTCGCCCTGCCCCAATGCCGCCTGCTGCAGCGCTTCCAGCGAGGCCATACGACCGCGCATACCCTGCAAATCGCTGCGGCGGCGATCTAATTCATCATTCGCCTGCTTAATGCGCTCTCGACATTCACTGATTTGCGGCAACAGCGCGGCGTGGCGCTCTTGAGCCGTCATTTCTTCCAGCTCACTCTCAGCCACTTCCTGCTGCAGTAGCTCAATGTCCTCGTCAACATCGGCAAGACTCAGCCCTTTGCGCTCGTGGTCAAGTTTTTCAACCCGCTCCTGTATGCGCTGCAAACTCAATTCAAGATGCTGAATACGCGACTGTTCAACCTCGGCGCGCTGACGTGGCCCAGCCGCTGCGTGGTTAAACTCATCCCAACGCTGCTGCCACGACTGCATGGCCTCCTCTGCGGCTGCCAGCGCCTCACTAGCGCCCTCTTCGCTGGCCTCGGTAAGCTCCAGCTCTGGCTCTATTTCTGCTATTTCTTCTTCCCATAGCGCAATTTTTTCTTTGTCGCTATTGAGATGGCGAGTGGTTTCGGCAACGTTGCCAGCGACCTGCTGCAAATCTGCATCGAGCTGGCGACGGCGTTCTTGCTGATGCTGAATAGCTTGCTCGGCCCGCGCGATTTCAGCGCCGATGCTGTAAAACCGGCCCTGAACTTCGTTGAAGGTGTCGTTTAACTGGCTGTGCTGATCTCGCGCCTGCTCAATACCGGTATTTAAGCCCACCTGCTCAGTCACGATCGCTTCGCGGTCGAGCTCTAGCTGGTTTATATCTTTTTCTTTGAGACTGGCTTGCTCATCAAGGGTCTTCCACTGCAAAACCTGAACTTGGGCCTTGAGTAGTCGCTCCTCTTTTTTGAACTCAGTGTATTTTTCTGCCGAGGCCGCCTGACGCTGCAAATGCTGCAGCTGGCGCTCTAGCTCATCGCGCAAGTCGGTAAGCCGTTCGAGGTTTTCTTGGGTGCGACGCATGCGGCTTTCGGTTTCGCGGCGGCGTTCTTTGTATTTGGAAATACCCGCGGCTTCTTCAATAAACACCCGCAATTCTTCCGGCTTAGACTCAATAAGCCGCGAAATCATACCCTGCTCAATAATGGCGTAGCTGCGTGGCCCTAAACCCGTGCCTAAGAAGATATCGGTAATATCACGGCGACGGCATTTACTGCCGTTTAAATAATACTCAGACAGTCCTTCGCGGGTGACTTTACGGCGAATGGCTATTTCATTGTACGCTGCGTACTCGCCGCCCAATTTTTTATCGGTGTTATCAAAAACCAACTCGATAGTAGCTTGGCCGACCGGCTTGCGATTGACCGAGCCGTTAAAGATAACGTCCGTCATAGACTCGCCACGGAGGTTTTTAGCCGAGCTTTCGCCCATCACCCAGCGCACTGCGTCGATGATATTTGATTTGCCACAGCCATTTGGGCCGACAACGGCCGACAAATTAGTCGGAAAATGAACCGTTGTGGGGTCTACAAAAGATTTAAACCCAGCCAACTTAATACTTTTTAGACGCATAAACCAATAACCAAAATATGAAGCCCTTGCCTGCCGCTGAGTTTTTATCGTTTTCGGGGCAAACGCGGAATAAATTTGCGCAAAGCGCGATTATAGCGGTCATAGCGAGGACTAACAGTAGAAATTCCGACTTTGCGGGAATTTCTACTTGGCGGCCTGTATTGCGTTGATCGTCAAGGCGATCGCGCTCGCCTCCGCGTCGGCCTTAAGGCTTACCGGCTCGGCGAGCCAGTCGCCAGCACGCCGAATGGCGGTGCCCGCTAAACTGATGTGGGCGGACACCACTAATTCAGGAAAATCGGCCAATACCTTACCTTGGCGAATAACATCACTGTCGGTCAAATACACTGTTACCGGCCATTTTTGCTCTGATGCAGCAGAAAGCGGCAAGCGCATTGCCGCCACCGGCATGGGCGAGCCATCTGCACTTTTAGCCACCACAAACAACACCCCAGCAGGTGTCGGCCCCAAGTCGGCATTCACCGTCACGGTCACCGCCAGCCCCTCTAATTCACCATCCGCCATGGCGAGACGTTTGGACTCGGCAATACCACTGGCGATCACCCCAGCTTCGGCAGAGTTTGGCGGCAATACCTGCAACAAGCTCTGCCAATATTTTAATGCCTCGCTATAGCGCCCAGCCGCGAAGGCGTCAATTCCCAAGACTCCCAATGCCGTTGCCTGCTGGGGGTTAATCGCGAATGCCCTATTGAGCAAGGCTTGGGTTTGCTCGTCTACTTGACGTCCATTAAGCAAATAACGCGCCTGCGCCAACTGCGCCAGCACATCGGCATCATTCGGATACAAAGCCTCAAGCCGCTGATAGTAAGGCAGTGCACCGGCAAAATCGCCTTGCTGGCGAAACAAGGTCGCCATCATCACCAAATGTTCACCACTCTCTGGGCGACGTGCCAATATATCGGCAACAAGGTCTTGATAGCGCTGCCACCGCGCCTCATCGATACCTTGCTCAACAATCTCGCGCTGCAAGCTCCGCAACTGCAAATCTAAGTGATAACCTAACTGACCATAAAGTAGTATCGCCAGCAGCGGCAGTGCCATGGCCAATATTACGATCAATGAACGCTGTCCCACGCGCTGTTTGCTAGGCTCCTCGGTAGCGGACTCCACCACCAACTGCCGATCCAGCTCACGAACAAGCTCTTGGTATTGATTGTCTTCGATCAAACCAGCATCGCGGTCGGCAGCTAATTCCGCTTGGCGCTGGCGATAAAAGCTACGCTGGGCGCTGCGATGCAATTGATTATCGGCATCGGCAGGTGCATGACGGCGAGTCGCCAGCAACACAAAAAAGGCGGCAACCACCAGTAGCAATGCTATTCCTAAATACAGCGCGATCACTTATTGTCCCCATCTTTGCTCGCCAAGTTTTCCTCTTCCAGCAAATCCTTTAGCTGCTGTTGCTCTGTTATCGACAGCGCCTCGTCACTTGATAACTTAGGCTTAGCCCGCGTCGCCGCCATGCGCCACCACACAAACAAACCAAGCAACAATAAGCCGAGTGGCGTCAACCACAAGACTGCCGTAGCGGCGTTAAACTGGGGCCGGTAAAGGATAAAATCGCCGTAACGTGCCACCATATACTGGGTGATTTCAATATCAGATTTATCGTCCATAATCATCTGATGAATCTGACGACGTAAGTCTTTGGAAATAGCCGAGTCTGAACCCGATAAATTTTGATTCTGGCATTTTGGGCAGCGCAACTCTTCAATAAAGTGGTGGTAACGAGCGCGCTGCACATCAGTGTCAAATTGATACGTTTCAATGACCCCATGCGCACTATAGCTCAGCAAAATGAGCCAGCCTGCCAAGAGTAAACTCCTCATTGCTTAAGCTCCGCCGACGGCGCCGCCAAGCCCGCAATAAGCGGGGCAAACTCGCGATCCCATATAGCTTGATCTAGCGCTCCCTGATAGCGAAAGCGAACGATGCCCGCCGCGTCTACCAAATAGGTTTCTGGCGCACCGGTAACACCGAGATCCAAACCAAAGTCACCAGCCTCGTCAAAGAGCGTCGCCACATACGGGTTGCCCTTCTCTGCCAGCCAACGCTGCGCCGCCTCGGTATTATCTTTGTAATCGACACTGACAATTTTGACACCCTGATCGGCAAGCGCAACGAGGAATGGGTGCTCATAGTGACAAGTAGGGCACCACGTCGCCCACACATTCAGTAAAAACCACTCACCTTGAATATCGCTGTTGGTGAGAGTTCGGCCGTCCTCCAACGCGGGTAGGGAAAACGCGGGCAACGGTCGATTGACCAGTGCCGACGGCAAATCGGTCGGCGCGTATTCACCGCGCTGCACGCGGCGTTCAACACCAAAAAACATTGCCGCTAGCGCAACAAACACCAACAGGGGAATAAAGAGTTTAAGCCTTTGCATGATTTTCCCCTTTTTGAACGCGCGGTGAAGCGCTTCGGTAGCGCTTATCACAAATTGCCAACAAGGCCCCTAGCGCCATCAAGATTGCGCCCAGCCAAATAAAACGGATGAAGGGCTTTACGTGGATACGCACCGCCCAGGCATTTTCACCCACCGGCTCGCCCAGCGCGATATAGACATCACGCAGCAAACTGGCGTCAATGGCGGCCTCAGTCATCACCTGACCGCTGCGCGCATGGTAGCGACGCTTTTCTGGGTGCAGGTCGGCAACAAAGTCGCCCGCTTGCCACAGCGTAAAGCTGCCGCGCTGGCCCTGGTAATTTGGGCCGGTAATCGATTGCACGCCGTCAAAACGAACCTCGTAGCCAGACACGTCATCCATGCGGTCACCGACTTCCATCCGAATATCGCGCTCATCATTAAAACTGGTGACCATCGCCACGCCAAGCACGCTGGCAGCAAAACCGATATGCGCGAGCAACATGCCATAATACGACGGCGTCAAGCGGCGCAGCCCCGAGAACAGCGATGCTGCATTGCGGGTTTTGCTGCGCAAATTTACCGCACTGCTGAGCACTATCCATGATGCAAGTAACACACCCACGGTAGCGCCAAGCTGGAATTCATCAGCGAAGGCATTAGGGAGGATTAACGCGATAACAGCACTGGCGATAAACGCACCAAGTAATGCGCGCCACCAACGCTGAGCCCCAGTGCGCTTCCACTGCGAAGAAGGCCCAATACCAACAAGCAGGGCCAATAAACACATTAGCGGGACAAAAATCGCATTAAAATACGGCGGGCCCACTGAGTATTTGCCTAGACCGGCGAAGTCCATAATAAGCGGAAACAAGGTGCCGAGCAGCACCGTCATGGCGGCAACCACCAGCACAATATTATTGGCCAGCAACAGCGCTTCTCGAGACAGCCAGCCAAAGCTCGGCGCTGTCTTTGCTGCCGGTGCTTTAAAGGCATACAGGGTCAAGGAGCCACCCACTACCAAAAACAAAAATGCCAGTATAAACATGCCGCGAGTTGGGTCCGCTGCAAAAGCGTGCACCGAGGTGAGAACCCCGGAGCGTACCAAAAATGTACCTAGCAAACTCAACGAGAACGCAAATATCGCCAGTAATAAAGTCCAGCTTTTAAAGACACCACGCTTCTCTGTCACCGCTAAGGAGTGAATTAACGCGGTGCCGACCAACCACGGCATAAATGAGGCGTTTTCTACCGGGTCCCAAAACCACCAACCGCCCCAGCCCAGCTCGTAGTAAGCCCACCAACTACCCAGCGCAATGCCGACGGTTAAAAACAACCACGCCGTATTGGTCCAGGGCCGAGACCAACGCGCCCAACTGGCGTCCATGCGACCACTGAGCAGCGCAGCGATGGCAAAGGCGAAGGCCACCGAAAAGCCAACATAACCGATATAGAGCATTGGCGGATGAATCACCATGCCGGGATCTTGCAATAGCGGGTTTAAGTCCTGACCATCGCTTGGCACGTTTAGCAAATGCCGCGCAAAGGGATTTGAGGTAAACAGCGAAAAACTAAAAAAGCCTACCGCGATCATGCCCATGACGGCCAATACTCGGGCGAGAATATCGCGGGGCAATTGCCGAGAAAAAATGGCAACGGCGACCGTCCACAAGGTCAATATTTCTAACCATAGCAAGAGGGAACCTTCATGGCCGCCCCACATAGCGCTGAATTTATAGGCATTGGGGAGCAGTGAGTTGGACTGTGCCGCCACAATATCGACAGAAAAATCGTCGGTCATAAATGCATAGACAAGACAAGCAGTGGCAATAGTGGTAAATAAAAACTGCGCAAAACTCAAATAGCGCGCCGCGGCCATCGCCATTTGGTCGCCACGCTGCACACCCCACAAGGGCAAAACCGCTAGGACTAAGGCGAAGCAAAAACCAAGAATTAAGGCGAAGTGGCCAAGTTCTACAATCACAGGGAACCCTTCTCTTCTAGCTCAGCACGCTTGGCGGCTGATTTAGTTAAGGCATCACTAACTTCCGGAGGCATATAAGTTTCGTCGTGTTTTGCCAACACCTCGCTCGCGTAAAAAACACCGTCCTCGGCAAGCTTACCCGAAACGACCACGCCCTCTCCTTCCGCAAACAAATCCGGCAAAATGCCTTCGTACTCAACGGTGACAACCGCGCTGTAATCAGTCACCACAAAACGTATTTTCAAACTGTCAGTAGCGCGCTGCACGCTACCCTCTTGCACCATTCCACCGGCGCGAATCGCTTTACCTACTGGCGCCTTACCCGACACAATTTCGGCGGGGGGATAAAATAAATTAATATTTTCCTTTAAGGCGTAACCCAACAAGCCAGCGGCCAAGGACGCTACACACAAAATAAAAACAACAATCATTAAGCGCTGTTTGCGCTGGGGATGCATAGCCATAATTCTTTACCCTTTGCCTTTCACTTTATTAGCGCTTGCTTGTTTGCGGCGAACCACCCCACGCACCCGCTGCTCAGCACCAAGACGGCGACGACGGGCTTCAAATAAAATAACGCACAACACCAGTGCTGTTATACCGTAACAGAACCACACATAAGGGCCGTGGCCATCCATTGCGAACAACTCACCAATCGAATCAAAGTACACTGTTACTCTCCGCGTTTTTGTCATCACCGCAGACAATGTCTTGGACCCAGCGGGTATTGCGCTCGCGATCAAGAATTTCATTGCGAGTAAACAACAACATTGCCCAGGCGAAAAACAAATACATGCCCGCCATGGTCGCCATCAAGGGCCTCAGCATACTGGGATGAATAGAGGATTCACCGATGAAACGAATACTGGCTGGCTGATGCAGGCTGTACCACCATTCCACAGACCAATAAATAATGGGGATATTAACTGCGCCCACGATCACCAGTACCGCACAGGCCTTGGCCGCTGCTTCGCGATTTTCAAAGGCTTGATGCAGGGCAATAACCCCAAGATACAAAAAGAACAAAATCAACACTGAGGTGATACGAGCATCCCATACCCACCAGGTACCCCAGGTTGGCTTACCCCACACGGCGCCGGTCAACAGCGCAAGAAATGTAAGCGAGGCACCGATCGGCGCAATCGCTTTCATGACCATTGCCGCCAACTTCATTCGCCAAATCAAGTGAATCGCGCCAGCTATGGCCATGGTCATATACGCGCCCATGGCCACCGCCGACGCAGGTACATGCACATAAATAATACGAAAACTATTGCCCTGTTTATAGTCGGGCGGCACCAGCGCTAAGCCCCACACCGCGCCACCAATGAGCAGCAATAGAGACAAGCCCCCCAGCCACGGCAGCAAGCGGCCACTGAACTGATAAAACCAGCGCGGCGAGCCCCATTTATGAAACGTAGTCCAAATAGACAAAACTCTTCTCTCTTTTACTAAAGCCTAATGCCGCTCTGGCAAATAATTACCGCGCCGAAGTATACCAGATACCCCGCGCCACTACTGATCCACACTAATTCGCAAAGCGCCCGCTATCGCCAGCGGTGCCAGCGCCAAGGCAACCAGAAAAAACACGCCCAGCATCGCCAGTTGCGGTAGAAATGGGCCGCCGTCGACCGCCGTTTTAACGGCACTACTGCCAAAGATCAGCACGGGAATATACAGGGGTAAGATGATCAGTGACAACAATAAGCCGCCCTTTCGCAAGCCTACGGTTAACGCCGCGCCAATAGCACCAATAAAGCTTAATACGGCGCTACCAAGCGCCAAGCTCGCCATCAAAGCCAGCATCCCCGCCGTCGGTAAATGCAGCAAAACACCTAATAAAGGTGAAAGTAGACTAAGAGGCAAACCGCTTAACAACCAGTGCGCCAAGGTTTTAGCGATCACTTGCGGATATAAGGCTTGGTGGCTAAGCAGCATTTGCTCGAGGGTAGCGTCGTCGTAATCACTGCGAAATACCGTATCGCTGGCGAGTAAGGACGCTAATAAAGCCACCACCCACAATATTCCGGGCGCCAACTCCGCCAATCGCTGGGGTTCAGGCCCAATCCCGAGCGGAAACAGCGCACAGACCATGACAAAAAACACGAGGGGATTTGACCATTCACTGCCCCGGCGCGCAGCGGCGAGCAAATCCCTACGCAATACGGCCAACGCCAAGCTAAATAACGTCATTAATGCTCCCCCAATTCAATAATGCGGAGGGGGCGGTTAATCGCGAGTCGATGATGCGTGGTCAACAAGACCGCGCCACCGGCATTGGCAAAGTCGCTAATCCATTGTTCAATTTCAGCGACACCGCCTTGATCAATAGCGGTAAAGGGTTCGTCTAAAATCCACAGCTGGGCCGGAATACAAAATAATCTAGCGAGATTAACGCGGCGCTGCTGCCCTGCAGACAAGCTGTAACAGGCTTGCTCTTCAAAGCCCCGCAAACCTACTTTGGCCAGAGCCGAGAGGATAGGATTGTCGTCTGCAGGTAGACCACGCAAGGCGCAAGACCACCGCAGGTTTTCCAGTGGACTTAATGCCGCCTTGATACCAGCGCCATGACCGATATACAGCAATTGCTGGAGATAGTCAGCGCGCTGCTGTTCCAAAGAGTGGTTGTGCCAAAGGATATCGCCTTGGTAGCGACTGGATAAACCCGCCAAAATTCGCAGCAGACTGGTCTTGCCACTGCCATTAGGACCGGCAATTTGCAGCACATCTCCGGCATTTAGCGTAAAACACAGATCAGCAAACAGCACGCGATCATCGCGCTCACTGTAGAGTTGCCTTACCTCCAGCCCTGTTTGTGCCAAAATCACTCCCGTAGCAGACCAGCATCACGCAGGCCTCAGCATCTGTCAAAACGCTGCAAGTATATACGAAGCAGAGTGGAATTTAGTCCCTAAACAGGATTGTCGTCGAGTAAATCTATTGCTTGGCCGCAAAACTGACACTGGTAATGCACACCGCGCTACCGGCGCTTCGCCCGGCTCTGCAGCCAGGCTTCCATATCCCGGGTGACTAAGTCCAGATAAGCTAGCGCCTTATCTAGCTCTGTCTTTTGTTCAAGCCCCTGAAAGCGGATTAAGCGATTGCGCACCCAGCTCAACTCTTGAACCAAATGGCCTATACCGCTGTCGCCCGTCGTCACGTCAGTAACCAAAGCTGCTTGCGGCCTGACCATTGTCTCGGTAGCACTAGCTCCGCCAGCTTCACCGCCTCGGACAGCAACTTTGCGCGACGTTGGCCCCCTACCTTTGCCGTAGAGGCTATCGAGTAAGTTTTCAAATTCATCATCAGTTATTTGATTTGCAGCAACCGACGGCAAGATGCCACCGGAATTTAGATTCAAGGGAGTGCTAGGTTTACGTGATGTTAGGCGACCATCGAAAAACAAGCCCATGGGGTCGCTGTCGGTGTGTGGTGACACAATGGTATTCGCCGATTTATCGCTGCCATCTGCCGCTTGAACCAGACGCTGTTTTAACTCCCGGCTTAGCGTTTCAGGCTCCTGATGATTTATACGGCGGGCAAGCATTACCTGAACACTTTCCACTGCGCTTAAAATCAGCGACACCGCGGCCGGACTCAAGGCCATTCGCCGTGTGCGCAAGCGCTCCATGAGTCGTTCAGAAAGTTGCGCGCACTCCACCAATTCAGCCAAGCCCAACACAGCAGCGCCGCCATAAAGGGTGTGAAAACCACGATGAATATCATCGAGGATACGCTGACCGTCGTAGCCATATTGCAGCTCGGCCAACTGTTCAGATAGGCGCTGGACAATTTCTTCGGCTTCCGCCAAAAAAATCGCCATAATCCCTTCGTGTTCAGTTTTATTCACGCATAATCCAATTAAATCTCACGGTTCGACAAGCGCAGCAAGCACACATATTATGATTATGACCAAATTATTCTCTGGCTACTGTAAGACCGATCACAATCCAGCAACTTACCCGCTGCATAGCGTCATTAACCGTCAACTCTAGCAAAAATGCGCATTATTTTGCTTTCCAGCATTGCCGCAGTGAAGGGCTTGACGATATACCCGTTCACACCCGCTTCAGCGGCTTCAATAATTTGCTCGCGGTGAGCATCTGCGGTAATCATTAACACTGGAATATGGCGAAGTCGGCGATCGGCACGAATAGCCCGCAACAACTCAAGACCCGACATATGCGGCATCAACAAATCGGTAATAACAAAATCAAAATATTGGTTATGCAGCATAGGCAGTGCCGCTAAGCCGTCGTCTGCCTCACTAATGTAGCGATATCCCAAGTCGCCAAGGAGGTTGCGAATTATCCGTCGCATTGTCGAAAAATCCTCAACAACCAAAATACGCATCTCGCTACGCAGGCCCGAGGCCGACGACACCGGATCACTGCTCTCCTGGTTGTGCTCAAAGGGATTCGGCGAGGAATTGTCACCCATCGCGACGCTCCCCAATGTCCCGTCGCTGAGAGTCCGCCGCCGTTAATTGTTCAATAAAAAACAATAAGCGCCCCTCCATGCGGCTAGGCAAGGGCCACATTTGTAGCTTTTTGCTAACGTCACGCAAAGCTCTGGCTGAAACGCTGCTTGGCGCATGCAGTATCACCGGATGGCGCTGGCGCACCGCATCGCGTAAGTGCTGATCAAAAGGAATTGCGCCCGTGTAAATCAAAGCGACCTCAATAAACTGCTGACACACATTATTTAAGGTCTCAAAGACCTGCCGTCCCTCCGCTTCGTCTGCCACCATATTAGCCAGTATCCGAAATCGGCTGCGGCCAAAATCCCTATTTAATAATTTAATCATGGCGTAAGCGTCAGTTATCGAGCTCGGCTCATTACAGACCACCAATAACACCTCATGGGCTGCGCTGACAAAATTCACCACCGAGTCAGAAATCCCCGCCGCAGTATCAACAATTAAAACATCCAGCTGCTCGGCGATCTCACTGAACGCCCGAATCAAGCCCACATGTTCAAGGCTAGACAGCATGGTTAAACGCCGCGTGCCGGACGAAGCAGGAATAATTTTAATGCCCGCAGGCCCCGTTAACATTACCTCTTGCAGCGAGCAGCGCCCATCGAGAACATCCTCGATGGTTTTGGTACTACGCAAACCCAACAATACGTCGATATTCGCCAAACCAAAGTCGGCATCAAGTATTACCACTCGCTTACCCGCCTCAGCGAGCGCGACACTGAGATTAATAGCGACATTGGTTTTACCTACCCCGCCCTTGCCGCCACTGACGGCAATCACCTGCACCGGCCGGGAGTTCACCCGTTCACCTGCGCAGCGCTAATACTATGCTCGCGCCAAGGCATACCGGGCAGACGCCGAGAATAATCACCAATTTGCTCTACATTACACATTGCCATAATCTTTTTAAGCAAACGCAGATCAACACTGTGCACATCAACTAAAAGCACGAGGCGGCCTGAATCAACATAGGACTGAAAATGTGCCAAATCTGGATTGTTTTCGGTCAAGCCAACAAAGCCACCTTCCCACGCGCCAAAACACAAAAAGCTCAGCGGTAGCGAATAAAAAAGTATTTCGCGCGCTAAACCGTCATTCAAATTAAAGGCGGACACAAAGATCATTACCAATAGACAGCCAAGCAGAAACCCCCAGAATCCACCACGCCAAGCTCGACCATAAAGATTGCTGAGTAGCAGTTCGGAGGCCACTGGCACGCCCATACGCTGCACATCGGCGACGTGCTTACTGACCACACACCAACGCCAGCCAGACAAATGAGGCTGATCCAGCATATCGGCAACTTCCCTAAGTTTGGCCGGGGTTTTACTTAAGAATATGAGGCGGTGCTTCATTAAATCGTCCTGATCTCATCGCAAAGATTGTAAGCGTTCAGCGGGGCTAACGACTTCTGTCAATCGTATGCCAAGCTTATCTTCTACCACCACAACTTCCCCTCTGGCGACCAAGGTACCGTTAACCAGAACATCGAGCGGCTCACCCGCCTGGCGATCCAACTCTACAATAGCACCCTGATGCAACTGTAATAACTCTCGGATTGGCATATCCGCGCCGCCCACTTCGAGGGTAATGCGCACCGGAATATCGAGCACCATTTCCAGATCTGGAGCAGCTGGCTTGCGGTCTTGCAGCCGCGCTCCCGCATGTTGAAACGCGCTGGTCGTCTGAAACCCCTCGCGGGCTTGATCATTACCCGACGCGCCCGCCCCGCCCCGATCGGCGGCTTCAATCTCTTCTTTGAGGGCCCGGCGCTGCCTGCGCAGCTCATCTTGATTATCCACGAGCAATATCTCTAAGCAGGTTTATCATTTTAACTACGCCCTTCGGTCAATAATTTTGAGGGCTAGTTGGCCATTAGCCACGCCCAAGCTTGCCGTGGCCATTTCAACGCCACTGGCCTTTAATACTGAACGTTGACCAGCGCCCAGTGGAATAATATCGCCCACTTTCATGCTTGCCACTTCTCGTAAACTCAATATCGGCTCCGCAATCGTACATCGAGTGGCAACGCGTAAATCCAGCAAGGAGTCACGCAGAGCGGCTTGCCAATAGGGGTCTTCTACCGCTTGGTCAGCACTTTCTTTCTTACTCAGCTGATCTCGTACCGGCTCCAGCATTAATTGCGGCAATGTAATATGAAATTCACCGCCACCGCCGCCTTCGAGTTCAATTTGAAACCGACACAAAACCACGGTTTCGGACTGCCCGGCAATGGCCGCCATAGCGGGATTCACTTCCATGGCAAGCCCTTCGCACTGCACGTCTTTGAACAAAGCCCAAGCCTGCTGGTAATCGCCGAGCGCACGCCGCACCAAACGCGCAAGCACTCGGCGCTCAACCGGACTAAAATCGCGACCATCGGCGCTGCCCTGGCCACCGCTGCCGCCAAAAAATATATCAACCAATCTAAAGACTAAGCGCGCGTCAAACACCAACATTGCCGCCCCTTTCAGCGGATGGACACGCATCAAGTTTAAACTGGTCGGCACATAGAGCGAATGCAAATACTCGCTGTACGGTAGAAATTGCAGATCGAGGGCGACAACATCCACCCCTTGACCCAAAACATCAGAAATACTGTCGCGAAAGCGCTCCGCAAACCGTTTATTAAGCTGCTCTAGGCCGGGCAAACGGCGCTTTTTCGGCTGCCGCCGACTGGCCAAATCAAACGACCGCGGCGGCGTCGCAGTATCTTCTGCGCGAACATCTTGGGCCTGCACATTGGCCAGCAGGGCATCAATCTCTGCCTGCGATAGCAAGTCTTTAACCATATAAAAACACAACCGTTAGCGCTGAACATGAATCGTCAACACCAATGAATGCAAGGGACGAGCCAATTATTTTTATATAAAATCAATCACTTAGAAAAGCCATTACTGTCAACTAATTGACAGCAGCACTGAATTAGCCAGCACATTGCTCAATATTAAACGTGAGCAAGCCATTTATTAAGCGAGGCCATAGCCTCTTCAAAACTGCGCTGGGTATTGCCAAAATCTTGCTCGATACCACTGAAACTCGCATCGCGACCACGCAACTCTAAACCGCGAAACTGCTGCGATAGCCCCACCGCCCCCAGTGTGGCCGCGCCGCCTTTTAAACTATGAGCTGTCTGGCGCAGCGTTTCTGCATCGCGCCGCTCTATCGCTTGTGCTACTTGCAGTAAACGCTCACGAGTATCTTCCTCAAATTCACTAATTAGAATATGAAGGTCGGCGTCCATAAACTCGCGCAATTCATCTAATAAACTCAAATCCAAGGCATTCATATTTGCATCATCCATGTTGTTTATTGTCCAGTTGCGCACTAATTTTTGCGTCTACAAGCTCAGAATACATCTATTTTACGCGCATCAAGTATTATTTCACCCACTGCCGCCATCTGCTTCGCAATGCTAACTATCTCGGCTCGCGCCGATTCAATTTCTGTGGGGCTAAAGCGCGAGCCAAGAACGGCGATCGCCGCCACCTTATCCGCTGACAAACTTCCAAGCAGTTGCTTGCGCAACTCAGCACCAGTGCCTCGCAAGGCCGGGGCCAATACTTCGGGGGCGAGCTGAGCAAGGAGTATTGTTAAATCTCGCGGTGCCATATTAGCGATTTGGGCAAAGCCAAACATGAGTTCCTCAACCCTCGCGGCACTTTCCGGCTGGGCATAACGAAGTCCGTTTAACAGCGCACTCTCCGTCCCAACATCCATTTCATTGAGCAATTTCGCCGCCATCGAGTCGCCTTGCAAGGCTCTGCCAACAGGGCGACCGAGGTCGCTGAAATACTGTTCCAACAACCATTCCAACTCTTCCAAAGCAGCGGGAGTAAGCGACTTAAGAGCCGATAAGCGCGCTAAAACATCAACGCGCTTTGCCTCGTCAAAGGCAAGCAACACCTCACTCGCCAAGCGAGGTTCCAAGCAGGCAACAACCACCGTCTGAATCTGGGGGTGCTCGCGGCGAATAATACCCGCGATAGTAGTGGCGTCTAACCACTTCAATTTTGCGATATGCTTTGCCTGACCATGAAAGGCCAGCCTATCGCTCATCAACTTAGCCCGCTCCTCCCCCAGCGCCTCCTCAAGCAGACTCGATACCGCGTCACTAACGCCCACTTTAACGCCAGAAAAATCGGCCACATCCCGATGAAAACGACGCAAAATAGTCATGAAATCGGCATTGTTTGGCGCAGACATCATTGTCATGGCCTCGACCACTCTATGTAAATCGCGAGGCACCATAGCGCGCATAACCGCAGCCGCATCAGCCTTATCTAAGGACATCAACAGTGCGGCCGCCTGCTCTGTACTCGATAGCGTCACACTTGCGGAATTTACCATGCGCGCACAAACCTCGCAGAACACGCTAGTGACATTACGCCCCCTTGCCAGGCCATATTATTGCCGCTCATCATTTAGCCACGCACTTAACACCCCAGCAACACGCCCCGGCTCCTGCTTAGCAATCGCCTTCAAAGCCGACAGTTGCTCTTGATAATCATCGGCATCTTGCGTTTTCAGCAACTCACGGCTGCGCTGGCGACGCCAAAGCCACAAAACCAATAGCACAAAGGAAACGGCCACCACGCCTACAACTACTTGCCAAGCAAATACCTTATCACCTATTCGTAAACCGCTAACGCCCCTAGCACCGGTTGGCGCGAAGCTATGAAACTGAACTACAATTTTGTCACCCCGCGCTGAGTTTAGCGCGAGCCCGGACCACAATATTTCCCGCAAACTTTGCGCTAAGGCACTATCCATTTCAGGGCGATTAATCAATAACGTGACCTGCCTAGCACCCGGTCTAACATCATTTATATTAACGATAAGGCGAAAATCCGCCTCTGCCACAAAGGGCTCTATTAGTTGCTGGGATTGGCGCTGAAGCTGAATTTCACGCAGACTTACCTCGTCGGCAAGCTTATTTTGATCGACATACTGAAGCTGCCCTGCACTGAGCAACTGCGGCCAAACCGTCTGCGCAATCAAGCCACCGCCAATAAGCAGCAAGGCAATGAGCATTGCCGTCATTAAGTTGCCCACTAAACCCTTTTCAAACACAGTGCACTCCACCTCACCCCACAAAGCCATAGTCAAATATTTGACGGATCGATAAATCCGATCAATTAGCAGCCTAAATTCGTCATATTATTGACAGCCGCGCATGGGTGGCAAGCAAAACCCGCCACGCCAAACGTATGATGTTGAAAATAATGCAGAAAGCGGGCCAGCAGCTGAGTGCGACCCGTAAGTGATGAAAAAATCTAAATGGCAGGGGTAAACAACTGGCCTCAGAGCTGCGTGATCTCGATATAGTCACTTCGTGATGACAGCGGCACACCACCAGAATCAATGGTCTGGCTAGAATCAAAGCCGTACTCTTTGCGCTCGCCAGTGCGGTCAATAGTGAGGTTGGCAAAATCAAATAACTCGGTATCGGCCATTTGCGAGGGCGCAATATTTTGCATAGACGAGAAAATTTTCTCTATGCGACTGCCGTCCTGTTTTTCCCAATCCAGCAGCATTTTACGAATATTCTGGCGCTGCAAATTCTCCTGTGAGCCACAGAGATTACAGGGAATAATGGGAAACTCTTTGTACTGCGAGAACGCTTCAATATCTGACTCGCGGCAGTAAGCTAGCGGCCGAATCACAATATTGCGTTTGTCGTCTGACAGCAGTTTGGGGGGCATACCCGACAGCCGCGAGCCATAGAACATGTTCAAAAACAGGGTTTGCACGATATCGTCTTTGTGATGTCCCAGTGCGATTTTAGTCGCGCCGATTTCCTCCGCAAAGGCATACAGGGTGCCACGGCGCAGACGCGAACACAGCCCACAGGTGGTTTTACCTTCAGGGATCTTTTGCTTAACAATCGAATAGGTGTCTTTATTGACGATGTAATACTCAATACCCAAGGCGTCAAGATACTCAGGCAGAATATGCTCGGGATAGAACGGCTGTTTCTGATCCATATTGACCGCCACCAGCTCAAACTTTACCGGCGCGCTCTTTTGCAAATTCATTAAGATATCCAGCATGGTATAGCTGTCTTTGCCACCAGACAGGCACACCATCACCCGATCGCCCTCTTCGATCATTTTATAGTCTTCAATCGCTTGCCCCGCATGGCGGCGCAGGCGTTTTTGCAATTTATTGAACTCGAGCTTTGGCAAACTGGACATAGCACTTAAAATCAATCGGGGCTGGGGCTGCGCATTATATAGAAACCATGGATATGCGGCTACAAAGTAGCCAATGGAAAGACCAAGAAACCATAAGTAGCACTCATATCGCCAATCTAAATCAGCGAAATTCCGGCGTTTTTAGCACTCTCAACGGCTCAGCACTGGCAATCCTAGGCCGAGATGACTATCATTAGGCCGCCAAAATCTGCTGGCACGAGGTGTATTGGACACGGCCAGACCCCGGCACGGGTGCATGTCGGACTGTGTAATCCACATCCGATCGCACCCGCTCACAAATCAGCCACTCATTCAGAAAGGGAATCGCCCAATGAAACAACCAGTTCGCGTCACCGTTACCGGTGCAGCCGGCCAAATTGGCTACGCTTTACTTTTCCGCATCGCCTCTGGCGCTATGCTGGGCGACGATCAGCCCGTTATTTTACACCTACTCGACATCACTCCAGCCATGGACGCCCTGCAAGGCGTGCGCATGGAACTAGAAGATTGCGCCTTCCCATTATTGGCTGGCGTAGTTTGCACCGACGATCCAAATGTTGGCTTTAAAGATGCCGACTACGCACTACTGGTTGGCGCACGTCCACGTGGCCCAGGCATGGAGCGTAAAGATCTGCTCGAAGCTAACGCGGCAATCTTCTCTGTTCAAGGTAAAGCCATTGACCAGAATGCCAGCAAAAACATCAAAGTATTGGTTGTTGGCAACCCCGCTAACACCAACGCCCTGATCGCCCAGCGCAACGCGCCGTCTATCAGCCCACGCAACTTCACTGCCATGACGCGCTTGGATCACAACCGCGCCATGACTCAGATTGCCATCAAAACCGGCAAAACTGTGAACGACGTGACCAACATGACTATTTGGGGCAACCACTCTGCTACTCAGTACCCAGACCTGTTCAACGCCAAGGTCTCTGGCCAGACTGCAAGTGAATTGGTTGACCAAGCGTGGCTCGAAGGCGACTTCATCCCGACTGTTCAGCAGCGCGGTGCAGCCATCATCAAAGCCCGTGGCGCTTCTTCTGCTGCTTCTGCGGCTAACGCTGCAATCGGTCACGTGCGCAGCTGGGCACTGGGCACCGAAGGCGACGACTGGGTTTCTATGGGTGTTTACAGTGACGGCAGCTACGGCATTGCCGAAGGCCTGATCTACTCATTCCCTTGCCGCTGCAAAGATGGCGAGTGGGAAATTGTTCAAGGTCTTGAAGTTAACGACTTCAGCCGCGCAAAAATGCAAGCTTCTGAGCAAGAACTGGCTGAAGAGCGCGACGGCGTAAAACACTTACTTCCTTAATATTTAAGGTAGTTAAGTTTAAAAAAACCGCGACATTGTTCGCGGTTTTTTTATGTAACACGTAAACCAGCCCGCCGCTTGGCATTCAAGCCAGTTAGCTTAGCCAGCCCCGCTCAGCCTTCATCAGCCAAAGACAGCAATTTAGCCGCTTTAGGCTTTTCTAGCGAACTTGCCGGACCCGGCTTTGTTGGCGATGCATCTGCAGACCGCCCAGCAATACGCTCAAGCTGTTCTCCCAGGTTACCGGGCAAAGACCAACGCGGTATGCGGCCTTCTATTGGCGTACCGGAAGTCATGTCCATTTCAAAAGCTTTGCCGTCTTTGAGGTAGGCCTCCACCACGATCGCCGAACTATTGGGACGATAACCCTGCTGCAATGCATCAGGCAGGGCAGACATTGACGGATACACTTTATTAACGACCAGCTCAAATTGCGAACCATCTGCGCGCGACACTGAAATCACCATATCCTTCTTCAGTTTCTCCTGGGCTGCAGGTGGAAAATAGAGGTAGGCTCGCAGCTGATTTTTATCAACGATTTCAACGGCGGGCTCGCCCGCCCGCAACACATCGCCCTGGGACACCGGCACTCGCGCCACAGTGCCTGCCTTAGGCGCACGCAATTCCAATGCCGCCAGCTGGTCCTCAATAGAGGTCCGCAATTGGGTCAATGCCGCGAGGCGTTCCGATAATTCCGGCGCGTCACTTGGCCCGCGACTATTGCGCAAACCAGTAAGCTGGCTTCGGGTGGATGCCAACTCCGCCTCAACTCGGCGATATTCCGCCCACGTTTTATTGTGCTGATTCTGGAGCTGATCGAGATTACCCCGCTGGGATGCCCCCGCATCAACCAGCTCACGCAGCGCATTCAGCTGCTGGGTTTCTTGGAAATATTGTGACTCCAAATATTCCATTTCTGCCTGCAAAGAAGAAAGTTGCGCGGTTAGCTGCGACTCATTGCCCGAGCTCGTTACCGAGCGTTGCTCTAAATCACTTTGCAAACGCGCTATATCTGCTTCGTTTTTCGCGAGCGATTGTACTAAAGCAGGTGAACTAAGCGTGGCCAGCAACTGCCCCTCTTCGACTGTATCCGAGGGCGACACCAGTATTTCTTTAATCGACACCGTATCTGAGGGTGCAACATTATATTGCGTACCATTGATCACACCATCAGCCGAAAACCAAAAGAAATTTAGGTACACAAAGCGCATGGCGATATAGGCAATGCCCAGCAAAATAGCGAAATACATCCAACGCCCCCACTGAGGTTTGCGCGGCTGCGCCACCTCAAGTGCGGCCGTAGTCTGGGTGCTGGCGGCAGTGTGCCACTGGCGCCAAGGACGTGCCTGCACCGAGCTGCCCGGTTGCTGCCCATAAATAGTGGGCTCCCTTCTCTCCGGAACAATTTTACTTGGATAACGCTTGTTATCGGCGTCATCATTAAATTCGTTATTAATCAGTTTATTTACCATGGATCGTACATCCTTGATTGTTTCTGAACATGTTCTGGCACATAAGACTCGCGATATGAGGTGCGCAAAAAATACTCATCGGCGTACGCGATAAGCCGCACAACTCTCAAATAAAAGCCCATAAAAAGACCATACAAAGGAATGTATGGAAACATTTTTAAATCGAGCCAAGGTCGCTCACTTAATGCCAACGCAACAAAAAAATGCAGGTAATTAATTGCCGTATACAGCATTAAAACAACCAGCATCAACGGATAAAAAATGTCATTGTGATTTAGGTATAACCAGCCAAGATAAATAGGAAACGTAATACTTAGCGCCAGCTGATAGAGCACCGTATCGATATTTGCGATTAAGTTACGCACATCAAACGGCCGCCGAAACGGGTTAAACAACCAGCCGTATTTGCGCACATGAAAACGAATCATGCTGCGATTCCAGCGCAGTTGTTGCCGGTAGTAAGGCCACCACGCATCCGGCGCATCTGTCATGCACATGGCCTCTGGGGCAAAGGCAACATCGCCACCCGCAACTCGAGTTTTTACCGTTACATCGCCATCCTCACCCGGCCCCGTTTCCCAGCCGCCCGTCGCGATCAGCGTTGAACGCCGCAACGCGCCAAATGCACCAGAAACAATAAATAAAATACCCAGCATGGCCGACACTCGGCGCCCCACACCGATTCCGAACACGTACTGCATAGCTTGTAGACGGGTAAGTAGATTGGCGTCAGCATTGCGCACCCGCAAATTACCCGCCACGGCAGCCACCTCGGGGCGATAGAACTCCACCAGTAAATGCCAAATGGAATCGCTGTCAAAAGTGGAGTCGGCATCACAAATCACCACATACTCACCCCGCGCCGCATTCAGTGCGAAGTTCGCCGCCGAGGATTTACCACCGCGCATTCGGTGTTCGAAATAGCGCACCCAACCGCGATTGGCCAACATGCGCCCTACCTCGCCCATACCATCAGTGGAACCATCATTGACCACCACAATTTCCATATTGGGATAGCTTTGCTCTCGCAGCGACAACACCGTCGTTTCCAAGGTGTCTCGTTCGTTGTAGCCCGGTAGTAATACCGTCACCAGCGGCGGATTAATTTGTAAGCGCTGACGAAATTGCTTTTTCGCTTCGGGCTCCGGCCGCAACGCCTGGTAGAGAGCAAACATTTCGGTCAGCACAAAACGCGGTACCGACAGCAGCAGAAAAGGCCATAACAACATAACTAAATGCAGGGGCGACAAACTAAATAGCATAGCCAAACTGGCTTCCACGTAGCCGACTATACTATTAATTAAATCGTACATAGCGGACCCTCCCAGCATAACGTTTCAAGCTTAGGCATAATGCTTTCACCCTCACTTGCACGCCGCGCGGCCCAGCGGTTTAGCGCCGCTGACAGTAATGATCTCGACCTTTAGGCCCGCGCGAAGATATACGTAGTCTTTTATTTTATTGGGAGAAGGTAGAACTTCAGAATCGCTGGCCGGCAGTAGAATTAAAAACTCAGCGTCACTGGTATTCACCACAACGTCTGACTCCCGCAATACTTCTCGTAATACATCCCGTGTTTGAGTGAGCAAGTCCTGTAAGCTCTGGGCAGAAATATCTTTGTCGTGAAGTAAATTGGCTTTGTAGATTGTCATGGCGCGTCCGTCTTGCTGAGCCAGCTCAACAACCTTCAGTGCCAGTGCTTTGCTGTAGTCCTTGTCTAAATCCTCTGCGCTTGAGGATAAATCTAAGTCATCTTCGCTATCGCCTGCCAAAACGGGCACCGGCCCCCAGCGGCCATTCCGAGCAACATTGACGCCGCTTTGGGCGATGACATAAGTATTGATATTGACCGGGACTAAATCTGCAGGGGAATGATATTGATCGCAGTTGGAACACCACGCTGCCAAATCAGGGTCCGCCGCCCAAAAATTGCACTGGCGGCAAATTGAGAATCGGCCGGGGCGGTTATATTCCACACCGATATGGCGAATTGCAGAGAAGCACTTAGGGCACTGTTTGGCACCGTCTACGTTAAAGTCAGACTCTGGCCCAACATGGCCGCAACGAAAATGATGAATAGACTCCTCAACACCGAGATGGGTAGATTTACACTCCGGGCACAACTCCTTTACCGGCACCTGATAGCCGCGACATGAAGGACAGGTGAACAGCCGGTCGACGTGCCGCGCATCCAGTAAGCCTCGCGCACTGAGATCCTGCAATACCGATTGGGTCTCCAATACATCGCAATGTAGCAAGCCTTCCGCCAACGGGAAGCCATAGGCAATCGGACTTTGTGCATCTACCTCAGGCTCAATATCACGCCCACGGGTATACATAAATTGCAGCATGGTGAGGGCTGTGTCACGAGGTGAGCGCGGCAAGCGCTCAATATGTGCAGCTAAGGTTGCGAGCGTTGCTGCCGTGCTGCTTAAATCATCTTCACGCGGGTGTGGCGGCAGCACAATATCTGCCAGCTGCATAATATTCGCGCTTAATTTAGACCCTTCCAATCCGACCACAGCTATAGGTCGCAGTGCGGTAAAGCCTTCGCGCTGCTCTATCAACAAACGCTCTATTTTGCGATGATCGTAGCCCACAATCACCAGTGGCAGCTGCGCGACATCCTTGTCACCCAAGGCTGCCAAAGGCTCCCCTAATACCGACTTAATTGCTACTGCTTCGTCAGTACCTCGCTCAAATTCCTTGAGTTCCAGTATCTGGTAATGCTTAAGCCGACCCTCGCTTTGGCCGCGCGTCGTTCGCTTGCTTAGAGAAAGATCCATGACAAAATACCTTGTTCTGGTTCAAATTTCACAGGCCTGCGATATCGTCGCAAGCTCCATAGGGCGCACACAGGGTGTAGCTGCTTTCAGCGTCAGCCTCACGACCGTAATTGCGCAAAAACTCCGGGTCTAATAGCCCCCACGCGAGCGCATTTTGAATCCACTGCCCGCGCTTTTCCCACACATCGGCAACCGCATTCCAAAAGACCGTCTCTTGCATGTCGACTTCCCACGGCTCCGGTGCCCGACCAGAACCCGGCGATTTAGCCCGGCGCTTAAGCTGCGAGAGCAAGGTCGCTTGCTGGCGCATAAATTCCTGAGACTGATTAAGTCGGGCCACTGACGCTGCCCACTGATCGCGAAGTTTCACGAGGGCACGCTGGCTATTTCGAATTGCCGCATTCGCCGCCAAACTTGCGGCATGGGATTGATACTCAGCAGCACGGCGCTGATGATACTGACGGCTACCAAGTGGAATGTTCAATTGAACGCCATACTGAGGCCCGCTATCCGTCGACGCCGCGTCGCTGTTAAGCCCGCTCGTACTGCGCTCCTGTTCAACATAACCGCCGAATACCGTCAGGGCCATGCCGTTGCCCCGCAGCGACTGCGCTTCCTCACCGTAGGCCAGCGACTCTGAACGCAGCATCTGCGCTTGAAGATCTTGGTTTGCTAATTTATCAATGTCGCCAGCGCTCGGCGGTGCCAGTGGCAACACCGAAAAATCCCCCGGCGGACTAGGTATATTGGGAATAAGTCGTGAGATCGCATCGAGTTTGTTTTTCACTTCACTGTGTAAAATAATGGCCTCAGCCACTTTCACAGGCGTCGCCTTGGTGATTTCAGGCATCGCGGCGCTTTCTGACAGCTTCAGTTTTCGCTTGGCATTTTCCACTCCGGCCAGCGCATTACTCAAGGCCTCGCGACGATAGCGAGAAGTCCATGCCGTTACCGCATCTTCCATAAAATTCACTGTCGCTTGATTGGCTTTAATTTCCAATTCGTATTCCGCGCTTTTAACTCTGGCCTCAGCACCATCAACCGCCGAGCCGCGGCGAGCCAGCAAACGCATTAAGTCCAGCGACACCCGCGCGTCAGAATATGCTTCCAATGCACTCGCACCACTCTCCAGCTCAGAACCAGCGCTGTCTGAAAAGCGGGTATGACTGATACTTAAATTCAAGCCAATATCGCCTTTTTCGGCGTAATAAAGCTCACGCTCAGCTTCAACCAAAGATGACTGTGCCACCATCTCTGGGGAAGACTTGGCGATCTCGCTAAGTTTATTAAGAAACACCGCCCATTGTGCTGCCGTCTGGGGCTCACTCATTGACTGTTGCGGCGCCACTTCCTGCGCTGTTGCTGCACTGATAACAGTGCTCAATGTAGCGGCCACCAAGAGTGATCGGCTTCCAGTTACTTTCTTCATCTAATACCGCTCCCTTTGCTAAAATTGTTTTGTCTAACCTCGGCGCTACAGATGCCTCCCTTCTATCGGGGAAACTTATCTCGTAGCAAGGCGGCACAGGAAATTCATTTTCCTTTGGAATAATTTTCCACCTCTAATCTCCAACACGGCGCGATACCTAGGGCAGGATCAACAAATGCCATCCAGATGCCATCGCGCTGCCCCTACGATGGCAAGCACTATGCCAAAACGCTGAAAGGCTTATGCCCCGTGGAGCCTTGCGCGTATCACTCAAAACCCCAGACACGACCACCCCCACAATCGTTGCTAATGTGTTACAGAAAACGCCAAGAAAACACCTAAGGCATTGTTTTTATTTATAAATATGCTGTCGCCTAATAACGACACACGCCTAGTAGCAGCTTATTTATACGGGGAATTAAAAACGCAAACGCTATCTTTTCGGCAACTAGAATCGTCGACGCTGACTATAAAGTGAGCCCGATTTTTGCATCACTTTTGCAATGCACACTGAATTGCATCACTGCGTCATCAGCAATGAAAATCCATCCACGTTTAATCAAAATACAAAGAGCTGACCGTGAAACTACAACGCCGACAACTTTCATATGACACATCACAATCCTTAGAACAGCAGGCTGGCTGGCAAGTACCACTGAGTGAGCTAATTCAGGCTCTCGATGCAGAAATTCATTTTTTTCGACATCAAACAGAATTACTAACGCGGCACCCACCCCCGCGACCGCGAGCTAACTTTCCCTGCAAAAGCCCCTCGCAAGTTTTGTCGGCAGGCGACTGGGCAAGACTAAACCCACTGGCGCAACAACGACTTTATCTGGCTGAAAAGCAAATGGCCTTTGCGAGGGCGAAACTGGCCCGCGTTATCGCCGAGATCAATACCTACAACGCTAAGGCCGATGCCGATGGCTTAGTGTCGAGCCTATTGACGTTTCGGCGCATGCGACAGCACGCCGACGAATTGATACAGCGCCAAGTACGAGCCAGTCGCCACTTAGATATCACCCAGCGGCATCTCGAAGCAGAGCTTGTGTGGATCCGGCGACACGGGATTAAACAAACGGAAAGTACTGCAGATTATGGCGTTGAAAATGCGGCGCTATTACAAGTTTCAAAAGATCGACAGCACGCAATTTTAAAAAACTTTAAACAAACAGAACTAGCGCTGCGCGAGGATATCCGCGGCCAAATAGAAAATATCGACAGCAATATTACTGTTCGGGTGAATCACCGCAATCTGGACGACGCAATTAGTGACCGTCAATTTAAAGCCCAAATTCGGCGTTTAAAAAAACAATTCAACACAAACTAAAGTGCCGCCCGAGCTTAAACACGTACTTTACCGTTGCTATTCGGCAACAAAATCCTGCCCTTACCTGGCTTATTCATTCAGCCGATTTCTGCAACACCGCGGCCACGGGGAATTTGCAGAGATTGGCATATCACTTGCCACACACCGCACCGTCATCCCAATAACGCATTGACTCAACTGCAGCTAATGCAACAACAACGTCAACAGCAAACTGAGAGGTTTATTTATGTGTGGACTGGTAGGTGCGATCGCTAATCGCGATGTTATACCCGTTTTAGTCGACGGCTTACGCAATCTTGAGTATCGAGGTTACGACTCCGCAGGGGTCGCTACCCTCAACGGTGACGTGCTAAACAAACAACGCGCTGTCGGCAAGGTCGAAATATTGGCGGCCCAACTCGCCGCCTCCGGCATGTCGGGTAGCATGGGCATAGGCCATACCCGGTGGGCCACCCATGGGTCGCCAGTCGAGCACAATGCCCACCCCCATGTTTCCACCGAAATGGTTGCGGTAGTACACAATGGCATAATTGAAAACTATCAGGCACTGCGCACAGAACTAAGTAACTTGGGCTATGCCTTTGAGTCCCAAACCGATACCGAAGTCATTGCCCACCGCATTCACTTCCACCTAATGCAAAAGGGATCTTTGCTCGCCGCCGTGCAGGCCACCATCCCGGAACTTGAGGGCGCATTTGCGATAGCAGCCATCAGCAGTGAAGAGCCAAGCCGGATGATCGCAGCTAGACTGGGTAGCCCACTCGTGGTGGGTATTGGCGACAAAGAAAATTTTGTCGCCTCAGATGTCACCGCCTTGCTTTCGGAAACGCGTCAATTCATTTACCTCGAAGAGGGCGACGTTGCCGACATTCGCAGTGATTCAGTTACGGTGTACAACCGCTACAATCGCCGTGCCGAGCGACCAATACAAACATCTACACTGGAGAAGCACGCTGCCAGCAAGGGTGATTACCCCCACTACATGCTTAAAGAAATTCATGAGCAAAGCACAGCGTTACGGCAAACACTGAGCACGGCATTATTTGAGGAGTCACTAAACGAGCGTTGTTTCGGCGACAATGCGGCAAGCTTACTCGCCGGAATTGAGGCCGTGCAAATTTGCGCTTGTGGCACTAGCTATCACGCCGGCTTAGTAGGACGCCATATAATAGAAACCGTGGCCAAACGTTCGTGTTGGGTCGAACACGCCAGTGAGTTTCGTTATCGCGACCCGGTAGTCCCTGCCAACACCTTGTTTGTGGTGTTATCTCAGTCTGGCGAAACCGCCGACACCCTCGCCGCACTGCGCTATGCCCGCACTGCAGGCTACGCCGCAAGCCTCGCGATCTGCAATGTCGCCAGTAGCTCACTGGTACGGGAAAGCGACCTCCATTTTCTTACCCAGGCTGGACCAGAAATTGGCGTCGCCTCTACCAAAGCCTTCACCACGCAATTATTAGCGCTCAACATCTTGGCCCTACTACTGGCTCGCCGCAATGGTATGGACGCCATTACCGAAGCAGCAATCACTGCCCACTCGCTGAAAAAAGCCTGCTTTGCAGTGGAATCGGTGCTGTCGCTGGACGACCAAATTCGCGATGTTGCCGCGCAAATTGTGGACAAACATCACGCTTTATTTTTAGGCCGCGGTGCCATGTACCCCATCGCTTTAGAAGGCGCGCTCAAGCTCAAGGAAATTTCCTATATACATGCTGAAGCCTATCCCGGCGGCGAGCTTAAACACGGACCTCTGGCCCTTGTTGACCATGAAATGCCTGTTATTGCCGCCGCCCCTGGCAACAAACTGTTTGCCAAAATTCAAGCAAATCTACAAGAAGTAGAAGCTCGCGGCGGCCAACTCTTTGTGTTTACCGACAAACCAGACAGTTTCACCGCTAATGATCGCTGCCAGGTTATTACTATGCCCAGTGTGGACGAAATCCTTGCGCCGCTGGTGTACACCATTCCCCTACAGCTACTGGCCTACCATGTGGCCGTAATACGGGGCAACAACGTAGATCAACCACGTAATTTAGCTAAGTCGGTCACCGTAGAATAGGAGGTCAACATGGTGAAGACTAAGACCTGCGCGGCACTGTTAAGCATTACGCTAAACTTCAACGTTGCTGTATTTGCTAGCGCGCCAAGTAACGCCGTCTCAGGGCCTGATTTTAGCGGCCACGCTGCCTGGGTCTACGATAGCCTCAATGTGCCGGGCCAAGCTCGGCAACTGCAAGCCGGGTTTTTCATTGATGCCATCAACGACTACAACACGCAGGCCGGTCGCAAGCATCAGATTAGCAGCATTTACAGCTACCACGCCAGCATGGAGATGTACTGTAAAGGTGGCGCCCACAACTGCAGCCCGACCAATCTTAAGCTCAGTTTTGCCAGCCCTCAGCACCCCCTTGGCAAGCACGCTGAGAAAAGCAGCGTCGCCCGCTACCGCCACGGCGTAAAAGCCCGCGACGGCCAACAGCCCGTAAAAGCAGTCGCAATTATTGACGGCGTCGTTAACGGTCAATACCAAGGCAGTTTAAAAGGCCTTAACGAACTACCTCAACGATTGGCCGAGGGGTTTGCCGACAAGGTCAGCGCAGCAATATGCGCTGACGCTAACATAGATGGCGTGCAATTTGACCTTGAACCCCTGAACCTAGAAAGCCATAACGGTCAGTACTTTTTCTACCGCCGTATTGCGGAAAATTTCGCCGGTAAGCGCGACATGGGCGGCATTAATTGCGTCACCAGTAGCCACCCGGCGGGCCGGTTCTTCTCCGTGTTCGCACCGACGCGAGCACTGCGTCCCGGCAGTGGCAGTGCCGCCAATATGCATCAGATTACCAACAGCCACCGCAATGGCTATATGATTGCGCCAATTTACGACCTGGACGGCAGTCCGCTGGGACACGCCACCCCCGTCGAGGATTACCAACAAATGGCCCGACGGCAGTTACAGCAGCTTAACAGCTGGGCAACACAAGCGCGGGTGCCTTTTAAAATAGGGATTCCCGCCGCGGCATCGGTGCACGAATATGTACGCTGCGCGGGCCCGCCCTGCAAAAACCAGGGCGCCGCACCCGACTCCCAGTTAGCGTATGTGCAAGCCCTTATGACGGCGCTGAGTGCGACCGGGGTGCGTGACAACACCCTATTTCACGGCAACGTTATCTGGGCTTGGAGCCGTGGTATTAGTCACGGTGGCGCCAGCTTCATGCCCGAGGCTCCCCCCGCTGAGGTGCTCAACTATCTCATCAAAAACCTGTGAGATAGCGCCGCAAAAGTATGTCGCTATCGAACCAGTTGGCCATTTCAGAGTCATAACCACATTGGCGAGCTTAGCCACTGGCCTGCCCTAACGGCGAACAATTGGAATGAGGTTGCAAAAACTCCGAATCAAAAGGCGCCGTTATGACAATATTTTTTGTTCACGAATCAACCGATCAGCCAACATCAAAGGGGAGCGATGTGGCCACATTCTCTTTGCCATTACGCCGTGCACTGACGCGCTGGCGGCCCACACCTTACTTCTCTTTCTACCCCCGGTCGCTAACCCAGCTCATGTCGGCGGGACTCCTCGGCTTAGTTCTCCTGCTGGTTGCCGCATTGGCCATTGCTGGGCTTTATGTTGAAAAAGCGACATCTAAGGGCCAGCAGGCCGTAATATTTTCCACTGAGGCAGTACGGCACAGCCTAACACTATCGGAACTACTAAAAGACATGGAGCGCAGCGCCCGCATCTATCAGGTGTTAGGGAATGAAAGTCTATTGGCAAATTATGCGCAGCTTCGTCAAAAACTAAACGACACCGCTTCTGAACTGGTCACATTGGAGTTTGATTCCAAAATAAAAAACACCATCAGCATGCTTCTGCAAAAAGAAAAGCAGGTTTTTGCTGAGCTTGCCACCAAAGGCCCCGGCGCCGATCAAGCCGCCAACACTGTAGAGATCTTTGCAGAACTTCGCGACATTGCGGCAACCTTAATCGCCCATAACAGCCTGTCGATTGAAACCCGCGTTAAGGAGATGAAAGACACGGCAGCCAAAACTCGGCGAACACTTTTCTGGGAGGCCGGAGTCGCCTTAGCACTGGTGATTGCTACCGCGCTTTGGATTATCCCCCCCCTGTCGCGCTATATCCGCGACCTCGACCAAAGTCTTGTACAAATTGGTAATGGCAATCTCGATAAGCATATTTCATTAAAAGGACCAAAAGATATCCGCGAGCTCGGCGCACGCCTAGAGTGGCTGCGCCAACAACTACAGCAACTTGAAAGTCGAAAGCAGCACTTCTTGCAACATTTCTCTCACGAACTAAAAACGCCCCTCGCCAGCCTGCGCGAAGGTACGAGTCTGCTTTCTGAGGGGGTCATGGGCGAACTCAATAATGACCAGCGAGAAATCGCCGTCATCCTCCAGCGCAACTGTCTAAATTTACAGCAACAGATCGACGACTTACTCACATACAGCGTGTCAATGCAGCCATTCCAAAGCTTCAATTACCAAAAACTGCAGCTCGATGAACAAATTTTAGGGGTCACTAGGGAACAACAACTGCAAATTCGTGCCAAAGACATATCGCTAATAACAGCACTCGACAAAGTTTCGATCTACGCAGATACCGCGCAGATCACCACAGTGCTAGATAATTTGATATCCAATGCGGTGAAGTTTTCGCCAAGCGGCGGCCGCATTAACATCGAGTTACGCACAGACGGGCAGTGGGCAGTTATAGATGTCGCCGACGAAGGCCCCGGAATTTCAGATTCAGAGCACGACCGCATTTTTGAGGCGTTTTACAAATCGCCATCGACAATGAACGAGAACGCCGAAGGCTCTGGACTGGGACTATCCATAGCGAAACAATATAGCAACGCACACGGTGGAAACATTGAAGTCATCAATACTCATAAAGGGGCTAGATTGCGTCTTACACTACCTCGCGAGCCGCAGCACGGCTAAACGCTGGCCTGTGTTAGCACCGCTGCTTGCCATCGCACTGCTGGGTTCAGGCTGTGCCATGAACGGCACATCCGCCTTCAACCTTGGCATGACAAACACCGCTGGTGGTAAGGCCTTCCCTCGCACTGAACTCGGCTTACTCGCCTTTTCCAACTATATTAGCAATGTCTCCGGCAGCCAATTAGACGCCGAACTCAATCTGGCCGAAAAAAATTATCGCGCCAAGCGCGATGACTACAACATGCTGTGGCTAGCCATTGTATTGATGCAACCTCATGCCGCGCCGGCCAGCAATCAAATGGCCGTGCGGCTGCTGCGGGACTATGTGAACCGCAGTAAAACCGCCGCAGATTATCGGTTTGACCGCCTAATAGGCGAAACCGGCAGCTACGATACCTTGGCAGAATTTCTGTTAAATAGCACCGCTCAGCGCCAGCGTCTCCTTGCTGACAATGCGACTTTACGTCAGAAAATTGAAAAGCTAATGCTAATCGAAAGCAGCCTAAACTACCCCCAAGTACAAACTCACATCGGCGCTAAATAACGCGCGGGGAAAACACCATGGTATTCATTTCAAAATAGTAACGGAGATATTATGTCGAGAATAATGGTAGTTGATGACAATGCGGATATTCTCCACCTGCTCAAGCTCCGCTTACAATCAGCGGGCCATCAGGTCGAAACCGCCGAAAGCGGCGAACATGCTCTCGCGTATATTCCGAACTTTCAACCCCAGTTAGTGATTACCGATTTGTGCATGGACGGGATGGATGGCATGGCGCTATTTGAAAAGCTCAAATTCAATCAGCCTTCGCTGCCAGTCATCGTTATCACCGCTCACGGTTCCATACCTCATGCGATCAAAGCGACTAAACAAGGCGTGTTCAGTTATGTCACAAAGCCTTTCGACAGCAATGCCTTACTCGCAGAAGTTAGCCGTGCACTCGCCTTGTCTTGCAGCGACGAAAGCGAGACCGAGGGTAATAGCTCACCTTTTGCTGAAATTGTCACCCGCAACTCAAGCGTATTGGAAACCCTGCAGCAGGCCAAAATGGTTGCCGCGAGCGAAGCCAGTGTCTTAATTCAAAGTGAAAGCGGCACCGGCAAGGAGCTATTAGCGCGCGCCATACACCGCGCGAGTCCTCGAGCAAACAAACCTTTTATCGCCCTGAATTGCTGTTCGGTACCCAGCTCCCTTTTGGAGTCCGAGCTGTTCGGTCACGTTAAGGGCGCGTTTACCGGCGCCACCCGCGATCATCAAGGCCTTGTACTCGCCGCAGACGGCGGCACTTTGTTCCTCGATGAAATAGGCGATATGCCACTGGATTTTCAAGCAAAGCTCTTACGTGTGTTACAAGAGCGAGAAGTTCGCCCTGTTGGTGCTACCGCCTCTATTCCATTTAATGTTCGAATAATTTGCGCAACGCACCACGACCTGGAAAAGTTGGTAGAAGACGGTACATTCCGTCAGGATTTATATTACCGTTTACATGTTGTGCAATTAGAACTACCGCCACTGCGCAGCCGCCGTGATGATATTCCTTTGCTCTCTCAATACTTTCTTGAACAACTTTCGAATGAGCGCCGTAAAAAGCATTTTTCCTCTGAGGCCATGGAAACACTGGCCTCGGCATCTTGGCCGGGCAATATTCGCCAACTGCGCAATGTTGTGGAACAAACCATGGTGCTTTCTCACACCGCCGTCATTCCAGTCTCGCTAGTTAAAAAGGCCCTAAAACAAGACGAGAGTAATATCGTGTCCTTCGTCGACGCTCGAGATCATTTTGAACGCGACTATTTAGTTGAGGTACTGCAAGTCACCGGTGGCAACGTTACTCAAGCCGCCCAGTTAGCCAAACGCAACCGTACCGAGTTTTACCGCCTACTTCGGCGCCATCACCTCGACCCGCATAGCTTTAGAGGCCAAGCAGGGGGTTTTACGCCCAGCGGCCAAAGTGCAGCAGACAAATCAATTCAGCCTAAGCAGCTATAACTCAAAAAGCATTCGCCAAGCTAAAATCGGGCACCCACTCATCTCGATCGGAGGGGCACTAACTGTGCCCCTGATCACCTACGTGGTGAATGCTATTCGCGCCAAACGCACAACACTCACAACAAACGCCCTGCCAAATGCGTAAATACCCCCCCACTAGAGCAGAGTAACAGCGCCCCAGTGTCGCTTATCCAGAACAACAGCGAATCGGTAAACACTGAGAATTAAAATCCTGCCCGCCATGCCACCAAGCACTCCCAAGGCCGTTATCTTTAGGGGCTTCCCCGCAGGTTTCATCAAGCCCCATTGGCCCTTGACCGATTTCCCCCCAATGCTCGCCCTGTTCGGACTAGGTATAAGTGTTGGATTTCAGCAACAAAATCACCTCTCTCTACTTCGCGCCTGCCAACAACAACCAATAAGTAATTGATTTTAAATAACTTATTTTATGGCACAGCAATTGCGCTAGTCCTCCTCATCAACCCGCTGAGCTGAAGATGTGCAAATCATTAAGCCTGCCAGTGACAGATACAACGACACGGAGGAGCAACAATGCAAGAAAAAAACAATGCCCCAATAATCGTTCTTGGTGGCGACGGTTACTTGGGATGGCCTCTAGCCCTTAGACTGGCGCGGCAGCACCGTGATCGAAAAATCATCATCGCCGACAATCTGTCGAGACGACGCCTCGTAAAAAGTCTTGGCGCTGATAGCCTAATTCCAATTTCCAGCCCCAGCTCACGCTTAGCGGCCAGCCGCAGTATATATGGCGTAACCAATCTGGAATTTTTACATTTAGATGTTAATAGCGAAGCACTTACGACGCTGATTCGAGCGCGCCAACCTATCGCAATTTACCACCTCGCCCAACAGTGTTCCGCCCCCCTGTCTATGCGTAGTCGCGAAGACGCCCTCATGACGCTAAGAAATAATGAAGAAGGCAATATGCGCTTGCTCTGGGCGGTCAAAGACCATGTACCTAACTGCCATATCATCAAGCTGGGCACGTTTGGCGAATACGCCAAATCTGGCTTAGATATCGCCGAAGGGTATTTTCGGCCAAGTTACAACGGTAAAACGGCACAGCGCCCGGTGCCTTACCCTCGGCAGTCCGACGATATTTATCACGCGTCTAAAATCAACGACACCAATTATATTTCCATTGCCTGCCGGATTTGGGGACTGCGTATAACCGACGTAATGCAATCAACCATATTTGGCACATGGACAAGCGACATCGCCGAGCATGCGTCCCTTTATACGCGCTTAGACTACGACGAATTTTATGGCACCGTGGTGAATCGTTTCCTTACACAGGCACTGTGCGGCCAAGCACTTACGGTATACGGCAGCGGCCACCAGCGCACCGGGCTGATGTCGCTTAACGATTCCGTAAGCTCCATGGCCGAGCTTTGGCAGCAGACGCCAGACAAAAACGAACACCGAGTAATTAATCACCTCACCGAAGAATCCTTTTCGATTAACGAGCTGGCCGACACCATCAGAGATTTAGTGAAAGATGAAGGTTTTCCGGTTGAAATTCAGCGTGGTCGCTTTGACCCACGGGGGGAAAATGAACCCAGTAAACTTGACTATACGGTAGAGCGTCGCCACGTCGAACGTCGCGGGCAGCAAGAAGGTCTCGCCGAGGTCGTCGCCAAAACCTTAGGGATGCTGCTGCCCTATAAAAATAATATCAATACCACGCAATTACAGCCCAGCCACCGCTGGCAGCAACAGGCAAAAGCGGCCAAGACTGCCTCTGGTGAAGTAGTACCACTCATCACCACACCCCAGAGCGATGATGATGAAGGGCGCTGGCAGCGCTTTCAACAAACGGAATTCGCCTATGACCACATTAATTTAAACCCTGGCACCCTCGGTAGCCCTGCGGCCTCAGTACTACGCGCCCAGCGCGAATTCGAAACCAGTGACATTATGGCTTTCCCGGTAGGCCAATACGGCGAAGGTCGCAAAGCCTTATTAGCGGCAGTGACAAGCGCCAACGACTTGTGGCCAAACCGCGAACACCAATTACAGATTAGTGCCGGTGCCTCCCAGTGCTCTAACATACTGGCCTTGAATTTGGTTCGTATGTGCAATGCCAAGCAACGCAAACTAAAAGTGCTTACCACACCCCACGAACATATTGGCGGCACCGGCGCTTTTGAGCGGCTCCCCGAGTTCGAGGTCACCTACCTCAGCCCTGATCAACTGAATCACTACGATCAGTTTATCGAGGCCGTGGACACGCTGCGGCCAGACGTGGCGTTCTTTTCGCATATTGCCTACGACAACGCGCATATATTCCCGGTGTGCGATTGGGGGCGCGCCGTAAAAGAGCGTCTACCGGCGTGCTGGGTACTTTACGATGTCTCCCAGTCCTTGGGGCTCATGGCGCCCCCATTAGATTACGCAGACGTGGTGTTTGGCAGCTGTCACAAATGGCTATTTGGCCCTCGCGGCAGCGGCCTAATGTGGACAAGCGCAGCGTTTCGCGAGCAGTCCGGCGGTTTAAACTGGTCAGGCCTGCCGCTAATAGACGATGCGAGCTCAGTGGGCTTTTCTCCCGCCGGCGGCATGGACTTCTCAATTTTCGCCGGTGTCGGCGCCGCGCTGGATCTGCACCGCAAAATCGGCGAAGCCAATATTCGTCAGCGCTGCCGCTATCTGGCCAGCAAGCTGCGACAAGGACTAGACGCCTTATTGTTAAGCTACAATATTGAGCATCGCTTTCTGAACAAGCAATACGCCCTCAGCTGTGAAGCCGGCGTACTTACCGTGGCGTTCAAGGACTACGACCCCTATCCGCTATATCACGCAATGAATCAACGCGGGGTGCACTGCAAGTGTATAAAAGACACCTGCAAGCGAGGCGAGGCGCGCCAGCTATTGCGTTTTGGCGTCCCGTTTTACGAAACCGAAGCGCGGCTTGAATACGCATTATCGGTCATGGACGAGTGCATTCGCTGGGTCAACCTAGCGGGGGGGCGCGTAGTGGCAGGCCAGCGCAGCCCTGCTGGTTAATACAAACCGGTGCCGCTCCGTTCGCCACCATAGTCCCGAGCAGCCCCCTAAGGGGCTGCAGCCGCAGGTATGCCAACACAATGGATTGCTTCCCCCCGTGTTTTTCGGCAACAAAAACTGGGGACGCTATCGTTACCTGCGCTCACGTCAGGACTTTGACCACCGCTGTTTCGGCCGTCACCGGCAACAGTGACCGTGTATAATGCCCCCCACTTACAACGGTGACACGAACGCCCAAATAGCTTATCTTGGCGCACGTGTTTTCACCGAAACCTTTCAGTATTTCTCGCGAACGTAGGATAAAAAAGCATGAATGTCTCAGATGCCATCGCGGCACGTCGCTCAATTCGCGGCTTTAAACCAGACCCGGTTGCCCCAGAGTTACTCGAAAAAATCTTTGCCACCGCCAGTTTGGCGCCATCCAACTGCAATACCCAGCCCTGGCACACCGTCGTTGTATCTGGGCAGGCAAGAAAAGACCTTCAAGCCGCGATTTTTGCTGAAATCGGCGCAGGTAAAACACCCTCTCCAACCTTTATTCCCGGCGACCAGAATTTAGCGGGTGTGTACAAAGAGCGTCAATACGAGTGCGCTTTTGGCTACTACGGAACCATGGGTATTGAGCGTCACGAAAAAGACAAGCGCTTTGCGCTGATGATGAAAAACTGGGAGTTTTTTGACGCCCCCCACGCGGCCTTTATTTCTATGCCCAGCACAATGGGTCCGGTCAATGCGGTGGATATTGGCATTTACCTGCAAACCCTAATGCTGGTATTAGTTGAACACGGTTTAGCGAGCTGCCCCCAGGGCGCACTGGCGCTGTACCCCGATGAAGTGCATAAAATAGCCAACATACCTGAAGGCAACGCAATTATCTGTGGTTTGTCCTTTGGCTATGAAGACGTTGGTGCCCGTATCAATGACGTTATCATGGACCGCGCTCCGCTTGCCGAGACAGTGGAATTTATTAGCTAAAGCTACATAGCGTAACGCAGCCGCGACTACGCCTTGGTCGACACCCGGGTAAATCCCCCCGTATATTCACGCCCGGGTTTAATCGACTGGCCGCGCTGCAAGCTGCGAATACCCGCTTGCAGGCGCACCCTTAACTCCTCGCGCCACGCTGGCTTAGCAATAAAGTCATCCGCGCCGGAATCCATTGCTGCAATCAAATCAGCACCTGCACTCTGGCCGGTTAACATAATAAAGTATGGCCGCCCTAAATCAGGATCAGCAGCCAAGCGTTGGCACAGATCCAGACCATTTACCCCGGGCATACGCCAGTCGCTTAGAACAATATCGACTGGATGCTTTTTAAGAAAACGCAGGGCCTCAGCGGCATTTTCAGCTGCGATCACCGCCAAGCCCATACTCTGCAATACCGCTTGCAGACGCATTCGCTCTACTCGGCTGTCTTCTACAACCAAGACTTTCACCTCGCGGCCACCAAGATGCATTTCCGTTTTTTCAAAAAATTCCATACATCACCTATCCCATCATATCTACGTTCTTCACTTAATCAGGATAGAGCAAGCTTTAAGCCACACAATGTAAACAGTGTAAGCACTTGAATTAAAAGCCAAATTAAAAGATCAACAAACCCAGCAAGCTCGGCCTCCCGGCATCTCGCGCTTTATGATTAGCAAAATGCGATGCTTTTTACGTAAATCATGCTTAATAATGCCAACTGTTTACGTTAGGTCCTTGAACATTGGCGCATAACATCTAACGGTGGCGTATTCACCGACCCACCTCGGGCACCGATATTATCAAGAGCGGTACTACCCGAATATCACAGGAACGACGCGATCATTGCAGTAAAGCATGTATGCAATTTCCAGAAAAACTGGCGGCCGCAGCGCTCTGGGCTTAACACCGCTGTCACTGCGATAAAATGCTAAACCACGGGGCCGTCCGGCGGCATATCGCCACCGGAATCCGTTTCTGAGCTCGCTAGGGCATCTTCGTCCATACGGGGGTCGAGTTCAAAAATTACCGGCGAGGTCACCGATACGGGGCGGAAAGGTTCAGTTTCATCGACAATCGGCATCTCGTGGGATTTGCGCCGAATAGCAATACCCAAGGTAAAGCCAAGCAAACTCAAGGCTGAAAATACAAACAAACCCTGTGGGCCAAGCAGCGACATTAATAGCGAGGCCAGTGGCGCGCCCAGCGCCGAGCTCACGCCAAAGATAAACAATATGCCACTGCCGATTAGCACAAAATCACTAGGCTCGGCGTTGTCAGAGGTATGGGCCAAACAGATCGAATACATGGTCATCGCAGACGCGCCCCACAGCACCGCGAGCAACAATAGGAAATCGCCACTGGCCGGAATAAAGGCCAAAATCAGCGACACCACGGCGCCAAAAATACTGGTAAAAAACAAAACCAGCCGCCGGTCGTAATGATCAGATAAACGCCCCAGTGGTAACTGAAAAAGTGCGCCACCCAATACCGCGCCGCTCATAAATAAGGTCAGTTGCGCAGTATCTAAACCGAGGCCCCGTGCATACACCGGCCCCAAGGCCCAAAATGCGCCGGTGATTAAACCACTGCACACCGCGCCTTCCATGCCCACATGGGATAGCTGCCACAGCCGCTTAAAATCGAGCTTAACTACCTGCATTGGCGCAGGCGCCAGGGTCAGCGTGAGTGACACCGGCACAATCGCCAGCGACAACAACACCCCGGCAAGGCCAAACAACACTGGCCCCGACGGCTCGGCAAAGTTAATCATTTGCTGACCTAAAATAATCATACTTAAATTGATTACGGTGTAGGTCGACAGCAAGGTGCCTCGGGTTTCCCGCGTGGCGCGGTCATTCAGCCAGCTCTCGATCACCATGTATAAACCAGAGATACAAAAGCCCAATACAAAGCGCAGCACCAGCCAGACTTCAAATACGGGCAAGGCGTGGAATAAAAACACAATGGCGGAAAAAACCGAACCCAAGACCGCAAAGCTACGAATATGGCCAACCCGTCGCACAATATGTGGCGTCATTAGGCTACTAACCACAAAGCCAACAAAATAGCAGGAAGCGGTAAAACCGATTTCTGTTGGGCTAAATTGCTCAATTTCAGCCCGCAGCGGCAGCAGTGTTAGCATCATGCCGTGGGCGAGTAATAATAAGGCGTCAGACAATAGCAACGCCGTCAGGGGCAGTAATAAACGTCTCATGAATCGTCCATGTTAGGAGCTACAACCGCAATGCTATATGGCGGCCCTGAGTTTCTATATGCTATAGCATGTGTATGCATCTTATTGTACTAAACTAGTCACTGTTAAATCTAAACACTAAGTCATACGTATCACAAACACTGTTGGCCAGCTAAAATGCACTCCGCGTGTTATACGCCATTCACCCCATAAAACACCCCGCTACATTCGGGCAGCAACTTTACGAAAACTACTTGGATTTATGCTTAGAGCGTTATTTTTCTCAGCAACTTCAGCCCAGAGGCGAAGCAGCAGCGCTGCCATGGCGATATTCTGCGCCCTACTCTGGACACTACCCGCTTGGGCTGAGGATTCCGCTAGCCTAGAAATTGATGGTGGCAAAAGCGAACTGCAAAAGAATATTCGCGCTCACCTCGATCTTGACGACATTCCGTGCAATACCACTGAAGCGCGACTACGCAGTCGCTTACGGGGCAGCGACGACAATATTTCCAAAGCCCTGCGCGCCCTCGGCTACTACCATGGCAGCTGGGTTTTACGCCGCGAACACGCACGCATCAAGCCTAAGCTCATTAACAACAACCCAATCACCAAGGTCGTGAAAAAGATTGGCAGCGCTAAGTCAGCTAAATCCACACCAGAGGCTGAGGCCTGCTGGCTGCTAACACTTGAATTAACACCGGGCCCACAAACCCTGATCAAGCAATTGGATGTGAGGGTTATTGGCCCGGGCGCCAGTGACCCGCTGTTCAGCAAATACCTGAGCAAGCTCCCTATTGCCATCAATGACCCGGTTCAACACGAGCTTTACGAAGAAACCAAAAAGGCTATTAATCAACGCGCGCGCAGTGCTGGTTACCTTGACGGCAAGTTTGTGGAACACCGTTTGGAAGTGGATGTCGACCGGCATAGCGCCGCCATTATCTTAGTATTTGATAGCGGCACCGCGTATACCTTCGGAGAGATCGACTTTGGCCCCTCGCTGCTCAAAACCAGTTTCCTTGAACGCTATCTCCCTTTTAAGCCTGGCGACGCCTTCGAGCCGAATAAAATTGTGCAACTACAAAACAATTTAATCAGCAGCAATTATTTTTCCTCAGTCAATATTGACCAACAAAGCCCCGACCCAGAGAGTCACAGTGTTGACCTGAGCATAACGAGCACGGATAAACCAAAATACGAAACCACCGCCGGCATTGGCGCCTCAACGGACACTGGTCCACGCGTAAGCTATGGGCTGCGCAATAGGCGGGTGAATGACGACGGCCACACCTATCAAGTTGCGAGTCAGTACTCACCGGTTTTATCCAACCTCAGCTTTCAATACACCTTACCCGGCGCCAAACCGCTGACCGACAAAATACAGCTGGCAACCGGCGTTGAGCGCAAGAAAACCGATACCTCAGACAGCACCAGCTACCGCGCTGAAGTGGCACAAATTTCCCTGCAAAATCACAACTGGATTCAAACCTTAAGCCTCAAGTTTCTCCGCGAGAGCTACGATATCGCCGAAACGAGCAACACATCTACCCTGCTTATGCCAGGTATCGGCTGGTCGCGTAGCGAAGCCAATGACCGCCGCTACCCCAGCCGAGGCTGGCGAATCAATACGGCTGTGCGCGGCGCGCTGAAAGGCGTGGTATCTGATGTCAGCCTTGCCCAAGCTGAACTCGACGCAAAATTGATATTCCCGCTCTGGGGCGGCCGTGTTATTAGTCGCGGTGGACTCGGTGTTACCGCCCTAGATGATTTTTCAGAATTACCCGCCTCCCTGCGTTTTTTTGCCGGTGGCGACAACAGTGTGCGCGGCTACGGTTATGAAACCCTAGGCCCGGAAGACGCCGCAGGCGAAGTGGTCGGCGGCAGTCACCGCCTCACCGGCAGCATTGAATACGATCACCGCGTCTGGGGCGACTTCGCGCTTGCCACCTTCTATGACGCTGGCAACGCCTTTGATACCAGCGATTTCACTTTTTATGAAAGTGCTGGCTTTGGTCTGCGCTGGTTGTCGCCTATTGGCCCGGTCAGAGTCGATTTTGCATTCCCGCTGAAAGACGGTGGTTTTCACTTTCATTTATCCATGGGGCCGGATCTATGATCGCTACCTTCGGGCGCTATTTATTCCGCACACTACTGGCCTTGTTTGCCCTGGCCTTTTTATGTGTGGCCAGTGTTTACCTCATATTAGATACTCAGCGCGGCAGCGACTGGCTCTTACACCGTGGTCTGGCGCTAGTCTCGCCAGAAGCCGAGTTCACCTCTTATAGCGGCAGCTTAGCGCGGGGCATACAGCTCGAAGGCCTGCATATTCCCCTAGATGGGATAGACATCCAGCTCGGGCAGTTAGACAGCAGCTGGAATTTATGGGGTGTACTCAGTGGCAGCTTAGCCATCAATAAACTGCACCTCGACGAGCTGCGTATAAAAATTGACGCTAGCACTACACCCACTGCAGAGCCGAGCGCGGCACCTCCCGGCCCCTGGCCCAGTTTAAGCCTGCCCATTGCTATTGCTATCGACGACCTAAAAATCGCCCAGCTGGAGCTTATTCAAGGAAGCGATATTCAAAACATTGAACAGATAAACCTCAGCGCGGCGCTCGGTTTAACGCGCAGTAAAATTAAAACCCTAAAGATTCAAACCGCCACTCAGCGGCTGAACATGCACGGTCGAATCAACAATACACCGCCCTATCCAATGGACATTAATGTGGATTGGGAAACAAGCACCGAGGAGTTTGGCGCCCTCAGCGGCAAGGCTCAACTCAGCGGTGATTTACGCGAACTACAACTGAGCCACCGCTTAAACCAACCCGCCCTGCTCGACTCTAAGGCCAAAGTTCGTCTGCCCTATCGTGCCGAGCATATGGTCATCGACTACCGAGAAATTCAACTTAGTCTTAATAACCAATGGCACAATTTCAAAACCTCGGCGTTAACGTCCTCTGAGGTGGCATTGCAGAGCACGGGTAGTTTGACCATTGAAGGGAGCTGGCAGGATTACCAGTTAAACCTAGACACCACCATCAGCGCAGACGGCCAGCATCATCCCCAGAAAACGACTCCGGCGCCAGCAAGTACCGCGCAAATTTCCGCCAGTACCGCTCCAGACATGGCGAGCATACTGAACGCGGTATTCAAAGAACCCGGTCAGTTCGCCGCCAAGCTCAGTGGCAATCAACTCAGTATTGCCATTGCCAAGCTTGATGCGAAAACCGCAGTCGGTGAGCTAGCCGTAAACGGTAAGGTCAATGCCAATAATTTTCTCAATAATACAGCTGCCAGCGCTAAGCAAGCGCTGCAGTGGCAGCTCGCCATAACGGCCAAGAACTTGGATAGCCGCAGCCTCACCCCCCAATGGCCCGCGCACTTGTCAGCCAAACTCAACAGCAATGGTCATTGGCAGGGCGATCGCTACCAGCTCAGCGTCGACATTGAATCCCTTAATGGCGATTTTTTGGCACGGACTGCCCAGGGCAGCGGCCAAATACGGCTTAGCGAACGCGGCCAAGAATTTAAGCAGCTCAAGCTGCAACTCGGCGATAACCACCTGCAATTGCACGGCAAGCTTGCTGAAACCAGTTCCCTAGACTGGCAGCTTGACGCACAAAACCTCGGGCAAATTTTGCCTGAACTCAGTGGCGCATTGACTAGCGAAGGCAGCCTACGCGGTGGCCCGCTGGCCACACTGCTTGGCCCACTAAGCAGTGCCACCAAAAACACACCGCAGATCAATGCCACCGCGAGTGCCACCAAACTCCAGTATTTGGCTTATTCGATAGCCCAGGCCGACCTAGACGCAAAATTAAGCGCAGACCAAAGCCTGACACTGAAGGTCAACGCCACAGAACTCAATGTCGGCCCACTCACTAAGGCTGATATGGAGTTGAACGGCACCGGCAGCTTACAAAATCATAAACTCGCCTTTAAAGTCGCGGATCGCAATCAGCAAATTGAATTAAGCCTGTCAGGTGGCTTAGGCACTGCGTCAACATCTGCCAAGACTAAAGCGCAAACCGCAAGCGCCACATGGCACGGACATATTGAACACCTCGCCGTAAACCACCCAATGTTAGGCCCCTGGTTTTCTAAGGCGCCAAGCTCCCTGCGTGCATCAGCGACCGAGATACAGCTAGGCGAGCTCTGCTTAGTTCAAGAACAAGACTCCGCACCCGCCAGCCTCTGCACTGCATTGAACTTCAATGACGACACCATAAAGCTCAATGGCGATATTCAGGGTCTGTCACTCAATCGCTTCAGTGCCGGTCTACCGCCGGGATCCTCTCTGCAAGGCAAAGTCGACAGCGAATTTAATGTGGCCGGTAAGCTAGACCAACTCACTGGCCAGTTCGCGCTAACAGCAGCACCGATTCTCATCCGCTACCAGGCCGGTGTTGACGAAGCAGCCCTTGAACACCACGCCAGCTTAAGCGCCAACGCCAGCCTCAAAGACAATCAAATACGCAGCGAAATGGCATTTGTGATCGCCGAAGTGGGTAGTATGACCGGCACACTGAACACCCGTGGTCTTGACCCCGGCAGCGCAATTGAGGGCTCAGTGAGCAGCCAATTTGACAACCTACTTTGGCTCGGCGGTTTCTTTCCTGAACTTGAAAAACTCGACGGTAGCCTAAATGCCGATCTTGCCATTAATGGCAGCGTCGCGGCACCCGCGCTGGTCGGCGCCGTGGGCCTAGACAATCTTCATATGCAATTGCCCGCCATTGGTCTCGCGCTTAATTCTGGCAGCGCCAGCCTTCACTTGGCCAATGCTGGCGACTGGCAGCTAGACGCCGGCATCAGCTCCGGTGCAGGCCGCATCAATCTCATCGGCCAAGGTGTTTTTGAGCCGAGCAACGGCCCCACCGGCAATATCGCCATCAGCGGCGAAAATTTCACTGCCGTTGATCTTGCAGATGCTAAGGTGCTTATTTCGCCGGATATTAATATCAGCCTTGCCGCCGAACTCATTAAGATTCGAGGCAGCCTCGCGATCCCCCAAGGTAATTTCACCTTAAAATCTCTGCCCGCACAGGCCAGTTCGGTGTCCGCAGACGAGGTGATAATCAGCAGTAAAAGCGCACCTACCATCGCCGCCACGAGAGCAATTGACACCCAGGTCACCATCTCCCTAAACGACAGCTTTCAGTTTACCGGCTACGGCCTGAGCACCCGCTTTGGCGGCAAGCTCAAAATAGTGCAAAAGTCCCAAGCTGCAGTACAGGCCTTTGGCAGCCTCTCGCTCTACGACGGGGTGTATAAAGCCTACGGACAAGACTTAAGTATTCAGCGCGGCTTACTGCTATTCCAAGGGCCGGTAGACAATCCCGGTTTGAATATTACCGCCGTGCGCGAGGTGGAACCCTACAGTGTCGGTATCAATATTGGCGGCTTCGCGCAGGATATACGCAGTGATTTATTCTCTGACCCCACTATGCCGCCCACAGACGTGATTTCAATGCTCATCACCGGCAAAGCGCCCGGTGCAATGAGTCAGTCTGATGCGAATCAAGTCATGAATGCCGCAACATCACTGGGTATATCCCAGAGCAAGGGCATAACCAGTACCTTGCAAAGTACCTTTGGCATGGATGTGTTAAATTTTCAGGGCGGCGACAGCTATGAGGAAAGCTCACTGGTGGTGGGCAAGTACTTAACGCCAAGTATTTTCATCAGTTATGTACAAAACCTATTCACCCCTGCAGGCAGTGTTCAATTGGACTACACCCTGAGCAAATCGCTGGGCTTAAAAGCCCAGTCTGGCGAAACGCAAAGCATTGACCTCTTGTACCGAGTAGAACACGGTAAAGATTAAGTGCGCAGTTTATCCGGCCACTACCAGACCGTTTTCATTGTGCCGCCATCCACCACCAAGCTAGCGCCGGTAATATAGCTCGCGGCCGGTGACAGCAGAAAAGCCCCCGCCTTACCAAACTCAGCAGGCTCGCCATAGCGACCAAGGGGAATAGTCTGCTCATTGGCACGGCGTTGATCGCTAATACTAAGGTGCTTAGCCTGCGCTTGGAGTTTGTCTAAATTCTGCATGCGATCAGTGGCAATCAAGCCCGGTATCAAATTATTGACGCGGATATTTTCGGCCGCTAACTGTTTTGACAAACTTTTGGCCAAGCTCGTCACGCCAGCCCGCATTACATTGGATAGCAGCAAAAAATCGATGGGTTCTTTAACTGAGGATGACGTTAGGGTCAATATGGCACCGCCACCTGCACTACGTAAATGCGGCAGCACCGCGCGTACCATCCGTACTGCACTCATCAGCGTTAAATTAAACGCCGCCAGCCAATCCTCATCATCAAAGCTATCAAACTGACCAACCGGCGGCCCACCGGCATTCACTACTAAGCCATCGATTCGCCCGAAATCGCTATGCGCATCGGTTACCCACCGCTGAATACTGGCGCCGTCGCTCGCGTCCATCACATAGGCCTTTACCGGATTTCCGCTGCGACCGGCCAATTCAATGGCGCTAGCCTCAATAGTTTGCGCGCTGCGACTCGCAATGGCCACCGACGCACCGTTTAAAGACAGCTGTTCGGCTATTGCCAAGCCTAAGCCTTTGCTCGCCCCCGCAAGCAAAAACACTTTACCCTTAACCTGCAAATCCATATTGCTCACTCCTCGCTCTATTATATTAAGGATTAAACCCTACTAGCGGGTCTATTAACCCTAGGCCTATCATCACTAGCAATGGCCACCAAACTTAATCAACCGAGACGGCTAGGTGGGAATTGGGTAGAATAGCCCCCAAAATAGGTCGGTCCGAATTTTGCTTTACTTAAAGCGTATTGTTGCTGACTCAAGAAAACCTAAAAAACACATGACATCAGATATAATCGCTGTCAACATTACCGCACGATGACGGGCGAATACATTATGACAACTGACACGAACACAAGCACAAGTTATCACCACGGCAATCTCCGCCAGGAATTGATGGAGCTCGCCGAAAAACACCTCGTTACTGGTGGCATTGGCGAGCTGAGCCTGCGCGCGCTCGCTCGAGAGATCGGCGTTTCACAAACTGCGCCTTATCGGCACTTTAAAGACAAAAATGCCTTGCTTGCAGCGCTGGCCACCGAAGGTTTTCGCCGCTTCTTTGCATTGTGTGAAGCAAGCGAAAATGAACCAAGGGCTGACCTAAGCTTATTAATGTTTGGCTTGAGCTATGTACAATTCGCCAAACTCCATACCGAAATGTTCCATCTCATGTTTGGCCCAGTATTACAGCCTCGCAATGACTACCCAGAACTGTTTGCCGCTGGCCGTGAAGCAATTTACAAAGTCCGCGCCGGTGTTGAACGCGGCTTTAAAACCAATGTTATTCGTCAACTCGACGATGTTGCATCAATGGCACACACCGTTTGGGCCGCCGTACACGGCGTTGCGACGCTAATGCTTGACCACGGCGACACCTATGGTTATCACCGCGACCTCGACCTTCAAGCAGAAAAATCGCTGCGCATGATGATCGCGGGGCTTTGCACCGACCCCACCGATATTTCTAAATTACCAACAACGCCGAGCCCAGCAGCCGAATAAATCCTTCGGCTGTAACTCATCGTTATAAGCGGCCCAAAACCAATAATGGCGGCGTAGTAAGTACGGTTCGGCAATAAAACCACCCCGTTGCAGCCATTGTCACCGCGCCCAGTAATGGCACCACCAAAAACACCTCGCCATGCCAAACGCCGTCCATATCCAACACCCAACGCTGCACGCCATAAAGCGCAATATTACTGCCTAGGGCAGCCAACAAACCGGCTAACAGTCCTACTGCAGAAAACTCTAACAGCAAGCCGCTGGCGACAAGTTTTCTGCTCGCCCCCAAGGTACGCAATATGGCATTTTCGTGTAGGCGACTGTCTAGGCTTGCCTGCACATTCGCCACGCTCACTAGCAAGGCGCAAACCACAACCAATAGCAGAACCAAGCCAATGGCCGCACTCACCTGCGCGACCACAGTATTCATCTGCTTAATTACAGCATCGATTTCGATCAAGGTCACCGTGGGAAACGCCCGTAACAACGCCGTAAGCAACGGCTTGTCGCCCTCCGCCAAATAAAAACTGGTGATATAACTCCCGGCGTATTTCTCTAAGCTGCCCGGCGGAAACATAAAGTAGAAATTGGGACGCATACTGCTCCAGTCCAAGCTGCGAATACTGCCAACCTCCGCCTGCAAAGTCTGCCCGCCAATATTAAAGTTAAGCACTGAACCAAGCTTAAGATGCAATTGCTCGGCAAGCTCCTGCTCTACTGAAACAGCAATATTGTCAGCGCCGTTAACGCTCACCTCGGGCCACCAAGCCCCCGCCTCTAGACGGTTATCTTCAGGTAAGTCACTGGCCCAGCTCAAATTTATTTCTCGATTAACATTGCCGCGCTCGGCATCAATACCCTCAATGTCCTTAAGTAGCATTTCGTTAATATGCGTCAAACGGCCCCTGACCATGGGGTATAAACCGGCATCCGCAATTTGATGCTCAGCGAAAAAGGCATTCAAGGGCGAAATTTCATTTGGCTGAATATTAATTAAAAAATGATTAGGCGCACCCTCGCTCAATTGCATTTGCCAATCGGCCAATAATGTTGATCGCAACACCCCCAAGGTAGTAAGCGCCATTAACGCTAGGGCAAAACTTGCCACCTGAAAAGCATTGCCAAAACGTCGCCGGTAGATAGCCGCAAGCGCTAGACGCAGTGCGCCCTGTGAACGACTCGCCGTTACGCGCCGAGCCAGAGAAATCAAAAGCAGCACCAATCCCGCGGCCAACAAACCTAAACTCAGACTTGCCAGTAACAGCGCACCGCTAAGCTGAATGTCCTTGCTATACCACCACATTAATAGTCCAACGCCGAGCAAGCCAATCAAACCACTGCTCAGCAAGTCATCACTATTGTCAGCAAGGTCTCGGCGCAATACCCGCAACGGCGCCACTTTGCTCAGGCGCCACAGCGGCGGTAAGGCAAATACCGCGGTGGATACCAAGGCGGTAATTGCCCCGACCATAAAGGGTCGCCAGCTAGGCGGCGGAATTTCAATATCAATTAAGCCCTGCAAGCTACTGAACAAAATTTCTTGCAAGCCAAAGCCCAATAAGCCGCCCAGTGTAATCGCACCGCTACACAACAGGAGCAATTGGCCAAGATAGCGGTATAAAATCTGCCGACGCTGGGCACCCAGCGCCTTCATTACGGCAACATTATCGGTATTGCGGTCGCCGTAGCGCCGCGCCGCCAAGGCAATTGCGGCGCCCGCAAGGGCCACGCCCAAACTCGCCGCGAGCAATAAATAGCCCTCGGCCCGCTTTAAGGTGTTCGCTAGCGCCGGCTGCCCATCGCGCAGGTCTTCCCAGCGTTGCCCTTCAATTAAATGCGGTGCAAGCCACGCCCCGTAGGCATCAAGCTGTTCAGTATTACCCGCAAATAAATAGCGGTAGCGCACCAAACTACCCGGCTGCACAACCTCGGTGGCCGCCAAATCCCGGATATTGATCATTGCCCGTGGTGCTAGCATGTCATTCATGCCACCACGATCAGGCTCACTGAGCAGCGCCCGACTAAGCCTGAAATTCGCCTCACCTAAGCTGACATCATCGCCAAGCGCTAAATTCAGCAATGCCATTAAGCGGGAGTCCAACCAAATCTCCCCGGTTTGGGGGCCGCGATTGACAAGCTCTACCTCACCAAAGGCCGTGTCGCTCACGCCTAACTCGCCAATTAATGGGTAGGCTTCTGACACCCCGCGCACCGAGGCCAATTGCATGTCTTCATCCGCAGCGACCATCGAGCGAAAGCTCACCACACTGGCAGTGCGCAAGCCCTGTGCCTGGGCCTCAGTTAACCAGCTCTCAGGAATACTGCGGGCAGTTTTCAGCACCCGATCTGCGGCTAAAAAATGATGACTCTGTTGCGTCATGGCGCCGCTGAGCCGCTCCGAGAACCCCGCGATGCCGGTAACAATCAATACCGCCAAACACAGAGAAAAACCCAATAAGCCCAGCTCGCCGCCCCGCCAAGCGCGGCTAAAATTGCGCAGTGCTGCCACAATATTCATAGCGCGCCCAGCGCAGAATCACTTGGTGTCGCAACGCCGCCATTATCAAGTTCTTCACTCAAAACACCGTCGTGCATCACAAATTGTCGTTCGCAGCGTCGCGCGAGGGGTAACTCATGGGTGACCAGTACAAGGGTGGTATCGCTCTCGCTATTTAACGCAAACAATAACTCTATAATGCGCTGACCAGTGTGCTCGTCTAAATTCCCGGTGGGTTCGTCGGCAAACAGAATATCTGGCTCCACCGCAAACGCCCGCGCCAGAGCAACCCGCTGCTGCTCACCACCAGAGAGTTGACGGGGGTAATGATGGCCGCGTTCGGCCAAGCCGACCTTATCAAGAAACACTTTTGCCTTAGCGGCAGCGCCAGAGCGGCCGCTCAGCTCTAGTGGCAACATCACATTTTCTAATGCGGTTAAACCCGGCAATAACTGGAAGGACTGGAACACAAAACCGACATGCTTGGCCCTGAGACTAGCGCGCTGATCTTCCGTCATCACGCTGATATTTTGACCGTGCAGAAATACCGCGCCGCTACTGGCATTGTCCAAGCCAGCCAGCAAACCTAGTAAGGTCGACTTGCCCGCCCCAGACACGCCAATAATGGCCGCGCTCTCCCCCGCCTTGATTTCGAGGTTAATCCCTCGCAATATGGCAAGTTCCTGGGCACCGCTGGTGACCGTTTTACAGAGATCTTGTACTCGAATCATGTTGAAACCTGTGTTTTCATTTTATTCACGCCTTCGTCGCCGTGCCGGATTACTTTTACTCTTGAGCTTAATATCGCTAGGCACAACGTCTGTTGCCTATGCGAGCGCCGCTGATAAAACAGCCAATATACTGGTGCTTGGCGACAGCATCAGCGCAGGCTACGGCTTTGACCCCGCACTGGGCTGGGTGACTCTGCTCAGCAAGCAAATCCCCGAAACGTATACCGTGGTAAATGCCAGCGTCAGCGGCGAAACCAGTGCCGGAGGCTTAAACCGTCTGCCCGCGCTATTGGCGGAGCACCAGCCGAGCATCGTCATCATCGAACTCGGCGGCAACGACGGCCTGCGCGGTTACCCCGTGAATACCTTACGTAAGAACCTGCAAGCCTTGATCAATTTAAGTATCGAGGCCGGCGCGCAACCTTTGCTCCTCGGCATGAAAATTCCACCTAACTACGGAAAGCGCTATACCGAGGCCTTTGCCGCCAGCTATGCAAAAATCGCAAAGGCCAATGATCTGCCTTGGATAGACTTTTTCCTCGACAATATCGCCACTAATAGCAGCCTAATGCAAAGCGACGGCATACACCCCAACGCCGACGCCCAAGCATTGATAGTACAGAAGGTATTGCCAGCACTGACACCCCTGCTGAATTAAGTTTTGGTAAGAGAAGGTATTAGCAAAGACAGAGGAAGCAATATGGGTGGCAATTTTGAGCAAGCGAACCCGCCGCCGCCCGGATTCTTAGGCGCCGACGATAAACTCGTGGTGTTCGACGGGGTCTGCAAGTTCTGTCATTTTTGGAGCCGCTTCATCATTCGCTTTGACAGCCACCAGCACATCAAACTTGCCACCGTGCAATCGCCCGTCGGGATCGCGCTATTTGAGCATTACCGTTTAGCAAGCAGCGAGATTGAATCCGTCTATTTTTTTACCGGTGGTCGCGTATTTGAAAAAAGCACGGCGATTTTCCAAATTATTAAGCAGTTGCCCTGGCCCTGGCGGCCACTGCTCGTATTTTCACTGATCCCTCGCCCCATTCGCGATCTACTCTACGATCTTATTGCCCGCAATCGCTACCGTTTGTTTGGCCGCTACGAACAATGCCCCCTGCCAACCGCTGAGCAAGAAAGCCGATATTACTAACCTAGCTAGCCCCACACCCCGCGTAGGATTAACCATGCGGCAGCGCTGCAAGCGTCATTACTCACGCGCTCTCTTCGGCCAGCTGCTTCAAAATACGGGTGTAATTCTCAATTCCTTGGGCACCGGTCACAAGGTGACGGCGATTAAATACTACCGCGGGCACCCCTTGAATACCTTGGCCTAACCAGAATTCTTGAGCCACTCGCACGTCATTGGCAAAACGCTGATCGGTCAATACAGCTAAAGCCTCGCTGCGTTCGAGTCCGATTTTGGCAGCGACGTCCGCTAGAACATTGATGTCCGACAGGTTCTTGCCGTCGGTGAAGTGAGCCGTAAAAAGCGCTTGTTTTAGCTCGTGCATACGCCCGAACTGATCTGCCCAATGTAATAACTGGTGCACGTTAAACGTGTTATGCATTCGCATATCGTCACTAAAATTCATTTCGAATCCGACTTGTGCAGCAGCCTCAGTCATCTGGATTCGGCTGTCTTGCGACTGCTGTTTGCTAGTGCCATATTTTTCGGCAATATGCTCACGGAGATTTTGGCCCTGAGCAGGCATATTGGGATTCAGCTCAAAGGGATGCCAATGAATTTCATGGGGCGTGCCACTTGCTTCCAACGCCGCTGCGAGCTGCCTGTAGCCAATGACGCACCATGGACAGACAACGTCAGATACGATATCAATGTGCAGAATATTTAAACTACTGCTCATGTTTGTCTCCTTTAATTAATTACAACGGGCTAGGCGCCAATGGTTTATTGCTGTGCGCGCAGAGTATCTCCGTTCTGACGACATACAATACGCCACTAGTAAGCATAAAAAGCGTCAGTTACCGGGCAAATTTCACATCCACGCCATACAGAGTTATAACAGGTAATTGGCTCCGCTGAGGTAGTGAAAAGCAATGACGTATTCGCGGCATAAGCCTAAGAACTCATCATTGCCTTATTAGACTTAGCTCCCAGCGTCTTTGAGAGCTACGTGGATAATCACTTCTTTTCCCAAGAAAATTGCTTGAACGCTTTATCGACCGGAGTCTGAGCCAGATGATTTGTATAATTGCTCATTATTTTTTGGCTAAGCCCCAAAATCACTTCCAATACGTTTTGCTGGGTAAAACCGGCTGAATAAAAATCTTGTACTTGTTTCTCCTCCAGCGCACCACGTTGACGTACCACGGCCAAGGTAAAGTCGCGCAGGGCTTCGAGCTTGGCACTTGGCAGCGGCGTCTCGTCGCGCAAGGCATTGCTGATCTCATCTGAAACCTTCATGGACTTCGCGATACCCGTGTGAGCCGGCACACAATAATGACAGGCATGCTCCACATTGATTGTTTGCCATACCACAGTTTTCTCGTCGGCATTTAAAGTGCTGTTAACAAACAGGCGGTGCAAGGTTTGGTAAGCCTCAAGTAAGCCGGGGGCTTCAGCCATCACGGCATGCAAGCCGGGAATCATACCAAAGGCTTTCATCGAGCCTTCTAGTAATGGCTTAGCTTCAGTCGGTGCGCTGTTTATGTCGTGCAAAGTAAATGTGCTCATTGATCTCGCCCTTTTTTGAGTGATCATTCAAATAAAGAATTGATCTTATATTGCGTTATGAGCTGTGGTCAAGTTAAAATTGAGCGATCATTCAAAATTAACTCGGCCGACATCATTTAGGCCTATTCATAAAGAGACCGTCATGGCCCGCACTGCCCGCTTTGATCGCCAAGTTGCGCTGGATAGCGCCGTTGAACTGTTCTGGTCAAGAGGCTATTACGCCACCTCAATGAAACATATTGAGAAGGCCTTAGACATGCGCCCCGGCAGCCTTTACGCGACCTTCGGCAGTAAAAGCGGTTTGTTTGCCGAGGCCTTAGATGCCTATGCCAGCCGCAGCAGTGATGACTTTAAGCAAATAAGCGACAACGCCGAGAGCGTTGTAGACGGCTTACAACGCTACCTCCGTTCATTTGCCCAGCCCTGTGATGCGGATGCACAAATGCCCGCACAGGCATGCATGCTAATTAAGACCTTGCTTGAGGTGAATGCCGAAGATGCCGCGCTGCGGGCTCAGGTTGACGCCATACTTGCAAGCGTCGAAAAGCGGCTTTGCCAAGCGCTTGAGCAGGCGAAGGCGATGGGAGAATTACGCGCGGAAGTTGATTGCCCGCGATTGGCACGCTTATTACAAACCCAGATCATTGGCTTGCGATCATTTGCCGAACGCAACGTACCCAGCGATCAGTTAACCGCGCTTGCTGATGATATGGCCGCCATACTCGATGCCTACCGCGTTCGCTGAATAAAACTAAAACCTGATGCTATTAATGGACGTCTTAATTTGCGGTCACTAAAAGCAGCATTACACTCAGAGCGTCATAAAAAATCACACCAAGCTCGCTGGATCCAACAACACCGCCAACTCCTCCCGACTTAAATCGGTCATTTCCACGGCCACGTCCAGTACCGGCCGTTGCTCGGCATAGGCTTTTTTAGCTATTTTTGCCGCCGCTAAATAGCCGATAACTGGGTTGAGTGCAGTCACTAATATTGGGTTGCGAGCGAGGCTGTCCGCCATTACCGCCTCGTCGATGGTGAAGTCAGCGATGGCTTTATCGGCCAGCGCCCGACAGGCATTACTCAGCATATCGATACTTTGCAGTAGGTTGTAGGCAATGACCGGCAGCATGACATTCAACTGAAAATTACCTGACTGCCCGGCGACGGTTATGCAGGCGTCGTTGCCAATTACCTGCGCGGCAGCCATGGCCACCGCCTCGGGTATCACCGGGTTTACTTTGCCCGGCATAATACTGCTGCCGGGCTGCAGCGCTGGCAGGCGAATTTCGCCCAAGCCCGCTAGCGGGCCGCTGTTCATCCAGCGCAGATCATTACTGATTTTCATTAACGCCACCGCCAAGGCCTTTAATTGACCAGAGGCGGCCACCGCCGTGTCTTGGCTAGATAGCGCCTCAAACAGCGAGCTGTTGGGTTTAAAACTCAAGCCGGTGTCGATACTAATCGCCAAGCAAAACTTCTCAGAAAATAAATCGGGCGAATTCACCCCGGTGCCAACAGCTGTTGCACCTTGCGCCAACTGACAAAGTTGCTTTTGGGTATCCAGAAGACGTTTGCGGGCCTTATGAATTTGTTCTGCCCAGGCCGAAATTTCTTGAGCCAACTTAATCGGCATCGCATCCATAAGATGGGTTCGACCGGTTTTGAGAACACCGTCAAGCTGGCTCGCCTTGCGTTTAAGTACAGCCTCTAAATGTTCTAGCGCTGGCAATAATTGCTTGTGCAAGGCCAGCGCCGCGCTGACATGGATCGCGCTAGGAATAACATCATTACTACTTTGACTCATATTAACGTGGTCATTGGCGCTGACCTCAAGACCGCTACTCTCGCTGGCGAGGTTAGCCAATACCTCGTTTACGTTCATATTTGTGCTAGTGCCCGAACCGGTTTGAAATACATCAATCGGGAATTGGTCGCTATAGGCGCCATCCAAAACTTTATCTGCAGCGCTAACAATCGCCTGAAATAGATCTTCCGACAGCAGCTCCTCTTCGCGATTGACCATAGCCGCACAGCGCTTGATACGCACCACTGCGTGAATAAACTGCTCGGGCAGAACCAAACCGCTAATTGCAAAATTATCGAGGGCGCGCTGAGTTTGCGCCCCATATTTAGCCAAACTAGCAACCTTCACCTCGCCCATACTGTCGCGCTCGAGCCGAAACGTATTCATGGTATCTCCTCCCTAGCCAGCAAATTTACGCTTAAACGCCGTCATAACATAAAGCGCTTAGCTCTATGGCAATGATAATTCGTGTTATCTCCCCATAAGCCCTAAAATATATCAGCCTTAACATGGAGACCAATATGCCCACAGACTACCAAAACACTAGCACAGATCAGTGGCTACAATGGGACAAAGACCATATTTGGCACCCATACTCCTCAGTACTGAACCCGCCAGCGATGGTTCCGGTGGTATCCGCCAAAGGCGTGCGACTCACGCTAGCCGATGGTCGTGAACTTATTGATGGTATGTCATCGTGGTGGTCAGCTATACACGGCTATAATCATCCGGCCTTAAACGCGGCGGCAAAAGCCCAGCTCGATGATATGTCTCATGTTATGTTTGGCGGGCTTACACACCCCGCCGCCGCCACCCTAGGCAAACGCTTGGTAGATATTACCCCAGCGCCACTCACCCGCGTATTCATCTCTGATTCTGGCTCTGTTGCTGTAGAGGTCGCCATTAAAATGGCACTGCAATACTGGCATTCTATCGGCCAGCCCCAAAAAACCCGCTTGCTCGCGCTGCGCAACGGCTACCACGGCGACACATTTGGCGCGATGGCGACCTGTGATCCCGTCACCGGCATGCACCATTTATTTAATAAGGTTTTGCCAGAGCACCTGTTTGCCGAGGCGCCCAAAACCGCCTTTGGCGAATCCGCCACCGAAGCGGATTTAGCGAACATCAAATCACTTGTACAAAACCATCATCAGGAGTTAGCTGCAGTTATCCTTGAGCCCGTTGTACAAGGTGCCGGGGGCATGCGCTTTTACGGCGGCGACTACTTAAAACAACTGCGTACACTCTGTGATGACTACGATGTATTACTCATTCACGACGAAATTGCCACCGGCTTTGGCCGCAGCGGCAAGCTCTTTGCCTGCGAGCACGCGGGTATTAGTCCCGATATTATGTGTGTAGGCAAGGCATTAACCGGCGGATACTTATCCTTAGCGGCAACCCTGTGTAGCGAAAAAATTGCCCACGGCATATGCGAAGGCGAGGCTGGCGTTTTCATGCACGGCCCCACCTTCATGGGCAACCCACTGGCATGCAGCATTGCCAATGCCAGTATCGACTTACTCTTGGCCAGCGACTGGCAAACTAATATTCAACGCATCGAGGCAGGTCTGAAGACTGGCCTAGCCGCCGCGGCCGAGTTAAGCAGCGTCGAGACCGTACGTTGTCTTGGCGCGATTGGCGTGATCGAGATGAAGGCACCGGTCAATATGGCCAGTTTGCAAGCTAAATTTATAGACAGAGGAATCTGGATTCGACCTTTTGGCAAGCTGGTGTACACCATGCCTCCCTATATTATCAGTAACGCCGATCTCGCCCTGCTTTGCCAGCAGATGGTCGCCGCCTTGGCCGCAGAGGAATAAACCCAAATGAGTAATGCCAATTTTAAAACCTGGCTCCATGAGATTATTTTTGGCACCGAACCTGGTCCCGGTCGCAACTTCGACATTTTCTTGATTGTGGTCATACTGAGTAGCGTCGCCGCTTTGTTTGTAGATTCGGTAGCATCTATCCACCAGCGCTACGGCGATTTCTTATTTGGCATAGAAGTTTTTTTTACCATTTTATTCACGCTGGAGTATGGCGCGCGAATTTATTGTTCACCTAATCGACGCGCCTATATATTCAGTTTTTACGGCTTAATTGATCTACTCGCGACAATACCCACGTATCTTTCCATCTTCATTCCCGGCGCCCAGCACTTATTGGTCATCCGAGTATTCAGAGTGCTGCGGGTTTTTAGGGTATTTAAGCTTTTCCACTATATGAGCGAAGCCAATGTGCTGCTGCGTTCGCTGCTTGCATCACGGCGCAAAATATCTGTTTTCCTCGTTTCTGTGCTGACGGTAATCGTGGTTTTTGGCGCCTTGATGTATTTAATAGAAGGCCCTGAGAATGGCTTTACCAGTTTACCCAGAAGCATGTACTGGGCGATTGTGACAGTGACCACCGTCGGTTATGGCGACATCGCACCCCACACCCCACTGGGCCAACTCGTTGCTGCTATGGCGATGATAACGAGCTACGCCATAATCGCCATTCCCACCGGCATTCTCAGTGCAGAATTAATTCAAGAAAGTCAGCGTATGATCACCAACCGCCAGTGTGTTAACTGTGCAAAATTTGGCCACGACAAAGAAGCCAATTACTGCAAGCACTGCGGCGAAAAAATGCCGCCGCCTCAATAAGCACAATGGGCATCAAATAAAAAAGCCAGTCGCGACAAATGAGGGGGAAACCGCGACTGGCTGAGGGAAACTTCACTCTATATAAATTGCTGTATCACTCAATCTTACTTGCAACAAGCAAAGTAACGCCGAGCAAGAAAACCAGACTTATTAAACCCTATGCCTTAATAAGTCTGGTTTGCATTTTAAAATACAAATCTAGCGCCCAGCTTCACGGTGTCCATATCCCCTTCCCAGTTTGAGGCTGGCGCGGGAAAGGTCGAGTCATCAAGGTCAATCTTGTAGCGATCGTACTCTAGCGCCACAACAATATGCTCACTTACCTTCAAGTCGGCACCGACACCGAAAAAAGGCTCATCGCCATCATAGCTTTGCTTAAATCCTGCTGCGCGGAGATCCGCATCCCAAAATAGCTGGCCTGCTTTTGCATAAAGGCCCATTTGCTCGGTTAAGGGCAAACGACCGACTACCGCCAAACCGTAGCCATCAACACTGGCTTTACCGACATCACCACCAAATGAACCGAAATCAATATAGCTAGCTTCAAAGCCTAAAAATTGATTGAGTTGTGCGCCCACTATGGCTTCTTTAAAATCATCGTCTTCATCAAAATCGCCACCGCGATCCTTATAACCACCGTAATTGGCCCCGACGTATGCGTGTGGTCCTACCGTTGGATTTGCAAACGCGGTAGATGCTAAGGTTGTTGTGCCAATAACAGCGGCAAGCAAGGCCAAGCTATGTGAATATAATGTGCGCATAAAATTTTCCTCTATGAATTGAATTCAAATTTGGAGAATCGATCAATGCGGGCCAATGGCCCGCACGCAAGCGGATTACTCAGCTTCTTCTTCATTCTCTTGAATCGCTTTCCAGCGACCAAGATACTCGTCACGACTTACCGTGCCATCTGAATCAGTATCGATTGCAGAGAAATATTGGCTTAATGAGTTCTCTGATTTCGCTTCACTTTCGTCGAGTGCGCCGTCACCGTTCTGGTCCAGTGCAGTAAAAATTGCGCCGCTCGCCTCATCAGTGCCCTGCATAGCGCCCTCGCCCTGCATAGATCCTTGGCCACCCAAGCTGCCCGAGCCCATGCCGCTGCCCTGCTGGCTACCCTGCTGAATGTCAGTATTCACACCACCTTGGCCACTACCTTGAATCGCGCCCGATACCGGCTCTGCCAAACAAAATGAACTTAATGCTAAACCTGCGAAAACTGCTGCTATCTTTTTCATGGTTTTCTCCTTAATCATTACCAATTTTAAATAATCGGAATAATTTCTGATTTATCAAATTCACCAGTGACACCTAAATTTTCCTTGCCTGTTAAAGCGTTTCTGCGGCGTCGTCTAGACAATAGCAATGGTTGTGCCAAAATTTATTTTATAATAAAAACAATAACTTATGATTTTGTCGCGAACTAAGCCACCAGGGTCGCGGTCAAATCGTTGGCATTTGGCAACACATTGCCAACATTAAATAATTTAATTAATTATTTCAGTAACTTAGCTAGTCTTTAATTTGCAACATGCTAAATTTTTATAAAATAGAAAGGGGTAATAGCGATTTTTATCAGTAAAAAACTCAGCCTTACCCAGCAATGGATAGGGACAACCGTGCTGTCGATGTTGCCGCTTATTATTGCGGTAACCTACGCCGCCTTAGAAATGAGCAGCCAAGCGCGTGCCCAACAACGCTTGGTCATGGACCAAGCGCAAATATCTCAGCTTAGTATTACCGTTCAAGAACTCAATAAAGAAATCGAGCGATCAGCACGGCAGTACCAGCTACTGCAAGACCAAAGCCTATTAGAAATACTAAAAATCAAGCAGCATCAGCTTAGTGAAAGTCTCAGCAAAATTGAGCGTCAATTACCCGAACTTAAAAACAGCAGCACATTAACGAAAATCGAGCAAATTACTGCAGATATCAACAAGGCATCACGTAGCGACGACCCCAAACAAAAACGACAATTAGCTACGCTTTACGCAGATTTAAAGAGCGCCAGTAACGACTTACACAATCAACTAAGCAAGGCAGTTCAAAGCAATTTAAACAATGCCGAACAAGCCTTAAATAATGTTTTATGGCGCATGCTAATTACTGGCTTACTGGCGCTACCTGCAAGTTTGCTGCTACTGGGCGCAAGCTCCATCATCGTTACCCGATCCATACGCCGCTTATCTCTCGCCATCAACCATCTTGGCGAACGCAGCTGGGACACACCGATTGACATTGACGGCCCATCCGATTTAATCGAGCTCGGCCACCGATTGGAGTGGATGCGGGTTCAGCTACTAGGTGCCGAGCAATACAAGGCGCAATTCACCCAACACATCACCCACGAACTAAAAAGCCCGCTCGCTGCCATAATGGACGCACAAGCTCTTCTCGCCGATCAAATTCCGGGGCAGCTCAATGACAAGCAGATGGCGGTACTCACTATTTTGCGAAATCAAGCCGAGAACCTCCAAGAGCTAATTCAACAGCTACTCAACTTCAATGCGGTATCTCAGGGTATAGCCGCCCACAAGGAGCAAATAGACTTATCTCTTATGTGCAAAAATTTAATTGCTCGTTACCGCAGTTTTTTACCGGATACCGCGCTCAACATTAAAACCCCTAGTAATGGCCAACTCGTTACCGGTAATGCCCAGCTGATCGAAATGATTTTGAGTAACTTACTGTCTAATGCCATTCACTTTTGTCGCACCGGCGGTGAAATCGCGATTAATTGGGGACATTGCAATATTAAGCAACACAGCCACGACGTTAACGCCCCCCCAGAAGATTGCAGTCATTGGTGGCTACAGGTCAGCGACAATGGCCCCGGCATTGATATTGACGAACAAGAAGCCGTATTCCGGCCCTTTTATCAAGGCAAGAACAAACGACACGGTGCCTTGAAAGGCAGTGGCATTGGACTGGCCATTGTTAAAGCCTGCGCCGAACAGGCCCAGGCGACACTGACATTAAAATCACAAAAAGACCAAGGCGCAGAATTTACGCTCTGCTTTCCCAAGCAACGATGAAACGGACTATGAATAAAATTCTATTACTGCTCAATATTTCACTACTCGGCGCGTGCTCCTTAGTTGCTCCTGTCCCAAAACACGAGTCGGCTGCCGTCAACGACACAGCGCCCGAGGTAGTGGCAATCCACGTACCAGCGCCCGTGATCGCGTTGCTTGCAAAACGCCAGGCCTGGTGTCTGCTGCCAGAAGACGAACGCTTACAGGTGCAGGGGATTTTGCAAACGCGAAACAATAGTACCAGTCAATTTCAGCAATTAATTTTGGCCACATGCGCACCTGAGCACAACGCAAAACAGAGTCGCGCATTAATCACCACGCTTAGTGCTCAGTCACTAAGTGAAGCCGAGCGGGCCTTATTGAGCCTCATCGACGATACCAACCGCGCCTTACTGCAAACCCAGCAAGAGCGTGACGTATTACAGGCCAAGCTGCGCCACACCATTGACGGTATTAGCGATATCGAAGCCCAAATCAATAGCAATGAAACCCAGCAGTTAAGAGGTCAACAATGAATACACAGTCGCGTATAAAAATACTACTAGTAGACGACGATCCCGGCGTATTGCAGTTGCTCTCAATGCGCTTAGAGGCATTAGACTTTGAGGTAGTCTGTGCCGATGGTGGCAAAAGTGCACTGGCAACGCTGCAAAAAGAGTGCGCAAATATTGTTATTTCAGATTTACGCATGGACGGTATGGATGGCATTGAGCTTTTTGAAAAAATTCAACAACAATATGCTGGCCTACCGGTCATTGTACTTACCGCCCATGGTTCTATTAAAGAAGCCGTGAGTGCGACCCAAAAAGGGGTATTCAGTTTTCTAACAAAACCTGTCGACAAAGATGAACTACTCAGCAGTATTCAGCAGGCGCTAAGTTTTAGTGTCGACAGACCATCCGGACACGGTGTTGGAAGCAATATTATTACTTGTTGCGCGAAGATGCAGCAGCTACTGGAGCAGGCAAAATTACTGGCTAAAAGTGATATTAATATTATGATTCGCGGTGAAAGTGGCACCGGCAAAGAGCTCTTAGCCAGCGCGATACAAGCAGCTAGCGATCGAGCCGACCAGCCATTTATTGCGATTAACTGCAGCGCAATTCCCGCCGACTTACTCGAGTCTGAATTGTTCGGCCACGTTAAAGGCGCGTTTACTGGCGCCAGCCGCGACAATAAGGGATTGTTCGCCAGCGCTGACGGCGGCACGGTATTCTTAGATGAGATTGGCGACATGCCTGCTCCCCTGCAAGTAAAACTACTGCGGGTGCTGCAGGAACAAAAAATCAGACCTGTTGGCAGCCAACAAGACATCAGCATCAATGTTAGAGTGCTTTCTGCCACCCACCAACACCTTGAAGACGCCATTGCTGATGGGCGATTCCGCGAGGACTTATATTACCGTCTCAATGTCGCATCGCTCAGTTTACCGGCTCTGCGCGACCGCCGCGCCGATATTCAACTTTTAGCAAAACACTTTTTACACAATATTAGTTTGCGGACAAATAGCGAGGCAAAGCGTTTTTCACCAGCCGCGCTGTGTGCGCTAATGGCCTATGATTGGCCCGGCAATATACGCCAGTTAAGCAATATCGTTGAACAGCTTGCGGCGCTTTCGCCCGCCGCGATTATTGGCGAGGCCCAAACCATCGCCGCCCTGCCCCAATCAAAAAATCCCGCCAGCGAGCTCCCACCGCTCGCCGAAGCTCGAAAGAAATTTGAACGCGAATATCTAGAGCAGGTGCTGGCCTCGACCAAGGGAAATGTTACCGACGCCGCGCGACAAGCCGGCCGAAATCGTTCAGATTTCCATAAGCTCATCAAAAAGCACCAGCTAAACCCCGATATTCTGCGCAATGCTAAAACCTAAACAGCCGATGACGCACGCCGCTAGCGCGCACAGATCACCTTGCGCGGCCCGCTGCACTCAGTCTTGGTCTCGATTAGCCTGACTTGGGGCGCGCCGCGTTTAAGGGAAATTGCTTCGCAATAGCTCGCAAGTAAGCATAAGCACTTTTGTTCTTTGACGTTGAGAACATAGCGATAACCACATCGCGAGAGGGTGAAACATACAGCGCCTGGCCGTCAAACCCAGATTTAAACAGATCGCCATCACTGAACAGCGCATCCCACTGAGAAAGCGCATTAACCGGTCGCTCGCCTAATTTACTTAAGGCATTCTCAGCCGCTTCTGGCGCATTTTGATAGTGTTGATTGCTTTTGAGATCTGTAATTTTATTCAGTACAGCCCCAGGTAGCGTCGCTTCATCACCTCCCGCCGGCGTATACAGCAAGCCAAAGCGGCCGAGATCACGAAGTCGGGATGCAAACATACCGTGCGCTATTGCGCGGCCATCGGGGCTTAGACCCAGCAAAGCGTCAGCTTCTGCGCCTATTTTGGACCACACTCGCTCTTGAACAACATCGGCATATCGCTTATTGCTAAGAGCTTCAATGAGTAATGCCAATATATTGGTGTTTGCCGACGAATACTCGTAGCGCAAACCGGGCTCGGCATGTGAATGCATTAGTTTTAATGCCTGATTGTGCGCAATTGTTGTTTGGCCAGTAGTGGACGCCAAGATACCTTCCGCGCTGATAAGCCTACCAATACCTGATGTAGGGTCGACATAATCTTTAGCGGTATCTACTGCGTCGATACCGCTGGCCATATCAAGAATATTCTGGACCGAAATCTCCGCCCATGCACTTGCAGAAAATTCGGGCAAATAGTGTGCAATTTTCTGGGTCGGGTCTAATTTATTTTCATGAATAAGCTGCTCAACAATGAGTCCGGTAATGACTTTCGCCAAGGACCACCAAAGGTGACTATCACTTGCACGCATACCGGGATACGATTCAAAAACGATATTCCCTTGGTGTAAAACAATAATGCCCTGCACCCGGCTTTTCGGATGAGCAATCATTTCTTGGAAGCTCAAATTTCCGAGTTCCGTCACTACCCTTACCTTTCCAAGTTTAGGCCGCAACTTCTTCATTAGGGACTTCACTTCCCCCGTGCGAGAAACCTGCTGATGCGGAAAAAATTGCGTCATATTTAAATAGGTATAAAGTGCCTGATTTTCGCCTAGGGCAAGTTTTATCGGTGCAAAGTCAGCTAAAATCGTGTCGCACTGACTTAGCGAAAAGCCATTTTTAGCAACAGCAACTGGCCATATTTCATTATCAGGCTGATCAGCGTATGTACCTGGTGTATTAGCAATCAGTATTACGATAACTACAAGCCACCGCGCAAATGCATAATTCATTGGCGCTATTATTTCCATATATGGATATTCTCCCTGTCATTTAAAGGCGCCCATAAGTAATTATCCGCGTCTCTATTACCCGGCATTGTTTTGCGAAGAAAACCATAAATATTCTGCACAATTTCGCTATGCAATGCTTCGCGCTGCTTTTTATTCTCTTCTGTCCAGGCAAAGCGCATATAAATTTTATGGTCGTCTATAAAATTGCCAAATATAAACGGAATATCTAAGCCGTGAAACGCCCCCATTTCAGAGCGCCAGGGCTCCGGGTAGTCAGCCCAGGCAAACTGGTATAGGTAAACAGCGGGAAGCTGTTTTGCATATTGTTTGCTGTATTTCTTCAATCGCTTTTTTACAAATAGATTAGCGAAGCCAACCCGAACATCCCGCACAAGGCCTGAAAAAAAGCCCAATTGTTGATTAATCGTTTTGTCGCGGGGCTCGCCGTTCACCAGTGGCCAGATTTTCTCGGCACTCCGGCCAAAACCTTTTATCGGTGTGAGCGTGGTCATCTCATCCTTGGTACCGCCGATCATTAAGGGAACGCGGCTTAGGGCCTTAGCGACGGGTTTATCTGGCGTCTCGAGGCTCGCCAGCACCGTGCCATCTGCCACTATAGCTGGTGACAGTCCAAAGCCAGAGGCATTAAGCAAATCCCCTGTCGAGAGCTGATATAAATAATCTCGCATTTGCGTAGTCGCATTCGCCGCAAAAAGATCGACGCCCTCGCCGTCAACGGCAAACTCCAGATTCTGTGACGCGAGATGACTAAGCAATTTCTCGGTTCGCTTTAGAGCCGTCTCCGTAGAAGCTGAAAATGGCAAGCCCGAAAAGCTTATTGCCCCCTGAAATTTTCCCTGTGCCAGCGGTGACCGCAGTAGCGCAAGCACCGAGACCGCACCTGCAGATTGCCCTGATATCGTGATCGCTTTGCTATCGCAGCCGAACGCCAAGCAGTTTTCACTAAGCCAGTCGAGCACGCGAATCATATCTAGCAAAAAATAGCTGCCGGAATCTTCTGCAGGATCGCCAGTGTGGAGAGCGGGGCTTTGTAATGAGCCGAAAACGCCAAGGCGATAATTAGCCGTAACAACAACCGCATTTGCCTCCTCTGCCAAGCGCTGACCGTTATATAAAGGATGTGCGGAGTCGCCAACGATTCCTGAGCCGCCGTGGAAAAACACCAATACCGGTAGTAATTCCTTTGCCGACGTCGGCGCCCAGACGTTTAGATACAAGCAATCTTCTGAGCCATATGGCTTATCGAAGCTCGCTTCGTTGTCGGTGCTATAAAAGGAGCCTATTTGCGCGCAGGGACTGGCAGGCGCCAATGCCGGCCTAATACCCGGCCACGATGCCACCGGCTGTGGCGCGCGCCAGCGTAATTCACCAATAGGCGGCGCGGCGTAGGGCACCCCTAAATATTGGTCTATATGTCCTTTGCGCATACCGGCAATGCCACCCGAGCTAATCTCTACCGTCGTAGCACTGGCGAGCTGAGCGCAGGCAACAACTATCAGCGCAATGAATATTCGCTTTATCATTTTAATTTTTCTCTGGCTTACGAAGATCAGCCATTGGGGTAGCTGCGAGTGTTAGTGTCATTTCAGTGAAGGCAATCGTTTCGCGAAACAAGCGCTGATAATTAACTTTGTCTGCGGTACTGATACCCCAATTAAATAAGTAGTTGGGACCAGCAATATAATTTGCGGTGGGAATGCGACTACGCCCCCAAAAGACCTGCCCTTCTCCCGGCCACACATGGTCATGGAACAGGCCCTTGCCTTCCGGCCGTGTTGGCGGCCGAATAAAAGCGGGAGCTGCATCGGCACGCTTTAAGGCGACTTCTGCGGCGGCGATCAACGGCGGAATATTTGGCATAAAGAACCAGTACGGTTCTGGGCGTCCCGTTGGCGCCCAGCGACCACCCGGCCCAGCCACCCATTCCTCGGCCCCTAAATGCTCCAGACATAGCACCGCTGCAATACGTTCCAGCGTGCCATCGTGTAGGTGCTGATCAATGAAGCTCTGCCCCCCTTGCGCACCGGCAAAGTGGCCTGAGCTTAGCAAAATCATAATGCTGCGCGGTAACGCGGCCCTCGGCAGTCGCGCAAGGTATTGCGCCATGCCAACAATCACATTTGGACCATTATCTTCAATGCCGTTAGGCCCATCGGTATGACTATTGAGCACCACGAGCTCGTCAGATTGACCCGGTATAATGCCAATTAAATTACTACTGTTAACCTTGGCAATGCGTGCCTCTAAAGTGAGACGAAGCTCAACATCCCCATTGGCCATATTGGCTAGGTACTTAGCCGTGTCTTGGTCAACATATAGTGCAGGCACATTTCGGTTGATAGCATCGTAGGGCGCATACATCCCTAGCGCATTATTGCTAGGCTCATCGAGACCGATGATAGCCGCGCTGGCCCCAGCGCGGTGGAGCATATCTAGTTTCTTAGCGAGAGTGCTCAATGCAAAATAGCTGCGCTGATATGGCGTGTCAGCGTGAACACTGGCCGCAGGATCATAACGACGCCACGCGGCACTCTCGAAAACCGCCAAGGTAGATTCTGGCTTTTTGAGTGATAGCAGTACAATCTTCCCGGCGAGCTCACCCTCACCATAGCGTGCATCTGCGCTAATGAGTTTGAGCTTACCAACGACCCCGCTGGCGGACGTCGATCCTGAATACGGGAGATAAGCTGCAGTTGGTAATGACACCGCGCCTTGCGCACCCATTAGCTCCAAGCCCCAGCTGTCGGCCAACCATTGATTGAGTTCGACTGGTTCGCGATAAATGCGATCTACCCCGGCGCGCTGTAAGCGCTTTTGCAACTCATCAATATACGCCTCATGGGCCACGCTGCCTGCGGCGCGTAGGCCGCGAGCATCGAGGTCTAGTTGCCAGTCTCGGTGCTGATCTATCGACACAAATTGCGCAGGATCAAGTGCGCTTGCCGCAGAAGCAGGCAAAGCCTCCATTGGCCACGCTGTATCGGCATTAGCGAAGTTCATTAACGTCACATAAACCAATAGCATTGTGATGCATTTGAAACGCAGGACCATGACTAGAACTCCAAGCTAAAGCGGGCGCTAATGGTTCGCGGCGCATTAAGAATCGCAAAATCGTTCGCCGAAGGTGTGTTTATCAAGCTAACCGCGGCTGTTTCATCGGTAATATTAAGGACATTCAGCGCGAGTTTGGGATTTCCCGTAAGCGATGGCAGGGAAAGATTTAAGCTGAAGTTATAGGTACCGTAATCGTTAACAATATCGTCGTTGGCAATGTCATTATATGTTTCACCCACATAGGTATAGCCAATCAATCCAGAAACATTGACCAGCCAATCTGGCGAGCCAAAGAAAGCGAGATTGCCGCTGTACTGATAGTCCGCGGACCCCGGCAAGGGTTTACCTGCAGGCACAGTGTCTCGTCCCGCTTGAAAGTCTTCAGTAGTTTTAGCATCGACGGTGCCGCCGCTCACTGTTAGTACAACCCCAGGAATTGGCGTTAACCAACGTAAATTCGCTTCAAATCCGTCACTTTCGGCGGTGCCAACATTGTCGTAATAATTAATTTGGATGGCGTTTTTTAATACCACTAAGGCGTCTGTGTAATCGATATGGAAAGCCGTTACGTCAAACTCCAAGCGATTGTCAAACCAGCTTGAGCGCGCGCCTAATTCATAATTCCAAATATAATCTGATTTATAGGTGCCCGGCACATTTTCCAATTCGCTCTCCGGAATATTCTGAATGCCGCCAAACCTAAAACCCTTGTTTGCCAAGAAATAAACTGAATGGTCATCGCTAAAGCGGTAGGTTACAGAGAACTTAGGGTTGATGCCCTCCTCCTCAATAGTGGTTGTTAAGTTAGCAGGAGACATACCGTTATTCACTGCGCGGGCACCAACGCCCTGGCCGACAAACCCTCCCGCGACCGTGGTTTGGTAAACTCGTGCGCCTGCCGAAATTTCCAAAAATTGCCATGGATACCACGTTAAGTCGAAAAACAGCGCTTGCTCCTTAGCTAAGGCGTTGGTTTCGGCACACAATACCGCGAGTTCACAAGCCACATTACCGGCATCAAGCCCTAAAGACGCTAAGGTTTCTGCCGTTATCGCGCCTAATCCGAAGGCATTCGCGGTCGCATTAACGGCATTCGTTAATTCTTCGTAGCTACCCGAAGCCATATTAAGCGCCTGTGAATTCAGCACTAAGGCATAGCGAATTGGCGAGCGGAGGTAATACGCTCCCAAGAGCCATTCTAATTTCTCGCCACCCACTGATTGAATTCTAAGCTCTTGTTGAAAAGAGGTTGATTCTTGATCTGTTTCAAAAGGGATAGCCAGCGCGTCTGGCGCCCCCGCAGGTGGAATTCCAGCAATGCCACCATAGGAGTCAATAATATTAAAACGCTCTTTTTCTGTTCTTGAGGTCGATGAGATCACCTCAAATTTTTCAGCGGTGTACTGTATACCAAGATTATAAAGTGCAAACCGATGCTTGTTGGGCCACGGAATAAGTGAGCCCTCGGTTTCTCGCGGGCCTTCCCGTGAATCGGCGATGATCAATCCATTTTCAGCATTATAATCTTGATCAAGATAGGTAAATTTTAATTGCCATTCTTCACTAGGCTCCCAGGTCACACCAACACGAATTTGTTCGCCCTCGCCGCTATTAACATCTTTCTGCGCTTGTTCAGGGCGAATATCGTCGGTGACACCAGGATACTCTCTCGTAATATAGGTCAATCTAATACCGAGATCGCCATCTTCACCAAGCAGCGGCGCGTTGACGACAATACCTTGGGTTAACGCCTCAGAACCGTCCTTTGGTGAGATATATTGTGCGAAATAGCGCGCTTGAAATTCATTAGGCAGCGCGTCATTCAAGCGATAGCGCAAGACCCCAGATAATGCCGCGCCACCAAACAGCGTCCCTTGGGGGCCTTTAAGTACTTCTACTGCCGCGAGATCAAAGGCAGATAAGTCCGGTGTAATACTGGCCGCATAGGGCTCATTGAGCGCTGTGTCACCGATAAATATACCTACCGGGTAAGGCACGGTGCTATTGGGCGACGAGCTTGTGGAGATCCCCCGCATGACAATTCGCTGATCGCCCGGCCGCGCGGCATTCGCTGTGACACCGGGGGTTTGTTCGAGCATATCATTAATACTTAGAATCCCCTGGGACTCCATATTTTCACCGCTAATCGCGGCCATCGACGCGGGCAAATCGCGCATGGACTTCTCGCGCTTAGTGGCTGTAACGATAACCTCTTCTAGCACTCGATGATTCTTACTTTTAGCAGCATGCGTAGACGACTTCTGCACTTCGTCTGCCGCGCTAGCAGTCGCACTTACAAGCATGCTGCTCGTAAGCAAGGCAATTATTTTCCTTCCAGGAAAGTTTTTCATAATGGTGTCACTCTTTTATTTTTTTGGGTTTACATCTAGCTTTATTCACTTACTAGGGCTTGCATTGAAATTAGCAGCTCGTCATCGATTGGCGGTAAATGGGGAATTAGGCAGCTAATTAAATAGTCGAGCCGATGAACAAATGACGAGATGCGCAATGAATATTTGCCATTTTGTACCAGCGGCCTAAAAAGTGGTTCAAACTCATCCCGTGGCAACGCGGCAATTGCCTCGATATCGGCCTGAATTGGCACTGTACGGCCAGTGGTACGGGTCCGTTCCGCATTAGTCGCAATCAAACCAATTAGGGCGTTATAGGCGATGGCGACATCTTCTAGCTGCTCATCATTTTCGCAACACGCTTGCTGCACTCGCACGAGACAACGCATGTGTATTTTCCAAGCCGAGGTGCCCGCCGGTGCGTGACAAAATTTGGGGTAGACAATCTGAGTTTTCCGCACCGCGAGTAAATGTTCAATAAGCTGCTGACGAAGTGGCTGAGGATTGTTTTTATCAGGAACGGGGATTCGCTTCATTAATGCACTTAAAGCATCCCGCTCGACGGCCTCAATATTGTCAACATAGTTATACAAGGTTGCGTGATTGATGCCGAGTTGCCGCGCTAACGCGCGCAAACTCAAACTTTTAAAACCTTCTTGCTCCATCGTCAAAAGCGCCGCATCGACAATTTGCTGATGCGTGACTTTTTTCGGTCTACCCGCCACTTTAGTAGGCGGCTTTTTTGACGCGTTCATAGGCCCAACTGATGATATTATAGTATTTATAACCACGTGGTTATTTATAATTTATGACCTCGTTTACTTTTTGTCAAGCACCGAATAGTGCTGCAGCCGCGGGCTAAACGGCGCTAAATCTCATTATTTTCTTATAGAACATCGGTTTAAGCTCGATATACTGCCCACAGCGACACGGCAAAAAGCGAAAAAAGGCGCAGCGAAATTATGATTGAACATCTCTCCTTTTCAGTTACGGGCCAAGGCCTACACAGTATTACTTCGGTTGTGAGCCAGAGCATCGCGCGACGCTTCCGGGGACAAGATGGCTTATGCACACTGTTTATTCAGCACACCTCGGCTAGCTTGCTCATTCAAGAGAACTACGACGACAGCGCGCGCATTGATTTAGAGCGCTGGCTTAATCGACTAGTGCCAGAGAATGACCCCCTTTACACCCACACCCTTGAAGGTCCAGACGATATGCCGGCCCATATTAAAGCGGCATTGACTGCGAGCTCCCTCGCCATTCCAATCATTGGCGGTCAACTTGCCCTCGGCAGTTGGCAGGGCATCTACCTTTGGGAGCATCGTCGCGCTGCAGGTAAACGCACACTTGTGATGCACTTAAGCAATTAGTTTCCGCAATTGTTCAGTGGGGGTTAATGTCTGTGGCCTAGACTATGAACTAAGCGTCATCATTCTTTTGAGATCGCTATGCTATTCTTGGCAAAATTTCAGCCTTACAAACATCACAGGAAAACCTAAATGTTGCGTTTAAAAAAATACTTATTAGGATTGGCGCTTCTTGGCAGTATTAACAGCTACGGTCTTGAGCTAGGCGGCACACTCGCCGATGTCAGCATTCCCTCAAAAGGCGAACTGGTCTTAAATAAATCGAAAGTCGATTACAAAAGCTGGTCTACCGCCAGCATTCAACGTGGCTCGCCAGCCTTAATTTTCCATCTTGCCGCGCGAATGTCCTCAGACAACATCATTGCACCACTGCGCACGCGCTTAGAGGAGCAAGATTTCGCTCCTGGCAGTTTTCAGTCCATCAGCGTGGTCAACATCGACGACGCCATGTGGGGTACCTCTGGTATGGTCAGTAGCGAAATGGAGAAAAACAAACGCGCCCACCCTGAAGCCGTGCTGGTCGCCGATGACGCTAGCCGCGGACGTAAAGCTTGGCAATTAAAGGAAAGCAGCGTGGCGGTCATACTGCTTGATGCGAACGGAAAAATTCGCTACTTAAAAGAAGGTAAGCTTGGCCGCAAAGATATAGACACCATTATGGCCTTACTCAATACAGAAATTTCTCGGGTCGCCAGCAAATAACGCTGGCGCGGCAACCGCACAATAGCTATTTTTTAGGGCTGCCGAAGCACTGGCGGCCTTCCACTAATTTAGCAAATTTACGCAGCATTAATTTCACGCCAATGTGCATAACCGGACTGAAAACCGGCAAAAAATATCGACTAAAGCCTTTTGGACGCATAGCCATTGTCCATTTAACCTTACAGCTACTGCTATCCAGTTCTTCGACCTGATAGCGCTCGGCAAAAGATTCAATATTGTCTTCACTGGCATGCGTGAAGCAAAATGCCATTTCCCGACCACGCTCCCACGCGATAAACTCTTCGTAGCCAACTAGATTGCCCACCATCGTCACTGTGCGTGTTGTGCCAATGCCAAACGGCTGCGGTGCGGTCCACTCCACGTTGAGTATCGGCATCGCCCAGCGCGGCCAGTCGTCGGCATTTTCAAAGGAAGAAAACACATCAGCAGCACTAGCACGAACCACAACCTCCGCCACATAGCGGAATGGGGCCGTATCGAAAAAAGTCATGTCGACTGTTTTACACGGGTATTTCTTTGCCACGCAACGTCTCCAAGTGAAAATGGATCTAAGTCTGGCCCAAAAAACCAGACACCAGCAGCAGATCTGAACAATGACTGATCAACTGCTAGGCCGAAATCTAACACCGCGAGTAAAACTCAAACAAGCAATGATGATGAATATGACAAAGTCTTCATCTACGGCCACAAGGTAAAGTAATGAGCCCATCCTCCGAAACATTGTCGATTTTGTACCAAGATGAAAACATCATCGCCATCAATAAGCCCACGGGCCTACTGGTTCACCGCAGCCCTATTGATCGCCACGAAACGCGCTTTGCCATCCAATTACTTCGGGATCAGATCGGCCAGTATGTCTACCCAGCACATCGCTTGGACAAGCCCACCTCAGGAGTATTACTGTTTGCGTTAAACTCAGACATCGCAAGCCAACTCGCCCAAGCATTCCAGGCTCACAATGTCGAGAAATCCTACCTCGCGGTGCTGCGTGGCTACTGCCCCGATGCGGGCCACATCGATCACCCCCTAACGGAAGAACCCGATAAGCGCATTGCCCGCAGCAAACCAGCCGCACCGCAAGACGCGATCACCAACTTCCGCCGCCTAGCGACATACGAGCTCGACGCCCACATTGAAACCTACCCCCAGTCCCGCTACTCCCTCGTCCTCGCTCAGCCTATGACCGGCCGCCGTCACCAGCTACGCCGCCACTTCAAACATATATCGCACCCAATTATTGGCGACGCCAAACACGGCCGTGGACGTCATAATCGCTACTTCGCTGATCAGCTCGCCTGCCCGCGCCTACTACTTCACGCATTGCAAATGCGCTTTATTCACCCGCTAAGTAAGCAGGAAATACGCTTGCAAGCGCCGCTAGATCAGCATTTCACCGAACTCATTAAGCGCTTTAGTTGGGAGGACAGCTTCACCAATGAATGGCAAGTCGAAAAGGTTACTAAATTATAACTTACATGCATGAAACTTTCGCCGTAAGGTAGGCCTATGGGAACAATATCGCTTACCGCCCCGCGTACCGAGCCATGACTCCCACGCAATAAGGGCAAGACAGGTGCAAGCTTAATGAGCATAACGAATTATTACGATTACATCATTGTGGGTGCAGGCTCGGCCGGTTGCGCCCTAGCCAATCGATTATCAGAAAACCCAAAACACAAAGTCTTATTACTCGAGGCGGGAGGCAAGGACACTCACCCAATGGTGCACATCCCCCTCGGCTTTGCCTTCACCATGAAAAATCCCGATTTTAGCTGGTGTTATCGAAGTGAGGCCGAGCCTCATATGAATCAACGCTGCATTGATCAGCCTAGGGGTAAATTGCTTGGCGGCTCCAGCTCTATTAACGGCATGGTGTATATTCGCGGCCAGCGGGAAGACTACGATCACTGGGCTGAGCTTGGCAATCGCGGCTGGGGCTACGACGATTTGTTACCGATTTTTAAGCGCTGCGAACACAATAATAATGGCGAGGACGATTATCACGGCAAAGACGGCCAGCTCTGGGTCGACAATGTCGCTAACAAATACGACTTGGCCGAAATGTATATCCAGGCGGCGGTAGAGTCGGGGATACCCCACAACACTGATTTTAATGGCGCCAGTCAGGAAGGTGCGGGGTATTTTCAGGTTAATATTCGCAATGGCCTGCGCCAAAGTTGCGCCAAAACCTATTTAAAACCCATATTGAAACGCCCGAATTTGCAGGTTGAAACCCGCGCCCTCGCGAGCCGCATTGAGTTTCAAGGCAACAAAGCCACTGCTTTGCGTTATCTGCAAAACAATAAAGAAATTACCGCCCGCTGCCGCGCCGAAATTATTCTCTGCGGTGGTGCAATCAATTCACCACAATTATTAGAACTGTCGGGGATTGGCAACCCTGAATTACTGCAGCAACGCAGTATCAAAGTCGCTGTCGCTCTGCCTGGGGTTGGCGAGAATTTGCAAGACCACCTCACCGTTAATACCCAGCGCGCCTTTGTTGGCTTGAAGACATTCTACGAAGACAGCCGCCCACTGGCGATGATAAAAACCTTCGCTAAACTGATTTTTAAACGCAGTGGCATGCTGACTCACCCGGCCTCTCAAGTCGGTGTGTTTTTCAAGACGGATCCCGCCTTAACGCGGCCAGACGCCCAGATTCATTTCACCCCGGCTGCGGGCACCCAAGATGAAAAAGGTCGAATGATCACTGTGCCAGGCACCACTGCCACCGTATGCTATTTGCGGCCCAAAAGCCGTGGTTGGGTACATATTCGCAGTAACGACGCCCGCGACGCCCCAGCGCTATTGCATAATTACTTGGCCGAAGAGGAAGACCGCCAGAAATTGATCGCCGCCGTGCGTAAAACCCGAGCGATTTTTGAGGCGCCGGTGTTTGCCGCAAACCGGAGGGACGAGCTCATTCCTGGACCAGAGGTACAAAGCGATGAAGAGATATTAGAATTCATTCGCAATACGGGTGAGTCGGTCTACCACCCCGTTGGTACCTGTAAAATGGGCAGCGACCCCATGGCGGTCGTCGACGACCGCCTAAAAGTACATGGCGTAAGGGGCTTGCGGGTTGCCGATGCGTCTATTATGCCAACCTTGATCTCCGGCAACACCAATGCCACTGCCGTGCTGATTGGCGAGCGTTGCGCAGACTTTATTTTAAGTGGGGATTAGTATGGTCTGTTGGCTTTAATTCTGCCGGTAGGGTATCTGGCAATATTCGATACCTCGCGCCGGCCGAATACCGTGCTTGGCTAAACACATTTTCATGGAGTTCATCGACAAGCTTATATTCGGCGTTGGGCCGAGAAAAACATGATCGAGCGCAACCGGCTCATGGTCTTCCAGCGCCAAGGCGAAACTCATATACGGCACTAACATGCTCCGGCCCTCACGAAAGCTAACCGCCGCCTGACGATAATCAGGAACAACTGGTGACACCAGACGCCACTCTTGCTCCTCTTCAAATGAAGGGTGTTTAAGAATGGCCGCCAACCGCAGCAAATCGCTTTCTAAATGCTCAAACAGTTCGTGGTATACATCGCGTTCCACACCATCATCAATCTCTATCGCCAACACCTCAACGGCATCGAGCACTTGGGCAATAAGCTTTTGTTGGGTGTGGCGATCATAAATACAGCGCCCCATGCGAAATTCTTGCATCTGGGCACAGCGGCTTACGGTTTCAGCGTTAAAGCCGAGGCTCGCCCCCTTGCCGATGGCGCTATAGCCGCGCCACTGACTCAGCAAATTGCCATTAGCCCGAAACGAGGCGCCAAACAAAATATGGCCGTTAGTAATACGATTTTTTACCCAGTCTAAAAAACTCGTGAGCAAATGCGGGCGACTGTGGCCACTGTTAATTCGCTCAGCCACTTCACGCCCCACCAAATCGGCGGTATGGCGCAGTTCCGCCGAGTCATTCATATAGCGAATATCACTGGCCCACAGCGTACGACTGCCGACTATACCCAAAACGCCACTCAAGGAAGTGTAGTGATAGAGTGTTTCCTGAGGCTGTTCCGAAAATAGCGCCTCGGTTATCCGGCTAATCATAGCCCTCCCCCGTTATTAACCGCGTGTTTACGTGTAAGTATAGACTGCCAGCACTAGATTAAAGGTGCTTTACACCTGCGCATCGTCCGCAGCCAAAAAGTCGGCGACCATGGCATTAAAAATCTGCGGATACTCAGCGTGAAGCCAATGCCCTGCCCCAGCGATGGTAAGCAAGGCCATTTGCGGAAATTGGCGCTGCATCGGCACGCGATTCTCGTCGCGAATATACTTAGACAATTCACCCCGTATAAACAGTGTGGGGCCTGCAAAGGGTTCAGCACTCGGTGCGTCACGTAAGTTGTCGTAACAGTCGGCAATAACCGGCAGATTCATCCGCCACGCCCACGCATCTTTGCCGTCACGCACTATATTTTTTAAGAGAAACTGCCTAATAGCCAGCTCTGGAACAGCTTTCTGCAATAAATTATCGGCCTGTTCGCGACTGCGCAGGGCCCGCAAATCCATCCCTAATAGGGATGTAATGATTTCGTCATGCCCACGCCCGTAGCGCACGGGGGCAATATCGGCAACAACCAGGCGACTGACTCTATCCGGCGCCGTTACCGCCAATTGCATCGCAACTTTACCGCCGAGAGAATGACCGAGAATATGGGCTTGCTGGACGCCTAAGGTGTCCATAGTGGCCAGCACGTCTTCAGCCATGGTCGGTATATCCATAATATCGCTGTGTGGCGACTTACCGTGATTGCGCAAATCCATGCGAATAACTTTATAGTCCGCCGCTAAACTGCGAGCAACAGCCATTAAATTACTGGCCGAACCAAATAAACCGTGCAGTAAAATTACGGGGAAAGCGCCGTCACCGCTCACTTCAGTGTGTAAACTAAGAACCCTGGGCATATGTTCGCTTCTCTTCATCTATAGCGGTTGCTAGAATGCACAGGCTTTCAAATAAAAAGGTGTTACTGTGCGATTAACTTTTCTCATTTTAGTATTGGTCGGTGCTGTCGTCAGCACAGGCTGTAGTTCAACAGATTACAACCCGACGACCTACGATTATTTTATCAGTCGCGATGATCTCAAACAAAAGCCCCTAAAAAAAGTCATACTGGCAACGGTCAATGTTAGTGGCGAACCCACGCGCTCGATCTTGCGTGACAGCGTAGATAAAGTCGACAATCACGTTGTGGACTATCTTGAGAGCAATGGCTACAGCTTTGCACCTAGCCACTTATTTGATAATGCCTGGCGTCAGGCCCTGCTCAGCTTCGGCAACTTTTATGATCCAACCACAGGCAAGGTTGATCGGGTTGCTTGGCAGCAAGTTATGGCTGCAACGCTGCAAAGCCTAAAAGAACACAAAGACATTGACGCCGTTATCTTCACCGACCTGCTTGAACACGATATTCAGCACAGCCCCGGCATGAAGCACTATGCGCGCTGGTACGGCGTAAGCCGGGAACCGGCAACAGAAGGCCCGACCTCAAGCGTGCCCACCGACTTCAATTGGACACAAATCATTAAAGGCGCCACGCTTATGGTGACTATTTACACCACCGATGGCAAACCCTTGTTTTCTAGCCGCGGCGGTATAGACACCCTACACAGCATCGACTCCCGCAAGTCACAAAAAAGCTTTGTACGCCGCAAGAAAATATTGAGCCGGTCAAGCAATATTGAAGAAGGCATTGAGCTCGCTTTTCACCCCTTAATCAAAATGAAGCGCTACCCAGGAAAGGCGCGACCAGCCGCAGAAGAAGCGAACACAGCCGCCACTGCTCAGTAGAGTCTAATATTCAAAGCGGCGTCGACAGCAGCGACGCCGCGCTCCACTAACCAGAATACTGACACCGAGCCCATCGCGTATATTGCCGCCCAGCGTAGCCCGCCTATCCACTGTGACCGCAGACAACGGCGCAACACCCACATCACGCCCAGAACACCAACAATAAACAACAGCTGCCCAAGCTCTATCCCTAAATTAAAACCCAGCAATGCAGGTACAAGGCCCACCCCGCCGTCAAGCAGTTCATTCAAGACCCCGGCAAAGCCCAAACCATGCAATAAGCCAAAGCCAGCCACTAATATATTCATACTCAGGTGAGATCGCTGGCGCTGCCGCCGCCCGGCCAAATAGCACGCCATGAGCAGCACACTCAGTGCAATAAGACTTTCCGCCAAGATCGGCGAATACGGAATAATACCCAAGCTCACCAAGGCTAAACTAATACTGTGTCCAAACGTAAAGCTAGTAACCAATAGCAACAAAGGCCTGAAACCACTGGCCAACATCAGTAAACCAAGCACAAACAGCAAATGATCACTGCCAAGCAAAATATGATGAAAGCCTAGAGCGGTAAACTGCAGTAAACCCTGCGTCCAAGCAACATCAGATCGCGGAATAAAATAGTCGTCATCGCTACGCAACAACACCTGCTGCTGACCACCACTAACGCTATACCACCGCAATAAGGCCGCCGTTTTCGATTCACTTAGACCAGCAATTGAAATACCGGCGCTGTGCTTGAGCGCTCCACACACAATGGAATATCTATATTCAGTAGCGCTACCGCGAATACCTTGTTCCACACCACCGAGCGATCGGCAATCAGCTGGCAGGACAGGCATTGGTTGCTTAAGCGATTGTACGGGCGTGCGCCACAGTAACTCGACTACCCCGCCGGGCTGCTCACGTAATTCCAATAGTGAGGGAGCGAAATTATGCGCCTGCGCAAAACTGCTAAGGCAGATTAGGATGCAAAAAAACTTAAACCTCGTCATTACACAACACCCGATACTGCCCGCGCAATTCTGTTACATAGGCCTGCCAGCCGCCACGCTGCTGTTCCCGCCGCCACATTAAATTCAATCCTGGACGCACTGTGGCAAAATCCTTAGCCACCCCAGGGAAATACGCTTGCCACTTAATGAGGTGCCAGCCATAGACCGACTTCACTGGGCCAAACCACTGACCTAAGCTCATGGCCGAGTTCGTATCAGACCAAAATCCTGCACCGAATATTCCATTAATTTCGCGAGCAGTTAATTGATTAAACAACTCGCCGCTCAGAAATACATCTGCGCTTGCGGGCGATTTCTCGCCATTAAGATTACGCAGCGCCTGCTCTGCACGCATTTTCGCTGCCGCCGTGTCACCGGCGTAAAATCGCTGCTGAAAACTGTAGCGCGGAGGCTCGTCACTGATCGCGGGATTATCGTCATACAATCGCCTTAAGTCTTGGTCGTTCGGCACTTGCCCTTGGATATCCGCGATGACGCGATGCTCCAACAACTGAATTAAGCGTCGACGAATAACTTCATCGCTGTCGAGTAAACCCATTGCCAATACTGTTTCGATTTGATCCCCACGATCCCCCTCAACGCCGAGAAATTCCGCGTCGCGCAGCAAACGCTGAACAATAACGTCATCACGTTTGTGCAGGCCCTTAATCAGAGCTTCGCGAAAAAGCATTTGCTCGTCCATTGCACTCTGTCTAAGTGCCTGCCGTAATTTATCGGTCATTGGCTGACGATTTTGCTGAGCCCACTTTGCCGCCATCGAATCGATTTCAAATTTCGATGGACAAACTAACTCCCGCTGCTGGTACCGCGAGTAATACCCATCAACACCGTATAGCAGGATGCCAAGGACCATAAAGTGGAATATTTTGGCGCGAAACAAGCGAGTCAAGGTTGGCCAGGCTCTGGAGTTTGCGCATCCATCTGCGCAGCTGCCGGGGCGTACCATATTGGCGAACTCCAAGCGCGCTCCTGAATGATTGGCCGATGTTCGACACTGCAACAAGACTCATAACCCGGCTTAATCGTCGCTGGCCGCTGGCAATCAACCGCTGCGGCAACACACAACTGCTGACTCCATCGGCAAGTCGGGTTTTCCAAAACCCGGGTATAATAATATGCACGCTGGGCGGGATTAAAATTGGGGTCCTGCCAATGAGCACAGAGTTGTGGCGCGCCTTTGCCATAGGTTTTACAAGTTGCGAGATCAACACCCACCTCAGCAGCACCGCTGCTGGCAACATCAATCACCTGCTCGCTGCTCTCACCGTCTGGGCCAACACTAACCTTAATAATTTGAACTGCTTTTAATGGCATGCCTGGTTGGCTCGCGGTGCCTGGGTCCATGCGAGCAAATACTGAAAATACCGGCGCGTCGTTGCTGTGCGCAGGCTGTGGTAGTAAATCACCGCCCATGGCAACGCCGTGCTCGTAACCACTCGCAACGTAATCTTGCTGTTCACACATATCAGCAGGCAATTGCCAGCCACCAAAGAACCGTAATTCAATACGAGGGCCACTGGTGGCGTAAGTTTCTCGGCGTTGCATGGCAGCAAAAATACTATCTCGACTGTTCTCTGTCGCCCACACTGCAGCTAAGCCACCGGGATTAAACTCCAAATCATCAGGCAAGCCCTCGGGCAGCTGCGCGCCAGCTGGCACACCGGCGCCGCCGTGACCTAAAAATCCTTTCTCATTGACCGCGCCTGGCGCACTGATATGAGTATCTGAGCTGGCAATAAAGCCCAATTTAAATGGGTTCACCCCTAAGTGCTGCTCTTGGGCCATACCCTCCTTTAATACATCGCGAACAAAGCCCGACTTTTCTGTGGCCTCCTCGCGAAGAAATGGCACAAACTTACCAGAAAAGCGGTTGTACGGTAGTTGCTCAAAGCCGCACAATTCATCGGCACTGCTCAGCGGGTTATAAAAGCACTCTGAACTGCCCTTGTGCTGCATAATTTCAACTAGGCGTTCAAGGCGCTGGCGTTGCGTTGCGTCGGCCGCTGTTATCGCAGAGCCATCATCCCTGACTGTGCTAAACATATAGCCGTCACTTAAATTCGAGTTATGGGGAATGACTAACACCTCGCAGCCAGTACCGGCGTTAACGCAATCGCGATCCAGTCCATCCCAAAGCAGTGGTGCCGATGGCGTATCAATAAAGCTTAATGGCAGCACCGGCACTTGTTCGTTCTTAAAAATAATATTGCGATGTAAGTTGGCGAGATTCGCCGAGGCGCCAGTCCACTCATAGGCAACAAAGCTCGTAAACTCACAATCGCTGCTGCGATCGTAAGCATCTTCAGCAGCCTGCTGGATCTCTTGCCATGGGCGCAATCCTGCCTGCCGACAGCGCTCGCCATCCTTGCCGCAAAAGCCTAAACGGCCAGCAAGGGAGGACTGGGTATTAAATATAAAAAACGCGGCACGAGGATAGTGACGAAAAAGCTTACATTGCCAACTGCCGTGACCGGCCAACGCTGGGTCGCTACAAATTTCCACTTCACCAAATAGCTCGGCGTGATCGGTTACCACGGCAAAATCGAGGGGACGATCTAATTGCAAGGTACGTAATGGCTGGCCATCTGCGGTCCACGGCTGAACACCAATTGGCGCTCCACGAGCAAAATGATAAGCATCTGCCGGCGAGGTCCGAGTACCCTGGGTACTGGCATCTAGCGAATACTTGGTGTGCACATGGGTATCACCAAAAAGGGCCTTACCTAAGGGGTATTGCTGGGTGCAGGGCTCACGCTGCTCTTGATATGGCTCTGTATCGAGCACCTGCGCGGTCAGTGCTTGGCCACTGACCACGCTAGCAGATAACAGTGTGCTTATGGCAATTAGCGTTTGTTTACAGTTCCACAGCCGCAGAAGTGCTGGCATTAAAACTCGCATGGGCAATAATTCCATTTTCATCAGTTCAGGCATTATCCCCACGACGACACGATGAAGCCATGATCCTTTCGCAGTAGCAGTGCTCACCCAGTTTGATACGGTTCAGCGATGGTTCAGATTCGCTATGCCACTCTATAGCTGTTCTTCAGCCTAGGAGTCATCATCATGAATTTACGTATTAGCCTCGCTTTTATTATTGGGCTGGCGTTCGCCGTAAACAGCTATGCCGACCACCGGCACAGTAACAGCGAGTTTGAGGCCCGCTATCAGTATAGTAACGGCAAGGGGCATGACCGCCACGCCTATAAGCACCATCACGATCATGATGTTTATTACGTGCGCGACGATCACCATGACCATCATGACAGATACCATGACCGCTACTATGTTCGCCATGTTCACAGCCGCCATTGCGGCCATCACTACGAACCCGCGTTCAATACCCGCGTTAAAGTATTTCTAGGGATTTGACCCCCAAGGCCGCTGGGTACAATCCAGCGGCCTTGGTACCCTACTCGCCGAAGCGCGTTTTCATACCGCTAAACCAGTTTTGTAGCACTGGACAATTGTCTGGAATTTGGCGTTTAACCCAGCCAGAAAAGCCCAAGGTTATATAGAGATCAATATCTGCCTGACTCAGGTTATTGCCAACTAAGAAATCTCGACCGGTAAGCTCTTGATTCATCGTCTCGTAAAAAGCGCCTATACGAAGATTACCCCGGTCAATTAACGCCGGAATTTGTGGCATTTTTAACGGGCCCGGCAACGGCCGATCCTTAAAGGCCTCACCCTTATTGCGCAGCACTTCCGCCACTGCGGAGAAGCCTTCAAAAAATATCTGGTGGCAGCGACCAATAACCTGAGCCCGCTCTAAATCGTTGCGACCAAACAAGGGCTTCTCTGGGTGTAAGCCATCGAGGTACAGACAGATCGCAATGGTATCGGTCAACACAGTGTCGTCGTCGAGCACCAAAGTTGGCAGGGTAGACCGCGGATTGATGGCGCAAAAGCTGTCAGAAAACTGCTCCTTCGTCATCATATCAATCGCTTGGGTATCGATACTAATACCCTTATGCTTAATAAACAGCCCGAGGCGCCGCGGATTTGGTGCCGGGTCATAGGTATATAATTTCACTTATCTCTCCCCTGTTTTATTTACTTACAAAATCAATGCAATATTCAGCTCAAGTTAAGGCTCGGCAGACTAGGCTATCTGCTAACTGACCACTGGAGTATATGCCATGTTGAAGTACTCTGTAATTCCCCTGCTCGCGCTCTGTTCTGCAGTAGCGCAAGCTGACCATCGCCATTACAGCCACAGCACAACCCGCCTCGCTTGGGTAACTCAGGTAAGCCCAATTTACGAGCGTATTAGCTACTCAGTGCCTCGCGAGCAATGCTGGCAAGAAAGCGTTTCTTACGAACACCGCAGCAATACCGCGCCAATTCTGGGCGCCATCATAGGCGGCGCCTTAGGTAATGAACTTGGTCATCACAAAAGTAATAAACGAGTAGGCACTGTGGTTGGTGCGGTGCTCGGTGCCAGTGTCGGCAGCGATATCTCGCGACGGCATCAAGGCCATAATTACGAAACGGTTGACCGCTGCGAAATTCAAAACCGCCACGAATGGCGAGAAGAAATAGTTGGCTACAATGTCAGCTACCGCTATCAAGGTGAGATTTATCACACCCGTTTACCCTATAATCCGGGTAAGCAGATTGAGATTGAAGTTAATGTTACTCCCCGTGGATAAGGGCTGATGCCCGGGAATGTTATGAGCAAATTAAAGTGGTGCAATGTTCTAGTATTCGTCAGCGCTACCGCACTGGCCACCACCGCCAACAGTGACCCGCTGCGCGGCGCCAGCGGCGGTCGCTTCGGCTTACCTGAGCGACCTCAACTTGAACAGCGTTTAGACGCCTCCAGAGTTCGCGACTCAATGACAGCCAACGAGGCAATTAATATTGCAGAGCAGCGTTACGGCGGGCGAGCTGTTGGCGCAAAAAAGGTCGGTTCAGCCTATCGAGTCCGAATTCTACAAGACAACGGCAAAATCAAGAATGTCACGATTGATTGAGCCCTGACGAGAACTATCTATGCGCATACTACTTGTAGAAGATGAGCAGCTACTATTAGATCAACTCCGCCGCCAATTTGAGCAAGCTGGCTATGCCTGCGATTGTGCCAGCGACGGCAGCGAAGGCTTGTTTTTAGGGCAAGAAAACCCCTACGACCTAGCTGTAGTAGACCTCGGACTACCAAAGCTTGACGGAATTAGCGTCATAAAGCAGTGGCGTAGCGAAGGCCGAAAATTCCCCGTACTTATATTAACCGCCCGTGATCGCTGGCAAGACAAAGTAGAAGGCCTTGAATCAGGGGCCGATGACTATGTTGCCAAGCCCTTTCAAATAGAAGAGGTCATGGCAAGAGCCAATGCCCTGATTCGACGCTCGGCCGGGTTCGCAAGTCCGAAAATGGAATTTGGCTGTATTACGATCGACACCGGCGCCAAACGCGCATTGTTGAATAACCAGGCCCTAGAATTAACCGCTTACGAGTACAATGCCTTGGAGTATATGGCCATGCGCAGCGGACAGGTGGTCTCCAAAACGGACTTAACCGAACACCTGTACGATCAGGACTTTGACCGCGACAGCAATGTCATTGAAGTGTTTATTGCCCGCCTACGTAAAAAAATTGACCCCGACAACACCTTAAAGCCGATCTCGACGCTTCGTGGCCGAGGCTACCGCTTTGAACTTGGCGAAACCCAACACTGAACATGCCGCGCACCCGCCCCAGTTCCATCACACGCCGTTTAATCATTGCCAGCCTTACCCTGATGCCAATACTACTGGGGGTAACCGGCATCGCAATAGACCGCGCCCACACCAATAGTTTAATGAGTGCGGAGCAGGAGCAATTGCGCCTACAATTTTTTGGTTTACTTGGCGCCTTAGAATGGCAAGACGGCGAATTTGAGATGGGCGACCGACTTAAGGAGCCCCGTTTTTGGCAATTCCGCTCAGGCCTTTACGCTGAAATTCGTCGACGCGATAATTCGATAGTTTGGCGCTCAGTATCAAGTGACACGCTAAATCTGCCAGCACCGCAAAATATGCCACGTTCGGGTCAGGAACTTTTTGGCGAAGCGAAAATAAACCAAGAATCTTATTTTACATTTCACTACCATGCTATTTGGGAAACAGACAATGAAAATGAGGTTCCTCTTCTTTTCTCCCTTTACTCACAACAAAGCACACTGCTCAACGAGCTAAATAATTTTCGTAGTCAGATTAGCCTATGGCTTGGACTCGTATTAATCATCTCGTCGGTCGTGAGCGCTGTTATTCTGTATTGGGGGCTACGCCCACTTCGACGACTTGCGAAAGACCTTCTCCGTCTAGAACAAGGTGACACTGTCCAGCTCAGCGACAATTATCCAAGAGAGCTGCAAGGCATTACTCACAATCTTAATCAACTACTCAATAAAGAAAAGAAGCAGAGAGAGCGCTACCGCAACACCCTCGCGGATCTCGCTCACAGCCTTAAAACTCCGCTCGCCGTACTTAAATCTGGCAGTAGTGACAGCAATGCGGTGAATGAACAAATTACCCGCATGGACAATATAATTAACTACCAGCTTAAACGCGCAGTAAGCAGCGGCAAACAGAAATTGAGCAGTAAAACCCGTGTTCAATCACTGGTAAATCGCCTTAATCAATCTCTTGAAAAAGTCTATCGCGACAAATCAATACAATTTCAAAACTTATTAAAACTCGATTTAACGCTGGCCATAGATGAGCAAGATGCCATGGAATTATTTGGCAATCTTTTGGACAATGCCTGCAAGGCCTGCCAACACAAGATCGTAATTAGCGCCGCTGAAACACCTCTGCTATGCCATATATACATAGACGATGATGGCCTTGGCATGAGCGAACTGCAGCGCGAGACTCTCATACAAAGAGGGCTGCGTGGGGATCAATACGGACAAGGACACGGTCTAGGCCTTGCTATTGTTAGAGATATTATTGACAGCTATGAAGGCGAACTGAGCTTTGAGCAATCTACACTCGGCGGCTTGCAAACTAAGATCACCTTAGCAAAATCATAAACGCCTACCACAAACCAAAAGGGCCGCTTATTACCAGCGGCCCTTTAATCTTACGCCATCACCTTAATTAACAGATGACTGAGCCCCCTTAGATAGGCAGCAGCGCAAGTGGGTCAACAGGCAGGCCGGGCAAACCAGGCAAGCTAGGAACGCCAGGCAATCCACCGCCAAGCAATGCCAGTGGGTCTACTGGCAAACCAGGAAGACCGGGCAGGCTTGGCAAGCCACCACCCAATAGCGACAGTGGATCTACTGGCAGGCCAGGAAGACCAGGCAAACTTGGTAAACCGCCACCCAATAGCGACAGCGGATCTACTGGCAGGCCAGGAACACCAGGCAGGCTTGGTAAACCACCACCCAATAGCGACAGCGGATCTACTGGCAAGCCAGGAACACCAGGCAGACTTGGTAAACCGCCGCCAACCAGTGACAGCGGATCTACTGGCAGACCAGGAAGCGCTGGCAAGCCTGGCAGGCCGCCTAATTGCGCGTCAACTGTGCTCAAAACATCAATCACTGGCGCAAGTGGGCCAGCAAGGCCAAGGCTGCTACCAGAGACCAATGTCACAGCAATCGCTAATTTCTTGAATTTCGTGATTTCCATAATTTCCCCTAAAAATAAACAGTTAAGCAAAAATACTTATTATTTAAGCGACACTATTTCACTTATTACTAAAAGTTAATAGGCCGCGACCGCACATTGATAGTACGTATTAACACCTACGTCTAGGCGTGACTTAGATCACAAAAAAAGCGGGAGAAAATCAAATAACAGCGCTCTACGACACGGAGCTATGGGACTGCGCACTATTGATATGTGCATATTAAAATCAGAGGTCCACAGCGCTCGTTTATCGGCATGAAGCACTTAAAGGGGAATATGTCAGAAGAAAGGCATCTCAGCGACTTGAGATGCCCTTATCGCGATTAAAAGTTCAGTTTTAGTCGCCAAAAAAAGTCCACTTCCAATGCCGATAGCGACTTTTCGTCTAGATTGTCATCGTACATTGGTGTTGCCGCGATCAGCTCAGTTTCAAAGGTTTTGCCAAGTTCCAGTTTCACACTAAACCCGGCATCCGCAATCGCGCGCACGTCGCCTGCACTGCCGGCAGCATCCTCGTACCAGGCTTGCCCGTACTCCACAAAAACGACGGGCGTAAAATTCAGCCCCGCAAAGGGAAGCCCATTGCTCTCTAGCGCAAGCTTCGTGTACAAACCTGAATCACCGACCAAGACACCCGGTAAATAGGCACTAAGGCCGCTGCCGCCACCCAAAAAGAACTGCTGCTGCAGCGGCAACTGCTTATTATCAGAGTATTGACTAATAACATCCCACTTTACACTGGCCCAGTCGGCAACGGCCATTTTCAAGCCACCACGGGGTTTAAAGATAAGAAACTCGCCAGTCCGCCGCCCGGTGGCGACAACGCCTTCCCGACTATCAGTTCCCAGTGTTCCGGCGTCTGCCTCTAACCCTGCCTCAAGCAAGCCCTGTACAGTTAATTGGGTGCCGAAGCCGAACAAGCGCATCACCTTGGTGTACTTCACCCCCAACTCTAAGCTTGTGTGGGGCTCATCTAAGGCAAGGCCATAATCCTTTACCTCAATATAGCTATCAATTTTCTCTAAGCGCTGGGATGTCGTCAGACGTTGAAAACTGTCGCTGGAGATTACTTGCTCACCACTGAAGGCAATCGATTTTGTTTCAGAATATAAATTAAGGGTTGTATTCGTTCCGTCCGGTGAAGGAAAAAGTGGTGTGCCACTACCAAGCCCGTTTAAATCCAAGCCCAGCAGCGCCTCACTGACATCGCAAATTAGCGCTAAAGTACATAGTCCCGTCGAGTTTCCGCCAGCATCTCCGCCCACATCACCCGTCAAAGAAACATCTGCATCTCTAGCGTACTCGATATACCGCGCCTCTAAACCATAGAGGCCGAAACTGCTCGGGTAGTTCAAGCGAAAGGTATAACCGTCGTAATAATCACCACCATTGACCTCCCCCAATTCTGTTAGCGCCCGATCATAGGAAAATAAAGCCTCAACACCGGATTTAAAGTCATGCTTGAGGCTCGCATTGCCAAAGTAGCGGCCAAGAAACCGATTACCAAAATTATTCACGCTAAAATCTAGGTCGGTGCTGTCATAGTCGGCTTTGGGCTTTTCGGTGAACACGAGAGTGTAGGCTTCCGGATCCCCCCCCACTTGGTAGCTAACGGCGTAATCCAAACCAGCGCGATCACTCTTCAAATTTGCCAGTACCTGCTTGCTGCCAAACTCCGATTTTTGTAAGTCTTTGTCACCAATCAAAGTCGAAAAATACGGGTAAATATTATCAGGCGCCTTCACCGCCGCTAATTTCCCGTTAATAACATGAGCAAAGATCGTGTTTTCGCGTTGCGCAAAATAGACCGTCACCAATAAATGACCTAGTTGATAATAAGCCTGATTTAGTGCACTCACCGCCTGCGCGGGCGACTGCGCGGCACTCATAATCATGTCCAGCTGTTCACGACTTAGGTAGCGATTACCTGAAATTTTTAAGGTGTAATCGCCTATATTAACGTCGACAATATTTTCAGAATGCAGAGCGGCGTATTGCTCTATACGCTCCGCTGTTGACGCCTGCGGCGGTATTACTGGCGGTAAATCAATAGCCATAATGTCTCCATTCCTGTTTTTACTCAGTACTGAGCTTTATTCTTTATTACAACGAGCTCTACTCGCCTATTCCGCGCTCGGGCATCTGCCAAGGCCTGGCCAGCAAGCCCATCAACACTTATTAGCGGGCGACTTTCGCCATATCCTGTAACAACAAGCATCCCTACGGGAACACCCTCGGCGAGAAAATAGTTTTTTACGGCATCGGCACGACGTTCTGACAGGCGCTGATTATAGCGTTCACTTCCCAGATCATCTGTATGGCCAGAGATTTCAAACTTAAGTTTTGGATTTTCTTTAAGGATTCGTGCCGCCTGGCGGAGTGTCGCAACAGACGATGTTGTCAACAACGCGGTATCCACAGCGAATGTCACGCCGTGCAACTCTAAAGGAGCTGTCATATCAAGATGGCAGCCCGAGGGCAACACCACTACATTAGCGGGGGAGTTAGGGCACTGATCTTGGCTATCGCAAACGTTGTCATGATCTTTATCGATGCAGCGATAAGCACCAGCTTTAGAGACACCGCCCAAAGAATCCGCTTTTGAGCTTGGCACTCTGTCTTTACTATTATCAAAACTGTTTCCCGAACCGTCGCTGGCACCGGGCAACTCAATGGTTAAAACGGTGGGATCAACATTACCGCCGCTCGCTGTATCTTGTAAAAACTCAAGAACAGCGCCTTGAGAGTCGCCTATACCCAATAATGGCGCTAACGCACCACCCGCCGGATCGTCGGCAACCGGAGCGCCCAGTAACAAGATATCTTGACCGCTAATACTAACACCAAGAAGCGCACTGTCGCCGAGCACTTCAACACCCAATAAATTATTAAAGCCGTCGCCCCCACCACTAAGCAAATCCACATCCGACAAGGCACCATTAACTGGTGCAGTGAGTGAGCTTCCTAATAATTCAACATTAACTAGTTGCGCACGTAAAAACGGCGACATCGCGACAACGCTAATCATTAATAAAAGTAACCGCGCTAATCGAGCCAAAAGAGGGATTCACTCCGCATTAAAAGCAAATAAGGCACCATAAAACCAAGCTGAGCTCTGTTCCCGCATCACGCATGGCAAGTTATTCACAGTATATCTCTAGTGTGGCATAACATCACGGCTTTACCAAACAGCAAAAAGCCAGCCTTTAACAGAAAAGGCTGGCTTAAAACACACTATTTTCAATCAATCACAATTCCCAAAATACCCTATAAATATAGAGATTCGTGCAATTAAAGGGGACTATCACCGCCGGACAAAGCCATTAAATTGGCTTGCAAATTGGCCGCTGTGGTTTCGATTGTTGGCAGAATAGCTTCAATACTTGCCTGAGCTGCAGCTGGATCGGTTACCAATACATCAACAACATCCGTCACTGTGTCAAACAAGCCATCGCGACCACTGATATCGTCAGCGAACTGGTCAACTGTGAAAGTGAGCTGTGTTACGTAGCCTGCAAGAGGATTGCCACCCCCACCACCTGCCAAAGACGCTGGATCAATTGGCAGAGCATCTAAACCAGGTAAACCACCGTCGGCTAAACTGGCCGGGTCAATTGGCAATGCATCTAAACTCGGAGCACCGCCGCCATCGCCACCAGCCAAAGACGCTGGATCAATTGGCAGGGCGTCTAAACCAGGTAGACCGCCATCGGCTAAACTCGCGGGGTCAATTGGCAATGCATCCAAACTCGGAGCGCCGCCACCGTCGCCGCCAGTCAAAGACGCGGGGTCAACCGGAAGCGCGTCTAAACCGGGTAAATCACCACCGGCTAAAGCAGCGGGATCAAAAGGCAGCGAAGAAGAATCGCCGCCAGCACCGGACAAGGCCATTAAATTTGCCTGCAAATCGGTAAGCGCCGTCACTAATGTAGCGGGCACTACTTGGATGCTGTCTGGCAGCATTGCCGGATCCAGCACCAGGGTATCAACAACATCCGTCACCGCATCGACGGTGCTGTCATCACTCCCGAGATCCACCGCAAGCTCATCAGCAGCGAAAGTAAGTTGAGTAACATAGCCCGCCAGAGGGTTAGCGCCCCCACCACCGCCACCCAAGGAAGTCGGGTCAATAGGCAGCGCATCTAAACTAGGCAAGCCGCCGCCTGGCAAAGAAGCTGGATCAACCGGCAGTGCGTCCAAACCAGGCAAGCCGCCACCAGCAAGCGCCGCCGGATCAACCGGTAAGGCATCTAAACCGGGCAAGCCACCAGCAGACAGGGCTTCTAGCTGTGCATCCAAGCTGCTAAGTTGATCAGTCAGCATTGATAAGGGTGTTCCCGCCACCGCACCTGCGATCGGGTCAACTACCGGCGCTATCGGCCCCGCAAGTGAAACAGAAGTAATTGACGCTATAGCTGCCGCTAAGGTTAATTTTTTCATTGATGGTGTTTTCATGATTATGTTCCCCAGATAATGTCCATATTTCATTTCAGCACTGCCAAGTCACAATATTGACCACAGCGCAAAATAGCGTTGCTGTCAGCCATGGTACGTGAAAGTACTGATTGACTTTAGTGACTCGCGTCACAGGGATCGCAGGCTAACAGACAAACTTATAGGCGTTAAAATCAGATAAAATCAGACGAAAAGCCGCCACGCATGACGATGGGACCACTTTCACAGACTCAAGTTCACATATAATTATTATGAGCATTAGTGCTTGTATAGCAGTTCCACACGCAATATACGGAACTTCTGCATTTAACGAGGCACAATAAATTATTTAACTTGACATTAATTTTTCCTGAACCGCGTCAAAATCCCAATACGCTTTAAGAGAAGAAATTTTTCCATCATTATCTGCCTTATAAACAACAACCATATCCATTTCCATTTTTAGATTATCTGGCAAATTATTAAGCAAATGTACTAAGTTGGCACATTCGTCTCCGGCAGGAAATGATGACAATATAGTGAATTCTATTTTGCCCGGCGCAATAATCAAATCCCAAAATTCCGCAATCGCCTCCTTGCCACAGTGGCCTTCACCACTTGGGTCGAGTGGCGATTTTCCAACCGGATCTTGGACCACCGCCAAGTCTGAGAACAACGCCAACCACGCTTCCTTATTCCCCTGCTCTACGTACTTGCCTGACAAACGACTCGCCGCCATCGCAGCCTGTGCATTTCCCATTGTCTTTCTCCTAAATAACTAAATATAAATATGCCGATTAATCGCGCGCCCCTAAAAACTCGGTGCTGAAAACAACAGCCACGCTAGCCTGCCATGAGGTGCCCGGCAATAATTGGTCATTAGCAATACGCATGGCATACTGTCAGCTGAAGCCATAACAGGCACTTAGCGTCGAGACCTCATTAAAAGCCTCTGATGGTCGCAATAAAGTGCCCTTCTGGAACATCGCCCATTCGACGTAGCACAGACGATATACAACCGCATATTCATCAGGATTTATCATGAATGATTTTGCCCCTAATGGGCTTTTGAGAAACCCCCACGCCCAATCTATTCTGGCGTCGACCAAATTGCGAAAATTACGCAGCTATCCCCGTTCGCGAGCGATGCTAAATGCCAGCAAGACCGTTGTATTAGATTGCGGTGCAGGCCAACAACTATTGGGCGAGCACGCCGCTCATGCGGTTCGCAGCAAGGGCTTAATCACACTCATTCACGGCTGGGAAGGCAGCTCCCAATCAACTTACATGCTTTCCGCTGGCGGCAGCCTGTTTGCAGCAGGTTACGACGTATTTAGGCTTAACCTCCGCGACCACGGCCCTAGTCATCACCTTAACCGCGAATTATTTAATTCTGCACGACTCGATGAGGTGGTGGGCGCAATTCAAGCAATCCATAAAACCTACCCACAGCAGTGGCAATTTTTAGCGGGCTTTTCCTTAGGCGGAAATTTCGCGCTACGGGTCGCCGCAGAGGCGGAAAAAGCTGATCTCCAAATCAATCAAACCGTGGCTATTTGCCCGGTAGTTGATCCCGCGAAAACGATGATTGCCCTAGAAAAAGGCTGGTGGGTTTACGAAAAATATTTTGTTCGGAAATGGCAAAAATCCCTGCGCAAAAAAATCAATTTATACCCAGAGCTTGGTTACCAAGACAGCTTATTTAAGCTAAAAACATTGCGCGACATGAACAACTACTTTATTCCAAACCACACCGAGTTTGGCGATGCCGCTGATTATTTTCAGGCTTACTCTATCGCCGAAGATGCTCTGGTAAACTTAAACGCCCCGGCCCACATCATTGCCGCGCAAGACGACCCTATTATTTTGGCGGAGGATTTCGCGCGACTGGCCGAGAACAAATACCTAAGCATCGAAACCAAACGCTACGGCGGTCACTGCGGCTTTGTTAAAAACTATCAACTCGACAGCTGGTTAGATGAACGTTTACTCGAGCTGATCAACCTAAGGCGCTACCCAACGGGTGATCCCGCTAAAAGTAATCAGCAATCGTAGCTAGATTCACTTCATGGCGATTTGTTCGGCAATCGCCAGTAAACGCACGGCCTCTTCAACGTGCAAGGCTTCAACTAGACGGCCGTCAACCAACACGACCGCTTTACCCTCTGCCATCGCTTGCTGCCAAGCTACTTGAATCTTTTCCGCTCGCGCCAAAGCCTCTGCTGACGGCGAGAACAAGTGATTGGTAATGGCAATTTGCTTGGGGTGAATCAACGTTTTACCATCAAAACCGAGTTCGACGCCCTGCTCGCACGCCAAGCGCAAGCCATCTTCATCGTCCAGATCCAAATGCACACCGTCGAAAACATCAATGCCGTTCGCGCGAGCTGCCAAAACACACAAACCCAGCGCGGTCAGCATCCCAAGCCGCTGAGGGGTGTGGGGCACCCGCAGATCTTTGGCGAGGTCTGAGGTGCCTAGCACAATGGCACCCATGCGTTCGTGAGCACCGGCAATTTCATTAACCGCCAATATCCCTCGTGGCGTTTCTGCCATCGCCCACAGTTTTAAGTCGGCGCGGGCGCCAGCCTGCTTCAAGACCTGAACCACGGCGTGAATTTCTGCCGCCGACTCAACCTTTGGCAGGCACAGCGCGGCAATCGGCGCGGTAGCAAAAGCCTCAATATCCTTGCGCCCCCACTCCGTATCGAAGCCATTTACCCGCACCACTAATTCGCGGCGGCCGTAGCCACCAGCCATCACCGCCGCCAGTACCTGCTCACGTGCCAAGGCCTTTTGCGCTGGTGACACTGCATCTTCCAGATCCAAGATCAAAACATCGGCGTCTAGACTGCGCGCCTTCTCTAAAGCTCTGGCATTGGAACCGGGCATATACAGCACCGAGCGACGCGGATTAACGGCCATAAAACACTCTCTATAATTTGGAAAGGCGGTGAGTTTACCACAGCTGAGCCGTTGACTTACCCAACGCTAGCGCACGGAAATCAAGCATTAATTGCGAATCATTATCAATTAGCGATAGAATATCCACCCCGCTTCTTTAGAGAAGCCAGTTTTCATAGCGGAGTCTGTTAATGTCAGCGCTGTTTCGCCACGCTTTTGTCCTTATTGCCTGTCTTGTCCTCTCTTGCTTCGCCCAGGCTGAAGCCCAACCTGGGGCAAAGGTCAATGCGCTAGCAGTCGTTAAGCATTATGCCGACCTCGGCCACGCAATCTATAGTGACGCGGAAAGCAGCGCTCGCCAATTGCAAATTCAGATCGACGCCTTTTTGCAAGCGCCTGATCAAAAAGGCTTAATAGCAGCGCAAAAAGCATGGCAAACCGCACGTATTCCCTACCAGCAAAGCGAAGCGTTTCGCTTTGGCAACCCAGTGGTAGATGACTGGGAGCACCAACTTAATAGCTGGCCACTCGACGAGGGGCTAATAGACTATGTCGCAGAAGATTATTTTGCCGCTCTGGGCAATATTGGCGGTGACCTCAATATTATCGCCAATGCTCGCATTAATCTGGGCGGCGAGATTATTGACGCCAGTACGATTAATGCTGAGTTACTGCGTGGCCTCCATGAACTGGGCGGCTCCGCAGCCAATGTTGCCACGGGCTACCACGCTATTGAATTTTTACTGTGGGGACAAGATCTTCACGGTCACGAACTCGGCGCGGGTGAGCGTCCCTACACCGATTACAGCCAAGGCGCGCAATGCACCCACGGCAATTGCGACCGTCGCGCCGCGTATTTGCGCACGGCGGTCAGCATCCTAGTAGAAGACCTCAGTTATATGAGCAAACAGTGGGCGCCAAACCAAGCGGGCAATTACCGCAGTCAGTTGCTTGCTCTGAACAATCAAATTGTCTTAGCGAGAATATTCAACGGCATGGGGTCGCTATCCTTAGGTGAGCTGGGTGGTGAAAGAATAAAGGTATCGCTCGAAGCCAACTCAACAGAAGATGAACACGACTGTTTTAGCGACAACACTCATTGGTCGCACTACTACAACGGATTGGGTATTGAAAATGTGTATCTCGGTCGCTACCAGCGACTCAATGGTGACATTTTACGTGGCCCGTCGCTAAGTGATTTAGTTCGACAGGCAAATCCACACATCGACAAGAAAACTCGGCAGGCCCTGAGCGCAACCATGGCAAGTTTAAAAGTATTAAGCGATACCGCCGAAGCCAAGGAAAAGCCGATGAAATTTGACATGCTTATCGCCGAGGGCAATCAACGAGGCGAGGATATTCTCAGTGCCATTTTGAAAGACTTAGTCGCACAAACCCGCGCCTTTGAGGCCGCCGCGGCTGCCATCAATATCGACCCAACAGCCACAGGCTTATAAACCTTGCCGCGGTCGCGCACGATATCGCCGTCGCTACTGCTACTGTGCGCCCTCATTGCAGTGTCAGCGTGCAAAAGCTACCCGCCGCTCCCCTTAGACAGTGGCGCCAGCTATAGCCTTACCTCAGACTCGCCCCGCATTCTTGAGCAGGCCCAGCCTCAACTCAGCATGGAGCAGAAACTCGATTGGGCTGTAGGGAAAAGCTTTGCTAATCAAGCGTGGGTCAGCGCACCCGCCAGTACTCGGGCGCGCGACGGCCTCGGGCCACTGTTTAACGCCAATAGCTGTGTCGCCTGCCACCAGCACAATGGTCAAGGCCAATTACCCGAACACGGCCCAGGCTTGATCCTACGCATCGCCACCAGCGGCGCAAACCATAATGCCTACGGCGAGCAACTCCAAGATCACGCGCTACTCGGCAGCCAAGCTGAAGGACAGATTGGATGGCGCGACATTGCCTCACCCGGCCTCGCAAGCAGTCATCAAGCAAATTTAAGTCACCGCCAGTATTTTATAGAGCAAGCTCGCTATGGCGACACGGATAGTATGGCGTTTTCAGCGCGGCTTGCCCCCGCCCTGATCGGCATGGGTTTATTAGACCGTATTTCCGACGAGCTACTCATTAAGCGCAGCGATCCTGAGGATCGCGACCGCAACGGTATTTCTGGTCGCGCGGCCCTGCGCTGGGACGAACAACAACAAAAGCTGCGGCCCGGCCGCTTTGGCTGGAAGGCCAGCCAAGCCAGCCTTAAGCAACAAGTCGCCTTGGCCTTTAGCCAAGATTTGGGCATTCGCTCGACTATTTATTCGGCGCCAAACTGCCCACCCAGTGTGCCAAGCTGCGACCACGAGTTTGCACTAAGCCAAAACCCAGAACCGGAAATAAGTGCCAAGTTGCTAAATGCCGTTACTCACTATATAGCCAATCTCGCAGTGCCAAGCATCCAAAATACGCCGGATCTGCAAGCGGGCTACCAACTCTTTATAAAGCTTGGTTGCGCTAACTGCCACATTCCAGCAACCGAAATCAACACCGCTGCTGTTGGCTTGCAAGCATCACTTACTAGCGTGACTATGCAAAAAGAAACCATTTACCCCTTTAGCGATCTATTGCTGCACGACATGGGTCCAGGGCTTGCTGACAGCGCCGCTACCGACAACACCCCAGCCGCAGAATGGCGCACCGCGCCGCTTTGGGGACTAGGAATGCGCAGCCGAGACGACACTCAAACTCGCCTGCTTCACGATGGTCGCGCCAACTCGATCAAAGAGGCCATACACTGGCATGGCGGTGAGGCTGAGGGTAGCCTTCAGAATTACCAACAGCTCGATTCTCACTCACAAACGACTCTGCTAAATTTTCTTAAGGCACTGTAATGAAATTACCAACACTGAGTACCCGTAAATTAAAGGGCACGACACAAAGACTGCTACTTGCTGTTGCCATGGTTTCAGCCGCTGCGTGCAGCCCCCCTCCCTCAGAAAAAGTCTTGGTAAGCACCAGCAAACTGGCTGTTTTACCAGCATACGAACGCTTTTCACACAGCAGCCAAGCGCTGGCCCTCGCCGCCGATAGTTTTTGTAGCGCACCAAGCAGCGAAGGCATCGACCTCACCCGCACGCACTGGCGAACAACTGTGGACAGCTGGTCTGGGGTACAAAATCTGCAATTTGGCCCCCTACTCATCGACAATCAAGCCTGGAAAATCCAATTTTGGCCTGACAAAAAAAACTTGATTGCCCGCAAAGTTGAAGCACTTATACGCAGTGACGAAGATTTAAGTGAAAAGCGCATCGACGACGCCAGCGTCGTCGTACAAGGCCTGTCGTCGCTGGAATACTTGCTTTTTGACCATAAGGTCGGCTCATTAAATAGCTATGCGAATACTGACGCCAGCACACGTCGCTGCGCGCTATTAGTCGCGGTGAGCGATCATTTACACGGCGTTGCTAAGGGCCTACACGATGCATGGCGTCCAGAGTCAGGTAACTACCTCCAAGCATTTACTAAAACGGGTCCCGACAATGCAGAGTACCCCGACGACAATGTGGCACTTGCGAATTTACTCGACACCCTCGTGGCCGGTGTTGAACTCATTAAGCGGGACAAATTTGAGCGCCCACTAGGCCTTACTAGCAGCGACGGCCAAGCACAAATTTATCTACTCGAATGGTGGCGGAGTCAATATTCCCGGGAGGCGATCACCGCCAATCTCATGGCGTTAAAAACGGTGTTTACTGCCGCAAGCGGCTACGGTTTAGACGACTACTTAAGCGACGTTAAGCAACGCAGCGATTTAAGCGCGCAAATCCAGCAGCAGTTTGACAGCAGTCTCAGCGCCGCCAACGCCATACCCAATAGCTTGTTTAGTAGCGCAGAGCCCCGCAAGCAAGCTGAGCTTATTGCCTTTCAAAACGAAATTACCACGCTACTTTCGTTGTTGAAATCTGACTTGCCCACGGCCTTAGGTATCAGCCTTGGGTTTAACGCCAAAGACGGCGACTAAATTAGCAGCCTCTGGGCCACTAACAACCAGAAAATTTGAGGAGCATCATGCAGCGTCGCCGCTTTATTCTCGCCTCGGGCGCCCTCCTATCTATGCCGTGGATGGGAGTGTCGCCAGCACTGGCCAAAACAGCAAAATTCACACCGGTTATTAGTGCCGCCAGCGATGGCGAGGGCAAGCATATTGGCGTATGGCGCGACGACCACTGGCAGGTTTTCCAAACTATCGCCCACCGTGGCCACGACAGCTTATACCATCGTCAGCGTCGGGAACTGGTTTTTTTCTCCCGCCGCCCCGGCCGTGAAATGTATATTGTCGACTCGAAACACGGCGGCTTACTGCACACCATAAGCAGTGAAAATGGCTACCACTACTACGGTCACGGCTGTCTAAGTGCCGATGGCCGTTACTTATATACCACTGAAAATCATATAGCCGGTGATGGCGCGGGCAGCATCGGCGTTTACGACTGCCAGCAAGATTATCAGTGTGTTGGCCATATGGACTGCGACGGTATTGGCCCTCACGAACTGGCACTGATGCCCGATGGCAAGACCTTGGCCATTGCCATCGGCGGCATTAAAACCTTGCCCGCTAGCGGCAGAAAAACGCTGAACCCAGATACCATGACGCCCGCGCTGCACTACCTAGATATTGCCTCCGGCCAAGTCGTAGAACGCCACGCAGCCCCACATTTCCAATTGAGTCTCCGCCACTTGGACGTTAGCTCAAGTGGGCAAGTTATTATCGGCGCCCAATTCCAAGGTAGCCTGCCATCGCGGCTGCCATTGGTATACAGCCACCAGCGTGGTGGCGCCCTCACCGCAATGAGCTATGGCGAACTGCCTTTGCAATTTAAACAGGACTATATTGCCAGCATTAGTATAGACGCACAGGGCATACACGCTGTAACAAGCTGCCCCCGCGACAACCTCGTCTGCCTGTGGGATCTCCGCAGCCTGCAATTACAAGGGGTATACCCCTTGCGAGACAGCGCTGGCGCAATTTACGACGCCGCTTATCAGCAGTTTATTTTAAGCAACGGCAATGGTCAGCTAATGGCGCTAAAGCCCGAGCAGGCTAAATTAATCCCCCTTGCCTACGCCCCAGGAACCCATTGGGATAACCACCTAACACTATTGCGCTGAACACGATTAAGGAAGCAATATGAAACGCAGAACCCTGATCAAAAGCAGCGCCACCGCGCTGCTCGCCAGCTCACTGCCAAAATTAAGTTTGGCCATGGCCTCAGCAGATAAGAGTGGCAAGACCCGCTACGACTATACTCTTACTGCGGAACCCGCCACCGCGCGCCTAGCAAAAGACGGCGACAGCCAAATTCTCGGGTTTAATGGCCAATTTCCAGCGCCAGTGATTCGCGCGAAACAGGGCCAGCCCCTGCGCGTGAAATTCATTAACAAATTGGATGAGCCCAGTACCATCCACTGGCATGGCATACGGCTCGATATCGCCATGGACGGGGTTCCCTATTTAACCCAAGCCCCAGTACCAGCCGGCGGCAGCTTTATTTATGAATTCATCTGCCCCGACGCGGGCACCTTTTGGTACCACCCCCACATGAATAGCGTTGAACAATTGGGTAAAGGCTTGGTCGGCGCACTGATTGTTGAAGAGCGCGATCTCCCCGATTATCACGACGTAATTATTGGCATGAAAGACTGGCGCCTAAAACCCGATGGCAGCTATTTGCCGTTGTCCATCCCTAGAGAAGCTGCACGGGCGGGAACACTCGGTACTTTAGCGACGATCAACGGCACAGAAAAGCCTGTTATCGACGTGCCCGCCGGAGAACGGCTGCGCTTACGTTTTTTGAACCTAGACAACACACGAGTTTACAACCTCAGTTTACGGAATGACCAGGCTAAGGTGATTGCCATTGACGGGAGCCCAGTAACTAAGCCCTATGCTTTAGACGTTCACCCGACCGGCGCCGGTATGCGCCTAGACGTCGGCTTAATCAGCCCCAATAAACTGGGTGTCGAGATTCCGATTTACGATATGAAGGGGCGCTTTGGCGTCGAGATTTGTCGTTTAAAAACAGTAGCTGGCGATAAGTCTAAAAACGTAAAAACCGGGATACCCGCGCTGCCTGCCAACCCAATAGCACCACCACAACTGGCGACCGCCGAAACCCTCAGTTTTGTGTTCGAATGGGCCGGCGCGCTGTCGCCAAGCGACCACAATGGCCAAGTTGACCACAGTTTTTGGCTAATCAATCGCCGCGCTTGGAACGACCACAGCCACCAAGACTTACCCGCGCCCCTCGCCACACTAAAACTAGGGCAAAGTTATGTATTCGAATTGCACAATGCCACGCCACATCACCACCCTATTCATCTCCATGGTTTAATCTTTACCGTGTTGGAGTCTGACAAGCGGGAGCTCACGCCCTACCACACCGATACCATTCTATTGGAGAAAAACGAGCGCGCCAAAATCGCCTTTGTGGCCGACAATCCTGGCCGCTGGATGTTTCACTGCCATGTGATCGAACACATGCAGACGGGACTCATGGGCTATATCACTATTGCCTAAAGGACTAGGCACCAGATAACTAGCCGCTTAACGCGCAAGCCCTGGCTAGGCTTACGCATTAAGCGCAACAACTTAACTCTGGGTCTGACTAATGGGCACTACTTTACCATTAGCGGAAGAAGTTGCCGATTGCTTCGCTTTAACCGTTCCGGATTTGGCCGCACTGCTACTCGCAGAGGAGCGCGCCTTTTTCGCAACCGGCTTTTGCACACTGGCAGTAGCGCTACTACTGGCTTTGCTTTTTCGCGCGGGTTTTGCGCTCGCCTTTTTAGGTGCCGTAGCCGCTGCACCCTCTTTCAGACTCGCCTTTGCCGCCGCGAATAATTCGGCGAATGACTTTTCAATACACTCACGATAAAACGCCGGATCGGGCATGGAATCGCGATCACCGATTATCGACAGGGTCACAATGCCATTTGAACTAAAGATTAAATGGAATAAACCTACCCCAGGCGTAAGCAAGCCTAAACCGTAATACCTGACCATCTGTGCGCCAGCTGAATACAGCGGAAAGGTGGGACCTGCCACATTAGACACTACCGACGTAATTCCCAGCGGCAAATGGCGAGTCAGCTCATTATTCACATAAGCATTAACCAGAGGCCGCGTGAGCGCGGGTGACATTACACCGGCAAGGCGCAAGACATCGACTAAAGGTGAGTTTTCACCGTAAATTTTCGCTTCTTGCGAGCTTTTATAAACCCCAGCCAAGCGTTTTAGTGGATCAGCAACATTCGTATGTAATTCGACAAAAACCGAACCTACCTGGTTATTTTCGTCCGTCATTCCCCGCCGCGTTCGCATATCCAGTGGTATTGACACCGCCAAGCTCTCGTCTGGTAACTCTTTGTGGTGCATTAAATAATGGCGTAAACCTCCGGCGATGATGGCCAAAATGACGTCATTAATTTTCACCTCACAAAGGTCTTTCAGGGCTTTGATATCGGCTAGCGGAAACTCCGCAGCCTCAAATACACGATGGGGACCAACTGGGGTATTAAATCGCGTGCGCGGCGACGTAATAGAAGGAACAGGAATTTTCTTCTGCGCCATTCCTATCGCCATTTTCCCTAAATCGCGCAGCACCCCCGCGCCACCCGTTACCATTTTAACGGTGTTTCTAACATTATTTACCGCTGCCGAACTCGCAAGATACAAGGCATTCGGCATCACATCCGCCGTTACTACCGCCTCAGCTTGGGGCACGGCCGCGGGGTCCGGTTCCAAGTCGTGGATAACCGACATGATTGACGAGCCACCAGCGCCATCCACAAGTGAGTGATGCATTTTGGTATAGATGGCGAAGCCGCCACTGGGAACACCCGGAATATTGTCCAAACCTTCAATGATATAGGCCTCCCAGAGGGGGCGATTCATGTCGAGTGGCCGCGCGTGCAATCTCGCAACTAAAATGCATAACTGACGCCAGTCGCCAGGCTGGGGTAAAGCAATATGACGAATATGAAATTCGACATCAAAATTAGCGTCTTGGACCCAATAAGGGCGGTCAACATTACCTGGCACCTTAACGAGACGCGAACGAAAAATAGTGTGTTTGTGTAGTCGGCGCTCAAAATTGGCAATAACACCTTTAAAACGCACCGCGCCACCAGGTGCTGTTGATGGGTCGTATATCCCTAAGCCACCAACATGCTGGGGTGTATTGGCATGTTCGAGATTAATAAATGCGGTATCAAGTACACCTAACTGCTTCATGCAAACTAACCTCTTATTTTAATATTCCCCCTGCCAAGGAGGCGATAATCTAGATAGCGGCCAGCGCGTGCGCGCGCGATAAGGCCTAGCATAGCCATAGTACATTAATTTTTCGGTTTGCTAAGTGCATAAGTAGCGAAAATGAGTGCTAAGTGAATATCTAGTCTAGAAGGACGATGTCATCTTATTTACCCCTTTCCCGCCACGTATAAGCAGACTGGCCAGCTATTTTAGATCGGCATGGCCCATAGACTTAACGGTTTTTGCGCTGTCTCGCCGGTGGTGGTGCGCCAACATGGCTCTCATTGCGCTGGCGAGCAAGTTCCACTTGCTTTTGTCGATCCCGAAAGCGCTTCTTTTGGTCGTCGCTTATGTGATTAAAACAAGCTGGGCAGGTCACCCCTTCCTCAAACATAGCACTGAGTTTATCGCTTGCGGTAATAGGTCGCCGACAACCGTGGCAAAGCTCGTGAGTTCCAGTGAGCAAGCCGTGGGTGACAGCCACCCGATTATCGAATACAAAGCATTCACCCTGCCACTGGCTCTGGGCTTCGTCCACCTCTTCCAAATACTTTAGAATGCCGCCTTCAAGGTGATAAACCTCATCAAATCCCTCGTGCTTCATGAAGGCTGAGGCTTTCTCGCAACGAATACCGCCGGTGCAAAACATTGCCACTTTTTTGTGTTTAGCTGGGTCGTAATTGGCTCGTATATATTCAGGGAATTCCCTAAAACTCGTCGTTTTTGGGTCAATAGCGCCCTTGAAGCTACCAATTTCCACCTCGTAGTCGTTACGGGTATCAATAAGCAATACTTCGGGATCAGCAATTAAGGCATTCCAGTCCCGTGGCTTAACATAGGTGCCAACAATATCCTTGGGATCGATGCCATCGACGCCCATGGTTACAATTTCTTTCTTAAGCTTAACCTTCATCCGATAGAAGGGCTGTTCAGTATCATAGGACTCTTTATGTCCGACATCGGCGAATCGGGGGTCTGAATGCAAATAGGCTAACACCTGGTCTATGCCCCTGCGGGAGCCAGCAATGGTGCCATTAATGCCTTCTTCGGCAAGGAGCAAGGTGCCCTTCACCTCCGCGGCCAAACACTGCGCTAGCAGCGGCTCGCGCAAGGATTCAAAATCGGGAAGACTTACAAATTTATACAGCGCAGCAACAACAAACTGATTCATACTATTTCGCGCCCTGCTCCTTTTTACTACCACCCAAGCAGTCTGGCGACGCAGGCACAGCCCCCGCCCGAAGTTGCCACTCTGCGGGGCTATAAGTATGCATAGCCAAGGCGTGAACTGGGCCTGCCAGCTCCTCGGCCAAGAGCTGGTAAACCCGCTGCTGACGAGCGACTTTGCGTAAACTCGAAAAAGCCTCGGCAACGAGGACTAGCTTAAAATGGGTTTCTGAATTGGCCGGTACACTGTGCATATGACTTTCGTTAATCACTTCAAGATGACTGGGCATCAGCGCCGCCGTTAATTTAGCGTGTATTGTTTCTTGTATCGACATCAGCTATCTCTCGCAATCACCACAACGGCGCATATTATACACTGACTGTGACCACATCGCGCCCAAACACTTCAGCCACGTTTAAGACCACCTTTAGCCGCCGCAGCCCGCATTGCCGCAGCGTAGGCGCGATTTGCCCAGTCAATCAACAGATCCCTATCGTCTAATGCCTCGTCTGGCGCTTGGAAGTAAGAAAGCGCAATATCTCGACCATTACGCTGATAGCTAAAAGGCGGTAACCCTAGGGCATCAAAGTCGCCGCGAGTGGCAGTATCGGCTTTCAAATACAGCGTATTCTCAACAATCAGTGCGAACATCAAACCCTCTAGGAACAGTCCGGTACCGCCAAACATCCGCCGCGACGTCACTGGACCGAGCCACTGCAGTTGATCAACTAAGAACACCGTAAAGGCACTGGCCTTTGCCATGGCATTGAGCTCCCGTCGTTTAGCCAGCGACCCAATCAGCTACTATGCAGCCAAATCGCTTAGACAAAGTGACTTCAAGCGCTGTGCCAGCAGCGTCTGATCGGACGCCAGCCCCCAGCGCATATAAGCCACATCGCCACCGCTATATACCCGCACTGACAAGCCTTGCGCGTAACACCGCTGCTGAAGTACAGCTGCTTGCGCCGTGGGTATGGTCATTGTAATAAATAAGGGGGTCACTATGATCTGCTGAAAATAAGCACGGAACACGCTTTTTAACAGCTCGCCTTGACGCCTTGCGGTCACCATCAGCTGGTGCTGCATATCGTCTTGCCACTGACGATCAAGCAGCGCTTTACGGCCTATCCACTGAGCGCTGCCACACACCGCCCAAGGCCCCAAATGCGTATCTAGCTCAGCCAATAGCCACGGCTCCGCTATTACAAACCCTAGGCGCAGCCCTGGCAAACCAAAAAACTTGCCCACCGAGCGCAACAGCACAATTCCGGCTTCCGCGGCCAAAGCTCGTAAATCACTGTTTGGCATGGCATCGGCAAAGGCCTGATCGATGACCACCAAACCATCAGCAGGCAGCAATGAACGCCAGTAGCGAACGTCTTCTTCACTAACGACATCCCCCGTTGGGTTATTGGGGCTAATTATCAATAAATAGTGAATTTGTTCGGCCACAATCCGTTGCGCAATTTCTTCGCGCCCATAACGACTAAAATACTGAACTTCGTGACCCGCAAGCAACCAGCGATAGCGATGTTCTTCGTAGGCGACCTCTGCCAATAAAACGCGCCCTGGCGCGACGATACGGGGTAGCACTTGAATGGCGGGCTGACTGCCAGCCGTCGCTAAAATGCGCTGCTCCGCCACGCCGTAATAACGGGCCGCGGCACTCTGTAATTCGGGACAAAAATAAGGCAGTACCTTATAGCAATTTGCTGGCGGCGGCGGCACTGGCCAGCTCCAGGGATTCACCCCAGTCGCCAAGTCCATCATCGGCAAGCCATCGGGGGCTGGCGGCAGATCGCGAGGATCACCGCCGTGTCGCGGTGGCTGAGAGCGTGTACCAGTCATAGACATAACCCCAGTATGAGACCAAGACCAAGCCATACTGCGAGCTGTCTATTTACCAATTTAATACTTTTCTCCAAATCGGCAACGACTGGCGCCCGGCCCCAACCAAGCGACGATCGATTCGAAACCGTGCCATGGTAGCTCGCCGCGCCACCCAAGCTTAGCCCTAAGGCCGCTGCGCCACTGGCCATCACTGATCCCGCATTGATACTTTTCCAATACCAGCCCTGCTTAAACCAGCATTGCCAGGGCCGAGCAGAGAAAGACAGCAAACTAAAGCCCAGTGCGGTAAGTTGTGCCGGAACAAAGTTGCAGACATCGTCGCTGCGCGCCGCCCACCAACCAAAATAACGATAGCGCTCATTTCGATAACCCCACATCGCATCCAGGGTATTGGCTAAGCGCTGCAACACCACCCCGCCGGGGCCTGCCATGGCATACCAAATTAACGAAGCGAATACTGCGTCACTGCTGTTTTCTAAGCTTGTCTCCAAACCCGCTGCTAAAATCTGCTCGGCATTGAGGTCATCAGTATCGCGACTGACTAAATAACTGATCCGCAGTCTCGCCTCGCCCAAATCACCCACCACCAATGCTGACGCAACGGGACGAATATGTTCGCACAAACTCTGCCAGCCCACGGCCCAGTACAGCACCGCAATATGCCAGACCACACTGGCAAGGGGCGAAAGTTCATAGATCACAAAATCAATAAGGACGACCGCAACAACGGCCGGAACAATCAATAGCAGCCAACACCCCAGCCCGCTTACCCGTTGCAGATACGGGCTATTCTTTAGGTTTAAGTTTTTTTCTAGACCTGCGGCGAGTCGCCCAAAACCGACTAAGGGGTGCCAGCGTCTGGGCTCACCGAGCAGGCGATCTAGCACCAGCGCCGCCAGGCAAACCACACTTACAAGTAAAATTTGATTCAAGAGGGTTCTCTGCTTATTGACGTCGCGCCAAGGCCCTGACTATCGATAATAACCTAGCCAACGCCATCATGGCCAAGCTAATGTCCTGCGAAGAAAAACGTAAGAAGCCGTTAACCTAGCGGTGAGGCACTTTAATAAATGCATTGGCAGGGGTCAAATAGAATGACTGGGTCCTACACCCCGAGGCGGTAAAACGCGGCGGCATTATCCCACAAAACTTTTTTTGTTGCGGAGTCACCTAGGGCATTGCCAATAATTTCGATATCCACCGGATTAAAGGCGCGAGGTGAACGAGTAGACGGCAAATCGGTGCCGAACATCAAGGCATCGGGGTTAATATCAAATAAGCGGCGAATGGCCTGACTTACTGCAAAATCAACCCGCCCAAACCCCGTTGCTTTTACTCGAGCACCACTTTCAGCCAACTGATATAAAACTGGCAAACCTTCCTTAGAAAGTCCCAGGTGATCAATGCTTACCGCGGGCAAGCGACAGAGTTCGCCACAGAGATCCGCCAGGGTTTTACAATCGGCGTAGATTTCAATATGCCAACCCAATAGATCGTAAATGCGGTGGGCAAAATCAATAAGGTGCTCTGAGGATTCGGAGCCCCCGCGCCGCAAATTAAAGCGAACTGCGCGAATACCCTGATTAGCAAGTAGTAATAAATCATCGTCACTGATCGTGCAGGGCACTTGGGTTACCCCGACAAAGGTCGGCCCCAATGCCGCCAGCGCGGTGATTAAATAGCTTTGGTCGAATGACTGAAATGAAGCAGATACCACCGCGCCACCGCCAACACCAAGACTTGCAGTCTGACCAACGTAATCGTCTACGGTGAATGCATCGGGTAAAAAGCCGTCATTACTGACCAGGGGAAATGCCGGATCAATAATGTGCAGATGGGCATCAAAAATCATGTGCTGCATACCGCTCTCACCTCCGCCAGCCATAATGATTTGCCCGCGTAATGTTTATATTCTTATTGTCTAAGCTGGCCGACCAGTGCCAATCCTCTCAACACTCGCAGATTTATCGCGTAAATGCAACGCCGAAAACATCGCTATGACACACAAGAGATTTGCCCCAGCTCAGCATTTCAGGGGCTAACGCGAGTCGCTTTTGCGCCTAGTCAGCAGTATTCACCCAGTAAACTGGCAGTTACGCGTCTTTATTTTTAGCCGCAATCCATTGGGACATGTATTGATGGCTTTTAATCGTATGATGGCGAAGCATTAGGCCATTAAAGTGCTTCTGGCGATGGCCAGTAACATCTTGGCGTAAATCAGCCACGCGGCGGGTAAATTGCGGGAGATAGTCGTCGGCCTGAAAACGCCTTAACAAAATCGCGCGCCCCTGTTGCTGCGCCGTCGCCCAGCGGTCAGGGTCTTGGTATAAAGCAGCGGCTTCGGCGGCAAAATTGGCGGCTAATTGTTCAGAATTTGCAATAATACTGCCATTCCAGGCCAAATCGCCGTGCATAGCCTCCGCGCCGATTGTCGTCGTTACCGACGGGGTACCGCACTCCATTGCCGCCACGAGCTTGCCCTTTTGACCAGCGCCAAAACGCAGCGGTGCCAAACAAAGTCGCGCTTTTTCCACTACGGCATCAGCATCGTCCGCCCAGCCCTTAACAAGAAACCCCAGCTTGTCGCTGTGCAGCTGCAAGGCTTTGGGCGGCGGGTAGGCGCCATAAATATGACATTCAACCCTGGGCAATTGACGACGAATCAAGGGCCATATTTCACTGCGTAAATATTGCACCGCGTCCCAGTTTGGCGCGTGACGAAAATTCCCCACCACCACACAGTGCTGACGCGCCTCATAGGGCAGCCACTGCGCTGCTTGCTCGGCTTTGAAGTTACTTAGCAGCGGCAGGTAATAAAGCAAGTCGGCAGGCACACCATAGGTATTTTGTAGCAGCGCCATTTCAAACTCAGAAATCACTAAGGTGAGATCGCAGCGCCAAATCGCCGCGATTTCGCGCAGGGCCAATTCACCGACTAAATCTTGTCGACTCAACGGGCGGTTTTGCTTCAGTGCCTGATGGCGGGCCTGGCGAAGGCAGTGCAAGTCTTCGCTGTCTAAAATGCGCACGGCCTCAGGACAAGTCCGGTCCACCCGCCAAGCAAATTGTTCTTCCATCAGAAAACGATCAAAAATAACGAGGTCTGGCCGCAACTCCCCAATATAATCATCAAAGCTATCGCAATTCAGGGCAACCGGCTGGGCGCAAACACCGAGTGCAGACAAATCGACGCTATGATCGCCCTTCACCGCGGCGCTGACAAAATGAACTTCCCCGCCATTGCTCTGCAATGCAGATATCAATGACAACATCCGCCGCCCCGCGGCCGACGAATTCGGCTCGGGCCAGACATAACCAACTATTAAAACGCGCAATGCAATAAACTCACCCAATAATTACCAAGCCGGAACATTTGACCACGGTCCCAATAGCTCAGTGGGTAAACAAGCTTGAATTTTTCTCGTTTATTTGCTGATTCAGCGTCCAGTAGTCGTAGATGATGCCCAGTAAAAAAACACCACCGGTGAGCAAATACACAATGCCGGTCAGCCATTTACCCAAATAAAAACGGTGCAAACCAAAGACACCCAAAAAAGTCAGTAATATCCACGCCAAGGTGTAGCTACTGGTGCCGCTCCGATACTGCTTATCGGCATCCCGATCCATGCTTGGGATTAAAAATAAATCGACAATCCAGCCAATTAAAAACAAACCAAGAGTAAAAAAGTAAATCGTCGCACTAATCGGGCGCCCATAGTAAAAACGGTGCGCCCCCATAAAGCCGAAAATCCACAAAACATAGCCGACCGCTTTGCTGTGGGTATTATCCATTACTTAACAACCCCCTATTAATTTAAGCTTGGAGTGTAGTGGATTACATCCGCTGGCTAAACCCCAAAACGTAAACCCCCTAACTTAAGTCTTACTGCGACCTCGACTTTTCGACTCGGGGCTCAGGACAAAAATTATCGACGCGGGTAAGCCCGTCTGGGGGTTCAAGGGCTCAATCAGTTCCCTCAGCATGAAGCCGTTAGCGCTAATCAGCTCCAACCAACTGCTTAATGTTCGAAAATACCACGGCGCGGGGTCACAGAAATCGTCACTAAAACCTTGCCAACTGCCCTCCCGCCAACCGTCGCAATAAGGAGCACCGTTAAATGCGGGGTGCAGGGTTTGAATCACACAACAGCCATTGCTATTTAATACCGACGGAATCGCCGATAAGACATCAGCAACGACGTAATGGCCTAGCAAAGAAAAATTACAGACGACGCAATCTACGTGCTTTTGCCACCCACCACGGGCAAAGTCTTGGTAGGACAACACCGAAAACGTCCCGCCAAGCTCCGTGGCGCGGTTAATGAGTCCAGCAATCCCATCTATACCCTCCGCCGCCACGCCCAAGCTTGCTAAAGCTCGCACCAGCCAACCCTCACCGCAGCCTAAATCGAGCACCGTTTTTGGATCTTGTGCCACCACCGCATTAACAATTGCCGCGTCGGTTACCGCCACCCGGCTGCCAATCTCTGACTTCCGAACGGCGTCGGTCCACGCATCAACATTATTATGCCAAGACGATAAAATTGCCGCTTCTTTATTCTGGTCGTCCATGTCCACATCCTCCCAAACTAACGAGCTAAAGTAGTCCCGCAGGCCACCGGCGAGCGTTGTTAGCGAGATACTCGTAACACAATTTAAATTGCCCTAAATAGCGTGTGGTGGCAAGCTTGGCAGCCTACAAACCCACCGCCATGAATTTTTGAGCTCAGCGATGCACTGCCCATTTTTTGAATCAAATCTATGTCGCTCCTGTAGCTGGCTAGATCAGCCCTACCATCAGCAGCTGCAACACAAGGAGCGTCAGCTAAATGCGCTGTTGGCGCCCTTTGCACCGCCGCCCTTATTAGCGTCGGTAAGCGCGGAATTATCAGGCTTTCGTGACAAGGCTAAAATGGTGGTACTCGGTAATGCCGCCGCCCCAAAACTCGGCATTATCAACCACCGCAATCAGCTTATTAGCCTCTGTGAATGCCCTTTATACCCAGACGATATGCAGACACTACTGGTAAATTTAGAGCGCTGGCTTGGCGACCTCGCAATTGCCCCCTACCATATTAAAAGCCGCCAGGGAGAGCTTAAGTATTTACTGCTTAATCGTAATAACGACGGCCAATACATGCTGCGCCTAGTCTTGCGCAGCACTGCCCAAATCGCGAAAATTTCGCAGGCACTCCCAAACTTCCTTGCACAGCATTCCCAAATCAGCTCAGTGTCAGCAAATATCCAGCCAGTGGCCATGGCCATCATCGAAGGGCCCGACGAACATATTTTGAGTGGCGACAACTGGCTGCGCCACCAGCTTAACGGCCTAAATCTTTACCAGCGACCCAAGGGTTTTTTCCAAACCAATCTCGATATGGCAGCTAAGTTATACGCCACTGCCGCGCTATGGACGGCCGACCTAGAAATAAGTCGCTACTGGGACCTGTTTTGCGGCTCCGGCGGATTTGGCCTGCACTGTTTAACACCCGATCGCCAACTGGTCGGTATCGAGATAGAAGCCGAGGCCATCGCCTGCGCCCAGCGCAGTGCCGACGAAATGGGTCTCGGTGCCCAAGTTCGCTTTCAAGCCTTAGACTCCACCGCATTCGCCAGTAGCAGCGAAGGAGGGGCGCCCCAGCTCATCATTGCCAACCCTCCTCGCCGGGGCCTAGGCTCTGAGCTCTGCACGCAGATCAAGCAACTTGCACCAGATTATCTGCTCTATTCCAGCTGTAATGCCGCCACTCTGGCCGCAGACCTAAGCGCGCTTGAAGGCTATCGTATTGACCGCGTGCAACTATTTGATATGTTCCCCCATACCGCCCACTATGAGGTATTGCTGCTCCTGCACCGCATTTGAACAGCCCTGAATTAAAACGCAATTTGGATTCATTTATTGAATATGAGCACCCTCACCTTTAACGGGCAAGAATATGTCGTTCAGGACGACGAAAATGTCTTGGATACCCTGCTTAGGAACAAGATAAGCATCCCCCACGGCTGTCGTGCTGGCGCCTGCCAGGCCTGCATTTTAATTGCGAAACCCGACCAAATTCCCGACGACTGCCAGCACGGCCTCAGCAATCAGCGCATCCAGCAAGGCTATTTTTTAAGCTGCCGCTGCGAGCCCGAACAGGACATGACGCTTCGACTGCCTGATTTAAGCGGCGAAAAACACTTAGCCACCATTGCCGAAAAAATGCAGCTAAATCCAAAAATACTGCGTCTTCGCCTGCACTGCCGTTTGCGTTGGCGGGCTGGGCAATATATTACCCTCTGGCTAAACGACACCACCGCCCGCTGCTATTCTATTGCCAGTGTTGCCAGCCTCGAGGATTTCATTGAACTCCATATTCGAATATATCCAAATGGCGCAGTGAGCCCGCAATTATTGAATGCCGAGATCGGCGACGAGCTTTTGATTCAAGGCCCTTACGGCGAATGTGTATACGACAACAAGCAAAGCCAGCAAAGCATATTATTAATTGCCGCAGGCACCGGGCTTGCCCCCTTGTTCGGCGTTGCTAAGGATGCATTAAATCACGACCATCAAAGCACTATTCACCTGCTGTTTACCGTAAAGCAAGCCAGCGATTACTACATGCTCGATGCCTTACAACAGCTGCAGGCAGACCATCCTCAGTTCAGTTATTCACTCGCCAGCGCCGATGGCCCACCGCATGAGACTTGGCAGCAACAATTACAGGAAAACTTTACAGAACTGCGCGGCCGCCGAGTTTATATTTGCGGCGGCAATGACTTTGTAAGCCAAGCCAAACGGCAATGCTTTATGCAGGGTGCGACGGGACGGGATATCATTTGCGAGGAATTTATCAATTTTAGCGCGGCAAGCTAAACGCTTTCATTATTGACTCGGTAAGTGTTGGAAGCCGAGATAGGCGCTCTCAAACTTTGCTTTCCCTACATTTAGGAAATGCTCAAAACTCCAGGGCCAATCGGCTACTAGATGTCGGTAGTCTGCTCGAAAGACATAGGTTTGCGCAGTAACTTGGCGCCCATCCAACAGCGCTACATCTAGTTCACAACGCTGATAGTAATCCCCTTCGAATACATCTAAACGACGCAGGGCCTCATCGGAGATATTGCGATAAAGCAGGCCCTGAGTTTGTGCTCCGGCCTCAGCAATCAACGCTGGATAGTCTTCACCCAGCACGGCGTAGCGGCGGTAATTTCCCAGTAGCGCCGACTCTGACAATGGGTTTACACCACTTACTGTCGCCATAATATCGGCGCACATTAAACTTCCGTAGGTGAAAACATTGACCATGATCGCCTCGATTTGATTTAGCAAAATGCCAAGCAAATCTTAAGCAAAAGCCCCATCAAAACCAATAACAATTCAGATTAATGGGGCATGTCAGCGTACTTACAGGAAAAGCGCGTTGTCCTTGGCACGGTCTAATAACAATTTGGGAACAGCAAAATCACTACCGTATTTCGCCTCCAACTCTTGCGCCCGTGCTACAAATTCGCGCAGTCCGTAGGCATTAATCGCCTGGTAAACGCCACCGGTTTGCGCGGGAAAACCAATCCCCATTATTGAGCCAATATTGCCGTCACCGACATTCTCAATAACGCCCTCTTCCATTGCCCGCACCGCTTCTAGCGATTGGCAAAAAGTAAGGCGGTCCTTGACATCCTCGTAGGGGATTTCTTTATAGCCATTTGGCGCAAACGCGTCTTTTAAACCAGGCCATAAGTGTTTTTGACCGCCCTCAGGGTAGGCGTAATAACCACCGCCATGCACCTTGCCGCGCCGACCGAACTCATTAACCATTCGATCTAACACACGTGAAACAGCATTGTCTTCCCAAACCTTACCTTGGGCCTCAACATCGGCTTTTGCTTGTTTACCGTTCTTATATGCTGTTTCCTGGCTAATTTCGTCTATTGCTCCTAGTGGCCCAATCGGTGAGCCATTGTCACGGGCAGCAGACTCAATTAATACCGGGTTAACTCCCTCTTCCAGCATAATACCGCCCTGAGAGATGGTCGTACCGATAACACGGGTTGTGAAGAAGCCTGCCGCGTCGTTTACCACAATCGGTGTTTTACCTAGCTGCTGCGCCAAATCAAAGGCCTTGGCCAGCGCTTCATCTGAGGTGAGCTTGCCGCGAATAATTTCTACCAGCGGCATTTTTTCGGCCGGCGAAAAGAAATGCATGCCGATAAAGTTCGCAGGCCGCACACTGGCCTCCGCGAGTTCACTAATCGGTAAAGCCGAGGTGTTAGTCGCAAACACGCTGCTGGATTCAATCACCGCTTCGGTATCTTTCGTCACTGCCGCTTTTACTTTGCGGTCTTCAAACACTGCTTCAATAACCATATCGCAGTCACTGAGGTCGGCGTAATCGGCACTGGCCTTAATTAACGCCATGCACTCGGCTTTTTTATTTTCAGTGACCTTACCCTTCGCAATGCCTTTGGTGAAAAAGGCGTCGGCGTAGCTTTTGCCGCGATCTGCATTTTCTTGGCTGATGTCTTTCAGTACAACACTAATTCCTTTTTGCGCGGCGATAGTCGCGATACCCGCACCCATTTGGCCTGCACCAATAATGCCGAGTTTTTTACATGTAAAGCGCTCAGCAACTGCTGGCCGACTGGCGCCCTTGTTCAAGGCTTCCATTTGCACAAAAAACGCTGTCATCATATTACGGGCGGTTTGATCCAAAAGTAGACTTAAAAAATAGCGGCCTTCAATTTTTTGCGCGGTATCAAAATCAACTCTCGCGGCATCCACCACACAGGCAAATATCGCGTTCTGCGCGGGCATTAAATTCTTAGTCTGCACCATGACATTGGCCGGGCCAAAGAAAGTGAGCCCCTGATTCGCCGGCTCATCTGGGCCGCCGCCAGGCATCTGATAGCCATCTTGGTCCCAGACCTGCTTCGCATCTGGGTTCCCCTTAATCCAAGCTTTAGCCTTAGCGTGCATATCGGCTTCGTCGCTCGCCAATTCGTGCAGCAAGCCTTTTTCTAGGGCTTGAGCCGCTTTTAGGCGTTTACCCTGGCTGATAAGACCAATCGCTTCTTGCATACCCAGTAAGTAAGTCATGCGCACTACGCCACCCGCACCCGGCATTAAGCCGATCATGGCTTCGGGCAAGCCAATTTGCACACCATTAATCGCCACGCGATGGTGGCAGGCTAGCGCAATCTCAAAACCACCGCCCAAGGCTGGCCCATTCAGACCAACGGCAACAGGAACTCCAAGGGTTTCCAAAGTACGCAACGGCGCCTTTGTCGCCATTACTCCCTCGTACATTTCGGTTTTCTTCGCTTCGCTGGGCTTTAAATCCATCTCCAGCATTTCTTTAATATCGCCACCAGCAAAAAACTGGCCGGGCTTGCCGCTGCGCACATAAATACCCTTTACGCCACCCGCCTCAACCATGGCCTGCAATTCAACAACCGTCGCGCGCATCGCTTCGTCGTAGTCCCGACCCATAGTGTTAACCGATTTACCGGGCTGATCGAAAATTAGTTCAACAATGCCGTCGCTGTCTTTTTCTAAACGAATATATCCCATTAACTTAATCTCTTTTCCCGTGAAGAACTGCCAGCGCTATCGTGCTCGCAGCCTTGCAAATACAATGGTCAGCGCGCTTTACACGCGCTCAATGATAGTTGCGATACCAATCCCGCCACCGGCGCAGAGGGTAACCACGCCACGCTTAAGATTGCGGCGCTCAAGCTCATCGAGCAGCGTGCCAAGAATCATCGCCCCCGTGGCGCCAATAGGGTGCCCCATCGCAATAGCACCGCCATTCACATTGATTTTCTCGTCGGGAATACCCAGTACACGCTGATAGCGGAGCACCACCGAAGCAAAAGCCTCATTTAACTCAAACAGATCAATATCATCAACGGTGAGTCCGGCTTTTTGCAGCGCCTTCTGGGTTGCCGGCGCAGGGCCGTTTAACATTAACGTGGGCTCAGTGCCCACCAGCGCACAACTGAGAATACGGGCGCGGGGCTGGAGGTTTTGCTCCTTGCCTGCTCGTTCACTGCCCACGAGAACCAAGCCCGCACCGTCGACGATCCCCGACGAATTTCCAGGCGTATGCACGCACTCGATGTTTTCCAACTGCGGGTATTTAAGCCTTGCGACACCGCCGTGACCATAGTCATTAAACATCTGGAACGCGGGCTTGAGTTTGGCCAATGCCGCCATTGAGGTATCGGCCCGAATGAACTCATCGTGGTCGAGAATCGTTACGCCGTTAAAATCTTTTACTGGGATAATCGATTTAAAATAACCCTGCTCGCGAGCATGGGCAGCGCGCTGCTGGGACATCACCGCATAGCGGTCAACATCTTCTCGGCTAAAGCCATCCATGGTGGCGATCATATCTGCGCCCAAACCCTGGGAGATGAAATAGCTTTTCATGGCCACCCATGGGTCGCCAGTAGCGCCACCGCTGGCGCCAATGCCGAGACGAGACATAGACTCGACGCCGCCCGCCGCTACTAAATCTTCGTAGCCAGCGGCAACCTTCGCCGCCGCGAGGTTCACTGCATCTAAACCGCCCGCACAGTAGCGATGTAACTGCGCGCCTGTGGTGCTGTCGTCCCAAGTGGAATAAACCAACGCCGCTTTGGCGATATTCTGGCCCTGTTCTTTTACGGGTTCACCACAGGCCAAGATCAAGTCTTCGACCTTGCTGGTATCGAGGTCATGGCGAGACTTGAGGGCTTCGAGCAGGTTGGTCACCAGATCAATGGGTTTTACTTCATAAAGCGCGCCACCGCGCTTACCTTTGCCGCGAGGGGTACGAATCGCATCATAAATAAATGCTTCTGCCATGGTTTGTCCTACCGAACTGAGAGTGAATTCACGGTGACACTGCTGTGCACACGGTGGCCACAATGTACTGGGCACTCAGCTAGAGACAATGACATTTTCGGTCAAAGTACTGACAGATATTATAAAAATATTTAAATATCAGTATGTTATAAGTTATAGACCATAAACTAACTATGGCTTTCACGCTCATTTACGCGGTATTCACCTGGGGTCATCGCCGTCCACTTTTTAAAACAGCGATGAAATGCAGAGGGATCGGTAAAGCCCATTAGTGCCGCTACGGCGTTAATGGAAAGCTCAGAGTTACCGAGATAAGCCATCGCAGCATCGCGGCGACATTCATCCTTTAGTTGCTGGAAGGTGGTGCCCTCTTTCTTCAAGCGTCGGCGCAGCGTCGGGGCTGACATATTAAGTGCCGCCGTAATACGCTCAAAACTCGGAAAGCCCTGGGAAAAATCATGGCCGATCATGGCCCGCACTCGCGCCACTAAACTGCCATCGTCACGGCTGCCACTCATTACCATCAATGGATACGGCGCTGCCCGCAAAAAGTCTTTCAGCGTGCGTTCATTATGTACCAAGGGATAGCTCAAATAACGCGTATCAAAAACAAACTCATCCCGTAACTGACCGTAGTAAACCGGACAGCCAAATAATTGCTGATATTTCGCTACTCTGGCTTTACCCACCGGCGCCTGACCGGCAAAACGCACTTCTTTCAACTCGATATTGCTGCCCACTAACCAACAGAAAAAGCGGTGCCAGATCGATAGGCCGTAAATATCGGCGACATCCACCTGCAAACCTGCAAAGCCTTTTTTAACACTGCCGTAGCCCACGATTGCGCTGTCTTTACGGGTATCAAGGTAGATTTGCGCATCGGCATCGTAAAAAGTACGGAAAAATTCGCAGGCGCGCTTAATGGCGTTGCCCAGGTTTTCGCAGCTGATCAGGCAGTAACACATCATTCGGAAGGCGCCGGGGGTCAGGTTTTTACCCAGCATTAAGCCAAAGGCTTCGTCTTGCACCAAACTCATTACTTGCTGATAGAGCTTGCTGTATTGCATCGCGGAAATCGTCGTTTGATACCCTGGCGAACGCTTGTTTAAGGGATTAAAGGCAATACCGGCAATATTAAGAATGCTGTGGTGTTCATAACCGCGCTCCGCCGCTAAATTGAGTAACGAACAAGCAAAGCGCGTTGGCACTGCCTCAAGATCCATTATTAAATGCCCTTACCCTGATTGCCAAAAAAAGCCCCATTCGCTGTAACACCCCAGTATAATCTCTGCTAAGTTGAATAAAATCGCGCCACTCTCGGAAATTGCCTAGGTAATCCACCCCATGACTGCACAGCGTTTTGATCTCATTCTCACCGGTGAACTCGCACCGGGCCACCCCCGTGATATCGCATTACAGCAGCTGGCAAACCTGTTTAAACGCCCCATCGATCAGGTCGAAAAATTACTCGCGGGCAAACCCAATCGCATTCGAAAAGACCTCGACGCCAACGAAATTAAACGCTACCAACAGGTTTTTGCCAAAATTGGGCTTATCGCTGTCGCCAAGCCCTGCAATACAGAAGGCCAAGCAAAGACCCCAATGTCGGCAGCTACGCCCAGCTCTAGCTTGAGTTTAAGCCCCGAGGGCACCCCGGTTTTACGCGATGACGAACGCCCTGCGAGCACTGCCGCAGCCCCCGACACCAGTCACCTAAGCCTGGCGCAAAGTGGCGAAACCCTCAGTGATCAGCACGAGACACCCCCACTCCCGCAGCCAGACACGGAGCACCTCAGCCTCGGCGCGACCGGCGACGATCTTCTGCCCCCCAAGCCACCCGAGCTTGAAATTGACCTCGACGCGCTAACTGCTGACCTTAGCCTCAGTGAAGCCGGTACGCAATTATTGCCCGACAAGCCCGACGTAGCACATAAAGTACCCGACACCAGCCACTTAAAACTCAAGTAACTTGCTTATAAATTTTATTAACTAAGCTGCTCTGGCCGGGGAAAACGCAGGATAATCCGCAGCCCCGGTTTATTATCTTTAAGATCTATATAACCGTCGTGCAATTTCACCACCGCTTGAACTAAACTCAGGCCCAGGCCATTGCCGGGGTGCCGACTGCGACTGTGTTCAACGCGGAAAAAACGCTGAAATACTTTTTCACGATCTTCCTCAGGAATACCAATACCACTGTCGGCAACTTCGATACGCAAAACATTTTTTTCGACCGCTAAGCTCACCTGCACCTTGCCGCCTTCAGGGGTGTATTTAATGGCGTTATCCACCAAGTTTGCTACCGCTTGAAACAATAAATTGCGATCACCGTGAAAACTGCCAACCTTTGCTAAACCAGTATGAAACACCTGATTTTTCTCTGCTGACAAGGGCTCATATAATTCGATAACATCCGAGACCAGCGTGCACAAATCAACACTGGCAAAGCCTGAGCGCCGATTACCCGATTCCACTTGCGCAATTCGCAATAAGGCACTGAAAGTTCCCAGCAAGCCATCCGCTTCCTCAATCAGCGCTTCAACTTCCTCGCGATTACCTGGGTCTGCGCAGTTCTCATGTAAACTACTTAATTTATTTCGCAAGCGCGTGAGCGGCGTGCGTAAATCGTGGGCAATATTGTCGGAAACCTGTCGGACCCCGGTCATTAGGGCCTCGATTCGATCCAGCATTTGATTGACGTTTTCCGATAAACGTAGAAAATCACCAGTACTGCTATGAATATCAATCCGCTCGGTGAGGTCACCGGTCATAATACGACGCAGGGTAATATTGATGCGGTCAATCCGCTGTAAACTCAGTGCGGCGACAATGGTGCCACCAATGGTACCGAGCAAAATCGTGGCGACCATGCTGCGCGTCAAGGCACCGGCAACCAGCTTGGTGCTGTTCAACACATCTGCATAGTGCCTTGCCACCAACACATGCTCACCACCGGGCAATTGCTTTGACCTGGCAATAAATTCGGTGCCGACGGAGTCGGCATCATCGAGCATGGATTCAAAGTTGAAGCCTAGCCAACCGTCTCTGTATTCCTCACTCTCGGGCCACTGATCGAGGTTACCCGCAATTTTATTGAGGTGTTCATCGCCAACAAAATAAAAAAACCGAATCAAGCGGTCGGGGCCACTGTGTATTTTTACAAAGTTTTCAACCGCCTGTTCACCACCTTCTTGATAAGCCTGGCTTAAGGAGCCGAGTTCCTCGGTAACCGAGTGATGTACTTCGGCAAAAAAGTCGTAGGCAATAAAGGCGTAGATAAGCGCCAAAACCATAAAAACGGCCAGGCTCAGCCACGCAACATAGCTGACCAAAAACCGAAAGGTAAAGCTGGTAAATATTTTACTGAGAATCATCCAACATATATCCAGCACCGCGCACGGTATTCAACAGAGGCTTGTCAAAACCCTTATCAATTTTCTGACGCAGGCGGCTGATATGAACATCAATGACATTGGTTTGGGGGTCAAAATGGTAGTCCCACACATTTTCTAGCAGCATAGTGCGCGTCACAACTTGACCAGCATGACGCATTAAATACTCTAGTAATTTGTATTCCCGAGGCTGCAAATTAAAGGCTTGCCCAGCCCGGGAGACCTTATGCGCCAACAAATCCATCTCTAAGTCGGCAACTTTAAGCCGCGTTACCGCCGACCCAGCTTCCTGCCTGCGCAGCATAACTTCAATGCGCGCCAATAATTCAGCAAAGGCAAAAGGCTTGACCAAATAGTCGTCTCCGCCTGCTTTTAGGCCTTTAACTCGGTCGTCAACCTCACCGAGGGCGCTTAAGATTAACGCTGGGGTGCTGTCATTGGCAGCGCGCAAGGTTTGAATAATCGTTAGGCCATCAACATAGGGCAGCATTCGGTCGACAATCAGCGCGTCATACTGCTCGGTGGTCGCCTGAACTAGGCCGGTTTTACCATCCGCGGCATGCTCAACCTGATAGCCGCTCTCGCGCAGGCCCTTCACTATGTACTCAGCCACACTGGCGTCATCTTCTATCAATAAAACCCGCATCTAGCTTACTTCCCTTCCGATTTTATTATTTATCTGTACCCATTAAGCCTCGCCCCTAGGCTAGCACCTAAGACTATTGCGACAAGACCCCAGCTAGCAAGGTAGATCTACTTATTCACCCACAGTATGCGGGCGAGTAAGCTTTATTCCAACAGTTACAAAACTGGCAATGGAGACTAACAGCAATGAATAATATAAAAAATGGCTGCCAGACGATTAAATACCGCTTCACCCTATGCAAGCAGCTTGCCCTGATAACACTTGCCGTTAGTTCTGGCAACTGCCTATCTCAGCACTGGGGCGTGCCGACGCCAAATGATATAACACTTCCCCACGATCAGAAACTCGGATACCAACCTACCCTCCGCTTTTGCGTTGAACGCGACAAGGATACCGGCAATTTCCAGGCATTTAATGCCAATCAAGCGCGATTTAATCGAGTCTGGATGGATCAAGACAATGCCAAGCAGGGCAGCGATGCTATTCATACCCTCGTAAAAATGGGCTTTAAGCGTTTATACAAATCATTTCATGAGCGCAGCAGAGGCGCCAAACGATTCCTACCAAACGAAGAAGGCAGTATTGCCGCCCCTAGCTTCAGCCAGTACAAAACTGATTATATTGTGCACCTGCGCAGTGACTCCGTAACCCTCGGCGTTGCCATGGCCTTTTAGCAGGCAAGCCAAGCTTGCTCTGCTACAATACGGCGGTTTCTCACTTGGACTGCCCAGAATGACTGCCGAACTCCCCCCTCCAGGCGTATTTCGCCGCCTCGCCGCCATTGTGTATGACTGCTTCCTGCTGTTTGCGGTGCTATTTGTCGCGACCTTGATCCCAGCTTTGTTATTTAGCCCCGACATAATGGCAAATGACGCCGCCAACGATAGCGTGGTGCACGAACTTAACTCCCCTCTTGGCGGCGGCCTATATCGCGCTTATCTCTTGAGCTTTATTATTGTGTTCTATGGCTGGTTTTGGCGAAAGAATGGCCAAACACTCGGCATGCAAGCTTGGCGAATTAAATTAGAAAGCATTGATGGCGGCCGACCCAGCTGGGGGCAATGCCTAATTCGACTTTGTGTTGCCGTACCCGCACTGGGCCTAGCGGGACTCGGATACTGGTGGATTTGGCTAGATCGCGACAGCTTAGCCTGGCACGACCGCGCATCTAAAACCCGTCTACGATCACTGCCCAAAGCAGGGAAAAATAAACCGGTGGCTAAGCCCGCCGAGTAAGCATATACGTACCCGCCAAAAAGCACACAGCAATTGGCAGCAAACTGGCGTAAATGGGGTCGAAGCCGTACACCATACTGGACGGCCCCAGAATATCTTGCGCGGTGCGAAATACAATGCCGACCATTACCCCAACAAAGACCCGAAAGCCCATCGTAACATTACGCAGGGGACCAAAAATAAAGGATATAGCGACCAATACCATGCCCATGATTGTTAGCGGCTGAAGTAACTTATTCCAAAACGCCAACTCATAGTCACCGGCATTCAAACCCTGCTTTTTCAAGTAGCTCGCATAGCGCCACAAGCCACTAATTGATAAATCTTGAGGATCTAGAACCAAAATATTCAGCAATTCCGGCGACAAGCCGGAGTCCCATTCCAATTGACTGAAATGCTGTTGCTGCGCGCCCTTATCACTGAATTTAACGACCTTGGCGTCTTCTAGTGTCCAGTGACCTTCAATGAAATAGGCTCGCTCAGCAAAGGTGTTTTGCTCAAGACGGCGGTCGTCGTCAAAACTAAAAATACTCACACCAAACAACACACCATTGGGCTGCACCGCGTTAAAGTGCATAAATTGCTGCCCCTCACGATGCCACATGCCGTGCCGAGAATGCATGCTCGCTGTTTTTTGCAGCGCCACCGCGCGCTGACTTTCAGCGATTTGCTGAGACGCTGGCGCCACGAACTCCGCCACACACAAGCCCAATAATGTCAGCAAAATAGTCGGTTTAAGCACCGCCGATACCAACTGCCAGGTAGACACCCCAGCCGACCGCATAACGATCAACTCACTGCTGCTGGCCAAGGCACCCAAACCAGACAGGCAACCAACGAGTGCGGCAAACGGCAGGTAATCATAAAAGCTGCCCGGCGAGATCATGGCTACGTATTTCAATACCGAGATAAAGGTGTAATCTCCGCGAATCTCCTTTAGCCCGTCGACCAGCTCAGACAAAAGATCAAGACCGACGATCACCAGCAATACCAGTATAATAGCCCCAGCTACCGTGCGCCCAATATAACGGTTGAGTTTACGCACGCCGACGCCTCCAGCTCAGCACCCAGTGACGGTGCATACTATCCCGGTAAAGTAATAACAAACCCAAGACCAAAAATACGCTGTGTACTGCCCACATGCCGGGGAAAACCGGCCACTGGCCCTTGGCAATGGCGTCCCGCACCGCGTTGAGACAAACCAGATACACCATATAAATCATAAAAGCAGGAAACATTTTGCCAAAACGACCGCGACGATGATCGGTTTTACTTAAGGACACCGCGATCAACGCGGCAATAGGCACCAGCAAGCCCAGTGAAACCCGCCATTGAATTGCCGCAATATCTTCTAAGGCCGAAGACCCCCAGAGTACTGAGGTGTCCTTGCCGTCCAGCTCTTGGCGATAGGTCTTTTCTTCCGGGTCACGTATTAGCTGATCGAGACGACTAAAGCTGGTCACCTGATAGTCCATATCGCCAGACTGGCCAACATAGCGAACGCCGCTATCTAACACCAAATAGCGTTGGGCAGTAGAGTCGTCGACTTGGAAGCGGCCCTGCGCGGCCGTCACCAGCGACACCAGCGGCCTGCCGCCAGCCTGCACCGGTTCTGGCTGCGCAATAAACACACCGGACATGGTTTGATTGTCGCGATTCGCCTTTTCGATGTAGGTCACCCTACCCGTTGCCTTGTCGAGTCGAAAGCGCCCTTCGACCGCCGCCTTAACGCCAATTTCAGACTGGCTATCTGCCAGTAAATCGACATAGGCCTGAATACCAGAGGGTGTCAAAATCAAACTAATATAAGCAACGATACCGGCGGTAAATGCAGCGGGAATCATGGTGTAAATCAAAAGGCGGCGACGGCTCATGCCGCAAGCGCTCATTACGGTCATCTCGCTGTCGACGTATAAACGACCGTAAGAGAGTAAAATACCGATAAACAGACCTAAGGGGAGTACCACTTCTAAAAAATTCGGTAAACGGTAGAGCATGACTAATAAAAGCACATCGGGAGCGAAGTCACCTGAGGCCACTTGACCGAGGTACTTCACAAAACGTCCGCTCATAATAATAACCAGCAAGGTCAGCGTCACGGCAAACACCGTCTTCAGCATTTCGCTGGCAAGGTATCTAAATAATATCAAACAGCCATCTCTCCACCACCGTTCACCGTCAGTTTACCGCCAATCGCACAAAGCCTGCCCTGTCTTTGTCGCTAAGTATTTCACGCGCAGATGATACCCTTTACACTAAGCTCAGAACACTGCCTTTACACTGTACGGTTGCCAATACCCATAACCGGCCCATAATAATGGCATGCATTTTCAACAATCTGCCCACTGTCTGCGAGAGTATCCATGCAAATTAGCCTTAAGCCTTGTAAAGATCTTACCACCGTCAACACCGATTGCCTGATCCTTATCACCGATGCAGCACTTAGCTCAGAGCTGGCACAGGCGGTGGACTCAGCCAGCGGCGGCGTGATCAGTCACATACTAAAACGCGGCGACTTCAAGGCAAAGCTTGCAGAAACCCTGTATTTGCCAAATATCACCGGCCTTAAAGCACGGCGCTTATTAGTTGTTGGCAAAGGCGAGAGCGAACTCAGTGACAGTGATTTCGACAAGATCATTCAAGCGACGTTTAGCGCCCCGGCGGCAGCGGATTGTAAAGATAGCTGCTACTTACTCGACAATATCAGCGTTAACGATCGTAAACCTGGCTGGCAGTATCAGCGCATAGCCCAGTTATTAGTCAGTTCAAGCTACCGCTACACCGCAACCGTCAGCAAGCCAAAACCGGCGCCATCAATTCGCCGCGTGACGCTGCAGGGCGCAAACACCGCGCCCAACCGCCAAGCCATTCAAGTTGGCACTAGTATTGGCAAGGGCATTAATACTGCCTGCGAACTCGGCGACCTGCCCGGCAATATCTGTACTCCAGAATACATTGCCAGCGAAGCCCGCAGTCTCGGCAATAAATTTGAGTCGGTTACCGTAAGCGTACTCGACGAAAAGAAAATGAAGCAACTCGGCATGGGCGCCCTCCTGTCGGTCAGCGCTGGTAGCGACCAAGCCGCCCGCTTGATTGTCATTGAGTACAAGGGCGGCAAAAAAAGCGCGCAACCCCATGTCCTAGTCGGCAAAGGCGTGACCTTTGATACCGGCGGCATCAGTTTGAAGCCCGGCGCCAAAATGGATGAAATGAAATACGATATGTGCGGCGCCGCAAGTGTCGTCGGCACCATGGCAGCTATTGCTAGCATGGACTTAAAGCTCAATGTGATCGGCGTTGTTGCCGCGGCCGAAAATATGCCCAGCGGCGGCGCGACCAAACCCGGTGACGTCGTCACCAGTATGTCGGGGCAAACCATTGAAATACTCAATACTGACGCCGAAGGCCGCTTAGTCCTGTGCGACGCATTAACCTATGTTGAGCGTTTCAAGCCCGCCTCGGTTATTGATATCGCTACCTTGACCGGCGCCTGTGTCGTCGCCTTGGGTAAACACGCCGCCGGCTTGTACAGCAACCAAGACAGCTTCGCCCACGAATTACTAGAACAAGGGCGACTCGCCCAAGATCGCGCTTGGCACATGCCTCTCTGGGATGATTATCAAAACCAGCTCGACAGTAACTTTGCCGACATGGCCAATATTGGCGGCCCCGAAGCGGGTAGTGTCACCGCCGCGTGCTTTCTATCGCGCTTCACCAAGGCTTACCGCTGGGCTCACCTCGACATCGCCGGTGCTGCGTGGCTTGGCGGCGCAAATAAAGGCGCAACAGGTCGCCCAGTGAGCTTGCTGTGTCACTATTTAATGAGCAAAGTCGGCAGCTAAGCCATGACCAAGGTCGACTTTTACATTCTTAACCAAGGAACCGCTGCAGCGGCAATGCTCTATGCCTGCCGCTTAGCGGAAAAAGCCTATCGAAGTGGTCACGAGGTGTATATACACTGCGAAGACAGCGCCGCCGCCGACACCCTCAACCAGCAATTGTGGGGGTTTCGCGACGAGAGCTTTATTCCCCACAGCTGCCACCCCGGCGACAATAATCCAGTGTTAGTGGGCTGCGGTGATTATGCCGGGGATCACTGCGATGTATTGATTAATACCGCGCAGGAAACACCGACATTTTTCAGCCGCTTTCAGCGCCTCGCTGAGATTGTTAGCAAGGACGAGGCAAGCTTGCAGGCATCGCGACAGCGCTATAGCTTTTACAAAAATCGTGGCTACCCGCTAAATTCTCACACTATTAACGGCTAACAAAGATCACTATGACAAAGGATAAAGCGCCCCTACTCGGGGAATTAGAGGCATTGCAAGCAGTGCTACTTGATACGGCAGGCATTGATCCCGCCACTATTCCTCTGTTAGACGACATCATCGAAAGTGCACCACCTCAGCCGCGCGACACACGAGCAGAGGAAGTCCGCTTTAGCGATGCCGGAATAGAATACACGACATCGCCATCAAGCAAGCTCATAGACGTGACTCACCAGCAAAGTGACGACGACTTTGCGCGCGAACTGTTTATCCAAGACCTGATCGACTCAATGATGCCGGGAATCGAGTCCGAATTGCGCAAGCGTCTACTCAATCTCGATCAGGAGATTCTTGAGCGCTGGTATCGCCAAGCCCACCCTAATCGCTAAACCCGGTCGACAATCCCGACCACAGCTTTGGCCAGCAGGCTTAAAACTCAGTATACTTGCTCCCTTTTTAATCACCGCACTCAGTTATTCGGCCATGTCGGTTTTAGCGTGGCAGACGCGGCATCATTTATCGCTACAGCAGACAATAGAGACACAATGGACAAGACATTTCAGCCCGCCGACATCGAAACCAAGTGGTACCAAAACTGGGAAGCAAGCGGCTATTTCTCGCCCCAGGGTAAAGGCGACGCCTACAGCATCATGATTCCGCCGCCGAATGTCACCGGCAGTCTGCACATGGGCCACGCCTTCCAAGACTCCATCATGGACGCCCTCACCCGCTACCACCGCATGCAGGGTAAAAACACGCTTTGGCAAGTGGGTACCGACCACGCCGGTATCGCCACCCAAATGCTGGTTGAGCGCAAACTCGCCGCCGAAACTGGCCAAACTCGCCACGACTTGGGGCGCGACGCCTTTTTAGACAAGGTCTGGGAATGGAAAGAAGAGTCTGGCGGCACCATCACTCGCCAGCTGCGCCGCCTCGGCGCTTCGGTAGACTGGAATCACGAACGCTTCACCATGGACGACGGCTTTTACAAAGCCGTGCAAGAAGTCTTTGTTCGCCTCTACGACGACAAACTGATTTATCGCGGCAAACGTCTCGTTAACTGGGACCCCAAACTGCACACGGCCATCTCTGACCTTGAAGTCGAAAACACCGACGAAAAAGGCTTTATGTGGCACTTCCGCTACCCGCTTGCCGACGGCGCCACCACTAGCGACGGCAAAAACTATCTCGTAGTTGCCACCACTCGCCCAGAAACCATGCTGGGTGACACCGCTGTGGCGGTGAATCCAAAAGATGAGCGCTACGCCTCACTGATCGGCAAATTTATCACCCTGCCCTTAGTTGGCCGTCAAATTCCGATTGTTGCCGACGACTATGTAGACCGTGAATTTGGCACCGGCTGTGTAAAAATCACTCCCGCCCACGATTTTAACGACTACGCGGTTGGGCAGCGCCACAAGCTGCCGATGATTAATATTCTCGATCAAAACGCCGCTGTTCGCACAGAAGCCGAAATATTCAATAGCGATAGCTCTGAGAATACCGAGCTCGATAAAACCCTGCCCGCCAGCTATGCCGGTTTAGACCGCTACGCGGCGCGCAAAGTAATCGTTGCCGATTTAGACAGCGCAGGCCTACTCGAAAAAGTCGACGACCACGCCCTTAAAGTACCCCGTGGCGATCGCTCAGGGCTGGTCATTGAACCCATGCTCACCGACCAGTGGTTTGTTGCTACCGCCGCCCTCGCTAAGCCAGCAATTGAAGCGGTTGAAGATGGCCGCATCGAGTTTGTCCCCAAGCAATACGAGAATATGTATTTCAGCTGGATGCGCGACATTCAAGACTGGTGTATCTCGCGGCAACTGTGGTGGGGCCACCGCATTCCCGCATGGTACGACAGCGAGGGCAGTATTTATGTTGCCCGCAACGAAGCTGAGGCCAGAGCAAAATACCAGCTGGCCGACAGCCTTGAACTCAAGCAAGACGACGATGTGCTGGACACTTGGTTCAGCTCTGCGCTTTGGACCTTTGGCACCCTCGGCTGGCCTGAGCAAACCGAGCGCCTGAAAACCTTCCACCCCACCGATGTTCTGGTCACCGGCTTCGACATTATTTTCTTCTGGGTGGCGCGCATGATCATGATGACCATGCACTTCAATAAAGACGAAAACGGCGAGGCCCAAGTGCCCTTCAAAACTGTTTACGTCACCGGCCTGATCCGAGACGAGCAGGGCCAGAAAATGTCCAAGTCTAAGGGCAACGTCTTAGACCCGCTAGATATGATCGACGGCATTGAACTCGACGCTCTGCTCGACAAGCGCTGCGGCAATATGATGCAACCCCAGCTCGCCGAGAAAATAGCCAAGGCCACCCGCAACACCTTCCCCGAAGGTATCGGCGCCCACGGCACCGACGCCCTGCGTTTTACCCTGTTCTCATTAGCCTCAACTGGCCGAGACATAAACTGGGATATGAAACGCCTCGAAGGTTACCGCAACTTCTGTAATAAAATTTGGAACGCCGCCCGCTATGTGCTGATGAACACCGAAGAGCAGGACTGCGGCATTAATGGCGAGGCCGTAGAGCTGAGCTTAGCCGACCGCTGGATCATCTCGCGCCTACAGCAAACCGAGCAGACCGTTGCCGACGCCATGAGCGCCTACCGTCTCGACCACGCCTCCCAAGCTATTTACGAATTCATTTGGAACGAGTACTGCGATTGGTATCTCGAACTGTCTAAACCGGTACTCTGGGACGACAACGCCAGCGTAGAAGCCAAGCGCGGCACCCGCCGCACCTTGATTCGGGTTTTAGAAGCCACGCTGCGTATGGCTCACCCCTTTATGCCCTTTATCACCGAGGAAATTTGGCAGCGAGTAGCACCCATTGCCGGCATTAGCCTCAAGGCCGGCGGCGACACCATTATGCTGCAGGCCTACCCCATTGGCGCCAACGACGAAATTGATAGCGATGCGATTGCCGACGCCGAGTGGCTGAAAAGTGTTATTTTAGCCATCCGTAATATTCGTGGCGAAATGAACGTACCACCGGGCAAAACCCTCAGCTTGCTGCTTAAAAACGGCAGCGACGAAGATTTGCGCCGCCTCAATGGCAACCGCCAAGCGCTGAGCAAGCTCGCCAAGCTAGACGACATTCAGTGGCTAGCCGCCAGCGACGAAGCGCCCATGTCGGCAACGCAATTGGTTGGCAGCATGGAAGTATTGGTGCCGATGTCCGGCTTAATCGATAAAGTGGCTGAAATTGCCCGCCTTGAAAAAGAGATTCAAAAGCTCGACAAAGACATCCAGCGCATTCAAGGCAAACTCGGTAACGCTGGCTTCTTAGACAAAGCGCCTGCCGATGTTGTCGCCAAGGAACAGGAAAAACTCGCTGCCCAACAAGCCGCGCAACAAACCCTGTCGGAGCAAATAAAAAGCATCCAAGCGCTCTAAAAAGGGCTCGCTAACCCTGCTATAAACGCCGCAGCCGTAGACAATTACGCTGAAGTGGCTATAGTAGGGTTTAACACTGGCCCGATACCCCGCCGTATAGTGATGCTTGCACGTATTTGCCAAGCGCTGCACGTTCCAGCGCACCCACTCCCCCGCAGTACCTGCAACGCCCCTGTTTTCCCTCAGCATTCAGCACAATTTCAGCTCTCCACGGGCCGCAAAGGTATTAGCCACCGAATTTCTTATTATTTTATTCCCTGCAATGAACATATCTGCGAGGTACAACGATGAGTGAACGCGTTTCAGGCACGGTTAAGTGGTTTAATAACGCAAAGGGCTTTGGCTTTATTAGCCACCATGAAGGGGGCGATGTTTTTGTGCACTTTAGATCGATTCGCGGCGAAGGCTATCGCACATTAGATGAAGGCCAAGCCGTGGAGTTTAATTTAATCAGTGGGCCCAAAGGCTTGCAGGCCGAAGATGTCATCAAGGTTTGAGGATAGCCTTAGGCGCCACTGATAAGCGAATTTAAGCCTCGCTGCTCGCGCTCAAGTGCACGCAGCAAGGCGGAGGGCAATAGCGGGTCGGTATAGACACGGTCTACACTTAAAGCCGCCTTGTCTCTCGGTCGCTCGCTTAGCGCGAGCATTTTTAAATTATGGCTAACACAGTAATCCCGTACGCTCTGATTGTTCGCCAGCGCCAACACGACTCCCGGCAAAGTGAGTCCATCTACTTTTGCGCCTAACTCAGCAAGCGACTCAAACCAGTGCACCTCATACCCATTTACCGTTAGCATCACATCCACAGCATTGCGTAGTAGCACATCAGGAATACAAGCAAGTACCGCAACTCGGCGAGGCTCCTCAATAACTCCTTGCGCTTCTGGCACCCCAACGACAAGCTCCACAGCAAAGCAGGTGTCCCCTCCTGGCGCACTGCTCAGTGCTATTTGACCACCCATTAGCTTCACTATTCTTGCCGAAATGGCCAAACCCAAGCCAGTACCACCAAAGCGACGAGCCCGACTTGTCTCCATTTGCACAAATGGCTCAAAGAGCTGGCTGCGCTGTTCACTGGAAATACCAATACCATTATCAATAACCTTAATTTCCAAGCGTCGCTGCCCTAGTGCTACACCAGACTGATCCTCTGCCAAACCTAAACGTAGCTGGATAATACCGTGAGGCGCCGTGTACACCGAAAACTTAATCGCATTATCAATTAGATTGCACAGCACTTTACGCAAGTAGGCGGCATCTGCAATAACAATCGTCGGCAAATCAGGCTCAATATGAAGTATAAATCGCTGTTTATTTTTTGCGACTTGCAAGCCCACACTGTCGACAAGCCCTTCAACAAACTCAACCAATTGCAGCTCTGCTGGGCTAATTTCTGCACTTTCCGACTCGAGCGCCACATAATCAAGAATATGATCGAGGGTCGACAGCAAACTTTGCGACGAGCGGCGAACAGTATCCACCATCATTTTTTGTTCACGATCCAAGGTGGTCTTCGCCAACAAATCCGTCATGCCAATCACGCCGTTCATGGGCGTTCGGATCTCGTGACCCATAACCGCTAAAAACGCCGCTTTGGCACTGTTCGCCGCCTCTGCGCTGACCAAGGCATTTTCTAATTGCTGGGTACGCAGCCGGACACGGTCTTCCAAATTTCGGTTTAAGCGCAACACTTCCCGCTCAACTTCTTTGAATGAGGTTACATCAGAGTGCACCCCCACCATTCGCAGTACTTTTCCATTACCGTCACGCTGTGCACAAGCCCGACTCACCACATCACGGACGCTGCCATCACGACAGCGCAATCGATGCTCAGCCCTAAACAAGACGTCCTTGCCACGCAAAAATGCCTCGAGTTGCCGCTTAACGCGAGGACGATCTTCAGGAAATACGCAGTCTTCAAATACCACTAAGCCATTTAACGGATGACCACCTAAAATCCCCATCATCTCTAGCCAAGACGCACTAAATAAGACCTCATTCGTGCTCAGATCCCAGTCCCACAAGCCGTCTCTAGACGCAGTCATGGCCATATCAAAACGGCGCTGCACTCGTTGATAGCGCTGATACAGAGCTCGCTGCTCTCGTACATCGCGAAAGCTGACGACCAAGACGTCTCCGTCAGCGGTTTCAAAATCGCCAAAAAACAACTCCACTGGCAGCTCTTTGCCATCGGCACTAAGGAGCAAGAGCTCTCGGCCCTTAACCGTTCCGCATTTTGTTTCAAGGTGATTTTGGCTATATAGCTGATACTGTTGCTGAAACCGCTTAGGTAAAATTTGCTCTATAGCCGCTTGCTGGTACCACTCCGGCGAATGTCCCAAAAATGTTGACACGGCCTTACTCGCGCCAATAATTTCACCCGTGCGGGTCGTTAGTAGCACTAATCCGGGTAAACTACTGATTAAGCGATTAAAATACTCCCGAGTATTCAACAGCTGCTGATGTTCTTTAGCAAAATGCCTCGACGTTACAATACCGCCAAACAATGGAATAAATCCTAACAAAATCAAAAAGATAACAAGGTAGGACTGGGTGTAATTTAAATGCCGCGCCCCCAAAGCCTGAGCCGCTAAATCGCTCACCCACTTCTTTTGTTGTGCCCGCAAATTTTGTAAATCACGGATTAACGTTTGAGTATCCACCTGCGGATTAAGGGGAACCAAATTTGGCTGAACCCCAGCACCAGCGTTACGACTATAGCCATCTAATTCAAAGCTGGTATACACGCCAAGCAATCGCCAGAGATCCACTCTGGTGTCTTTTGGAAAGCCCAGCATACCCTCACTTAATAGCAGCTCACGGGCGGAGATTAAGCGCGCGCGGACACTGTCAGACACAAACAAATCACCCGCGTTTAAAGCATCCATGAACTCTTTAATAACGAGCCCTCGGTTCGTCAGCGCGTCCAAGGCAAACAAAGAATCTTCTTGTATTTGAATTTGCGCAACGACCGCTGTTGCATTGTCGACCTTCGCCGTCGCGTCGATAAACCGAATAGTTTCAGTCGCCGTAATCAGTACCATCAATGTAAATAGCACAACAATAGACAAATTTAGGATGACGCGATTCCGTTTTTCGCTATTCAATCTTTCCGTCGATTTCACCCAGTCACGCACAAAATTACCTCAGCTTTAATTAAGCTATCAAGAATGCCCGTAAGCCGTAGCAGCCACTATGCGTAATTTCCACTAAATCCCAGTCTATCCAATTGATAAGGCCTACAATCAGCTTAGTCTAAGCGTACTGAATCTGCCCCCGTTATGTGCCGACATCCCGTTAAATGTAAGCCTGAATGACCTCAGACCGAGTACCGCGACGTAAAGCCTCAGAAATGCTATGATTCGCGCCGGGTTTATACACGAACAACCCACTAACAGCACTTTGCACCATTTCATTTCAGCTATATTTGGATCTATATGTTACTGATAATTAGAATTATTTTACTTTCCACCCTGAGTTTCTCCAGCCTTTGGGCACTTCAACTCATCGGATTAGACGCTTTACAAATCGCACCGGCAGCCATTATTTGTATTGCCATTGCACTCGCCATGATGCTATCGCCCTGCTTGCCCAGTTTAGCGGACAAGTTTAAAAGTCAGCGTGAACGCGGTACGGTTAAGTGGTTTAACGTTAGCAAAGGCTACGGTTTTATTACCCGTGATGCTGGCGGTGATGTTTTCGTACACTTTCGTTCGATTCGCGGTCAGGGACGCGGTCGCCGTAGCTTAAACGAAGGACAATTAGTTGAGTTCGTCTTAAGCGAAGGCGAAAAAGGCCCCCAGGCAGAAGAAGTTTCAGTCTTAAAATAAACAGTGCCTGCGACCTTGGGGCCTGCGCCCCAAGGTTCCCCCGTTTTTCCACACTTACTTAGTAACGAACCCTCAATAATGGGGTGGCCTATCCATATCAACCGATTGACCCGCACCATCTGATACCGTGCTTTGCTGACGAATCTGCTCACTAAGCTGGGTAATTGCATTGCGCATATTTTGCAATTCGCGATCTTGCGCCACTACCCGCTCATTTAGGGCAGCAAGTAAATCCTCTTGAAAGGCAAATTGACTTTGCAGCTCAATTAATTGGGCAGAAACATCGCCGACCATTATTCACACTCCGCTGATAGATTTAACGAGAAACACGCCAAAATTGGCGTACTGCCATTATAATCAGCGCAGCGTGAAAAAGGAGAAAATCGTGCCTAGACTAGTTTATTCCACCGACCAAGGCCGCCTGTGCCCAGAATGCCAGCAAGCCACTGGCAACTGCCAATGTAAAAGCAACAGCACAAGCATACCGGAAGGCGACGGTATCGCCCGGATTCGCCGTGAAACCAAGGGCCGCAAAGGCAAAGGGGTCAGCATTGTTAATGGCTTACTGTTAGATGACACCGCGCTAAAAAATCTGGCCAAGGAATTGCGACAAAAACTCAGCACTGGCGGTGCGATTAAAGACGGCGAAATGGAGTTTCAAGGTGACCATCGTCAAGCCCTAAAAACGCTGCTAGAAGCGAAGGGCTTCCAGGTAAAACTCGCCGGAGGCTAAAGCCGCCCCCGGAAATAGAAGCCCTAAATTTGAATAGCCAATTTACGAATTTTTTCAATTAAGGTCGTCCGTCGCAACCCCAAATACTGGGCGGCCTTACTGACGACTCCGTCGTGTGCAGCCAAAGCTTGTTCAATCCAAGCGCGCTCCAATGTGCTCAACTGCGCCTTCATGTCAAAGCCCTCTGCGGGCAAAGACACTCTAAATTCATGTTGTTCAGTGGCGTCACGACCTTGGGCATTTGGTATTGGAGTAGATTCACGCCAATGCTCTTCGCCATAGCGGTAATTGTCGGGCAAGTCGCCGAGCCCCACGACCTTATCTGGGTACATAATGACCAATCTTTCCAATAAATTCGCAAGTTCTCGAATATTACCCGACCAATGATGTGCACATAATGACGCCATCGCTGAGCCAGCCAAACGCAACTCACCTAAGCCTTCCGCACGAAGCTGCTGACATAGCACGCGAACCAAATGCGGCACATCCTCCGCCCGTTCAACCAGCGGTGGTACCCGCAACGGAAATACATTCAGGCGATAATAAAGATCTTCACGAAACTCGCCAGCGGCAATCATTGCCTCTAAGTCTCGGTGTGTAGCTGCAACGATCCGCACATCCGCAAGCCGAGTTTTATCTGAACCGACACGCTGAAACTGGCGCTCCTGAATAACTCGTAAAATTTTAACCTGCATATCCAGCGGCATATCGCCGATTTCATCGAGGAATAACGTTCCCCCTTCTGCTAGTTCAAAACGTCCTGCACGACTGGAAATAGCCCCGGTGAACGCTCCGCGCTCATGGCCAAACAACTCACTCTCTAATAATTCTCGCGGAATAGCGCCACAATTAATGGGGACAAACGGGGCATCCCGCCGTCGCGATTGCTTGTGTAAGCTTCGGGCAACCAGCTCTTTTCCCGCACCTGACGGCCCGGTAATGAGAACAGTTACGGCCTTATCGGCAACCTGCCGCGTTAGGCGACGCAGCTCACTTATGGCGGGACTGACACCCACGACCTCCTCGCTCAACGCCATATCACTGAACAATTCCTTGGGTACGGATAAGCGTGCCCGCACTTGGTAAAGCACTTCTAATACGTCTAGATAATAACAATGATCCTTCAATACTAAATCCGACGCGGCGTCGAGATCCGGCGTCGCTGATTGCTCAGCAACAACTAAAATACGCTGTAAATGACTCGCCGCTCCCTGTAACAACCAGGCATTTTGCTCGGCACTTAACGGCCCGCAAAACACCGCATCCCAGTCGCCGGGGCTAGCTGAGCGCCAGTCACTACTGACATGTGACTCCCCAAGGGCAGCTAGGAGTGTGAGCAGCCGACACTCCAACTCTTGCGGCGCGACAACCAATAGTCTTAATTCTGAGTGCATTAACAATGCCCGGTAAAAGTCATTTTTTTGACTATACTAATAAACCCACTAACGGTCACCCTAATTTGTCAAAAAATCGACACCTCACTATTATCTCACTCCAGCAAGCTCTTGCGGTAAGCCCCACCATCCGGCACAATCTGCCACCTTTGCCGACAGCACAAAGGTCTCAGCCATGCCGGACTCCAATTTCCCCGTCTACTACCTAAGTTGGGATGAACTTCACCGCGACACCCTAAACCTCGCCCGCAAGCTAACCGACCGGCCGTGGAAAGGCATTGTCAGTATTGCTCGTGGCGGTTTAGTTCCAGGTGCCATTTTGGCAAGGGAATTAAATTTGCGCGTGGTCGACACCCTTTGTATTGCCAGCTACGACCATGACCAACAGGGCAAGATTAATATTCTAAAGACCGTTGAAGGTGATGGTGACGGCTATTTATTAGTCGATGACCTAGTTGATACGGGCGGCACCGCAAAAATTGCCAAAGAACTCCTGCCTAAAGCCTGCTTTGTCACCATATATGCCAAACCCCAAGCGAAGGCGCTGACGGAACACTATGTGAGAGAGTTTACCCAAGAGACCTGGATTCATTTCCCCTGGGACAGCCAGCCGAGCTATAGCGAACCACTAGTAAAATAAGGCTTTTTTTGATTCACAGCGCCAATCACTATAGAATCTGCCGCGCGGTGGTAAACCACACCAATCGCACTTGATGTCCCCGTGGCACAGCTGGATAGCGCGGCCCCCTCCTAAGGGGCAGGTCACAGGTTCAAATCCTGTCGGGGACACCATTTCACACCAGTAGTTATTCAAACAATCTCTTAGGGAAGGTGATTTCAACTGCGCTGCCTTTTCCAAGCTCGCTTCTTACCTTGACACTGCCTTTCAATTGCTGGGTAACCAAGTTATAGACAATATGCATCCCGAGACCGCTGCCACCTGAGCCTCGGCGAGTGGTGAAAAAGGGTTCAAATATTTTCTTAACAACGTCTGGTGGCATGCCCTTCCCGTCGTCGCTGTACTGAATACGAATTTGCTCTGGCTGCTCCTCTACGGCAATCCGTAAATGCCCTTTCTCCCCTTCGTCAAAGCCATGCTGCACTGAATTCATGACTAGATTAGTAATAATCTGTGACATCGCCCCCGGCACGGAGTTAATGGCTAAATTGGGGTCGCACTCAATCTCTACCACAAGATCCGTACTACGCAGCTTTGGCTTAAGACTCAGCATGGTCTCATCAATATAGCGCTTTAGCTCAAACATCCGATATTCGCTGCTAGTCTGATCTACCGCGACTTGCTTGAAGCTGTGAATGAGGTCTGCGGCGCGCTGCAAATTGCCCAGTATGATCTCAGTAGCCTGCATGCATGTTGCGAAATACCGCTTAAGTGCCGAGTTTGTTAATTCACCGGTTTCATAAAGATCAGTCGTTGCCTTAGTGTCTTCTCTGAGGGTACTGGCAGCGGTCACGCCGACCCCAACCGGGGTATTTATCTCATGGGCGACCCCGGCAACCAAGCCACCAAGCGATGCCATTTTTTCATTATTCACCAGCTGTTCTTGCGTTTCTTTTAAGCGTTTAAGCGCCTGCTCTAGCTCGGCATTGGCTTTATCCGCTTGCTCGATACGGATTTCAAGCTCATCTCTGGTCGTTTCCAAAGTAAGATCACGACTCTCGATTTGGGCCAACATATTGTTAAAGCCCAAGATCAACTCACCAATTTCATCATTCCCAGTCGGTAGGGCGCGCAGCGAATAATCACCCGCCACTGACACTTCCTTCGTTGTCTGCAGCAAAGCTAATATTGGATTTGAAATTAAGCGTTGTAAAAACAGAGATAAAATAGAAGCAATTGCGATGCTCGCCAGCACCATTAAGCCCACCACCAAACTATCTAGTCGTGTCGATTCCCAAAGATCGCTCAAGCCCCGCTCAATATACAAACTTCCGATACGTTCACTACCTAACATCACTGGGCTAACCACCACCAAATGATTATGAGTATAAAAATTATGTTCCGGCGGTACCTCCAAGCACTGCAATGAACTTCCGACATCTCGGTTATAGCGGGCAAACAAATGCTCCCCCGTCGCATCGGATTTGTATACGCAAGCTTGTAAAACATCATGTTTAGCACGCAAAGAAGACAAAATTTCGTTCGCGGCGGGGGCATCATTAAAGCTGAGCGCGGCAGTTGTATTCAAGGTAAAAACTTCGGCAACAGCAGACAGATTATTGTTTAGCGTGTCGCGAACATTGAACCAGTTATAAACAAGAAAAACGGAAGCAGTAATAAAAAGACAAACAGATGTTGTCCCGACAATGGCTGCCAATAATTTCGATCTAATCGGGACATCAGCACTCCGAGTCATAAGACCTAACTGCGCAGTCATTAATTAACATTTCGAGCCAGCCCCAGTAATTTAGAACTCATTTTTATACTTGAACGATTGGCCGCAGTCTGATTGATATCAAAGCGGATTTTGCCATCAATAATAACAAACTGAATCATACCGCCCATTTCAATAAAACCGCTGTCGTCACTCACGGTCAGAACCGCCGTATCGGCAAGCGCACCTACCCAATCGTTTAAGCGCGCGGCATCCATAAAACCAAGAAAAACTAGCTGGCAATTCTGCGCCTCTCCAGGGTGTCGAATGCTACTAAATTTGATCGGCATGCCATTGTTTTCCTTATTACCAATGGTCTCCACCAGTTTGGCGTGCAACTGCGGGCTACCGGCAACGCACATTACAAAATCCGCCCGCTGCCTCACAGCGGGCCACTCAATAAATTTTGTAAAATTATATAAAAATGCGGATTTCACTCGGTACTCTAATTCTGATGTATCGGCATACGCATGAATTGCGCTGCAAAAGAAAGCCAAGGCCACAGCAAGGAATAATCGCACGTGCAACCTCGCTCTAAGCAACAACTTCACAAAGCCCCCACTTAGAAATGCCATGTGAACTGCCCATGGACACTGCGACCAATTTCATTGCCACCGCTAAATTCTGCGTGTTGCGGATCTAGTAGGTTAGTGCCTACTAGCGACAACTCAACACGGGGACTTAGCCGCCAAATGCTGGTGACATCAAACGCGGAGTAGGCCCTAACATCTACATCATCAAGCGCATCTACCCACCTAGCCCGAGCTTGCACAGACCAACTGTCTGCTATATCCCAGTCCAGCCTAAGATTGACTTGATTGTTTGGATCATTTTCGTTGTTTTGCGCAATATTAAGATCACGACTTCCGAACTTCGCCGCCACGTCCATATCTTGATAGACGTAACTCGCTAAGATCTTTACCGCTGGCAGCGGCTCCCACCGAACAGTGATTTCAAGCCCTTGGGTTCGCCCAGCACCATCATTGACAAAACGGACAGGAACAGATTGCGGGTTAAAAAAGTCATCCGTAAACGAACGTAGCTTGTCGTACTCATTATAAAAAACAGCGACATCAGCAGAAACTTCAGAATTAAGTAGGGTGCGGTAACCCAACTCGTATGCAATCACCTCTTCAGAGGTAAAGTTTTCATCACCGACTAAAACACCGCCAAAGATATCGATAGTATGATCTAAGCGGTTTGGAATCCGAACTGCGCGAGACACTGCACCCCAGGCCGTATTATGCTCATTTACAATATAACTGAAGCGCGCACTGGGCTGAAATTCATCACCGGTATAATCATTGTTCTCGTACTTCGCGCCTAAGGTTAGGTGTAATTTATTTTCGATTAATTCAATTTGATCTTGCGCAAAGACGTCGACAGTCTCATCTTTTCGCGCACTAGGTACAAACTTAAGCACCGCGGGATTAAGACTGCCAATATTATCGTCTGTTGTATGGTAGCCCCCGCCAATCACAAAATTCTGACGGGTCCCAACCGTGAAGCGATGTTTTATTTCGACATCATAAATATTGCGATCTTCTGTAAAGGTCTGAGTATCGTCACGGCTACTCTGATCGTAAACAAACTGTACTTCGGTATCGGTCGTGTCGTCATAACGCCGTTTCCACCTTGCGATCACATTGTAACCACTAGTAGATTCAGCTTTATTGCTCAGCGGGTTATCAATACGCCCCTTATACAAATCACCCTGCAAGGTCAGCTTATCGCTTTCGCTCAGCTGAAGATCAGCCCGAAAGCCAAGTTGATCATGATTTCGGGCATCATTTGCATCGCCCGCACCCGCGCTTTCTTGAGGGGCGTAGTGCGTGGTTTTGGCATACACCCGATAATGACCAAGCGCACCCGCTTTACCACCGTAGCGCCAAGCCGCAAAACCATCGAACTCACCGCCGCCACCCGCTTGCTGAAAGCCGCCCTGGGTATTTGCCGCGGACTTGGTAACGATGTTCACTACGCCATTTACCGCGTTTGCCCCCCACAGCGCGGCACCCGGCCCACGAATCACCTCAATGCGCTCAATATCGTCCATTAAGGTGTCCTGCGCGTCCCAAAAAACACCCGAATACAACGGGGTATACAGACTGCGGCCATCCATGAGTACTTCTAATTTATCAGCAACGGTCGAATTAAAGCCCCGCGCGGTTATTGCATAAGAGTGAGAATCTAAACGTGCCACCTGCAAGCCTGGAATTAGGCGCAAGGCTTCTGGAATGCTTTTAACACCCGAGCGAATAATAGTGCTGCCGTCCAAAACAAATACCGCTGCGGGTGACTGCTGCAGTGGTTCACTACGCTTAGACACCGAGACCACATCGATATTCATTAAAGACTCAAGGCTAAGACTGGCCAAATCGTCAATGCGGGCAAGCAACAGCGGCTGAGTATTGGCCCCATACACACTCGGCGCAACAAGCATAAATAGAATAGAAGCGGGTAATACGCCACGGCAGGAAGTAGGCTTAAAATGTGTATTCACCGCCTGCATTGTCATTTTCGGCATATATTACACTCATTTTTAACGGGCTAATTGGCCCTAATTCTTATTCATGCCCTGCTTAGCCAAGGTTCACGGGCCCAATGGTCACGGTAATACACAAACATTCTACCGACTATAGTATATTTTACTTATATAGGCCTTATATCCTTATCCCGCTACAAGGGGCCTGTTATGATTGAACACCCAAAGTGTTCGTCTCGGGCAAACCATTTCAACACGCATGCCGTAAGTAGAAGAAAATGAGTAGCATAACGTCAATGCGCAACATTTCTGTTGCCAATTACTTTCTTCACGCCGTTCTCCACAACGCGGTGGCCAAAGGTTTAGACCCCAACCAGCTGCTTATGGATGCAGGCATATCCAAAGAATTACTTAAACAACAGAGTGCGCGTATTCCCGCCGTAAAATTAGGCAAACTGCAAACCATCGTAACTCGCGCAATGAAGGATGAATTTCTAGGATACGGACCCGGCCGCTACACCCTCGGGACATGGAACAATATGTGTTATTCGGTGATCAACTGCGCAACACTCGGCCACGCTCTAGCGCGCTACTGCCGGTTTTATCAGATGTTCGAGTGGGGCTTACAACCCTATTTTGAAATTAATGATGATGAAGCTAGATTAATTATTACGCCGAGCGATCAAGAGTATGAGTACCAAAATTACGCGTATGAGCTCGTCATGTTTAATCTGCACCGGTTTAGCAGCTGGATTACCCAGCAGCACCTGCCGCTCATTGCCGTAAACCTTCAGTACCCTGCCCCCGAGCATGCCGCAGAATATCGCCATTTGTTTCTGGGCCAGCCAGTATATTTTAATCAGCCGCGCACCGAGATGATTTTCCACAGTAGCTTGGCCGACTTACCCACCAAACAAAATGAGCAGTCTTTACACCGATTTTTACGGCATCCCAATCTTGTTTTTCTTATCCAGCAGTATGATGAAAAAAGTTGGACGGCCCAAGTGCGTGTAATTATCAACAAAAGCCTGATCAATACACCGGGCATAGAAGACATCGCCGCCCAGCTCCATTTACACCCCCAGACCCTACGGCGACGTTTAGCTCAGGAGGGCACCAGCTTTAACGAAGTCAAAACTCAGTGCCGCCACGACACCGCCTTGTACTATCTTGGTAAATCCAAACTGTCTATTGAGCAAATAGCTCAGCGCACTGGCTTCTCAGAAGCCAGTGGTTTCACGCGGGCCTTTAAAACATGGACAGGAATGTCACCGCAAAAATACCGGCAACACCTCTAAGCCCCGGATAAGCAATTAGCCCAGATTAAAGCTCACAATATTCTTATTTGCTTTGTGATGCACTTGCACCTTACGACCAATCAGCTCGCTCTCCCCCGCCATTATTGCCAAGCTAGACTCGTCCTCAGTGTTGGCTAAAAAACGTCTGCCATCATCCAAACGGCCAACCACCATACCGAGCGTTGCCACACCACGGTTATACACCAACGTATAGGTTTCAATACTGCCGACACCGTCGGCTTGCTCAACGAGCTCTGCGCGCGGCAACGCATTGAACTTGGCCTGTAAATCAGGATCGGCATTGTGGCAAGGCTTGCTTGGCACTTGCGCCGAGTAAATTCCCACCGATTGCTTAGATAAGAAGCCACCATTGGCAGTGATCAAGCCGTAGTCTTGCGGTTTGCTGCGCAAGGCATCAGTAAGACTGGCTATGGCGTGGGTGCTATAGCTGTTTCCCGCGCCGCCAAAGAAAGGCAAACCACCGGTGACTGTAAGCGGTTTATCCGTCGTCCAATCCAGCCCCATAGCCTCGCAGGCGGCGAGTACTGCAATAGGAAAACAGCTGTAGATGTCCATAATATCGATCTCTTCAATCGACTTACCTACGCTTGCTAACACTGCATTTAGACTCAAACGCATGGTTTCAGAAACGGCCAAATCTGGTCGCTCCGACACCCAGCGATCATCGACATCAGCATAACTGTGTAAATACACCCATTGCGATTCAGGAATACCCAGCTCAATAGCTTTATCAACCGAACACATTAACAAAGCCGCGCCCTGATTCACCGCGTCTTGCGCCACCATCCACTTGGTATAAGGCCTCGCCACCCAGTAATTTTCGGCCGAGACCTCATTTAGAAACGCCTCGCTGCGAACAGTCGGGAACTGCGAATAGGGATTACTTGCCGCCACCTCAGAAAACTTGGAGAATAAGCGCGAAGCCAGCTGGCGATGTGCAGGCTCAGACAAACCATGCCGGGCGCGCCAAGCATTTTCAAACAAAGGGTAAACTTGCGTTGGGAAGGTGATGCCGTGATTCACCTCATGGTCGGTAAACAGTAAATGACAACCACGATCATCAAGTTGACCATCCACCTGCTCGCTCCAATCAAGCGGCAGGCCGGCCTTCAATGCTTGCTTCATAATACCGGTGGCTTCAGCACCCGCGATTAGGCCCAGTGACATCTCGCCCGCTGCGATCTTCTCCGCAAACTCGTTCACAAAGCGCTGGGGTGAATGCCCGCCCTCACGGCCGTAAATCGCAGTGCGGGGATTGGCACCAATACGTTTCGCCAATGAACGAGGAATATTATTGCTCATACCAAACGGCCCGGCCCCGCCAGGTATTGAATCGATAAAACCGCGGATAAAGGCAATGGTATCAATGTGGGCCGCGAGCGGTTCTGTCGCCTGAGCCGACGCCAGCGCTACTTTTACCGCTTCAGCGGCAATGTCTACTGGGGCCAGTGCATTATCAGGCGTAAGCGTATCGCGAAACACATATTGACCGGATGCAACCAGAATCGGTGTTGTATTTGCCACTGAGTTAATCCTCTATCACTATTATTAAGCGATGAAGTGTAGCGCGCTATGGCCTATTTTGTATTGACGTTTACGCACCCATTTCATGGCAATAAAGCCAAGCTTTAAAGCGACTGCACCAAATGCCCACCGTCCACGGGCAAAGCCACGCCGTTCAGAAAAGAACCAGCATCACTCGCAAGTAATAATAAAGGCATACTGAGTTCTTCCATTTGACCAAGGCGCCGCGGCTGCATTCGGCTCACGTACTGACGACCTTTTTCTGAGCGAAAAAAGTCAGCATTAATCTCCGTTTCAAAATAGCCCGGGCACAAGGCATTAACGCGAATATTATTACGCCATAATTCCTGCGCAGCACTTTTGGTAAGCTGAACCACCCCCGCCTTAGCGGTCGCGTACAAACTATTATTCGCACTTGGCTGCAGACCCAATATCGAGGAAATATTGATAATACTGCCACTGACTCCCGCCTGTATCATCCGCGCTGAGGCCTCGCGAGACACCCGCCAAACAGCGCGCAAATTGGTGTCAACGACGAAGTCCCACTGCTCCTCGGTGCTGTCCACAAAGCGACTTGGATCGGCAACGCCAGCGTTATTCACTAGGATTGCAACGGCGCCCAAGGTCGCCTCGGCCTGATCGAACGCCGCGACAACTGACGCCTTGTCATTGACGTCCATCGCCACCGCTAGCGCCTTACCGCCTTGCGCTGAAATATCTGCCACCAGCGCCTCTAACTTTTCTACGCGCCTAGCGGCGACGACCACCGCCGCCCCAGCCTGCGCCAATACTTTGGCAAAATGAGCGCCTAAGCCACTAGATGCACCGGTGACCAAAGCCACCCGGCCAGACAAATCAATACTCTTCGCTATTGCTTCATTCATTTTAAATAACCTAATTAACCCGTATTACTCGCCCTTTTCGATCAGCGCCATACCTAGCTCAGCAAGAGGTGCCGCCAATGCGCCATAAGCCATAGCCTTCTCGCTCGAGGCATTGCCATCCAGCGCACGCTTGTACACACCCTGCAAAATCGCGCTGAGACGGAAAAACGCAAAGGCCAGGTAAAACACCCAGTGATCAATTCCTTCAATACCGCGCCGCTCACAATATCGACGTACGTATTCTTGTTCAGACGGTATACCCAACGCCTCGCGGTCGACACTGCCAAGCCCCGGGATGGCGGCATCACCGGGAATACGCAGCTGCATACACTGGTAAGCTAGGTCGGCGTAGGGGTGCCCCAAGGTCGACAACTCCCAATCCAACAAGGCCAAAACCTTAGGCTCTTTATTGTCGAACATCATATTGTCGAGCCGGAAATCACCGTGATTAATACACACCAAACCGTCGTCTGGCGGCAGATTGGCATTTAACCACTCGATCATCGCTTCCATAGCCGGCACCGTTGCGGTTTCACTGGCGCGGTATTGGCTAGTCCAACGGCTGAGCTGGCGCTCAAAGTAATTGCCGGGACGGCCGTAATCACTCAAGCCAATAGCGTCAACATCCACATTGTGCAAATCGGCTAACACTTGATTCATGGCATCGTAAATAGCGCCGCGCTCTGCGGGGCTTTGCTCTGGCAACGCCGCGTCCCAGAGAATTCGACCATCAATGTAATCCATCACGTAAAACATTGAGCCAATAATGCTGTCGTCCTCACACAGCACCCGCATTTTAGGCACAGGCACATTGGTTTGGGCCAGCGCCTTCATTACGCGATACTCACGGTCTACCGCGTGGGCAGATTTCAACAACTCACCCGGTGGCTTGCGCCGCAGCACATATTTGCCACTGGCAGCCGCTATCAGGTAGGTCGGATTAGACTGCCCACCGGCAAATTTATCGGCGGTCAGCGGCCCCTTAAAGCCCGCTATATTTTTTTCAAGATAAGCGCCTAAAACCGCAGTATCTAAATCAAAGGTAGTTGCCATGCATCCTCCTTAAACAGCGTAGCGATCAATAATTTGTTTGCCCAAGGCCATTTGATGCACTTGATCTGGGCCGTCAGCCTGGCGACACCAACGCGCGTAATTAAACGCCTCAGCCATAAAGTAATCTTCCGTTAAGCCACCAGCACCGTGCAACTGCATGCAGCGGTCAATCACATTTTGCACCAGCAGAGGCACGGTTGTTTTGGTGGCCGCAATCATATCCGTGGTTTGCATTGGCCCCTGTTCGTCGATCTGTTTACAGGTTTTTAAAACCAACAAACGCGCCATTTCAATTTCGGAAAAGCTCTTGGAAATTTCCTCGCGCACCGATTGATGTTTGCTCAGAGGCTTGCCAAAGGTAGTACGCGACACGGCGCGCTGACACGCCAGCTCCAGAGAGCGCTGCGCCGCGCCAATCAACCGCATACAGTGGTGCATACGGCCAGGGGCCAAACGTCCTTGTGCGATTTCAAAGCCTCGACCTTCACCCAGCAGAATATTTTCCAGCGGCACCCGCACATTTTCAAATACAATTTCTGCATGACCAATGGGCGCATCGTCGTAACCCAATGTGCTCAGCGGGCGAATAATTGACAATCCCGGTGTACCCTTAGGCACCAATACCTGACTCTGCTGCTTATGACGGTTAGCATTATCTGGATCAGACTTGCCCATCACGATAAAAATGGCAGTGCGCTCATTCATTGCCCCAGTAATAAACCACTTACGACCGTTAAGCACCCACTCATCGCCATCTTTAACGATGCTGAGTTCAATATTGGTGGCATCGCTGGACGCAACCTGAGGCTCTGTCATAGCGTAAGCCGAGCGAATTTCGCCATTAAGCAGGGGCGTTAACCACTGTTCGCGCTGAGCGTCAGTGGCGTATTTCATAAACACTTCCATATTGCCGGTGTCTGGCGCATTGCAATTAAACACTTCTGGCACCCATAGTACTCGGCCCATTAACTCGGCAAGCGGGGCGTAGTCAGTAAAGCTTAAACCACCGTGCTCACAGTACTCCGGGAATTCCTCTGGGCAAAATAGATTCCACAAACCTGCCGCCTTGGCTTTCAGTTTGAGCTCATCCATTAAAGGTAAAATACCAAAGCGATTCTCTGCGCTGTGCAATTGCTCGGCATAGGCTTTTTCATTGGGATAAATATACTCGTCCATAAAAGCATTTAATTTTGCCAATAACTGCTGGCCCTTTTGACTCTGGCTTAAATCCATTGTGTTGTCCTCTTGCGGTATCGTATTAAGAAAAATTAGGTATAGGTAATTAGGTGTTGGTGGCTTGCCGCCGCCAAGTGCGGCACGGCATTAAAGGTATTTAAATGAAACTGCTCACCTTTACTAAAATAGCGAGTTATCCCAGAGTTTTTTGCCTGCAAATTCAAATTCACCATTGTTTCGACATCGAGCTTGAGCGCCTCACGCAGCATCGCGCTAATTGGTCCACCGGACGTCACCACCAGGACCCGGCCCTGGGTTTCGGCTAGACGAGTCAGGGTCGAACGCGCCCGATGCTCGAACGCTGCCCAGGTTTCAAGAACATCGCTAAGTTCGCCGCGACTCCACGCGATCAAAGCAAGCCGCAGGGTGCGGTAAAAACTCCGTGGCTCGCTGCGATCTATTTCTTGACCAATATTCGCCAAATAAGCGTCTACCAAACTGTGAAAGTCGTATTCATTTAGCTCAGGTATAGCCAGCGCCTCAGGCATGGCGATGGCTGGCGTAGACTGGGCAAAAACATCGCGAATTCCCGCCAAGGTTTCGCGGTGCCTGCGCATCGTGCCGGTAAACACCGCATCAAAACCCCGCTCCGCCGCGCTAAAGTACTCGCCTAATAGACGCGCCTGCTCCCAGCCAATATCCGTAAGACGATCGTAGTCGTCACTGGCAAAGGCAGCCTGACCATGTCGAACCATCACTATCTCTGCCATTGTCCAGCCCCATATTTCAGAAGGCTAAATCATACCCACACACCAATCATTATTGAAATTGATTATTGTTATATACCATAATAAGCAGAATTTATAAGCAGGCGCGCATAATGAGCAACCTCAAGATCGACCTAAATCTATTTGTGGTCTTTGAAGCGATTTACTCCCAGCAAAGCCTCACCCGGGCCGCCGGTGTTTTACACGTGACTCAACCGGCGGTAAGCAGTTCACTAGCAAAGCTGCGCGCCATCTTCGATGACCCCCTTTTTGTGCGCAGCCCCAGCGGCATGAACCCCACCCCCTTGGCACGGCAATTAATTAGCACGGTGCGGGAGTCCCTAAAAAGTCTCGACAACTGCGTAGTCGCTCGTATTGGTTTTGACCCCGCCACCAGTAAACGGACCTTCCGGCTCCATGCAACCGAAAACGCCGAGCTTATCTTATTGCCTGAATTGCTAAAAAAGCTTGCGATACTCGCGCCAGGAACCAATCTCGAAGTGGTTTTTATGGATCGGCGAGAAGTCCCTTTTGAATTAGCCAGTGGCAATATCGACCTTGCGATAGATGCCCCCCTGCTCAGCCACCCGGAGTTAATTAGTCAGCCCATTTTTGCCGACGACTACGCCTGCGTCATGCGCAAGGCACACCCGTTAAGCAAGGCCACCCTCAATTTAGACGCGTTTATCAACAGCCGCCATGTTCATGTATCCAGCCGATTAAGCGGCTCTGGCCATATTGATCTGGCCTTGCGGTCAATTGGCCAGCAAAGGCGTATTGCCCTGCGCTTGCAACACTATGCCGCGCTACCCGCGCTACTGAACCAGTCTGATTTTATCGCGGCAATTCCCAGTAGCATCGCGACGCACTGGCAGCTTCCCAGCCGGGCACTTCCCTTTGACTCGCCAAAATTAGAGCTACGTTTATTTCGTCATAAAAGTGTTAGTCACGACCCCGCCCTACTCTGGCTAGGCGAGCTGCTGACCCAAGTTCAAAACACGCTGTAAGCTAATTACGTTTACTACTAGAAATTTGCTTCTATGGAATACGCCAACTGCATTCATTGCATTGCTTGCTGACTCATCCGGTAGCGCCCCGGCGCTAAACCAAACCAGCGTTTAAACGCCTTTTGAAACGCGCTCTGATCGCTAAAACCCAGCTCTGCAGAAATATCTAACAAGCCCATTTTACTGTCGTCAATTAAGGCCTTTGAACGCTGTTTGCGGGCGTCATCGACCAAGCCCTTATAGTTGGTTTGAGTATTGTTCAGACGGCGCTGCAAAGTTCTTGACGCCAAACCAAGCTCGGCAGCCACATCTTCTAGCTTAGGTACGCCCTCGGGTAATTGGCGCACAATGCATTCCAAAACCTCTTTTACAATACGGTCTTCCAGTTGCAAATTGGCTAATTCTGCCCGTGCCGCTTGTACCAAAGAGCGGTAGATGGCCGGATGAGGAAAACGGCTCGGCAAGTCTAAAAAGTGATTATCAAAAACGACACAATTCGCGCCACTATTGTAATGAACCGGCGCGTCGATAATCGCTTCGATTTCCGTGCTGTCGGCCGGGCCGCAATGATTAAAATGAATTTCGCGCTTACTGCACCAGCGATCAAGCATCGGTTTGTTAACCCGATACCAGCTGCTAAAAAAGAATTCGACCAGCTGCCGGGATACCTGCTGCCGTGGCGGCACCACCCAGCTCAAACACGCTAAGTCCTCACCCAAGACCGAATACTCAACGTCGCCATGGTCAATTAACAATCTTGAAAAATCCACTACGGCATGCACTGCTTCACGAGAACTTGGCGCACTCATACCAAGATAGCTGACCATACCCCAGGCCTGCTTTGAGCTATGTGCGCCCGCATGGGCGCCCAAATAGGGATCGTTCAGCAGCTGGCTGCCCGCATCCAACATCATTTCAAAGAGCCGCAAGGGGAATCGGCCGTATTCGGTAAGGTGCGCCTCAGGCTTTAAGCCCATAACTCCCTGCAATTGGCTTGGACGAACGCCTTGGGTACTCAGGTAAGCAACTAAACTGTCTAAATATTCGACGCATACCGTAGGTAATCGCAAAACTGTACCCTCATTATTTATATAATTTTAGAGTGAGCAGATAACGAGCAGTTAATTCCAGGCCGCGCTGGCTAATACCAACATTCAAACGCGGCCAAGGTAAGATTAACACCATTAATGGCCAAACCTGATTATCATTATTCTCCAGCGCAAGCATCCCAGCACGGAATCATTTCGATTTGCGCTAAAACCAAACAGACTTGTTCCGTTGTTCGGTAAAAGCCATAGCATACTCGGCGAGGCGCCAAGCCCGCACCGGAACAGCCCGCTCAGCTTGCGCCCCAGCCGCTAACGAAAATCAGTAACTATGAACATAATCGTAAAATATTAGCAGCCACCCTAGTGACGGCCATCTGCCGCCATGCTAGTGTGCCCTGCTCCCAGTGGGCTATAGGCTATTTTGCCAAAGGAACTCACCGCCTTGCCTAATATGAATGCCACGACCGTCACCCAATCACCGGCGAGTTGCACACGCAATTTGTTTGCCGTGGCTAGCCATAGAGCGCTAATTAGCTGCGTTGCGACGCTGCTGAGCCTGCTTTTCTTACTGACTGTAAACGCCAACGCCCCCTCATCTTATTTCTCTATAAGCAACGGCGATAATCCGAGCAATGAATTTGTCCTGACACCCCAGGGCTTCAGTTTTGCAGAACCACGCCGCCTGATTATCGACGGTGGCACCCAGCCGGACATCGACAAAGCGGCTGTATTCTTTGAACCATCCGCTTTTTCAAGCCAGCATTTAAACACTGGCCCACTAGATTGCAGAACCACCTTCGATCAACGTCGGCGCCATTTTTGCAAGATCTTAAATCCTCGCGCCCCGCCCTCCCGCTTATAAGCTCGGTTTCACCGCGTCGATCTACGCCGTTATGGGTATTTAGGCGCTTTTCGAACATAAGCAATTCAATATGATTGTTCGGTGACCACCGCCTGCGGTGGCGCCTGACCGTGAGAGATTTATGCGATATATTAAATTCAAAATTTTTAGTTATATAGCCATTATCCTGATCGCTATTATTACTGCCTTACCGAGTCTACTGCCCAGTACGTGGATCGCCGACACACCTAACTGGTATCAGCAGCACAAAGTCACCCTCGGCTTAGACCTCCGTGGCGGATCCCACCTTTTACTGCACATTGACGATAAAAAATTGCTCGCCGAAACCAGACTGCAATTTGTCGACATGGTCAGCAGCCAGCTGCGAAGCAATGGGATTCCGGCTGCACCGGCAAAGATCTCCGCCGACACCATGACAATAAAACTGCGCAATAGCGCGCAATTAGACGCGGCCCAACAACTAGCCGCAGATCTGCAAAAAGGCCAAAACCCGCGGCAATTCAAAGTGAGTGTTGTCGGCGATGCCCTGAATTTTGAAATAAGCAAAGCATACCGGACACAGCTTTTAGCGGACGCAGTACAGCGCAGTCTCGAGGTGCTAAAACGACGGATTAACGAAACTGGCGTAGTCGAGCCCTTAATTACCAGCCAAGGCAACACCGGCATTTTAGTGCAGCTGCCCGGCGTAAAAGACCCCAGCCGAATTAAAGACTTAATTGGCCGTACGGCGCAAATGAGTTTTCATTTAGTTCATGACGCCAGCCGTGATGGCGACGTCGCCACACTCGTTTTACCCGGCGCCGAGGCGCAAAAGCAGTACATCCTAAACCGGCAGTCGCTCATAAATGGTGGTGATCTCAGCGATGCCCGGCTGGGCTTCGATCCGAATACCCAAGAGGCTGTCGTTAACTTCCGTTTAAATCAACATGGCGCGGAAGTATTTGCCGACATTACCAAGGCTAATATCGGCCGTGCCTTTGCCATCGTACTCGACAATGTGGTTGTTACCGCCCCGGTTATTCGCAGTATCATCAGCGGTGGCGCAGGGCAAATTAGCGGCAACTTTACAAGCCATGAGGCTAGTGATCTCTCGCTACTGTTGCGCGCGGGGTCTCTACCGGCGTCCTTAAGCATTGTTGAGGAGCGCACAGTAGGTCCAGACCTCGGCAGTGATGCCATTGCCATGGGCGTCAGCACCGGTCTCATAGGCGCAGCCTTGGTTCTTGGTTTTATGATGGCCGCCTACGGCCGCTGGGGTCTTATCGCCAACACTGCGCTCATCATCTACGTGGCCTTACTCATTGCCGCCCTGGCGGCCCTGGATGCAACCTTAACCCTACCCGGCATTGCTGGCTTAATTCTCAGCCTCGGCATGGCGGTAGATGCCAACATTCTCATCAATGAGCGAATTAAGGAAGAATGCCGCGTCAACGTCAGCGGTCGCTTTGCTGTACAGCGCGGCTTCGAGCGAGCTTTTAGTACCATTCTCGATTCCAATATCACCACGCTAATCGCCGTTGGGTTACTCTTCTTGTTTGGCAGTGGCCCAGTACGGGGGTTTGCTGTAACCATGGCGGTCGGCTTAATACTATCCATGTTTAGCTCTATCGCCGTCACCCGATTAATCATTGATTGGCGCGTTAATACACTCGGCAGAAAGCCCCTCGTCATAAAGGGCCTAGCCCTGCTAAACGGCTTTGGTAAACACCAAACTATCCCATTTCTTAAAGCCAGTCGCGTCGGCATTATTATGTCGGCAGTGTTATCAGTGGCATCGATTGCCCTGATGTTTCAGCCTGGGCTTCACACCGGTATCGATTTCAATGGCGGCACCGTGCTAGAAGTGCGCAGCCCCGCAAATACCAATATAGAAGCCTTGCGGCAAAGCCTTGCCACCCTAAAACTCGACAATGTGGCGATCCAAGAATTTGGCGAACAAGGTAGCTTCCTCGTCCGCCTGCCCAGCCAGCCGCAGACCGAAAATGCAGAGGCGCGGATAAACGCAATAAAATCAGCGATCTCAAGTGTTGCTGAAGACGTGGCGTTTCCTCGTTTGGAAATGGTTGGCCCAAGTGTAAGCAGCGAATTTATTGCCACCAGTATGATTGCGGTATTATTAGCCTGTAGTGGCATGTTTATTTATTTATGGAGTCGCTATGAGCGTTATTTTGCTATCGGCGCCATGGCAACCTTAGCATTGGATATTACGAAGACCTTGGGCTTTTTTGCCCTCACCGGCGTCGAGTTCAACCTGACTGCAATTGCCGCGCTACTCGCTCTTATCGGCTATTCGGTAAACGACAAAGTGGTGGTGTTTGACCGCATACGTGAAAACCTGCGCGCGAATCCGGACAAGCCCCTCGCCGACCTGATTAACGAAAGCCTCACATCAACATTAAACCGAACCGTATTTACCTCGGCCACGACTTTTTTAGCCATTCTGCCGATGGGCATTGCAGGCGGCAGTGCTGTTGCCAGCTTTGCCTTACCAATGCTATTTGGCATTGTTATCGGCACCAGCTCGTCGATTTTAATCGCTGCGCCCATCGTTCTCATCCTTGGCGAGCAGGCAATGGAGAAACTGAAATTACACGCGGGCGCGTCCCTGGCCCACGACTCAAATCTGTTTTTACGTGAAGATCGACCGTAAATAACGCAAAAAGCGACCTTAGCCATAACAAGCCGGCTAAGGTCGCTTTTTCATTCATCGCAGGAGTCCTAGAAGGCCCTTTCGGAAACGGACGCGACGTTCAGACTGACCGCCGGTGCGTCCTACCGTGCAGTAAGCTTAGGCAAACAGCTCACCTTTTTCTGCCTTATCGAGCAGCACTTGCGGGGGCTCAAAACGTTCCCCATATTTCGCGGCGAGCTCGGCCAGCCGAGTGGCGAATTTTTTCAAGCCGTAGGTATTAACATACTGTAAAACACCACCGGTATAGGGCGGAAAGCCAATTCCCATGATCGAACCAATATTGGCATCAGCCACATTATTCATGACACCTTCTTGGTAGCAACGCAGAGATTCAACAATTTGCCTAAACAGTAGGCGATCTTTAATGTCATCATTTGGCAGACTAACGGCTTGGTTATAGTGCCAATTGTAGATTTCTGGCCACAGGAACTTCTCCCCGTCAGCCGGATACTCGTAGTAACCGCCACCATGAGCGCGACCGCCACGGCCAAACTCCTTGAGTATTTTGCTAGCCAGACGATATGCTGCAGTATCGGCCGCGTAGCTATCGCCATTGCGTTTATCTAATTCGCGGTTGGTGTCGGTGGCCTTAACGGCAAGCTGCTGACTCACTTCATCTTGCACCGCTAACGGCCCTACTGGCATACCAATCGCTTTGCCAATGTTTTCGATTACCACCGGATCAACGCCCTCTTCGAACAATAGCGCGCCTTCATCGATGTAGGTAGCGAACACGCGAGAGGTAAAGAAACCACGCGAGTCATTAACAACAATCGGCGTTTTCTTAATCTGCTGACTGTAATCGAAAGCACGCGCCAAGGTTTCATCGGAGGTTTTGTCACCAACAATGATTTCGACCAGGGGCATTCTGTCGACCGGTGAAAAGAAGTGAATACCAATAAAATTCTCAGGCTTCAGCGATGGCTCAGCAAGCAAAGTAATCGGCAATGTTGAGGTGTTAGAACCCCAGACGCCGTCCTCGGCCAACATTGGCTCGAGCTCCTTGGTTATCTTGTGCTTGAGCTCGACATTCTCAAATACTGCTTCAATGATCAAATCGCAGCCGCGCAAAGCATCAGCCTCGGCAGAGGGCGTGATTAAATTGAGCGTGGCTAGCTTTTGCTCTTCGCTCATGCGTCCTTTGGCAACGCGTTTGCTAAGCAATTTATCGGTATAAGCCTTACCTTTGTCGGCAGCGTCTTGGCTAATATCTTTTAATACCACCTCAATACCGGCCATGGCAGAAACATAGGCAATACCCTGCCCCATCATGCCCGCGCCTAAAATACCGACTTTTTTAACCTTGGTTTTAGGCACTGACTTCGGTCGACTGCCGCCGCCATTCACCTGATTCATCTGCAAAAAGAAGGTCATCAGGTTCTTGGCGCTTGGCTCGGTGAGCAAACTGATAAACGTGCGTGTTTCGACCAGCTGAGCGGTGTCGAAATCCATTTTCAGCGTACCAGCAATGACGTCCAAAATTTTGATTGGCGCGGGCACAAGACCTTTGCTCTTCTGGAAGATCATCGGGTTTGCACCCTGAATCATTTGCGCAATCGCCGGCTTGCGCATATCGCCACCCGGTATCTTAAAACCTTTTACATCCCAAGGGTTTTGCGCCGTCGGATTCGCTTTAATCCAGACTTTGGCCTTGGCCATCATGTCGTCAACGTCGCTCGCCAGTTCGTCGACAAAGCCATTCGCTAGGGCTTTCTGCGCGTTAAAGCGCGTTCCTTCTAGCAGCGGCATAATCGCCCGCTCAACGCCAAACTTACTCACTAAACGGACGACACCGCCACCGCCAGGTAGCAGACCTAAACTCACTTCAGGCAAGCCGACCTGCACCGCTTTGCTGTCTAAGGCCACGCGATAATGGCAGGCTAAACAGATCTCGTAACCACCGCCGAGTGCCGCGCCATTTATTGCCGCGACCACTGGCTTGCCCAGTTTTTCTATACGACGCAGCTGATCCTTAATCTTTAAGTTGGTCTCAAACATGGCCACTTCATCGTCGCCCGGCTGGATGGTCAACATGCTTTTAATATCGCCACCCGCAAAAAACGTGCTTTTTGCCGAGGCAATAATAACGCCGGCAATGCTATCGCGCTCGGCCTCTAGGCGATCTACTGTCTCAGCCATTAAGGTGAAGTATTCATCATTCATCGCATTTACCGGACCATTCATATCCATGGTTACGGTAACGATATTGTCGCTGTCTTTTTGGTAATTAAATGTGCCTGTCATTGTTATTTCATCCTGTCTAATTTTGCTGAACGCGTAGTGGCAAATACAAAACCCTGCCCCAAGGCCCTATTGTTTGCGGACCTTCGCTCCACTAATTTCGCGATCCGATTAAAGCCGTTCAATAATGGTTGCGATACCCATGCCACCACCGACACAGAGGGTAATAAGGCCAAAGCGCTTGTCGCGACGCTCCAACTCATCAAGAACTGTACCCACTAACATACCGCCCGTTGCGCCCAGCGGATGGCCCATGGCGATGGCCCCACCGTTTACATTGATCTTATCCCAGGGAATATTGGTGTCTTGCTGGAAGCGCATAGCAACCGATGCAAAAGCTTCGTTAATTTCGACTAGATCGATGTCTTCGATCTTCATGCCCGCCTTTTGCAAAACTTTCCAGGTAGCGGGTGCCGGACCGGTTAACATAATAGTGGGCTCGGTGCCGGTTACTGCCGTTGCAACTACGCGGCCCCGTGCTTTAAGGCCCATTTTTTCGCCTGCGGCTGCGCTACCGATCAACACGGCTGAAGCACCGTCAACAATGCCTGACGAATTACCAGCGTGGTGAACGTGATTTATTTTGGCAACTTGGGGGTACTTGCTAATAGCAATATCGTCAAAGCCGATGCTACCCATCATTTCAAAGGACGGACGCAAACCGGCTAAACTTTCAACTGTTGTTCCCGGCTTAATGAAGTCGTCACGCTGCAAAATCGTCATGCCGTTGACGTCTTTAACCGGCATTACCGAACGATCAAAGAAGCCGGCTTCCCGCGCGGCGGCAGCCTTGGCCTGAGAACCTACCGCAAACTCATCGAGCATAGTGCGACTAAAACCAGCGAGGGTAGCAATTAAATCCGCGCCAATGCCCTGAGGTACAAAGGCGGTATCGGTGGCTATTTGCGGATCCTCCGCCCACGCGCCACCGCTGCTGCCCATCGCCACCCGCGACATACATTCAATACCACCGGCGACGACCAAGTCTTCCCAACCAGAGGCAATTTTCATTGCAGCCAAATTCACGGCCTCAAGACCCGAAGCGCAAAAACGGTCTAGCTGCACACCAGCCACAGACTCCGCCCAGCCCGCTTTTAAAACGGCAGTTTTTGCAATACAAGCACCTTGCTCGCCCACTGGCGTAACGCAGCCCATAACCACATCATCAACCAGTTGCGTATCAATGTCGTGGCGGTCGCGCAGTCCGTTCAGCAAACCAGCCAATAAATCTACCGGCTTTACTTGGCTTAACGGCGAACCCATTTTTCCCTTCGCTCTTGGCGTACGAACGGCATCGTAAATATAAGCTGTGTTACTCATTTTAGCGTCCCAGTTTATTTTGTTGGTGTTTGCGTGGTGTACGTTGATGCAAGATTGCCCCGCATCGGAGCGAATCTCAATGATAAGGGATGACAGGCGATAGACATTTTATTACAAATTGAATGAATTAAGCGGCGCAGGCAAATCTCCTGCCACGCCCAGCTAAAGCGCGGCAACCGTGGGGTAGGCGGTGACGGCCGTTCTCTAAAACAAAAAAGCCAAGGGTGTTATTGTCTTTAGCCGCCACTATTAACATTGGCGCCGTCAATTTTCAGGGCTAATGCTGGGCATAGGCCCCGTTGCGATTTACAGTAGACAACAATAAAAGTAATACCGCTAGACGGAGAAGAGCATGCTGATACACCAATTTTTCGACTACCATACCCAAAGAAACCCGACTCAGGATTGCCTAATATTCCAGGGCGAAGTCTTTAGCTACACTCAGATTGCAGAAGAGTCACACCGCATCGCCAATGGCTTACAGAAACACGGCATTGTGAGTAATGACCGAGTTGCGATTCTCTGCGAAAATTGCCCCGCTGTATTATCTATTGTCATTGCATGCAGCCGCATTGCCGCCGTTGCCGTACCCCTAAACTACCGTTTGGCAGCGCCGGAGGTCGCGTACGTTCTGAATGACGCCGAGGCGAAGATCTTATTCGCACCCGACATGGCGTTAATCGACTTACTCGGCAAATTACGGCCACTGGCCGACGCAAGCCTGCCCATTATCGCCGCGAGTAGCGATGGTGCCGAAAACTGGCAACACTGGCTTAGTCAATGCGTAAGTACGCCAGTCAAAAGCGACGATATCCGCGCCGATGCCGGAATACTGCAGCTCTACACCAGCGGCACGACCGGTAAACCCAAAGGTGTGGTCACCAGCCAGCGCAATATTTTTGCCCTGTACACGTCGGCTGCCACCTCACTAGCAAACAAGGCAGGACCGGGAAGCCGCGACTTAGTTTGCGCACCGAATTTTCATATTGGCGGTATCGGCACCCTGCTATTACCCATTCTCGCCGGAGCCAGCGTAGTATTGCACGGCAGCTTTAACCCAATGGCCGTGGTAGATGATTTAGAAAAGCATAAAATCGACAATATGTTTGTTGTGCCCGCCATGATCATGGCCATACTCGACTACGTACCCAATATCGAGCAACGCGATTTTAGCGCTTTACGCCAATTGCTTTACGGCGCCTCGCCAATAAGCACAGGGCTGCTAGAGCGAGCATTAAACATATTTAAATGCGATTTTTATCAATGTTATGGCATGACTGAGACCACCGGCACCATTGTGTCTTTATCGCCCGAAGATCACCGCCGCGCCCTGCTCGACCAACCGGAGTTACTGCAGTCCTGTGGCCGACCCCAAGCCGGCGTTGAAGTTAAAGTGATCGACAGCAACGGCAACACCCTCGCTTGCGGCGAAACAGGAGAGCTATTAATTCGTTCAGAAGCCAATATGCTTGGCTATTACAACCGCGACGCCGCCACCGCCGAAACACTCCAAGAGGGCTGGATACACACCGGTGACTCAGCAATTATCGACGAGCAAGGTTACATTTTCCTGCGTGACCGCATTAAAGATATGATCGTCAGCGGCGCTGAAAACATCTACCCGATTGAAATTGAAAACGTCCTAAGTCAGCATCCCGCCGTGGGCGATGTTGCAGTGGTCGGCATACCATGCCCAAAATTCGGCGAAGCGCCGCTGGCCTGTGTGGTGCTAAAGCCGGGGCAAAGTTTAACTGAAGAGGACATGGTGACATTTTGCCGCGAGCAGCTGGCCGGTTACAAAATACCTCGGCAACTCAAAATATTTGATGTGCTGCCCCGCAATCCCTCAGGAAAATTATTGAAAAAAGATTTACGCGCACCATTTTGGCAGGGAAATGAACGGGGAATAAACTAAAAACAAAACTAGCGAGGCCACACCCCCATACCAGGGCCGTGTGGCCATATAATTATTAAGATACGCGCAGCAAGCCCGTCTACGCGAGCGGCTTATTGTTTGCAACTCGCACCTTAAACTTCAATCGGCGGCTCGGCCTGTCGACCAAACAGCGCTGCTAGCCAAGCACAAATTTCCATCATGCCCTCTTTGTGGCGACGGGTCGGCCCCTGCAAACCAATAAAGCCGTGACTGGCACCGTGATAAAGACTCTGAGTCACCGCAACGCCCTGTTCTTCTAGCCGACACGCATAGGCAATGCCTTCGTCTCGCAGCGGATCGCGCTCAGCGGTAATCACTAGTGCCGGTGGTAACATACTTAGGTCGTCAGCCGTTAAAGGCGTAGCCAAGGGGTGACGGTGCTCACCAGCCTTAAGCGCTGAGCTGTTGGCTAAATAGCTATCCCAAAACCACATCATTATCGGCCGCGTCAGCACGGGGCCTTTTGCGTTTTCAATATAGGAGTCGGTACCCGGCTCATAGTGATCGGTAACGGGGTAAATCAACACCTGACCTTTGACGAGCCCCGGTAGCTGATCACGCGCTTGGATAGCGGTTACCGCAGCGAGATTCCCCCCCGCACTATCACCGGCAAGAACAATGGAGTCGGCGCGACCACCATACAGCCCAATGTGTTCAGCAACCCAAGTCAGTGCCGTCAGACAATCTTCTGGCGCCGCGGGAAACGGGTATTCCGGCGCCCGCCGATAATCGACGGCCACCACAATAGTGTCGCTGCGGTCACATAGATCTCGACACATTGGATCATATGTCGCTAAATCGCCAATAACCCAACCACCACCATGAAAATACACCACCACCGGAAACGGCCCATCACCTGGCGGCAAATAAAGCCGCAGCGGGATTCTGCGCTGTTCCTGTTCGGCAACAAGGTCAAGACTGGTGATATGCTTTGCAACCTTACCAAGCCAAGCGAGTCGCGCTGAGCCCTTTATATAACTGCGAAATACTGCTGTTTTTATTGTGTTTTTCATCAGCCCACCATGGCGCGTCTAGGTTAATTCTAAATAATACTTTGTTATAAATGGCCTTAGCGCGGACGCATTAAGGCGCGCCCGCACTTAGGTCACGGCCATTTCCGCCCTCGCGCAGATACAGCTTGCTACACACCCAGCCACTTGGCGTGTAAAAGCCCCATCTACGAATTTTGGGGCCGGTAATAAAGAGCGTTAAACTGTCGGGTGACTGCAATAATAAGCGGTGTGGCGCGCGCCCCAAACGGGCGGTCAATGTGCCCGTGGGTAAGACGCGTTCGCCGTGGGGCATCTCTTCTAAAATTTCACCACGCAGTACCATTGAATAATTAAACAACCACGGATGGTCGTGGAGATTAATATCAGGATCGTTACCGGTGACATGGTGGAGATATACATTAAACAGCCGATTGCGCGGCACTACGTGCCAGCGCCGCAGGTAATCGGTGCCAATTACCTTGGTGGGCGGTCTTTGCGTAATTTGCTCTGCTTTAGCCTGCAGCCGAGTAAGTAAAAAAGCCGGTACGCGCATAAACCCCTGTCTCTAGTTTGAAAACTGCCCGCATAGTATCACTCCAACTACGCTGCTGAAAAACTACAATTCGGCAATGAAGAAAAATACCCCTCAGGGTTTATTAATCCCAGATACCGACTGGGGTATACTCGGCGGTCAAGGAATATACTCGGCTGGCTCCGGAGGCTTAGCATGGACAAATGGCAAAAAAAGCGTAAAGACATAGGTAATCGCTTGGCGCGAATAGAAGGACAAGTTCGGGGAATCCAGCGCCAGCTTGATGCCGGGGCAGACTGCGAAGCCATTGCCGCGCAAATGTCTGCCACACGCAGAGCAATGGAAAAAGCCTTTTTTACCATGATGAGCTGCGCGATGGTTCAGGAAATTGAAAAGCACACCGCACTGAGCGATGAAATGGCCGACGGCGTTGAAGACATCGGTCGCATCTTAGCTAAATACAGCTAGACAGCCATCATTGCATCAAAATGGGGGACAACTTCGCTTATTTGGATCTGCGGGACTTGATCGGTGTAATTTGGCAAATCCGCCATTATTTTACCTACATGGGGCGAGAAACCCGCCTGAAACTCATCAATGGATGCACAGTACAGATGGCCCATGGCAATATACAGTGGTGGGATTCCGGCATCCTCACCGACTAAGCCCCGATCGATGGTATAGGACAAGCAGTAATCCCCCATCAACTCTTTAACCATTGGAAAATGCTGATCGCGGTAATAGGCATGATCAAACCGGGCTCCCGGCGAATTGGGGTACATCACACTGACTTTAATCATTTACTCACTCCTTGTTAGTATTCGTCCAACGCTAAGCTCAACTGCGGCACAACCGCCGGGCAGACTAATAAACCACTTGGCATTACCCGCTGTTTTTAGCAGCAAGCGGGGGCTTTCAGCAAGTGCTTTTAATAAGTTTTTCCAAGCTCTGGCGGCAATAATCCCTTAGAATGGACGTATCCTCAACACTCAAGAGGCCTGGCATGGCATCCTTACAAGAACAGCTACTCAAAGCGGGTATGGTCGACGAGAAAAAGGTCAAGAAACTTAAGCAAGAAAAACGCAAACAAGCCAAGCAGCCCAAAGGCACCGTTGTCGTTAACGAAAGCAAAGAGGCCGCACAACGGGCGCTAGCAGAAAAGGCTGAACGCGACCGCGAACTTAATCGCTTACGTCAGGCAGAAGTCGAGAAAAAGGCCATTCAAGCGCAAATCATTCAGCTGATCAGTCTAAATCGCATCGACCGCAAAAAAGGTGAGATTGCCTACCAGTTCACCGACGGCAAAAAGATTAAAAAGGTGTTTGTCGACAGCTTGCTGCAGACCCAATTGGTTAAAGGCATTATTGCCCTCGTTAAATTCAAAGACGGCTATGAACTGGTGCCCGCCACGATTGCGGACAAAATCGCCCAGCGCGACCCGTCAGTTATCTTGGTACACAATACCAAATCAGCCAGTACTGTTGCGGCAGTCGAGGAAGATGACCCCTATGCGGCTTATCAAATTCCAGACGATTTAATGTGGTAAGGAAAAATCATTACGCCCGGCACCTAGGCAAGCATCCATAAGCTGTGCAGCCACTAGGCAATTGTTCCCGTTTTCCGCGTTAACAAAAACGCAACCGCCACTGCCCGTGGTGTATTTCAGAGGTCGACATCCAAAACACTGACATGAACACAGCTAATCACGCCGATATCAGCCCAAGTAAAAGTAGCGCGCTGCAGGTCCTGCAAAGTGTTTACGGTTATGAGTCTTTTCGCAATCAACAGGCCGATATTGTCGACCACGTGATTCAAGGTGGCGACGCCCTGGTGCTGATGCCCACCGGCGGTGGTAAGTCTCTGTGTTTCCAAGTGCCCGCGCTGGTGCGCGAAGGCACCGCCATTGTGATTTCGCCCTTAATCGCCCTGATGCAAGATCAGGTTATGGCGCTGCGCCAAAATGGTATCAAAGCGGCCTTTTTGAACTCTAGCCTCAACGGCATGGAAGTGAATGAGGTCGAAAATCAGCTGATGAACGGCGAGCTAGAGCTACTCTATATTGCCCCAGAACGACTGATGATGCCCCGCATGTTACAGCTCCTGGACAATGCACCGCTATCCTTGTTCGCTATTGACGAAGCCCACTGCGTATCCCAGTGGGGCCATGATTTCCGCCCCGAATACATCAAGCTGACCATACTCCACGAGCGTTTTCCCAATACACCACGTGTTGCGCTAACGGCCACCGCCGACGGCCCTACCCAGCGCGAAATCATCGAGCGCTTGTCACTGCACAATGCCCGCGTCTTTAACGACGGCTTCGACCGCCCCAATATTCGCTACCGCATCACTGAAAATCAGGGCACCGCGCGGGAGAATTTACTGCGTTTCATACTCAATGAACACGAAGGCGAAGCGGGAATCGTCTACTGCCTGTCGCGTAAAAAAGTCGACGAAATCGCACTTTGGCTCAGTGGTAAAGGCATGACCGCCCTGCCCTACCACGCTGGCATGAGCAATGAGCAGCGCCAACAACATCAGGAGCGCTTTCTCCGCGAAGACGGCGTGATTATCGTTGCCACCATTGCCTTCGGCATGGGCATAGACAAACCCGATGTCCGCTTTGTTGCCCATCTCAATCTGCCCAAAAGTATAGAGGCCTATTACCAGGAAACCGGCCGCGCCGGTCGTGACGGTCAGCCCGCCGATGCGTGGATGGCCTACGGCCTCCAAGACGTGATTACCCTACGCCAAATGCAGGGCAATTCCGGCGCCGAAGAAAGCCGCAAACGACTTGAGCAACACAAACTCGACGCCATGCTTGGCCTCTGTGAACTTACCACCTGCCGTCGCCAAGCGCTGCTGCGCTATTTTGACGACGACTACGACCACGCCTGTGGCAACTGCGATAACTGCCTCACGCCCCCCGAAACCTGGGACGCAACCGTTGCCGCCCAAAAAGCCCTGTCCTGTGTTTATCGCACCGGTCAGCGCTTCGGGGTCAGCTACTTAGTCGACGTGTTATTAGGTAAAGAAAACGAACGTATCAGCCAGTTTGGCCACGATAAAATTTCGACCTTCGGCATCGGCGGCGAACTCAATAACACCGAGTGGCGCACGCTGTACCGGCAAATTATTGCCCGAGGCTTATTACGAGTGGACGTTGAGGGGCACGGCAGCGTTCAGCTCACCGATACCGCAAGACCAATTCTGAAAGGCGAAAGCCAATTAACCCTGCGTAAAATGGTTAAAATCAGCAAGAGCGAACGTCGCAAAGCCAAGGCTTACACCGGCACGGGAAATGCGGTGCTATGGGAAGCCCTGCGCGAACACCGCAAGATACTAGCCAGCGAGCAAGAGATTCCAGCTTATATGATTTTTCATGACGCCACCCTTGCCGAAATGGCCGAGCGCCAACCCCAGACCCTCGACCAGTTGAGCCGCGTGTCCGGGGTTGGCGAGAGTAAGCTCGCCAAGTACGGCGCGGGCTTTCTTCAGGTCATTCTCGCCAACTTGAATGCGCCAACCGCCGAGGACATCAACGACACCGCCGCCACTAGCATCGCCATGCTCAAGCGCGGCAAAGACCCAGAGACGATTGCCGGAGAACGCAGCCTCGCCCTCACCACTATTTATGGTCACCTCTGCCAAGGTATTGCCAGCGGTGAACTCAATATCGGCGATGTGGTCACATTAAGCGATGCACAGCTCAAAGAAATCCAATTTGCCTTTGAACACAGTGAAGACGGCAAAATAAAGCCGGTCTATGAACTATTGGACGGCGAGTACGACTACAACATACTTAAATGCGTTAAGGCCACCCTACACGCGCTATGAGTAATTGCCCGCAGATTTTAATCAGAATTGGGATAGTCCACAGCGACAAATACAGGCAAAACCTTATAAAGTCTGCTTAACTTACTCTAAATTCAGCTATTACAGCGCTTAAGGATACGTAGTGAAATCGCCAGATCTGCCCCAAAATGAAAAATCACGGCTGGCCGCCCTCAGTGCCCTTAATATTCTGGATACGCCACCAGAAGACCGCTTTGATCGCCTCACTCAAATGACCAAGCAAATTCTCAATGTGCCCGTAGCTGTTATCAGCTTAGTAGATGAAAATCGCCAGTGGTTTAAATCATGTATTGGCTTAGACGCCAGCGAAACCCCTCGCGACATCTCTTTCTGTGGTCACGCAATTAATGGTGACGACCTTTTTATTATTCCCGACGCGAGTCAAGACGAGCGCTTTGCCGATAATCCTTTAGTAGAAAACGACCCCAAAATCCGCTTTTACGCAGGCTGCCCTCTCAAAGCATTGGACGGCAGCAAACTCGGCACGCTGTGTATTATCGACCAACAACCTCGACACCTGAGTGCGGAGCAACAGCACACCCTCAAGAATTTTGGCGCCATCGTCGAACGAGAGCTATATGCGATTCACTATGCGACCCGCGACATACTCACCAATATAAACAACCGCGACGGCTTTATTTTACTCGGCCAGCAGCAAATTCGCGTCGCAGAGCGCCAAAAAACGCCCATGACAGCAATATTCTTGGAGTTGCGGACGTCATTTTTTGACAATGATTTAAATATCAACATGGACAATGTCATTCGCCTATTTAGCGATAATGTTACGGCAACACTACGCGACGCTGATATATTTGCTCGTCTCAACGAGCGTCGCTTTGTGGTCTTACTGAACAACGCCAGCGCCACTCAAGCACCAGAGTTTATCGAGCGCCTGAAAAAAATATGCCAGCAAGCTTACAGCAACGGTGATAAGGCGGCGCCGTTCACGGCGGTGAATGTGGAGGTAAACACCTTCACCCACGTCGCGGTTGAAACCCTAATCGCGGAAGGTGAACAATTATTAAACGATAAGATTAAACAGCGGGGCCTAAAATAACGGCCCCAGAAGCCCTGTCTAGCACCAGGGCTATTTGATATAGCACAGACCGACGAGCGCGACCTTACAACGCGACGTTGTGAAAAACGTTTTGCACATCATCCAAGTCGTTTAGCATGTCCATAAACTTCTCAAACATCGGCATGTCTTCATCGTCGATGGTTGTGGTGTTTTGAGGCAAAAATTGGATTTCGGCCACGTCAAAGTCGCTTACACCAAATTCAATCAGTGCTTGCTGAGCTTTGAAGTAATCAGTATTAGGTGCAAATACCGAGATTTTGCCGTCTTCATTCTCAATATCGCTAACATCCACGTCCGCTTCCATTAGCGCTTCCAGCACACCCTCTTCATCGTCGCCAGAAAACACAAAGATTGCCGAGTGGTCGAACATATGACTAACACTGCCTTGCGTGCCAATTTTGCTCTTAGTCTTAGTGAAACACAGCCGTACATCGCCAAAAGTACGGTTGGCGTTATCTGTTAAACAGTCGATAATCACCATGCAATTACCTGGACCATAGCCCTCGTAGCGCGACAGTGCAAAATCTTCGCCGCCGCCACCTTTCGCTTTATCGATGGCCTTTTCAATAACATGGGTGGGTACTTGATCTTTTTTTGCGCGCTCAATCATCCCGCGCAGAGCCAGATTACCTGCGGGGTCTAGCCCCCCAGCCTTGGCACACACATAAATCTCGCGTCCGTACTTACTATAGACTTTGGCCTTGGCATCCGAGGTCTTGGCCATGGAATCTTTGCGGTTTTGGTAGGCTCTGCCCATTGCGCTGCTCCGCTTTATTAACAAAGAGGCTGATTTTACAGACCGGGGTTTAGATAGGGAATCTTTTCGTGGAATTAAAGCCCTACATATGCGCCGCATAGGCGACGGTAAATGCCCCTTCTTGGAATGCCTTTAAGCCAGTATCGGCAAAAGGTATCACTAGGGGGTTAGCCGCCAGCGTCGCCTTAATCTCGCTAGGCGTCAGTAAGCGCACCTCGATATTGGGCATAAGCTGCAAAGCTGCCTCTAATTTAAAACTTATGGCACCACCGGCAAACTTACCTTTGGGCATCCGCCCTCTAATCGCCACCGAATCCACCTTATAGTCGCCCATGAGCTGAGCAAAGGCATGTTGAAACTGCAATAGATCGTGACGCGTGTGGTCTTTCGGTAAGCTTAGCTTGCGCACCCGACACTCAGGCAAATTAAATTGCTGCTTATCATAGTTCAGTAAACAGACAACGGCGTCATTACCGGTCAATTCAACACCACAAATTTTCATTAATATTCCTTGGTTCAGCGGCTTTGAGCACGCTTTTTGAGGCAGATATGTTAGCTTGAGTCAGCACTTTGCATATAGTAAAGGCGCTTTTTAGCAGAGCAAGCGCAGTCAACGCAAATCAATGTTTGCGAGAATATCATTAAATACCGACGGGCACTGACAAATACCAATAAAGATACGCGCAGGCCGAATTGAAGAGAGGGTCTTAAGCGCTTAACCCAGAAACAATAAGCTGAATGATTGGTATCAGCATTAGAATAGCAACGGGGTGCCAGGACTGGAGTATACGACTAGGCGGCGAGATTTTTTCGCGGCCCGCATTTTCTAAATAGCGACTAAACATCATATCGAAATATACCTCCGACGAAGTAAGCACCTTACTCACCGAGAAAACTGTATAGTACGTCCACGACAATTCATGAACATATTGGCATTCTGCCCCCTTATCGTCATGCTCGGTATAGTGGATAGTAGCTTTTGCGGGCTGAGTCACAGGATTTAAAGTAAAACTAAGTTTGTTCGTTATATAACTGCTATCAAATGCCTAGTTTGCCCCCAAGGCCCGTGAACATGCATGGCAATATTCAGCCTAGAAATAACTGCCGCAAGCTATGAACAGCGAATATAATACCCCTAGCAACTTTTGTGGGTGGCGCGCTCTGCAGGTGTTCACCTCCATCTAAGACTTACTCTGATTCCGGGCACAACAACACCAAGCCATGCAAGATATTCTCGACGACATCTGCGTTACCATGAAAGATCGCAGCGAACGCGGTCAGGTGGCAAATTATATCCCCCAACTCGCCTGCGTAAATCCGGAGCAATTTGGCATTAGCGTAGCCCTAGCTAACGGACAGGTATTCAGCGCGGGTGACTCCGCCACCTTATTTTCCATCCAGAGCATTTCCAAGCTTTTCACCCTCACTATTGCCTTGGGCAAGCTCGGCGATGCTGTGTGGTCAAGAGTCGGCAGAGAGCCCTCCGGCGACCCGTTTAACTCCATAGTTCAGCTCGAACATGAAAGTGGTAAACCCCGCAATCCTTTCATCAACGCCGGCGCTATCGCGATTGTTGACGCCATTATGATGGGACATCAACCCAAAGAGACCCTCGCGGAAATACTGCAATTTGTGCGCTTTATCGCCAATGACAATAGTATTGGCATCGACGAGAAAGTAGCCCAGTCTGAACTTTTGACCGGCGACCGCAATGCGTCATTGGCACACTTTATGGCCTCGTTTGGTCGTTTTAAAAACCCTGTTGATTGTGTTTTGGGCACCTACTTCCATCATTGTTCCATCAGCATGAGTTGCCAGCAGCTGGCGCAAGCAGGCTTGTTCTTGGTGTCTGACGGTATTAATTCAAGCACTGGCGTCAGAGTTGTCTCTGCCCAACGGGCGCGGCGCATTAACTCGCTGATGATGATGTGCGGGCATTACGACGGTTCTGGGGAATTTGCCTATCGAGTTGGTCTACCCGGCAAAAGTGGCGTCGGCGGCGGTATTCTCGCCATCGCGCCAGGTAAAGCCTCTATTGCGGTGTGGTCACCAGGCCTGGACAGTATCGGCAATAGCAAACTCGGCACTGAAGCGCTCGAGATGCTCGTGCAAGCCACTGGCTGGTCGGTATTCGGCAATTAGCAGGCATAAAAAAACCGGCACTCAGGCCGGTTTTTTATGCTTTCAGACTTAAACAGGCGCTTTAGCGCGACACTTATACTCACCGTTGCGAGTATCAATCTCGATCCAGTCGTCAATTTCACAGAAATCGGCTACTTTAACCACCGTGCCATTGCTCAATTGCGCAGGCTTCATCACCTTGCCAGAAGTATCGCCACGGGCGGAACCTTCGGTATAAACTATTTGACGAACAATAGTGGTCGGCAAGTCAACTGAGATCACTTTACCTTCAAAGAATACCGCTTCACATTCGTCAGTCATGCCATCGACGATATACGGTAAAACGCTTTCAATATCCTCAGCACTCAATTCATACTGGTTGAAGTCTTCGTCCATGAACACATAGACGCCATCGGCAACATAGGAGTAGCTCACGGTAATTCTGTCTAGAATAACCGGCTCAACCTTGTCTTCTGACTTAAATACCGTCTCAGTAGAAGAACCGCTCAACAAGTTTTTGAGCTTCATTTTAACGATGGCGCTATTGCGACCAGACTTAGTGAACTCGGCTTTTTGAACTAGCCAAGGCTGGCCCTCGATCAGCATCACGCTATTGGGCTTCATTTCTTGTGCGGTTTTCATACTTGCATCCGAAAAAGGATTAATGGGATGCCATCAATTGCGGCTGCGTATCATAACCAGTTTTGCTGAAATTGCACTAGTGAATCTGCAAGATTTTCTAGCGCCATCTGGCGACCACACCAACGCTCTGTATGGCCCGTCAGCACTGGCGATGCGCCAATCAGACTAAAGCAGCTCGCGGGGCAGTTTTGACTCTGATTCCACGCCAACCAACAAGCCTTCATGGCCAAGCGCAAGTCAGGGGATAAGCCCTCGCAATAGCGCTGCAAAAAGGCATCCAACTTAATTAAATGGGCACCCTCTTCCTGCGGATAAATATGCCAAATAAAAGGCCGCCCAGCCCATTGCGCGCGAACAAAAGAGTCCTCGCCTCGCACAATATTAAAGTCGCAAGCCCATAGTAGTCGGTCGTAATCGTCCTGACTCAGGAAAGGGAGCACCTGAATACTCAAGGCGCCGCGCCGGTATAGGCGGCCACGGTGAATTCTCGCTACGCCCAAGTAATTTGCCAGATCACCAAGAATTCGACCTTCGGGAACAAGAATATGAGAAGACCTTTCGGCATTCGCCAAGCTCGCCAGCCACGTCGACAAGCCGGTATTCTCATAGGAAAACAGTGATATTAATTGACTAGCTGCCGACCACTGAACGCCAAGATCCTGTAAAAAGCTAGCCTTGTGCACCTCGCACGATTGAAAGTCCTTGCGCCGCTGGATAAGACTCGATTCCCGCAGCAGCCCTCCAGTTTTCGAGGTAAATCCTGGAAAGAAAAAATACTTCGCTAAGGTATTCGCCTGCAAAGACGGCAGGCCATGGCAGCCCTCAACCCACTCCTCCGCACTTAAATATTCTAAATTCAACCACAGCGGCGGTCGCTCACGCGCCGTCATGGCAGCAATATAATGCGTTGGCAACTCGCAGCCAAACGCCTCAATGACCACATCAGCCGCCTCAACACCTGAACAATCTTCAGACCACCAGTGAATCGCAACGCCGCAATGATGTTGAACACGAAGATTGGGGTCAGCCGCTGGGTAAATTCGGCAAAAGGCCACAACATCATCCAGCCATAGCCGCACGTCGAGGCCGTGTTCGGCAGCCAATTGACGCGCCAAACGCCAGCTCACGCCAATGTCACCGTAATTATCGATAACTCTACAGAAAAGATCCCAGCGATTGGGCATAACAACCTGCGACAGTAAAATGAAACGCTCCCGTAGGGGCCCATCCGCCTATTATGCCTAAGGCAAGGCGACAGGCAATATAATTAACGCTGTTTGGCAAACCACTGACGAAGCGCGAGATAATCCTTTAACAAAGCCTCGGCCTCATAGTATTTGCTGCCATCCCGCGTTGAAATAGGTGCCAAGGAAGCGCGCAAGCGCGCTTGCTCGTCCAACAAATATAAGCGAAAGCCGTGTGCTATTTCGGGGCCACTTAACTTGGCCGCCACGTTCACGCTCGCCAGCTCAGCTTCGTCCATGCGGTAACTCTGCAAACCCATGCTTCGCTCAAAAATCGCGGCTTGCGCTGGATCATCAGCCCTCAAACCAATAAAGCGAGCATCGAACCACGGCACATAATTAGCGAGCTTTTCAATACTATCGTGCTCTGGATCGATACTGTAAAACTGGACTTGTAGGTCTTTAAATTGCTTTTCCTTATCGAGTAATTTCTGGAAACCCGCTAGGCTCGACAACATCGTTGGGCAGATGTCTGGGCACTGAGTGTAGCCATAGCTAATTAATTGCCAGCGCCCAAAAAAATCCGCTTTATTGACGAGCTCACCGCGATGATTGCGCAATTCAAAGTTTGGCAGTACTAATGGCGCCGCTAGAACCGCACCATTGACGTCAGGGGCTTGCTGAAACTGCGTTCGCAAGATGGAATTTGCCATAAAGGCACTGCTTATAAGTACCGCCGCCAGCAAGCTGGGAATCAAATATCGCGGGAGTGGCCCGCGACTCATGTCCCCCCCGACATAAAGGTAAGACGACTTAAAAAGGTGTAATCAGCCTCTACCGCCATAAAACCAATAAACACCACTATCGCAATAACCGGCAGGCCCAGGGCCAATTTTAAGGTACTGGGTTCCCAGGCAAAGTGCATGAACACGGTGATGATTAGGCCTGCTTTAAGAAACATAAACACCAGTATTAAGGTCCAGCGCAAATACCCAACAAAATGAAAATAATCGACTGCGTACGACATTGAGCTGAGCACAAACAGCAGTATCCACACTTTAAAATATAAACCTATAGGGTGTTGCTGCCCCTCGCCATGACTTGCTGTTTCAGGCTGACCACTCATATTGAGCTCCTTACCACAAATAGAAAAAGGCAAAAATAAAGACCCAAACCAGATCGACAAAATGCCAATACAGGCCGGTTATTTCAACGATTTGAAAACCCCGCTCATCGTAGTGGCCTCGCAACACCTTAAAGGCAACTACGGTAAGATAAATCACGCCAATACTTACGTGCATACCGTGGAAACCGGTAATCATAAAGAACGCGGAGCCAAACTGAGCGGCCCCCATAGGGTTAGACCACGGCCTAACGCCTTCATCTAATATCAGTTTGCTCCACTCAAACGCCTGCATCCCGACAAAGCTGGCGCCGAGAATTGCGGTGGCAATCATCAATTTAAACGTGGCGGCTTTATTGCGCTGGTAGGCGCAGTTAACCGCCATTGCCATGGTGCCGCTACTGGTAATCAGAATAAACGTCATAATCGCAATGAGCAGTAAAGGGATGTCCGCGCCACCAACGTGTAAGGCGAACACCTCACTCGTCAGGGGCCAACTGTCCGTTGCTGACATTCGTACGTTCATATAGCCAATAAGGAAAATGCTAAAAATAAAGGTATCACTGAGTAGGAATATCCACATCATCAGCTTGCCCCAGGAAAGCTTAAACACCTCCCTGTCGGCGCCCCAGTCATTGACTAGATTCTGCCAATAACTACTCTTTGCATTCACTGCGGGAATACTCGCCATGATCTCATCCCAGGCCGCAGGCTGCGGCAATAAGTGCATAGGTTTCAGGAGTGCGGGTCAGCATGAAAAACAATACAAACCATAAGCCCAACAAGTAATGCCAATACACCGCGCAGGCTTCTATCGCCGCGTGGCGATTCTGTAAATCGCCCTCCTCTCGCAAGCTATTCACTACCCGTCCCAGTGCCACCAAACCGCCAACAAGGTGTAAAACGTGTAAGCCAGTTAAGATATAAAAATAACTATTCGCCGGATTGCCTGCAACGCTGTAGCCCATGCCGGCCAAAAACTGCCATACCGATATTTGTAAAATAATAAAAAGTATTGCCAGTACCGCACCTGTCGCTAGCAACACCAGTAGGCGAAAATGGTGATTGCGGCGCAGTGCATAAACGGCTCCTTGCATTGCAACACTGGCCAACACTAATACACCGGAGTTAATCCACAACCGCATAGAATTGGTAAAAGGTTGCCAGGGCTCGCCAGCTAGCGCTAAAAAGTCGTCGTATTGAGATCGACTGATAAAGGTAACGAAAAACAGTAGGAAAAATACGCTAATAATCCCTAGCATAAACCGCAGTGATATTTTAACCGCGGGGGTATAAGCGGTACGACCCCATTCAGCGCTCGTACCCCGCGCCTCGGGGATCCATGGTTTTTCTGACAGAATTCCAAACCAGCCCATTACTCACCCTCCCCAACCCGGCGACCACCGGCTTCGTACTCCACATTTTCTTCGGCGACATGCTGGGGGATGAAATCTTGCTTGGCGCCCGGCACGCTGTAATCGTAGGCCCAGCGATGCACAGTTGGTAATGCGTCGCCCCAGTTGCCGTGCGCTGGCGGCACATCGGGAGTATGCCACTCTAGGGACGCGACCCCCCAAGGGTTGCGCACCGAGCGTGGACCTGAGCGCAGAGTCCAGATTACATTCACGACAAACACCAGCTGGAATAGGGCAACAATAATCGCGGCAATGGTAATGTCTTCATTTAAGACGTGGGCCGACTCCGGAATAAACGAGGTATCACCCAGTGCGTAGTAGCGCCGCGGTACACCGAGAAAGCCCAAGTAATGCATCGGTAAATAAATCGCATAAGTACCCAGAAAAGTACCCCAAAAATGCACTTTGCCAAGACCGGTGTGCAATTGCTTGCCGCTAACCAGTGGAAACCAATGATAGAGCGCCGCAAACAGGACCATTATCGGCGACACCCCCATCACCATATGGAAATGGGCAACCACAAAGAAGGTGTCAGATAAGGGCAAATCCACCACCACGTTACCCAAAAACAAACCGCTTAAGCCGCCATGAGTAAATGTGAAAATAAAACCGATGGCAAACAGCATCGGTACGGTGAGATGGATATTACCCCTCCACAAGGTAAGCAACCAGTTATACACTTTGATCGCCGTAGGCACGGCAATAATTAAAGTGGTGGTAGCAAAGAAAAAGCCGAAATACGGATTCATGCCACTAACATACATATGGTGGGCCCATACAATAAAACTAAGCCCGCCGATAATAACAATTGCCCACACCATCATGCGGTAGCCAAAGATATTCTTGCGAGCATGAACACTCAAAACGTCGCTGACCATACCAAAGGCTGGCAGCGCCACGATGTACACTTCAGGGTGACCAAAGAACCAAAACAAATGCTGAAACAGAATGGGACTGCCGCCCTCGTGATTTAAGGGCTCACCCAAGGACACTATCGCTGGCATAAAAAAGCTAGTGCCTAATAGAGCGTCAAACAACATCATAATGGCGCTAACCAATAGCGCCGGAAACGCCAGCAAACCGAGGATGGTCGCGGTGAGGATACCCCAAATAGTCAAAGGCATACGCATTAAGGTCATGCCCCGTGTACGGGCTTGAAAAATTGTGGTGACGTAATTCAGACCACCCATGGTAAAGGCAATAATAAAGATCGTCAGCGACAATAGCATTAGCACAATACCGCTGCCCGCTCCCGGAGTACCAGCTAATATCGACTGCGGCGGATACAAAGTCCAACCTGCGCCGGTCGGGCCCCCAGTCACAAAAAAGCTACTCAGCAAGACAATAACCGACGCGAGATAAAACCAGTAACTGAGCATATTCAAATACGGAAACACCATGTCTCTGGTACCGACCATCAGCGGAATTAAGTAATTGCCAAAGCCGCCTAACAACAGCGCAGTAAGCAGATAAATCACCATTATCATGCCGTGCATGGTCACAAACTGCAGATAGGCATCCGGACTAATAAAATTAAATTCACCGGGAAAACCCAATTGCAGGCGCATGAGCACCGACAATAACAAGGCTATTAAACCTACAAATATCGCCGTTACCGAATATTGAATGGCGATGACTTTGTGGTCTTGGCTCCAAATATATTTACCAATAAAGGTTTTAGGATGGTGTAAATGAGCGGTTTGATCAGCAATGGCAATATGTGTCATGGTTGTTGCACCCCCTCTGCAATTGTTGCCCGTGCAAGCTGTTCTTGATGGCTACCCGAGACCGGCAAGGTCGCGATATACGCCAGTAAATCTTGCAGACGTTCAGGGCTTTGAATCGTGCTGGTCATTAAGCGCATTTGGGAACCGTACTGATCTTTGGGGTGCTTGCCCCGCCAGCCGGTGCTGAAATATTTTAGCTGCGTGTATAAATACCAATCGGCCTGCCCTGCCAGTTGCGGCGCCTGCAATGCCGCAGTGCCCTGGCCATTAGCGCCATGACAAACGACACAAGGCTGGTAAACCTGAGCGCCGCGTGCAGGGTCACCACCCAGCGTAGCGGGCGCAGCCACCACGGACAGGCTTTCAATATAGGCGAGCAGATTGTATAGATCTTCAGCCTTAGTCACCGACTTCGCCATAGCAGCCATTTGCTGGCCGCTGCTGTCTGCAGGGTGAGCCCCGCGAATGCCTTCGCGGTAATAGCGCAGCTGGCGGTCCATATACCACGCCGCCAAGCCACTTAAATTAGGTGCCTGCATTGCGGCCAAACCACCGCCGTTCACGCCGTGACAGGCGGCACACGTAGAATACAGCTGTTTGCCCGCCACTAGGTCTGGCGCTGGGCTACGCTGAGTTTGGGCAAAGGTCGGCTGGCGGTTCAACCACGCTAAATAGGCGTCTTCTTCCTCAATAATCACTTGGGCGCGCATGGTAAAGTGCGCGACGCCGCAGAGCTCTTCACAAAGAATATCAAAGGTGCCAACCCGGCTAGGTTCAAACCATTGATAGGTCACGGTGCCTGGCACCAAATCCATTTTTACTCGAAATTGCGGCACCGCAAAATTGTGTAACACATCATTTGAGCGCAAAAGCATCTTCACCGGTTTGCCCACTGGCAGATGCAATTGATGGCTGTTTACGATGAGATCGTCTTGACCTTTGGGATCTTCAGGATCAATACCATAGGGGTTTGTCGCAGTAACAAAGCGTGCATCGGCGCCGCCAAGCTCACCGTCCGCGCCGGGGAACCGAAAGGTCCACTGCCACTGTTGACCAATCGCCTCAACATTCGTCGCCTCGCTCGGCACATTCACGACCTTAGCCCAAGCAATTAAACCGGGGGTGAGCATGGCGATAACGCCGATGGCGGTGAGACCGGTAAGCCATAATTCAAGTTTTTTACTTTCCGGTTCATAATGCGCCTGATGCTTACCGGTATGTTTATAGCGCCACACTACCCACGCTAAAAAGCAGTTAACGGCAATGAAAACCAAGCCGGTAATCCAGAAGGAGATTTCGATAGTGGTGTCGATAGCACCCCAGTTAGACGCGATGGGCGTCAGCCACCAAGGGCTGTAGAGATGGAACAGAACCGTGATAATCACCAGTCCTAAAATAATTAGTGCTATTACCATGACGCATCCCTTATCGAGTTCATCAGGTATCAGTAAAACCTGGCATTGCGCCAGACTGCGTTTACCGCATCCCATTTCACCAAAGCAACAGTCTTTACGATGACTGCTTATTTTTTTTTGCGAATCCGCTGCTTCGATAAAACGACAGGTTTACATACCGTAAACTACCGAGATTAGCGCCATAGACTAGCCCCCAGCCCTGCCCTACAACTAATTGTTCAACAACGATTTATCGCTCTGTAAGCATAGCGGCATATAGTGCAATTACCACTTAAATGCCGTCACATTATTTTTAGCTATTTATTGGTTTTTTCAACAACCATCGCACTGCTTCTTCGCTAGCGAAGTTCACAACTAAACTAAAGCAATTTTCGGCATTTTAAAATTATCAATACACAAATAATTTCATTACATCGAGTTAGCAATCAATAATGACGCGTCACAAGCAAGACAATATATTATTAATTTATTATTTAAAAACAATCAGTTATCGAAATTTTTGCGACTTTAAAACCACCCCACTATACCGAATAAAAATGAGATTAAATTACTAAAAAAATTATTCTAAGCTTAAAACGGTATAAGCATCACTAGCCCCTTAATTATTCCCCAAGACAAAAGAGCATTAAGCCTCCGCCAAAATTACGCCTCCCGCTCCCACAAGCAGGCACTAGCAGCCCATTTTTCGTACCCTGCGCCCTATTCCAGATTTAAATAACGCCACTCGTGATTCCATTACGCCAATAATTCTGCATAAAATAGACCTAAACAAAGCAATTGGAATCAAAAGGAATCCCAATGAGTGCCAATTTAAGCCGCCAAGACGTTAATATTCTTAGTATTTTGCAATCTGATGCCAGCAAAACCTCAAGTGAGGTTGCGGATATTGTTGGCATGTCGCAGTCGCCCTGCTGGCGACGTATTAATCGAATTGAACAAGACGGTCTCATTCTCAAGAAAGTCGCAGTTCTCAATCGGCAAACACTCGGTATGGATTTGGTGGTGTTTGCCACTGTCAATCTAACAACCTCTGGCCGCCAAAACCTGGTGGAATTTGAATCGTCAGTTCGCAATTTTGACGAGGTCGTCGAGTGCTACACCATGACGGGGATCTGGGACTATATGTTAAAAATAATTGTGAAGGACATACGCAATTACGAAAGTTTTGTTCGTGACCGCCTATTGGCCCTGCCAATGATTCGCGAACTGCACTCTCATATCGCCGTAACCGAAATTAAAAACACCACCGAGTTACCGCTAAAAACTCAACTTTAGTCGGGAATAGTTTTGTACGAACAAGGCAAGATTGCCGGCGCTATGCTAGCTTGTAAGGAGACATTTCTAGAATAAGCGAGTAAGGCTATTGACCTGGAAGCAATTTAAAACACTGGTATTCAGCGGCATATTATCCATATATTGCAGCCAAACGTGGTCTGCAGAAGCACGCAATAGCCAATCAGGCTTTTTAGATTTTAATGTTTATCCGTATCTTTCTGATGTCGACAACGACAGTGTTTTCACCTTAAATATTGCCGCGACACTCCCCAAGCGTTTTTCCTATTTCAGCTTGCTTAATATAGGCAATCAGCCTGCCGACAAGGAGCTAGGGGACACCAGCAACTACTACACCGAACAAAATATTCGCTGGCAAATTCACGACTCATCGCCACTGGATTTAACTGTGCAGTACAATATGCGCAGCGGCGAAGACAATGATCGACTGCGATTTGGCATACGCTGGCGCATAAATGACAGCCCCGCGCTGCAATCCTTTTTCGCCAAAATCAACCTTAGCTACGCTGTTAATCTACACGCTATACAAATCGACGACAGCGATGCAAGGGTTTGGCAACTGGAGCATTCATTTGCGCTGCGCTTCCCCTGCCTCAGCGACCGGCTTTATTTAGCAGGATTTATCGACCACACTTTCAATGAAGACCTAGCGAGGCAGATACCGTCAAACCCGGTCGTTGCCGAAGCACAGCTTGGCTATCGCCTGATAGAAAATTTATATATCGTCAGCGAATATCGGCTCAATGAGTATCGGCGCAGCGATGTAAACAACCTCGCGATTGGCGTGGAATACAAAATAAAGTGGTGATTTCGCAGGCAGGAGCTTAACGCAAAAAGGCTTGGCCACCGTCAATAGGCAAGGTATGGCCGGTGATGTAACTCGCATCGGGACCACACAAAAACACCACCACGCGGCCAACGTCTTCCTCGCAATCGCCCACGCGACCAAGGGGAACCGTACTAAGAAAGTCTTCGACGTCATCACCACCGCCTTCAACCCAGCGACTCATTGCGGGTGACATCGCCAGCGGCATAATGCAGTTAACCCTGACATTGTCTTCGCCCCATTCACAGGCCGCAGCTCGACTCAATGCTCGAATGGCCTCTTTTGCTGCCGCGTAGGCGCCAAACCCGGCGGAGTCGGAACGCATTGCCGCGGAGCTGGCGAGATTAACAATACTGCCATCACCGCGTAAAAAGGGATAACAGGCTTTCATAAAGCGAAAGGTGGCAAGCGGGCCAGAGTCCATGCCCTCTTGGTATTCGTCATCATTTATCTCGAGGAGACGACCAAGGGGAACAATTTGAGCATTGTTGACCAGAATATCGATACTGCCAAATTCATCGACAACTTCCATTATGGCGGCGTCGATATCCTCGGCCTCGGTAACGTCACAAACAAAGGCTTGGGCCTCACCACCACGGTGGTGAATTTCAGCACAGGTGGCTTCCAACTTGGCTAATGTGCGCCCCAGCACCGCAACCACGGCGCCCTCGGCGGCGAGCGCAAGTGCAATACCAGCGCCGACTCCCTGACCACCGCCGGTGACTACCGCAACTTTATTCTCCAAAATAGCCATATCGCCCATCCTCACTTGCCATGAATAAGCAAACCATCACTTTCGTTAACTAGTCGGCCAGCTGTGCCACACTTTTAAGAATTAGGCGCACTAATAACGTTTGGCGACTGACACCGGTTTTTGAAAAAATCGATCGCAAGTGTGTGCGAGCCGTATTGCGACTCATACCCAGCGCCGCTGAGGCCTCATCAAGGGAAAGGCCGTCAGCTAATAACAGCGATAACTGCGCTTCGGTAGGGGTAAATCCGAAGAGCTGAATGATTACCGCCACCGGCGCTTCGGCACCGTATTCCGGGTCGCTAATAAATATCGCCACGGTGGGTACTGACTTCCCCTCCGACCACTCGGTCATCGGTACCGGCCGCGCGATCACTCCAAGGTCAGAAAAATCCCCGTCTCGACAAACTCGCATCGCTTCCACCACCGTGGGCTCATCCCCGACCTTATGACTGAGGATACGGTCTATTAGGCGCTGGAGCTTCTTGGTTGTCGCTTGGTCTCCTAAGATTAAACGCCCATCTTCAACCCGTACATCGGGTTCGCGAATAATCAAATGTTCGGCCATGCGATTGCAACTAAGCACCCGACCATTCTCATCTAGAATAATAGTCGCCAGCGACAAACTTTCCACTGCGCCAGCATAAAGTGCCCGTTCTGACTCAATTTTATTTAAGCGTACATGCAGACGCAGTGCCCGCTCTAAATGAGGTAAGAGGGTATAAATTAAATCGCGATCGGCCTTATTAAAACTTGGCGACTGCTCACCCCGCGCGACCCGTAAGCCCGCGTCCATTTCGCCAGGCACATGGATATCAACACCGAGGGAGTCGTAAAGCCCTGCCGGCTTCATACACAGATTATAAAGTTCGCTCTCTAGCCAGTTCTCACCGGGCACGAGTTCCATTAAACTTTTCACTTCGCCGGGCCGCAATGACTGAAACGGATCCATAGCAAAAAGACGCTCTTGATAGCGAGCAATGCCTTCCAAATTGCCTCCCACCACCCTCAGTACCCCCAAACCCTTCTCCGAGGGTGGATTCAGCACCAAAGTCACCGATACGGCGCCCATCAGCTTACACAACACTGACAGAAAATCCTGCCACGGCTCCTCCTCGAGCGGCCCCTGATAGATTGTGGCAATAATTTCATCAAATGCGGGATCAATAAGCATAACGGAATGAACGACCCTTCTTATATGTTTGGGCCGCTAGTATAACCGAGAACAATGAACAGGAAAGTGCTAGCGCGCCGACTCCTCGACACTTCGCTGTTTGTCGAGGAGCATAAGCTGTGCGGCGAGCGTTTAGAGACTTAAATTAAACCGCGCGCCTTCGCCATATCCAGCGCTAAATCCTCAATCATATCCTCCTGCCCGCCGACCGTGCGGCGCTTGCCAAGCTCAACCAGAATGTCACGGGATGACACCCCGTATTTTTCAGCCGCGCGCTTGGCAAACAGCAAGAACGACGAGTAAACACCAGCATAACCTAAGGTCAGCGAATCTCGGTCAATTCTTATTGGACTATCCATGATGGGGGTAACCAAATCCTCGGCAACATCCATGATTTTATAGAGATCAATACCGTGATTTACCCCCATACGGTCCATAACGGCCACCAAGACCTCCAGCGGTGTATTCCCTGCACCGGCCCCCAAGCCTGCCACCGAGCCGTCGATGCGGTTCGCACCGGCTTCGACCGCTACCAGCGAGTTCATCACCCCTAAACTGAGATTGTGATGAGCGTGAAACCCAAGCTCAGTCTCGGGCTTAAGCTCCCGACGCAAGAGCGCAATGCGCTCCTTAACCTGGTCTGGCAATAAATAACCTGCAGAATCCGTGCAGTAAATACAATTAGCACCAAATGACTCCATGAGCTTAGCCTGCTCGACAATTTGCTCGGCCTCGATCATATGGGTCATCATTAAGAAGCCGACGGTATCGAGGCCCATCTGGGCCGCCATGCCAATATGCTGCTCTGAAACGTCGGCTTCGGTGCAGTGGGTGGCAACCCGAATGGTTGTTACGCCCAAATCTGCGGCCATCTTCAAGTGATCAACCGTGCCAATACCGGGCAGTAATAAGGCCGAAATTTTCGCGTTTTTTACAACGCCAATCACGGCTTTTAGGTATTCTTCGTCGCTGTGAGCGGGGAAGCCATAATTCACTGAAGCGCCGCCCAAGCCGTCGCCGTGGGTCACTTCAATTAGCGGCATACCCGCCTCATCTAAGCCCCGAGCAATGCTCTTCATTTCGTCCAAGGAGATTTGGTGCTGTTTGGCGTGCATGCCATCGCGCAGGCACATATCGTGTAAAACGACTTTTTTACCGCGTAAATCCATTATCGTATCCCCTTAAGCAGCCGTCGGCTTTAATGTTAAACGGCCAGCCAATATTTCTTCGGCAAACATTTCAGCGGTGCGCAAGCCCGCCGCAGTCATAATGTCGAGATTCCCCGCGTATTTAGGCAAAAAGTCGCCAAGCCCCTCTACTTCCATAAAAATAGATACCCGATTGCCATCGAACACTGGGCCATTTTTAAGGCGGTAACCGGGTACGTATTTTTGCACTTCAGCAACCATGGCGTGCACTGAGGCCGTTATTGCGGCCTGATCGGGCGTATCAACCGTTAGGCAATGAATAGTGTCACGCATCATCAATGGCGGCTCAGCAGGGTTGATGACAATAATCGCCTTACCTTTGGTCGCGCCGCCCACTTGCTCAACCGCGCCAGCCGTTGTGCGGGTAAATTCATCAATATTTTTGCGAGTGCCTGGCCCAACAGAACGCGAACTCACCGTGGCAACAATCTCGCCATAGCTCACTTTTTGTACCCGTGACACCGCCGCTACCATTGGTATGGTTGCCTGGCCGCCGCACGTCACCATATTGACGTTCATGCAGCCCTCGGAAAGCGCGTCATTCAAATTAACCGGCGGCACGCAGTAGGGACCAATGGCCGCGGGCGTCAAATCGATCATGAGAGCGCCCTGTTCATTTACCTTGCGCGAATTCTCCGCGTGAACATAGGCTGACGTTGCATCAAAGCAAATCTGTACACCATCTGCGCGCATCGTTGGCACCATACCGTCAACACCCGCAGAGGTGACCTTTAAGCCCATGTCAGCGGCCCGCGTTAAACCCGGTGAATCTGGATCAACACCCACCATCCACACCGGCTCGATAAATTCAGAGCGAAGTGCTTTCATCAATAAATCAGTGCCAATATTGCCCGGACCGATTATTGCTGCCTTAATTTTTTCAGCCATTATTGTTAACTCTCATAGTAAATTCAGGTGCCGTTGATATGTAATTACACAAACTGCACAGCGGCGCGACCAATTCCGTGTAATTCCATGGTCATTTTGTCGCCAGCTTGAACGGGCTCAAGTGGCACGAGTGAACCCGACAAAATAACCTCGCCGGCTTTAAAGGGAATCCCAAAGCGGCCCAAGGTATTCGCTAGCCAGGCCACTGCCGTGAGTGGGTTGCCCTGCACTGCACTACCCAGACCTTCACTGAGCAACTCGCCATTTTTCCACACGGTAATTTTTAAATTGGGTAAATCCAAACCCTTCGGGTCTGCGCTGCTATCGCCAAGCACATAAACACCGCAAGAAGCATTGTCAGCAACCGTGTCTTGGATTTGAATTTTCCAATCACTAATACGCGAATCGACAATTTCAAAACACGGCATAATACATTCGGTAGCGGCCAAAACATCGGCCTCGGTGACGCCGGGGCCCTGTAGGTCGGCTTTGAGCTTAAAGCCAATTTCGGCTTCTGCGCGAGGCTGAATCATATTACCGGCAACCGGCACATCGGCGCCGTTGGCGTACGCCATCGCATCGGTTAAAAAGCCAAAATCAGGTTGATGAACACCGAGCATGTCCTGTACTACTTTGCTAGTCACCCCGATTTTTTTACCAACCACCACTTCGCCGTCATCTTCTAGACGACGCTTTAGCATCTGCAGGGAAATATAATAGGCATCATCAAGTGTAATACCTGGCGCTTGCTCAGTGAGCGGTGAGATAGGCTGAAAGCTGCGCATTGCGGTATACAAGGCATTACCCAGCGCTTCAATTTCTTGTTTGTGCATATTAATTATTTCTCAAAAAATCGGCGGTATTGCGATTAAACATGTCCCGGTGTTCCACCATGACCCAGTGGCCACACTCAGAAACTAGGGTTAAACGAATATGGCGACAATTTTTGGCGAGGGTTTGTATGCCGGTTTCCGGCATCATTTGTTCATTCACGCCCCAAAATGCCAAAACTGGACATTCGATTTCTTGAAGGCGAGACGCCATATTGGGCACCACCATCGAGGTGATAACTTGGCTATTTTGTTGTTGAAATATGCCCCAGCGCTCATTAATAAGCTGTTGGTCAACGACGCTATCGTCGTACACCAAGCCCCGGCGAATAAAGTCCTCTAAGCGCTCTGGCGCCATCGGGCCAGAGGTGAAGACCTCCTTCATCACCTGCATACCAGGCATATGGAAATAATCTGCCTGTTCCTCAATACCACCCGGCGCCATCAGCACCAATTTATCCACACAGGCGGGGTTGTCTAAGGTGTATTTAATGGCAATGGCACCGCCTAAGGAGTTGCCAATGAGAACACAGCGTTCAACATCAAGCTGGGCGAGTAATTGCTGAATGCATTCAACAAAAAAATCCAAGTGATATTGCACATCGTCGGGCTTATCGGAATAACCATAGCCAATAAGATCCGGCACGATGACGCGAAAGCCCTGTTCAACTAAATAGGGATAGTTGTACTTGAAGTTGCTGTGGCCACTTGCGCCACTGCCGCTGCCGTGTAGAAATACCACAATAGGCCCAGCGCCTTGATCCAAGTAGTGAATACGCTGGCCATTCGCTAGCGTGGCATACTGACCCTCTGGTAAACCCGCGATCTGTAATGCCATTTTGATGTTCTCCCCGCTTATAGGAGACCATGCCAAACCACGCTGGGCCAACACCGTCTCACCGCTATTTTAGAGGAGGGATTTTACCGAATTGCCCCGCGCTCCCTAATACCCCATATGGACGACAGTTCGCCGCACGCTATTGAATAACAACGTCGCCAAACTCGGTAACTCCGCCAAAAATGGCGCGTGGCGACGGCGGCTGCCGACCATCAATATCGACGACGCCGTAGTGCTCGCCAAGCTCTGCGGCCATACACACTTTGCCGCTGTATTGCATACGCTGAGGATCTTGAGAGAGCGCAGCGATAACCCGACCGCTGTATTCTGGCGATTCAGCTATCGCCAACATGTGGCCATATAATTCAGGCTGGGCATCAATAGCGGCCATTGTTCTCTCTGTTTTTAAAATTCCCATCCACAAGGCAACTACCGCCACATCGTAGGCTTTAAAATCCACCGCCATATCGTGGGCCATTTTGTCGACGGCGGCCTTGCCCGCGCCATACGCAGGGCCATGCATATAACTGCGGCCACCAGGTGACGAGGTATTAATGATCAGCCCCCTTGTGCTTTTCATGAGCAGTGGCGCCGCAAAGTAGCTCGCCACATAAGTCGAACGCAGGCCAACATCTAAAAGCGCCTGTAATGCTAAAGGCTTCTCCCAAAAAGGCCCAGCGATGGTTAAACCGTCGGGAACACACAGTGCATTGTTAACTAAGAGATCGAGACGACCCTGTTCGGCGGCTATTTGTGCAAAAAGTGATTCGACCTGACTGTCGTCTGCATGATCGCACACCACCGGAATTCCTCGGCCACCGCGGCGACTAACTTCCTCGGCAGTCGCAAATACCGTGCCCGGCAGTGACGCCTCGCCTTCCTTAGCACTGCGCCCAGTAACATATACCGTGGCCCCAGCATCACCCAAAGCGAGCGCGATGCCCTTCCCTGCACCACGACTGGCCCCAGTGACCAAAACTATTAAGGTATTTTGAGCCGACATGAGCTTCTCACTAATTATTGTTTTGGAAAACGCCCGACGAACGCGACGGCGTGTTTAGGCCCACACTAGCACGGGCCTAAACACATTGGAGTGACCGAAACGGTCAAGGGGATGACGGGAGTGACAGTACCTGTCCTAACCACCGTATTGCGTATAGCTTATACGCTGCGCGGCGGCAGTTGTGACTGAGTTTGCGATTGCAAAGCTTGAGTGGGGCTGGCCTGGGCCTGGCTCTGGTTCTGTTGGCTCTGACTCTGCTGATTGGGCAGCCCAGGGCTTTGCGCCACCGGATCGTCCAAACGCCGAGTAGGAGCGCCATTGGCAGCAAACAAGGCGCGCTCGGAGGGCGACTCCGCCCGTGACACGTCCACCGCCACCGACAACACTTGCTTACCGCCGCCACCAAATACCACGCCCTTTAAGGGCGTTACATCAGAATAATCCCGCCCCCAAGCAGTAGTAATATGCTGATCCGCAGGCATAACATCGTTGGTGGGGTCAAAATCTTGCCAATCATCACCGGGAATATAAACCGCAAACCACGCATGAGATGCATCTGCGCCCGCCAGTTTGACCTGACCTGGAGGTGGCAAAGTCTCTAGGTAGCCGCTGACATAGCGCGCGGCAAACCCCATGCCCCGCAAAACACCAATGGCAAGGTGTGCAAAGTCTTGGCATACACCACGACGACTGGCCATAACATCTTTCAGTGGCGTAGCCACCGTTGAAAAGCCCGGATCGTATTTAAAGTCACTAAAAATACGCGAATTTAGTGCGCTCACTGCTTCCAGAAACGGGCGATCCGGACTAAATAAATCGACCGCGAATTCACTTAGCTCTCTTGTTACTGCAATCATTGGGGAGTCAAAACAAAATTCGGATGCTTTTACATCTTCCGTATTACTGCCATTTATAAGCGCTGCACGCACCTCCGCGCAGGTAATACCGCCACTAAGCAAGCGCGGCTCCGACGGCGCAATTTCCACTTCACTATCAACAATGACTTCGAGGGTTCGGTGGGGCTTTTCCACCGTAAAGTGGCAAACGACATTACCGAAATAATCGACCCGTTTAATTTTGCTTGCCGGCGTCGGGATAATTCGAATATCACTAAAATTCACCCGCTGCCCATTGCACTCGCGCGGAATAAGATAGGCAACGTTATAGCCTTGGTTCACTTGATCGGCATAATCATAGCGTGTTGAATGTTTGACGCGGTATTTCATGTCTCGCCCCTGCCACTCATTTCAACGGGTTGCGGCCCAGCGGCGTGATCGAAGTAACGATCTGCCAATGCCTGAGAAGCGGCCTTTAAATCACTGTCTAACTGCCTGAGTAATTCACCCAATTTCAGGTGCTCACCGCTAGCCTCGTCCCTTGCGGCCAACTCATCCAAGCGTGACATAAGCAAGGTGTTACTCGCCCGCAAAATACAGCGCATGTCTTCCGTTAATTGAATCCCCTTATTGGGGCCAAGCACTTCCTCAAGATGGCTGCGCAAACTCTCTAGCTGGAACATGACCGAACGCGGGTTTTCACGGTCAAACAACAACAATTCCATGCCCTTATCGAGACGGTAACCGCTGCGATAATAACGTTTATAGACAATGCGCGACTCTAGGCTAGCCAACACCGGCTTAAGCAGCGGCACATTTTGGCCATCACCAACATTAACCACCAACATACGGGTCAGCAGCTCAACCGTTTTCTGTGCCCGCTCAAGGCGTCGGCCCATTTCCATAAAGCGCCATGCCCGGCCTCTAACCATGCTCTCCTGACTGAGCCCGGAAAGTGCCAGCAAGCTCGTTATCAAGGGGTCGAGCAACTCATCTGGCGCCGCCTGCAAGCTGCTTTTTAAATTCTTATTTAAGAACTCCATGCCGTCGCGAATATCATTCACTAAACGTAGCATATCATTCGATAACAATTCTTTTACGCCGTCGGCGGAGTGCAAAATGGCCTCCAGGCAATGTGCAATACTGCCTGGTCGAGACCGGTTTGACACGATATCCAGCAGTTCGTGTTCCGGCGCATTAAAGTCTGCGGTTTTAGCGGTAAATCCTGGATACGTTCCCGTAACGTGGGTAACCGAGCACAACAACACCCGACGACTTTCCGGCGAAAGGGGTTCAATACTATTGAGTTCCTCGAACACCGTACGCACAAGACGTAAGCCCGATTCAGCACGCTCAGCGTAGCGGCCAAACCAAAATAAATTATCGATTACCCGGCTCGGCAAACTGAAATTACGATCAAGCGCTTGGGACTGCCGCGCTAATTTCTCCGGCTCAAAAACGCTGTCTTCAACTTCGGGTTCCGAGGCAATAATCCAAGTATCTTTACTGCCCCCACCGTACTGGCTCACTATGTGCTGGGTATCAGTATGGCTGCCAATCTGTGTCAAGCCCCCCGGCATCACAGAGTAAGAGCTGCCACTGGCAACCGTAAAACTGCGCAAAACCAAAGGACGACTGCTAAACACCTTGCCGTCAAGCGCGGGGGTCTGCGACGGGCGCACAGCGCTCTGCGCGACATAATCAACCGGATTGGCAAGCACCTTAGCCAGTAGGCTAGCGCGCTCCTCCGCATTGAGTTCCGCGACAAACACACTGTGCCTGCCAGGTGCCCGGCAGGTGTGGCGAATTAACAAGTCAGCAAAATGGGCTTTGACGTATTCCAAGTCAGCCGCATCACCACACCACCATGTCGGCACCGAGTTTAAGCGCAGATCTCGCCCCAAAAAGTGACGAGCGATGGCCGGCATATACTTAGCCAACACGGGGTTTTCAAGAATACCACTGCCCAGCGGATTGGCGATAACCACGCCGCCCGCGCGCACAACTTCGGTTAAACCGGGAATGCCCTGACCAAAACTTTGTCGAGATACAACAGGGTCAGCAACGCTATCGTCGATACGCCTTAAAACCACGTCTACCCGGCGCAAACCTTCTAGCGACTTCAACCACAAGCCCCCTTTGCGCACGGTTAAGTCGCGGCTTTGCACTAGAGGGTAGCCCAAATAATTTGCTAAATAAGCGTCTTCGAATGAGTTCTCTTTAAATGCGCCCTGGGTCAAATACACAACAAGTGGCGCATCTTTGGTTTGGCTGAGTTCCGCCAATTTGCGACGCCACTGCAAGAAAAAATTAGACAAACGATGAACATGAGCGTCACGGAACAAACTAGGCATGACCCGCCGCAATACCGTGCGGTTTTCTAGGGCATATCCGGTTCCCGACGGTGCCTGGGTGCGGTCACCAATAACCAGCCACTCACCACTTGCTGAGCGCACCAAGTCAGAGGCGTGGAAAATGAGCTGATGCTCGCCAGGCAGCCGAATACCATCACAGGCCCGCAAAAATCCGGGGTGGCTATACAATACCGCTGGCGGAATAACCTTGTTTAAGATGAGACTGCGCTCACCGTATAAATCTCGGAGAATGAGATTGAGCAACTCGGCGCGCTCACGCAGCGCGTTTTCAATACTCTCCCACTCCTGACTAGAGAGGATTAAGGGCAGTAAATCGAGATTCCAAGTGTGACTGACATTGAGCTGCCCGCCAGGGCTATAGCTAGCACCGTCGTCTCTAAGAATACGCTTGGCAGTGCGTTGCCGCTCAAGTAGGGCATCCATTCCCATGGCATTCATGACCCGCATAGGGTAGTGCCAGTGCTCACGAATTTGACCGTCTTGGTCTACGACTTCGTCGTACTGTTCGTGCTGGGGTGTGTAGACAAACCGGTCAGTTAACATGGATGCGATGCCAAAATACGAGTTCAATAAAAGGGATTTCCCGGAAACTGGGAACACCGCTACCCCGCTGTTTAAAGCTTATGTTCTACTTGGCAATGATAATCACCTACCAGAAAAGCCCGTTTTGCTACTAGGGGGAAATTCCGAGGAGGGAAAGACTACCGCAAGTACCTGAGCCGAGCAAATATTCAAGCCCCTAGACCGCCCCCTCCCAATTTAAGTGTGCTTAAACCAACTGTCTTGGATCGCAGAGTGAATAATTATAGAGCTTTGTTCCAGCGCGGTAAGATAAGCGGGAAAGCCCTCAGACACATCATTATAGTCGCTCCCCTTGGCGACCGTATTCACCAATTTAGTCAATGCGTTAATAACCGTCTCGTTACCTGGCAATAACTCTGCGGATTCCCGCATTCTCAACAAGCCACAGGCAACCGAACGAGGAAATAGCGTGTCTTCCAGTAAAAAGCGCGCTGCGTCATCACCATTAACCGCTACTTTCATGGTGCGCCGGTAAGGCATGGTGGCATTCAGGGTCCCCAATACGCTACCCCACACCACGTCCAGCACATGGTTGGTGTCATTCTCTATAAAATCGCTAGACATACTCGCGCCCGCTTCCAAGATACGAATAGTCATATCGGCACGCTCAAGGCTGCGTCCTAAGTTCAAAAAATGCCAAGCGGCATCTCGGCGCATCGTGTCTGCAATCAAACCGTTAATTTGCTGACAGGTTTTAACAATTTGCTCAAGAAATTCATGACGATAGCGACGATTTAAGCCCTGAGCCATGTTTTCATTAACAAAAATCTGAAACTCGTTCACCAGCTCCCAGCTTTCTGGAGGCAACATATCTCGGGTGGTACGAATATTTTCCCGCACCATACGCAGCGACGAGGCCAATGAACTGGGGTTACTAAGGTCCTCTAATAAAAATTTCACTACCCGCTTTTCGTCTTGTACGGAAAAACGGCGGTTATATTCAGCGTGGCTGCCGCTTGCAATAACCAAGTTATGCCAGCTAATCCCGGTATTCTGAGGTAAATCAAAGAGTAAGCCGGTATAAACCTGAATAAGCCGCGCCATACTCTCTACACGCTCTAGGTAGCGACCAAACCAATACACTCGTTCTGCAACGCGCGACAACATCATGACTTCACCTCCCGTTCAGCCACAATCCAAGTATCTTTACTGCCACCACCTTGCGAGGAGTTGACCACCAATGAGCCCTTTACTAAGGCAACGCGCGTCAGCCCGCCGGTCGTCACGTCTATCCCTTTGCCTTGTAAAACAAATGGTCGCAAATCGAGATGGCGTGGTTCAGCAACGCCAGGCCCAGTCAAGACTGGCGCGGTGGATAACTTTAGCGTTGGCTGGGCAATGTAATTACGTGGGTTTGCAACCACCAATTTCCGAAATTCTTCGTGATCCTTTTTGGTCGCATGGGGCCCTACCATCATGCCGTAACCACCCGATTCATTAGCGGGTTTTACAACCAGCTGTTCAATATTGGCCAAGACATATTTCAGTTGTTCGGGGTCATCGCAAAGATAGGTTTCGACATTGGGTAAAATCGCCTCTTCACCAAGATAGTATTCGATCATTTTAGGCACGTAGGCGTAGACCACTTTGTCGTCAGCCACCCCGGCTCCCGGCGCATTGACCAGCGCTACATTGCCCGCCCGCCAAGCCCGCATTAAACCCGCCACACCCAAAATAGAATCTGGATGAAATACCTCAGGGTCCAAAAACAAGTCATCAATGCGACGATAAATAACATCGACCCGCTCAAGACCAGAAATCGATTTCATATAAACGCAGTCGTCGTCATCGACAAATAAATCGCTGCCCTCAACAAGCTCAACGCCAAGTTGCTGGGCTAAATACGCGTGTTCAAAATAAGCGGAGTTGTAGATACCGGGGGTTAGAATCACAATTTCAGGTTGACGCACACGGCGCGGCGAAACCGAGGCCAACATATTAAAGAGCTTAGTCGAATAATCGTCGACCGGCAGAATAATATTGGTTTCAAAAAACTCGGGTAGCACCCGCTTGCTGACCTCGCGATTTTCCAACATATAGGCCACCCCGGAAGGCACCCGCAGATTGTCTTCTAATACATAAAACTTACCGTCTGCATCACGCACCAAATCGCAACCGCAAATATGTGCCCACACTCCTTTAGGTGGATTTATACCAACACATTCTGGCCGAAAATTCTTTGAGTCTTTAATCAGATAGGCAGGCAATACGCCGTCTTTGAAAATGCGCTGTTTGTGATACACATCGTTAATAAACATATTAAGGGCTTTAACCCGCTGCTTAAGCCCTTTCGCAGTGTGCGCCCATTCATCTGCGCTAATCACGCGGGGAATCAAATCAAAAGGCCAAGTACGGTCGATGTTCTCGCCATCTGAATACACGGTAAAACTTACGCCCATATCCCGCACGGTGCTCTCTGCGGCCACCCTGCGACTCTCAAGTTCTTCAGCACTCAAATCACCCAAAAGTTTGGCGATCTTCCGGCTCACCGGCCGCGCTTTGCCCTTATTGTTAATCATTTCGTCAAAAAAATCGGTCGACGGATAGCGACTCCAGTCTATTCCATCAGCCCCTTCGTGTTTCTTCTCACTCATACGCATCGTATCCAATACATTGTAAACACGTAGCCACTACTAAAACGCGCCATCACGGTGCAGTCTTAGCTCCTGCTCGGCCACACCAAGGAGCAAAACCAATATAAAGTCATAGACTTGCCCCATTAACTTACATAGTACTTAGCAATAGCTAAGCCAAGTCGCACAGCAATGGGGATTACTCAAGGCCTGTTCACCATCATAGCTTCTAATTAGCGATTTGCTCCTATCTAAGCTCTACTCAGACCATTTATTTGAGCAAAAAAAACCTCCTGCACGCAAAGTGAAGAAGGTTTTTATGGCGTAGCCATTGCTTAGCGAGTATTAAAGGCCTGGTTCACAGCAATAAACGTCGAATATCTGCAAGTACGGTGCCCATAAAGGTGAAAAACTGGCCAGCGTCCACCCCGTTAATTGCGCGGTGGTCATAAGACAGCGACACTGGAAGCATTTTTTTGGGTAAGAACTCGCTGCCGTTCCACACTGGTTTAACTGCCAACTTAGACACACCCATAATGGCCACCTCGGGGGCATTGATGATTGGTGTAAAACCGGTGCCACCAATGCTGCCGAGACTAGAAATAGTAAAGCAGCCACCTTGCATATCTGCGGGTTTAAGCTTGCGATCCTTGGCCTTTTGCGCCAACTCCGCAGTTTCTGCAGCCAAATCCCACAGCGACTTTTTATCTACATCCCGAATCACCGGCACCACCAAGCCCGCGGGTGTATCAACAGCAATACCAATATTGATGTATTTTTTATACACCATATTCTCGCCGTCGGCGCTGAGCGAAGCATTAAACTTAGGGTGTGCCTGCAAGGCCACTGCAGCGGCTTTGAGCAAAAACGGCAGCGGAGTCAATTTTACGCCACGCTGTTCAGCATCACGCTTTAAGCCAGTGCGAAAATCTTCTAACTCACTAATGTCCACCTCATCAAACTGAGTCACATGAGGCAAATTCACCCAGCTGCGATGCATATTGAGCGCGGTGAGCTTGTGCAATTTCGTTAATGGCTGAATATCGATTTCACCAAACTGGCTAAAGTCGACGTCGGGAATTGACGGCAGCCCTGCGCCACTAGAACCCGCGCCACTCGCCTTGCCCTGCGCCAAGTCTTTAACAAATTGTTGCACATCCTCTTTGAGAATTCGGCCTTTAGGCCCCGTTCCCGTCATTTGCTCAAGCTCTAAACCAAACTCCCGCGCCAGTTTTCGAACCGCAGGGCCGGCGTAAACATCGGCGTGACTCGTTACCGTAGGCTCAGGCTTCGCAGCCGGTGCCGCCGAAGCTGGCGAACTCGCAACCGGCGGTGTAGACGTTTCTTTTTCTGGTGCTGATGCCTCCACCTTGGCGTCGCTTACATCCCCAGTAGCGTCAATCTCTCGCTCTATTTCGGCAATCTCTGCGCCCACTTTAGCGCTGTCACCCACCTTCATGACAATTTTGGTGATCTTGCCACTATACGGTGACGGCACTTCCATCGACGCCTTATCTGACTCCAAAACAAGCAGCGAGTCACCTTCACTGATGACATCACCAACCGCAACACACACTTCGATGACATCAATGCCGTCGCTGCTGCCCACATCTGGGACTTTAATCATTTCCCGTGCCGAGCTTTTTTCCTGCTTCCCTGGCTGGGCCGACTCTGCTGCCGGAGCTGTTTTTTCAGGGGCGGCTGACGCAGCGGGAGCCGCCTCGTCCTTCGCGTCAGGCTTTGCATCCTCCGCCTCAGTCTCAGCCTCAACCTCAAGGTCAAGAATCGCGTCACCGGCTTCGACAGTCGCCCCCTCTTTGAGGCTAATGCTTAAAACCTTGCCCGCCATGGGTGACGGAATCTCCATTGACGCTTTATCTGATTCCAAAACCACGAGCGAGTCTTCTTTGGCGACCACATCGCCCACTGCCACACACACCTCAATAACATCAACACTGCCGCCACCGAGGTCAGGAATTTTTACCGTTTCTTTAGCCACAAAAAAATCCTTCTCTATAAATTAGCGATAAAGCGGGTTGGCTTTTTCAGTATCAATACCAAAGGCCTTAATAGCCTTGCTGACCACACTTAATGCGATCAAGCCATCATCGGCCAGCGCTTTGAGCGCAGCCACCACAATATAATTACGATCAACCTCAAAATGTGCGCGCAGTTTGGCGCGGGTATCTGAGCGGCCGTAACCGTCAGTACCCAAAACCACGTAGCGCGATTCAATATAGGGTCGCAATTGCTCGCCATACGATTTGATATAGTCAGTAGCGCATATTACCGGCCCCTGGCGACCGCGAAGCTGCTGCGTTACGTATGGCAGCTTGGCGTCACTCTCGGGATGCAACATATTCCAGCGTTCGCAATCCAAACCGTCACGGCGCAGCAAGTTGATACTCGTCGCGCTCCACACGTCGGCTTCTACTTTATAATCAGATTTTAATATCTCTGCCGCCGCTTCAACCTCGCGCAAGATAGTGCCGCTGCCCATGAGCTGAACTTTCAGTTTCGGCTTTTTCACCGCGCTGGGCGCCAGGCAATACAAACCTTTGATTATGCCCTCGGCACTGCCTTCCGGCATATCTGGATGAGCGTAATTCTCATTCATCACCGTTACATAATAGAAGACATTCTCTTTGTCTTGATACATACGGCGCATGCCGTCTTGAATAATTACCGCCAACTCATGAGAGTAAGTCGGATCATACGACACACAGTTAGGAATCATATTCGCCATTAAATGACTGTGACCATCTTGGTGCTGCAGCCCTTCGCCGTTCAGGGTAGTTCGCCCCGCCGTTGCGCCTAACAAAAAGCCCCGCGCCTGGGAGTCGCCGGCTGCCCATGCCAAATCCATAATTCGCTGAAAGCCGAACATAGAGTAGAAAATATAAAAGGGAATCATCGGGTAGTGATGATTACTATAAGAGGTCGCCGCCGCCAACCACGCAGAGAACGCGCCCGCCTCGGTAATTCCCTCTTCCAAAATCTGACCTTGCTTGTCTTCTTTGTAGTACATAATCTGGTCAGAATCATGAGGGGTGTAACGCTGGCCCTGAGAAGAGTAGATACCCAGCTGACGGAACATACCTTCCATGCCAAAGGTTCGCGCTTCATCCGGCACGATAGGCACGATACGAGAACCAATCTCTTTGTCTTTCACTAAGCTCGACAGCATTCGCACAAAAGCCATGGTCGAGGAAATTTCACGTTTGCCGGTGGCCTTTAGCTGAGCACTGAAGCTGTCGAGCTCAGGAATTTTCAGAGCCTCAAAATCAGCCTGACGCGCAGGCAGAAACCCACCGAGTTTTTCGCGACGCTTACGCATATAGACCATCTCTGGACTATCTTCAGCGGGGCGGTAATAGGGAACAGATTTCAGGTCCTCATCACTGATGGGCACACCGAAACGATCGCGGAACTTTTTAAGCTCTTCTACGCCCAGCTTTTTCACTGAGTGCGTTTCGTTCTGAGCCTCTCCGCCTTCGCCCAAGCCGTAACCTTTTACGGTCATTGCCAGCACGACCGTAGGCCGCCCCTTGGTTTCCATGGCCTTGGCATACGCTGCGTAGACTTTATAGGGGTCGTGGCCGCCGCGATTCAAATACATAATATCGTCGTCAGACAGGTCTTTAACCAATTCCAGTAGTTCTGGGTATTTGCCAAAGAAATGCTCACGAGTATAGGCGCCGCCATTGGCCTTATAGTTTTGCAATTCACCATCGACGACTTCATTCATACGCCGACGCAGTAAACCGGTTTTGTCTTTTTCCAGCAATTTATCCCAATGGCGACCCCAAATTACCTTAACCACATTCCAACCAGCGCCACGGAATACGCCTTCTAATTCCTGAATAATTTTACCGTTACCGCGCACAGGGCCGTCGAGACGCTGCAAATTACAGTTCACTACAAATACTAAATTATCTAAGCCTTCGCGGCCCGCCAACGCGATTGAACCTAATGATTCTGGCTCATCGCTCTCACCGTCGCCCATAAAGCACCACACTTTACGGTCACCGTGATCCACCAAACCGCGGCTGTGCTGATATTTCATTACATGCGCTTGGTAAATAGCCTGTATCGGGCCAAGCCCCATGCTCACGGTAGGGAATTGCCAGTAATCAGGCATCAGCCATGGATGTGGGTATGAGGACAAACCGCCACCGTCGACTTCACGACGGAAATTGTCGAGCTGGGTTTCGTCAATACGTCCTTCAAGATAGGAGCGCGCATACATACCAGGGGAGCTATGGCCCTGATAATAAATTAAATCCGCTTTTTCGCCGCCGCGGAAGAAATAGTTAAAACCCACATCGTAAAGTGTCGCCGACGAGGAAAAGCTGGAGATATGGCCACCTAAGCCTTCATTATTGTCGTTCGCACGCATCACCATTGCCAGCGCATTCCAACGAATCATCGAGCGAATTTTACGCTCCATAAATAGGTCGCCGGGCATGCGCCGTTCGTCGCTAGGTTCAATGGTGTTGCGAAAGGACGTGGTTATTGCGGACGGCAGTTGAGTACCGGCGCGGGCAGCGTGTTTGGCCAACCGCTTCATCAAAAACGCGGTGCGGGCCCGGCCACCGTTTTTCAACACACCATCAAGGGCTTCGAGCCATTCTTGAGTTTCTTGGGGGTCTAGGTCTTCGCGCAAATCGTGGTCTTGATACATACACAGTCCTTAGCAGTACAGTGGGCTGTCCAGACCAGCAAGCGTCAAGCTTGGAAGTGTTCCGTTTACAACTGGCGCACCACAGAGCGATCAGCTCAAGGTGTTTGAATTCTGCCCGTTGGTGACGGTTATCACCTGGCCCGGCTGGGCTAAACGTCGGCCTTTTGAGCCAGCGAATACCCTCATAATTGGATTTATTTGTCCCCCGACGGTCGGTTTACGACTATCGAGGGCAAGAGATTTTTACAGTTTAGCCGCCATAAATCAACAAAATGCTGATATTTATTATATGAATAAAATGTGACGAAACCATCAAAAACAATGACATACCTAGATCATTTAAACGAATAAGCCGGTAACTTAGCTTTAAATTTCTCGGCACTTTCTACCCGTTTGCCCTCTGGCAGGCGATTCGGCCACTTACCCGCCGCGTACAATAATAAGCCTCGCTGCGACGTTGCGCTCAAGTCGCGCCTAGCCGCGGCCAACCAATCGTCGTAACTCAGCGCATTTAAGGCCTGAACTAACTGCTCACGACTATCAAATTCCGGGTAATTTTCAAGTAAATCCTGCCAGTGCCGACCAGCGGCCTCCCACAGATTCTCGGGCTGCTCCGCTAGGCGCTTGAGCAAGCTCGCCTTGTGCTGGCGAAAAGTTGCTTCGTCAATCCCGGCTGCCAACCAGTCTTTCACATACTGATTAATTTCTGCTTGCAGCGTAGCCGCATCAACAACAGAGGATTGCACTAAAAAGATCAAACCGCCCACTTCGCGCTGAGGATAAACACTTGCGCTAACCACGTAACCCAACTGCTTGCGGGTACGCAATTGGTGATAAAAATCAGCGCTTAAAATTTGCGCAGTTAAACCCATCACCACCCTCGCCTGCTTACCCGTTTCTGCGCTCTGCAAATAGAGCAAAGCCGCGCTGTCATCGTGCTCAGCGGCGATTTCTCGCAGCGTGCTTGTCTCGGCCAAATGACTAATATGCTGTATTGGCTTAGCCGACGAAGCGTTGACGGGCAAAGCCTTTGTAACAAGTTTAGCTATTTTTTGCGCATCTGCCTGATCGAAATTACCGTCGAGCAACATCCGCAACTGAACCGACTCCAATACGGCCTTTGCATGCGCGGCCACCCCCGCCATTGTCAGCTTTCGGGTCGCCGCCTCATGAGCCGCCAATCCGGGATTTTCATGATTCAACATCCGCGGCAGCTCTGCAATCAGCTGTTGATAGGGTGATTGCTTAACGGCATTTTCAAACTGGCGTAAGCGCTGAGCCTGTAAGCGTGCAAAGCGGTTCTCCTGCCATGCTGGTGATTTTAAGGCCGCCAATATTTGCGCCAACAACTCACCTTGTTTCTGGTTAAAGCCACCAATACTAATTTCAATGCCGCGCCAATCGACATCTAGGTCAAAATCCAGGCCCGCTAACTGCGCGGGGTAGGTCAACTCATTGAGCTGGTCCTTAACCATTCGCAGCCACATCTCAGTCTTGGCCAAGGACTCTGCATCACTACTGGCTTTATCTGTTGCTAACTGCAGATACAATTTTGCCTTTGGCAGTTCGAATATATCGTCGGTATTCAACCACAGTTCAATGGGTGCGGCGCTAGGCACAGGAACGGGTTTGCTCTCGCCTCGACCGCTTTTCAAACTAAAATCACTGGCAACAAAATTATTCTTCGCCGGCAATGTTAAAGCCTTGGACGATCCCGACGCCCAAGCGGCTAACTCGCCCTGGGTGACGGGTCGCTTGCTATAGCCCACCTGATAGCGGGGAATTTCAATGGTCGGTTTTACCCCCGGCGCCACTAGAGTAATAAAGCTATTATCCGGTCGCATCGCGGCGAGGAACTCAGCCAGCAATTCAGGCTGATAATCGTCCATTAAATACGGTGCCCGCATTACCTCGGCCGCAGGGTATTTATGCATGGCCATCGACAATTGCACCACGTCGTTTATCGGTGCTGGCTGCGCGCGAAACAAAAAGCCCTGAATTGCCAAACCTGCCTGCTCAGCAAAGCGCCAACGCTCAACGCCTTGCCCTCGCAGTTGCGCAATATTTTGGTATATGAGTGCGACTATCTCATCGGCGTGTTTTAGACCCACCTCGGTGAGCGCAACCTCAATTCCGAACATCGCGCCGCCCTGGTAATTCAAACTTTCACCAGCGCTCAAACCATCGGCCCAACCCTTGCTTTTAAGCACGGCCAGCAAGCTGCCTTCACCTTCGTGACCAAGGATATTGCCAATGTAATTTAACGGCTTGCTGCGCCAGTGGGGCTCGGCATCTGGCACAGGGAAATTTACTGACAATGAGCGACGATTCTGTACAGGTTGAATATTGATCCAACGCGGCAAGTCACCAGCCTTAAAGAGAGGCTCAATAATTGCGTCAAGCTGACGCTCGCGATTGGCAACACCACTGAACTTAGGCCGCACCATCGCTTCAAGCTCGTCCAACGATTCGCGACCAATGACCGTTAAAGCCATAATATTGGCTGAGTAATTGCGCTGATAGAACGCTAACAACTGCTCGCGCAGCGCCGCCTCATTATCGCTGTGTAAGGTCTGTAAATTACCCACTGAAAATTTTGCAAAGGGGTGCGCTGGATTAACTTGGGCCTTAAAGACCGCCAACTCTCGACGGCGATCATCTTTAATCCTTGCTCGGTATTCCGAATTCACTGCATTGACTTCCCGACCCACATACTCCGCATTAAACAGTGGCGCAACAAAAAACTGAGCAAACTGGTCTAGCGCTGGCTCAAGCGAGTCGGCACTGATATCGAAGAAATAATTAGTATCTTCAAAACTTGTAAACGCATTATGACTACCGCCATGAGCGGTAATGAACGCCTGATACGAACCAGCCTCCGGGTATTTTTCGGTTCCCAGAAATAACATATGTTCTAAAAAATGTGCCAAGCCTTGGTAATTCTCAGGATCTTGCCGACTGCCCACATTTACATCCAAAGAGGCAGCTGCCTTATCCGCTCCGGCATCAGATATCAAGAGCACTTTTAAACCGTTCTCCAGCACCGTATAGCGATATGCGCGTTGATCGCCAGGGGGTTTGGCTACCGCCGCAGACTCCCCTGCAATGCCAAATTTGGCACTGTTTAAGCCGCCACCCTCCAACCAAGCACAGGCTGAAAGTTGCAACACAAAGAGGAACACAAACGTCGATTTCAAATAGTTCACAAAGCATCCTTATTAATAAAACGAATTCGCGACACAGGTAAAATTAGTCTGCAACGGGTGCTTTCGCGGCAGAGGGCTGGCGCACAGGTCGAGGCCAAGCATAAATAATCGCCTTAACCAAGGTCGCCAAGGGAATGGCGAAAAATACGCCCCAAATACCCCACAAACCGCCAAATACTAATACCGCCACGATAATGGCGACCGGGTGCATATTAACGGCTTCAGAAAACAACAACGGTACCAAGACATTACCATCTAAACCCTGAATTACGCTGTAGACCATAAAGAGCGTGAAAAACTCGCCCCCCCAGCCCCACTGAATATAACCCACCAGCAACACCGGCAAGGTCACAACAGCCGCGCCAATATAGGGGATCACCACCGACAGCCCCACTAACAATGCCAATAGAGCGGGGTAATTAAGGCCTATTACTTCAAAGCAGATATAAGACACCACGCCAACAATAACGATTTCCACCGCCTTGCCCCGCACATAATTGGCGACCTGCACATTCATCTCCGACCAAACTGCGCTCAGTAAGGGCCGATGATTTGGCAGAAAACTCGCCAACCAGCTCAAAATCGTCGCCTTATCCTTTAAAAAGAAAAACACCAAAATTGGAATTAAGACGATATTAATCATCAAGCCCAGCAAATTGGGCAGCTGCGCAATTGAAAAGCTCAGTAAATATTGACCGACCGACCCCAGCTCTTTAGTGGCAATTGCCATCCACTCGCGAATTTGTTGCTCGGTAAACAGCTCCGAGCGCTCCGGCAGTACCAGCAAAACGTGCTGGAGTTTGCGAAGCATGGTTGGCAATTCCTGAAACAAATTAATCAGCTGCTGCCAAACCAGTGGTAACAAGACGACCAGCACGCCAAAAAAGACACTGACAAAAACCGTATAAGCCACCGCGATGGCCAACCACTGGGGCGCGCCAACGCGACTTAAGCGCGCAATAATGCCCTGCATCATAAAAGCCAGCACAATGCTCGCCACAATGGGCACCAGCACATTGCCAAGGCTTAACATCATCACGAGTACGGCGACGATTAACAGCAGCAGGACTACTGTCTCCTCTTCCGCAAACAAGCGATCAAACCACGAGCGAACAATACCCAGCATGAAGCAATCCTTTATGAATGATAACGGGGAGTGAAAGGCCTATTTCTTTCTGAACAAGTAACGATAGCTAGCATCCTGCTCTTCGCTGAGTAGCAAGGTATGGCCACTTTGCTTGGCAAACACCTCAAAATCCCGCCAAGAACCAACATCAGTGGCGAGCACCTCAAGTACCTGACCTGCAGCCATGCGGTTAAGCGCCTGTTTAGCTTTTAACAAGGGCAGCGGACAATCTAAGCCGCTGGCGTCTAAATAGATATCAATATGCGTCATAGGCTCAATGTGTAAATTCGAATTTTCGCTAGTATAGCCTGCTCGCCTAAATGGCCCAAGCAAGGGAATCGCTGCAGCACACCAGCAGCGCGTTTGGGGCAGAAATTCCCTAGCACTTTTAATGAATAATGAGGTCATAGACACTGCGCTCTTGTATTATCAAGGGCCATGTCGTGTTTCTCCGTTAGAGTGACTAAGGATTTTCTGTGTTTAAACGTGCCTTCGGTATCAGCCTTATTGCGTTCGGCAGCCTTGTATTTGCCGACAACAGTCCCCGCGACAACCTTCCTGATTTAGGCGATGTCACCGCCTCACGCTACTCAGCCCAACAAGAACACGACTTGGGCAGGATGTGGCTGAAAATGTTCCGTAATAGCGTAAAAACAGTTAACGATCCATTGATGCAAGACTATGTTGAGGGTCTGCTCTACCGTCTCGCCTCCCACAGCGAACTAAAAGACCGCCGCCTAGAGACGGTGATCGTCGACAACGCCACCATCAACGCCTTTGCCGTTCCCGGCGGAGTCATTGGCGTACACAATGGTATATTTCTTTATACCGACAACGAAGCGCAATTAGCTGGGGTACTCGCTCACGAAATTGCCCACCTCAGCCAGCGGCACTTTAGCCGCTCAATGGACAATGCCAAGCAAAGCACCATACCAACACTGGCGGGTTTATTGGCCGGAGTGGTGCTAGCCGCAACCACAGGTGCCGATGCTGGTATTGCAGCGATAACCGCCACCCAAGCCGCCGCCCTAGACAGCCAGCTGCGTTTTAGCCGCCAACACGAACAAGAAGCCGATCGCCTCGGCATGGAGACGCTGTCTAAGGCTAATATGGACCCGAATGGCATTCCCTCCATGTTCGTCAACATGAATGCCAATAGGCGCTACGCCCGCTCTAAACCACCAGAATTTCTGCTGACCCACCCACTCACCGACAGCCGGATTAGCGACAGCGCCAATCGCGCTCGCCAATACCCTAGGCAGGTCTATACCGACAATCTAAATTTCCAATTAATGCGAATGCGAGCAGCCCTACAGCACAGCAAGAACCCAGAAGACCTACTTAAAAATTGGCAAGACGACAGTGGCGTGAACGGGGAAGCGCGCCGCTACGGCGCGGTTATCGCCTTAATCGCACTCAATCGCTGGCAAGAAGCCGACGAGCAGCTCGCCGCCCTGCTCAAAGACGACGGCAGCCGCATCGCTTATCAATTGGCCAAAGCCGACATCCTCGTAGGCCAAAAGCGGTATGGCGACGCCATTCGTTTGTTGCAAAGCCAACTGGCAATCGTCCCCAACAACAATCCCTACACGGTAAAGTTGGCGGAAGTATTACAGCTCGACAACCAGTTTGATGAAGCCGACAAGGTGCTGAGCCTGCAATCCAGACAGCGACCAAACGACCCTAATCTGTGGTACCAATTGGCAGAAGTGCGCGGCTTGGCGGGCAATATTCTCGGTGTGCACATCGCCCGCGCCGAGTATTTTATTTTGCAGGCGCAATTTGAGCGGGCAAAAATGCAGCTACGCTATGCCTATGAATTAACGGTGAGCAATAAAATTCAACAAGGTCGCATCAAACAACGACTAAGAGATATTGCTGATATGGAAGAAAAACTGAAAAACCTCTGAGGGATTCACAAATCCAACGGGCTTTTACGCGCAGTTAAAGCCCATAAGCGCTATACTTCGCGGCATATCACTAAAACGGCCGCACCATGAAATTACTTATTCGCAACCTCAACCGCACCACCACCGAAGCCGAGCTACTTGACCTGTTCGAAGCCTACGGCGCGGTGCAATCGCTACAACTCGTTAGAGACGAAGACGCTAATCTTTCTAAGGGATTTGGTTTTGTTAATATGCCGAAAGCCGGTGAAGCCAAGGTGGCAATGCAAAACCTTAACGGGAAAATTATTGGCGGCTTTAAAATCCGCGTAAAAAGGGCTGAAGACCGTGTTGAAGAAACTGCGAGCGATGAGCTTGACGATGCGCAAGCGCCTGACACCGACCGCAATGACTGAAAAAGCGGCCAATACCTCGGCCACACAAAAGGCATCGCCAACCGCTAAAGACCCCATGCACGGCATGACCTTAGAAATGATCCTTATCCAACTCGAACAACAATTCGGCTGGGAAGAATTGGGCCGCCGAATCAAAATAAAGTGTTTTACCGACAACCCCAGCGTGGCCTCTAGCCTCAAATTTTTACGTCGTACCCCCTGGGCGCGGCAAAAAGTAGAAGCGCTGTATATTCGGAGTCAACGTTCGCCGCGAAAGGCCTAAGGTCAGGAGCCGTAAGCCCGTCGCTACCGACACATTACTCCCGCTAAAGCTTAGCTAACCACCACGCCCCCGGCTTAATGCCGCAAGCACCCAATATAGACTCCTGCCTGCGCAGGAGTGACGAACTATATAGAGCAGTCGCACAGCAGTGAATCTGCATTCAGCATCAAGTTATAGCTGCGCAGTCACTAGCCATGTAAGCGCAGGCCTGCACCTACATCGCCCTTAAATCGCCTGCAGGGTCACTGGTACGCCGTTCAATACCGCATTGCCCGACAATTCATCGAGATGCATTTCATCGGTCAGATCATTCACGCTAACTCCCGCGTGGGCCTCAGCTTCCAGCCACTGGGTGCCACTGCGGTGATGCCCCCAACCGTGGGGAATACTCACTACGCCAAGCATCATCTCGTCACTAATCGCCGCCGCCAATTCAATGCTGCCCACCCGCGAGCTAACCCGCAGTTGCTGCCCATCTTGAATATTAAGATGCCGCGCATCTTCAGGATTTATTAAAACAGTGCAGCGATCCTTACCTTTGACTAAGCGATGGCTATTGTGTAACCAAGAGTTATTACTGCGCACATCCCGCCGTCCAATAAGCAAAAGCTTGTCACCCCCGGTATCGCGATTAAAGAAACGGGTGTTCACTCTTGCGAGGTCTTTCAAGAAAAACGCCGGTTCGAGGTGCACCTTACGATCCGCATGGTGGCTAATCGCCCCAGAGGCCGGTTTTAGTGCCCCTAAATCCACACCGTGGGGTGATTTCTTTAACTTACTCAAGCTAAGCCCCGCAAATGGGTTTTTACCGCCACCATAGGGCCCTTTGCGCAGTAAGACATTGAGTAGGCCCGATGGGCCCATACGTCGCATGGTATTGCGGGCAAGCTTTTCCTTGATGCTATGAGCAGGCTGTAAGCGGTCCCGCAGACCGAGCAATATTTCCCAGTCGTGACGACCGTCTTTGGGCCGGGGAAACAGCGCCTCGGCGTAGCGCGCGTTATTACGCACCGCCAGCACATTAAAGGTCACATCATAGTGTTCACGCTCCAGCGGGCTTACTGGCGGTAGAATAAAATCCGCGTGGCGACTACTTTCATTGATATAAAAATCGACAGCCACCAGCAAATCTAACTTCTCAAAAGCGCGATCAAGCTGCTCGCCATTGGGGGTCGACAACACCGGATTCCCGGCGATCAACATCATGCCCTTGATCTGCCCCGCGCCCGGCGTGGTGATTTCCTCAGCAAGTGTTGCTACTGGCAACTCACCATTAAATTCAGGCAGGCCCCGCACTCTGCTGTGGTAGCGCCCCATATGCCCACGGCCACTCTGCGCTAAAATATCAACAGCGGGCTTGGTAAACATCAGTCCACCGACACTGTCGAGGCGCCCAGTCAGAATATTGAAAAGCATAATCAGATACTGGGTTAAAGTGCCAAACTCTTGAACAGACACACCTAAACGCCCATACATAACCGGTTTGGAGGCCGCGCAAAAATCATGCACCATGCTGCGAATAACCTCAGCGGACATTCCCGTCAGCGGCGCAATCTTTTCAGGGCTAAACTCCGCAAAGCTCGCCGCCAAGTCAGCGGGATCTTGGTCTAGGTACTCAGTTATACTACCCGTGTTGACCAAACCCTCTGTAAACAAGACATTGAGCATTGCGAGCAACACCAAAACATCACTGCCTGGTCGCACAAAATGATGTGCGTCGGCGAGTTCTGCCGTCGCAGTGCGACGGGGGTCAACGACCACCAATTTACCCCGTTTTCGCACATCCTTAAGGCGCTGCTTAACATCCGCAACACTCATTATGCTGCCGTTAGACGCCAAGGGGTTTGCACCGAACATCAAAAAATGGTCAGTATTATCAATATCTGGCACGGGAATCCGTAACTGATGCCCAAACAGCTTCCAGCACACAATATGGTGAGGCAGCTGGTCGACCGACGTCGCCGAGAACTTGTTTTTGGTCTTCAAGGCGCGCAATAAGCCGCCACTCATCAGAATCGAGCCGGTGTTATGAACATTGGGGTTGCCTAAGTACACACCGAAGGCGTCGTTGCCGTGCTCGGCCTGCAGGCTGGCAATTCGCGCCGCCACTTTATCCAGCGCGTCGTCCCAGCTCAGCTCCTGCCACTCGCCATCCACTTTATGCAAGGGCCGACGAATACGGTCAGGATCTTCATATAAGTCTTTGAGGGCAATCGCTTTGGGGCAAATATGGCCGCGACTAAAGCTGTCGTCTTCATCGCCTTTTATTGAGGTAATAACGCCGTCGTCAACCTTGATGGCAATACCACACATGGCTTCACATAAATTGCAGGTGCGGAAATGGGTTTTGCTGGCGGACATACTCATACCCTCTTATTGTTGAGATGGGGAAAAGCTTAGTCCAGCGATGTTAGCAGCGATTACACACAAATACCTCATTTGATCTGCATATCGCACTATTCCAAAACAGATCGCCACCAAGCAGGCAAAAAAAAGCCGAGGCGACGAGCCCCGGCTTTTTTAGCGGCCGCCTAGCTGCGGCGGCAATAGCAACTTACGCTTTTGCGTCTTCGATTTGATAGTATTCCATCAAAATCTTAGCCACTTCTGGACGCGAAAACTCCGGTGGCGGCGCAATGCCATTACCCAACATTTCCCGCACCTTGGTGCCCGACAGCAATACGAAATCTTCTTTGCCGTGATCTGGCGCGTCGCGCATCATGACCACTTTATCTAATTTCTTAGAGTAAGCAGTATGGTCGGCGCGGTAAATTTCGATATCCATGGCGCCAGCAGGTACTTTCTCATCGAAAATAGTCTGGGCATCAAAACCGCCATAGTAATCACCCACACCGGCGTGGTCGCGACCAACAATCAGGTGAGTACAGCCGCAGTTCTGTCGGAATAAGGCGTGCAAGACTGCTTCGCGCGGGCCAGCGTACAACATGTCAAAGCCGTAGCCAGTAATCATTACGGTGTTTTTGGGGAAGTAAACTTCAACCATTTTACGGATAGACGCGTCGCGGACATGCGCAGGAATATCACCCGGCTTAAGCTGGCCTAACAGCATGTGAATCAAAATTCCGTCAGTGCCCAGATCTTCCATGGCCATGCGGCACAGCTCTTCGTGAGCCCGGTGCATTGGGTTGCGCGTTTGGAAAGCAACCACCTTCTCCCAGCCACGCTCAGCAATTTCATTGCGAATCTCGACCGCGGTGCGGAAGGTATCGGGGAAATCAGCTTGGAAGTAAGAGAAGTTCAGCACCTGAATCGGGCCAGACAACATGGTGTTGCCTTGGGCCTTAAAGGTCTGCACACCGGGGTGCTTATCATCTAAGGTGCCAAAAATATTCTCGGCCATAAAGTCGATTTGCTCAGCGCTAACCACTTCAACCGCTTCAACATCCATAATCGCCAACACAGGGTTGCCGTCAACATTCGGGTCACGCAAGGCAATGCGCTGACCTGCGGTAATACCTTGGGCATCTTTAGTCAGGTTCACAATTGGTACGGGCCAGAACAGACCATCAGTGGTGCACAGGTCCTTCGCCACAGCCAAAGAATCAGCAAGATTCATATAACCTTTCAGTGGGGTGAAGTAACCCGCCCCCAGCATAACGGCATTCGCCGCAGCGGCAGAACTAACCAGCAGTGACGGCAGCGTTTCTGCTTCGGCATTCAGGGCGTGGTGTTTTTCAGTGTCGTATACAAATAGTGGGCTAAGTTCTTCGGCGCCATGGGGTTTGATCATTTTGGAACTCCGTTAGTTGGTCTAATACGGGTAGTAAGGCTATTCATTTTTACAACCAGGCTAGATGCGGGACGGGAGATGGGAGACGCTTAAAACCAAAGCGGTTTTGCGTTTTCCGTCTCCCGTCCAGCATCGCCCTTAAATTATTCCGCGCGCAGTCATCATTTCCAGCAGCACGGCCACTTCTTCTTCCAAGCTCTGCTCGTGGCTGTTTAATACCAATTCAGGCTTCAGTGGCGCTTCGTAGGGATCGTCGATACCCGTGAAGTTTTTAATTTCGCCTGCGCGGGCTTTTTTGTACAAACCTTTGGGGTCGCGCTCTTCGGCGACGGCCAGCGGTACATCAACATGAACTTCGATGAAGTCCATATCACCGGCCACGTGCAGTTCACGAACAATATCGCGGTCCGCGCGGTAAGGGCTAACAAAGCTCGACAATACAATAACGCCGGTGTCGACAAACAACTTAGAGATTTCGCCAATACGACGGATGTTTTCAGTGCGATCTTCGGCGCTAAAGCCTAAATTTTTGTTAATACCCAAGCGAATATTGTCACCGTCTAAACGGTAGCAGAGATGACCTTTTTCCATCAGCGCCTTTTCCAGAGCAACGGCAACCGTGCTTTTACCGCTGCCAGACAGGCCGGTAAACCACAAGGTGGCGCCTTTTTGTTTTAACAAGGCATTGCGGTCTTCACGGCTTACTTCGCCGTCGTGCCAATGTACATTGGTCGCTTTAACTTCAGTCATGTATTCAACTCCGCTGGGCTGCTGATCATCAATTCACTAATCGAAAACTGTCTAGTGCTATGTGCGCCTGTTCAAGCGGCACTTAACACTGAGGGTCGCCATAGTAAAAGCATTTTTATCACAAGTAAAACAGGCTATTATTATAGTCAGTATCGATTTTATCGATACTGACTTCTTTCAATCACAGTGGCCCCAAGCCCATGAAATACACCATCCGGCAATTAGAGATTTTTCTTAGCGTCGCTAAATTTCAAAGCGTCTCGAAAGCGGCCGAGCAGCTCTGCCTATCGCAATCGGCAGCCAGCGCGGGCTTACAAAGCTTAGAAAAAGCCTATGGCGTGACTCTCTTTGATCGCCAAGGCAATAAGATCAAGCTCAACCCCATTGGCCACACCTTGCGCAAAGAAGCCGAAACCCTGTTCGCCCACTGCCAGCAATTTGACGATGCCTTAACCTTACATAGCGACATTGGCCATCTCCGCGTGGGCGCCAGTTTTACCATCGGCAATCATTTGGTGGTGCGCTATTTGGCAGATTACTTAAATAAATACCCAGAAGCCGACGTGCAGCTAGAGACCGCCAACACCCCGGAGGTAGTCGCCAAGGTACTGAATTACGAGGTTGACGTGGGCATGATCGAGCGCGAAGTTCAGCACCGCGAACTCGAACTCATTCCCTGGAAGGAGGACGAGCTGGTGGTGTTTTGCAGTGCCACTCATCCGCTGGCAAAGAAAGGTGTACTCAAGGACGCCGACATTAAAGCCGCCCGCTGGATACTGCGCGAACCCGACTCTGGCGCCCGCCATACCTTTGACCGCGCCCTTGCCGGATTGCTACCCGAGATCGAAATTTACCGGGAATTCAAACACAACGAGGCCATCAAAAGCGCCGTTGAATCAGGCCTCGGTATCGGCTGCCTGTCGAAGGTGGTTTTGCAAAACGACTTCCGCAATGGCGATTTAGTGCCCTTAAAGCTCGCCAATCGCGACATGACCCGCATGTTTTATTTTGCCCTGCCCAAACAGCGGCACAACAAAAAAGCCGTGGAGTTCTGGATTTCGCTATGCAGTAAACTGGGCGAATAAATTGCCTCGCCCAGTTTATACTTACCTAAACGACAAAACGCTGTCGATACTCCGCAAACTGCGCCTTCAAGCCCGCTTCAGTTAAGCCAAACTGCGCTAAGGTATATTCGTGGGCTGGCCGACTGTCACGGCGATTGGCTTCCTGATGCTGCTCCATCGCCAGCTGCGCCGCTTCGGTAAGTTCCATACCAATAAAATTGTAGACCTTCTGAACCGAGCTTAAGGGGTCTGCAACGGTATCTTTATACCAAACATCCAAGAACGCCTCGGGTTGGCGATCACGGGTTTGCAAGGTATGTAAGGTGCCTCTGGCGTATTTCGCAGCCCACTGTTCCCCCACCACTTTGCCATCAACATCATCACTTCCCAAAACCCACAGGTTGTAATTCATACTTGCTGCCGAGGGTATAGTTTGCAGTGGGTCGCGATGGGTTTGCACAATTTTGGCGTCAGGAAACACCTTCAATAAGGTCGCAATATGGTGGATATGATGAGGGGTTTTTAGCAACCAACACGCCGCCTGTTGGCCGCTGCGCTTTTTTTGCCACTGCAAAAACTGCAACAGCCGCTTTAGGTACAGATAGGCAGGGGTATTGTCATTCTCGTCGTTCCATTTTCCGTAACTCGGCACATTGCAAAAGGCATCGGGTACCGTGCTGTAAAAGCTGTGTTCCAATAATAAAATATCTTCATCCGCCGCTATCGGGTCCATGGGGTGAATAGCCGCAATTTCTGGATTTGCCGCCAACATGGCGGCCACTTCCGCCTCTGCCGAGCTGATACGCGGGTCTTTAGTTTTAAAATCCCAATCTAATTCGGGCGCTGGATTTCGCACTTCGTACCACAACGGCGCATAAAACCGCTTGTCCGCCGCAAGTATGCGGTGGAAAAAGGTTGAACCTGTGCGCTGCAAGCCAATAATCACCACTGGCGCAAGGATCTCTTCGCTCAATATTTCCGGGTGTTTAGCAATCCAGGCCTCCACACGCAGTCGATTAATGAGAATATTCAAAATCCGCTGATATTGGCCAAAACGACCACCAGCATTGAGGTTTGCCTCGTCATTTAAAGACTTGAGCAATACCGCCAATGGCTCACGAAAAGAGTCATCACCAAAGTCATTTAGACCAGTGACCTCGGAGGCTTCACGCAATAGCGCGGCCACACTTAAATCCACCGCTGGTATTGCCACTGTTGTATTACCTTGCTCTGTACCCACGGAAAATCTCCTTTTTATTTATTATGCGACCAATCACGAAGCCTGTATTAGCGGCGGCAATTCATCATTTTTTACCACTCGGCACTGGGGCTGAGGGTGCTCTGCAGCGCCTATCCACCGAAATGCCATCGTCCCCTCGCGATGACCGGTGGTATCTAACCAGTTAACGCAGTTCGGATCTGTTGCGCCAACAACAATGCTGACACCGCCATCTGGCCGATAATGCGCGGTATGCTTATTAAGATGAATTTGCACATAGCGATATTCCAGAGACTCCATCCAATAATTATTCAACTGAAAATTCCAGTTGTCGCATTCCGGAATACGGTCTACCTCAATCAATAAGGCCTCGTCATCTGCCAAGGTAAAATAGCCGTGGTAGTAAAAAATATTGGGATCACCACCAAGTTTCTGGCAATAAGCCTGATCGGCTGGTGGCAGGGAGTTTGGGTGCGCCTTAAAGTCTTGCGCCCAGTCTGCGAACAAGTTCGCCGTGCCCTTCACAAAGGCGGTGGTCTTACGCAAACTTTCTGCGAGCTGCTTTGCTTGCAAGGGCGCAGGCTTTACGCCATCAGCGTTAAGGCGCTCTATTTTAAGATCGGCAAACACCTCGGTGTTCCGGTCTAGAAAGGTTTCGCGCACCAAAACAGCAAGCGTGTCGTCGGTAATTTTAAGCCAATTGCCCGGCTGCGGATGCCGCGACAAAATCACCTCCACACTGCCGTCGGCATTGACCTCCAAGCCACTGTGGGTATCAAGCGATGCCACCGAGCGCATATTGCCATCGGCCTCTTCGTAGCCCCCCGCAATCGCAATAAACCCCAAATACGCGACCGTGCCCCGACTGCCACTAATGCGATAGTCGTTCATGCCATTAATTTCGGCGCGCAGATAGATATTGTCTGGGTTGTCTGCACCAATTTTCGCGGTTTCATGAGAAGGTCGATAAAATGTCGGAAAATCGCGGTCACTGCACTCCATAAACATATCGAGGCCAATACGAGTCAATCGCGTTAAGTAACGCCAGCCTTCAGCGCGATTAAAGGCATCGCTTGGCGCTTCAGCCCGAAGAATTTGCTGCCCTGCCGCCTTCAACTCGTCACAAAATTGATCCCAAATTTCGCCGCTGACGACCTCATCGACTGAATTGTCTGCCATTGCCTGCCTCCTTTTATTATTGAGGCAGTGTGGCAGTTTTGCAGGGGTGCTTATATCACCCAATTAGATGACGCTGATGGCGGGGCGAGTCTGAAGTCGGAGGTCGGAGGTCTGATGTTGGATGCCTGAGCGCTGTATGCTGGACGGGAGACGCTAAGTCAAAAGCAGATTCCCACGTTCGCTGTGTTAATAAGCGCAGCGCATGCTTTTAAGCGTCTCCCGTCCAGCATTTAGCTTCCTCAGTCAGCGGTTAATTCTAACAGGGCGCTCTTTTCACGTCCGACATCAGACCTCCGACACCCGACTACCCCTTCGGCGCCCGCCCTTCCCGCACCGCCAACTGCCAGCCCAAGCCATCAAGTAGCTCGCCGTCCTCATCCATGGGCGGATAAGCCAAGCCATTGGCGCGACAGTAATCGGCCATTTTCGACTGCGCCCATTCAAACAAGGTGCGCTGATAGCTTTCATCGTCGAGGCGAGGCTTGCTATATAGACCCGCAAGCTGCCGTTGGCGCTGAACCTCGGCCAAGATAATGCCTGCGGCGACGGAGACATTAAAAGACTGCACCATGCCCATCATCGGTATGGTGATAAATGCGTCGGCAAGCGCACAACCGGCGGGGCTGACGCCGAGTTTCTCGGCTCCCATCAATATTACGGTGGGCTTGGTGTAGTCCGGTTCCCGAAAATCGACCGCGCCTTCGCCAAGATGGGCTGCCAGCACTTGATAGCCCTGCGCTTTTAAGGGCGCCAAGGCAGTCGTCACATCCTGTTTACGCTCAACCTTCACCCAGCTGTGCGAGCCCATCGCCGTGCCGCGGAAGGCCTTGTAGTCTTTGTCGGGAATAACACAGTGCATACTGCCAATACCAGCGGCATCTGCGGTGCGCACAATCGCTGAGAGATTGCGGCTTTTATGCACATTGTCAGTAACAATAGTGAGATCGGGCTGGCGGAATGCTAAAACCTGACGCAGGCGTTGGAAGCGTGCTGCGGTCATTGTTGGGGCCTCAAGAATAAATGGGGCGTAAGTTTACAGCAGCCCAGTGAGCAGTGAAACATCGGCTTGGGTGAGGTTTGACGGGCGCTGGTAAACGCGCCACCAAACAGCGCGCTGTTTTCTTGCATTAGCGTTTAGCGTCGCCCATTTCAAGCGTATCGCCTTATATTCAATCTGCCGCCCGCCACTAAGACGCCGCTATCACCGCCATTGTCAGCCGCGAAACACACACCGTTTTATCGGTTTCATCAGCAATACGAATTTCCCACACTTGCGTGCTGCGACCAATATGTACCGCTTTTGCCACACCGGTGACCAAGCCGCTGCGCACTGAGCGAATATGGTTGGCGTTGATATCAAGCCCTACGCAAACAAAGCCTTTCTCACAGGCTAAATTGGCCGCAAGACTGCCCAGCGTTTCGGCGAGTACTACTGAGGCCCCGCCATGAAGAATACCAAAGGGCTGATGAGTACGCTTATCGACCGGCATAGTGCCCGTAATAGAGTTCGTGCCAATATCGGTAATTGTGATTCCCAGCACCTCAACAATGGTATTCGCCGACATTGCGTTAGCTTCATCTATACTGGGTGTGTTTGTCCAAATCGTCATGTCATGTTCTCTTGGTCATTTTTGAAAAATTACAGCACTGCAGACGGTCATGAAAAGGCCAAAAATCTCCGCTGGCATTACAAGTTGACTCTGCTAACATAGGCATAATAATAGCTAGCTTATTCACCGGAGGATACCCTATGTCGATGATCCCAAGAACTGTTTACGAAGAAGAGCATGAATTGTTTCGCGGCTCGGTCCGCAAATTCTTAGAAACCGAAGCAGCGCCATACCACGCACAGTGGGAGAAAGATGGCCAGGTTGATCGCGAACTGTGGATCAAAGCTGGCGAACAGGGTTTCCTTTCCCCTAGCGTCGCTGAAGAATACGGCGGTGTCGGTGTTGATTTCCGTTATAACGCTATTGTCGACGAAGAATGCGGCCGCTCAGGCTTAACCGGTATTGGCTGGGGATTGCACTCAGATATCGCGGTACCTTACATCGAACGCTACGGCACTGAAGCCCAAAAGCAAAAATACCTGCCCAAGTGCGTTACCGGCGAAACCATCATGGCTATTGCCATGACAGAACCCGCTGCGGGCTCTGACTTGCAGGGCATTAAGACCACCGCGATTAAAGACGGTGACGATTACATTATTAATGGCTCCAAAACGTTCATCACCAATGGTCAGCTTGCCGATCTCGTTATTGTCGTCGCCAAAACCGACCCCAATGCTGGCGCCAAGGGCATCAGTCTGTTCTTAATGGAAGCGGGCACTCCCGGTTTTACCAAGGGTCAAAATTTAGAGAAAATTGGCCTTAAAGCACAAGACACCTCAGAGCTGTTCTTCCAAGACGTGCGGCTATCAAAAGATCAGTTGCTGGGCGAAGAAGGCAAAGGCTTCATCTATATGATGCAAGACCTTCCGCAAGAGCGCTTAAACGTGGCCATTATCGCTGTCGCAAATGCCGAGTCGATTCTGGAACAGACCATAGCTTACGTGAAAGAGCGCAACGCTTTTGGCAAAACAGTTGCTACATTCCAGAACACCCAGTTCAAATTGGCTGAACTAGAAACCCAAGTTTGCGCCGCGAGGGTGTTTTTGGATCGCTGCCTAGAGCTGCACGTTGAACACAAATTCGACTCAGTCATGGCTGCAAAAGCCAAGCTACTTACCACTGACCTCCAGTGCAAAGTAATCGATGAGTGTCTGCAGCTGCACGGCGGCTATGGCTTTATGTGGGAATACCCAGTGGCTCGCGCTTTTGCCGACTCACGCGTTCAGCGTATCTACGCAGGTACTAACGAAGTAATGAAGCTGATCATTGGCCGCGACTTGCTAAAGTAAGCCTGCCATACCGGTCAACTAACGGGGCTGCTTGCAGCCCCTTTTTTATGCCTTAAATTCAATATACAAAATTAATTGCTATGGCCCAATTGCGTCACCGGGGCATTCTGCAAAGCCAACAAACTACTTTGATCAACCATAATTAAGCCGCGCTTGGGGCGATCAAGATCAATAATAATAAACACAATCATGGCAATTAAAAACGACACCATCAGGGTCGGCGCCACCACTCGTTTACCACTTAAACCGCTTGAATACCCCAGCATGCCGCCAGAGGCAATAAACACCGTAAACAACAGTAAGAGCACAACTTCCGGCACCCGCATTTGCTGCAGGGCATTGCGTTTGCCTTGGCTGTCGATCATTTCATTCAAGGAGTTAACAAAGGCCCCAGACGTTACCGGGCGCGGGTCGGCATTGGTTGCCGCCACAGCCAGCGCCCACAATTCACTTTGCAGCGCGGCAATCGTTTGATTGTATTTTTTGCGCTCCAAGGCGTGGCTTAAATCAACCTTACCAATCGCAATCCGCATATCAACATAACGTGCCAGCAAGGCATTGGCCTCGTCCTGAAACTGCACCGGCAATAGCTGCACCCGTAAGCTCGCAGTGCCAATAGCATTGGCTTCGGCAATTAAAGCCTCACTGCGGCCGTCAAAACGCTGCATAGACATGCTGAAGGTAAAACCTAATAACAGCGCTAACAAGCCGAGAATACTGCCCTGTATCGATCCCGTCAGCGTCTTTACCTCGGAATCCGTACTGTGTTGCACAAAGCGACCGATTCTAAAACCGACTTCATTCAACAAGACAATAAGAAGAAACAAAACACCGGTAATCAACAGACTGTCGTAATTATAAAGAAAGGGCTGGGCCATGGTATTTCCTAGGTTTGAAATCACACGCGGTCAACAGAGAAAGACCGCCACAAATGCTGACAACCCTAGTATAAACAACGCACGGGGAAGCACTGGCCATTGGTGGAGAAAAGAATCAAAAAGTTCCAGTGCTAACAAGGATAATTATCAACACCCAAATTAGCAGGAGAGAAGCGGACGACGGCGTCGCCCTACAGTGAAAACACCACATTTTCCTTAGGCGTAATAATCAACCGCAAGCCTACCGTCACTGGCAGCTAAGACGTCAGCTTGATTGCCTAACTCATCATCGCGCTTATCACTACTCGCTAGGTCGGCATTCGCCGCACGTCCGTTTAAATCGCGCTGACCAGCTGACTCACCGGCAAATTGTTGGTTGCCATTGGCTGCAGCGCCGTTGCCAAGATTTGGGTTATGACTAACTTTCACCTCATCCAAGCGCAAGCCTTGCTGCTCAAGACTGCTATTAAGGCGCGGCAGCATTTTTTCAATTAAATCACTGGTATCACCATTCTGCGTTTGAAACTGCACCGAGGTACTGTCGCCCTGCATAGATAGCTGAATGTGGATACTACCCAGCTCTGCTGGATTCAATTGCATAGTTGCAGTGTGAACACCGTTATTCATCATCATACCAATCCGTGCGGCCATAGCCTGCCCCCAACCAGGGTTGTCGACCAAGCTCTGACTCATGGTCAATGCCACGGGCGCACGCGATGCGCTGCTACTCGCGCTATTTAAGCCGTCTTTAAGTTGCGACATCGCCGCCAACTCACCAAATTCAATATCCACGTTAAGGCTTTCTAGCTTTTGACCTTTGCTTTGCATTAGCCCCTCACCTACCGCAACTGCACCCTGCAGCGCCGCCTCAAAGCCAGTTGTTTGGGGTGTTAGCGCAGGCTGAGTCGCGGCCAGTAACATTGGCGCTTTACCCTGATTTTCGCTCTGCAGGAGTTTTGCTTGCTGTAAGAGAAGCTGGTCTACCGCCTGTTGACCGCGATTACCGCCGCCCAGTGCGTTGTTGTCGTCAATGCTCATCGCTGCGCCCAGCTGAGTTCGCGACCAGTCGATTTGCACCTGCTGCCAGCCCACTACGCTGTGCTCAGCATCTAAACCGTCTGCGCCCCCCGCGAGTGCGGTGCTAGCGGCACTGACAGGCGAGGTGAGCGGCAAATCTTTGCCCACTAGCGGCAAGTCTTTGCCGCTCGCAAGATTCTGCGCTAAGACATTTAAACCATCACCAGCTTCTTCATTTAACAGACCCAAAGCATCGGCATCGCTCGGTGTGTCGGTGTCGGTATGAAGATGACTGGCCTTGCCCATATTTCCGGCAAGCAATTGATTAAAGGGCAATTGCGAGGTCGAATCACTGGCATTCGCCCCTTTCACGGCGGCGCGCCCTGACTGAACTGCTTCGCTGCTACTCAGCGCGGGAAGAGAGCTAGACGGCATAAAAAAGTAACCTTTACAGATTAATCTGATTCGGCAGCCCCGAGGCTAAAACCGGCAATACTAAAATTAGAGCAAGGCTTATGCCATATCCATATTTTGTCGAGCCGACCAAACAAAGCGTTGACTGGTTAGGTCGTCTGCTTGCCGCTGTTCTTCCGTATTGACCAGCTGCTGCTCCTGCTCGCGATAGCGATCAGTGAGCTTCTCTAAACTCATTGCGCGACAGCGACTGTCTAACCAATGCTGACGTTCGGTCGCCACATTGGCTTCAGCACGCGCGACGGCTTCGCCCTGCTGGGTCACCGCCTTGGCAAGCTTACTCATAAAATGACGGGTTTCTTGTAAACGGTGTACGTCCAATTTTTGCGCGGTGTGACTCTGGCTAGCATCAGCGTATTCACGATAATACTGCTTTAACTCATCGTATTTCTTTTGCTGGTGATCAAAGTGCTTTTGGCTTTTTGCAAAACGCTTAGCCTGCTCCTGTTCTTTGCGGTCCGCCAAGCTATTCACGGTTTGCATACGCTGAGATTTCTTCATTTAGTCACCTATTTAGCTTATGCGTCGTCCAGTAATAAATTTAGCTGATCAAGCGAACTGTCGAACGGCTCTGATTGATCATAGGCTTGCTGCAGGAATTTCACCATATTCGGCCACAAGCCAACGGCGTGATCCAAACGGGCATCACTGCCCCGCTGGTAGGCGCCAATCGTTATAAGGTCGCGATTTTGCTGATAAAGCGAGTACATCTGCCGAAAATAGCGCACCTGATCTTGATGGCTCTTATCGGTAATATCATTCATGGCTCGACTTACCGAACGTTCCACATCAATGGCAGGGAAATGCCCGGCATCAGCCAAGGCCCGCGACAGCACAATATGACCGTCTAGAATCGCTCGCGCTGAATCCACTATGGGGTCATTTTGGTCATCACCCTCAGCAAGCACAGTATAAAACGCCGTTATTGAGCCACCACCAACGGCGCCATTACCCGCGCGTTCGACAAGGGCCGGTAGGCGAGCAAAAACTGACGGCGGATAGCCCTTCGTCGCAGGCGGCTCACCTGTAGCCAAGGCCACCTCACGTTGAGCTTGGGCGAATCGGGTTAACGAATCCATAAGTAATAACACTTGCTTACCCTGGTCACGGAAATGCTCTGCAATCGATGTTGCCAGCCATGCCCCCCGCATACGCATCAGCGGCGGATGATCTGCTGGTGTTGCGATCACCACCGCCCGCTTCATGTCTTCAGTGCCAAGAATGCTGTCAATAAACTCCTTTACCTCGCGGCCACGTTCGCCAATTAAGGCCACCACCACCACATCGGCCTCGGTAAAGCGGGTCATCATGCCCAGCAACACGCTTTTACCTACGCCGCTACCGGCAAATAAGCCTAAACGCTGCCCGCGTCCCACCGTGAGCAGTGAGTTTATTGAGCGCACCCCTACATCTAAAGGCTCCCGAATAGGCTGGCGCAACAGGGGGTTAATCGGCGTGCCATTGATCGAGCGAGTTTGCTTGCAATGCAAAGGTCCTTTGCCGTCCAGCGGTTTGGCTGCGCCATCCAGCACCCGACCTAATAACTCATCACCCACGGGGAAGTCTGAGCCCTTGGCAATGGGAATAACTCTGGCATTGGGCATTACGCCGCGCAGCTCACCCGTGGGCATAAGCAGAATTTTATCGGCGGCAAAGCCGACCACTTCGGTTTCTAACCAATCGCCATCTGCGGCTTCAACCAGGCAATAGCCACCTACCGGCGCTTTACAGCCCACGGCCTCCAGCATCGTGCCTACCACCCTTTTGAGCTGGCCCTCGACTATCGGTTTTCCAGCACCGCTTAGGCGCTGTCTATACAAGGCAAAGCGCTGCTGTATTTGGTCGCTGGGATCATTTATCACCGTTTAAACTCCGCGCTCAACAATGTCATTATCGTCTGCCTGCGGAGGCACCATCGTCTCACCCAGCATTTCGGCAACAAGGTGCTGAATACGCGTTTCTAGCTCTTCATCAATTCTTGAATGATCGCTGTTAATACGACAGCCACCGCGACTTACCGTGGCATCCTCAATCAAACGCCAAGCGGGATCCAACACTTCATTGCGCTCAGCGTGCAAGCCTCGCAGCACATCAGCGTCGTCAGGGTTCAGGACAATATCAAAACCGCTGTTACTTAAGGGTAATGCCGCCACGGCTTTATGAATGAGATTTTCAATGAGTTCAGGTCGCAAACTTAATTCGTGACGTAATAATTGCTTTGATATGGCCAGGGTCATTGTAAACAGCTCGCGTTCTAGCTCACTATCAACCCACTTCAAGGGCTCGCGTAACGCCGCCAAAGCCAGTTGTAACTGCTGACTTTGTTCAGCCAACAGACGCTTAGATTCCTGCTGCCCGTCTTTAAGCCCTTGCTGAAAGCCCTGGTCATGAGCTAATTTCCGCTCTTCCTCAAACGTGTCAGCCTGGCGTGTGTGTTCGGGAGCATCGGCTTCGATTCGATCAGGCCTAGCAGCCACGTTCGATACCGGCGACGCCAATACCGAGATTTCAGGTAACTGCCAGGTCCGGTGTTCGACCGCGGCCTTCGCAGACTCAAGCACTTCCGGCGCGTCATTAAGTGCTTCGGCATCAATTACCCGCGGCACAAACACCTGGAACACATCCGCCATAGCAGCCTCTTAATGATGTAATTTGCAGTTAAATAGCACAGCTGTCTCACACATAATCATCATTACCGCCGCGCCCTAAATCGATTTGCCCTGCTTCCGCCAATTTTCTGGCGACGGCGAGTATATCTTTCTGGGCAGCTTCAACATCGCTCAACTTCATTGGCCCACGCGCTTCCATGTCTTCAATTAACATCTCTCTAGCGCGTTTAGACATATTGCCCATAATCTTATCGCGCACTTTTTGGTCTGCGCCTTTTAAGGCCATGGGTAAAATATCGGAGCTGACCTCTCGAAGTAATAATTGAATGCCCTTGTCAGGAATATTAATCAAGTTGCTAAACAAGAACATCAGGTCCTGAATTTTCTCAGACAGTGCCTCATTCTTTTTCGCAACCGACTCCAAAATCCGTGTTTCCGCTTCCGGATCTAAGCCATTCATAATCCCGGCTACGGTCAGCGCTCCATCAATTTTGCGGTTTTTAAAGGTTGCCGTAACCGAGAGCTTTTTCTTTAATACCGTTTGTAACTGGCGCATGGCCGCTTGCGGAATTGTCTGCATATTAGCAATGCGCATCACAATATCATCTTGTAAATCCGGCGCCATTTGCTTCAACAACGCGCCAGCCTGCTCTTGGTCCATATGCGCCATGGTAATGGCGATCAACTGTGGATGTTCATCTTTCAACATATGTAGCAGGGCGTCGGGTTCCAACCAGCGCAGGGAATTCATCTCTTGTGATTCTTCGTCACCCAACACCCGATCAGCCAAGGTCGCGCCTTTTTGCTCACCGAGCGTCGAGGTAAATAATTTGCGCACATAGCCGTGCACACCGACCCCAAGCGACGTCTCCGACTGCATCGACATTCTAAAATCGTCAACCACCGCCTCGGCGCGCTGATTGTCCACACTGCGAATCGCAGCCATCGCGGTGCCAATGAGCTCCACTTCATGGGGGTCAACAAATTGCAGCACCTTAGATGCCTGCTCTTCACCCAGCATCAATAGAAACAAGGCCGCTTTTTCACTGCCCTTACCACCCGCACCTGCTGCCATATTAGGATTTACCATTTTCTTCCGACACCCATTTTTTCATTACTTGCGCAACGCGTTCTGGGCTTTCATTCACCACCGAGCGCACTTCGGTCATTTTTTCTTCAAAACCCATTTTTCCACCCAACTGGGCAGGCGTCATTTGCGGGCCACCCAGTGCCGCCACGGCCGGGTGCAAGACTTCACCGGTAACACCGTCGACCGCGCTACCCGGCGGCAGCGTCCCACGTGCAGCACCGCCCCCTTGCATCAGGGTTCGCATGCCAGGCCGCAGCACGGCAAATACAATGAGCAATACCGCCAGCCCTGCAAAGGTTTGGCGAATTAAATTGGCAAACCAGGGCTGCTCCCAAAATCCGGGGGCACTCATTTCGTCACCAAAGCCCACCGGCGTTTGAAAATCTGCCGACACCACCGTCACCCGGTCGCCCCGTTCAAGGTCAAAGCCAATCGCATCCCTCACCAGGAGATTTAACTTTTCTAGCTCAGCTGCGCTAATTTCAACCGAGGTCGCTTGTCCGCCTTCGCTAGGGCCCGCGCGATTCGCTACCACAACGGCTACCGAGAGCTTTTTAATCAAACCTGTTGGCGTGGTTGTATGGTTTAGTACCCGCTCAATTTCGTAATTGCGCACTATTGAGCGACTGCCAGCCCCAACGCCATCACCCTCGCCTGTCGTCTGGCCACCAATACTTGGCGGCTCATTAGTCAGTGCCCCCGGAATACCTGTAGCGCCAGCGTTACCCGCAGCACTGCGTCCCTGCTCGTTAATCTGTTCACTGCGCACAACTTGACGATCAGGGTTCCAGCTTTCGCGGCTTTCTTCGCCAGTGGAAAAATCCACATCGGCAGACACCTTCACTCTTACTTGGCCAGCGTCGGCGAGTGGTCTGAGCAAATCTTCAATACTGTCTTCGTAAGCGCTTTCAATACGCTGGCGGTAACTAAACTGACGAGAACTTAAACCCAAATCATCTTTATCGCCCTGCTCAGACAATTGATTGCCTTGCTGGTCAACCACCGTTACCTGCTCGGGCGCCAAACCGGTAATACTTGAAGCCACCAAGTTCATGATGGCATTGACGTTCTGCTTATCAATACTACTACCGGGATAAATATCCAACATAATTGAGGCGCTGGCCGGTTTGCGATCACGCACAAACACCGATTGTTTCGGAATAGCCAAATGCACCCGCGCCTTGCGCACCTGATGCATACTCTCAATGGTGCTCGCCAATTCCTGCTCTAGCGCGTAGTGATACTTCTTAGACTGCATAAACTCACTAACACCAAAACCCTGTTCTTGCTCCAGAATTGCCATTCCGGTGCCATCACGCATAACGCCTTGGCCTGCCAATTTAATTCGCGCGTCATGAATTTTTTCAGAGGGAACCATAATAGAGCCAGTTGGCTCCTGAATTTTATAAGGAATACCCGCAGCGTTGAGGGCATCAATTACGCCCGCTGCCCGCTCCGGGGCAACATTCGCATATAAGGTGCGGTAATCCGTACCCTGGGACCACATTACGGCAGCCACGCCAATAGCCACGCTGGCGGCAATGCCCACCAATATCAACAGCTGACGCATTACATCATTTTTCGCCAAATCAGCGAGTAAACCCGTCAGCGGATTGCTTTTAGCTTCAGCCATGTTGGTAGCCCACCGTCAGTATATTTCTCATTACCATTCCCACCAGCAAAGGCATTACATCGACATCCGCATGACTTCTTGGTAAGCATCAACAAACTTATTACGAACTTCAACGACGGCCTTAAAAGCCACTTCCGACTTTTGCATATTTACCATTACTTCGGTCAAGCTAACATCCTTAGCACCGGCCTCAAACGCCGCAGCCAGCGCACCGGAGGCTTGCTGAGTACTGTTAACCGCGTTAATAGACTCTTTAAGCATCGCCCCAAAATTGACGTTAGAGGGCGCATTAACGGCGAAACTATCTGCCTCCACCATGCCCGACTTCGCAACGCCGGTCTGTTCCCGCAAGGCGCGAATCTGAGTGAGTATTTGATCAACCTTCATGTCTGACATGGCCTATCTCCTTAACCCATCAGGTAACTTTGTTCACGCAAACGCGCCAATTTATAGCGCAATGTACGGGGGCTAATACCTAGAATTTCTGCGGCTTCTTTTTTAGATCGGCCCAAACGCAAGGCGTCACTAATAAGCCGACGCTCCTGGTCGCGCATAAACCCATCCAAAACTCCACCGCTGCCAACATCACCGTCATCTGCGCGACGCATCGGCGTGTCGGCACTGTAGGTTTGATCATTGATAAAGCTCATGCCAGACTCAAACTGAATATCTTGATCGGTAATTTCATTGCCCTGCCGCAGAATCAAAGCCCGCTGAATAACATTATCAAGCTCGCGAACATTACCCGGCCAGCGGTAGTGCATTAGTTTTTCAATGGCATCTTCCGTTAATACGCCGTCAACACTTTGAATACTGCAATCGCGCGCCAGAAAACTCTGCGCCAGAGGTAGTATGTCACCGCGTCGCGCAGCTAACTCGGGAATATGTAAAGGAAATACATTCAACCGGTAAAACAAATCCTCCCGGAACATCCCTGCTCTGACGACTTCCCGCAAATCTCGGTTGCTGGTGGCAATCACCCGTACATCCAGATTCAAGGTTTTGCGGCTGCCCAAACGCTCCAGTTCACGCTCTTGCAGAACGCGTAGCAACTTAGCCTGTAGGCCAAGCTCCATCTCCGAAACCTCATCCAGTAGTAAAGTGCCGCCTTGAGCCTGCTCAAATTTACCCGCATGACTATTAATCGCTCCGGTAAACGCGCCCTTCTCATAACCAAACAGCATCGCTTCAAGCATGTTTTCTGGAATCGCCGCGCAATTCAACGCCACAAAAGGGCCGCTACTGCGACGTGAGTTATTGTGAATATAGCGGGCATACACCTCTTTGCCCGCGCCACTCTGGCCGCTGATCAACACCGTTGCATCGGTCATCGCCACTCTGGACGCCATTGCTTTAAGGGATTGCGAGGCAATATCGGCAACAATTAACTCAGACATGACGCGCGCCTCCTTCGGCAAAACCTGCAAGCTTATTCTTATGAAGCGTGGCCAACACCGCACGCAGCTGCTGCCCACTACTCAACAATTCTCTATGGCAAAGTTCGCGATAGTATTCAGATGTTAGAGATTTATTGATTTCACCTTTGCGGCCGGTATCGATAATTTTAATCATGCCCCGAACTCTCTATTAATCGCTTTAGCCTAGACAAAGCAAGCAATATGCCACTACAAAAAATACTGTAAATACAACAGGTTAAATGGCAACCCGGCGAATTCGCCATTTTTTTGGCGACGCCACCCGACTGCATTGCTGAAAGCTTGACGGTAAAGGAGCGACGCTAAATCAAAGCCAAATCGTCGCAATCACGACAGCCCTTGTAATTCAGCGTTACGTAAACAAGTATTCAAACGCAAGGAATGTGCTTCAGTATTGGTGTTTAAGCTGCACTTCGTGGCGGGAATAGACCCCTGCCTTCGCAGGGGTGACGTTGTGAGACAAATACCCTGACGTCATCGTAACGAAGCTGCACTTCGTGGCGGGAATAGACCCCTGCCTTCGCAGGGGTCACGTCGTAAGGCAAATACCCTGAAGTCATCGTAACGAAGCTACACTTCGTGGCGAGGATAGACCCCTGGCTTCGCAGGGGTGACGTCGTAAGGCAAATACCCTGAAGTCATCGTAACGAAGCTACACTTCGTGGCGGGGATAGACTCCTGCCTTCGCAGGGGTGACGTTGTGAGACAAATACCCTGACGTCATCATAACGAAGTTACACTTCGTGGCAAGGATAGACCCCTGCCTTCGCAGGGGTAACGTCGTAAGGCAAATAGCCTGAAAATCAGCGTAACGAAACTACGTGGCTGCGTCATCCCTGCGCAGGCAGGGATCCAAGTGAGCGATAGCGAATGCAGTTGATATAGCGCTAAACCAACAAAAAAGTTTAACTAAGACACGCCAAGTTTTTTCATCTTCTCGGCAAGCGTCGTGCGCTGTAAGCCCAGCAATTGAGCAGCCCGAGTAATGACGCCTTCTTCCTTGCGCAGCGCTTCACTGATAAACCATTGTTCAATTTCAAGCAGATAGCCTTTCAAGTCAATGCCGCTATCTGGCAAGGGCGGACGACCTGGATTCGATGTAACATCAAGAACAACGTCATCATCATCGGCGTGATAAGCGGCCAGCGACGACAGCAAGGCATCTTGATCATCGCGACTCGTATCATCGTCATTATCGACAAGACCGATCATCTGGTATTTCTTAGGGAGATCCTGAGACCGGAGTAGCTTAGCCCCATGTGTAATAGCCAAGCGCTCCATTAAATTTTCTAACTCACGTACATTGCCGGGCCAAGCATACTGCTGTAATGCCCTCATTGCACTGCCGGCGAACTTGGGCGGCTTCATACCTTTGGCTTCTAGCTTTGTCATGAACAAGGCCATTAAGGCCGACACGTCTTGGGCGTGCTCACGGAGCGCTGGCACTTCAATAGGAAACACATCTAAACGATAAAAGAGATCTTCGCGAAAACTACCCTCGCGAACCATCGCCTCTAAATCGCGATGGGTTGCGGCCAAAATTCGTACATTACAATGCTGAGTCTGATTACTGCCCACACGCTCAAAACTGCGCTCTTGTAAAACCCTTAATAACTTGACCTGCATCGGCAAACTCATATCGCCGATCTCGTCCAGGAATAAGGTCCCGCCTTCGGCCATTTCAAAACGGCCTTTGCGAGTAGCTACCGCACCAGTAAAGGCGCCCTTTTCATGACCAAATAGCTCACTTTCTAATAAATCTGCGGGTATCGCGCCGCAATTCACTGGCACAAAAGGTTTGGCTTCACGGGATGACGCAGTATGGATCCGACGGGCAACAACTTCTTTGCCACTACCGGACTCACCGCGAATAAGCACCAATGTGTCGAAGCCTGCTACCTGACTAATAAGCGCATTAAGTGCTTGCATAGCATCCGACTCCATGGATTGAGGAACAGCGATATCACACCCACTTGAAATCACATTATTATTTATCTGAACGGAAGCGGTCATTAAGTCGAGAACCTTTTCACGAGCTCGGATTGTGTATAGCAGTACAAGATTGCAAACACAAAGCCGGCGACCAAAATAATCAAATTAATTAGTCGCTATGATGCCGAATTCAGCTCACGCTTGGGTATAGGGGAAAGCCCTAGGTGCTAAAAACTAACTTAGCAATATCAGAGTACGTCCACACAACTAACCCATATAGTCAGAATACTATTTCCAAGATATTGATAGTGCAAGAATTTTATTATGGCACTGGGGAAAAAGCGCGAAATTTGCGGAAGCAAGTCAAAGGTTACGCGGTGATCATACGCGCTATTTACGAAACGCTATGACTCAAATAAGCATCAACGTTACGTACGTTTTGCCGAGACTGATTGGCATCAGTCAACATGCTGCTGCGCTGTTGATACAAAACATTCGTCACCTGTTGATCAATGTTTAGAACTGCTTCGATGACCTCAGCCACTTGCTGGCTTTCTGAAGGGGCGCAGTCCTTAGCAAAAAACGCATCCATTAGGGCGCGGCGGCGATACTGCTCAGCAACCGCTTCGGCCCAGTCGTTATTCTCGGCAAAATGCTGAATATTTTCACTCATCAGCAAAATGTCGCGAAGTTCACGCTCACGCGCACCTAGCACCTCGGCATTTCGCAGTATTTCAATACTCATTTATCACCTGTTAAATAGCCCGGCTAGCACAATCCGAGCAACATTGATCAAAAGCAAAGAATGCTATTGGGCCAACTACTACAGCACGGAAAATAAATTATGTAAGGTAAATGCTATACCAGCTCAGCCTGATAACTTGCATTCGACTCCGTACCACTTACCTCACTCGGAATGGCATCCCAAGCTTCCTTCAACTCTTTCAACAGCGACGCAACTTCGTCGAGAGCCCCTTCATCATTGTTGATATTGGCAAGCAGTAAGCGACGATTCATATAATCATAAAGATTTTCTAAATTCTCGCTCATCTCGGTGTTTACGCTGTGATCGAGACTCATCCGCAAGCCATCAACAATTGACATAATACGGTCTATGGTAACAATTTTACGTTGTACATCTTTGCGCTGCATATGCCCCTTAGCTACGGCCAAACGATCTAAGGCACCGTCCATTAACAATTGTATTAAGCGGTGCGGGCTGGCCGCCGCCACTGAAGATTGGGCGCCAACGGATGCGTACGCCTGGGTCGCTCTACCTGCTGAATAGCTCATTTTTCTTCCTCTTGGTAAGCTCTGTATGCCTACCTTAATTGACGGCTCTTCACTGGTTTTCTTTAGTATTATTTACAGTCATTTACGGTGGAAAATACTTACTTGCGGCGCAATAAAAACACGCTTACTTCTTAAACACTGAGCCCGGTAAATTATCTAACTGCTGAGTTAAAAAGGTACCCGTTGCGTTCAATTGACCCAGCAAGGTATCTAAGGCCGAAAACTGTGCTAAGTAACGCGCTTCAATTGATGCCACCCGCCGATTTAAGCTTTCACGCTGATCGGCGATGCGTTCCACCTGCTGTTTTAAACCTGCGGTGCGATTGTCTAAAATTCCGCCGCCGGCAGTAATATTGCCTATCAATGTATCTAAACGGGTGGCGTAGCCATTTTCACCGGCAAACACGCCCGCCACATTGGCGAAATCAGTGTCAAGCACCGACGTCAGCTTAGTAGCATCCAGCTTTAGCTTGCCCTTTTCTATCGTGGTTATCCCTAGTTCTGCCAGGGAATCTAAGTCCACGTCTAAACCGCTAACAAGGGTGCCCATTTCCTGACGAATTCTATTCGCCACGCTGCGGGTGGCGGAATCCCCCTGCAATAAACCAGCGGTATTTGCCTCTGGATTATAGGCGGTTAAATCATTCAGGGTTGCTATCAAGCTATTGTAGCCAGTCACGAAGCCTTCAATGCTTTTCTTAACCGCGGCGGTGTCATGCTTTACCGTTAAACTCAGGCTTTCACCGGGTTTGGCCGTTTTAACATCAATGGTGATCCCTTCCAACATGCCCTCAAACTTTAAATTTGCGCTGGTTTGGGTAAAACCGTCTACAACAACAATAGAATCCTTAGCTTCAGCCTTCTGGCTCATTGGGCTCGTTTGCCCAGGATCATAGGCCAACTGGCTCAAATCACCGGTATCGCTTGCACTCGGCGTCACGTCGATTTGTATACTGTTCGCCACACCCGTTTTACTAGATGAAAACACCAAATGGGCGCCATCTTGATCGGTCACAATACTCGCTGCTACGCCGGTATTATCAGCGGCCTTGTTTACCGCGTCGCGGATTGCCGCTAGGGAGTCTTCACCGTCGGCAATTGTCACCGAAAACGTTTCGCCGTTCTGGCTAAAGCTCAGCACCCCACTGCCGACCACCGTAGCGCTGTCCGTATAAGCTTGCGACGCAATGGTATGTTTGGCGGCCAATTGCTCTACTTTTACCGAATATGTACCCGCGGCAGCCGCTGCTGTTGTGGTTGCCGTAAAAACAGCATTATCTGAGGAGGATGCCGAGCGCTTGGTAAAGGTATCGGCATTTTTTAAGGCGCTAAGGCTGTTTTTAAAGGTCGACAATGCCGATTTAAGCGACCCAAAGGCCGACAAGCGCGCTTGAATGCGCGCTTCTTTGGAAGCGAGACGGGTTTCTTGAGGGGCGCGTTCAGCCTGAACCAATTGCGAGACAATACTATTGATATCCAGCCCTGATCCAACACCCGATGCTGTTACCGACGCCATAATGTCTCCTGCACCTGAGGTGCCTTAGCCTGAATTATTTGCGAAGGCTGCCATTAACCTCCTACAAAACCCATGGCCTGCTGTTACTTTGCCACGCAAAAGCGTGAACGATTTAGCCATTCAAACACAGGCAATGCACGTTATGCGCCAATTAAGCCTGGTCTTCAATCAAACTGCCGGTACCTTCAATAAAAGTACGGGCAATATTCAATAATTCTTCTGGCGGTATCTGCCGTATAACTTCACCCGACTCGGCGTGAATGACTTTTAAAATTGTTCTACCAGTAGTGTCGTCTACCGAAAATTCGAGGTCGCGCTCACGGTCCTTGAGGATTTCATTGAGTTTGGCAACCGCTTGCGATGTTTTCTCTATACTATTTGTTGAGTCAAATTCTGCCACCAACGCCATAGCCAAACGGCTTAACTCATTGCTCGGCTTGGTCTCTTCACCCCGTGCTTTTGCGGCATCTTGGGCAGTGCGACTGGGCGCTGCTTGCGAGGAATTCGAGGTAGACGGCAAAGACTTGCCGCTCGGCACCGGCACAAACCGGCCGCCAGCTTGAGTAGCCGCGCCCGCGTTCGCCGCCGCACTCGCTGGTTTAGCGTAGCTTGGCGCTAGCGCTTGTAATGATAAGCTCGTATCCATAATGTAACCTACTCACCCTATCAAACAGTTATACCAGAAACACGAACAGAGCCTTTAGGCCCCGTCGTCTTTCCCGTTAACTCCCTGTCTGGGCCGTTAATTCCCGCCATCCAATGGATGGCGGGTCCTAGCGGGCTGCGACTTACTGCAGCAGACTCAGAGCGGCCTGTGGCAATGCATTGGCCTGGGCTAAGATCGCGGTGCCTGCCTGCTGCAGAATCTGCGCCTTAGTCAAGTTGGCAGTTTCAGCCGCAAAGTCAGCGTCCAAAATCCGACCACGTGATGCCGCCAAGTTTTCAGAGATGGTCTGCAAGTTAGTAATGGTAGACTCGAAGCGGTTTTGGATCGCACCAAAGTCGCTGCGACGGTCGCTGATTGCGGTTAGAGCTGAGTCAACACGGCGGATCATGTCATTTGAAGCGGCTACCGTCGTGACACCTGCAGACGACAAGTTACCGGACACTGCTGCGTCAGTCAGACCTGCACTTGTCGCCGCAGCGCCAGTAAAGGTAATCGCCTCAGAAGCGTAGATGGAGAAAGTGCCATCGCCATTATCTTCAGCAAGACCGTTGCTACCCAGTGCAGTGTTGATCGCTGCCACCAAATCTTCGGTAGAGGCGTAAACGCCATCAGCAACTGCAACCGAGTCAGCATCACCGATTGCGATACTGAAGTCACTGTCAACGGTTAATCCCGCAGCTACTGCATCAACAATGTCAGTGCCGTCAGTAGAGGTAAATGTTGGTATTGTAACGTTTCCGTTAGTATTAACCGGATTGGTTACCAATACTTCTGTGCCAACACCAGTGTTGCCACTCGTAATCGTAATATTGTTACCGTCAGCGGTTACTGTGTATCCTTCGCCGCTAAGTTGCGTATCAAGTGCCGTTACTACCTCACCAATAGAAGCATAGTTGCCGTTCAAGTCGACATTTACAGTTGTAGCGGTTCCGTCATCTACGTCGAAGGTAACATTATCATCCGTAGCAGATAAATTAGCCACGAAAGCAGAAGCATCAAAAACAGTGGACCCCGCAGTTGCAGGAACTTCATCACTTCCAGACAAATCGACTGAGCTGACAGATGCTGTTGAACCGAGCGAGTTCAAACGAGTGCTGGCGGTAAGATCAAGACTAATAGTCTCACCAACGTTAGAGCCAACCTGGAACACCGCATTACCAAACGAGCCATCCAGAATCTTACGGCCGTTGAACGAGGTCTGTGAAGAGATCCGGTCGATCTCAGCCAGGCGCTGCTGTACTTCCGCATCGAGTGCACCGCGGTCAGAGTTAGAGTTAGTCGCGTTGGCAGACTGTACTGACAACTCGCGAATACGCTGTAAGTTGTTGGTAATTTCGTCTAGCGCTGCTTCACCAGTTTGCGCCAGTGAAATACCGTCGTTGGCATTACGAACCGCTTGGTTCAAACCATTGATTTGAGTCGTGAAGCGAGTAGAGATGGCCAGACCGGCAGCATCGTCTTTAGCGCTATTAATACGCAGACCAGTAGAAAGGCGCTGCAGCGAGGTGTTCAATGTTTCTTGCGACTTTTGCAGGTTGCGCTGGGCATTTAAAGAGGCAACGTTGGTGTTGATGCTAAGTGCCATGGTAAATCTCCTTTCCACTCTATGCGGTAAAGACGTAAGTCTTTGATTAAGCACCAGTCAAAGTGACTGTAGTTTGCTTTCAATCCAATTAACGGCCGCATTTGGGAGAACTTTAAGTTTTTTTTACTATTGGTGGTAAATACCTAGAAAAGATGGGCGAGGCACTGCTTGACGGCAGACGAGATCAGCTCGGCAACTAATTCCGCTAAGGGCGAGGCAAAATACTGCGCCCTTCCCGATCATTAACGTTCTACGCCATAACGTCCGTTTGCGAAACAAGCTTTGTCGCTGCCTTTAAAATAGCAAATACAACATAGAGGCATTATGAGAGCTGGCTGTGGTGTGATACAACCGGACTCTCCGGCATACGTCTATTAAATTGAATTAGGAGGCCGAAGCCCCCTAATTCAATTTATGACTAACGATGCAGTGAAGAAAGGTACAATTCAGCAAATTTAGGCGGCCGCTGAATCGAAATATCCATTTTCAATTTGCGAGCAATATCGCTCGCGGAGATAACGCCGCGAATCTGGTGATGCTCACGTTCAACCACTAAACAATGCTGATGACCATATTGCCGTAAAACCTCAAGTACGTCAGACACGGTCATTGTCTCCAGCTCGTGGAAGTCAAACACTTTCAAGTCCTGACGTTTGCGCATCATATCGGCTACTTGAAGCTCTTCACGGTTATAACCCTCGGCAACCTTTTTAATGATTTCACTATTACTGAGATCGTCAAGGGCAATAACGCCCTGAAAACTTCCCAGGGAATCAATAACGAGTTTCAATCTTACATGGGAGCGCTTCATCATATTTTCGGCTTCTATGGCAGTTGTCGTGCCATCAATAACCAAGGGCTCATAGACGCGGAAATCGGTAAACACCACCATCGCCGACGAGTCACCGCTAAGTTGCTCAAAATATGCGGGACGCACTAACTGATCGACGCGATCAGCGTCGTATAAACTAAACTGTTTCATTCGATTTACTCTCTTTGTTTAAACATCAACACAGAAAAAATGTTTGAATCAAAGAGAGTATGGCGGCGCGCGAATAGGGCTGGCGCCAGAGGTAAGTTGCGGTCCGTCAACTTGCTGATGATAAACAATGCTATTGATCGCAAAATTCGGCAAGGTGATAAACGCCGACTTACTGGGCAGGCTTAGGGGTAAGTCGTCATCATCGGCAGCGCTAATACGACACTCCGCCGCATCAATGATGCCCCCAGCCAAGTAGCTTTTTGCCACGTGATGCCGATCTGCCAGTGCATTATTGCACAGCAAAAGAACGACAATGACGAGCAGACTACGAAGCATGGGAATCCTGAAAAACATAAGTAGCCTTCATCATAGCACGACCATACATTCTGTCCATTGAGGACAATACACGCTATTTTTGCCCTACTCTGCACCAAAACATAGCAATACTAAATAAGATTCAAGACGGGGGGCCTCAAGTAGAAAAAATATTTTATATTAGTATATTCTTAGGCTTGTCTACGGGGTGATTCAAAGTAAATCCTCAGCGGTATTGACCTGACTAGACGCGCGTCCGCAGATGGTTATCAGCTGATCTCATATTAAGGATAAGGAGCTCATTTATGATCAATGGCAGTATTGTCGACCTAATCATCCCCACTGCTAGCGACGGTTCACCGGATTACAAAACCGTGGATACCTTGATTGATTGGCATATAGACAATGGCAGTGCCGCGCTGCTTATTGGCAGCGCGACGGGGCAGCATTCTGAGTTCAATAATGAGGAACGCGGCGAACTACTAAAACGCGCAATTTGGCAATCTGACGGTCGCATTGTGGTAATCGCTAACCTCGACACAATAGACCCTGACGGCTTTTTTGAGCTTGCTCGCGCGGCGGATGAATTTGGTGCCGACGCGGGTCTTCTCACGCTACCCACCTCGATGGGCTTATCACAAGTCGATTTGTTCGAATATGTACGCGAGCTCGCGAAATTTGCGAAATTACCGTTAATTCTTCGCGATGATTTCAGTCATCCCAATTTGCTATCGCCCACCACGCTGCCAAAGCTAGCCGAAATCGAGGGCGTTATTGGCTTAATCAATGATTCATCGCAGCCGACACCGGAAGACAATATTAATATTTCCGAGCTGCCATCTGGCTTTGCACTTTACGCCGGTCACAACACTGATGCCTGCCAATGGGTTTTAGCCGGTTATCAGGGCGGTATTTCACTGGTCGGAAACATTGCCCCCGCCCTCGTCAAGGATATGATTAGTGCGGCACAACAAAATAACCGGGCGCTCGCCATGAGCCTTAACGACCGTTTGCGGCCCTTGACCCAGGCACTAATGACAGACTCCAGCGCTAACTCTGTAACATGGGCTCTGACCGAGATGGGCTGCATACCCGAAGGCGGACACCCCCCAAGCCTCCCCCAATCGAGTGACTACGCACAGTTACGCCGCGCCCTGCGCACAGCCCAAGTTATAATTTAAGCATTGCTAGATACACAGCAAGCGGCGCTGTTACTGCAGCGCCCACCGCCACAGTGGTCAATAAACGTCCATGTCATTAGGTTTACACTAAAACCGGCATACAAACAGCTAGTTTAAAGGCTTTCCGACCAAACTCTCGCCACATGGCCAAATTAAATAATCGCCATTTATCACTCAGCTATTGCGCAATAAATACACCTTAGTGTAATAATAGTCTCGCGTTTAAAAATAACAAAAGGCTGTTGCGCCACAGCCGCCAGAGAGGTATTACCACCGTGATTAGCCGACAAGCATTACCCGGCAAGGGTTTCATCACACTGTTAGTGCTGAGCGCGCTGAACTGCAGCGACCTCCACGCCGCCAGCGGTACGCTTGAAGAAGTGCTCGTTACCGCCCGAAAGCGCAGCGAAAGCATGCAAGACATTCCTATTGCAGTAAGTGCCATTAGCGCTGAAGACCTTCGAGACCGGGGTATAAGCAACACCAGCGAACTCACTAAATCCGTTCCCAGCTTAGAAATTCGCAAAGGCCAAGCCAACCAGATTTATATACGTGGTATTGGCGAGCGCACCGGCTTTGCCCGGGTAGACCCCACGGTGGGCGTCTACCTTGACGACTTATTCTTGCCGCGCTCCGACGGCCAACTGCTCGATACCGTTGATATTCGCAGTATTCAGGTTCTACGCGGCCCCCAGGGCACACTATTTGGTAAAAACACCACCGGCGGCGCAATGGTTGTCAGCCTACTTAAACCCGATGACAGCGACGACGCCTATCTCGAATTAGGACTCGGTAACTATTCGATGAACCGGCTAAAAGCGGGTATCAACGTCCCCATCAACGATCATTTTTATAGCCGAGCAGCCATCAATATCACTAAAGATGCAGGCTATCTCGAAGATATCGGCCCCAGCGGGAACACGCCGAGTAACGACCGCCAATCTCTGTTACTGCAAACACGCTGGGAACCAGATGAAAACTTCACCCTCGATACCCAAGCCTTTCTCGGTAAAATTCGGGAAATGATGACCGGCACCACCTGTAGCCTGCCCAATGAGAATGCGCTGTATTACAAAGGCCTTTGGGTTGCTCACAGCGGCGACACCGATCCGTCTAACCCGCGCGCGTTCAAGGAAAACTGCGAGTCTAACTCCCGTGCGCGCCTTGGCGACCTGAAGACCAACCTCGGGGACGCGCCACGGTTAACCAAAGATCTAGACACCCTATTACTGGCCGCAACCGCCGAATGGCAGTTATCTGAGTCGCTCAATCTTAAAACCGTGCTGGGTCTGAGGGGCGAAAAAGAAGGCCCCATCCACGCCAGCGACCCAGACGGCGGCCCAGCGCTGTGGAGTAGCTACATGAATACTGAGGACAGCGACCGGCGCTCTTACAGCTTTGAAATTCAGCTGAATGGCGACGCTATGGGGCAGCGTTTACGCTACACCGCAGGTTTGTTCGCCATGCAAGAAAGCAATACCGAGAACTTCTCAATCTCCAATGCCTTTCGCGGCATAGACAGCCAAACCCTCGCCGAGATCGCCGCCAGCACCAATCCAACGCAACCGCTGCCTGGCGGAACGGTTCCACTTGTTGGCTTTATCGGCGCGCCCTTGGTGGTATCTGATTTTGATCTGGAAAACAGCACTGGCGCAATATTCGCCCAAGTGTCTTTCGATATTACCGAGCTACTCGAGGTCACCCTAGGTTATCGCGTTACCGCTGAGCGCCGTCACTCCGAGCTCAGCACCACCGAAGCGGATATGGACGCGATTGGTCAGCAGCTAACTACTGGCGGTCTGTTTGGCGCGGCAAGCAATATTGCGGTCTTTGGCCCCGGCGCCTCGGGCTTTTATCCCTATTTGGGGCCGTTGCGCTGGCTCGATGACCCCGTCGGCCTCGCCAACCAAATTTTTACCGACGCAGATGGCGACGCATTGATCGACTACCCACTAGACCCCGACTCCAAACGCACGGAAATGCGTGAAGAAACCTTTAGCCAAAGCACGCCTATGCTGTCATTGGCCTACAACCTACCCGACAATTGGCTAGACAGTAGCCCCCTAAACAGTGCCATGGTGTACGCGACCTGGAGCCGCGGCTTCAAATCTGGCTTTTTCGAGCCTCGGGGCGTTGACGGCTTACAGCGCGTAGACCCAGAAGTGGTGACCAACCACGAACTCGGTTTCAAGATCGACGCCTTTGACCGCAGCGTTCGTTTAAATGGCGCGGTGTACGCTATGGACTTTGAAGATCAGCAGCTCATCGCCGTTGGCGCCGACTCGGCCCAAAACGTGGTGGTGGTATTTGGCAACGCCGGTCAATCTGAAATTCGCGGCGGCGAGTTAGAACTACTTTGGTTACCGAGTGTTCAGCTACAGATTAACGCCAGTCTAAGCCTCAATAATTATCGCTACACAGACTTCAGCGAACTGGACTTACAAGGCGCTATTCTCGGCAGACAAGACATCGTCGACCGTCGCAACGAAACCTTCCCGGTATCGCCAGACAAATCGGCTGCGGTTGGTGTGCAATATAGTTGGTCTGGAGACTACGGCTCACTTATCTCACGACTCGATCTTAGCTATAAAAGCGAGATTTTCTACGGCTTTGATCCCGCGTCCTACGCCGCCTTTAAACGCGACGCCAAATCCGCTGGTCAACCCGCCTATCAACTGCTGGATGCTCGTCTTAGCTGGCAAAACCCAGAAGGTGATCTGAGTGTCTCGGCATGGGTTAAAAACCTTAGTGACGAGCGCTACCGAATCGGTGTAGTTGCCGTAGCGGACTCGTCTGGGGTTTACAACGAAGGTTGGGGCGAACCTCGTATGTTTGGCATTGATCTGCGCCAAGAGTTTTAAAAAAATAGCGTAAGTAGGTCGCCTCCTGTGGCGATCTACTTACTGCAGAAGCAAAATCAATAGCGTAAATCGACCACAATATTAGTTCGGAAATCCCGCAAAGCACTGAATCGCTTCTAGCGCATTATCCCAATTTGCCTTGCTCGCCGTAAAAAGGTGAGCTTGGGGCATAAGCGCGACATCACCGTCTAAACTACCCGCAGGAACAACAACCACGTCCTTGCTACTTAAAATATAGGGCAGCGCCGAACCACAGACCGAACAGAAGCTGCGCTGATGCTGGGTATTTGGCAAGGCAAAAGCGGATACCCTGTCTTTACCACGCAACCATAGCAATTCTCCCCCACGGCCAAATAGATTAGCCCCATGAGCGGAGCCAGAACCTTTACGACAATACTCGCAATGACAGAGAAAGAATTTTTGGAAGTCACCAGTAAATTCAAAGGCGACTTCACCACAGAGACAAGAACCTCGGCTTTTCATAATTAAGTACGCTCTTGTTAGAGGAGTATTTAATCAAAACGAAAGCATCGTCTTATTGCAATGCCCAACTGTTAGCCAAAGCAAAGACCTCAATAAATTAGGCCGGATAAAACACAAGCACCGGAATTTCACGATCAGTTGCCGCTTTATAGGTAGCGTAGGGCGCAAAGTAATCTGCCATCAAATTCCAAAGCCGTGTGCGCTCCTCACCTGCGGCGACTTTCGCACGTGCTTTAAACTCCTCATTAGCCACTTTTACAGTGATATCTTGATTCGCTTGCAAGTTTAAAAACCACGCGGGGTGTGCGGGCGCGCCGCCCTTCGAGGCGATTACACAATAGCCGCCGTCGCCCGTTGGCCGGTAAATTAGCGGGATAATTAAGGCCTTTCCTGACTTCCGGCCCCTAGTCGTCAGCAACAGGGTAGTTAACATCCCCTCGCCGCCGCCCAGACTCGCATCCCACAGATGAGCCGCCTCACCATCGTTAAGATAGGCATTCACATGATCGCTCATCCACGATGGCAAATAATCCGGCAGTTTAATATCGCTCATTGTTATACACCTCAATTTGTTGATACGCCGTTGAGCTCGTTTAATTGCTGCAAACGTGGCAACTGCGAATACGCTCTTAGCAATATAGACCGCTTGTCGGCTTTTTACATCGACAAGCGCTCTGCAGAACACAACGTGGCGCTAAGCCAGCCAGTATTACGCCAGCTGCCTAACGAGCGCTTCGCCAACCGCATGGGCGCTTGCTGGGTTCTGTCCGGTGATCACTCGATCTGCTTCAATAACAAACACACCCCAGGGCTGAACTTTACTGTAACGGGCTGCGCTGCGTGCCAGCGATTCTTCCAATAGAAAGGGAACATCAGCAATTGTTCCGTAATCAATTTCTTCCTCGCGTGTAAAGCCCGTTACCGATTTGCTGGCTAACAATCTTTCACCCGTGCTTAATGTTATTGGCAGCAAGGCCGCAGGGCCGTGACATACCGCTGCCAATATACCGCCGCTCTCATAATGTTTAGCGCTGAGCTTTGCGAAGTCTTCGTTAGTGGCTAAATCCGACAGCAAGCCAAATCCACCGGGGTAAAACACCGCAGCGTAGTCCGCAATATTTACCTGCGAGACCGGTAGTGTGTTGTTGATCCGATTTTGAAACTCTTCATTGTTTAGAATCGCCTCGTTAACGCTGTCGCCCTCAATATCGGTTCCGTATAGCGGCGCCTTACCGCCTTTAATCGATGCGATATCGTAGTCTAGCCCCGCCGCCAAAAATACCTGTAGCGCATGCGTAAGCTCAGGTGAATACGTGCCATTGGCTTGATCTGTGTCACCTAATGTTGCGTGGTTTGTCACGGGAATCAGTATTTTCTTCATTGCAATTGTCCTGCCTTATATGTGTTGAGCTGGCGTCTTTACACCATGAAGCTATCTTATTAGACTGCTCTTCCAGCAACAATACATCAATCTAGCAAAGTACTATTGCCATATAGCAACAGTGAGTCGGGTATGGATAATTTTGACGGCATTATCGAATTTGTCGCAGTGGCAGAAAGCCAAGGCTTCTCCGCGGCGGCAAAGCAGATGAATTGCAGCACCAGCCACGTGAGCAGGCAGGTTTCTCGTCTTGAAGCCCGGCTTGGCAGCGCACTGCTCGCGCGCACAACCCGCAGCGTAAGCCTCACTGAAGCCGGTCAGGCTTATTACAGCCAGTGCCGCGACCTAGTAGACGGATTGCAACAAGCCAATGAACAAGTCAACGCTCAGCAAGTGCAGCTCAATGGCACCCTGCGAGTCAGCGCGGCCGGTCCCTTTGCCGAGCGCTATGTTGTGCCAGCGCTGATCGAGTTTGCCCAACAGCACCCAGAGCTGACTGTCGACATTGACTTTAATAGCCACAAAATCAATCTCATTGAAGACGGCATAGACTTCGCCATTCGCTACGGGAAATTAGAGGACTCCGGCTTAGTGGCGCGGCGCTTGCTCCCCCGCCCCTTAATGGCCGTTGCCAGCCCCCAATACCTAAAACAACACGGCACCCCTACTCACCCCAATCAACTTAAGGCGCATAACTGCATCGTGTCCAATAACAATCACTGGCAGTTTGAGCACGATGGCACCGCGCTTTACGTGAAAGTGAACGGTCGCTGGAAAAGCAATAATGCCCACGCAGTCGTAAACGCCTGCGAGCAAAACCTCGGTATCGCCTACATGCCAAAGATCAATTTTTTGCAGTCGATTAATTCAGGCACATTGTGTCCGGTGCTAGAACCCTATTGGAGCCAAGGCGCGGGCAGCTGGATTGTCTACCAAAATCGGCGATTTTTGCCCATGCGGGCCCGACTGGCGATCGATCATTTAATAAATTATTTTAGAGATTGGGAGGAATAGACAATTGCTTCAATAAATTAGGGGATTTGGCTAATCAAGGCTTTGCATACCACGCCAATGACCTTGATATCCCCCTGCTTGCGCTCACAATACACTTGCCAACGCTGTCTCTAAATATTCGTATTGAAATTTAAAACCCAGCTGTTCAAGCTTAACAGGCCGCACTTGCTGGCCAGCCAGTAACAACTCCCGCCCCATTTCGCCCATTAACAGGTTTATGATGAAGGACGGCATCGGCAAGATGCTCGGTCGATTTAAACACTTCCCTAAAGTAGTGGTGAAATCCTTGTTCCTCACCGGATTCGGCGCGGTGCAATTGACCGGCCCCTGAATGCGCTTATTCTCAATGCAATGGTCAACAATCCCGATGAGGTCTTGCAAATGTATCCAAGGCATCCACTGCTTTCCGGTGCCAATTCGTCCACCTAAGCCCACGCTAAAGGGCGGTATCATCTTTTGCAACGCCCCACCCTTGCGACCTAAAACAATACCAATGCGCAGCACGCACGTGCGAATACCGAGAGCCTCGGCCGCTACAGCGCTGGCCTCCCATTGTGCGCACAGGCGGCTGGAGAAACTGTCATCACCCGCACAGCTTTCATCTATGACCTCGTCGGTGAGTCCAGTGCCGTAATAGCCTATAGCAGACGCACTGATAAATACCGCGGGCTTTATTTTAGCACCGCTTAAATAGGTGACAATTTCGTCTGTCACCGCAATCCTGCTATCTACAAGCTGTTGCTTTTGGGAGGCTGACCATCGCTTATCCGCAATCGGCTCCCCAGCAAGATTGATGACTACATCAAAGCTGATATCCGAGCTAATCTCGCTAAGGCGCTTAACGCCCACCATATTGTCGTTAATCAATTCCGGTTGGCGAGTCTTAATGACAATGTAATGCTCCTGCTGGCGGAGATGAGCACATAATGCGCTGCCAATAAAACCGGTGCCGCCAGTAATAAGAAAATTCATAGACACGACCTTGGCTGGGTAATTGACGCTATGCTTAGCATACGCCATTCATCAGCAAATAGATTATGTCATTTTTCAGGGGGCGCGCGGCAATGGAGGCTTGCCTGCGTGGCAGTTGGTCAATGAGTTAAGCGCCTATTGGCGATCAAGCACCAACAGAGGAATCACCTTTTAAGAGCAGAAACACTAACGCAAAAATCCAAGCGTAGCATTCGCGCTTTGCTAGGGAGGCTAATACTACACTCCCCCCAGAGCGAACTTACCGTGGAGGGAGGGTAAAACTATTTAAGCTTTATCGAGCGCCTGGCTAACATCAGCAATAATATCGTCGATGTGTTCAATACCCACTGAAATTCGAATCAAATCAGCACTAACCCCCGCAGAAGCGAGTTCCTTTTCATTCAACTGCCTGTGGGTTGTCGAAGCCGGGTGACAGGCCAGCGACTTTGCGTCGCCGATATTCACTAGGCGCAAAATCATCTGTAGCGAATCAATAAACCGCGTGCAGGCTTCAATCCCGCCCGTAACACCAAAACTTAAAATACCAGAGGCTTTGCCGTTAGTGATTTTCTGACAGCTTGCGTAATAAGGGCTATCGGCCAACGCAGCATAATTAACCCACGCAACCTTCTCGTGCTGCTGCAGGAATGCGGCAAGCTTTTCAGCATTTTCGCAATGACGCTCCATACGCAGACCCAGTGTCTCTAAGCCCTGTAAAAGTTGAAAGGCATTCATTGGTGAGAGTGCCGCGCCAGTATTGCGCAATGGCACAACACGACAGCGTCCTATATAGGCAGCTGCGCCCAAGGCCTCGGTATATACAACACCGTGATAAGACGGGTCAGGTTCGTTTAAAATCGGAAAGCGCTTCTTATTTGCCACCCAGTCAAACTTACCCGAATCAACTATTGCGCCACCAATCGAGGTGCCGTGGCCGCCAATGTATTTGGTGAGTGAGTGCACCACAATATCTGCACCCAACTCAAATGGTCGACATAAATAAGGGGTAGCAACGGTGTTATCAACAATCAATGGCACGCCATGTTTGTGCGCTATTTCAGCTAGACGAACAATATCAACAACATTGCCCGCGGGGTTACCTATAGACTCGCAAAAAATAGCCTTGGTCTTGTCGTCAATGGCATTTTCGAAACCTGCATAATCGTCGTGCGAAATCATTCTCGCCTCAACACCCTGACGCGGCAAAGAGTGTGCAAAAAAGTTATAAGTGCCGCCATACAATTGGCTGGTACTCACAATATTATCGCCAACTTCACATATGCACTGAATCGCGTAAGTGATCGCCGCCATACCGGAGGCAACACAAAGTGCACCAACGCCGCCTTCCATTGCCGCAATACGCTGTTCCAACACATCTGTTGTGGGGTTCATAATACGGGTGTAAATATTGCCGGGCACTTTGAGATCAAACAAATCGGCGCCGTGCTGAGTGTCATCAAAGGTATACGAGGTGGTTTGGTAAATTGGCACTGCCGCGGCTTTTGTCGTTGCTTCCGAGGTATAACCTTGGTGCAGGGCGATTGACTCTAGTTTCATATTATTTCTCTCCTTAGTAATAACTCTTATTAAATTTCAAAAATGCTACTGTATAACGATTGTTTAGTCATTGTCAGATTTTGCTTTGCCACTGCTAAGTAATACAAAAATCGCGCGCCGCTATACCTTTGGCGCCTTGTTTAGCACCATAAACACACCCAATGCCATTAATACTAGACCGACGCCTCGCTGAGTACCGAGGGCATATTTTTGAACACCGAGAAGACCAAAGTGATCGATAATAGTCATTGCGATCAGCTGTCCAAGCAACACAAAGGAAATCGCATTAGATACACCAAAGCGTGGTGCAACCCACGTTATACTCAAAATATAGAACACGACAAAAAAGCCACCAAAATACAAGTAACGGGGAGTATCTGTAGCAAACAAAGTGGATGGTAGGCCTTCAGTTACAAGTAGGTAGGCCGTTGCTAAAATCAAGCCTATAAAAAACAGTATGGCCGCCGCGTGGGCAGGGCTCTGCAGCCTTGCGCCCAGCCCCCCATTGAGCGCAGCCATAACAGGGATACCCAATCCAGCGACCAGCATTACTGATGAATAAATCAGCGTGTTACTCATATATTTACCGCAATAGATAATATTTCATACTGAATGCCCGGCCACTAGGCCGAACTTATTTAAAGCTGTGTAGCAACTAGATAAGCGCCACTATTACACCGTAAAACAGAACAAGAAAACCGAACACTTCTGCAGTGATAAGCATCCACATATGCACCGAAATAAGTTTTGCCGATATGCTAGTTTTACCAACGCGAAAAGGTGGCTTTAGTTGATTATCAGTATCTTGTAAAAGCCCATGAATAAAATAAGTAAATATAGCGCTGGCAAAGTAAAGCAAAACCGCGCTTACCGCCACGATCTCTACCATGCTAGGTAGCTGACTTATTTCAACAAATTTCGCCAGCAAGATAGCAGCAAACGCATAAAGCAATGAGGAACGATGACATATATCAACATAGGGGTGTGCTTGGCCATTTTCAGAGGCCATAATTTGCTGGTATTTCCAGATACCCGACAATAAACCAACCAGAAAAAATGCTCCTGCGGAGATCACCGCCACGCTTTCTGCTGTTTCCATATATTTTATTCTCGGCATCATTGCTAAAGACAATATCCGACGCCACACATCAGGTAGCGGAACACCTCTTAAACTAAACGCAGCAACGACTACTGCCGCTAATAGCTGCGCGACACTGTAACAGATCTTGTTATTTAACGGTAAAAAGCAGGTGTAATTTGGATTTTTTATAATCCGTAAAAAAGCACAACATTATGGTTTGGGAAGTAGCAATAACACCATATCGTTGCGCGCAGCTTACTGCAGGTCTTAGCTTAGCCATCCTTGGCTAGGCCATGTGCTTTGAGTGCGGGATTTATTTTTTGCGGCCAGGCAAAATCCCCATGGTCTTACAAATAATACTGAGCATCACTTCGTCGGCGCCACCCCCGATTGAGGTGAGTCGGCTATCGCGGTAGGCACGGGCTACTGGGTTGTCCCACATATAACCCATGCCACCCCAGTACTGCATGCAGCTGTCGCTGACTTCGCGCAGCAAGCGCCCAACTTTAAGCTTAGCCATAGAGGCCTTGCGGGTAACGTCTTCACCGTCGATATAGCCTTCTACGGCGTTGTAGACTAAGGCGCGCAGGGCTTCGACTTCGGTTTGTAGCTCCGCCATGCGGAAGTGCACTACTTGATTGTCGAGTACTGACTGACCGAAGATCTGGCGATCGCGAGTGTATTCAATGGTTTTGTTTATGCAGTCTTCCATGCCCTTTAAGCCACCCGCCGCGGCAAATAAACGCTCTTCTTGAAATTGCAGCATTTGATAGATAAAGCCGTGGCCCTCTTCACCAATCAGGTTTTTTTGTGGTACTCGCACATCGTCAAAGAAAACTTGAGCGGTATCTGACGAACGCATACCCAGCTTATTAAGGCGCTCAGAAAATGACACGCCGGGGGTATTGGTGGGCACAATAATCAGCGATTTATTGAGGTGCGGTTTATCGTCACTGGTATTGGCAAGCAAGCACAAATAGTCGGCTTGGGTGGAGTTGGTAATCCACATTTTAGTACCGTTAATGACGTAATCATCACCGTCTTTTTTAGCTGTGGTTTTAATTGCCGCCACATCGGAACCGGCGTGAGGCTCACTCACCGCAATAGAAAATACCGCATCACCAGCAATGGCGGGAACTAAAAACTCACGGCGCAGTTCGTCGCTGCCAAAGCGCGCCAAAGCAGGTGTGGCCATATCGGTTTGCACACCAATGCCCATCGACACCCCGCCGCTGGCGATACGGCCCAGCTCCTCAGAGAACACGATTTGGTAGCTGTAGTCTAAGCCCATACCGCCATACTCCACGGGCTTAGCAATGCCCAGCAAGCCGAGATTTCCCATTTTTTTAAACAATTCATGGGCCGGAAAAATACCTTCGGCCTCCCACTGATCTGCATAGGGGTTAATTTCGGTATCAATAAAGCGGGCGATGGTTTCGCGTATGGCATTATGTTCTTCGGTAAATTTCATGATGACTCCATATTATTTGTATGTGCAGCGCTTAGCCGAATAAATTGGGTACATTCGCAAACGGATACGGTGTTGGCGAAAACAAGGACGTCTCTTTGCCAATGGCCTCAGTTTTTTGAAAAGCGGCTCTCGCCGTCATACGTTGAAAATAATCTAGCACTTGCGGTTCATAAAACTGCGACAGACCTAAACCATCACCAAGGTATAGGGCATAGGTCACGGCAATATCGGCCACCGTAAAGCGCTCAGCGCAGAGAAACTCCCGCCCTGCTATATGGTTATTCAAGCGCTTAAGTCGCGCTAAAAACCATTTGTAATAATCCTCCACCACTTGGGGCTGACGGCGTTCCGGCGGCTCTAATTGGGAATAGCGCAAAACCAAGGTTTGCGGAAAGGTGAGCGTGGCATCGCTGTGAAACAGCCAGTTAAGGTAGTCGCCGTATTCCGGGTGGTCTACCTTTAAGCCAAAGTCATAACGCTGGTAGCGCTCTACCAAATACAGACCAATCGCCGAGGACTCCGTCATGTGGGTATCGCCGTCGACAAAATACGGAACCGTGCCCAACGCATTAACGTCGAGGTAGTCGCGCTGAAACATCCGCGGCGGGAACGGCAGTACTTCTAGCTCATGTTCAATACCCATTTCCTCTAGCGCCCACAGCGCGCGCAGTGACCGTGAGGTATAGCAATGCCATAATTTTGGTTTGGCTTTTGGGCTCAATATTGCTGCCATAATTGGTGTCCTTAAAGCTTATATTGGCGCGCGGCAAGATCGCGCATAATTTCTTCGGAGCCGCCACCAATGGCGTTAACCCGCACTTCGCGATAAAAGCGCTCTACGCGATTGCCCCGCAAATAGCTGGCGCCGCCGAGTATCTGGCTCGCCTCCCGCGCGCAGTACTCCATGGTTTCGCTAGCTTGAACTTTGGCCATAGCTAAATCGCCAGGATCGCAGCGACCCTCAATGGCGGCCTGAGTGAGGTATTGCAAATAGGTTTGTGTGGCATTTATTTTTTGCTTCATGCTTGCGATCTTGTGGCGAATCACTTGGTGGTCGGCCAAACGTTTACCAAAGGTTTTACGCTGCTGCGCCCACTCTACGGCGTCTTCTAAACAGGCGCGCGCAGCTGCTTCCATGGTCACCGCCAAACTTAAGCGCTCTGGATTGAAATTGGTCATAATAACCCAAAAGCCCTGACCCTCTTCGCCCAGTAAATTCTCGGCAGGTACTCGCACATTATCAAAATAAATGGTGCCGGTGTCGGCGCACCACCAGCCCTGTTTTCGATTTAGCGGCGTTCTTGCCACTCCCGGTAAGTCGGTTGGGATTAATAACATCGACACGCCCCGGCCACCCTCCCCGCCAGTGCGCACCGCAGTAGACACCCAGTCGGCGCCCATCACCCCAGAGATAAAGGTTTTACTGCCATTAACAATATAGTAGTCGCCGTCGCGAACAGCCGTAGTGGTGATACTGGCCACATCTGAGCCACCAGACGGCTCAGTGATACCCAGCGATATACGCTTCTCTCCAGCCAGAACCGGCGGCGCCACCATTTGTTTTAACGCCTCACTGCCATAATTCATTACTGGCGGCAGACCAATACCGTGAATAAGCAGATTACTGATAAGGCCACCGGCCGAACCGGCGCGGGTAAACTCTTCATTGGTGATGTTGACGTGCCATTGGTCAATACCCTCTGAAATACCACCATAGGCTTCGGGGTAACCCAGTTGCAACACGCCAATGTCGGCGGCTTTCTGCCAGAGGCTGTCGGGTACTTTGCCCGCTTCTTCCCAGTCATCTAGAAATGGCACGACTTCCTTTTCTAACCATTTGCGCAGCTGAGTACGCCACTCTTCATGTTCGGGGCGCAAATAGGGGTTATACAGACGCGCGCTATCAAAATTTAATGACATTGTGCTCACTCACCTTAGTTTGTTATTTAAAACTACCAGCTAGTCTAGCGGCTCGGCAGAATTAGGCTTGGGCAAAGGTGCCAGCGGAGTCGGGAATGAGTGCCAATGACAGACGCGGGGCTATTTATTGTTTGCGATAATCGCGCGGCGACTGGCCATGCCAGCTGCGGAATGCACCAGAGAAGGAGCTCTGATCCATATAGCCCAGCAAAAAGGCGATATCGGTAATACTCAAGCGCTCATCACCGAGGTATTGAATTGCCAGCTCCGCACGTAATTCCTGCAAAACCTGTAAGAACTGCGTGCCCTGCGCTGCTAAACGGCGCTGCAGAGTGCGGCGAGAAATACCGAGGGCTTCAGCAGCTCGGTCTATGTTCATATCGCCGCTGGGCAGCAGGCGCAGCAGCGTTTTACGTACCGCAAGGATAAAGTCATTATTGTTGCTATTGTCTTCGAACAAATAGCGAATCGGCTGGGCCAGTGCTTGAACCCAATTTGCATCCAATTTGATCAGGGCATAATCAAGACAGGCGCGGTCTAAATACACGCAGCTGGTAGGCTGATCAAAACGTAAACAGTCACCAAACTGCTGTTTTAACAAATCCAGATCGGCGGGCTCGGCATAGCTGAAATGTGCAGCCCGTATCGGTATTGGCCGCACGCACACGGAATTCACAATCGCCGCCGCAACCGACAGCGATGAATCACTCAGGTAGCGCTGGGCGGCGCTCTCTGGCGCCAAAGGCTGCCAATCTAAACGAATAAACTCGCCCTCCCGACGCACCTTAACCTCGCCAATATCGCCCACTATTCGCAATACACTGGGCATGACATTAAGGTATTCACGAAAGGTAGTGCAGGCGGAACAGGCGTAGAGCTGGAGATTCAAGCGGTTGACGTAGTCAATGCGACCAATATAAAGGCCAATATCTGGGCTTGCGACTTTCTGGGCCACCAGTTCATAAAGACGAAAAAGATCGCTCACAGGGTAACGACGATCGCTGTCTTCGAGTTCACTTAGGGTGACGCCCATCTCAGTGAACAATGCCGTAATATCAGCGCCCAAGGCTTCCGCCGCCTGAAACAAGGCTTTAAAGGCCGAGCCATTTACTGTTCGCTCCGACACTGCTGGCAAATCTGACACTGGCATTATGATGGACACTGCACAAAAATCTAAGTGTATGCGAGGCGCTTGCTACTGGGTAGGCTTAATTCTACGCCGCCGCCAACATGGCCGTTTAGCGCAGCCCGCCCCGTAAGCATAGACCTGAACCGACACTCGGCTATAATGTTTGTCTTGCTAACATTCCCGCGGTTTACTCTGGAGGTTTCTTGCGCTGCTCATCACTAAACAACACTCATCGCTCGCGGTCACCGGTCTTAAAAACGCTTAGCGTAGCGCTAATCATGCTCGCTGCGGCCACTAATTTACAGGCAGAAGTCAGTGTATCGACGCACATTTCCACCATTGGCCCAGGCATTGAATTGGGCTATAAATTAAGCCCCGCTTTTGGTGTGCGGGCTGGTTGGCAGAAATTTGCGACTGACTTTGATTTTAAACCCGAGGACGAGAATGGCGTACCCGGCGACGAATTGCACTACCAGGGTGATTTAAACCTGGAAAATGGCAGCCTGCTGGCAGATTGGTACCCTTATAAAGGCCGATTTCGGCTCACCGCAGGCGTGCTACTGAACAATAGCGGCACTAGGCTCAAGACCAACTGCCAAACGAATACCGGCGGCGCACCGCTTGCTAATAGCTGCGAAATTGGCGGCGCTAGCGCACCCGGCAGCGATATTGGAGAGCTGCGTATTGCCATCGACTTTGAAGCAAGCATTGCACCTTATATTGGGATTGGCTGGGCTTTTCAGCCCAACCAGCAATGGTATTTTAATGCCGACCTAGGTATTGCCTATTTAGGTGCAGCCGATGTCGACATTCAGTCCTCAGGTTCTTGCAATGACACGAGCGCCTGTCGCGCCCAGCTCGATGATGAAGAACGAGAATTGGAAAAAGACATGGAATCTCTTGAGCTTTTCCCAGTAGCAAAACTGGGTATTGGCTACCGTTTCTAACTACACATCGTATCGCGGTGAGCGCCACATAATAACGATTTCACTGCTATGGAGGGAATCTGGGCATGAGCACATTTGAGTTCCACACCACTAAATCTATTATTGTTGAGCGCGACGCGGCTGCCAATATTGGGGCGCGGGTCTTGGATATGCACTGCCATTCAGTATTAATTGTTACTGATCCTGGCGTGCTGGCCGCCCAATTACTCGACACTGTCCTAGCGAGCTTTAAACAGCATAATGTCGCGGTCAGTGTGTTTTCCGATGTACTTGCGGATCCCCCCGAATCAGTCATTTTTGCGGGCATCGCTGCCGCCAAAGCCGCCAATGCCGACTGCATTATTGGCTTTGGTGGCGGCAGCTCCATGGACGTTGCCAAGTTAGTTGCTCTGCTTGCCTACGGCGGCCAAGCGCTTGCTGACATCTATGGTGTCAACCAAGCCAAAGGCCCGCGCCTACCGTTAATACTGGTACCAACCACCGCGGGCACCGGATCAGAAGTCACCGCCATTGCCATTGTCACCACCGGCGCAAATGAAAAAAAGGGCGTGGTGTCACCCTTGCTGTTACCTGATGTTGCCCTGCTCGACGCAAGACTAACACTCGGCTTGCCTCCCGCCGTTACCGCCGCCACCGGTATCGACGCCATGGTACATGCCATAGAAGCCTATACCAGCAAACGCCTTAAAAACCCCATCTCAGACGCTTTGGCCAAAGATGCCCTGCGCTTGCTTGCCGCCAATATTCATACCGCCTGCGAACACGGCAATAATATTCAAGCTCGGGAAAATATGCTGCTCGGCGCCTGCTTGGCGGGCATGGCCTTCGCCAACGCCCCTGTCGGCGGCGTGCACGCCCTAGCCTACCCCGTGGGTGCCCGCTTCCACGTTCCTCACGGTCTGTCTAATTCATTAATGCTAGGGCCGGTATTGCGCTTTAATATGAGCGAGGCTGAAGCCCTGTACGCCGAACTCGCCGAGGTGGTCTATCCCGCCGCCAGCGGCAGTAGCTTTCGCCGCGCCACCATGTTGATTGAATACCTGCAAAACCTCCCCGTTGAGCTAGGAATTGCCGCGCGCCTTAGCGACGTCGGCATTAGTGAACAAGATGTCGACAGTTTGGCTGCAGACGCGATGAAGCAAACACGACTACTCATTAACAACCCCAGAGAAATAAGCTTGGCCGATGCAACAGCACTATACAAGGAGGCCTTATGAGCGACAAAGCTCCCCTGCCTACACGTGACGACTATCCTCATTTTTGTGAAATCCAAACTCGCTGGCACGACAACGATGTATACCAGCATGTAAACAACGTGATCTATTATTCCTTTTTCGACACCGCCGTAAATGAACATTTAATTAACAGCGGCGTTTTGGATATTGCGACTAGCACCGCGATTGGCTTAGTGATAGAAACCCAGTGCCAATACTTTTCTTCGGTGAGTTTTCCTGACAAAGTGAGTGTCGGTCTAAAGGTGGTCCATTTAGGGAATAGCAGTGTGCGCTATGAAACCGCGCTATTTCGCAACAACGACACAGACGCAGCTGCCCTCGGTCGTTTTGTTCATGTTTATGTGGACCGCCAAACGAATCGGCCCGTGCCCATACCGGACCCCGTCCGCAAGGTATTAAAAAGCATTACCGTCAATTAAGACGACAAGGAGAGCTATTCATGTCAGACCCACTGCAGCAAGTCATCGCGCTACTCGGCCTAGAAAAAATTGACGAAAACCTCTACCGGGGACAGTCAGAAGCCACGGACTGGGGTCGGGTGTATGGCGGCCAAGTAATTGCGCAAGCACTTTCTGCCGCCGCCCAACAGGTCGACCCCGAGCGCCACATCCACTCCTTTCACTCCTATTTTTTGCGGCCGGGAAATCCCGATTACCCGATTATTTTTGAAGTAGAAAGCAATCTCGATGCCGGCACCATCTCCAACCGCCGCGTTAAGGCAGTGCAGCGCGGCCAAACCATCTTTTTTATGACCAGCTCTTTTCAGCTCAATATCGACAGCTTTGATCACCAATCAGAAATGCCTGACGTGCCGCCACCAGAAAACCTACCAAAGGAAATGGAATTATCTGCAGAGGCAATACGCTTAACACCCGAAGAGTGGCTGCCCAAATTTAATGCCGTTCGCGCCATCGATTTTCGCGCAGTCGGTCATGACGACCCCAGCATGCCAAGCAATCATAAGCGCATGTGGATGAAACCAAACGGCCCGCTACCCAATAATCCCTGCGTACACAATTACCTATTAGCTTACGCATCAGACTTTTGTTTTTTATCTACCGCGAGCCATCCGCACAATGTGTCGTTTATGACCGAGGATATGCGCATGGCCACTATTGACCACAGCATGTGGTATCACCGCCCCTTCGATTTCAATGACTGGCTGCTCTACGACATGGACAGCCCCAGCGCCTCTAACGGCCGTGGTTTTGTGCGCGGCAAGATCTATGATCGCGCTGGAAGATTAGTAGCCAGCAGTACACAGGAAGGCATTATGCGTAAGAAGCGGGGTAGCTAAATAGCCCCATAACAATACAAACGACAACAAGTAATAGCTTACAATCACTTTTAGCGGCGACCTAAACCAGTACCAAAATTAGGTCGCCCAACTATTTAGCCAGGCCATTTAATCCCAGTCACAACAGCTGCAACTCAATACATATTCTTTTTATAGTCGATCTCCAAACCCTTCTTCATCGCACCAGGCAAAGACACCGCTGCACGGGCGATTTTTGCTTGTATGGAACGCGCATTACTTTGCTGTATGTGGGACTTGAATATTTCTGAAGGAATTAGATCTTTAGGCGCAATTTGCGGCGGCCACAGCGCAGACGTGGCTAGGGCTGCGCTCGGACTTATTTGTATTGAGCTAGGATTGATTTTTGTGACAAGCATCGGCTCCTTGCCTTGGACCTTAAAGCGCTGCAGAAGAGCTTCATCAGTACGAAGCTCGGCGCTGCCGCGCAGCGCCAGTATGTCGCTACAGCCTGGCACTATCGCGATAATGCTAACTTCCGGCTGCTCGATAATATTACGAAAGCTGTCAATTCTGCGATTACCGGGCCGATCAGCCAAATAAATGACGCCCTCTTCCTCTTGTATCAAGAAGCTTTTCGGGTCGCCCTTAGGGCTGACATCCGCCTGCCCACTACTGTTAATACTGGCCAGCGCTAGAAATTGCGCCTGCTGTATAAATTCCGATACCTCGTGGCTTGATTGTTTTAATGAGCGAGGCGCCCAAAAATTTGAACGACGGAAGGCCTTCGCACAATGCAAATAGCACTCTTCTACTTCTAGGCTCAGCAGTCCGTCAGCGACATTTGCGACCTTGCCATTAACGCGCAAGGTTTCATCCATACCGCTTACGATAAACAATGCACCGAAGGACAAACCACTCTCGACGATACTTCCCGAATCTAAAGCGCTTAAGGGAATTTGCAAATGCTTAGCATCGAGCACAGATACAAAGCCCTCGCTGCCGCCCGCCGCTGAGAGATCAATATACCCAGCGTTACCGAAGCCTATAAACCCGAAGCGGGTATATGACAACCAGCGCCGAGCATGCTCGTCGATATGATCAATGACTTTAAGGTCACGAGGCGCAGGCAAGCTACCAACCCTACTCTGCACCTGCTCAAGGCTAGTCAATTTCAAAAGTATTTATTCCCCGTAGAGCTTGAGCATAACGCGCTGCTATGCCGAGCGAGTCGTGCACGGTGGTTTTTTCCATGCGAAGCTGTTTGGCCTTCTTATGTTTCTTCTTGGTCATTGCCTGCAAGACACTATAAAACTGGGATCAGGCCCAGTACAAGCAGGCCAAAAATCAAGATGTATGGGATCGAGGAACGACAGTAATGCAAATTAAGTAGGGCAAAACCACTAAAACCTTATAATTCAGGATGCAAAATTTGACTATTAATTAATGCATCCTGTGTCTACAACGAAAAAGCTGCCTCGATTCTTGGCCTTATTAGGGCTTTTGGTATATATTTGTACGGCATTTCCGTACATAAAGGTGGCCCTCATGGACACAATCAGCGTAAACAAATTTAGAGACAACCTTAAAAGCGTTGTAGAACAAGTAGTTAGCAGGCATGAACCGCTCAAAGTAACTCGCCGAGCCGGTGAGGCTTTTGTTGTAATCAGCGCCGAAGACTGGGAACGAGAGCAGGAAACCCTGCACGTACTCCAAAGCAAGAATCTCATGCAACAAATTGCCGACTCCCTTGAAACCTATACCCGCGGGCAAGGCTACAAACCGACTGACGAGCAGATGAATGAGATCACTGGTATTTGAGGGTAATACCTGGGAAGCGTATGAAAGCATGCGCGAAACGGACAAGCGGCTGCACAGGGCGCTCTGTAAATTACTCAAGGAAATGCTCCGACCTGATGATCCTTCATCAGGTCTAGGCAAGCCTGAACCGCTCAAGCACAATCTCTCGGGCCTTTGGTCAAAACGAATCTCGCAGAAAGACCGTTTGATATATCGTTTCGTTGATATGTCCATTTATATCTTCGCTATTGGTGGGCACTACGATCAGCCCTAACGCCGTTAACAGTTGCCTGAGGTGTTTGGCGCTCTGTTTGCGGCTTCATGTAAACAAGGTGACAACTGCCAAACCTTGTTATACGTGTGCATCGGTTCTGAAACCGTCCATATTGTAAATTGAGGTGAGATGGGGGAATTACGGCAAGTCCCGCTTTTGATATTCCGGCCGCTCGCTGGGGAACTCCTCAGCGAGCAGTGAAATCCAGCCATTACCTACAGTAAGTACTTAAAAGCTAATGACTGAATCTGCGCGGGACTGAAAACTGCGCTTGGCAACAATGGGTGCTATCTATTTCCTAAACTGCTTAAAGTCGGGTTTGCGCTTTTCCATAATGGCCATTACCGCTTCTATATTTTCTGGGCTACCGGCTAAGCGCGCCATGCCTTCGGTCTCGCCGCCCATGGCGGAGTGAATAGCCGCGCGGTGAACATTGCGCATTAATTTTTTGGTTTCCACAAGTGAGTTAACCGGCCACTGGGCAATTTCCCGGGCTTTTTCCATTGCCTTGGCAAGTACCTCGTCATCACTAAACTGAGCCGTGGCAATACCTAAGCTGACTGCACGTTCGGCGTTTATCCACTCAGAGGTATACATCAGTTCTGCGGCTTTGCGCGCGCCAATAATCGCTTGTAACTGATAGCTGCTGCCCCACTCCGGCACCAAACCCAATGCGGTAAACGGGAAGCGTAAACGCAGACTCTCGCCAACATAGATCACATCGGTATGCAGCAATAAAGTAGCGCCGCCGCCTACCGCAACACCACAGGCGGCACTGACCACAGGCTTATCGAAATCGACCAGCGCTTTTGCCGATATCGCAAAGGGGTGCTCGCCATCTGACTCTGAAAAATCATTGAGATCGACCCCGGAGGAAAAATCACTGCCAGCCCCAGTTATGACCACACAGGCAACTGCGGGATTCTCACCAGCGGCAATTAAAGCATCTCGAAACGCCAGCCACTGTTCATTACTAAAGGCGTTTTTTCTCTTGGGCCGGTTGAGGGTTAGTAGCAATACGCCATCGTCATCGAGTTGTTGTAGTACGGTGTCGCTCATTGAGGGCCTCAATTTGGGTTTATTTTAATATGACATGGCGCCGTGTTATCACAACGCACAGGTACTAAATTTTGCGTCAGACGTCTGACGTCGGACGTCCGACAAAGCCAGCCTTAATCATAAAATCGCACGCAGTCGGCCAAGGCCGCCCGCTCTGTTCGGCAGCTATTCACTGGGTCACTGGTGTCTTCATAGCCAAATGAAAGACCAAATAAGAGCTTATTACTGGGGTCGATACCGAGTTCCTCGCGCACTAAGTCGCAGTTAAAACTCAGGGCAGTTTGCGGGCAGCTGGCTAGGCCATGGGCAGTGAGGCTAAGCATGAGGGTTTGGGCATACATACCCAAATCGGCGGCTTCGCGCAGGCCGAAGCCCTCGGGTAAAAATAAAAAAGCGACGTGGGGCGCACCAAAGAAGGTAAAATTATTAGCAAACTGTTCGCTACGGGCAGCTTTGTCGTCGCGGCTAATACCCATTGCGCCATACAATGTTGCGGCCGCAGCGTATTGGCGCTCTTTATAAACCCCAGCGTATTTCCCGTCATAAGGAAAGTCCATGGTCCAGGCACCACTATTAAACGCCTGCGGAATTTTATTACGTAAGCGCTCAATACTCTCACCACTCGCCACAGCGACCTGCCAAGGCTGAGTATTGCAGTTGGAGGGCGCCTGTTGCGCAGTGGCAAATACGGCCTCTAATATTGCGCGGTCTACTGGCGCGGGCAAAAAACTGCGCACCGAGCGGCGCTGCTGCACTACTGCTGAAAATATTGCTGCTGATTCTGACATTTTAATCTGCCTGTTTTACGGCGCCGTTCGCCAATAGCTCGGCAATTGCCGATGTATCAAAGCCGAGCTGTTGTAACAGTGCGCGGGAGTCTTGCCCCTCTGCGATGGGGCCGTGTTTTAGTTCACCCGGCGTTCGGGAAAACCGCGGCGCGGGCGCCGATTGTAATACGCCATCGCGGCGCACTAGGTTTTGGCGATGTTGATTATGGGGATAGGTCTCCGCTTCATCTAGATCTAAGACCGGTGCAAAACAGGCGTCGCTACCTGCGAAAATCGCACACCATTCTTCGCGGGTTTTCTCTAAAAAACGCGCCGCCATCGCCGCCCTGCGCTCTGGCCACGCCGCTTTATTCATTTGGTTCAAATAGTCGGTGGCGCCAAAATCAAGCTCGAGCTTGTCTAGGAGTTGCGCATAGAAATGCGGCTCTACTGCGCCGACTGATACCGAGCGGCCATCTTTGCAGAGGTAGTTTCGGTAGTACGGCGCGCCGCCATCCAGTAAATTTTGCTCGCGCTGGTTTTCCCAAAAGCCAATGCCCTTGAGGCCGTGAATAGTGCTGAGCAGTGAAGTTGCGCCGTCGCAGATGGCGGCATCAACAACTTGGCCACGCCCAGATTGGTGACGTTCTAATAAAGCCGACAATATTCCCAGCAACAAAAACATGGAGCCGCCACCTAAGTCACCAATGACGTTAAGGGGCACCGGCGGCGCCTCATTGGCATTGCCAAAGCTGTCGAGCAATCCAGTTATCGCAATGTAATTAAGATCGTGGGCGGCGGTTTTAGCCAGCGGGCCGTCTTGTCCCCAGCCGGTCATTCGCCCGTAGACCAGACGCGGATTGCGCTGTGCGCAAACCTCAGGCCCCAGCCCGAGCTTTTCCATTACACCGGGGCGAAAGCATTCAATTAACACGTCGGCGTTTTCTAAGAGCTGTAAGACAACATCGACCGCCTCAGGCTTTTTGAGATCAAGGGCAATAGATTGTCGCCCCCGCGCCGTGACATCGCCGGGGTTATCACCCATTCCGCCACCGCTGGCGCGGTCAATACGAATAACCTCGGCGCCCAGATCAGCCAATAACATACAGGCGTAGGGTGCAGGACCAATGCCTGCCATTTCAATAACGCGGATGCCGCTTAGGGGGCCGGACATGGCAGAAAACCTTCGGTTGAGTCGGACGTCAGGCGTCTGACGTCGGGTGGTAAAACACGCAAAATATTACGCGCCAGACGAATTGCGTCGGACTTCAGACATCCGACGCCAGACCAAGTCTTACTCGCCCTTAAATACCGCGGGGCGCTTTTCTTTGAAAGCGCGCATACCTTCTTTGGCATCTTTAGACGCGAATACTGGACCTGCCAGTTCATCCGATTTCTGCATGGCTTCGTCTTCGCTTAGGTGTTCGGTGTGCTCACGCAGAGAGCGCACTACGGCCTTCACGGCCAAGGGACCGTTAGCGCAAATTTTAGCGGCAAATTTCTTGGCTTCATTCAGGGTTTCACCCTTGGGCACCACCCGGTTGATTAAGCCAAACTCCAATGCCTGCTGGGCGCTGACACGATCACCTGTTAGGAGTATTTCTGCAGCTATGCAGTAGGGAATTTGCTTGCGCAGGCGAATAGTCGAGCCTGACATAGGGTAAAGGCCGCGAGCCACTTCGGTAACGCCAAAGATGGCGTCTTCCGCCGCCACACGAATATCGGTGCCTTGTAGTATCTCAGTGCCACCCGCCAGCGCATAGCCTTCTACCGCCAGAATAATAGGCTTACAGGGCCGATTTTCCCGCAATAGCGCCTGCCAGTGCACATTGGGTACCGTGGCCATAATAGTCATAAACTCTTCGGCGGTGGCTTGGTCGCCATCCGGGCCGACTTTTAAATCCATACCGGCGCTGAAGGTATCGCCCTTGGCGGTGATAATAGCGCAATAAAGATTGTCGTCTTCGTCGAGTAAGCGCCACGCTTTGTACATACCGAGCAGCATTTCTGAACTAAAGGCATTTTTAGCCTCAGGACGATTCAAGGTAACAATTAAAACATTGCCCTCTTGCTCTACAAGACAGTGTTTTGTACTGATGTTTAATTCTGTTGGCATATTCGCTCCGTTTTATTATTGCTCGACACTGAACGGGAGATGGGAGACGCAAAACCCGACGGACATGCGAGCTTCTTCTTAAATTAGCGTCTAGCGTCTCCCGTCAAACGTCTCCCGCCTAGGCCACTGCGCCCTTGCCGCTTTCGGCAAAAGCCTTGGCCGTTTTGTAATCCGGCTTGCCGCTAGGCGCACGTGGCAGCTCTTCAATAATGTGAATTTCGCGGGGGACTTTATAACCCGCGATATGCTTACGGCAGTGTTCCTGCACATTATTGAGGTCTAGTTTTATGCCTTTACGCGCCTGAATAACGGCGCTAACACGGCTACCCCAGCGCTCATCGGCAACACCGACGACAAGGGCATCAAAAATACCTTCATGGGCTTTGAGCGCGACTTCAACTTCTTCGGGGAAGATTTTCTCGCCGCCACTATTGATGCAGTTAGAGCCACGGCCAAATACGGTTATTGAGCCATCGTCCTCGAGCTTGGCGGCGTCGCCAGTCAGTAACCAACGCTTGCCATCCACTTCCAAGAAGGTTTTTGCCGTTTTAACGGGGTCATTGTAGTAACCCATAGGGATATAACCCGCGCGAGCAAAAATACCGGTTTCACCCATTTCAGCATGGCGCGGTGCTTTACCTTCTTCTTCAACAATGACATCCATATAATCGGTGCGGCTAACATTTCCTAAACCGGAAGCGGTTTTTTTGCTGCCGTTGTCCATCCCCATTTGGCCGCCCTCAGAGGAGCCAAAGGCATTAGTGATAAAGACATTAGGGAAAAACTTTTTAAAGGCCTCTTGTTTGGCCTCGGAAAAAATCGCGCCGCCAGAACCAACATTGAATACATTGGACAAATCCCAGCGATCTGGGTTTGCCGCCAAGCTATCCAGCAGAGGAATAGCCATGGCGTCGCCGACAATCTGCACCGCATGCACTTTTTCATCGGCAACAATTTGCCACACTTTATCGCCGTCAAAGGAACGATTGTGATTGAGAACCAGGGTATTGCCAGCGAGCAATTGAATACAGGCATACCACCAAGAGGCGCCGTGCATCAATGGCGCCAAGGCGATTCCGCGCAAGGGGTTTTCCATTACCCGCTCGCGAATGTCCTCAGGCTTTTCGCATGGCCCCAGTGGTGAGAAGTGACCACCGCCCCCCATCGCAGCAAAAAAGACGTTCTTGTGAGGCCACATTACGCCCTTGGGCATACCTGTGGTGCCGCCGGTATAGAGAATAAAGTAGTCGTCGTCAGCGCGTTCGGCAAAATCACGAGCTTTACTTTGGGTTTCGGTAGCCTTGTGATAATCAACCGCGCCAATAAGAGACAGGTCTTCATTAGTCTCGTCGGCCACCGAGACAAAAATTTTCAGCTTTTTAGCCGCATCGCGAACTTCCGCAATGGCGGGGATAAATTCGCGATGATGGATACAGGCCACCATGTCGGCATTATCAAATATGTAGAGCAATTCATCTTTTACATAGCGATAATTTACGTTAATGGGTACCGCGCGAATTTTAAAACAGGCGAGCATCGCTTCCAGATACTCACTGCAGTTATACATATACAAACCGACATGATCACCGGTTTTTACACCCTGCGCCGCAAGATAATGCGCCATTTGATTGGCACCGGCATCTAAGGCCGCAAAGCTGCTGCGCCGATCACCACAAACCAAGGCTTCGCGCTCAGGTACTTTGTCGGCGACGGCTTCGAATAAATCGGCAAGATTAAAGTGCATTCCCATAAGGCAGTCCTTTCTTATTTTCAAGGCGATACATCGTCGCGCCCTGCAGTTTTGCGTGATTGCTATTGTTACCGCTAAGTGCATCATTGCTGACGTAGTTAACGGTCATTAGACCTTTTTCGATAGCGCCCAATGTAGCAATCGCTGCCAGCACTGGCCATCCTCCCAAGGGACGAGGCCAGCGACCGGCAGTGCCAATAGTAACAATTAAGGCTTGTCGGCACTGACTACCCACATTGAGAAGAACTGCGCGCCGCCGCCATAAGCGTGGCCAAGTGCGGTTTTTGCCCCCTCAACTTGATGGCCGTGAGCTTCGCCACGGACTTGCTGAGCGGCTTCGGCAAAGCGGATCATACCTGAAGCGCCAATGGGGTTTGATGACAAGACCCCGCCCGAGCAATTCCAAGGTATATCACCACCCTCATCAAGTGAGGTGGCGCCGCTCATTGTCAATTCCCAGCCCTTGCCAACGTCCGCAAAGCCGAGGTTTTCTAACCACATTGGCTCATACCATGAAAACGGCACGTAAATTTCAGCGCAGTCTAGGTCTTTCCGTGGATTATGAATACCGGCTTGGGCATAAACATCTTTAGCACAGTCGATACCGGCTTGAGGATTAACCTGCTCACGCCCGGCATACATGGTCGGCTCCGAGCGCATGGCGGTGCCGCGAATCCAGGCGGGCTTACGAGGTGATTTCGTTGCCAACTCTTCATTGGCAATAATCATGGCACAGGCCCCGTCGGAAGACGGGCAGGCCTCCAAAAAGCGCAATGGCTCCCACAGCATGGGGCTGTCTTCCACTTCTTTCATAGTGATATTAGGCAGCTGCAAATGGGCTAAGGGGTTTTTTGCCCCATGTAGACGATCTTTCACCGCGACTTTAATACCCGCGTCATAGGGCGCATCGGAACGGCGCATATACTCGCGAATAATCGGCGCAAAATAACCACCAGCACCGGCATTTAAATGCGGTGAAAACGGCTGTGGATTGGATAATGCCCACATGGCATTCGACTCTGACTGTTTCTCAAACGACACAGTTAATATGCGTTTAAACACGCCACTTTGCACATAGGACGCCGCCACTATCGCGGTTGAGCCGCCGACGGAGCCCGCCGTGTGGACCCGCAACATTGGCTTACCGTTGCAGCCCAAAGCATCAGTGAGATACAGCTCAGGCATCACGATGCCTTCAAACATATCTGGCGCTTTACCGAGAATAACCGCGTCGATATCGTTCCAAGTAAGGTCTGCGTCTTCCAGTGCGGCCACTGCCGCCTCGCGCACCAGACCGGCAATAGAAACGTCTTTACGCTTGGTTTTATATTTGGTTTGGCCTACGCCAACAACCGCTGCTAACTGGGCCATTATTTCGCCTCCAATACGGTAACCAGATTTTGTTGTAGGCACGGACCCGAAGTCGCGTGAGCAACCCCACGCTTGGCTTCGCCGCGAATAATACGCATGGCAACTTCGCCAATGCGAGACAAGCCCGACGCCATCATCACATTGCCTGCCAATACCCCGCCCGAAGGATTGATCACGGTGTCGTCGCTCAAACCAAGCGCCTGCTTGAGAATAATTTCTTGATGACTAAAGGGTGCGTACAACTCAGCAACATCCACTGGGCCGCTTGCCACACCAGCCGCTTTACCGGCAATTTCGGTCGACACTGAGCGGCTCAAATCCCGCGAACCGATATGGTGAGTCTCAATGCGATGATCAATACCTTTAATCACAGCGTAGGGCTTGCCCCACTCTTTGGCTTTTTCTACCGTGCAAATAATCATTGCACAGGCACCGTCGGAGATTGGGCAGCAATCGTGGCGACGCAATGGCGACATATACATGGGTTCGTCCAGTAGACTTGCCGCATCACCGTCACTTTTTAGCTGGGCGTAGGGATTACTCAGCGCATTATTACGGGAGCGGGCAACCACTTCGGCCATGTCTAATTCGGTGATAGCACCGGAGTCCAACATAGTGCGCGCCTGCATCGCGGCAAAGGCGATGGTATCTACCCACAGTGGCGCTAGGTAGTAGGGGTCGAGCTGCTGGGACAAGACAATGGGGAGTTCACCCGGCGATGACTTGCCAAAGCCGTAGAGCAGCGCGGATTCCGCGTGGCCCATTTGAATTTTTAACCACGCTTCATAAAGTGCCCATGCCGCGTCCATTTCAACGTGAGATTCTTTAATCGGCGGCACCGCGCCCAAGGCGTCGACGCCCGCAACAAAAGCAAATGCCGCGCCCTGCTGGTAATCACAGCTACCAGAGCAGGTAAAGTCGACGTCTTGTGCATTGGTGATCCCGGCCTGCTTATAAACTTCTTGCAGCACCGGCATAATCAGTTCTACTTCGTTTTGCGCCCCAGCATCGCGCTGGCAATTAGATTGCGCAAAGGCAACTATCGCAACATCACGCATCTTATTTGCCCCCGTCGATTAATTTACCGATTTCACTAACCGCCATATCTGGCTCATCAATCGGTTTGAAATATTTAATATTTTCCATGGCATAACCCCACTCTTCCTCGGGCTTCCACACTGCCTCGACCCGCATACCAATGCGCACATCTTCGTTTTTACATTCGCTAAGCAAATGCAGGAAGCTTAAATTAGCGCCATCCAAAACGAGGTTGGCAATAACATAAGGAGGTTTAATAGGGTTGCCAGGAATTGGGATATAAACAATGGTGAAAGACTCGACCGTTGCCTTATTGCCCAGCACCACTTCTTCTACTGTGGGCACGCCGCAGGCTGCACAAGAGCCGCGCGGTGGAATATAGACATTGCGGCAATTAGGGCAGCGCTGACCTACCAACTGGCCTTTTTTAACTGAGTGCAAATACAGGGCCGTCGCCTTGCCTGCCGTAAAGTTATAGGTAAGGTAAATAGGCGCCTCCATACCGGTGATGGTGTCAGTTGCGTCGTTCGGTTTTAATTCGCCCAATAAGGCCACGGCCTCAGGCACAAAACCGTTGATATCGCCCATCAATCCTTTGGTCTCTTCGGCCCAGCGCACTTTAACGCGCATGCCCGTGCTCATTGCCGCTTCTTCACCGGCGTCGACCCAATGCAGCATCGGGGTATCGGCACCATCAAGCTGGATCATTGCCCAAGCAAAAGGCTTATCACTAGGGTGAGCTTTGCGGGGATGACTAACCCAGCACCAGGTCTTGACCACACCACTATCGGGAAGATCGACAAATTCAGTCAAGGCTGCAGCACTGACTGGATCGAACTCCACCGGAGGCATGAGTACCTTGCCATCGCTAGCTTTAATACCCACCATTTTGCGATTGCGCAATGAGGTCAGGAACTGACCAACAATAGGCCCTGTCGAACGGGTATACGTGTACCCGAGGGTAAAGGCCTGGCTAAGCACTTCAGCCGATGCAGCCATCTGATTTCTCCTTCACAGTTAAATACGGTAAATTCCAAGGCGCGCCTTAATTGTTAACAAAACGATTGTTACAACAGCGTCGCCCAGAATGAGATATTCTGTAAGGAGTATCTCTGGGCCGCCAAAATCAGACAATGTCGCTGCTGATCAAGTCGCTGACAAAAACGATCATGCCCAGCCGCTTCCTATAGGACCGACAATGCCGCCGAAAGCCCCATACCAACACCGCAACCCCATTGTTCGCTATGCGCTGTTCAGCATAGGCTGGATTTCCTTTGTGTTAGGTATGATTGGTTTGCTACTGCCGGTGGTGCCGACATCACCTTTTTTATTGCTCAGCGCCGCCTGTTTTTTACGCAGCTCACCGCGTTTTTATGTTTGGCTGACGGAGCATCCCTGGTGGGGCCGGTATATTTGTTATTTTTTAGACGGACAAGGCATTCCACGACGCATTAAAGTACTCATACTCTGTATGCTGTGGATTATGATTTTGAGCAGCGCATTTTTAATCGTGAAGATTATGTGGGTTTCAGTAACGATGATGGTGATTGCCGCTGCGGTCTCTATTTATATTGTTAGGTTGCCCGAGCCCCGGGAGTGACGGTGGTTGCGGGACGGGAGACGCTAAAGCGTCGGGTGTCTGAGGTCGGACGTAAAGGCCTTCCTGCCAGACCTCCGACGTCAGACGTCAGACGTCCAAAGCCTTAGCCATATTCGCCGCAATGCTACTGGCAACTCGCTTGGCGCGCTCGGTTTTTTCACCGCTAAAGTTCTCATCAGCCGTCGCGATAAAATAGTGCAGCCACTGATCGAAATCACTGGCCTGTAAGGCCTTTTTATCATGTAACTGCCGATGAATATTCATCGTATGGCGTTGGTATTCATTATAGCCTAATAGCAGCTTTTGCCAGTACGCTTGAATACGGGGAAAGTGTTCACTGATGTCGATATTCGCCACATCAATAAAGATAGGGGCTAATCTCGCGTCGGCAAGTAGACGCGCATAGAAAGCATCGACAAAGGCCGCAATATGTTCGGGACTATCGAGATCAGGCTTGGGAGTATTAGTAGAGGAATCAGACATCATAATTTAGATATACATAGAGGCATAAGATTCGCAACTTAAGCCTCTAATGCAATTCACCAATAGCCAAATACCTTATTTTTTCTTCTTGCTCGACTTCTTCTCGGTAAATTTCTTCAAGCGTTGTTTGTGTTCTACTTGCCGCTTTGTCAGCACATTTTTCTTGCCTTCAAAGGGGTTTTCCGAGGTTTTATACTCAATTTTGATTGGCGTACCCATCATCTTCAATTCACGACGGAATACCTTCTCCAAGTAACGCGTATAACTGCCAGGGACTTTTTCAGTCTGGTTGCCGTGAATAACTATAATTGGCGGGTTCTGACCACCGGGGTGGGCATAACGCAGTTTAATACGGCGACCATTGATCATTGGTGGCGAATGACCGTGCACTGCGCCTTCCAAAATAGTGGTGAGCATCCGGGTTTGTAATTGCCGAGTAGCCGATTCATAGGCCTTCTCAACCGACTCATACAAATGACCAACACCGGTACCATGCAATGCCGAAATGAAGTGAATCTCGGCAAAATCAATAAATTGTAAACGACGATCTAATTCACTTTTTATATGATTTTTCTGATCGGCGGTGAGGCCGTCCCACTTATTGATGGCAACCACCACCGCACGCCCAGAATCCACCACCTGGCCGAGTAAGTGTAAATCTTGATCAACGATACTCTCACGACCGTCCATCACCAGAATGACAACATGCGCGTCATCTATCGCCTTCAGTGTTTTAACAATAGAGAATTTCTCTACCGCTTCGGAAATATGCTTGCGCTTGCGAATACCCGCCGTGTCGATCAGGGTGTAGTCTTCGCCTTCGCGTTCATAATTAATATAAACACTGTCGCGGGTCGTACCCGGCTGGTCGTAAACCACCACCCGATCTTCACCCAACATGCGGTTAACCAAGGTAGATTTACCCACATTTGGCCGACCGACTATCGCAATTTTTTTACCGGTGGCCAATGACGCTTGCTTGTCTTCGGCCTCTTGAGGAAACTTGGCAAGCACGTCGTCCATTAAGGCCCGCACGCCTTTGCCCTGGGTAGCCGTTAGCGGGTAGATGTGCTCCGCGCCGGTTTTGTAAAACTCCGCCTTGGCCACTTCGGCATCTACGCCGTCGACCTTATTCGCAACAAAGAACACGGGCTTGGAGCAGCTGCGCAGGTGCTTGATTAAACCTTCGTCGGCCGGCATTAAGCCAGCGCGAGAATCCAACATCAGCAATACCGCATCGGCTTCATCAATGGCCTGCATAGACTGCTGGGCCATAGGTCCGTCTATGCCTTCTTCATCGCCGTTAATACCGCCAGTGTCGATCACAATATAGCGACGACTGCCATGGCTGGCCTCACCGTATTTGCGGTCACGGGTGAGACCGGGAAAATTTGCCACCAATGCATCGCGGCTTTTTGTTAGCCGGTTAAACAGAGTTGATTTGCCAACATTGGGTCGGCCTACCAAGGCGATTACTGGAACCATAATATTTTACAACTCTGCTCGGCGCTAAGCCGGTATAAAACTAATCAAAAGAATTAAAGGTCTTGCAGTTTATACGCAGCAAGCTCACCGCTATTTCCGTAAACGTACAATAATTTACCGTCTGCAATCATGGGTGCACGTAGACCGTCGCTATCAACTCGGGTGCGCGCAATTAAATGGCCATCAACCTGGGCTAGCATATGTAAATAGCCTTCAAAGTCACCTACGCCAATCGCACCTTCAAAGGCCACGGGCTCGGTTAACTCGCGACGAGCCAACACCGTTTGAGTCCAGCGTGCACCCTGGCCATTGCCATCGAGGGCGTTCACACTGCCGTCGGCTGCAACGACATAAATATTACCTAAGGCGCTTGCCGCGCCAACATAGCTTGAGGTTTCTTTGCCCCAAAGCGGGCGACCACTGCCAATATCGATTGCCATAATCTGACCTTGGTAGCCTGTGGCAATGACTGTTTGGTCGTCTTCCAAGACTAATAAACGGCCGTCGACATCAACTAAACGCTCAATTTCTGTGCTGCCCTGAGGAACAGAGATTCGCTGTTCCCAGCGCACTGCGCCATTTTCGATGTCAAAAGCCACTACGCGGCCGTTGGCAAAGCCAACCATAACCACGCCGCGCACAATTTTAGGGGTGCTGGTACCACGCAAAGTAAGGCGAGGCACTTGTGATATATAATTCCAAAGTGGCTTGCCGTCGCTAATACTAAAAGCGTGAACTTCACCACTGTAGGTTTGAGCAACGACAACGTCGCCGTCACTTTGCGGCGCACTTAGTACTTCGCTATTAACCGGTGTCGTCCAAATTATTTGGCCTGTCAGACGATCCAAAGCCACCACTTCGCCGTCAGAGGTGCCGACGAACAGCATAGTGCCAGACACACCAATGCCGCCCGAGATCCGTAAATCGTGGGATTTTTTCCAGATTTTTTTGCCAGTTACTTTATTTAGCGCAGCAATCTTGCCATTGGATGAGGCAATAAAGATTTCCTCTCCATCAATTACCGGGGTAATTCTATGGTAAGCCTCAGCTTGGCCGTCACCTAGGGAATAAGACCATGCTTCTTTCAGTTTTTTCTCGGCTTGAAAATCAGTGAGCCTAGCGGGCTCACGACTGGTCGGGTCCGAAGCACAGGCAACGACCATCAGCGTAGCCAGTACAAGGCTGAGCTTACGAATAAAAACCATTAGTTAGTTCCTTTTTCAGTAGTAGCGGCAACGCTTAAGTCGCTGATTTTCAAATCTAGCAACGCGTTATTGCTCGGCACTTCCTGCTCCCGCGCCAAAACTTTAGCCTGCTGATACGCACTTAATGCGCCAGACTTGTCGCCCTGAGCAAACAAAATATCCCCGCGTAGTTCGGCGGCCTGAGCAGCGTAACCGCTGCTGGCAACATCTTCTAACAAAGCTAAGGCCGCGGTATAGTCGTCAAGTGCAAAGCGCACCTGCGCCAAACGCAGCTGCGTCTGCGCCTTTAATACCGGCTCCGGACCTTGATCCAGCACCCATTCCAACTCACTGGCCGCAGCGTCATACTCGCCATCTTGTACCGCGTATTTTGCTTTATATAAAGCCGCAAACTGGCCATAGCTCAAATTGCCGTACTGGTCTTTTAAGGTATTGGCCAAATGCTCAGCCGTATTACGACTAGTGCCATCGCGCTGTACTGCCGCGTCAGCAATCATTAAATTGTCGAAAATAGCGGAAGCTTCGGCGCCCTGATCTTTGACATGCCCCTGCCAACCCTTCCATCCAAAAACAATGGCCAATGCTAGAGCAATACCGAAAACCGTCGATTTACCGTTTTCCTGCCACCATCTTTTAATGGCTTCGACTTGTTCTTCTTCTGTACGAAACGTTTCCACTTAACTTCCTCTCCGACGTAGGCAGTGCCTTAAAATAGTATGTTAAAACTTAGTAAAAAAATGTTTGCCGATATAATCAGGCAATTCGGCCAAAGCCACAAACTGTTGTTCACTTTGGCTATCGCGCAGTGATTTTACAGCCGCGTGCCCCTGCGCCAGCTCATCTTCACCTAGTACAATCGCCAGCGCTGCACCACTTTTATCAGCCTTTTTAAACTGGCTTTTAAAGCTTCCGCCACCGCAATTAATTAATACTCGCGCGGTTGGTATCGCAGTGCGTATCGCTTCAGCAAGACTTAAGGCCGCAATTTCGGCACTGTCACCAACAGAAACGATAAAAACATCGGCCAAGGCTGGCATGGCTGGTGCTACCGCGAGGGTTTCTAGCAATAAACACAGGCGCTCAATACCCATCGCAAAGCCCACCGCCGGGGTTGGCTTGCCGCCCAACTGTTCAACCAAGCCGTCGTAACGGCCACCAGCACATACCGTACCCTGCGCGCCGAGTTTGTCAGTGGTCCATTCAAACACTGTCAGGCCGTAATAATCCAGTCCGCGCACTAACTGCGGATTGAGCTTATAGGGCACTCCTGCAGCGTCAAGACGCGCGCACAAACCGTCAAAATGGGCTTTAGAGACCGCATCAAGGTAATCGGCCAACACCGGCGCGCCCCCCAAGATTTCGCGGGTCTTGGGGTCTTTGGTATCGAGTATACGCAGTGGATTGCTGCCAAGACGGCGCAAGCTATCTTCGTCTAGGTCGTCTTTAAAGCCAGATAAATAGTCGACCAAGGCTTGCCGATAATTGGCACGCGACTCTGCATTACCAATACTGTTTAGCTCTAAGGTCAGGGCATCACTAATACCGAGTTCTCGCCACAAACGCGCGCTAAGCAGAATCAACTCAGCATCAATATCTGGCCCTGTCATGCCAAAGGTCTCTACGCCAACCTGGTGAAACTGGCGCAAGCGGCCCTTTTGCGGGCGCTCATGGCGAAACATTGGACCGGCATACCAAAGCCGTTGTAGCTGATTGTGCAACAGGCCATTCTGATCGCAGGCACGCACGCAGCTGGCTGTACCTTCAGGGCGCAGGGTTAAACTATCGCCATTGCGGTCTTCAAAGGTATACATTTCCTTTTCAACGATATCGGTCACTTCACCAATAGAGCGTTTGAAAAGCTCGGTATGCTCTACGATAGGAAAGCGAATTTCACTATAGCCATAGCGGCTAAGCACATCGCGAATGCGGCCTTCCAGATACTGCCACAGTGGCGTTTCTGTGGGCAGAATATCGTTCATGCCCCTAATCGATTGTATACGTGCCAAAACTGATTCCTGTTTGCCGCTGCTGCAGCACTGCTAAATAAATGTAAAAATCCTTAGCTGCGCGCTATAAGGTCTTTTTCCTGTTCGGCTTTAACGGCAATCTTTTCCCGAATCAATTTTTCGAGATGATCCACCAAGCCTTCGTTCTTCACTTTGTGGTCAGGCTTACCCGCCACATAGACTAAATTATTAGGCGTGCCGCCAGTCAAACCGATCTCGGCTTCTTTCGCCTCACCCGGACCGTTGACGATACAGCCAATGACCGCCACATCAAGGGGAATGGTCACGTCATCAAGGCGCGCTTCCAGTTCATTCATGGTGCTAATAACATCAAAATTCTGGCGCGAGCAGCTTGGACAGGCAATAAAATTAATGCCTTTAGTACGCAGTTTCAGGCTTTTAAGAATCTCGTAGCCGACTTTGACTTCTTCAACCGGGTCAGCTGCCAGTGACACACGAATCGTGTCGCCAATGCCGTCCATCAGCAGTAAACCCAAGCCTACCGCCGACTTAACCGTACCACCGCGTAAACCACCTGCTTCGGTAATGCCCAAGTGCAGCGGCTGATCAATTTGTGCCGCAATTTGACGGTAGGCCGCAACAGCCATAAACACGTCAGAGGCCTTTACGCTGAGTTTAAAATTTTGAAAGTCCAACTTATCGAGAATATCGATATGGCGCATGGCGGATTCCACCAAAGCCTCTGGCGTTGGTTCACCGTATTTACGCTGCAATTCTTTTTCTAAAGAACCGGCATTCACTCCGATGCGAATCGGAATATTGTGGTATTTGGCAGCATCAATAACTGCGCGCACTCGGTCTTCGCGGCCGATATTACCCGGATTAATCCGCAGGCAATCCACACCGTATTCGGCAACCTTAATTGCAATTTTATGGTCAAAGTGGATATCGGCAACCAAGGGTACCGACACTTGCTTGCGTATTTCACGAAACGCTTCAGCAGCTTCCATGCTGGGCACTGAGACCCGCACGATATCGGCACAGGCGGCTTCTAAGCGCTTAATTTGCGCCACAGTGGCGGCGACATCACAGGTTTCGGTGTTAGTCATGCTCTGCACAGATATCGGCGCATCGCCACCCACGGCGACATTACCGATATGAATCTGCCGAGAAACTCGACGTTTTATCGGAGAGGCCATTTTCATAATTCACCTACCTGTACACGCACTGCGTTACTATTTACCAAAGACTTCAACTCAATTTTCTGGCCGTTATATTCACTAATTACAGCAGGCCAATACGCTAAACTGATCGTGACGGGACCCTGAACATCAAAACGCAATTTTTCGCCTTTTTCCTGTACGCCGCTCACCACAATATTATTGTGAAAATCACGCAGTTCTAACCAAACTGCCTCGACAAACTCAAACTTCAATTCCGCGGCCTGAGCAGGACCACTGTGCTGAGAAATGGGCGTCTCGACACTGAGCTCGTCACCTTCAGACCCCAATAGCACTTCACCCAACGAGGGCTCAACCTTAATTGCGCTTAAGGGGGCAAAGCGCTCAGCCAAGACAGTTATAGCCAACTCCGGCTCGGGCTTACCACCAAACACCCATATTGCTACACACCACAAAAATATTGATATCAGCAAGGCTGATATCAGCGGCGCATTACCCGGCGCCTTAGCAATACCTTGTGGACGAGTCGGTGTCTGGTCCTTGTTATCTTCTTCGCGCCGACAAATTCGGTCACAATCTTTTAGCAGGGGCTCTTCATCTAAGCCCATATAGCGGGCGTAACTTTTAATATAACCGCGCGCAAACAGCGGTGAGTTAAACCGCGAGTAATCATTGTTTTCTAGCGCCTCTACATAACTATTAAGTAGATTTAACGCTTCGGCCGTTTCGAGTACAGACTTACCTGCGCTCATCCGCGCATCATGTAAAACTGAACCCGGTGGCCCCGGGTAGTAATCATCTTTTCCCGGCATTTAAGATTCCTTAACGGCTTTCACTGTTACCCTGCTGCATATACGCTTTATACAATAGGTATTCTTCAGACTTAGGGTATAAATTCTTGAGTGCCAGCGCAAAACTCGCATGGGTATTTTTGTCATCAAATTTATCGGCAAGGCGGATCCCTAACCACAGCGCACTCGCTGATTGATTGACATTTTTAGTGCGAAACGCATCGTAATAGCGCTGGGCTTCGGCAAAACGGCCCATACGAAAATACACTTCGGCTAAGGACATCAGGACATTGGCATCGTCACCCTGCATCAAAAACGCGCGCTTGAATGCTTCCTCAGCTTTTGGCAGTTCGTTCAACTGCATATAGCAGCGGCCGAGATTGACAAACGCCTCAACCCGCTTTTCGTAGAGCAATTCCTGCACCACTATCTCGAGCTGGCTCGCCGCCTCTGCATAACGACCTCGCGCATACAAAAAAGCCGCGTAATTATTGCGAACCCGAGACACTTTCGGCGCCGTGGCAATTGAACGCTGATAGTATTTTTCTGCCATTTCCAGCTCGCCGGTATTCTGAAATACCAGCGCTAAGGCTTCTAATGTTTCCGGGTTGTTTTTGTCTTTTTCTTCGACGTACTGCAAATGCCGCTTGGCCTGATTCCAGTTGCCCTGGGAAATATAATTCCGTGCCAGCTGAAGAGATGTATCAAAGGCCTTTTGTTCGTCTTTTTTAGAGGCGAAGCCTCCATTTTTGGTCGTTACACAGCCATGTATCGATGCTGCAGCGACCACGACAAACAAGACCCGGGCTAATACGGTGATGCCTTTTATTCTTAACCACGACATGCAGTACGCTCCCTTAAAAATTTAAACTAGACGAATTGGCTGCGCTAGCTCTGCCTTTTGGCGATGACGCTCACTGCGTTTGGTGCGATCTTGAACCTGACCGGCTAATTGGCCACAGGCGGCGTCAATATCATCGCCCCGCGGGGTCCGCACGGTCGTTACATAACCCGCCTCGGTCATCACCAGCCAAAAACGATTCACCGCATTATTGCTTGGACGCTTATAGTTCGACAGCGAAAACGGATTAAAGGGGATTAAATTAACTTTGCACGGCAAGTCTCGCAACACCTCGGCCAACTCTTTGGCATGCTCGACACCGTCGTTAACACCTGCAATCAAAGTGTATTCAATGGTCACAACACGGTGGGTATCATCTTGTTTAGCAATATAGCGCTTACTTGCTGCAAGCAATTCGGCAATGGGGTATTTTTTGTTAATAGGCACTAACTGGCTGCGCAATTCGTCATTGGGCGCGTGTAATGAAATGGCCAGCGACACAGTCGACACATCCCCGAGCTTATCCAACATGGGCACCACACCAGAGGTGCTGAGGGTTACCCGGCGCTTTGACAAACCATAACCGAAGTCGTCGAGCATCAAGCTCATCGCTTCGACCACATTGTCGAAATTCAGCAGCGGCTCACCCATTCCCATCATGACCACATTAGTCACGATGCGCTTATTGCCATTATTAAAGCCGTCATAGGATTTAATCGCCAACCACACCTGACCGATAATTTCGGCGGCAGTAAGGTCGCGCATAAAGCCCTGCTTGCCCGTTGCGCAAAAGCTGCAATCCAGACTACAGCCAACCTGAGAGGACACACATAGGGTGCCGCGTTGGCCGTCGGGAATTAAAACAGTTTCAACAAGGTTATTACCACCCACTTCTACCGCCCATTTACGGGTTCCATCGATAGAGTCGAGTTGTTTAACCACCGTGGGAGGACGAATCTCGGCAAGCTCCTGAAGCTTAGCCCGCAGGGGTTTGCCGAGATTGGTCATCTCATCAAAATTGTCGATCCCCGAGTGGTGTATCCACTTGAGGATCTGCTGGGCACGAAATGGCTTTTCACCGATAGAGCTGAGGTAAGCCTCCATATTCTTGCGTGACATGCCGAGTAAATTTACTCGGGGCTGCTGCACAAGTTCGGTGGTTTCGGTTTGATTTTCTGATGCCATTATCGTGCCCTGCAATGAGTGTGAACCTAATTAAACGCGGTCGCACAGCTCACTGGTAGCGAAAAAGAACGCAATTTCCCGCGCTGCAGATTCTTCTGAGTCAGAACCATGTACCGCATTGGCATCAATAGATTCAGCGAAATCAGCGCGGATAGTGCCCGCAGCGGCTTCTTTAGGGTTAGTTGCCCCCATCAGATCGCGATTTTTCAATACCGCGCCTTCGCCTTCCAGAACTTGCACAGTTACAGGACCAGAAGTCATGAAATCAATCAGCGCTGGGAAGAAAGGACGACCTTTGTGCTCAGCATAGAAGCCTTCAGCTTGATCGCGGCTTAAACGCAGCATTTTAGCTGCAACAATACGTAAACCGGCTTTTTCAAAACGGCTGTAAATTTCACCAATAACGTTTTTGCTAACAGCATCAGGCTTGGCTATGGAAAGGGTGCGTTGAACGCCCATCGGTCTTTCTCCAAAAAGTAGAACAATAACAACGGGTAATTTACCCGGCGCGAAAAATCGTAGAATTATACGCGTATTAGAGTCAAATAGGTACGCGAGTGAGGCTCAGACAGCGGGATATGGCATGGGTTTCGGCCCAGAATGGTTTTTCTACCGGAATTAACCCTACGCCGTCGCCTTTAAACTTAATCTTGCTCGTCGAGCCACGCGGTTTGAATCGCTTCAAGCACTTTTTCACCGCTGCGCTTTGGGTCATCATCAAAATCGTCGAGCTCAATCACCCATTGCCGCAAATCGACGAAATTAACGTAAGTTGGATCAACATCGGGGAATTTCTCTGCCAACTCAATCCCAATATCCAGTACATCTGTCCACTTTAAGCCCATACCCAGCCTCTCTTTAAGCACACGCCCTGCGGGCCATTAATGCTGTTCAGACACCATGTTAATCGTGTAGCGAGGAATCTCGACCACCAAGTCGCGATCGGTTACTACAGCCTGACAGCTGAGACGCGAATCCGGCTCTAAGCCCCAGGCCTTATCTAACATATCTTCTTCAAGCTCGTCGGCCTCATTCAGAGACTCTATACCCTCGCGAACAATGACATGGCAGGTCGTGCAGGCACAGGATTTCTCGCAGGCATGCTCGATGTGTATGCCATTGGCGAGCATAACATCGCAAATGGTTTCGCCACTGGTGGCTTCAATTACGTCGCCCTCAGGGCACAGTGCTTCGTTTGGCAATACTATGATGCGCGGCATCGTGACATCCTTACAATTCGTCTACTCGCCGGCCGGCGAGTGCTTGGTTAATACTGGCGTCCATACGCCGCTCGGCAAACAGCTCACTGGCCTTGCCAACGATTTCAATATGCTTGGCAATACTGGCCACAGTGCCCTGCTCACGCTCGTGGTGCAGAGTTTCCATTTTAGCCAATAAATCCTGCTGCTCCGCCTCGCTAAGCATGGCTTCGCCGTCTTGCAACAGCGCCGCTGACAAAGCCTGCAATAAGGAGTCCGCTTCAATTTGCTGCTCACGCAGAGCGCGGGCGTCTTTGTCGTCTGCCGCCGCTTCCCAAGAAGACTTGAGCATGTCGGCAATATCAGTGTCATTCAAACCATAAGCAGGCTTCACCGCAATATGGCTTTCGACTCCGGTACTCTCTTCGGTGGCAAACACCTGTAACAAACCGTCGGCATCAACCTGAAACTTTACTTTGATCCGGGCCGCGCCCGCCACCATAGGTGGAATACCCTGCAACTCAAAGCGCGCCAATGAGCGGCAATCTTCAACCAGCTCGCGCTCGCCTTGCACCACATGAATAGCCATGGCGGTTTGGCCGTCTTTAAACGTGGTAAATTCCTGCGCCATCGCCACGGGAATTGTGGTGTTACGGTGAATTACCTTCTCCGTCAGGCCGCCCATGGTCTCGATACCCAAGGATAACGGGATCACATCGAGCAGCAACATTTCGTCGCCACTGCGATTCCCCACCAACTGGTCCGCCTGCAGGGCCGCTCCCAAAGCAACAACCCGGTCAGGGTCTAAATCGACTAAGGGCTCGCGACCAAACCACTGCGCTACCCGCTCGCGCACGCGGGGCACCCGCGTGGAGCCGCCAACCATCACCACATTGACGATGTCTTCGCTGCGCAATTTGGCATCGCGCAGCGCGCGCTTGCAGGCGCGAATCGCCGTGTCGATCAAGGGGTCAACCAAACTATTAAACTGCTCGCGGCTCAGGCTTTGACTCAAATCGCCTAACACCACGTTTACAGTTTCCGCGTCACTTAAGGCTTCCTTAGCCTGACGTGCAGCAGTTAATAAGCTGCGCTGCTGAAACATGTCGAGATTTTCTAAACCTGTTGCAGCAACAAACCAGTCGGCAATCGCATGATCGAAATCATCGCCGCCCAAAGCCGAATCGCCGCCGGTAGACAGCACTTCAAACACACCTTTGGTGAGCTGCAACACCGAAATATCGAAGGTTCCGCCACCCAAATCAAATACCGCAATCGCCATTTCATCTTGCTGATCAAGGCCGTAAGCCACTGCCGCGGCTGTTGGCTCATTGAGCAGCCGCAAGACATGAATTCCGGCAATTTTAGCAGCGTCTTTAGTGGCTTGACGCTGAGCGTCGTCAAAGTAAGCAGGTACGGTAATAACCGCACCCGTCAGTTCGCCACCGAGCGTCTCTTCCGCCCGAGCGGCGAGACTCCTTAAAATTTCTGCCGACACTTGCACCGGCGATATATCACCAGCACGAGTGCGAATTTTGACCATATCCTGCCCCTGATCCAGCAATTCATAAGGCAGCATTTTTGCCCCGGAAGCCGCCGTGCAATCAGCAAAGGAGCGCCCCATAAAGCGCTTTACGGACATCAGGGTATTACTAGGGTCGGCACTTGCGCCGGCCAAGGCAGCCGCGCCCACTAAGGTTTCTCCGGTCTCAGCGTAATACACAGCCGACGGCAATAGATGCTCGCCACCGAGGTCTGCCAAGGTATCTGCGTGGGCATTGCGGACACTGGCAACCAGCGAATTGGTGGTTCCCAGATCAATTCCCACCGCCAGCTTACGCTGGTGCGGTTCAGGGGTTTGTCCAGGTTCTGATATTTGCATCAAGGCCATAAGTGGTTTCTGAACTCCCGGCGATTTTCACGCCTTTTATCAGTAGTCGAGCAATTCGCTCTCTTTCAGTTCAGCTTCGCTGCGCAGTTTTTCTAAAAACTGGAGCTTGGCGTAAGCCGCCAAAGCCAAATCGAACTGCTGTTGATTATACGATTGCGAAAAAGCCTCTTTCTGACTCTTCGCCGCCTGATCAAGGTCGCGATAAAATACATCTAGCGCTTGCTCAGGATCTTTTGCATCCTGTAATTCTGACAGCTCTTCACGCAGCTGCATTTGCTGCATCAAAAACTCCGGATCCTGAAAAGTAGTCGAGGACATATCACTGTTCACCCCCGCCAATTTCAGCAAATAGGCAGCCCGCCGCGTGGGCGACACCAAGGTTTCGTATGCTTCATTGATAAACGAGGACTGTTGCACCGCCATGCGCAAATCACGCTCGGAGCCACTGGCAAAACGATCGGGGTGCGCATCGCGCTGCAGCGCGCGATAACTGCTGGTCAGGGCCGAGATATCAAGCTCATAGGCCTGAGGCACCGCCAACAGCGCAAAGTAATTTTCTTGGGGATTAAATACAGACATAGGTATTGGCCAGCCAGCAGGCCGCTAGACGGTGAAGCTCTCACCGCAGCCACACTCAGCCGACACATTGGGGTTGTTAAATTTCAGGCCTTCATTGAGACCTTCTTTAACAAAGTCCAACTCGGTGCCGTCTAAATAAACCATGCTTTTAGGGTCGATATACACCGCAGCGCCGTCTTTTTCAAAAACCTGATCTTCGGCTTGAGGTTCGTCGACAAACTCCAATACGTAGGCCATACCGGAGCAGCCGGAAGTCCGCACACCAATGCGAATTCCCAAACCCCGGCCACGGCCGAGCATTTGCTTTTTAATGTGACTAGCTGCTGCACTGCTTACTGAAACTGGCATGCACTCTCCCCTAATATCTAATGCGAGCGATCAAATCAGGATACGGTTCGTTTCTGACGGTAGTCAGCAACCGCAGCCTTAATCGCATCTTCGGCCAAGACTGAACAGTGAATTTTCACTGGTGGCAGCGCCAATTCTTGAGCGATTTCGGTGTTTTTAATTTGCGCCGCTTCGTCAAGGGTCTTGCCCTTAACCCACTCAGTGAGTAGTGAGCTAGACGCAATTGCCGAGCCGCAACCGTAGGTTTTAAACTTGGCATCTTCAATAATGCCCTGCTCATTTACCTTGATCTGCAGACGCATTACGTCACCGCAAGCCGGCGCGCCGACCATACCGGTGCCAATTTCATCCGCGCTGTCGTCAAACTTACCGACGTTACGTGGATTCTCGTAATGATCGAGTACTTTTTCGCTATAGGCCATGATCTCGTCCTCTCAATCTGAACAGCTTAGTGAGCTGCCCATACAATACTGTCTAAATCGACGCCGTCTTGGTACATATCCCACAGAGGCGACAATTCCCGTAATTTTTCCACTGCTGCGCGTACCTGCTTAATCGCGTAGTCAACTTCTTCTGCCGTGGTAAAGCGGCCAAAAGAGAAACGCAGTGAACTGTGCGCCAACTCGTCGTTCAAGCCCAGCGCACGCAGCACATAAGACGGCTCCAAGCTTGCCGAAGTACAGGCTGAGCCCGATGACACCGCCAAATCTTTCAGCGACATAATCAGTGATTCACCTTCAACAAAGGCCAAGCTTACGTTGAGGTTACCTGGTAAACGCTGTTCAAAATCACCGTTTACAAATACCTGTTCCATGTCTTTTAGGCCGTCCCAAAACTGATTACGCAATGCTAAAGCATGCTCAGCATCTTTGGCCATTTCTAAGCGGCCGAGTTCACAGGCTGCGCCCATACCCACAATTTGATGGGTTGGCAAAGTACCTGAACGCATGCCGCGCTCGTGGCCACCACCGTGCATTTGCGCCTCTAGGCGAATGCGCGGCTTGCGGCTCACATACAATGCACCAACCCCTTTGGGACCATACATTTTATGAGCAGACATCGACAACAAGTCGATCTTCATGGTCGCCATATCAATAACAACCTTACCCGCTGTCTGCGCCGCATCAACGTGAAACACTACGCCATTGGCACGACATACTTCGCCAATCGCGGCGACATCATTAATGGTGCCAATTTCATTATTGGCGTGCATTATGCTGACCAAAACTGTGTCGTCGCGCAAAGCTGCCGAAATCGCCTCAGCGGTAATTAAACCTTTTTCAGTTGGGTCTAAATAAGTAACTTCAAAACCTTCGCGCTCTAATTGGCGACAGGTATCAAGCACCGCTTTATGCTCGATTTTGGAGGTAATAATGTGCTTACCTTTTTTGCTGTAAAAGTGCGCAGCACCTTTGATAGCAAGGTTGTTTGACTCGGTAGCACCGGAGGTCCAAACAATTTCTCGCGGATCAGCATTGAGCAGGTCAGCCACTTGGCGACGGGCATTCTCAACGGCTTCTTCCGCCTTCCAACCAAACATATGCGAGCGTGAGGCCGGGTTACCAAAGGTACCGGTCGTGGTCAAACAAGCCATCATCTGCTCAGCCACACGAGGATCAACCGGTGTGGTTGCAGAGTAATCTAAATAAATCGGCAATTGCATACACTTCTCCAAAATCTCGGTGTGACTACCTCAGCACCGAGCTAATAACTAATCTACCGCAGTCAGAATAATTGACTGCGCATTGCGCGCCTTTTGTAACTGACGCGCCGAAACCGATTGCACATCGCGCCGCTCAACCAAACTCGCCAAGCTGATATCGCTTAAAAAATGGTGGATCTGATCACTTAAATCAGTCCACAAATTATGGGTTAAGCAGGTGTGCCCATCCTGACAATCGCTGCTGCCGGCACAACCCGTGGCGTCCACCCGCTCATCGACCGCATCAATAATATCGGCAACGAAAATTTCTTCACTGGGGCGACTTAGGCGATAACCACCACCTGGGCCACGACTGCTGGAAACCAGTTCTTTGCGGCGCAATTTCGCAAATAGCTGCTCCAGATAGGACAGGGAAATGTCCTGCCGACTAGAGACATCAGCCAAACTTATGGGACCTCGGTCGCCGTACAGCGCCAAATCCAGCATCGCTGTAACGGCATAGCGTCCTTTTGTCGTCAATCGCATAGCTATACCCGTTTAATCTACGGTGCAATTATGCAATAACCTAGCAAAATGGTCAACTATATAGCCGAGGAATTTAGTAGGGTTTAAAACGCGCGGGAGCGGCGATTATAATCACTCTGCCCTATCAACACCACTATTAGGCGCCGCAGTACCATCAGCCTCTGCAGACTCATCGGCTTTCGCTTTACGCACCCAGTACTGGGTAGACGTTAAGATGCCTCGCAAAATATTCACTTCCATTTCATCGAGCCGAGTACGCTGATAGAGACGACGCAGACGAGTCATTAGCTTCTTAGGTGCTTCTGGACGTAAAAAATTAATATCCCGCAAGGTTTCCTCAAGATGAACCAAATAGCGCTCTAAGTCTTGAGCCCCAGCCACGGGCACGTCCCAGTCGGCCATATCATTATTATTAAGCTCACCACTGAGGTGCTGCATGCGCACTTCGTAGGCCAAAACCTGCACCGCCATCGCTATATTAAGGGAGCTGTATTCTGGATTAGCCGGAATATGCACGTGCAAGTTACAGCGCTGCAGCTCTTCATTAGTTAAGCCCCGGTCTTCACGACCAAACACGAGCGCAATTTTATGCCCAGCCGCCGCCTCTGCGTAACCCCGCTCCATACAGTGCCTCGGGTCAAGTAGCGGCCACGGCACAGTGCGCTCTCTGGCACTGGTGCCAATTACCAACTGACAATCGGCAATCGCCTCATCCAGAGTCTCGCACACCACCGCCGAATTCAGTACATCATCGGCACTCGCGGCGCGCCAGGTCGCTTCATCGTGAGGGTATTTACGAGGCTCAACTAAATACAGCTGACTCAGGCACATATTTTTCATGGCGCGGGCAACTGCGCCAATATTGCCGGGGTGGGAGGTATTCACCAGCACAATGCGGATATTGTCTAGAGGGTTTACAGCGGATTGTTCTACAGTAGTCATGGCTGGCGCTCTTTTTACGAGCTGCGCATTCTAGCAGACCCGAGCGATTAGGTCAGCGTCTCCGGCACCCACTGGATCTTCCAGCCTTCCTTGCCCACTGCTGCACTAAAACCTTCACAAACAGCCAAGTCGGCAACCGCCGCCAGTTCGCCTCCACAATAGATTAGCGGCAGCACCTCGCGCTGCCAGGGCGGCAAGCGCCACTCTTGCAGGAGCTTTTTAAGCGGCCGGTGATGGGCGTGGCCCGCCAAACGACAGCGCTCGCCACCGCGGCGAAACCGTATCGACACCGAGCCGCGAGGCATAAAGGATCCACCTGGCGTTGCAAATAAGCGACCTATTCCGGGAATAAGCAGCTCGCCGGGTAAGTTCCACTCCAATTCATCCGGCAGCGAGCTTGGCGCTTCGACCGCACCTAGCTCACAAAACAACTGCTGATTATAGGCGCGCAACAACACACCGGCAGCCAAACGAAATTGCGGCTGACGGTCGTCACCCGCGCAAAGAAATTGCTCAACTATCGTCCCCAGCTGGGCCGATGACAGCGCTAGCGCACTGCGATTAATAATAAATTGCCGAAGGATCGCGCGCTGGCGAATTTCGGGTAGCGCCGCCAACTTCTGTAAGTTCAGCGAGCCATCTTCTGCACCCAAACTGGCTAGATCTTGGCTAATATAGCCATGCAAGAGCTGGGCAGTTTCCGCCTGCAAAGCCGCCGCTCGGCCAAAACTTTGACGGTAATCCGGCCAGTGCCGGGTGAGCAGGGGCAAGACTTGCTGGCGCAGAAAATTACGGCGGTAATGCGTATCGAGGTTACTGGGGTCGTCGACCCAGGATAACTTCTGAGCCGCCGCATAAGCTTCAAGCTCGGCACGCGACGTCGACAGCAGCGGCCGATACAGCTCACCCGCACCCAGAACGCGCCCAACTGGCATTGCAGCTAAACCTGTCACCCCTGCACCACGAAGCAAGCGCAGCAATAGAGTTTCAGCTTGATCATCAAGGTGATGCGCCAGTAATAATAAATCCCCGTCGCCTAACGCCGCTTCGAACGCTCGGTAACGGGCATCCCTCGCCAAGTCCTCTATACCGCGACGACGCCCCTCAACATTCACCACGTTTAGGGTAAACGGAATATTATAAGCGACACACTGCTGCTCACATTGTTCAGCCCAGGCCGTCGATGCAGCCTGCAATTGGTGATCAACGTGAATAGCACGAATTTCTGGAAAGGAGGTATCGCTTGAGTGCGCCAGCTCGCGCAAACGCCAAACTAAATGCAGTAAAACCTGAGAATCTAAGCCGCCACTAAAGGCTAGCCACCAAACTCGCCGAGTTAAATACGGCGCGAGTGATTTTTTGATGAGGGGCAGCAGTTCTGCCATTGCCGACTCCCCGCCCCCCACTACGTCACCGCCTTAATCAGCTGGTGCCGTAGGACATCAGACGGTCATAGCGAATATCTAACAGCTCTTTTTCAGGCAGAGCCTGAAGACGCTTGATCTGGGTAAGAAGATGTTCGCGAACCCGCTCGGCACTGCTGTCGATATCGCGGTGCGCACCACCTTGAGGCTCAGGAATAGTCGCATCAACAATGCCCAACTCTTCAAGAATCGTTGAGGTCAAGCCCATTGCTTCAGCGGCATCAGGTGCAAACTCGGTGCTCTTCCAAATAATATTGGCACAGCCTTCTGGGGAAATAACAAAGTAGGTTGAGTATTGCAGCATGGCAATATGATCGCCTACGCCAATACCCAAGGCGCCACCAGAGCTACCCTCACCAATAACAACACACACTATTGGGGTTTTTAACCGCGACATTACCGCCAAGTTTTGCGCGATGGCCTCACTGATACCACGCTCTTCACTGTCGATTCCCGGATATGCTCCAGGGGTGTCAATTAAGGTCACAATAGGTAGTTTATAACGTTCAGCCAGCTGCATTAGACGCAGGGCTTTGCGATAACCCTCAGGCTTGGGCATACCAAAATTGCGCTTAACCTTCTCGGTAACGCCTCGGCCCTTTTCTTGGCCGATCACCATGACGGGCATACCGTTGATTTTACCAATACCACCAACAATGGCGGCATCATCACCAAAATGACGATCACCGTGTAATTCGTCAAAATCGGTAAAAATTCGGCGAATATAATCCAATGCATAAGGCCGCATGGGGTGCCGCGCTATTTTAACGACATTCCAAGGCGTGAGATTGGAAAAAATCTTTTCGGTTAATTTGCTGCTTTTTTCCCGAAGTTTAGCGATTTCTTCACTAATATTCAGGTCATTATCGCTGCCAACTAACTGAAGCTCTTCAATCTTGGCTTCCAGCTCCGCAATGGGTTGTTCAAAATCAAGATAATTGGGATTCATCGCTCACTTATTCACTTGTTGTCGTCAGTGAAGCCTATACTATCCAAAAGGTAAATAGGCTCATTTAATAGTGTGATTATACGTTAATCGTAATTGATGACCACGTTATTTGCGCCACACTCCTCACCTAAGCGCAGTAATAACTCATCATTTGGCAGGATTCGCCAATTGTCACCAAGTCGAATTTTACCACTACCCTCAGGTCGCTGATAATTTATCACTACCGGGCAGCGGCCGCCCTTGGCAACACTTAATGCGCCCTTTAAACGGGCAATGGCGTCGTCATTTACTAAATCCGCACTCACCGACAGCTGCAGCTCTCGGGCGTGCTGATCCCGGGCCTCGGCAATACTGCGCACCGCCTTCACCCGCATTTTTTTGCCACCGCTGTACTCGTCGTTGCTACATACACCCTCAACCACAATTACGGTGTCTTTTATGAGCTTTTCCCGACATTCATCGTAGGCATCGCTGAATAAGGCAACCTCAATTCGTGCACTGCGGTCATCAAGTAGCACAAAGGCCATAGTATCGCCGCGCTTATTCTTCATGGTCCGAGTACTCATCACCAAGCCAGCAATGGTCTGAGGATGCTTCTCGGGGTTAAGGTCGACTATTTTCCTTGGCACAAAGCGGCGTAATTCAGCCTCGTAATCATCAATCGGATGTCCGGTAACATAAAGACCAAGTGTTTCTTTTTCGCCTAGCAAACGCTCTTTGGTTGTCCAGCGTCTTACATTCTTAAAGCTTGCATAAACATCACCGCCCTCGTCTTCAACCGCGAGACTACCGCCAAACAAATCCATCATGCCGCTTTCGGCATTACTTGCCGCCTGCTCTGCAGCCTGTACGGCATCTGGCATAGCCGCCATAAGTACCGCACGATCCTCACCTAGATCGTCAAAGGCACCTGAGCGGATAAGCGCTTCTATAGCGCGCTTATTCACTTTGCGCGGATCGGTGCGTTCACAAAATTCAAAAAGGTTTTTAAAGGGCCCACCGCTATTGCGAGCAGCAATGATATTTTCAACTGGGCCTTCGCCCAAGCCTTTGATGGCACCAAGCCCGTATACAATTTGGCCGCGATCATTCACCGTGAACATATACTCGCCTTCGTTTACCGAGGGCAGCTTATAGTCCAGTTTCATTTCCCGACATTCTTCAATGAAGATAACGATCTTGTCGGTATTGTCTAATTCCGAGCTCATTACCGCTGCCATAAAAGGCGCGGGATAATGGGTTTTCAACCAGGCAGTTTGGTAGGAGACCAAGGCGTAGGCAGCGGAGTGCGATTTGTTAAAACCGTAGCCTGCGAACTTTTCCATCAAGTCGAAAATATTCGAGGCCAGCTCTTCGGAGAAACCCTTTTCGACGGCGCCGGTCTGAAACAAGCTGCGCTGCTTATCCATTTCTGCAGCATTTTTCTTACCCATCGCGCGGCGCAATAAGTCGGCGCCACCAAGACTTACACCGCCCATTACCTGGGCGATCTGCATAACCTGTTCCTGATACAGAATAATGCCGTAAGTTGGTTCGAGCACGGGCTTCAAACACTCGTGCTGATACTGAGGGTGAGGATAGGCCAACTCAGCGCGGCCATGCTTGCGGTTAATAAAGTCATCAACCATGCCCGACTGCAATGGACCCGGACGAAACAAGGCCACCAGTGCGATAATATCTTCAAAGCAATCTGGCAGGAGCCGCTTGATCAAATCCTTCATACCACGGGATTCCAACTGGAACACCGCGGTGGTTTCTGCGCGCTTTAGCATCTCGAAGGTCGGTCGATCCTGCAGCGGAATCGACATAATATCGAGGGGATCTTCACCCAGCTTGGCACGCTGAGCGTTCACGATTTTTAATGCCCAGTGAATGATGGTGAGGGTACGCAGCCCCAAGAAGTCGAACTTAACCAGCCCAGCTTCTTCAACATCGCTCTTATCAAACTGGGTAACCAAACCACCACCCGCGTCGTCACAATAAAGCGGCGCAAAGTCGGTGAGTTTAGACGGCGCGATAACTACACCACCGGCGTGCTTACCCACGCCCCGCACCACACCTTCGAGCTGGGTGGCCATATCCCAAATTTCTTGGGCTTGTTCATCTGCGGCTAAAAACTCTCTAAGAATCTCTTCCTGCTCAAAGGCTTTCTCAAGCGTGATGCCCACTTCAAAGGGAATCATTTTCGAAAGTTTATCGGCCAAACCATAGGCCTTGCCTTGAACACGAGCGACGTCGCGCACCACCGCCTTGGCCGCCATGGTGCCAAAGGTAATAATCTGACTTACCGCATCGCGTCCGTAATTATCCGCCACATAATTGATAACCCGATCCCGACCTTCCATACAAAAATCGACATCGAAGTCAGGCATGGATACCCGCTCAGGATTCAGGAATCGCTCAAACAGCAAATCGTATTGAATAGGATCAAGATCGGTAATTTTAAGCGCATAAGCGACCAGCGAACCGGCACCAGAACCACGGCCGGGGCCAACAGGTATATCGTGATCCTTAGCCCATTGAATAAAGTCCATTACGATCAGGAAATAGCCGGGAAACCCCATCTGCAAAATAACATTGAGTTCAAATTCCAGACGATCACGATATTCGCTTTGGTGCGCTGCAAATTCCGGCGAATTACGGTCAAACAAAAAATCGAGGCGTTGATCCAAACCGTCATGACACAGCTGACGAAAGTATGTCTCTTGGGTCATACCCTCAGGTATTGGGTATTCCGGCAAATAATACGTGCCGAGCTGAATAGTCAAATTACAGCGTTTGGCAATTTCCACACTGTTTTGCAGCGCCTCTGGAATATCAGCAAACAGCTCGGCCATGTCTTCTGGGCTGCGCAAATACTGTTGGTCGCTGTAATTACGTGGCCTGCGCGGATCATCCAAAACCCGGCCATCGCGAATACATACCCGAGCATCGTGCGCTTCAAACTCACCGGCATCCAAAAACCGAACATCATTGGTGGCAACCACAGGGCAGTTATTGCGCTCAGCTAAGCCTATCGCCGCATGGATGTAATCGTCTTCGTTTTGACGGCCGGTGCGCTGCAGCTCCAAATAAAAACGGTCGGGAAATACCGCCAACCAGCGCGACAAGCTGTGCTGCGCAATATCAGCCTTCCCCGCGAGCAGTGCTTGCCCAACATCACCCTCGCGACCGCCTGACAAGGCAATTAAGCCCTCGCTAGCCTGTTCAATCCAACTGCGGTACGCATAGGCCTTGCCTAAATACTGGCCATCTTGATACGCGCGAGAAATGAGCTCGGTAAGATTGCGGTAGCCTTTTTCATTTTGCGCCAGAAGACAGATAACCGTGGTCTGATCTGGGTCATCGTCATCGCGCATCAGCAAATCGCAGCCAAAAATGGGCTTAACCCCAGCCCCCATCGCCGCTTTTTGAAACTTAATTAAAGCGTAAAAATTATTTAAATCGGTGAGCGCCACCGCGGGCATACCCAATTTGGCAACTCGTTTGGTCAGCTCTTTAACCCGAACCAAGCCGTCGACAAGCGAGTACTCTGAGTGCACCCTTAAATGCACAAAGCTGTCATTCATCATTGTTCCGACTCCAGCATTGCACGCACCGGCGCGTAGCTACGGCGATGAATTGGGGTCACGCCTAAGCGTTGCAGCGCCTCCATATGTACCTTAGTAGGATAGCCCTTATGACCAGCCATGCCGTAACCGGGGTAAACGCTGTCAAACGCGACCATCTCACGATCTCGCGTCACTTTTGCCAAGATAGACGCCGCAGCAATAGCGGGAACACGGCTATCCCCCTTCACCACAGCCTCCGCCTTATAAGGCCATTTCGGCACCTTGTTGCCGTCAACTAAGACATATTCCGGCTGAACCGACAAACCAGCGACGGCCCGATGCATGGCCAGTAAGCTTGCCTGTAAAATATTGATTTCATCTATCTCAGACACTGAAGCCCGAGCAATACAAAAGCTCAGGGCCTTTTCCTGAATTTCAACAAAGAGCGCTTCGCGACGCTTTTCAGTGAGCTTTTTAGAATCATTCAAACCCGAGATCGGTCGCGCCGGATCGAGAATCACGGCGGCGGTGACGACGTCGCCACACAAAGGGCCTCGCCCCACCTCGTCCACACCGGCGGTTAATTCGGGCACATCAAATTCAGCAAACAAATCATTAATCTGAGGCATTACTCACTCCGGCGCAGGCCAAAACAACATCGGCGGCCCGTTCGCTAGCGGCTTGCGCAAGCTGGCGATGAATGCATTGAAACTCATTAATCAAACTTTCACGATGATTGGCGTTGTTTAACTGCTCCAGCAATAGTGGCCCCATGACCTCGGCCCGCACTTCGTCCTGCAGGACTTCAGGTACCAGCGCGCGTTGAGCCAATAGGTTTGGCAATGAAAAGAACGGCGTTTTAACCAAGCGCGACAGCAATTTATAAGACCACTTACCAAAGCGATACGCGACAACCATAGGACGCTGCAGCAACAGTGCCTCTAAACTAGTGGTGCCCGAAGCCATTAATACGACATCTGACGCAGCCATCACTGTGCGCGACTGACCACTCACCACCCGCACCGGCAAGTCTTGGGAAAATGCGCCAATCGCCTGCAAAATTTGGATTTTGCGCTCGGCATTGGCGGCGGGAATCAAAAACTCAATATTGGGCTGGGCACGGCGCAGCCATTGCGCGGTCTCCAGAAATGGCCTAATCAGCTGAGCGACTTCGCCGCTGCGGCTGCCGGGTAAAATGGCCAAAACTGGGTGCCCGTCTTCAACGTCCAGCTCCGCTCGGGCTGAACTGCGCTGATCGGTGAGTGGAATCTGATCTGCTAAGGGGTGGCCCACACAGGTAACCGGCACACCATGCTCTTGATAAAAGCGCTCTTCAAAAGGAAACAAAGTCAGCATATGATCCACCGACTTCGCGATTCCCTTTACCCGGCCTTGGCGCCATGCCCACACCGACGGACTCACATAGTGCAGTGTTTTTATACCGCGCTCACGCACATAACGCTCTATATTTAAAGTGAAATCCGGCGAGTCGATACCAATAACTATAGCGGGTTGCCAACTTAAAAAATGAGATTTCAAGAAACGACGCAGGCGCAGCAATTCAGGTAAGCGCTTAAGGGGTTCAACAATACCCATTACCGACAGACGGTCCATTTCACAGAGACTGCGGCAACCCTGCTCAATCATTAGCGGGCCACCCACGCCTTCGAACTCAGCATTGGGGTAACGTGATTTGATTGCGCGAATTAAATCAGCGCCTAAAATATCACCGGAAGCTTCTCCGGCGATAATACCGATTCGTAATGCAGTCATAGAATTGCCATGTTACGCAGCAGAAAAACGCAGTTTAGCGCACAATACCGCGCTGGGATTGTTGCAAGGAGTCCGCCAATAATTGCACGTCGGGAAATTCGGCGATCAGCGGCGCCAATGCCGTCAATGCCTCTTCCACCGTATTATTCTGGCGATAAATAATTTTGTAAGCGCGACGAATTGCGGCAATGCTCTCGGCAGTAAAGCCTCTGCGCTTTAGGCCTTCGCTATTGATTGTTTTCGCCTGGGCTGGAGTGCCGCTCACCGTAACATACGCTGGCACGTCTTTACTGATACCACAGCCAAAACCCGCAAAGCTATGGGCGCCAATATGGCAAAACTGATGCACAAGAGTGTAGCCGCTTAATATCGCCCAATCCCCGACCACAACATGGCCAGCAAGCGAGGCATTATTTACCAAGATACAATTATCACCAATCACCGAGTCATGACCCACGTGAACATAGGCCATCAGTAAATTTTTACTTCCTATTATCGTTTTGCCGCGATCTTGTATCGTGCCACGATGTATCGTCACCCCTTCACGAATCACATTATCGTCACCAATGATGAGTTCAGTTTTCTCACCCTTGTATTTCAGGTCTGGGGTGTCGTCACCAATAGTCGAAAACTGAAAAATACGATTGTTTTTACCGATTTTCGTCGGCCCCATTAGCACAACATGGGAGCGAATTTCGCAAGCTTCGCCAATTTCAACATCGGGCCCAACCATCGTCCACGGACCAATTTTAACCCCAGCACCGATCACCGCACTGGGATCAATAATCGCACGTGGGTCTATAACAGCCGTAGCGTGGATATTTTCAGTCACAATCACTTACTCTTCCGGTCGATACACAATATCGTCGCAGACGCCGCCAGCTTGTCTTCCACATAGGCTTGACATTCAAACTTCCACAGGCCGCTTTTATCTGACACATACTGCGCCTTGAGTATAAGCTGATCTCCAGGCACCACCTGGCGCTTAAAGCGCGCTTTATCAACGCCAGCGAACATGTAGATAGATCCTTCCGCCGGCTTTTTATCGAGGGTTTTAAATCCTAGAATTCCCGCCGCTTGGGCCATGGCCTCGATAATTAACACACCGGGCATAATTGGCAACTCGGGGAAATGACCATTAAAATGGTTTTCATTACCGGTTACATTTTTCAGGGCAACGATTGATTCACCGAGCTTAAGCTCAAGTACCCGATCAACCAAAAGAAACGGATAACGTTGCGGTAGGTATTCTTTAACTTCATTGATGTCCATCAGCATGACTCAGCTTTCATCCTTTACTTGTATTTTTTAACTTTTTTTCCAGAAACATGACTCGCCGAAATAATTCGTCGAGCTTCGCAAATCGCGCAGCGTTCCGCCGCCAAACACCCGTCTCCATCATTCCTGTGCCACTAGAATAGGAACCCGACTTCGTAATAGATTTAGTAATTAAAGTTCTGGCCGTAATATGCACCTGATCAGCAATTGTTATATGCCCCACCACGCCCACATTACCGGCAAAAGTACAGCGCTCCCCGATAACCGTACTACCCGCAATCTGGCATGCCGCCGCCATTGCTGTGCCATTCCCGACAATAACGTTATGAGCAATCATCGTGTAATCATCACAAATTACACCGTCGCCAATAACCGTATCTTCTAAGGCACCGCGATCAATGCAGGAATTAGCACCGATTTCGACTCGATCGCCAATTCTAACGCCGCCCAGCTGATGAATTTTTTGCCAGCCCTGGACGCTAGCCGCAAAACCGAAACCATCGGCCCCGATCACCACGCCGGAATGAATAACAACATCATTACCAATACTCACGCCGTGATAGATCGACACATTGGCGTGAATATAACAGTTATTGCCAATTCGTGAGTTAGCACCAATAACCGTACCGGGTCCCAGCACGGTGCCAGCCCCAATAACCGCGCCTTTCTCAACAACACAATTTGCACCAATACTCGCCGAGTCATCGACATCTTCGGCGACAACAACCGCACTGGGGTGCACTCCAGCCTGCGGCTTTTCCAAAGGATCAAACAAGGCGCTTGCCTTTGCATAAGCGAGATAAGGGTCGACTGCAATCAAGCAGTTACCACGATAATTGACAGCAAGTTCGGGATGAAGAATGACCGCGCTGGCAGAGCTATTCTGCAGCGCAGCTTTAAATTTACTATTTGATAAAAAACTAAGATCACCAGCGTTGGCGGTAGCAAGAGGCGCTATACCGGCCAACTTGGTTGCGGCGTCACCTTGAAAATTTAATTCCAAGACCGCCGCAAGTTCAGCAAGGCTGAATGTTTTCGCCCCGGACATTACTTAGCGTTATTCAACTTATCAGCCACTTTAGCGGTAATATCGTAGCTGCTATCAGCGTGAAGTACTGATTTGCGAGGTAATAACAGACCGATGTTTTCGTCTTTAACCAACTGCGGCAGAATTGCCTGCAGTTTTGGTCCGAGTTCTTGCAAAATAGACTGAGCTTCCTGCTGATTAGCACCTTCAATTTTACGGGCTAAATGCTCGCCGTCAGCGCGCGCGGCGTCTATTTTGTTCTTAGTCGCTTGACGTTGTTCTGCGCTAAGAATGTCGAAATCTTTCTGGAACTGCTCAACAATCTTGTCGTAGTTCTTCTTTAAAGATTCTAATTCAGAAACATTCTTTTTGTAGTCAGCTTGATTGCGCATAGCGGTTAAGCGCTTTTTCGCCATATCTGTATTTAATACCGCAGCTTCTACATCAAATACTGCAATCCGACCTTCTGCAACAGCACCGCAAGCCCAAAGAGCCATAACAGCAACGGCAACTACCTTATAAAACTTCATGAAAAACTCCTATCCATTATTTTACTATCAGTTAGAAACTACGACCCAATGAGAACTGAAATATTTCAGTATCGTCAATTCTTTCTGGATTCAGTGCTCGGCCCAAGCTGAAGGTCAGCGGCCCAAATCCGGTGATCCACGTTGCACCCACCCCAGCAGAAAAACGTAAATCCGAAAGTCCGGGGGTAGTACAGTTGAGCTGACTCGTACTGCAGCTCGTACTAAACACATTACCGGCATCAAAGAAAAAGCCGCTGCGCACTGAGCGCTGATCTTTCACAAAAGGCAGTGGGAACAATAATTCAATACTGCCCTCAACCAACACATTGCCACCGAAGGGGTCAGGGTCGCGATTATAGGAATTGGCACTATCAATCACAAGCAGTCCGGTAGCGGGGTCTAAAACATAAGCCCCTTGCGCCGACAAAGCACGGGCATTGCCATCTGCATCAATGGCGGTTGCCGCTTGGCTGATACGGTAAATATCGGCAGTCGAGCTACGCGGCCCCAGGGTATTACTCTTATAGCCACGAACCGAACCAAAACCACCGGCGTAGAAGTTTTCATAGAACGGCAGCTGATCGAGCTCGCCATAGCCGTCGCCATAACCTAGCTGGGTGCGGAAACGAAAGGTGAAGCTATTCGTTATCGGCACATACAACTGGCCTTCGTAACCTAACTTGAAATACTCCAGATCAGAGCCTGGCACGGCAACTTCAATCGACAGCGACTGTGACGCACCGCGGGTCGCTAATAAGCCTCGGTTCAATGTCGATTGGCGCCAAGACATACCAGCAGTGAAATTATTAAACTCCTCGCCGTATTTATCTAAAAAGCCTTCCTCATCAGGAGTGGTTAACGCTTCAGGAGGAAGCAAATCAACACTTTCCAGCACTTCCGCTACGGTGTATTTACCGGTCGTTGCGTCCCGAGTACTGACAAAGTAATTGTCGATAATATCGAGAAGACGCGGGCTGGTTTTAATTTCTTTAACCGCGCTGACACCCGCCTCAATCAAGGTGCGGTTAAAGCCTAGATTAAATCCTAAACGCTCAGTTTCAGAAATAGGATAACCAAAGTTTACGCTACTGCCGTAGGTATCTGTGGTATAGCTCGCAACGTTAATCTCTTCGTAGTCGGTGGTGCGATAAAACACGGAGAAACCACGGCTCACTCCGTCTTCAGTAAAGTACGGATCCAAATAATTGAAATTCACGCTGGTGGCGAAGTCACTGCGCGACACACCAAAACCAACCTGCTGCCCCGTACCAAAAAAGTTATTTTGTTGAATATTGGCACTCAACAAGAGACCGCTGTCCTGCGAGAAGCCGACGCTGGCGCCAAGGCTGCCAGAGCTCTGCTCTTCCACCTTATAGTGCAAATCGATTAAATCATCAGTGCCTGGCACTTCTAAGGTATCGACCTTAGCTTCTTTAAAGAAACCGAGCCGCTCTAGGCGAACCCGAGACATTTCAATTTTATCAGCCGATGCTGGCGCCCCTTCAAACTGGCGCATTTCCCGACGCAATACTTCGTCAGACGTTCTCGCGTTGCCTTCAAAATCAATACGGCGGACATAGGTGCGTTTGCCTGGGTCAATAAAGAATTTGAGGGCAACGGTTTTCGCGTCTTCATCGCGTTCAGGAATACCGCGAACCTTAGCAAAGTTGTAGCCTTCATTACCAAGGCGCTTCGTCAAAAACTCTTCGGTGCTGGTCACTAAGGCTTGCGAGAACACCTGACCTTCTTTAACTAAAACAAAACGCGATAGGTCGTCTTCTGGCAATACCAAATCGCCAGACAGTTCCGCGCCGCTAACGGTGTATTTCTCACCTTCTTCCACATTTACAGTGATATACACTGACTTGCGGTTAGGGCTAATAGCCACCTGAACCGAGTCGGCATTAAATAATAGATAGCCGCGATCCAAGTAATAGGAATTGAGTTTTTCGAGATCGCCTTTTAACTTCTCGCGGGAGTATTTGTCTGCGCTGCTGAAGAAAGAAAACATGCCGCCCGTCTTCAACTCAAATAAATCGAGTAGGGTCTCGTCGTCGTAAACGGTATTGCCAACAATATTGATGTGTTCGATAGTGGCGTTGCTACCTTCATCGATAATAATGCTGATCGACACGCGGTTGCGAGGTTCAGCAACGACATCGGTTTCGATGCTGGCATCGTAGCGCCCTTGAGAAACGTACTGCCGTGTCAGCTCCATGCCCATAGTTTCTAGCGTCGAACGTTTAAAGACTTGACCTTCCGCCAGCCCCGCTCCTTTAAGGCCATCCATCAGGGCCTCTGTCGCTAGCGCTTTGTTGCCTTCCAAGCTAATCGCGCTGATTGCAGGCCGTTCAACCACCCGCACCACCAACACATCGCCGTCGACACCAATTTGAATATCGTCAAAGTTACCAGTATTGAACAAGGCCCGCGATGCATTCGCTAAAGACCGGGGTTCAATTTGGTCACCGACACTGATGGGCAGCGCCGAAAACACCGTTTCCGATGAAATTCGTTGCAAACCCTCAATACGGATATCCGTCACTGCGAGTGAATCTTGGGCCGAGGCGAAAAAGCTCGCCGACCACAGAAAAAGACTAAGTGCTAAAAGGCGTTTCATCAACAGCTAAAAACCAAGGCTCGGGGCGACTGCCAAAACATAACCAACAGCGCCAATATGTAAGATAAAAAGCATCGCATAGACCAAAAATTACAGCCGCAACACATCGTTATATAAAGCAAATACCATGACAAAAACTACCAACACCAAGCCCAGCTGATTCGCCCAGATCTGAACTTGTTCAGCGACGGGCTTACCGGTCAGCCATTCAAAAAGCGCGTAAACTATATGTCCACCGTCCAATACTGGAATTGGCAGTAAATTCAATACGGCAAGACTAACACTCAATAGCGCTAAAAACGTCAGCCAAGAAAAAAAGCCGTACTGCACTGAGGAGCTGGCCACTTTAGCAATGGTTATAGGCCCACTCAAGTTTTTTGGTGATAACAGCCCAGTCAGCATCTTTTTAATAGATGTCAATGTAAATGCGCTCATCTGCCAAGTTTTATCGACTGCCGCTACTGCTGCCCCCAAAAGACCGTACTCTACCTTGCGCTGCATCTCTTTCGGCCATTCTGGCATCGCAACACTGACGCCCACATAGCCGTATGCATTGGCAGATTCGTCGAGTTTGCGTTCTGGGGTAATCTGTAACTGGCGCTGCTGACCATTGCGATCAACCAAGAGCGTAGCACTTTGCTCAGGTATGCCCCGCACATATTCAACCCATTCAGACCAACTAGCAACGTCCTTACCATCAATAGCCAATACCACATCGCCCGACTGAAGGCCTGCACGCTCGGCGGGACTATCTGGCATAATTTTATCCAGCGTTGGCAACAGCGCCGGGGTATACAGGGTCACGCCTAATTCCCGAACCGGATTGGGTTCCTCGACCCCTTGCATCCAGCCACTTAGCGCTACCGTGCTCTCGTACACCAGATCCGAGTCGGGATACTTGAGCGACAAATGAATATCACCGTCCTCGCCAATGCGCTCTAACAGCTGCATTTGCAGGGTCTCCCAGGTCGGCGTCGCCGTGCCATCTACGGCGATAAACTCCTGCCCTGCAACAATACCAGCTCGCGCCGCGAGAGATCCTGCCTCAACTTCAGCCACAATGGGCGCAACGCCCGTCACACCATTTAAAAAAATCAGCCAGTATACAAAAATCGCCAATACGATATTCGCCAGCGGTCCAGCCGCCGCAATCGCAATCCGTGATTTTGGGGTAGCGCGATTAAATGCCTGGCTTTGCAACTCAGCGGGAACCGGGGCTTCCCGTTCGTCCAGCATTTTAACGTAGCCGCCTAGCGGAATACCGGCAACGACAAACTCCGTACCGCGGCGATCAGTCCAGGTAAGCAAGGGACGACCAAAGCCCACAGAAAATCGCAAGACTTTAACGCCGCAGCGTCTCGCCATCCAAAAGTGACCATACTCATGCACGGCAACCAGTATTGCCAGGGTTGCTATCGTGACCAAAATTGTTTGCAAAATATCTAGCACGCCTGTCGTCCCTTATCTGAGCCTGTAAGCAGCCTTGGTAAAAAGCATTTCATTATATTACGTACTAAGCCCGAATTTTAGCGCTAATAAGATCAACAGCTAAGGCCCTCGCTGCGGAGTCCGCAGCTTGGACATCAAGCAAAGACTGGGGTTCACCAATATTTGTCTGCGCCATCACGTCAGTAATGACCTGCGCGATATCAACAAAGGCGAGTTTACCATCCAAAAATGCCGCCACTGCAATTTCGTTTGCCGCATTTAATACTGCTGGCGCTGTGCCGCCGCGAATAGCGGCGTCTCTGGCCAAGCGTAAACAAGGGAAACGCTCTTCGTCTGGCGCTTCAAAATCGAGACGAGCCTGACTTATGATATCCAGACTCGATACCCCAGAATGAATACGCTGTGGCCATGCTAACGCATGGGCAATAGGGGTCCGCATATCGGGGTTACCCAATTGCGCCAATACCGAGCCATCTACATACTCCACCATGGAGTGAATGACGCTCTGGGGGTGAACAATAATCTCAATGGTGGCGGGGTCGGTCTGAAACAGCCAGCAGGCTTCGATGAGCTCAAGACCTTTATTCATCATGGTCGCAGAATCGACCGAAATTTTGCGCCCCATCGACCAGTTAGGGTGGGCACACGCTTGGTCTGGCGTAACGCTAGCAAGTTCAGCGAGGGGCGTAGCACGAAATGGCCCGCCAGAACCGGTTAGCAATATCCGCTGGACACCTTGGGCTTTAATGCCCCCCTCTGCCGCTAGGGGCAAGCATTGGAAAATAGCATTATGCTCGCTGTCGATAGGCAGCAAGGTGGCACCGCTTTTAGCGACCGCGTCAATAAACAGCTGCCCGGCCATCACCAGCGACTCTTTGTTGGCTAACAAGACCTTTTTACCGGCTTCTACGGCCGCCAGCGTCGGCAACAAACCGGCTGCGCCGACAATCGCCGCCATTGTGATATCAGCCGCAGCCGCGACCTCACACAAACCCGTTTCGCCGCTCAACACTTCTGCCTTACTACCTGCGGCGCGAAGCCGCTCGGCGAATGCCCCAGCCACAGCTTCTTCACGTAAAACAGCGTAGCGTGGAGCAAACGCCATAACTTGAGCAAACAGCTCGTCCACACTGGTATTGGCCGTAAGCGCGTAAACAGAATAACGATCTGGGTGACGGGCAAGTACATCTAGCGTGCTAATGCCAATGGAGCCAGTTGAGCCCAGGACTGTAACTGACTGCATCACACCCATCCCGCGACGATAAGCCCAAGCGCAAACACCGGTGCGGCGGCAGTAATACTGTCGATCCGATCCATAATGCCGCCGTGCCCGGGCAGCAGGTTTCCACTGTCTTTAATGCCCCGATGGCGCTTAATCATGCTTTCCAACAAATCACCCAGTACTGACGCCAAACCGGTGACCAGAGCTAGGCCCAATGCCGCTGGCAAGCTTATTGGCATACCATCGGGCCAAATTCGCCACAAAACCGCCATCAGGGTCAGGCAACTGGCCAAACCGCCCCAAAACCCGGCCCAAGACTTGCCTGGACTCACTGCAGGCGCCAACTTCGCCTTACCGAACGCCCGCCCGGTAAAATAAGCACCGACATCGGCCGCCACAACCAAGCCAATCACCACCAGAATGAGATAGACGCCTTCGGGCAAACTCCGCAAATAGCTCAGTGCCAACCACGCGGGCACCAACACCAACAAGCCCATTACGCTGCGCGCCCCTTTAGAACCCCACAGACCGGAGCTTAAGGGGTAAGCTTTAACCCACAACAGAGCAATAGCCCACCACAAACAAGCGGCAATAAATATCTCGCGCAACACCAAAAAGTTTTGCTCGGCGTACAGACCAGACTGCCAGGCCAGCAAAGCCATGCCCAGCGCGCACACCGCAACATATATGCTGCGACCCGTGCGGCTAGCAAAACCGCTAAGATTCGCCCACTCCCATGCGGCCATTAATACCGCTAGCGCAAAAACACCAGATAACGCTGGCACTGACAAATATGCCAAGGCCGCAAAAAGCGCTAATACGATCAGCACCGCAGTGATGATCCGCTGCTTTAGCATAATTTGACTCCCTTAATCTGTAATGGCCGCATTATTATTCTTCGTCTCGCCCACCGAAACGTCGGTCCCGCTGAGCATAAGCCCGCAAAGCCCGATCTAACTCCGCTGCGTCGAAATCTGGCCAAAAACAATCGGTGAAATACAGTTCACTATACGCCAGCTGCCACAGCAAGAAGTTGCTAATACGCTGCTCACCCGCTGTGCGAATACAAAGATCTGGCTTGGGGACATCGGCCAAAGACATATGCCGATCAAACAATGCGACATCAAAATCGTCAAGCGCCAGTGTGCCGGCCTGCACTTGCTCTGCCAGCGATTTCGCTGCACTCACAATATCCCACTGACCACCGTAATCGACAGCGATCACCAGTTGGGTATCGCGATTAAACCGGGTTAATTGCTCGCTGTAGTCCATTTGCTTGCGCAGACTTGCCGAGAATTGATCGCGCTTGCCAATAAAACGAATGCGCACACCATCGGCGTGAAGCTGTTTAGTTTCCGAGTCTAGGTAATTTGAAAACAAGCGCATTAGAGCCTGAACTTCAAGACTCGGCCGCTGCCAGTTCTCGCTGGAAAATGCAAACAAGGTCACGATCTCGACGCCTCGTTCGCGAACCAACTTCAGCAGCGGCCGAATGACCTCAACACCAGCACGATGCCCAGCCGAAGACTTGAGCCCCTGGCCTTTGGCCCACCGATTGTTGCCATCCATAATGATGGCAACGTGACGAGGAATACTTGGAGATGCGGCTGGCCGCGTAGATACTGCCATGACAAGGATTTTCGCCGCTTAGATAACCATCAGGTCAGTTTCTTTGGCTGCAAGCGCCTTGTCGACTTCCGCAATAAATTGGTCGGTGATTTTCTGAACTTCGTCTTGAGCGCGACGCTCATCGTCTTCGCTAATTTCTTTTTCTTTAAGCAAGTCTTTAATATCAGACAACACATCACGGCGCGCATTGCGAATCGACACTCGCGCACTCTCTGCTTCATGGCGTGCAGTCTTGATATAGCCCTTACGGGTCTCCTCAGTCAGCATCGCCATAGGAATGCGGATAACACTACCGGCGGTGCTCGGGTTTAAACCCAAGTCTGACTTCATCAAGGCCTTTTCCACGTCGGGAACAATATTCTTTTCCCAGGGCGTGACAGTGAGAGTCCGCGCGTCTTCAATACCAATATTAGCCACTTGCGATAGCGGTGTATCGGTACCGTAATAAGACACGCGCACACCGTCGAGCAGGCTCGGATGCGCGCGACCGGTACGAATTTTGTTAAAGTTGCTGCCTAACGCCTCAACGGCCTTAGCCATACGTACTTTGGCGTCTTCTTTCAGTTCATTAATCACGCTGTCTTCTCCTCGCGCTTAGTGGCGGCCACTAGCGTTCCTTCTTCGCCACCAACAACAATATTCAAAAGAGCACCCTGCTGCTCCATCGCAAATACCCGCAAAGGCATATTATGATCCCGGCACAAACAGATGGCCGTAAGATCCATTACCTCGAGCTTTTTATCCAAGACCTCATCATAGCTGAGGTAATCGTATTTAACCGCACTTGGGTCAAGCATTGGGTCTGCACTGTAAACACCATCAACCTTGGTTGCTTTCAAAACCAAGTCGGCATCCATTTCAATACCGCGCAGACACGCCGCTGAGTCGGTAGTAAAAAACGGATTACCGGTACCCGCGGCAAAAATCACAACCTCACCACGGCTCAAGGCCCTAATCGCTTTACGACGATCATAGTGATCGACGACACCACTCATGGGTATGGCCGACATCACTGAAGATTTTATATTACTACGCTCCAGCGCGTCACGCAGCGCCAGTGCATTCATGACTGTGGCCAGCATGCCCATGTGGTCGCCGGTCACTCTGTCGAGCCCCGCCGTCTGCAATGCCGCGCCACGGAACAAATTCCCGCCGCCCACCACCAGACCAACCTGCACACCAATACCAACCAATTGCCCTACTTCCAGCGCCATGCGGTCCAAGACCTTGGGGTCAATTCCAAACCCCAGACTCCCCATCAGAGCCTCGCCACTTAACTTCAGAAGTATGCGCTTGTATTTCTTATCCCGGCTTACGCTAGACATTTCCTACCCCACCACATTGCACGATATTTTTAAGATTTGTATATCGCCTATAGTAAATCGGGGCCCGTAGGCCCCGTTTTACTGAGTGGCTTAGCCTTTCAGCTGAGCAGCCACCTCGGCGGCAAAATCCACTTCTTCTTTCTCTATACCTTCGCCCACTTCAAAGCGGACAAATTCTTGTATATCTGCACTGCTGCTTTTCAGCAACTTGCCTACTGTTACTTCAGGATCCTTAACAAAGGCCTGATCAACCAGTGAGCTTTCAGACAAGAACTTGCGAATACGGCCGTCGATCATTTTTTCAATGATCTCAGCAGGCTTGCCGCTTTCTGCCGCTTGAGCAGTGAAAATCTCACGCTCTTTCTCGATTTCTTCCGCAGGCATGTCTTCCGCTTTAGCAACGCGCGGGTTAACCGCAGCAACATGCATTGCCACATCGCGAGCCAGTTCAGCGTCACCGCCTTTCAGGGCAACCAATACCGCGATACGGTTATTAGAGTGAACATAGCTATCAACTACGCCATCTTCAGCAGTAACGACCAATGCGCGACGCACACCAATGTTCTCACCAATTTTCTGAACCAGCGCTTCACGTGCAGATTCCAATTCACCGGCCATCAGCACAGCAATATCGGTTTCTTTAGTGGCAAACACTTTATCAGTAACCAGCGCGGCAAAAGCCTGAAAGCCCGGCTCGCGTGCAGCGAAGTCAGTTTCACTGTTCACTTCAACAACCACGCCGTAGCTACCGTCTTCGGCAACCTTAGTCGTCACAACGCCATCAGCCGCAGTACGACCAGCCTTTTTAGCCGCCTTCATGCCGCTTGATTTACGCAATTCTTCAATTGCCAAATCAATGTCGCCATTGGACTCATTGAGTGCTTTTTTACACTCCATCATGCCCAAGCCAGTGCGATCGCGTAATTCTTTAACCATTGATGCTGATACAGCCATCCTAAAATCCTCGTAATTGAGCTTAAGCACGGCCCGTCAAACTGACCCTACTCAATATATATCCAAAAAAAGGGGGCCGCGCCCCCTTTCGCAGACTGCTTGGCGGCGAGTATTACTCGGCAGCGCTTTCGCCTTCTGGGCTTGCAGCAACTTCAACAAACTCATCTTTTGCTACAGCGTCGTTGGCGGCGGCGTTAATAGCCACGTCAGCAACAGCAGTAACATAAAGTTTGATGGCGCGAATCGCGTCGTCGTTACCAGGAATAACAAAATCAACACCGTCTGGGTTGCTATTGGTATCCACGATACCAAAAACTGGGATACCAAGCTTATTGGCTTCTTGAATTGCGATCCGCTCGTGATCAACATCAATAACAAACAGGGCGTCTGGCAGGCCAGCCATATCCTTGATACCACCAATGGAGCGCTCTAGCTTCTCCATATCACGGCGACGCATCAGGGCTTCTTTCTTGGTCAATTTGTCAAACGTACCGTCTAATTGCTGAGCTTCAAGCTCACGCAAACGACGTACTGACTGACGAATAGTTTTGTAGTTGGTCAGCATGCCACCCAACCAGCGGTGACTTACAAAAGGCATACCAGCGCGGGCTGCCTGCTCACCAATAATCTTGCTTGCAGCACGCTTAGTGCCAACAAACAGGATTTTGTTTTTATTTGCTGCCATCTTGGCAATTGCATCCAGCGCGCTATTCATCGCAGGAACAGTATGCTCAAGGTTGATTATGTGGATCTTGTTACGAGCACCAAAAATATACGGTGCCATTTTTGGATTCCAGTAGCGAGTCTGGTGACCAAAGTGAACGCCGGCTTGCAGCATTTCACGCATGCTTATATGTGACATGATTTTTCCTTAATTAACATCGGGTTACAAACTTGCAGAGACCCCGTAAGCCAACCCCAGCTTTACTGGAGCACCCGGGATTACGTGTCGGTTTCTGCGCGTCATTTAACCAATTACAGCAGACGCCATAATTGGGGCGCGTATTTATACCACAGAGCCCTCGCCACATAAAGCCAAAACCGCTTTTGACGCTAAAATTCCCCACCACCTTCGCCACACTATAAGCGATGGTTTACAATACCGTGCTTTGATCGCCTGACACTTGCGTATATCGGTACTCTTTTATGAATGTAAGCATTAAAACCCCCGAACAAATTGCCGCCATGCGCATCGCTGGCCGCCTTGCTGCCGATGTCCTTGAAATGATTACCCCCTACGTCAAGCCAGGCATCAGCACCGGCGAGCTAGACCAAATCTGCCACGACTATATTGTCAATGTTCAGGGCGCCATCCCCGCGCCCCTAAATTACAACGGTTTTCCCAAGTCAGTGTGCACCTCGCTCAATGAGGTGATCTGTCACGGCATACCGTCGGACAGCAAGGTAATAAAGGATGGCGATATCCTGAATATCGACGTCACCGTCATTAAAGACGGTTGGCACGGCGACACCAACCGCATGTTTTATGTTGGCAATGTACCCGAGCACGCCAAACGCCTGTGCGTTGTAGCTCAAGAATGCTTATATCAAGCCATTGAAATCGTTCGCCCCGGCTGCAAACTGAGTGATATCGGTACGATTATCGCCAAGCACGCTCGCGGCAAACACTACAGTGTGGTCGAAGAGTACTGCGGTCATGGCATTGGCCTGGTCTTTCACGAAGACCCGCAGGTTCTGCATTATGGCGAGGGCTATAACCGTCGCAATGACCTGGTATTAAAGGAAGGCATGACCTTCACCATCGAACCCATGATCAATGCGGGCAAAAAACACACCAAGCTCAATATGAAAGATGGCTGGACCGTGACCACCAAAGACCGCCGTCTTTCAGCCCAATGGGAACACACCATGGCGGTGACCAGCGATGGCGTAGAAGTATTAACTGCCCGGCCTGACGAACCTTTTTACCAGGAGTCCAAATGAGTAATTTGGTTCTACCGGATGCCCAGCTCCTAAGCCAGAAAGACCCCAGCACCAGCAAACCCATCAAGGTATACAAGACCTACCTAAAAGAATTAGCCAAAGACCTTAAAGAGCGCTTTGAAGCCAAGGAGAGCATTCGCGAACTCGTGGCACTGCGCTCTGCCCGCATCGACGCGCTACTGCAAAACATTTGGGCCAGCTACCAATGGCAGAATGACATCAGCCTAATCGCGGTGGGTGGCTATGGTCGAGGTGAGCTGCACCCCTACTCCGATATCGATTTACTGATTCTGACCACCGACGACGCCGGTGACTACCGCGACAATATTGAAAGCTTAATCACCCTGCTGTGGGATATTAATCTTGAGATCGGCCACAGCGTCAGAACCATTAGCCAGTGCTGCAAGACCGCCGCCGAAGATATTACTGTTGCCACCAATTTAATGGAGTCACGCCCACTGGCGGGTAACGACGCTCTGCACACCGAGTTAATGGCGCTGGTTGGACCCGATCAAATTTGGCCGAGCAGCGAATTCTTCCGCGCCAAGTGGGATGAACAAATCCATCGCCATCGCAAATTCGCCAATTCAGAATACAATCTGGAGCCCAACGTCAAAAGCTCTCCCGGCGGCCTGCGCGACATCCAGATGATTGGTTGGGTAGTAAAGCGGCATTTTGGCGCCCAATCCATTGACGAATTATTAGAGCGCCAATTCCTCAGCCAAGACGAATTAGACACGCTAAAAGAAGGCCAAGATTACTTATGGCGCGTTCGCTTTGCACTGCACCTCCTTGGTGGTCGCGAAGAAGACCGCCTCTTATTTGACCATCAGCGCACACTGGCAGAATCCTTCGGGTTTACCGACGGCAATGGCAAGCTCGCCGTTGAACAGTTTATGCAGCAGTACTATCGCTGGGCCATGCACCTTGGTGAGCTTAACGACGTTCTCATGCAGCACTTTGATGAGACCATACTGCGCGCCTGCGAGGCCGAAACCGTACTCGAGATAAACCCGCGTTTCCGCATTCGCAACGGGCATATAGAAGTCGCTAACGACAAAGTCTTTAGCAAAACGCCCTCGGCACTCATGGAAATCTTTGTGCTGATGGCAAATCACGAAGGTATTGACGGCGTGAGAGCCAGCACCATTCGGCTCATTCGTAAATCCCGCCATTTAATAGACGACCGTTTCCGCGCCGACCCGAAGAACAAGCGCTATTTTCTGGAATTACTGCGCTCCCCCAATCGGGTCGCCCTGAATTTACGGCGCATGAAACGCTTTCGCATTCTCGGTAAGTTTATTCCGGCCTTTGCCCACATCGTCGGTCAGATGCAACACGACCTCTTTCACATATACTCAGTCGACGCCCATACCCTAGAGCTAATCAAAAATATTAGCCGCTTCCGCTACCCCAGCATGGTGGCGCAGTACCCCATGGCCTGCCGGATAATGCAGCGCCTACCGAAGCACGAGCTACTGTATCTCGCGGGCTTGTTTCACGACATCGCCAAAGGCCGTGGCGGCGACCACTCTAGCCTCGGCGCAGTCGACGCCCGCGAGTTTTGTGAAAACCTCGGCCTGAACAAACGCGACAGTAATTTAGTGGCATGGCTGGTCGAAAAACACCTCGAGATGTCTTCGGTCTCCCAACGCAAAGATATTCAAGACCCCGAAGTCATTCGCGATTTCGCCCTCACCATGGGCGATATTCAGCACTTGGATTATCTGTTCTGCCTTACCGTAGCCGATATCAACGCCACCAATCCCACCCTGTGGACGTCCTGGCGCGCCTCGTTAATGCGTCAGCTCTACGCCGAAACCCGGCGCGCACTGCGCCGTGGCCTCGAAACCCCCATCGACAAACAAGAGTGGATTGACGAAACCCAAGCGGGTGCCATCGAAAAGCTCGAAGACTACGGCTTCACCGAAACCGAAATCCGTACCCTGTGGGCCGACACCGGCGAAGACTATTTTATTCGCGAGCAGATCGACGACATTGTGTGGCATACCCGCGCCATTGCTCAGCGCACTAAACCCAGTGCGAGCGTAGTATTAGTCAAAGAAGGCGGCTTGCTCGACCACGAGGGCGCCACCCAAATCTTTGTGCACACCAAAGCCAAGCTCGGCCTCTTTGCCCTGCTCGCAGAGGCACTAGAGCAACTCGACCTCAGCATTCAAGATGCGCGTATTTACAATAGTGGCACCGGCTACACCCTGGATACCTTTTATGTGCTCGGCGCCGATGGCGAATCCATTGGCGACAATCCCAGCCGGATCGCTCACATTATTGAGTTCATGCAGGAACACTTGGAACACCCCGAGCGCTTCCCTGCCACCATTGAGCGCCGCACGCCCCGACAAATGCGCTTGTTCTCAATACCCACACGCACCAGTATGGCCACCGACCTCAACAAAGGTCACACGGTGCTCGAAGTCATCACCCCAGACCGGCCGGGCTTACTGGCGCGTTTGGCGCGAATATTCAATCAGTACGATATTCGCCTGCAAAACGCCAAAATCGCCACCCTCGGCGAACGCGTTGAAGACGTATTTTTTATTACTGACGAAAACCAGCGCCCCATTGACGACCCCAAACTCTGCGAAGAAATTCAGCAGGCCATTTGCCGGGAACTGGACGAAAAAGCGAGTAGCAAGCCCCTATGAACCCCAACTTAACGGCTCTGCAAGCCTACCCCTTTGAAAAACTGCGCGCCTTATTTGCCGACATACGCACTCCCGCAATGGCCCATATTGCACTGTCTATTGGTGAGCCCAAGCACGCCTCGCCAGATTTTGTCGCCAATGCCATTAAGGATAATATCGACAAGCTCAGCAACTACCCCACCACCAAAGGCATTCCCGAACTAAGGCAAGCCATTGCCCGTTGGGCAACTCAGCGCTTTAGCTTAAACAAGCTCGACCCAGAGACTGAAATACTGCCGGTTAATGGCACCCGCGAAGCGCTATTTGCCTTTGCCCAAACCGTGGTTGCGGCCACTCCCGACGCACTCGTGTGCAGCCCCAACCCCTTCTATCAAATTTATGAAGGCGCGGCATTGCTGGCCGGCGCCCAACCCGAATTCCTAGCCTGTCGCGCAGATAACAATTTTATCCCGGACTTTGCCGCAGTCAGCCCCGACGTGTGGCAGCGCTGCCAACTACTTTTTATCTGCACTCCGGGCAATCCCAGCGGTGCGGTAATGAGCAGCGCGCAATTAAAAGCGCTTATCGCGCTGGCCGATCAATACGACTTTGTGATTGCCAGCGATGAATGCTATTCAGAACTGTATTTTGACGAAGCTAGTCCGCCTCCCGGCCTACTGCAAGCCTGCGCCGAACTTGGCCGCAATGACTACCAGCGCTGCGTGGTCTTTCACAGCCTGTCAAAGCGCTCTAACCTGCCGGGTTTACGCTCTGGTTTTGTGGCGGGCGACGCCAATATTCTCAAAGACTTCTTGCTCTACCGCACCTACCACGGCTGCGCGATGCCAGTTCAGCACCAATTGGCCAGCGTTGCCGCGTGGAACGACGAAGCTCACGTTAAAGCCAACCGCGACCTCTATCGTCAGAAATTTGCCGAGGTACTGGCTATTCTGGACGGCTGCTTAGATGTTAGTCAGCCCGATGCCTCATTCTATTTGTGGGCCAAAACCCCAATCAGCGACACCGATTTCGCCAAGGGCCTATTCGAACAACAGCATGTCACGGTATTGCCCGGCAGCTATTTATCTCGCGAAGTCGACGGCTACAATCCCGGTGCTAACTACGTGCGTATGGCGCTGGTGGCTGAGGCCGCCCAATGCGCAGAGGCCGCCCACCGCGTAAAAGCCTATGTGCAAAGCTTAAAAGAGCGTGGCGCATGTTAAAGAAAGAACGGGCCGCATATATTGAAAAACGCCTGCAAGAACTGTATCCAGAACAGCTTATTCCACTAGACCACAAAGACCCCTATACCCTCTTGGTAGCGGTTTTGTTGTCAGCCCAGTGTACCGATGCGCGGGTAAACCAAATTACCCCCGCACTATTTGAATTGGCCGACAACCCCTTTGATATGGCCGTGCAGAATGTGGAAGTTATCCGCCAAATTATCCGCCCCTGCGGCTTGTCGCCACAAAAATCCAGCGCCATAAAACGCCTGTCAGAAATTCTGGTCGAGAAGTTTAACGGCGTTGTTCCCCAAGATATGGCGGCACTTGAAACCCTACCCGGCGTCGGCCACAAAACCGCCAGCGTAGTGATGTCCCAAGCCTTTGGCGTGCCCGCCTTCGCCGTCGACACTCATATTCACCGCTTGGCCCAGCGCTGGGGCCTGACAAACGGCAAAAACGTGGTGCAAACGGAGAAAGACCTCAAATCCCTCTTCCCCAAGGAAAAGTGGAACTCGCTACACCTGCAAATTATTTTTTATGGCCGCGAGTACTGCAGCGCCAGAGGCTGCGACGGCACGGTGTGCGAGATATGCACCACCTTGTACCCCAAGCGCAAAAAGCCGCCAACAGTGTACAAACCTTAGTAGACGACATGGCGCCGTGAACCACCGGCCAGAATTTGTTATCCTTAGCGGCTGAATTTTTCAGCCCACATGCAACAAGAGCAGAACCATGAGCACCACACTCTACGGCATTAAAAATTGCGATACCGTGCGCGCCGCGCGCCGCTGGCTAGAGACGCACAACGTCGACTTTAGCTTTCAAGATGTTCGCGACACCCCGTTAACAGCAGCACAGCTAAAAACCTGGCTGCAAGCATTGGGCGTAGACGCGCTAGTCAATAAACGCAGCACCACATGGAAACAACTCAGCCCCGCGCAGCGCGATGGGCTAAACCCAGACATAGCTATTGCCCTACTATTGGAACACCCGACGCTAATGAAACGCCCCCTGCTCGACACCGGCAGCGAGCTACATCTCGGCTTTAAGGCCGAGCATTATCAGTCACTGTTCACTCATCACACCCTTTAAGCCATTTAAGAGACCTTACAATGACTCAAGCACACTTCGCACTCGGCCTCGGCCTCGGCACCCAAAATCGCAAAGGCGAGTGGTTAGATACCTTCTATGCCCAGCCCGTACTCGCCCCAGCCGCCAAAATGGTCGATGCCATCCTCAGCGTTATTGAGCCTGTCGAAGGCAATACCGCCAGCGCAGTAACAAAAGACCAAATGGCGCAGATCGCTGAAGCCCTGAAGGCTGCAGGCAACAAAGACCAAGCGGAACTCGCGGTGCAGTTGGCCAGCGGCAGCCAACCCTTAGTCGTTACCCTGCTCGCCACCGACGACGCGCCAAGCTCAGTACCTGAAGGCTATTTAAAACTGCATTTGCTATCACACCGTTTGGTAAAGCCTCACAGTATTAACCTTACCGGCCTCTTCGGCGCACTGCCCAATGTGGCGTGGACCAATAAGGGCGCAGTTGATATCAGCGAGCTCAAGAGCCGTCAGCTCGATGCACGCCTTCGCGGTGAAATGCTCGAAGTGATGTCGGTAGACAAATTCCCCAAGATGACAAACTACGTTGTGCCAAGTGGCGTGCGCATTGCCCACACCGCGCGGGTTCGCCTCGGCGCCTACCTCGGTGAAGGCACCACCATTATGCACGAGGGCTTCGTCAACTTTAACGCGGGCACCGAAGGGCCGGGAATGATTGAAGGCCGGATTTCCGCAGGCGTGATGGTTGGTGCAGGCTCCGACCTCGGCGGCGGCTGCTCCACCATGGGCACCTTGTCTGGCGGCAATAATATTATTATCTCGGTAGGCAAAGAATGCCTCATCGGCGCCAATGCTGGCGTTGGCATTCCGCTGGGTGATCGCTGCACCATTGAAGCCGGCCTGTACATCACTGCCGGATCGGTACTCACCATCATCGACGCCGATGGCGCGGTTGCTGGCACGACGAAGGCGCGCGAATTATCGGGGCAGTCTGACTTACTGTTCCGTCGCAACTCTAAAAATGGCGCGGTTGAGGTGTTAACCAATAAATCTGCTATCGCCCTCAACGAGATGCTTCACGCGCACAACTAAGCGCGGATCACTGTGCTCTAGCGCCCCTTGGCGCTAGAGCTAGCCTCGCCAACTACTCACCATAGCCCATCGCATCGTTTAAGCGCATCTTGCTACGCACAAATATGCCATTGCCACGCCCCACCTCGTTACCGTCACTATCATAAACAACCGCCTCAACAATAAATTGCGACTTAGTGCGATTAACAACTTTGCCCACGGATCTCAAACGACCCTCAGACACCGGCCTTGTCAAATAGGTGGTGAACGACGTCGTCAACACAAAGTAATCGGGCTCTAATGAGTTCGCTGCAAAAAACGCCGCATCGTCGAGCATTTTAAAATACACCGAGCCGTGCACCGCTCGAGCGGAGTGGAATAGCTTTTCCGACACCGCTATCGAAATCTCAGACTCACCCTCGGTAACGCCTATTTCAGGCGAGTAAAAGGCATTCACCGGCGCCGCTTTATACATTGATTCAAGTGCACGGTAATGGGCTTCATTGTTCATATCTAGGTTTCCTAGTTCTATCGGCCTTTCGCCGCGCCATACATTCCAGTGGTATTCGTCGCTAAAGGCTCAAGGCCAAAACATCGACCACATAAATATAACATAATTACTGCCAATACTTTACTTCTTGCCCCATTGTGGTAGCTTGCATCTTAGATCTGTTCGGTAAATATAAAAATTATAAGTCCGGCGCGCTTAAGAGCGCCTTTTCTGGAACTCAATATGTATAAAAATAAGCCAAGTGTTAGCTTCTCTCTACGGCCACTGGTATTCGGTATATCCGCTGCCTTACTCGGACCCGCGGCTGCGACCTCAGCCGCCCAGCTCGAAGAGGTCATCGTCACGGCCCAAAAGCGCGCCGAGGACATGCAGACCGTCCCCGTCTCGGTATCTGCCCTAACAGCCGACCAACTTGCCGATATTGGTTTTAACGACATTAGCGACATCGCCGCGCAAGTGCCGTCGCTTATCGTACTCACCAATATAAGCCCGCTAGCCACCACCTTCAGAATTCGCAATATCGGCAACGCCGGTAACATCCCCAATTTTGAGCCAGCGACTGGCCTGTTTATCGACGGTGCCTTTCGGTCTCGCTCAGGCATTGGTATGGGCGACTTGGTGGATGTGAGTTCCGTTGAAGTCTTAAAAGGCCCCCAGAGTACCTTGCACGGTAAAAACGTCACCGCCGGGGTGATTAGCGTCGCAACGCAGGGCCCAACTGAGAACTTTGAAGCCATGGCGGAAGTCAGCTTTGGCAGCGATAACCTGAAACAGATAAAAGCCTATGTGAGCGGGCCCTTTAGCGACTCAGTCGCAGGTCGACTCAGCATCGTCGACACCGGCCGAAGCGAGTTAATTGACAACGCAGCAGGCCCGAAAAGCGAAGGCTTGAACGGCTACGCGATTCGCGGCCAGTTGCGCATGGACTTTAGCGACGCGCTGTATGGCCGCCTCATTGTGGGTTACGCCGACAAAGACATGAACACCACAACCGGTGATGTATTTTTGAGTGACGCCAGCAGGCGAATCTTAGGGAACGCTGGCGCTAGCTTAACCATCCCCAACGACCCCTCTGACAGGCTCATCGAATACAGCGAAGGTAGCGGCTATATTGGTGATTCCAACGACATTATTTTCACTCTCGAATACAGTGGCGATGGTTATTCATTAACCTCCATAAGCAGTTACGATGACTACGACGGCCTGACTATTCTCAGTGATGTCGAGCAGGCGAGCTTACTCCTCGCCGATTTTAACGACCGCCAAGCGGGCGAGTCACTGTCTCAGGAGTTTCGGATCGCATCAGACACCGAGAGCGCGTTCAGCTGGCTCGCGGGTACTTTTGTTTTTACCAATGAGTTCCGTCGCGGCGACAAAGACCTACCTGAGTTCCTCGCCCAACAAGACATTGAAGAGTATGGCGCAGCACTCGCTGGCGAATTGATAACAAGAGGTGTACTGCCCATTAATCTCTCCCCCCTCGCATTGCCACTACTCGGTGTCGAGGGCGATCGAGGCGATTATGACATCACTCAAGACACCGACAGTTTTGGCATATTCACTAAACTCGATTACGAGTTTAGTGATGCCTGGAAGGCGGCCCTTGGCCTGCGCTATTCCTATGAGAAAAAATCCGGCGTGGTGATTCAAACCACCGAGCTGTCTGCGCTCGGCTGTGTTCCACCTTTAAATACCAACCTAATCTGTCTCGTTACCCCAGACGGCAATAATTTCGACGATTCCCAAAGCTTCGACGCCATCACCGGCTCCATATCCAGCAGCTATTTTGTGAATGCCGACACCATGTTTTACGGTGTGATATCCACCGGCTTTAAAGCGGGTGGTTTCAGCTTACAAAACGGCACCGCGACTGACGAAATGCGTCCCTTCGGCGAAGAGGAAGTTATCAACTTTGAACTGGGCGCCAAAACCGAGTTCTTAGACCGCCGCGCACGGGTCAACGCGTCGGTGTTCCACACGGAGTATAAGAATTTCCAGAACGCCAGTTTTGCCGGTTTGGTTTTCATCATCAACAATGCTGAACTCGTTACCGTTGACGGTATCGAGGTTGACTCGACCATCATCCTCACCGAGAACATGTCGACGACCATCAATTTCGCCTATATCGACACTGTCTTCGACAGCTACGATGGCGGTCAGTGTTACTACGGCCGCGAACCAGATAACGACTTAGGGCAGTGTATTTTAGATGGCGAGGAGCTGGCCTCCGCCACCAAACTCAAAGGCAATATCGCCATTAACTGGCGCTACCCCTTTGGCAGTGGCGACATCTACACCCGCATGGACTACGCCTACTCCGGCGCAGCCAATGCCAGTTCGGCGCTAGACCCACGCTTTGACCAACCAGCGTCAAATACCCTCAATCTCAGGCTCGGCTGGCGAAATAACAATATTGACGTCGCTTTCTGGGGGCGGAATCTCACCGACGAGATTGATATTGACCAAGTCGCCCCCGCCAATATCTTTACCACTATCGACACCCGCGTCGGCTCGCCAGTCGGCTCATACCAAGCCTTTACCAGCCAGCCCTTATCGCTGGGTTTAACCGCCCGCTACACCTACTAAACCGGTCAGCAATCACGACAGCAGGCAGCCTTACGGCTGCCTGCTGTCAAACACACTCCATGATCAATGCTTTTAGCCAGCTGTGGCCCTTATCTTGGCTCATGGCCCGGTGCCAAATTAAATAAATTGGCAGCGACGGTAAGTCGAGGGGCAGCTTAAATATTTTTAGCCGGTCTTTATACAAAAAGAACTCCGCCATTGGCCTAGGAACAATAGCAATGCCGTCAGACTGCATCACCACCGTTGGCACCGCAATATACTGATTTACTTCGGTGAGTATCTTACGAATGCCGCCCTGCTCTTCCATAAACTGCTGAAGCAGCTCACGGCGGTCGCTGCCAAAACTCATGACGATGTGCTTTTCATCGAAAAACTGCTTGGTACTAATCGACGACTTTGCGCCTAAGCGGGGATGATCACGGCGGGCAATCACCACAATTTCTTCCGGTTTGAATTCGCAGTAATCCAAACGTTTGTCCTGGGGCGAGACAAAGTCAAAACAAAAATCGATCTTGCCGTCCTTAAGTGATTCAAGGCCAGTTTCCTGGTCATCTAAATGGGAGTAAATGCTGATATCGGTTTGCACCTGATTTACTTTCTTAAGAATACGCGGCAATAAATTCAACTCACCGTAACGGCCAAAGGCAATTTTAAAGGCGCGATCAGACTCCGTCGGCTCAAAGTGCTTATTCGAATCAAGCGTGTCGCGGATTTTTAGCAAAACCTCTTGAATCGGCCCCGCGATCTCAAGGGCTCGCGCTGTGGGCTTCATGCCATTGCGGGTGCGAATAAACAGCTCGTCGTCAAAGGTCTGCCGCAGTCGCTTAAGGGCATGGCTAGTCGCGGGTTGGGTCATGTGCAGCTGCTGCGCCGCCTTCGACATTTGGCCGTGACTCATTATCGCGTCGAAGATGGTGAGTAGATTGAGGTCAACCGAGCGTAAATTAAGCTTCATGCATATCACTTATGCTTTTATTGAATTGTACTAATATTAACAAATTGCTTAAGGTCTCACCATGGCAACAGTGTTTGAGACGAGACCGAGGCCCGAAATGGACAACGTGGAAAATGGCTATACCAATTGGTCACTCGGGGTAATTGTCTTTTTCATCTTGTATGAAATAGCCAAGGGCGCCACCAAAAATGGTAAAAAAATTGGCAAAGACTGGCAGATGCTGGGCATCGCCGTTACCTGGCTACATTTTATAGAGCGGCCGCTGCTGATCCTGTGTAGTTTTGGCCTCTTCACTTTATTCATGCCAGGCCACGCTGGCGCCTTGGCGTGGCTTGACGATCAGTACCTCCTCGTCGGTGTTATTAGCTTTGTAATGATTGATGAGTTATTACATGGCTGGGTACATAACTTTTCCCACTCGCGCACCCCAGAAAACCCCATGCTCGCCAAATTACAACGCTGGTATAAAGTGACCCACCGAACCCACCATTTACACGGTGGCGCCGATAATCGCGGCGAGCTAGGTGTAAGCCAAACCATTGTTGTCGGCTGGGGCTGGGCTTTCACCCTACCCAATTACTGGTTTGGTTATCTCTGCCTGTACCTTGGTCTATTCCACATCTGGGCTATTGGCACCGCCATTAAGAGCATTTGGGGAATCCACACCCACGCCAACCTCGACTACGATTTAAAACTGCTCAACCACCCAAATCCGATCATCTCGAAAACCATGTACGCGCTTTGCCACATACTGACCTTTCCAACCCAGCACCATCACCATCACAGCCGCAGCCCCACCTCGGCCTGCAATCTACAAAATATGCTGGCGATCTACGATTGGCTGCTCTGGAAAAAACTCGCGATTGAATTTGAGCGCCCCAAAATCTACGGCTGGCGAAAAAATGAAAGAGAAGAAAACAGCGTACTCTACCGCTACTTTTATCGGCCGCTAAACAAGGGCTAGCAATACACCCTCAATAATAACGCCCTAAAGCGACTATAACGCGGGCCAGAATTGGATAAATAGCATAATGGATACGTCGACAACAAAGACTTCTGCAGAGAACAAAATTGCGTTTCACGAGACCATTGTTATCGGCGCGGGCGTTTCCGGCATTTGCGCGGCAATCAAACTACGTGAGGCCAAGGTAGATTTTATTGTGCTGGAAAAAGCCCAGGAAGTTGGTGGTGTCTGGCGCGAGAACATCTATCCCGACTGCGCCTGCGATGTGCCCTCGGCCTTGTATTCATACTCCTTTGCGCCCAACCCGAACTGGAGCCGTGTTTTTGCCAGCCAAGAAGAAATAAAGGCCTACACCCACGACACCGTAAAACGCTTTGCTGTTGACGAGCACATCCACTTTAACCGTGCCCTTAGCAAGTGCGAATGGCAGCAAGCCGATAAATGCTGGCAGCTGGAAACCAGCGGCGGCGTGTATCGCGCGCGCTTCGTGATTATGGCCTGCGGACCAATGCATATACCCTTAATACCGCATATCAAGGGTATAGAGACCTTTCCCGGTAAATCTTTCCATTCGGCAACGTGGGATGCAGATTACGATCTGGGCGGCAAGCGCGTTGCCGTCATCGGCTCCGGCGGTTCGGCCATTCAGTTTTTACCCGCGATCCAGCGCAAGGTAAAGCAGATCACACTATTCCAACGCACGCCGCCTTGGGTGCTGCCGAAAGTCGACACCAAGATATCGGATCGCTGGCGGACTATTTTTACGCGCTTTCCCTTTACCCAAAAATTATTCAGAAAAGTACTTTTTTTACAATTTGAATTTCTTAATCACAATCTCAAAAACAAATGGTTCTCCCAACGTTTAGAAACAGCGGCGGTCAAACACATTGCCCGAGGCGTCAAAGACGAGGCTCTGCGAGAAAAACTAAAGCCCGATTATTCACTCGGCTGCAAACGCATATTACTGTCAAACAACTGGTATAAAGCCCTAGGCAAAGACAATGTCGAAGTAGTATCGGGCATCACTGAAATCCAAGGCAATAAGCTCATTGCCAGCGACGGTTCCAGCTGCGAAGTTGACGTGATTATTTACGGCACCGGCTTTGAAGTTTCCGACCCGCCAATTGGCGAACTCATTTATGGTCGCAATGGCCGCAGCCTGTCTGAGCAGTGGGCGGGATCACCGTCGGCCTACTTAGGCACCATGGCCGAAGACTGCCCCAACTTGTTTTTAACCTTAGGCCCCAACCTCTACACCTACACCTCGGCCTTTGTGATTATTGAAGCCCAAGTGAAATATATTCTCAGCGCCATCACCAAGGCCCGCAAAAAGAAGATTGCGACAATTTCTGTTGATGGCGACACCAGCGCAAAACTCAATAAAGACCTACAAAATGCCCTGCAAGGCACGGTTTGGAACAGTGGCTGTGCCAGTTACTTTATTGATAAGACCGGCCGCAATAGCGTCAATTGGCCCTGGACAACCATGAAAATGCAGCGCCGTTTAAGCAAGATTAAGCTGTCTGAATTCCAAATAGAGAAGCACTAATGAACCCTGCACGCTGGCCCACGAACAAGCTCGCTTTAGTCTGGCTTGGTCTTAGCTTTAGCATTGACATAGCCAACGCTCGCGCCGCGCAAATAGATGATCTTAATAGCGCAGCTGCTACCACGCCGCCGAATATCGTCCTTATTCTCGCCGACGATCTCGGCTTTAGCGACATCACACCCTACGGCAGTGAAATTCAAACGCCCACTATCTCAGCCCTCGCTGAGATGGGCATGCAATTCACCAACTACCATACCGCTGCGAACTGCGCGCCATCACGGGCAATGCTGCTCACCGGCGTCGACAGCCATCGCAACGGCGTGCCCAATATCCCAGAGACCATCCCTCCGGAGCAAAAACGTCATCCCCACTATAAGGGCACCCTAGACACCAAGCTGCTAACCGTCGCCGAGGCATTGCAGTCGGCGGGTTACCACACCTATATGGCGGGTAAATGGCATCTGGGTAATACGCCCGAGCAATTGCCCAGCCAGCGCGGCTTCGAGCGAAGCTTTGCGCTTGGCGCAACCGGTGCCGACAACTGGGAGGACAAACCCTACCTGCCTATTTACGACCGCGCCGAATGGTTTGCCGACGGTAAAGAAACCTCGCTACCAGACAAATTTTATTCATCGGAATTTCTGGTGGATAAAACCATAGAATTTATCGACTCAAATATTGCGGATGCAAAACCCTTCTTTACCTACATTCCCTTCCAAGCCGTACACATCCCCGTGCAAGCGCCCCAGGAATTCACCGACAAATACGCGGATGCCTACCACGATGGTTGGCAAGCACTGCGCGAAGCGCGGCAGGCAAAGCTCAAGGCACTGGGCATCGTGCCAATGAACAGTAATATGGTGCAAATGAGTACCATGGGCGACTGGGATGCGCAGACAGAAGAACAAAAGCGCTATCAAGCAAAACGCATGGCCGTGTATGCGGGCATGGTCGACGCCATGGATTTTCACATTGGTCGCCTCGTCGCGCATTTAAAAGCGATAGGTGAATTTGACAATACCGTGTTTATTTTTACCTCCGATAACGGCAGCGAAGCCACCGGCCACAATAACTCCCGCAACCTCTACGGCCGCGCGCTGGTTAAGTTTCTTGGCTACCGCAACGACTACGAAACCCTTGGCCTAAAAGGCAGCATGAATACCATTGGTCCGAGCTTTGCCAGCGCCGCAGCCTCACCGTTAGCCTTCTATAAATTTTACGCCGGAGAAGGCGGTATGCGGGTGCCGCTTATCGTCGCCGGTAAACCTCTGCAATTAAAACAAAAGACCATCAGCACTAGCTTCAGCTTTGTTACCGATATTACACCGACCATTATCGAGATTGCCGGCACCGAAATCGCTAGCGACGCCAAGAAGCTCATCATAGGCCGGAGCCTGCTACCCCATATTAAAGGCGAGGCCGAAACTGTCTACGGCCCAGACGACGCCGTGGGTTATGAGCTAGGCGGCAACGCGGCGCTGTTTCGCGGCGATTACAAACTGGTCAAAATCAACGGCAAGATCGCCGACGGCCAATGGCATTTATACAATATTGCCAAAGACCCCGGTGAGACCAAGGACCTAAGCAAGGCAATGCCGGAACTACGCGCCGCGATGCTGGTTCAATACCAGCAGTACGCCAAAGACAATCAGGTCTTAGACATGCCCGCGGGCTACGACCACGAGCGGCAAGGCATCATTAACGGCATCAACGCCCGCCTACCCCATCTAGGTCTTTACGCTAGTGTTATCAGCGCCCTAGTAATACTCTTGGTGATAGTAAGAATATTTCGTACCCGCCGCAGGCAGTAGTAGGCCATACCCGAATTCGACACTTGAGGTTTTAATATGAGCTGGCAGAATTTTATTCTCAGCGCTGTCATCCGCCGCCGCCAACGGGGCACAATGAAATTAACGCCGGAGCACAGATTCAAGCGTCAAAGAAAGTTTATGGCGATGGCTATCGGCAAGCCCAAACCCGCAGTTACCAGCAAGGCAGATAAGATCAGCGGCGTCGCGGTCGAGTGGCTCGTACCCAAGGGGGTCGACAGTAGCCCGCATGCACCAGTGTGCGTTTACTACCACGGCGGCGCCTTTATTATGGGCGGCATGAATAGCCACCGCCAAATGTGCAGCCAACTTGCGGTAGACGCAAATATCGCGGTGCTCATGGTCGACTACCGGCTCGCCCCCGAACACCCCTACCCAGCCGCAACTGAAGATGCCGTCGCGGTCTATTTGGCACTGATCGACGCGGGCTATTCAGCGGCTAAAATAATCATTGCGGGCGACAGCGCAGGCGGTAATCTGGCGCTCACCACTCTGCAAAAGCTGCGTGACGAAGATCAGCCCAGCCCGGCCGGCGCCATCCTGTATTCACCATGGTTAGATTTAAGCCATAACAGTGAATCCTTCACGAGCAATTCGCACAGCGATGTACTACTGAACAAAACCCTGCTCGACGAAGCCGTGGCCATGTACGCCCCCAACATATCCCGAGATGATTCCCGTATATCGCCACTGTTCGGCAATGTCGCTGGGCTGCCACCGCTATTCATTATTGCCAGCGGCGCCGAAGTATTACTGGATGACGCCACGCGCCTGCAGCAAATGGTGGAACGTCAAAACGGTTATAGCACCTACCTGGAATGGCCAAAACCACCCCATGCCTTTCCTGTAATGAGCCAATTTTTACCGGAAGCGCGAGCAGCCCTAAAGCAGTCGGCCGCCTTTATTAGTAAGCATATTGCTTAAGTAAAATTCCCACTTTCGTCGACGACCATGCTTAGCCGCCCACGCTTCCATAATGGGACTATCTGCTATATATTGGCACATGAAGTGTCATTATATGAGCCAGACGGATCACATCATGAGAAAAAAAATAATTATTACCGTCGCAATACTGATTAGCGTTGCAGCCCTAAGCCGTTTAGCCCTGCCCACGGCCCTCCACAAAGCTGGCCTGCACCCAGACTACAACGGCCCGCGCTACGACGTCGCCGCCGGCAAAAAAGCCCTTATCATCGGCAGCAATCACGCAACACTAAATGCACTGGGCAAAACCGACGGCGATGCCACTGGCGTCGCAATTTCAGAAATGACCCACCCCTACTACAGCTTTTTAGATGTCGGCATGCAGGTTGATGTCGCCAGTATTAATGGCGGCGATATTCCAGTCGACCCAATGACCCTCAAGTTTTTTATTATCAGCGAGCACGATGAGCGCTATCTTGAAGACCCAACGCTACAAGCAAAAATGCAGAATTCCCTCGCCATCGGAAACGTTGATATTAGCCAGTACGATATTATTTTTATCGCGGGTGGCTGGGGCGCCGCCTATGATCTCGGCTATTCGCCAGTACTCGCCAACAAAATAAGCGAGGCCTACTACGCCGACCACCAGCCGATAATCGCCGGGGTTTGTCACGGCGTACTCGGACTCATCAATGCCAAAGACCGCGACGGTCAGCTACTAATAGCGGGCCGCCGAATGACCGGCGTGACCGACAAGCAAATAAAAGAACTGGGCGTTGCCATAACGCCGATGCACCCAGAAACCGAACTCAAAAAAGCGGGCGCACAATTTGAGGCTAAAACCGCCTTTCGCGACTTTTTTGCCACCCACGTGGTCATCGACGATGAAAAGCGCTTTGTTACCGGCCAAAACCAAAACTCCGGGCTAGAAGCCGCTCATAAGGTGCTCATGCTGCTCGCCAAAAATAAGCATAACGATAAAAAATAAATCGGTTAGGAGATCACTGTGAAAAATACCCTAGGCTCAAAAATACTGCGCGCAATTGTGTGTATTCCCGCCATTATTTTTATCGTCACCGGTCTGCAATTTATCCTAGATCCGGCAGCAGCGGTAAAGCAGTTCGGTATGCCCTTATTAGACGGTGTCGGTCGCAGCAGCCAAATCGGTGATATGGCAGGCTTTTTCCTGACCTGCGGGCTATGTGTGCTCATTGCCGTGAGTACCGGCAAACGCGTGTGGTTTTATCCCGCCGCCATGCTCACCAGCATCACCGCCATGGGCAGAATACTGGCATGGCTGCTCCACGACGCCGCGCTGGCGATAAATTTAATTGCACCCGAAATTATTTTCACCGCACTTTTTCTATTTGCCGCCAGCCGTCTACCTGCGCCCGCAGCGCCCGCTGCGCCCGCTGCGCCCAGTAAAGCCGCGAACCAAGCAACGTCAGACGCCGAGTGAGGTCAGCCCATGTTTACTAACACTATACGGCCCCGACCCAAGGCCTTGCTGCGCCATACCGTCGCTGCCGCACTTATTGCGGGACTCAGCACCCAAGTTTGGGCGAGTGTGGCGGCCGAACAAACCAGCAAGCGGCCCAATATTGTTCTGATCTTGGCCGACGACTTAGGCTTTACCGACAGCGCGCCCTATGGCAGCGAGATCAGCACCCCGGCATTGTCTGAGCTCGCCGACAACGGCATTAAATTTACCAATTACCATACTGCAGCAAACTGCGCGCCGACACGCGCCATGCTCCTGACGGGTGTCGACAACCACCGCGCGGGCGTGTCCAATATTCCAGAGATGGTGCCCCCAGAACTACAAAGCCACCCCCACTACCAAGGCACCCTCGGCAATAATATTGTGACGGTGGCGACACTGCTTCAAGACGCGGGTTACCACACGTATATGGTGGGCAAATGGCATTTAGGCGCCACCCCCGATCTGCTGCCCAGCAGTCGCGGCTTTGAACGCACTATCGCCATGGCCGACTCCGGCGCCGACAACTGGGAGCAAAAACCCTATTTAGCCATCTACGAACAAGCCAATTGGTTTGCCGACGGCGAGCGCTACACCCTGCCAGACGACTTTTACTCTTCGCGCTTTATCGTCGACAAAACCATCGAATTTATCGACAGCAATGCGGCAGACAATGCGCCGTTCTTTGCCTACCTTCCCTTCCAAGCGGTACACATGCCGGTACAAGCCCCCCAAGAATTTATCGACCGCTATATGGGCGTATACGACACGGGCTGGACAGCCCTGCGGGAACAGCGCCTAAAGCGCGCCGTTGCGCTCGGTATTGTGCCCCAGAGCACCGCAACCAAAATGATGAATACCACCAAGGACTGGGAGCAGCTCAGCGCAAACCAAAAACGCTATGAAGCCAAACGCATGGCCGTTTACGCCGCCATGGTCGAAGCCATGGACTTCCACATCGCGCGCTTAGTCACGCACTTAAAGCAGACAGGCCAGTACGACAATACCATCTTCATTTTTGCCTCCGACAACGGCAGCGAGGCAACCGGCCCCGCCAATGCCCAAGCCGCAGCACTCCGCTTTGCGCTACGCCAACAGGGGTATAGCAACGACTACGACACCCTCGGCCTCAAGGGCAGCTTTAATTCCCTGAGCCCCAGCTTTGCCAGTGCCTCTGCCTCGCCACTTGCCTATTACAAGTTTCACACTGGCGAGGGCGGCATGCGGGTGCCACTGATTATTGCCGGTCAACCCATTGCCGCCAAACGGCAAATCAGTCATGCCTTTTCCTTTGTCACCGATATCACCCCGACTATTCTGGAGTTAACGGGGGTAACACCACCCCAAGTAAAGCATGGCAAGCTGCGCTATGGTGGCCGCGAAGTCGAAGCAATGATTGGTCGCAGTTTATTACCGCTAATACGAGGCGACGTTGAGCGTCACTACGGTGACGCCGACGAAGACGCCGTGGGCTATGAACTGGCTGGGCACGCAGCACTGTTTCTTGGCGACTACAAACTGGTGCTCAACAAGCCGCCGGTCGGTGACAACCAATGGCATTTGTACAATATTGCCGCTGATCCCGGCGAGACCACCGACCTAAGTGGCCTTGACGCCCCACGCCTACAAAGAATGCTTAATCTGTATCAACAGTACGAAAAGCGTAACGACATCCAAGCAATGCCTGCCGGTTTTGTCGGTGCCCGGCAAGTGGCCATCAATGGTCTGCGCGACCGCTTTGGCGCCCAGATTATTATCGGCATTATCACGCTGATCATTCTGACGTCTTTCTACGCAATTTATCGGCAAAACAACTATGAGTGAAACCCTGCACATCGACTCAATCGAACCCAGTGCCGAACAGCTAAAAGCCCTGCAGGCAATCGATCCAGAAGGCCCATTTCACTTTGTGAATTTTCTGGCCTTTAAAGACGAGGCAGAATATCCGGCGGAGCATAAACTGGCAGAGACTAAACTCGGCGGCAGCGACGCCTACGACAAATACGGCGCCGTCGCACTTGCGCAAATTATTCGACGCGGCGGAAGACTCATCACCCTGAACACCGTTGACTTAGAAGTTATCGGTTCATCCGGTTCATGGCATAGGGTGGCCACCATGGAATACCCCAATATTGCGGCCTTTCTAGATATGATTGCGGACCCTGACTACCGGCAGGCCTTAGTCCATCGCCATGCGGGGCTCAAAGACACCATCGTCTTAGTGACACGGCCACAACTTAAAGCGCCCATTGGATAGTCTCTGGCCCAGGCAGCTAAGTATCCGACACTTGCTGGGGCTGGCTGAGTAACTGCACTCAAATGAATAGAGAACACTAGCGCATGTTAAGAAAAATAGTTTTGCTGATGACGCTCTGTACCATCGCGGTGGGTATCGTATTGGCTTATCGCACGTGGATCAGCTCGACAATTAGCGATGCCCGATTCCAGGAAGTCGCCAATGGCGATGCCCACTTTTGGTTAATGCAGGGCGGCCCCAGCGATCGCAATATGCCCTGCACGGTTTACTACGACTTCGACCAGCCTCTAGACGAAGCGACCGTGCGCCTGCGTATACAAGAGCTCGCAAACACCTACCAAATGTTTCAGCGCAATGTAGTCGAGATCGACGGTCTGCCCTACTGGCAATCAGTTAAGCCCGATTGGAGCGAAAATTTTCGCGTACTCAATGCAGACGATAACATCGAGACCATCAGAATCGAAACCGACGCGCAGCTCTCCAAAGCAGCAAAACCCGGCGAGGGCCTGCCACTGTTTCGCGCCTATCTGTCAGCTGACCGCCGCCAGCTCATTTTTATATGGCATCATGTAATCTCCGACCTAGAAGGCATGTTTAACAAACACGCTAAACACCTATTCGCCGAACAGGGCGAGCGCACACATTTTGGCTACCAAATAGACGCCAACACCGAAACCGCTAGCAGCGCAGACACCTTAAAGCCCCTACGCAAATTACTAAATACCGACCGCCCCCTTGGCTTTAAGGGTAGCGACTTTGAGGTCGAAAAGTTTGTATTGCCCGTGCAAGATCAAGCGCTAAATCGTCTTGCTCAGCGAGCGGGCTTGTCTATGAGTGATATTTTTTCCTTCATTACCCTGCGCGCAGTCACTCAATACCATACCGCTTTAGGGGATGCCGAGCATGTCGACCTCGTCCCCGTCTTAACCCCACTCAGCCTGCGCACAAGTGCCCTAGACCTTGACGAAGGCAATAACCGCGCAACAAAGCAGTTTCCCTTTGTATTCCCCGAAGAAAACATAGCGGATATGTACACGCGTATTATTGCCTTGGCGCCTAGCGATTCATCCTATAATACCGCAGGCAAAAGCATGAAAATCGCCCGGCAATTCTCGTTTCTAGAACCGATACTACGTAAAATTGCCATGCCAGATTATATCTCTAACTATTTCCCACTGGCGGACATCCCTCTGGCCATTCATGATGCAAAACTCGTCAGTCACGCGCTAAGAGTGCCCATGGTGCCCTTTGAACGCAGTAAATTTGCCTGGTCGAATTACAATGGCGAGGTCCAATTATTTCTGCATATCGACCCACAACTTGTCGATTCAGCGCTAATGCGCGCGTCATTTGAGAAAGCCGTTACAGAAGTACTGCAATTTTTGGAAAATAGATCGCGATGACAATCGTGTTTTAAATTAAACAATCGCCCCTAAAATGCTCCTATTTTGCACAAACAGAATATGAGTCAAAAGATCTTAATAGCAGGAGAAAATGATGATTAAAGTTTATGGTGTACACGGCTCACCCTTCGTGCGCAAAGTGTTTATTGCGCTAGACATAAAAGGCATTCCCTATGAAGTCGTTCAGCAAATGCCCTTTTCTCGCGACGCCGAATACCTCAAAATCAACCCCCTCGGCAAAGTGCCCGCGCTGGTCGACGACGACTTAACTCTGTGCGACTCAAAAGTGATTTGCCAGTATTTAGAGGAAGCCTACCCCGAGGTTGCACTCTACCCCAAAGATCCGAAAGAACGGGCACGGGCACACTGGTACGAAGACCTCTGCGCCGGTCGCGTCGCCGAGCTTGCCTCGGGCATATTCTTCCAACGCTTTATGCGGCCCTTTGTCCTCAAGCAAGAAGCCGACGAAGTGCTGGTCGCCAAAATCATCGACCGCGACCTGCCGCCGATGCTCGACTACCTAGAATCGCAAATCCCCGCCGACGGTTTTATCTTTGGCGACTTCATGATGGCCGATCTCAGCGTCGTCAGTCCTTTTATAAACGCCGCCTACGCTGGCTACCAGGTAGATGCCACGCGTTGGCCTGCAGTGGCCGGATTGATCGCACGGGTGAAAGAGCAACCGCAGGTTAAGGCGGTATTGGCTAAAGAGGCTAAGGCGCTGGGATTAGGGTGATCGCTTAGAACGGCTCAGGTCTCATCTTTTACATCTACGTAAAGTTTGGGACTTTAGCCGGTTTGTTCATCCACGTCCCGTTGAATAAGCTCAGCAACATAATCACCCCACACCGTGTAAGCCTCAGCACCTGGATGAAAGCCATCTGCCGCGATCCCAGCAAGATCACCCGAATACGGAATAGCCACGTAGATACACGAACGCTCGCTTTCCGCCACAGCGCTCATCAACACATTAAATTGCTTCGCTCGCAAGCCCAACCACCAACGCAATGGATTTGGCAGCGCAGGGAACAGATGCATAGGTGGAATGCAAGACAGATAGACCTTACGCACACCGAATTTTTCAGTAAGCAGCTGAACGATAAGCCGCACATTTCCAGCCCAAGCGCTCGCCCTATTTAGCCCGGTCACATCGTTTACGCCAATAGAAACCACCGCGGTATCAAATTCTTCCTGCGGCATTGCATGGAGTCTGTCCAGCAATTGGCGCGAGGTGTCACCGGATTGCGCAATAAGCTTCCACCTCACTGCATTGGTTTTGCTGAGCGCTGCGACAAGTCTACCGGACAGTGCCTGCTGCTGGTGCTCAACCCCAACACCCGCAGCCGCCGAGTCGCCAACAATGAGTAGACTCAGCTCTTTGCCCTGTCCCAATTGCCCGTAACGATGTCCCTCCGGTTCCGGAAGTTTAGGTGTCACGCGCTTAACGTGCTTGCCCTGAAGAAAAAGAACGGGGCCTATCAAGATTAACGCAAGGTGGTATAGCACTTATTTTCCTAAAAAAGCGAACAGATAATTTAAAAGACACCGGCAATTTACCACCGTCGCAAAAATCTACGCCAATATCAATTCGGCCAATAAAGCGTCTCATCGCTCGGCGTTACAGGCTCATCCAAGGTCTTATCAATCGCCACCGGTATCTCAGCAACATAGGGATAAAGGACTGGGGTTCTACCGGCTTGATGTTCTTGCAGCATCGCGGTGAGCTTAGCCACGACGTCTGGCTGCTGAGCGGCTAAATTAATTTGCTCGGTGGGGTCTACGGACAAGTCGAATAGCCACTGCTTTTTCGGGTTCTCAGATACTTGCAGTTTCCAGTCTTTGTGACGAACGACTTGGTAGTAACCGCTTTGCCAAAACAAGGTGTCTCTAGACCACTCCCCGGTATGCTCGCCCATTGCCAGTGGCAATAAATTTGCGCCGTCGATGATTCGATCTTCCGGTAGCTTAGCTTGGGCGGCAGCGACCAAGGTTGGCAGAAAATCGATATGGGCGGCGGGTGTGTCGATGCTGGTGTTTCGCGCTATATGTGCTGGCCAGCGCATAAATAAGGGTACGCGAATACCGCCTTCAAACATGGTGAGTTTCCACCCCCGATACGGGGCATTAATATCTGGTATGCCGATGTAGCCAGCGCCGCCGTTGTCGCTGGAGAACACCACAATGGTATTGTCAGAAAGGCCTTCTTCTTTCAGCGTTGCTAAAATACGGCCAACACTGCGGTCTACTGCCCGTACCATGGCGGCGTATACCCTTGCCCGGTGAGGCTTAATGTCGCCAACGGCTTCATAGTCTTCCCGAGTAGCCTGCAAAGGTGTGTGCGCACCCCAATGAGCGAGGTAGAGAAAGAATGGACGATTTTTATTGGCTTTAATGATTTTTATCGATTCATCGGTCCAGTAATCGGTAAGGTAGCTCTTAGGTTCAAAGACCGGACCGCCATCATTAAAGGCGGCAGCGTAGCGCATTTTTGCCCACAGAAATTGGTCGATTGGATCAAAGTCGACTTTGGCATTGACCACATCAGGATGGTCAACCGGCAGATACAAGCCGCTGTGCATTAATAAACTTTGCTCAAAGCCCTGCTCCTCTGGGCTAAAACCTTTGCCTCGACCCAGATGCCATTTACCAATATGAGCGGTGTAGTAACCGCGATCGCGCAGGATTTCGGCAAGGGTAATTTCAGAACTCGGCAGACCTTGCTCGTCAAAGGATGGGATTTTGTTCGCACCGGCTTTATTGTAAATGCTCCGCGGCAGGCCGTTATCATGGGACGAGGCAATCATGGTTGCCATTGCCCCCATACCGTCTGGTGTCGGCGTAAATTCAAATCCGGTACGTGTTGGGTAGCGGCCGGTTAAGAGCATGGCCCGCGACGGCGCGCAGGTCCCTGCGCCGGAATAGGCCTGGCTAAAGTTAGCGCCACTGGCGGCCAGCTCATCAATATTGGGGGTTTGCACCTGGCCATTGGCCAGACCGCCGCCATAGGTAGATATGTCGTTAATACCTAGGTCATCAGCCAAAATCACAATAACATTGGGCGGACGATCTTGGCTCGCCGCGTCTGCCTGCGCTGGCCCCTGCTGCCAGTGTATGTCGCGGTTGGGCGCAACCTCATAAGCTCTGGCAGTCTGGAACTTCACCAAGGCCAACATAAGGTCGATTCGGTTCAACCAAGCGATGCCCAATGCGGCGGGAATCACGATAAAGGAGGCAATTATTATTTTTTCCATTGAGCGATCCTTTTGCCAAATCGAACAGTGCTATGCCACTAAACCTTAGTTTGTACTGGTGACTTAGGACTATCTGCTCCACGCTTGGCGTTAAATTAAAACAGCGACAGCATTATTATGGCACTTATAGTGTCATTTTATTTAAGTACTGTAAACACCCCTAGAAATCCGCCCAGGGGCGAGCCTCTAATTTATCATCCGTCACTATTTGATTAGGGCGTTTCCGGCGTCGCGACCACTGCGCTTTTGCAGGTAAAGCGATAGCAAATCGCTCGTTAAGGGCGAGGCATGGCCTCGACTCGCGACGGTCTTTAACACGGTAATGGCCTCGTCGAGTTGCCCGCGATTTTCCAAAGCAACCGCATAGCCATAGGCGAACTCAGGGCGATGGGGTGCGAGATCAAAAGCCTGCTTTAAACCGGCCAGCGCCCGCGCATAATCTTTTGCCCGAACCCAATACAAGCCAAGTTGGTACGCCGCATCCGCAGATTTAACATCTGCCTGCTGAGCGTCTTGCAACCAGTTCAACTCTTCGTCGCTGCCCCTTGTCAGCATGGCCAGTTGCAGATACGGGTACACAAACGCCGAATCCAATTTAATTGCCTGCTGATATAGCTCAGCGGCTTCCGCCATACGCCCTCGCGCTAATTGGTAGTTGGCAAAATTAGCGGCAATTTGTGGACTGTCCAGGTGGGTGTTCATCAGCGACTCATACTCGGTAAACAGCGCTGCCAGCTGAGCCGACTGCGCTTGGCTCAGCTGCGCGGGCGCGGTACCGGCCAGCACCGGTGCCAATTCCATTCGCACCATTTTACTGTTGTCTGCCAATAGCGCGGACAGACGGCGCCAGCGCTCCGCACTTGGCGCTTGCGCAAATGCCCGAACGCCAGCTGCTCTCACCAGCGGTGATGGGCTTTGAAGTTTGCTGAGCAGCACATTTTGCTGGGCATAGTCGTAGGGTGACAGCTGCGCTAATAGACTGGCCTCACGTATTGGCGACAAGGTATCAGCAATGCTTTGGTAAAGTGCCATATTAGCCGCCCCTCCGTCCGCCAACATGGCAAAATCCCGAGTCTTTTTCTGCGATGGACTCGCTACCTTGGGTAAGCGCTCCGACAACTTCGCCATCGGCATTTCAGCGTGGCAGCTGCGGCAGGCATCGGGACTGCCCAATGATTTACTTAAGGCCGGATCAGGAATCACAAAGCGGTGATCCCGACGCGCATCAACGCCCATATACACGGTTGCGGGCATATGGCAGTCAACACAGCCCGCCGAGCTAGCCTGGTGGCGGTGATGGCTGGGCACGGCAAAGGTATCGGCCTTGTGGCATTGCATGCACACGCCATCGCCCTCGGCTCGCAGTTTCGCGCTGTGGGGTTCGTGGCAATTGCTGCACACGACGCCTGCGGCATGCATACGGCTCTGCAGGAATGAACCTAGCTCAAAGACTTCATCGCGAATTTGGCCGTCTTGGTAGTAAAAGAGCTGGTGCGGTAAAACCGGACTAACATGGTCAAAGAGCTCAGCCTTAGGGTGCCAGCTACCAATTTGCTCACTGCGAGTGTGGCATTGGGCGCAGCTTGAAAGCTGCGCGCCCACCGGCGGCGATTCACGACTGGCGATGGCTTGGTCTTGATGCCAAGCCCACTGCCCCCCATCTTTTAAACTGGCGGCAAAACCAGCATTTAGCGTATTTGGCTTAGCGCCAGCCGCCCAAGTGAGGTGTGCTTTTGCGTCGCCATGACAGGCCGCGCAGGACACATTCACTTCATCAAAGCGCGTTGCGAAACTATCGCTGGCCGGGTCATAGGCCTTTACTAAATTGGTGGAGTGGCAGCTCGCGCAGGAGGTATTCCAAGTAAAACCGGGGTGATCCCAGTTAAGATCGGATTCCAGCGCATACCAGCGCTGGCCGCCTGCAGATTGTGGTCGAGTATCCCAGGCAACGGGAATCGCCTGGTAGCGGCCTCTTGGCAAACGCGCAAGATATTGTTGCAGGGGCGTGAAACCAAATACGTAGTCGATAGCATAGGTTTCGGCTGTTGCGCCCTCACCGATACTCACTTGATAGCCGAGTTCGCCAATCGTAAAGCGAAACGCTAAGTCCTTATAGCGGGTAACGGAGCCGTCAAACACCCCCGCAACGGTTTCCTGCGTCGCGGGCAACATGGCCTTGGCGTGGTGGGACTGCTGCCAGAGGGCGACTTCTTTTGCATGACAAGCCCCGCAAGCGCTATCGGCCACGGCCAAGGGCGCGTAGAAAATAGCGAAAAGACACAATATTTTTAATCGTAAGCAAGGCTTATTCAACAGACCTTTTCCTCTGTACGCGACAGTCGCTTTGTCACACTCGAACTTAGCACCACTATAGTCACTGCAGATAGATGCCATAAACGTATTATTAATTCGCTTTTAACGGCGCTGAAGCGGTAGCCGCCATCGCTCCCGCATTATATTGACACAGAATGTGCCACAATGTTATTTTCCAGCGACGATTATCGCTCACAAGGCGCAAGCATGAGTACACCTTATAAGCTTTACGGCATCCCCGCCTCGCTGTATACCGCGAAAGCGCGTAGCTACTTGCGCAAGCAAAAAATCGACTTTGTGGAGTATGCGGTATCTGATCCGCACTACCAAAAAAACATTATTCCGCAGCTAGGGCGCATGATTATGCCCGTACTTGAAGCGCCGAACGGCGAGATTATTCAAGACAGCGCAGACATTATTCGTTACCTCGAAAATGTGCACGCAAGCTTATCGCCAAGCCTGCCGAAAACACCGCTATTACAAGCTGTTGCCCATCTTTTTGAGTTATACGGTGGTGAGGGTTTACTCCGCCCCGCCATGCATTATCGCTGGAGTTTCGACGATGTGAATTTACACTACCTCCATTCCGAGTTCTCCTGCTTGGCGCCAACTGGCACCGACGATGCCAGCTACCAACAGATTTTTGACTTCGGCAGTGGCCTCATGCGCAAGGCCGCGCTTTCCTTTGGGGTAAATGAAAATAGCGCGTCGCTTATTGAATCTTCCTACCGGGAGTTTTTAGATCTATTCTCAGCCCATTTGCGGCAACACCCCTATTTACTCGGCGCTAAGCCAACGCTGGGCGACTACGCGCTTATGGCGCCGCTCTACGCTCACTTGTACCGCGACCCTAAGCCAGGCCAATTGATGCGTCAGCATGCACCGCTGGTGGCGCGCTGGGTAGAGCGGATGAATGCCCCAGAGAATAACTGGGCAGACCACTGTGCAGACCAAGCGGAGTTTAAAGTAGACAATGAACTGCCAGCAACCCTCAACGCACTAATGCATTACATCGCGACAGACTTCCTGCCCGAGATATCTGCGCACATTAATTTTGCTAACAACTGGCTGGCCGAAAGGCCAGATCTTAAATCAGGCAGCAATGGCTGCGACAATCCCAGCCAACGCTTTATAGGCAATGCCGAATTTGCATGGCGGGGCATAAAGCTACGCACCGCGGTACTGCCATATCGCTTTTATTTATTACAAAATTTGCAGGATCATTTTGACTCGGCGCCGACGACAGATAAAGCCCTCATCCAAAACGCTTTCAAAGCCTGCGGCTTAGCTGACTTACTCACACTGCGAGTAACACGGCGCGTTGAGCGTCACAATCATCTAGAAGTGTGGGGTAACCCCCTCCACTAAGTTTGCACCGCGAAATAAATGCGCTGCGCCATTATTTTAGCTAAAAGTTATTTACCCGCAATTTTGGAGTCACAATAATGATCGACCTTTATACCGCCCCCACCCCCAACGGTCACAAAGCCTCCTGCACCTTGGAAGCGCTTGGTTTTGAATACAATACCCACTTTGTAAACATCACCGAGGGCGAACAGAAAAAGCCGGAATTTTTAGCAATTAATCCTAACGGGCGAATTCCCGCCATTGTCGACCGCGACTTGGGCGACTTCCCGATTTTTGAATCTGGCGCCATTATGATTCACCTCGCCGAAAAGGCGGGACGCTTACTGCCAACAGACGCGAAAGGCCGTGCAATGGTCATGCAATGGCTTATGTTTCAAATGGGCGGAGTAGGACCAATGATGGGCCAAGCCAATGTGTTTTTTCGCTATTTCCCTGAAAAAATACCTGCGGCAATTGATCGCTACCAAAATGAAAGTCGCCGCTTATTCGAAGTATTAGACAAACGCCTGAGCGAAAGCCAATGGCTTGCCAAAGATTACTCAATAGCCGATATCGCCAATTGGTGCTGGGTGCGCACCCACAAATGGTCTGGGGTATCTGTCGACGGCCTCGATCATTTAGGACGCTGGCTAAATACCATGCGCGAGCAGCCCGGCATGCAAAAAGGCATTGAAGTGCCGTTTAGCCTCGATAATTTATTAGAAGACAAAGACGCCCAGAAGAAATTTACCGACAACGCAAATAAGCTCTTACAAAAATAGGCGCCCGGTAAACTAGTGGCATACCTCAGTCAAATAGACAGTAACAATGCCACTAGTTACAATGCCCTAAATTCAAAGCCCGCGTAGTAATACAGCGTCTCATTGCGCATTTCGCGGCTCCAACAATCATACTCGCTAAGCGATTAATTATGCCAAAAGACGCAACACCAGTAGAAAGTGATGGCCGCCGTCAACGCACCGAGCGCAGCCGCAGCGCCATCATTAATGCCGCCCTCGAATTAATCGAAGAAGGCGTACTGATCGCGACGGCTCAACAAATTACCGACCGCGCCAACGTCGGCATTCGTACCTTTTTTCGCCACTTTGAAGACATGGGCGCCCTCGCTCAAGCGGTTGATGAAAGTATTCGCGGGCAATACGAAGCGGCCATGCTCGACGCCGACCGCAGCGGCACGCTTGAGGAGCGCATTCTGCATGCAGTGGAGCGTCACGCCGAGGTCTACGAGCAAAACTACAATATAATCTTAGCGACGACTGCCCAGCGCTGGCGCCTTGAAGTACTACAGCAAAACTACGCCCGCGTGCAAAAAGGCCTGCGCAAAGATCTTGATAACTGGCTACCCGAACTCAAGACCATTGCCTCGTCACAACGCGAAGCCATAGATGCTATTGCCTCTTTTGAGATGTGGCACCGGCTTAGAGAACATCAGGGCCTAAGCGTCAAAACCTGTATAGAGATAATTAACGGCCTGCTACTAAACCTGACCCAAAGCGCTTAAACACCTCGACTAGCAATATTTGGTCGTAAGGTGTAAGCCCTCATCGTAAAACAAGGATCATATAATATGAGCACTAATCTGTTTGATTTAACTGGAAAAGTGGCGCTGGTTACCGGCGCAAGCCGTGGCATCGGCGAAGCCATTGCCCGACTTTTGGCCGAGCAAGGTGCCCATGTTATTGTCTCTAGCCGTAAAATTGACGACTGTCACACCGTCGCCAATAGTATTATTGCCGCAGGTCACCGCGCGGAAGCCTTGGCCTGCCACGTTGGTGATATGGAACAAATTGCCGATATTTTTCAAACAATTCGTAAGCAACATGGCAAGCTCGATATCCTAGTGAATAACGCTGCCGCCAACCCCTACTTCGGCGACGTGCTCGATACCGACTTGGCGGCTTACAATAAAACGGTAGACGTAAATATACGCGGCTATTTCTTTATGAGCGTCGAAGGCGGCAAAATCATGCGCGACAATGGCGGTGGCGTCATTATTAACACCGCATCGGTCAACGCGCTACAGCCCGGTGATATGCAGGGCATTTACTCTATTACCAAGGCCGCCGTGGTCAATATGACCAAGACCTTTGCCAAAGAATGCGCGAAACACAATATCCGCTGCAACGCGATATTGCCCGGTTTAACAAAAACCAAGTTCGCCAGCGCACTCTTTACTCACGATAAAATATACGAAGCCGCCATGGAAAAAATCCCCATGCGTCGCCACGCCGAACCACAGGAAATGGCCGGCACCGTGCTGTATTTGGCATCCAACGCCAGCAGCTATACCACCGGCGAATGCATTGTTGTTGACGGTGGTCTAACGCTTTAAACAAGCAAGGGATTCGCCGCGCCGTGACAAGCGCGGCGAAACTCAGCCAGCCTTGAGCAAGCGCTGAATTTCGCGGCTAAATAACCAAAGGCGATCTTGACCCCACAGCGCCATCACTTGATTACCGTCCTTATCTAACAAACGAAAACTCGGCACGCCCCATAAACCAGCCTCGTACATAGCCAGCCGATTTTGTTCGACCATCGCTTCCCAGCGCGTATCCGCCAATTGCTCCTTAGCCATCTGCCAGTCCAGTCCCGCCTGCTCAACAACCTCCTGCAAACCACTCAATTTATTAGTATTCACCCCTTCCGCAAAGGCCAACCGCAAAAAGCTGGAGAGCAGAGCATTGCCCTTGCCCTGCTCACACGCCCAGGGATAGATTGCGTAACAGCGCCGCACTGGGTCACCAATAGGGTCGTAAATAGGGCCGAATGGCACGCCGCTCGCCCGCGCCTCACGACCGCAATCAGTCATAATATAAGCCCCCTTGACTCGCGTTGCCGGAACACCGCGCATGACCATTGGCAATACCGGCCGCACTACAAGCTTAACGCCACTGTCTGCGGCCAGTTTTAGTGCCCGATCAAAGATGATGGCGGTATAAGGGCTGCGCAAAGAGGGGTAAATTTCAAAGGTCAGCGAGCCATTATCTTTTCGCTCGCCGATTTCTACCGCTTTACGTGGTGCTAACGGCGCGGCATCTGGCTGCTTATCGACTCCTAGCGTCGCCAGTCGGGCTTCTAAATGGTAGAGACGGTCAACACCCCAATACCACTCCTTGCCATAGTAAAACATCGCGCCGGAATAATGACCGAGCACAGCGCGTTGCGCATTACCCTGCTGAATACGCGCCGCGGTGACTTCAGGGCTTGCAGCGCCTAGCCTCTCAGCAAGGGCGGCCAGCGTCGTCTGATCGTGACTCCATAGCGCTGTGCTCACCTCAACGAGGCAATCAATAAACCCCTGCGCAGTTTGCCTAGCCAGTATCGCCTGCGCTTGATCCACAAGCGCCTTAGGCGGCTGGGTGTTGCCATGGGGAAAATGCAAACCGTAGTGTGGCGCAATGTGAATGGCATCTTGCCGAGCAAGATCACTCAGCAATTGGGGCTCAGGGGCATTTGCGTCTTGTGACGCGGATACCAAATGGCAGACCACCGTCACGTCGTAGCGCTTACTGATTGCCGACAATAACTGCGCGCTGAGGTGGCTGTAGCCATCATCAACTTGATGAAAATATTCCACAATATGTGAAGAGCCAGCGCTATGACGACGGCGCTCAAATTTAGCGCGCAGTTTAGCTTGGTAGCGCAAACTCGCAAGCCTTGACATAAACAGTTTTGAGGTCAGCCAGCGATATAGTCGGCTCGGTTCAGAGCTTGATACGCCGCCCTGATTTTTAAAATCTTCAGACATGGTCGACCTCTTTCATCCACTGTCACGTTATAGCGCGACAATCATTATTATTCAGTCGAAAAGCAACTTTTAACACAGCACATAAGTCGGCCATTGACTCCTTTCTTTACAAATGACATGTTACCCGCAAGTATTGACACTCACAATGCCATTACAAGCATTCTAATATGAATAACCGCCAATTGATGCCGGAATAGATAATGAAAAAATACAATAAATTAATAAGCCTGCTATTTCTTTTCGCACTTACTGGCTGCATGCCCTCGGGCCTGAGCAAACTGATTCTCGAAAAAGGCATCACAGCGCGCATGTCGGCCAATACCCTCGCTGAACTCGACGACGGCCTGCATCTTGCGCTTTGCGGCGCAGGCGGACCGATGCCAGCGCCCAATGCGTCTGGCCCCTGCGTACTCGTTATTGCTGGCGAGCGTATGTTTGTTGTTGATGCGGGCACCGATGGCGTTAGAAATATTGCGCGCATGGGCTACCCGATTAACCAGCTTGAAGCGGTTTTCCTCACTCACTTTCACTCTGATCACATCGACGGTTTAGGTGAAATGGCTACGCTGCGCTGGGCAAGCGGCGCAAACGCATCGCCGCTGCGAGTTTATGGCCCAAATGGCGTAGACAAAGTTGTCGACGGCTTCAATCTCAGCTACAGCCAAGATGCCCTTTACCGCCACGCCCACCACGGCGACGTCGTCGCGCCAATGAGCGGCGCTGGGCTTATGGCGCAAGGCTTTAGCAAACCAGCGGAGGGTGAACTTACGGTGCTTCTTGCAGATGAGCATTTGACCATTGAAGCCTTGGCCGTTAACCACGCACCAATTGATCCGGCGGTTGCTTACCGCTTTAGCTATAAAGGACGCACACTGCTAATTAGCGGCGACACCGTAAAATCAGCCAACATTGAAAAATTTGCGAAGAATATCGACCTACTGGTGCACGAAGCGCTAGCGCCCAATTTAGTTACCATGATGAACGAAGTCGCCCATAAGACCGGCAATACCGTTATGGAGCATATAACACATGACATCTTGAATTATCACGCCAGCCCCGTCGAAGCCGCAGAAACCGCCCGAGATGCGAACGTTGGGCACTTAGTGTATTACCATATTGTGCCGCCACTCGTGATTCCTGGGCAAAAAGCGCTTTACCTGAATGGCGCAGACAAAATATTTAAAAATTACACCATTGGCGAAGATGGTGTGGCGTTCAGTCTGCCCGCAGGTTCTAAAAAAATAATTCAGACGCAACACGGACTATAGGCAGACAGCAAACATAATCTGCGTCGCTTAACGGCAACTAAATCCCCAGAACATAGCGCGAGGACAATCGGACTCTCGCTATGGCAAATTTAAGTTTCTTATCTCTGAACGCATCTTTTTAACAAAGCTGCTATACCTTATAACAACAGCGCGATGCAGGCTTATTGCCAATGTGATTTGCCCTGCGCTTGACGGCGCTGATTGAAAACAGTGAACTCCTAGCGGCAAAGCGACTCTAAGCCTGCGTTGTCACCATCGGCTGTTATTGATCACTCAGCGGCAGTTTTTACGTTTCAAACGGGGAAAAACATGGACCTTCAGATCACTGGTGTACTCGGGTTTCTTATTTTTATCGCCGATATTTGGGCCATTCTCAATATTGTGCAAAGCAAAGAAAGCTCCGCCACCAAGTTATTATGGATAGTCTTAATCCTGTTTTTACCCGTGCTAGGCCTAGCCATCTGGTGGTTTGCCGGTCCTCGCGACCCGCGCTAATTTCGCCCTTAAATGCCTACACCAACGCTAGGGAATAAACCTCCCGTGGAAACCATGCCCCAAAAACCGGCTGATTGGCCGCTTAAAATCATTGCTATTCTGGCCATACTCTACACATTACAAGTGGCTAGGGATGTCATGTTGCCAATTACCTTGGCGCTCATTTTCTCGCTGCTATTAAGCCCCGCCGTAAGTCGCTTACAGGCCTTGCGCCTACCGCGCAGCCTCGCGGCACTGCTTGTGATGGGCGTTTGCCTAGGCATAGCCGGTGCTGGCATTTACGCTCTTGCCAAACCTGCCAGCCAATGGCTGCAGCGCGTACCAGAGGCGGTTGAAATAGTTCGCGAGCAACTCAGCAACGTCAATGCCGACAGCCCCGACGTTGACGCGGCCACCCGCAGCATCGACTCGCTCGCCAAAGAGCTCAGCACCACCCCCGGCAGCCCCGGCTTAACCAAGGTAGTGATTAGCGATGCGGGCTGGCGCTCAGAGCTGGGCGAAACCGCAAAGAATTTTGGGGTTTACGGCACCCTGAGTATTATTCTCTTATTCTTCCTGCTAACGTCTGGGGAAGCTTTAATGCGGCGCTTTATTCACAGCCTACCCGCCCAGCGCGACAAAGCCGTGGTCACCCGTATAGCCGAGCGCGCCCAAACCCAGATGTCGCGCTATTTAATGACGATTACCGCCGTCAATGTGTCAGTAGGCTGCATAACGGCGCTTGCATTATATGTGCTAGATTTTCCTGACCCCGCGTTGTGGGGCGCAGTAGCGGCACTGCTGCGCTATATCCCCTATCTTGGGGTCAGTATGACCTTGATTCTGTTGAGCATAGTAAGCGCAGTGAGCTACCCGACCGCCGCAGCCATGATCGTGGTGCCAGTGAGTTATGGGCTGTTTACCGCTGGCATTGGCCAGTTTGTCGACCCCTTTGTGCACGGCTTCCGCTTCAGCCTAAATCCGATTGTGGTGTTTCTGTGGATTTTTTTCTGGGGCTGGCTGTGGGGGGCACCTGGCGTATTACTGGCCGTGCCGCTACTCACGCTTTTCCAGGTTGTTTGCCAACACACAGAGCGCCTGCTCCCCATCGCCCATATTATAGGAAATACCAATGACTAAGCCCTTAGATGCCTATCGCAAGCAACTTTGGCCGCTACCTATGCAACTGCACACCCGTGCTGGCGACGTGCGTCGCCTTGGGGTAGAAATTGAATTTACCGGGATGGAAATAGACGCCATTGTCGACAGCATTATTAATCAGTACGGCGGCCGCGCCGAGGCCCTTTCTGATTACGAGATTAATGTTGTGGAGACGTCGCTGGGTCAATTTGGTGTTGAACTGGATTTTTCATACATCAAGCGTATCAGCCGCGAGCGCCATGAATCTGCCGACAGCAACGACCTCGAAGAATTGGCCGAGGCCATTGTGGGCGCTATCGCCAAACAGCTAGTACCCTTTGAAGTTGTCGCGCCGCCAATCGACATGACGGACTTATGGCAGCTAGAAGACCTTTTTCTGACGCTGCGTAATAGCGATGCCCAAGGCACCCACGCCTCGGCTAAAAACGCCTTTGGCCTACAGCTCAACCCCGAGATGCCAGATTGCGAGGCCGCCACTATTCTCAATTATTTGCGCGCCTTTTTATGTTTGTACGAGTGGTTAAAAATGCGCTGCGATGTCGACTTCAGTCGCCGCCTAACCTCCTATGTCGACCCCTTTGGCAAAGACTATATACGCAAGATTCTCAAGCCCAGCTATGAACCTACAATCGAAGAGCTAATTGACGATTACTTGGAGTTTAATCCTACCCGCAACCGCGCCTTGGATATGCTGCCCCTGTTCGCCCATATCGACGAGCCACGGCTGCGCGCCAAAGTGGATGACGACCGCGTGAAAGCGCGGCCGACCCTGCACTATCGCCTGCCTAATAGTTTAATTGACGATCCGCAATGGGGCTTAATTCATCCCTACCGAGACTGGCTGCAAGTGGACAATTTGGCCATGGACAAAGCCCGCCTCGAAACGGTGTGTCGGGCTTACCGCAATTATTTAGATAACCCAACCGCCAATTTATTCACCAATTGGTCGCACAGCGTTAGCCAATGGTTGATACCGGAGCTGCTGTGAGTCGACCATTAATTGGCGTTACCGGCGACGACACGCGCCTGCCGCTGGCTTGGTGGTTTATTCGCCTAGCGCTACAGCGCTGTGGCGCAGAGGCCTATCGCCTCACCCCCAGCAACAGCGCTATACCCAAAAATCTGGACGGTATTATTATTAGTGGCGGCGACGATATTGATCAGCGCCTTTACCTGCCCGACGCACCCGAAATTGCGCCAATCAATCGCGCCCGTGACCGCTTTGAAATGATCGCCTTGGAACTCAGCCTCAGCCGTAATTTACCTATTTTGGGTATCTGTCGCGGCGCGCAATTATTAAATGTGGTGCTAGGAGGTACCTTGCATAGCGACCTCAGCGAAATGCGCCGCCTTACCTCGAATAAGCGCATGCTGCTACCACGCAAAACCCTGCACCTAGAAACCTATAGCAAGCTTTTCGATATTCTTGGCAAAGAGCAGTGCAAAATAAATAGCCTCCACCACCAAGCAATCAAAGACCTAGGCCAGGATTTGCGGGTTGCGGGCCGGGACGCCGACTATATTATTCAAGCAGTAGAAGACCCTGAGCACCCCTGCCGCATCGGTGTGCAATGGCATCCGGAATACCTGCCATTTCAATTACGGCAATTGCATTTGTTTCGCCACTTAGTTGCGAGCGCCTGCCTATGATTTCCTCTTATCTACTCTTGTTTGCGGTTGCCTTTGGCGCCGCCACCCTGCTGCCCTTTTACTCTGAGATTTTATTGGTAAGCCAGTTGCGCGAAGGCCTGCACCCCGGCTGGCTATGGCTAGCCGCCACCACCGGCAATACCTTGGGCGCCGGCGTGAATTGGTGGATGGGCGCAAAACTTGTGCAATACGCTGACCGGCGGTGGTTTCCGGCCCGCAAAGCCGATATTCAGCGCGCCCAAAACTGGTTTACCCGCTACGGTAAATGGACCTTACTCATGTCGTGGATGCCCATTGGCGGCGACGCCCTCACCGTTGTTGGCGGTATGATGAAGGTACCCGCCCCCGCTTTTTTCATCTTAGTCGGCATCGGCAAAGGCGTGCGTTATGCCCTGGTAATTATTGGTTTAGCCGCCTTTTAAGCGCAAATCAGCGTAGAATAAGGCCTCCTGAAATACCGCGAGTTAGACCATGGCCTTAAATGCCACGCTGTTCAAAACCACCCTCGATGTCAGTGATATTCGTCGTCACTATTATCAAACCCATCAGTTTACGGTGGCACGCCACCCCTCAGAAACCGATGAACGCATGATGCTGCGAATCCTCGCCTTTGCGCTCTATGCCGATGAGCATCTGGAGTTTACCAAAGGCCTGAGCACTGACGACGAACCCGATTTATGGCTTAAGTCGCTCACCGGCGAAATAGACCTGTGGATCGAACTCGGCCTGCCCAGCGAAAAGCGCATGCGCAAGGCCCGGGGTATTGCCAAACAAGTTGTACTGTTAATTTACGGCGGCCGCACGGCACAAATGTGGTGGGACGAACACGGCGCTAAAATTGATCGTTACGGCAATGTTCGGGTCATTGAAGTAAACCCAGAAGACTCCGCCGTGCTCACCGCCATGGCTCAGCGCACCATGAAACTGCAGTGCACAATCGACGAAGGCTCGGTGTGGTTTTCTGACGCCACCAGCAATGTTGACGTACAACTGATTAAGCGCTGCTAGACAAAAAACATGAGAATACCCAAGCTCTAAAATGACAGTGTTAACGTAGAGCCTGGGTCTTCAATCACTTATGCAAGGCTCTTTTAAAGAGCCCACAGGAGAGCGCACATGTTTCGTTTTTTAATAGTCATTAGTGTCAGCGCACTAACTGCCTGTAGCAATGCCCCGATGAAAAGCCAGGCCAGCACGCAATTCGCTCCCTGCCCCAGCGCCCCACACTGTGTATCCAGCTTAGCAACTGACAGTAAACACATTGCCGCCATTTCGGTTAATTCAGCTCAGGAGTGGCAGCGGCTGCAAACAACACTCTTAGCCATGCCCCGCACCGAGGCCGTCGAGCGCCAAGCCCAATACCTCCACGCGGTGAGTCACAGTGCAATTATGCGCTACAAAGATGATATTGAATTGCGCTATAGCCCAAATAAAAATCGCGTCGATGTGCGCAGCGCATCACGCATTGGCTATTACGATTTTGGGGTTAATCGCAAACGCATCGAAGCACTGCGCGAGCAGTTTAATGCCGGGCACGCACCTTAAGTCGAGATTTGTTGCTGATAACGCCGCGGAGACAAACCGGTTTCCCGCTTAAATGCGCGATTAAATGCGCTTTGTTCTGAATAGCCTAATAATAGCGCTATTTCACTTAAGGTTAGCCGCTTATCCCGCAGATACTCCTGTGCTAACTGAGTGCGGGTTTGCGCCAAGATCACCTTAAAGCTCAAACCCTGCTCACTAAGGCGTCGAAACAAGGTGCGCTCCGACATATTCAGAGTCGCGGCGACCTGCGCAGAATTTGCGCGACCACTTTGCATGGCCCGCAGCAGCGCTTTGCGCAGGCCTTGAATAAACCCTTCACTATCGGGCAGCACGGCGAGCGCCGCTTGCGCCTGACGCTCTAATAGTAATTTCAAGCCGGGGTCGCTATTGCTTACCGGCAAATCTAAATACGCCGTGGGAAATTCCAATGCGGTACAGCTTTGCGCAAAGCCCACCGGCGCGCCAAAAACGTCGATATAGGCTTGGCCATCGTCGGGCTGCGCAAAGGTAAAATTCACCGCCAAAGGGCGCAGGTCGGGGCGGCCAGTCATTAACCGCAAAAAGCGCAGTAATCCGCCGACGAGCACCTCGTCCGACAAGCGGGTAGACGGCCCGTAATTTGCGCTCCAACTCAAGACCATGCGCTCGCCCTGCAATTCAATGCTGGCCTTGTCTCCGTCGTGCAGCAGGCCTTGATAGCGCTGAAACTCCAGTAGCGCTTCGGCCACCGTATCGCTGGCGAGGGTCAAATAGCCCAACATACCCAAATGGGCGGGCTGTACGCGCTGGCCTAAGTCCAAACCAATATGCCGACGAGGAAAACGCTGTTGCAGACGGTCTAATAAAGCCCACCATTGACCAAAGCTAATCCGACTACTGGGACTAAAGCTTTGCAGCTGGGCATATAATTCGCAGTGAATATCGCCTTCGCTGCGCATAAAATCGCGAAGCAAACCGGCCAAATCGCCGCTGACCTGCAATTCTGCTAGTTGTAATGCCGCCACCCGTCGCACTCCCACTATTTACTCTGAATAGTCCACATCATCAGCACAATGGCAGGAAATGTCAAAAAGGTGTCTGGCTTAGTCAATTTATTTCCGTCCAGACCGCCTATTCTTAACACTCCAGCGATCATGTACTCTGCTGCTTGCTTACTAACGAGGCTTTCTCATGCAAGACGTTCTCCACGCCCTGTTTTTTGTCACGGCCTTTGGCGCACTCTTTCTCGCGATTATTGGCGCGGAATACCTCTATGTGCGTAAAACCGGCCAAACCGGGGTTTACCACCCCCGCGAGACGCTGGCCAACTTGACCGCAGGCCTGTCCTATAAGGTGGTCGACGGTATTGCCATTGCGTTGTTCATTCAGGCTTTTTACCTAAGCGTTTACGAGTGGGGCTTGCAGTGGCAGCCCGAGGCGTCGGTATTGAGTATTGTGGCGCTCATTGTGTTTATCGATTTTTGCTTTTATGTAAATCACGTCATGATGCACAAAGTGCGCTGGTTTTGGAGCGGCCATATAACCCACCACTCCTCCGAGCACATGAACTTTTCAACCGCACTGCGCCAAAACTTTACTTTTGCCCTGTCGGGCACCTGGGTATTGTGGTGGCTGCCCGCCGCCTTAGTCGGTTTTGACAAGGACTGGGTGCTATTGGCAATTGAAGGTAACTTACTCTATCAGTTCTTTTTACACACCGAGCAAGTAGGTAGATTGGGCTTTGTCGAAAAAGTCATGAACACCCCGTCTCATCACCGCGTTCACCACGGCAGTAACCCTGCGCAGATCGACCGCAACTTCGGTGGCATTTTTATCTTCTGGGATAAAATATTCAACACCTTCCGCGACGAGGCCGATGCCGGAGAAATCAAATACGGTGTTACGCACATGCCAGCTAAGCCCTATAACCCCTGGTATTTACAGACTCACGGCTGGGTAGAATTGGCGCAGGACGTGTGGCGTTATAAAGATTTACGAATTTTGTACAAGCACCCTGAATGGGTGGACGAAGTCTATGCCAACAAGGCAGTCAAAACGGAGTGGCTGGGCGAAAAGGCCTGAACACCTCAGGCCATCGTAAGCTAGGCTGGCTCGGACCACACCGCAAATTCATTGCCACTGGGTTCAGCAAAATGAAAACGGCGACCGCCGGGAAAGTCATAAATTTCTTTTAGAATAATCCCACCAGCCCGCACCACCTCGTTGCGGGTTTCTTCTAGGGTCGCACTGTAAAATACCAGCAAAGCACTGCCGTTTTCCACTTTGGCACTTAGTGGCGCACGGTAAAAGCCACCATCTAAGCCTTCATCGGCAAACGCGGTATAATCTGCACCGTAGTCGGTAAAAGACCAGCCAAAGGCCTTGCTAAAAAAGGCTTTGGTGGCCTCAATATCCGCCGCCGCTAGTTCGACATAATTGAGTTTGCCGTGAGTATTCATGTACCACCTCGTTTAATCGGCTAGCTGTGCCTAGACGCTTAGTTCAATATTTCGATAATTTCTAAGGTTGCCGCAAGCAAGCGCAGACGCCGATCTTCGATTTCAACAGTGACATAGCCGTAGTTATCAATTGGCTCGATTATATGGCCATGGCTGTATATATCGCGATCCAAATGGTGGCCCACCGCTAACTTCTTCTGCCAACCTGGTGGCAGAGAACGGCCCTCCGCGACCTTTTTCTGTAAGCCCGGTGGCAGTGACTTACCCTCTTGTTTGGCCATGGCTGGCGTTGTCGCCAGCAGTAAACCAGACGCCATAATAATGCCTAACATCGCTGTTATTTTCATAATGATCCAACCTCATTGAACGTCGAAAAAATCGCTATCACAGCTCAGACCATCAATAGCGAACTAAGTGCTATTAAGGCCTGCACCTGGAATTTTAGCTCGCCATCGGCATTTCCCCTATACTGGGCGGCCATCCTCGCCAAGATTAAGCTGAACTATGCGCAAAAAAGACAAAAAAGCTGAAAACGACATCATAGAGGTGTTAACCCAAGCCTGTGATGAAGCCTTAAGCACCATTGCCGATTTCCGCTGGCTCAGCCATGAATTGGACTACAGTAACATCCAGCAAAGCTTGACCGTGCGCTGTGTATTTGATGCCGATGCGGACCTTAAGACGCTAAGCAGCAGCCCAGAGGGCTTAGCCTTAAAGCAGTTAATTCGCGACAAACTTCGCAGTGTCGGCTATTTGCCCGGCAATAATATGAATTGGATCGAGTTTGAACTTGCCAGCCCCAAAGGCAAGCGCAAGGGCACGGCTAGCGAACGCAAAGTTCACTAAGCAAGCCCTCACGGGCTTAGTATATTTACCCCATTTCCCAAGCTATTGTTGCCGCGATATTGTTATTGACCTGTAACTCAGGCGACAATACCTTTTTACCTAAACTCGTGACTTTAATAAGAAGGAAATCACTATGTTTGAACCCTCAGCAATTCTCGCGCCCATTATGGTTTTGGTCATGTGGAGCTTTGTCATGATGATTTGGATGGCAGTGACCCGCCTACCCGCAATCCCAAAGCTTAAACTGGGCCGCGATGCTGGCCAACGCACTAGCGACCTGGGCAAACAAATGCCGCCCCATATTCAGTGGAAGGCCGACAACTACAACCACCTGATGGAACAACCGACCATTTTCTATGCAACCGCCATCGTATTGGCGCTGCTCGGCGCGGGGGAAGGTTTTAACCTAATGCTGGCATGGTTTTATGTTGGCGGCCGTATTGTGCACAGCCTTGTTCACGCAACAAGCAACGTGGTTATGGTGCGCTTCGGCCTGTTTTTCATAACCTCGATCGCGCTAATTATTATGGCGGCCAGAGCTTGCCTGCTCATCTTTTAAGGCACTATTACTAAGTCTTAAAGCACGGAGACAGCAAAAGGCGCTGGCTAAGCCCACCTAGCGGCAGGGCTTAGCAGCGCTTTCTTATTATTCAATCTTGCTGAGTTTTATACCGCTTCGGTAATTAACGCATTACTGATGCGAACCGCACGATGGGGCTGAAACTGCGGCCCGTTTAACTGTTCTATTTTCCCGCCGCCGTTTAAAAACTCATCGACCTGCCGAGAGATCTCCGCCCTCAAGCTTTGCTGATATTGATTAGAATGGGTGCCGTGTTGCTTTATATAACGATCCATACCTCAACCCCTTAACAATTTAGCCTACAAGCCACCTGTTCAGCGGCAAAGAGAATGCTATAGGGAAGAAATGACATTTTAGGGATGGTTTTATGACAGCTTTAAAAAAATAAAGGCCGCAATGCGACCTTTATTAGCAGAATGGCGTAAGTCTAAGACTACACCGCAGGCATGTCGTCAGCCATTTCCCGCAAGAGGTTTTTAGCCACTTTATCTAAGGTTGCACGGGGAAATTCATCAACAATATACACGGCGCGCGGCACTTTAAAATCGGCCAAATTCGCCTTGCAGTGGTCGATAATAGTTTGTGCGAACACCGCGTTATCCTCTGGCGCGCCCCAACCTTTAATAACAAACGCCACTGGCACCATGTCTAACATGTCGTGGGCTTTGGCAACAACAGCAACTTCGCCAATACCACCACCAGGCACTTGCATACACACTTCTTCAACCTGACGCGCAGAGACATTTTCGCCCCCCACTTTTAAAGCGTCTTTATCGCGGTCGCTGAAATAGAAGTTACCCTCGTCGCCAACATGCACCATATCGCCGGTTTTAAACCAGCCGTTAGGTGTAAACGCTTTGGCCATGGCCTCGGGGTTTTTATAGTATTCCAAAAACAAGTTCACACCCCGTGTACCCTGCACCCACAGCTCGCCGATTTCGCCTTTTTTACAGGTAGCACCGGTCTCTGGATTCACAACCGCAAGATGGTAGCCCGGTGTCGGTTTACCGATAGAACCCTGGGGCCAGTCACTGACAAAATCAGATCGCGTTGCGTGGGTAACGGTTTCAGTCATACCCCAGCTGGCAAATGACTTGGCCTTAAGCCAGCCTTCAATGTCTTTCCAGATAATGCCCATTGGCATGACCTTCAAGCTGTGTTGCTCCGGCACCGCCTCCATACCAATCGCCTTAAAGACAAAGGGAATCATTGAACAGTGAGATACTTGGTATTTCTCAATCACTGCCCAAAACCGGCTGGCAGAAAACTTGGGCATTAACACTGCCGTGCCGCCCACCCCTAGCGAACCCCAAAATGCCCAGCTTTGGCAGTTAACATGGAAGAACGGTAAAAAGCCGAGGTAGACACTGTCACCATTCATTCCCATGCTGCTGGAACCCATGGTGCCCGACCACAGCGTATTGGCATGGGTATGCACCACCGCCTTAGGTAGCGAGGTCGTTCCCGACGTAAACATAATGCCGGCAGGTAACATCGGTTCTGCAGCACGTGTCGGCAGGCTTGCCGCATCGCCATACAGACTGGCAAATTTATCACCGCCACTAGGCGCGTCCGCCGCCTCGCCAGAATTATCGTCGGTAACCACAATCCACTTCAGCTCTTTGGCGTGGGCCTTGATTTCGTCGTAAAACTTGGGCTGCGTAATTGCACCCACCGCTTCGGTGTGGCCGGCAAAGTAGGTGATTTCGCCACCCACCGAGCGGGTATTGGTGGTGACACCAACAGCCCCAATTTTGGCACAGGCATACCATGCCAAAACCATTTCTGGGCAATTCTCCGCGTGAATCATGATTTTGTCGTGCTTGCGTACTCCCTTGGCATACAAGCCCGCCGCAATGCGGCTTGTCTCAGCATCAAAGACGCTATAGGTCCAACGCTTGTCCTCGCCGGAGCGCGGTTCCCAAATCATAAACGGATGATCCGGCTTAACTCGCGCCCAGTGACGCAGCCGCTGGGGAATATCCTGATCGGCAAAGTCAAATTCGGCGGCGCCAACCGCAATATCCAAATCCATGCTCATAAGCCTTCCTCTGTTATTTGTATGCACTGACTAAACTGCAGCCGCGTGGCGTAAGCGCGACCAGATAAGCCATCTTAACCAAGCCAGAAAATGGGCTCTATGACATTTCCACTCAATTCCCCCGCCAGTGAGTGATTCGGTCAGTCAGCAAAGTTCTGATAGAATACGCCGCTTACATCTGCGCCCGCCGCAACACCTATTTACGCTACAGAAGTCGACACCCTATGACAGCGCTCTCCCCCACCTTGCAACTGGCCTGCGAACTCATTGAACGCCCCTCGGTAACGCCTGCCGACGCCGACTGCCAAACCATTATGATGGCGCGCCTGAGCGCGATTGGCTTTGAGTGCCAGTCGCTGCGCTTTGGCGATGTTGACAATTTTTGGGCAGTGCACGGCACTAGCGGGCCAATATTCTGTTTTGCAGGTCATACCGACGTGGTGCCCACCGGCCCAGCGGCAAATTGGCAAACCCAGCCCTTTGAAGCCGTTATTCAAGATGGCATGCTGCGGGGCCGTGGCGCCGCCGACATGAAGGGCAGTCTCGCGGCGATGATTACCGCCTGTGAGAACTTTGTTGCCGCCCACCCAGACCACAGCGGCCGCATCGCCTTTTTAATCACCAGCGACGAAGAAGGCCCCGCAGTCAACGGCACCGTAAAAGTGGTTGAGTGGCTAGAACAGCAAAATGAAAAAATTACCTGGTGCTTGGTGGGCGAGCCCTCCTCAACCGACCACGTTGGCGATGTCATTAAAAACGGTCGTCGCGGTTCATTAGGCGCAGTGATGACGGTAAAAGGTATTCAAGGCCATGTTGCCTACCCGCATTTGGCAAACAACCCCATTCACCAAGCTGCCCCTGCACTGGCCGCCTTAGCCGCTGAGCAATGGGACGAGGGCAATGACTTCTTCCCCGCCACTTCTTTTCAAATTTCCAATATCAATGGCGGCACCGGTGCCACCAATGTGATTCCCGGCGAGCTGGAAGTGATTTTTAACTTCCGTTTTTCCACCGAACTCACCGCTGAGATATTAAAAGACCGCACCCACGCCATACTCGACAGTCACGGGGTGGATTACCACATTGACTGGAATTTGAGCGGCCAACCCTTCCTCACCTCAGAAGGCCCTCTGGTGGAGGCGGCACAACACGCCATTAAAGCAGTGACGGGTAAAGACACCATTCTATCCACCGCTGGCGGCACCTCCGATGGGCGTTTTATCGCCCCCACTGGCGCGCAGGTAGTTGAACTCGGCCCCGTAAATGCCACCATCCATAAAGTGGATGAATGCGTTAAGGCCGAAGACTTAGATAAATTGTCACTGATGTATGAGGGAATGCTACGGGAATTGCTGGCGTAAAGCTCCGCCCCTTGTAAAGAAGGGCAGCAGACAAGAAGATTCGCTTCGCTGACATGGATATCTGCCTACGCAGGTATGACGATACCCCAGCTGACCGGTCGTACATAAAACGCAGCTAAAAAAGTTCGTCACTCCTGCGGAGGCAGGAGTCCATACCCGCTTCGGAGCATCAGAAAAGGCACTAGCTACTCACCTTTGCGAACGCAATGGCCTAGCTTTTGCGCTCACCGTCTCCCGTCAAGCATTCCGCCTTCACTTACTTCGCAAACGCCTTGAGCGGATAAATATCGAAACGCACCGCTTTGCCCGACACCGAGAGCTGAGGCTTTCGCTCGGCTAAATACGGCGCCTTGGGTGGGCGCTTAACAACAACTCGGTGTCGCGCTCGTTGTAGTGCAATATCCAGCAAGGCAGCGCTGTCTTCATCTAAACCCACCAGCGAGTGGAAAAGACGCATTTCTTTTTTTACCAATGCTGATTTGCCGGACACTGGGAACATGGGATCGAGGTAGACCACGTCCGGGCAATCCATCGCACTAAGCCGTTCCAGATAGTCTGCGGCGCCGCACTTTACTAAGCTCATTCTGGCCGCGATTTCCATGGTGTCGATACTGATATTGGCGCGCATTAAGCCGTCTTCTAATAGTGCGGCAACCACTGGCATGCGCTCGCACATAGTAACGGTACAGCCGTTAGTGGCCATCACAAAGCTGTCGCGGCCAAGACCGGCAGTCGCGTCAACTACCGTTGGCCGCTTGCCACCTAATGCTTTGATTAATAATTCTTTGCCGGGGTGGCGGTGCTGCAGAGCGTGAACAAAATCCACAGCGACGGGGTTCTCGCGCTGCGTAGGCGCTAAGCCAATGCCGAGACGGCCTTGTTCAAAAAAGACATAAAGTTGTTCTGGGTTTGGCAGCCACTTTTTTACAAGGTCCAAACCCAAGCGCGCCGCCATGGCATCGCAGGCGGCGCTGGTTTTATAAAATACCGGTGCTGGTGAACTACTCAAGACTTGGGCTTGGCCGCGGCAAAGTCCAACATCCGGGTGAGCGGCTTCATGGCTTGCACCCCGAGAGCGGGATCAACATGTACTTCGTTGCCGCCGTGCTCTAACACATAGGCGAGATTATCCAAGGCGTTCATGGCCATCCACGGGCAATTTGCACAGCTACGGCACGTCGCGCCACTACCAGCGGTCGGCGCGATAATGAACTCTTTATCTGGCACCAATTGTTGCAGCTTGTAGAAAATACCTTGATCCGTGGCGATGATCATTTGCTTATTCGGTAGGTCACGCGCCGCGTTAATGATTTGGGTGGTTGAACCAACCATGTCCGCAATTGCCACGACGCTCGCTGGCGATTCGGGATGCACCAGTACCGCCGCGTCTGGGTAGACCTTTTTAAGATCGAGAATACCTTGGGCTTTAAACTCTTCGTGAACAATACAGGCGCCATCCCACAGCAATACATCGGCACCGGTTTCGCGGCGGACATAATCGCCGAGGTGCTTATCTGGCGCCCACAGAATTTTTTGGCCTTCGCTGTCGAGGTGGTCTACAACGTCTAACGCAATACTTGAGGTCACTACCCAGTCGGCACGCGCTTTTACCGCAGCAGACGTATTCGCATACACCACCACGGTGCGATCAGGATGCTGGTCGCAGAATGCCGAAAACTCTTCAATAGGGCAGCCGATGTCTAAAGAGCAGGTTGCCTCCAAGGTCGGCATAAACACCTGTTTCTCTGGCGACAAAATTTTTGCGGTTTCGCCCATAAACTTCACCCCCGCCACGACCAAGGTCGACGCGGGGTGGTCACGGCCAAAACGGGCCATTTCCAGCGAGTCAGAAACGCAACCGCCAGTTTCTTCGGCCAAGGCCTGAATTTCTGGGTCGGTGTAGTAATGGGCAACCAGCACCGCATTGCGCTCTTTCAATAAGCGCTTAATTTTGTCTCGCAGCGCCGCGCGCTCGGCGGCGGGCACCTGTGGCTGCTCGTGGAGCTTGGCCAAATGATCGCGAACCACCTGCTGGGCTGATGCTTGTTCCGTCATATTCAATCTCGTTCTAGGCGGATACCGGGGGGCGAAGTTTAACAGAATAGTTATTGGCAATCCCAGCCGCACGCGTTGATGACGAGCAAGGCGTTGCGATTATGGCTGCATGGCTATTGGTAAAATTTCACCATATCAAAAACTTTACAGATGTAAATATCAGTAAAACCAGCTAACAAGCCAATAATTTCAACAACTTAGAACGAAATCCGCTAACAAGGCGAATCGAAATACATGTGAATTATTTGTGAACACATGTTGACTTAAGGCTTTTGCGCGCATAAAGTGCACAAATGTTCACAAACACCTTTAGCCATCACTATTTACCACAAGGAGAAAGCAATGAAGCTCAGCACAAATCCATCGCGTAGTACCTGGCGTCGAATTGCCGACTCTCGGCTAATTAATGCCCTCGCAGCCCCCAACGGAATGGGCCGCTATTTAGAAGTGCTAAATCCGATGTGGTCGCTGGATCAGAATCGAATTCCAGCCTATATCACGGCAATTCACCAGGAAACCGACGAGTCGGTAACCTTGATGTTAGCGCCGAATGGCGAGTGGCCCGGCTTTCGCCCCGGTCAGTTTTGCCAGGTGTATATTGAAATTGATGGTCGCCTACACAGCCGCAGTTATTCCTTAAACCGTCGCGCTGGACGCATTGCAATCACCGTAAAGGTGCAGGCAGACGGCCTCGTTTCCACGCACATTAATCGCCAGCTAAAGGTTGGCGATTTAATTCGTCTTTCACCGCCAATGGGCGAGTTTGTGCTGCCGCCACAATTGCCCGGCGCACTACTGATGGTCGCTGCGGGGAGCGGTATCACACCCATCATGGCCATGCTGGAAGCCGCCTTAAAACAAGGCTATAAGGGTGGTATTACCCTGTTGTATTACAACCGCGATGAAGCGAATACCCTTTTCCATTCGCGCTTGCAGGCACTTGCGAGTACCCACGCCAACTTCTCGCTATTACCGGTGTTCAGCGACGGCACTGGTGAATTGAGCGGGCATTTTAGCCAACGGCATTTACTCGCCGCGCTGAGCTTTCAAAATACCCTTAGCGACCACACCGGTGCGCTGAGCTTGCCCGAGTGTTTTGTGTGCGGCCCCGAAGCCTTAATTCAGGCCGTGAGCGAAGAGTACCAGCTGCTCGGACACGGCGAGAAATTTCACGCCGAGCGTTTTAAAGCGGTCGCCAGTGTCTCCGGCAATACCGAGATCGTTGGCACACTGGCCTTTAAACACAGCCGCTGTGAAGTCAGCAGCGACAGCCGAAATCTGCTGGAGCAAGCTGAAGCTGCCGGGCTACAGCCTCAAGCGGGATGCCGCATGGGGATATGCCATAGCTGTAGCTGCCTTAAAACCGAAGGCAGTGTGCGCAATATGAACAGCGGTGAAATTAGTCACGGTGAAGAATATATTCGCCTGTGCATTTCCCAGCCACTTGGCGATGTCAGCCTCGCCCTATAGCGATCGACATTATTGGAGAAGCAATAAAATGAACACCAACACCACCGCGATGAACCCAGCGCAACTCGACGCTTTCGGCGCTGAAATCGAAGCAGTAAAGCAGCGCGCCCTCGCCGATCGCGGCGAGCGGGACGCCCGCTACATTAAAAAATTGGTTAAGATTCACCACCTGCTCACCATTAGCGCGCGCCTGAGTATTTTTGCGTCGCTGTTATTTTTACCGGCCTCACTCTTCGGATTCAGCATAGCGTTAAGCATTGCCAGCTGGCCGCTATTTTGGCTGCTATTCAGTGCTGGCAGTATTGGCCTGGGTATCGCCAAAATTCTCGACAATATGGAGATTGGCCACAATATTATTCACGGCCAATACGACTGGATGGGCGACCCGCGCTTCCATTCCCGCCATTACGATTGGGACACTAACTGCCCCGGCGACCAATGGGCTCACTCCCACAATTACGAGCATCACACCTACACCAATATTCTCGATAAAGATCGCGATATCGGCTATGGCATATTGCGTATGGACCCCGCGCAAAAATGGCACCCTGCCTATCTCGCTAACCCAATATTTGCCACCCTGCTCATGCTGTTTTTCGATATGGGCGTCGCCTTACACGGTGTAGAGATCGACAGTCTTCGTTCCGGCCGAAAAACCTTTAAAGACGTTTGGCCAGAGCTCAAACTGTCACTGCGTAAAACCGCACAAATTTGGGGTAAGGACTTCATCCTTTACCCGCTACTCGCTGGCCCCTTATTTCCGGTGGTTCTCGCCGCCAATGTGAGCGCCAGCGTCATTCGCAATATATGGAGCTTTTCGATTATATTTTGCGGACATTTCCCCGATGGGGTACACAGTTTTACCGAGGCATCCTGCGAAAACGAAAGCCGTGGTCGCTGGTATTACCGCCAACTGCTTGGCTCTGCCAACCTTACTGGCGGCAAGCTGTTCCATGTAATGAGTGGCAACCTCTCTCACCAAATTGAGCACCACCTGTTTCCCGATGTGCCCGCCCACCGCTACGCTGAAATGTCGGTTGAGGTTCGCCAAATCTGTGAGAAATACGGTCTGCCTTACAATACTGGGCCGCTATACAGCCAGTACGCCACGGTGTGGGTAAAAATATTCAAGCTAGCACTACCACCCCGCAACCCCACCGCTCCACAGGCCGCTTAATCGACTGGGCGCAGTACAAGTCGTAGCCTCGACCGGCTGGGGCTTGTACACTTAACGGTATTGCCCTAGCAAAAATGAGTAGCCAGCCCCAATGAGTCGCCCGCAAAAACGCCATCGCAGCCATAGTGACACTGTAATCAATACCCGACAGGCCTTGCTGGAAGCGGTACTGGAACTCATTAGTCGCGATAAAAGTTTCGACGCCATTAGCCTTCGCGAAGTTACCCGCGAAGTTGGTATTACTCCGGGCGCCTTTTACCGGCATTTCCCCGACATGAACACCCTCGGCCTTGAGCTGGTCACCACCTCATTCAGCACCCTGCGCGCCATGCTCATCACGGTGCGCGCTAACCCGATACCCGAAGAACTAATTATTCGCCGCTCGGTTGAGACGTTTATTACTTATGTTCGCGCCCATCGCCGTCAGTTTCAGTTTATTGCCCGAGAGAGCTTTGGTGGCGTTGCCTGCATCCGCGAGGCCATCAACGATGAATTCAAGCAGTTAGAAATTGAGCTGGCCCGCGATTTAAGTCGCTTGGTCACCCACGACAATTGGAGCGAGTCGGACTTGCGGATGCTCGCCAACCTAATGATCCGTTCCATGATACAAATCGTGAACCAACAATTGATGGCCAGACCCCGCGGCGAAGACGATGACGAACTCATCGCCCTGGCAGAAAAGCAGCTTCGCCTCATCGCACTTGGCGCAAACTCATGGCAGAGCAATCAAAATAAAGCACTGAGCGACGATACCAGCAAGACTGGGAAGCCGTAATGGATCTCGAGCAAAACCCGCAACAGCTGATCGATGCAGTCAATCAAGTCATGCCCTTTGGTAAATACAAAGGCAGAAAATTACTAGAACTGCCGGAACCCTATTTAGTGTGGTTCCACAAACAGGGTTTTCCGGCAGGGAAACTTGGCGAGCAATTGAGCTTGATGTATGAAATCAAACTCAATGGTTTAGAAGGCATGCTCAGGCCCTTGTTGCGTTAATTGCTTTTTTCAATTACTGACAATATGCCCAGCCTGCGGCCGCAGCACAATATCTTCTACCACCACATTGCGGTCGAGTTTATATATCGCCAGGAATGCGCGCGCCACATCTTCAGCGGGCATTAACTGCTCTTTGGCCACACCACTGTCCTGCCAAGAAGGGGAATGAGTCGGCCCTGGTGACACGCAACACACCCGCACACCTTTGCCCCGCACTTCTTCGCGCAGCGCCTTAGTAAACCCACTAACTCCGTGCTTGGCAGCGCAATAGGCCGAGACCCCAGCGTAGCCTTCGAAACCCGCCGTTGAAGACATATTAAAAATATCCCCGGCCCCCTTTGCGATCATGGCCGGTAATACCATTTTCGAGAGCAAAAACGTGCTGCGCAAATTGGCCGCGATAATACGGTCAAAATCGGCTACCGCCATATCGACAATACTGCTGCCCAACCAACTTCCAGCGTTATTAATGAGCACGTCGACCTCACCCATCTCTGACTTGAGTGTCTGGGCGAAATCAGCCACCTGCTCCGCGTCGCTCACATCAACGGTGTATATCTTTACCGAGTTCGCCTTGGCGCAGTCCGCCGCAACGTCCATCAGCCCGCTGCGGGTGCGTGCAAGCAGTGCCAGGCGCACCGGAAAATCGGCGTTAGCAAAGCACTTTGCGATCGCCGCGCCAATGCCTTGTGAGGCCCCAGTAATAAGCACCAGTGGTGCGTAATGTTGAACTGACATAGAAACTCGCTTCACTCTAATCATCTAGTGTGCATAAATCGCTGATCGCTTTACCGCACAAAACTGTCGACCAAGGTCGATTAATGTAAAATGCCTTGATCCGCCATATTACCGCATTTCGGCGCCAGTATTCCCGCTCCGCAATTTCGTCATTAGGATACGCCCATGATGAGCAATACCCTTAATAATAAAGCCACCCGCCTATTTATTTTTCTGGGCGGCTTTTTTGTGGCCAATGCCCTGATCGCGGAATTGATCGGCGTAAAAATATTTTCCCTCGAGCATACCCTCGGCATGCCGCCGCTTGACCTCAGTATTTTTGGCATTGAACACCTTTCCTTCAATCTTACGGTCGGGGTTTTACTGTGGCCCTTTGTTTTTGTGCTTACCGACATTATTAATGAATACTACGGCAAGCGCGGGGTGCAGTTATTGTCTTACCTCACCGCGGGCTTAATTGTGTACGCCTTTGCGATGTTTTTTATTGGCATTCATTTAGTGCCAGCGGATTTTTGGCCGCAATCCCATATTAGCCCAGCACTCCCACAGAGCGAGCAAGATAATTTACGGGCGCTAGTCAGCGATTACGATGCAGCATTTAAATTGGTGTTTGGCCAGGGTTTGTGGATTATTCTTGGCTCCCTAGTCGCCTTTTTACTTGGTCAGATTATTGATGTAAAAGTGTTTCACCGAGTGAAAGAAATCACTGGGGAGCGCTGGATATGGCTGCGCGCCACCGGCTCTACCTTGGTCAGCCAGTTTATCGACAGTTTTGTGGTGCTGTTCATCGCCTTTTATATTGGCGCCGACTGGAGTTTACAATTGGTTTTTGCGATTGGCGTAGTGAACTATATTTACAAGTTTATGATGGCCGTGGTCATGACGCCGGTGCTGTATGGCGTGCACTATATAATTGAAAAATACTTGGGCGACGAACTGGCCAGCACCTTAAAGCAACAGGCACTGGCCAGTTCGCACTAGCACTAAAGCGGACTAATCAACTAAAGACACTGCGTGAAATAATCATGCGCTGAATTTCGCTGGTGCCTTCATATATACTGGTAATCCGCACATCTCTGGCCAAGCGCTCCAGGGGGTACTCGCGGTTATAGCCATTGCCGCCCAGAATTTGCAGGCCGGTATAACACGCTCGGTTGGCGGCTTCCGAGGCAAACAATTTAGCCATAGAAGCCTGCTTGCCAAAATCGCCGCCACTCTCTTTGGTGAACGCCGCCTGCATCAATAGCAAACGGGCCGCTTCCATTTCGGTGTAAGCGTCAGCCAACATCCATTGCAAACCCTGAAAATTAGCGATGGGCTGACCAAATTGCTGGCGCTCTTTGGCGTAGTCTCTGGCGTAGTCGAGTGCAGCCTCACCCAAACCCAAGGCTAAAGAGCCAATGCCAATACGGCCACCGGCCAGCTCGCCCAAAGCCACTTGATAACCACGGTTTAAGGTGCCCATAAGCGCGCTGGCAGGAATACGACAATCATCAAAATACACCGGATTGGTTGCCGAACCTTTCTGGCCCATTTTCTCTTCAGCCGGCCCCACGGTAAGACCAGCCGTTTCACGCTCAACCAAAAAGCAGGAAATGCCCTTACCGCGCGGCGCGTCTTTGTCGGTTACCGCCCACACGACAAACACCCCAGCGTACTCGGCACTGGTGATATAGGCTTTGGAGCCATTTAAAACCCAGCTGTCGCCATCGCGCACTGCGGCGGTTTTCATCCCCGAGGGGTCTGAGCCGGCACCCGACTCGGTTAGGCAAAAGCCCGCTGCCAAATATTCACCGGAGCAAATTTTGGGCAGGTAATTTTGCTTCTGCTCAACGCTCGCCACCGACTGAATCACTTCGGCCACCATATTGGTAACCGACACGGTCACTGCGGTAGAGGCGCAACCGCGGGCAATACTGCTAATTGCCAAACTAAACGCCACGGTCCCCGCTTCGGTGCCGCCGTATTCGGCATCGACATTCAGCCCCATAAAACCTAAATCAGCGAGTTTTTTAAGATTCGCTAAAAATTCGTCTTGGCCCTGACCTGCATCCAGCTTGGCAGCGTTGCCGACAAGTTCCTTCTCGGCAAAATCCCGTGCAGTTTGCTGAATAAATTGCTGCTCTTCTGAGAGGTTTAAATTCATGCTTGCTATCCGCCTGTATTACATACGCTCAATTATAATCGCCGGCGCCATGCCGCCCGCCGTACACATGGTAATGAGCCCGCGCTTAAGGTTGCGCCGCTCTAACTCATCTAGCACCGTACCAATAAGAATCGAACCGGTCGCACCAATCGGATGGCCCAGCGCCATAGAGCCGCCGTTAACATTGATCTTGTCACGGTCAATATTTAGCTTACGAATAAAGCGCTCCAAGACCACAGCAAAAGCTTCATTCACTTCGAACAGATCAATATCGTCGATGGTGAGTCCCGCTTTTTTCAATACTTTTTCAGCGGCAGCAACGGGTGCATTTAGCATTAATGTTGGGCAGTCGCCCATATTTGCCATCGCCAGCACTTTGGCTCTTGGCTTCCAACCCTGCTTAGTTGCATAGGCCGGAGAAGCCAACAAAATTGCCGCTGCACCATCAACCACACCGGATGAGTTACCCGCATGATGAACGTGATTAATTTGAATGTCGGGGTATTTTGCCTGCATTAATGAGCGGTAAGTTGTACCCTCTTCGTCTAGCGGCTGATCGGCCAAGGCCGGGAAAGACGGCTTTAATTGCGATAAGGATTCCAAGGTGGTGCTCGGCCGTGGAAACTCTTCGCGATCCAGCGCCAGGCGACCATCTTCGTGGTATACCGGCACCAAAGACTTGTCGAAATAGCCGTTTTCAATCGCGTGAGCAGCGCGCTGCTGGCTTACCACCGCAAGCTTGTCCAGTGCCTCGCGATCTATACCTTCCAGGGTCGCAATCGTATCGGCACACACCCCTTGATTAGTTTGCGGGTGGCGGGCGCGCAGACGCATATTGCCGCTGTCCATCACTACCGGCAGACCATTGTCGTGACCATAGCTCGACATCATCTCAGCGCCACCCGCAATGACGACATCTTCCATGCCCGACATAATTGAGGCGGCCGCAATATTCACACTGGTAATACCCGAGCCGCAGAAGCGATCTAAGGTCACACCGCTAGAGCGGATATCGAAGCCGGCATCGAGCGCCGACATACGACCCATATCACCACCGTGACGGCCTTTTTGGCAGCTGGTGCCCCACACTACGTCATCGACATCGGCAGTATTTAAGGTATTTCGGTCTACCAGTGCTTTAAGCACACAAGCCCCCAATTGTTGGGGATGAATATCGGCCAAAGCCCCTTTACCCAATTTACCAATACCACGGGGGGTGCGGCAGGCGTCAATAATCCACGCTTCAGTCATCATTAGCTCCACTCAATTTTCAAGGAGGCCCGGAAGCCTTCCTTTGCGGTATTTATCAGAATTTATCGTGTAATTATTTGGGCTGCATGCGCAAACCGGCGTCCATACGAATACATTCACCGTTGATATAGTCATTCTCAATAACACTGGTCACCATGTGCGCTATTTCGGCGGCGCGGCCAAGACGTTTGGGGAACAGCGGCGTGCTGCTCAATGCTTCATACACTGGCGCGGGCAGCGATTCAAACATGGGGGTATTGATCAAGCCGGGGGCGATGCAGTTAACACGAATACCAATCGTTGACAGGTCGCGGGCAATTGGCAGGGTCATACCGACAATACCGCCTTTACTGGCGCTGTACGCCGCCTGACCAACCTGACCTTCAAAGGCCGCCACCGACGCAGTATTAATAATTGCGCCGCGAACCCCGTCGGCGTTCTCAGGGGTGTTTTTTGCCATTTGCTCAGCACACAAACGCAGTACATTGAAGGTGCCGGTCAAGTTTACAGCCAAGGTTTTGTTCCACAAATCCAGTGGGAACGGACCGTTTTTACCAAGGGTTTTGCTGCCAGTGGCAATACCTGCGCAGTTAACGCAAATATGGATCGCGCCGAAGGCCGCCATGGTCTGCTCAATACCAGCCTTAATAGAATCTTCGCTGGTAACGTTAACCTCGGCAAAAATCACTGATTCACCCAGCTCTGCGACGGCCGCCGCGCCAGCTGTGGCATTTAAATCAAATATTGCCGCCTTGCCGCCGAGACTAACCAAGCGCCGCACAATTTCTAAGCCCATGCCTGATGCGCCACCACTAACTACCGCTACCTTGCCTTGAATGTTCATATCGACTCCCAGCACCCGAGTGCATGATTAATATAAAGGGGCAGAAACTACCCCAATAAGCTCATTTTTGTGCGGCCACCGCACCACAAATTAATTAGCGCGCATTTTGCGCCTGTGACAAGCGCCAAAACAATGACATTGAGCTAGTTAAAAATAGACATTTTGTTATAATTTGAGGCCAGTCAAATTGGGCTACCCGATATGCGATCACCCACTATCGCCATTTATTTCGTGCAGAAATGCCTGCAGAACTTGCAACAGCAACCCGACTTACAACTTAAGCTACTGAATCAAAACCACATTAGCCCCAGCTTGCTCAAGCAAGCCAATGCCCGAATCCCAGCAGAAAATTACGCCAATCTCTGCCGCGACACCATGCAAGCCATGGGCGACGAATTGATGGGATTTGGCGCCCAAGCGCAAAAGCTCGGCTGCTGGACGACCATGACCGAACTCGCGGCCAATGCACCCAGCCTAGGCGAGGCCTTAAAACGCCTCACGCGCTTTTACCGCCTAATCCCCTGGGGCTTAAATACAAATTTAGAAATACATAATGACATCGCGAGTATCTCGCTCACGCCTGATACCGCAAATTCAGAGTTTGACCCTTATTTGTATGAGTCATTCCTCTTTTACATACACCGCACCGCCAACTGGCTGATTGGCAGACAAATTCCCCTGCACCGAGTTGATTTCAGTTTTAGCAAGCAGCCGCATGCGGCGGAATACTGGAACCTCTTTCTCACTAAAAATATTCACTATCAGCAAAACCACGCGCAAATTCAATTTTCCGCCTCTTTGCTTGAGCAAAATGTAAATATTTCAGCCCAGGCTTTAGAGAAGTTTTTAAACCACGTAAATTTGGCAATGATTACCCAGCGCTATACCTCGAAAAGCTGGCATTACAAAGTAAGTTCACTGGTCGAAGCAACGCTGCAGAATAAGCCCAGTTTTGCCGATCTTGCTAAGATCCTGAATATACACCCCCACACCCTCCGCAATTACTTACGCCAGGAGGGTTTCCAATATCAAGAAATTAAAGATCGGGTACGCTGCGACACAGCCATTTTTCACTTGAGCAGCATGGGCTGTAGTGTAGAAGAAACCGCATTTTTAATTGGCTTTTCAGAACCGAGTGCCTTTATTCGTTCCTTCAAAAAATGGACGGGGACAAAACCGATGGCGTACAAAAGGCGCGGATAAACAGATCGTACTAAAGCCGATTTGCCATCGAGCCTTAACGTTTAAAAATTCAGTTTAAACTTTAGGTAGCCGCCCCGCTCAACCTCAACCCGAGGCGTGCCCACCACCTTATCGACATATTCCTCATGACTACTGTCGAGCAAATTTTGGCCGACGAAGGATATCGTCATTGTCTCGCCCATTCGCTTGCTGACATGAACATCGAGCTCGGTGTATTCATCGATACGCTGACCATCGAGGTCATCGACATAGCGCAGTGTTGTATCGACTCCCCAGCCCTCACTCAAATCCCAGCTAGAACGAAATGTCAGACGATGTTGCGGGCTTTCACCTTCCGCGTTTGTTGCCGTTGGGTCGCCGCTGGTATCGGCGTCAACATCGATTTGCACATTGCTGTATTGCACTTCTGTGCGCCAGGTAGGGCTCAGCACTGCGCTCAATACCAGTTCGCCTCCCCATGAGCGCGCATCTGCGCCATTGCTAGCGATGATCGGTATTTTGGCCGCTGGCGGGGGCGTAGAATTTGCTTCAAGAGCGCCGGGCTCCAAGGTGCGCAAGCCCTCGTATTCATTAAAAAATAGTGCGATATCCACGCTCACCGCAGGGCTAAATTGCTGCCGCCAACCCAGCTCGTAAGCTCGCAGCGATTCGGACCGAAAAGATTCTCTACCCTGGATCTGCAATTGAACTTGCGGCGCAACGTAATCAAAATCGACACGACCGTCATGTTCTGTGCGACTGGGCGTGCGCTTGGCCTGAGAGATCGCTAACCACGCTGAACCATGCGCGTTATAACGCCAAATGGCGCGGGCAGTCGGCTGAACCTCACTACCACTAAAATCGTTATGCTCTAATTTACTGCCGGTAATTAAACGCCAATTTTTACTGGGCGCGAACTCATACTGCAAGAAACCACTCGCCACGTCGTAATGCCGCTGCTCACGGGTAAAACGAATATACTGGTCAGGTAGTTTGTCGTCGGTGTAGCGATAAGCTAAGCCCCAAACCAAGCGCTGTCGATCATTGATACGGTAGCTGTGTTGAAAATCAGCGTCGTAACTGTCAACAGTCAGATTAAACAGCAGGTCGGTTCGCTCAGAGTGATCGGCATAGAATTTGAGACTATAATGCGATCGCTCATTTTGCTGATACTGCCAATGCGTCATAAAATTAATGCCCGAAAATTCCGCTCGGGCGTAGAGCAAGCTTTGTAAATTTAGGGCGTTTTGATCGGGAAGCACGAGTTCCTCCCCCTCTGCACCTTCATAGGCATTGAGCTGTAGGCTAAAGCCGCCTAACTCAGGGCTGCCTTGATCGTAGCGTAGTCCAGCTTGTACAGAATTCCAGCCGTCACGATTTTCAAGGCCGTCAGGCCTAATAGCATCGTCACGCTCAAAAGCTTTAATGTGGGCGCGCAGGTATTTTTGCTCCCCTAGCTGCACCCCAAAGCGATACCCCGTAAACCATTTTTCTTCATTGCCAGCGCCCACCTCCAACATGCCACCTTGGGTTTCGGCGCTGTGCCGAGTCACAATATTAATAACGCCATTAAAGGCATTAGAACCCCATAGCGATGCGCCTGGGCCACGCACTACTTCAATGCGCTCAATATCATTAATCAGGGTATCGAGGGTATCCCAAAACATACCAACCTTCGCGGGAGAAAACATACTCCGCCCGTCAACCAAAATAAGCAGACGATTAGTAAATATGCCGCCATTAAACCCCCGAATACCGACACCCCATTTGGCAGAGCCAAACCGAGTAACCTCAACACCGGGCACAAGCCGCAATAATTCAGGAATACTTGTCGCACCAGACCGCGCAATAGAATCCCGATTCAACACATACACTGCCGCAGAGGACTCCCTATGCGACTCACCTCGACGCACGCCCAGCGACACATCAATATCTAACAGCTCTTCTAAGCTCAACGACGCGAGATCTTCAGCGCGATAATCCTTGGCATTAAGCTCACTGGCAGCCAAGCCTACACAAAGGCAAAATGCTGTTGCGCGCACGTCATATAATCTACTGCTATCGACCATAGCCGGTGCTTCCCATAATGATCATCGTCGCGGAGAACTCCGGCGCAATGTAGCGAGCTCCCGTTTACAAAAATCAACTCAAAATACCACGCGTCACGATCTAGCACTTTTCGGTATCAGCTGAAAATAAGGGTAGCGCAAGCTAGGAGGCATAAAAATAAACCCACCACTACTCCCCACTGGTTCAAAAAGTATAGAACACTAGGAGTAAACAGCGAGTTTGTTTGAGAAACTTCTCAGATTAAGGGGCATCGTGCCCCATGGCCTCTTGATGGCCACCAGCGTAAATCGCTACCGGCCGCTCGAACACCGACTCGTCAAGTACCCGCAAGACATTGCGCTCGGCGTCGAACTCGATCATATCGCCGGCACACCACCAACGAACTGAGCTACGGCGCCCAACTCGCAAGCCGCCGCTTTAATTTGCGCGGGCTAATCCTGAAACGGCTAGTCGGCCGACAACATATCGTTATAAGAAGAGACAATGGCAAAGTTCGCCGCGCGATCTATCGCCAGTGCAGACTTGTCGTGAGCATCTGAAGCGGCAAAACCGTGCGCTAAATTACCGCAGGATAAATGCCCCCGCGACACACCGGGGCGATGACACGCCTCAATAGACCTAATATTGCCTGATATTGTACGTATCCCTATCTCCACAATTCACTATCAACACCGAAACAGCGTCCAGCGCTAACGCGTGCTCACTAGAAGTATACATGTCTTTCTGTGCTGCGATATGCATGCTCAAACGCCGCGCAGTAAAGCTGACCTCTTAAGCTTGTTTATTGACCTAAATCTCCCTCCCATAACATTTCCGTGATTGATATCGTGGCCAATCTACCGCCAAGTAAATCTGCCGCAATTAAAATATGCCCAACAGGGCTTTATCGAAGAGGATAAACAATGAGCCAGTGCCCATTTGCCAATCTACTGAGCTTGGATACCTATCAAAATGGAATGCCCTACGAAGAGCTCGCTCGAATTCGAGCGCAAGGGTCAATGATGTACATGGAAGATCCAGAGAATGGCGTGCCATATTGGGCCGTTGTTAAACGCGACGCACTGGACTTTGTCTCGCAAAACCCAGACCTATTTTCGTCAAACTTGCAGGGTGCTTTCCCAATGGAAGTACACGAAAGCGAGAAAGAGATCCAAGCAATAATGCAGGAGAACATCATTATCTCCATGGATCCGCCTAAGCACATGAAGTACCGCAAAATCGTCAGAGATGCCTTTACGCCTAAAGCGGTGAACAATATGGAGACGTGGTTGCGCGAGAGCGCGCGCGCCATTATTGATCGTGTCGCCAGCAAGGGGGAATGTGAGTTTGTAGAAGATATTGCCGCAGAACTTCCCTTAATGGCCATTCTTGAGCTACTTGGTGTTCCTCAAGAAGACCGTAAGCAGTTTTTTGAGTGGACAAACATCATGGCCTTCGCCGATGATCCAGACCTCGCCACCAGTCGCGACGAAGCCAACACAGTGAGCTTTGAGGTTATGGGCTACGCCGCTGAACTCGCTGCTAAGCAGCGCGCAAACCCCACTAGTCAGGTTGTTGAGGCTTTATTAAACGGGGAAGTCGACGGCCAGAAAGTCACCGAAGAAATGTTCGCCTGGATGTTCATATTGATTATGGTTGGCGGCAATGAAAGTACCCGCACCGCGACGGCACACGGCATGCGCCTGTTAATGGAGCACCCAGACCAGCTTCAACACTTGGTTGACCACCCAGAAGATATCGCCGATGCCGTTGAAGAAATGCTCCGTTACAACACGGCGTTTATTGCGATGCGCCGGACAGCGACCCAAGATATTGAATGGAACGGTTACAATATAAAGAAGGGCGATAAAGTCGTATTACATTACCATGCAGTTAATCACGATGAAGATGTATTCGGCGAAGATGCGATGAAATTTGATATTCACCGCGCCAAAAAAATGCCGACACTACGCCGGGAAATGCGCGCATTTGGCATTGGTGAACATTTTTGCTTGGGCATGAATTTAGCCCGCATGGAATTAAATATTATTTTTGAAGAACTGATTCCACGTATTCGCAATCCGAAATTTGCCGGCGACGTAACCTATATGCGTTCCTTTTTTATTAACACAATTAAATCAATGCCAATCACCTTTGATCCCGCCTCTGCATAAGGCGGCAAAGCAGATATTGGACGCCGTTTAAACCTAAAAACGTCTGGCGTGCACCCTATTGCAGAGGGTCACGCCAAACAATCCGAAGCAAACCATCAAACACAAATCACACACTAACCAAGGCTGTTGATCTGTTTACGGTCACAAGCAAGTACAGCCCCGCCCTCAGCCAGCTTGTAAAATTGCCCGAAAGCGACCTGGCGCTTGACCATACCAGCGTTTAAATGCCTTTTGAAAAGCACTCTGATCACTAAACCCTAGCGCCGCAGAAATATCCAACAAAGCCAATTCACTCTGTGACATCAGCCTAAGTGAGCGCTCACGACGAGTCGCATCAACGAGGCTTTTATAGCTTGTTGCCGTACTGTTTAAACGTCGCTGCAATGTTCGTGTCCCGATGCCAAGCTGCGCCGAGATATCCTCAAGACGAGGCACGCCGTCTGCCAACTGGTCAATAATACAATCGCGCACCTCTTTTATTAAACGGACTTCATACTGCAAATTTGACATCTCAATGCGGGCAGCCTGCTCTAACGATTTGTATATTGCGGGGTGGGGGTACAGCGTTGGCTGGTCCAATAATGCCCGACCAAAATGCACCGCATTTACTTTTTTGCCAAATTTAACCGGCGCCTCAAACAAGTCAGCCATTTGCTGCTCACGACCGGCCGCACTATGGGCAAAATGCACTTCTCGACGCGTTGCGCCTTTATCTAACATGGGTTTATTCACGCGGTACCAATTCGCAAAGAAAAACTCAACGACATGGCGAGATGCTTGTTTACGCGCAGGCAGTAACCAACTCAAACAGGCTGTTTCGCTGTTAATCTCGCTGAGCACCATATCGCCATGATCAATTAATAAGCGAGAATAACGCTGCATAGCATCGACCGCCTCACGACTATTTGCCGCACTCATGCCGAGATAGTCCACCATCCCCCATGGCGTGCGCGAACAATCTGTACCTGCATGAGCACCTAAACAAGGGTCATTCAACAAACTTGCACCGGCGTCGAGGGTTAATTCAAATAATCGCAGCGGCACCCTGCCCTGCTCACTGAGATGGTCCAGTGGATCTAAGCGCAGCACTGACTGCAACTGCCGAGCACTGACACCCTGGGCACCAAGATACCCTAATAGGTTATCGAGATAATCTTTACACACTGTAGGCGTTCGCATTTTCCACTCCCTTTAGTATGACTGCTGCCGCGGCCATACCAACACGCAGCTATTATTGTAGGCGGCTGAAACAAGCCTTTGTCACCCACAGACTAACAAGTTAAGAGATAAACTTGTCCCCCTCCGCCCCCTAAAGTATTATCATTAGTGACCGTCAATTTTTATCATTTATGGCCAAAATAGTTTATTCATTGTGCAATTAATCGAAATGGAGCAGCTCGGCGCCCGATTACTACGGGTTCTGTGGCGCTTATTGCAACAACACTACCCCGAGATCGACTGCGCCGAGCTAGGCCGACGCTGTAATCTTGGCGAGGAATGGTGGCAGAACCAAAGCAGTAACAAGCTGGTAAATACCTTGGTGCTACTAAACGCTTTGCGCAGTCACGACGCACCAGCCATTGCCTTAGAGCTGGGTGATCTCGCGGAACTTAGTGATCTAGGCTTGCTCGGCTATGCCATGCTGACAGCCGCCAATTGCGAGCAAGCAACGAATATTAGTTGCCACGCATTCAGCGAAGCCAGTTTTCTAGTAAGGGTCAAGCTCGAGCGCGCCGAGCAACATGGTCTAATCCAGTTTCAACTTACCGACAATGCGCTCCCCATCGAGCAGCTCATTTTAGAGCTGTGCAGCGTCGCCGCATGGCGCTATGTCCAAGCCATATTGCCTGAGGGGCGGTCAGCCGTGCCCGACTATGTTGAGCTCAGTTGCAGCCCACCAGATCACGCCGCCAGGTATAGCGAGCTGCTGGGCTGTACCGTACATTTTGACTCGCCAAGAAATACAATCGCGCTGCCAATAGCGTGGTTGTCGCGCCCCATCCCCAGCGGCAATGAGCAAGCGCTCATTGCTTGCTCTCACCACGTCCAACAAATGTTTGGCGACAGCTATCGCAGTGCAGGGATTGTTCCTCAAGTAAAACGCCTGTTAATGGCAAGACCTCAGGACTGTCGCTTTAAACTAGAAAACACCGCCAAATTACTGCGCTTAAGTCCGCGCAGTCTGCGGCGGCATTTAGATCAGTCAGGCAGCAGTTTTCGAAAAATCTGCCTCGACGTGCGTATGGAGCTAGCCCGTGAATACTTATACAACACGCGTATGAGCCTGAAGCAAATCGCTTACCAGCTGGGCTACAAACACCCTAGCAACTTCAATCGAGCTTTCAGTGACTACTACGGAAACTCGCCTCAAGCGATGCGCCGAGCCAATCATGCCGCCTTCCAACAAGTGTAAATAGCCTTGGCGCAGCGCGACATAATTGGCATCACAAGCGCTACTGCTGCCGCGCTCTAAACCCCACAATATGCAGCCTATTGGCGCCAATTTCTGCGCTTATTCGCGCTATATTATTGAAACGGGACTCCTTATGAATGCAGCCGACAACACCCCCATACTGGTCGGCGTCAGCCAGCGTACTTATCGCGACACCGGCAATCCGAATCGTACGCCCACTGATGCCCTGCACGACGCCCTGGAGCTCGCGCTACAAAATAGCGGACGCGGCGAAGCACTGCGCGGTGCCATCGACACCGTGTGCACTGAACCAAGTCTGCTCGAGGTATCTGCTGAACTCGGTGCATTAATCAGCCGTTTTCCCGGTCCAGAACTCGTTAAGCGCCTTGGACTCAAGGATGCGCGCTGCCTCAAAGCCCCTGATGGCGGAAACGGCCCGCAAATGCTAATTAACCATTTCGCCAAGGAATTAAACCAAGGCCAGCGCCGCGCTGTGGCTATTTGCGGCGGTGAACTGACGGCCAGTTTCAAAAGCTTACTCGGTGGTGGTGGCGACATCAGCCACTGGCCAAACGACGTAAAAGGCGATACTCAACAACCTTGGGCTGAGCGCAGCGGGACCCACTCGGAAGAGCTCCGCCACAATTTATGGCTGCCTACCCATATGTACGCGTTGTTTGAAAATGCCCTGCGCCATCGCTATGGACACAGCTTAAGCGAACACCAAGAGCACATGGGTAAAATTATGCAGGGCCTAAGCGACACCGCCGCCGCCAATCCAGATGCATGGTCATACCAGCGGCCACGCAGTGCTAAACAACTCGTCAGCTTCGAAGAGCGCAGCCCCTGTCTCGCACTACCGTACAACAAATATCTCTGCGCGCAGATGAATATCGACATGGCAGCCGCCGTCATCATGACGACGGTTGCTACCGCCCGCGAGTTGGGTATAAATGAAGATCAGTGGATTTACCTCAACGGCTGCGCGGACGTTAACGAAGTGTGGTACGTCGCCGAGCGCGCGGACTTATCGCGCTCTGGCGCAGTCGCTCTCGCTGGCGAAACTGCACTTGCACGTGCGGGATGCCATATTGACGATATCGCCTTAATGGACATTTATAGCTGCTTCCCCAGTGCGGTAGAAATGGCCTGCGAGGCGTTAAATATAGACCCATTCGGCCAACGCCCCCTCAGTATAACCGGCGGCCTGCCTTATTTTGGCGGCCCCGGTCACGGCTATAGCCTGCATGCCGTTGTCACGCTGGTAGAGCAACTTCGTGAACGCCCTAATGACAAGGGGCTAATCACGGCTAACGGCTGGTATATGACCAAAGAATCTATCGGTATTTACAGCGCAAAGCCAAGCGAGATGCACTGGCAGCGCGGGGACGACGCCGCCCTGCAAGCTCAGATTGATGCCCAGCCCCACCACCACATCGACGACGCCCCCAGCGGCCATGGCCACGTCGACAGCTTCACTGTGATCTGCGACAACAACGGGCCACAGCAGGGTATTATTATTGGCAGCCTAGACAGTGGCGCCCGCTTCGTCGCCCATACTGAGCAAGACGATGCGCTATTTGCACAGCTGATGAGCGAAGACGTAATAGGCCAACGCGGCGTAGTCTCCAGCGGTGAGCAACACAATCTATTTCGTTTTAAATAGCACAAAATTGAGCCATAAAAAACCGGCAATTGCCGGTTTTTTTATGGCTCAGCACACTAACACTAGGCGAATGCAGCAGCTCTCTCGGTCGTGCTTAGCAATGTCGCCAAAATAGCCTGACACTCTGCTCGGCTCATCAGAATAGGCACCGGATAAGCCGCGCCTTCCTTAACCGCAGCGGCAGCAATAGCCGGAATATCCGCTTTGTTTAAACTATCTAACTGGCCAGGAATACCTAAGCGTCGATTTAAGTCAGCGATAGCATCAATGAATTTCTCAGCCGCTTTTTCATCACTATCGCCACTGCCAGCCACGTCGATAAGTCGGCCTAATTTCGCCAGCGGCTCCTGTGCAGCCTTCGCCATAAAACGCAGAACTTCAGGCATTACTAATGCGTTAGCTAAGCCATGAGGCGTTCCGTACTGACGACCCAGCTGATGCGCAATTGCATGCACATTGCCCACGCCAGCATCGTTGATTGCCATGCCGGAATAATAGGCTGCAATCGCCATTTGCTCACGTGCTACCGCATCACTACCGTCACGATAAGCGCGGGGCAAATACTCAAAAATCATTTTTACCGACGCGTAACCGTAGGCATTACTACTGTCGGTGCCCCATAGACTAATATAGGTTTCGATTGCATGGGTTAAGGCATCCATTCCCGTTGCCGCGGTGATCGCCGCCGGCATGCCGAGCAGTAAATCGGCGTCGAGCGCGACGGCTTTTGGCAGCATTTTTGGGTCGGCAATAAAAAATTTCTCATGGCTTTGCTGATCAGAAATTACCGCGGCTATCGTCGCTTCCGAACCGGTGCCAGACGTTGTTGGCAGTGCAAATAACGGTAAGGGCGCCTTCTTCACTTTAAAGTAGCCGACTAATTTCCTACCGTCTCTGCCATTAGTCGCCGCGGATGCAATAGTTTTCGCGCAGTCAATTGACGAGCCGCCACCAATAGCCAATACCGCATCGCAGTTATATTCGGCTTGCAACGCCAAGCCAGCATCGACCATAGAAAAAGTCGGATCGGGCAATGTTCCATCGTAAATCGTACAGACAAGGCCTTCCTCTGTCAGAACATCAACGGCACGGGCAACGATACCCAGCTCAACCAAGGGTTTATCACTCACTACTAGCACTTTCCGGATGCCCTGGCGTGCAATGTGCCGACATAGCTGCGCCGTGCTACCTTGGCCAGTAAACGCCATATATGCCAGCGACGGCATCAGTTTAAAGGGGATAGCTATCAATGCTAAATAGCTGCGCTGTAATAAAGTTCTTAAAAACTTACTCATTTTAAACTCCAGTTGGTCAATGACCGAAAACCACTTCACTTATTGCGATATCAAGTTGCTCAAACTAAGGTGTCTTAGTGGCCACTAGACCACTTCGCCTTGGTATTTGGGAACAATGTTAGCCCGCAGCTCTTTTTTCAATATTTTGCCGCTTGGGTTCCTTGGCAGCGCAGCCACGTATTCCAAGTATTTGGGCGTTTTAAAACCCGCCAGCGACTCTCGACAGTGACTAGTCAGTTCCTCAATGCTAATCTCGCCTTGATCACCAGCCACTATAACCGCCAATGCAACCTCGCCCCACTTCTCATCAGGCACACCGATCACAGCAACATCTGCAATTTTAGGATGGCTCATAAGTACGTTCTCTATTTCAGCAGGGTAGATATTTTCACCCCCCGATATAATCAAATCCTTCACTCGATCCTTAAGATAAAGATAGCCATCTTCGTCGAGATAACCGGCATCGCCCGTGTGTAACCAACCATCGACAAGCGTCTTAGCGGTTGCTTCCTCAGATTTCCAATACCCCTTCATCACCTGTGGACCACGCCCTAATATTTCGCCGACTTCGCCAATAGGCAGGGTATTGCCCTTGTCATCAACCACCCGCAGCTCGGTGCCAAACACCGCTCGACCACATGAGCGCAGAAGTTCAGGCTTGCCCTGCAAAGCCCGCATATGGTCTTCGTTAGTTAAAAAGGTCAAGGCCGTGGTGGACTCAGTCTGTCCGTATCCTTGATAAAACTCGCAGTCAAAGACCGCCAAACAACGCTTTAGCAAATCGACCGAAATCGGTGATGCGCCATAGTTAATCCAACGGAGATTAGAAAAATCGTATTTCTCAATATCCGGCACACACGCCAGAGAGAATTGCAGCATGACGGGAACAACTGACACATAAGTAATATTCTCGTTAGCCATGGCCTCGATCATACCCACAGGATCATAGTCCCGGTGTAAGACGAGATCACAGCCGTAATAAATCGCCATCAAGGCGCCAACCAAACCGAGGGCGTGAAAGGTGGGGGCAATGATTAAGGCACGATCACCGGCACGCGGCGCACGACCAGTTGTCAACGGAGCTTGGATACTATTGCAGATCAAATTACGGTGAGTTAGTAAAGTGCCTTTGGGCAGACCGGTGGTGCCACTGGTGTACATTTGAAAGAGAACATCATCACCGTGAATAATCACTGGGGCAGGCTCACCAGCATTCCCAATCCAGCGGTCTAAAGGTGTGGCCCCATCGAGTTCGCCAACAATTGAAACCTGCTCAACCCCCGCGAGATAAGTGCCGACCAAGGGCGCAAATTCACCGTCAATGAACAACACGCGCGCTTCGGCATTTTCCGCGATAAAGCCCACTTCATCAGCGGTAAGTCGGTAGTTAATACCAACCGGCACCACGCCCGCTCGCGCGCAGCCCAAAAAAACCAAGAAATTTTTCAGCGAATTTTTACTGAGTATTGCCACCCGCTCACCTTTAGCAACACCGTCAGCCTGCAAGCGGGCTGCCACCCGGCCAATTTGTTGCCAGGCTTGGGCATAAGTCAGCTGCTCGTTGGCGTCACTGCCAAATGATGCATCGGGCCGCATTTTCACTTGAAAGGCCAAATAATCCATAAAACTATCAAACATCTATTCATTCCTCTTTGTATCATTACGCGAGCGGCAAATTGACGGTAAAAAAGTGATGGCAATTACACGTTTAAAAAACTCATTAAGAAAAATTGCGGATATAAAAGTCACTTTTTATTATTAATAAGTAAGCAAAAACCAACAGAGCTAGGCTATCAGTGTCTCGGATTAGGGGTTAGTCCTGGGGTGCCTGAAGTTGGCATAGCCCGACCAAAAACATACGCTACGACACATCTATAACAGCGACTAGCCGCATCCTTGGCGTTGTTGGCACATACCGACTAAGGCCGTCGCGCGCCGACTAGACCTCATTACGCCGCTGCCATAGTGTGCCCGCTAGAACACGCCCCCACCCAATGGCGACGGTCAGTAATGAGGAAAAAAATGAATAGCCAGAGTATTGATCAAGCAGAGCTTCCACGACGTCCAAATCGCAGCCTTTCCCACATTCCTGGAACAAGCGGGCTTCCGGTCTTTGGCCAGACCTTTAGCTTTTTGCGCAATTACAAAGCCTTAACTGAACTGCGCTTCAAAAAATACGGAAAAATTTCCAGAGGCAACACCCTCTTCCAGCACAGCCTTACTCTACTCGGCCCCGAGGCCAATGAAGTTGTACTCAAAAACAGCGAAGCACAATTTTCCAGCATGCTGGCATGGAACCCGCTGCTTGACCGCTTATTCCCGAATGGGTTGATGCTTAAAGATGCCGAGGCACATCGCTATGATCGCAAAATCCTTCAAGGCGCTTTCAAAAAAAGTGCCATTGAAGGCTATTTAGACACCATGAACCCCCAGCTAGAACGCGGCTTAGCAGCGTGGCCAAAAGGCCAAGAATTTCATTTCCAGCACACCGTAAAGCAATTACTACTGGAAGTGGCGGCCGAAGTTTTTCTCGGCGTTGAAATGGGGCCCGAGGCCAGCGGCGTCAATCAGGCGTTTGTCGATACCATGTTGGCGTCAATGGCGGTGGTGAAACTCCCGATACCCGGCACCCTTTGGCACCGGGGACTGCGTGGTCGGCAGCACTTAGAAGACTTTGTTATGGCGCACATCGACACCAAGCGCCGCGAGCAGGGCCGCGATATTTTTTCCCAAATATGTCACGCCACAGATGAAGACGGCAATCATTTTTCCGACGAAGCTGTTCGCGACCATATTATCTTTTTACTATTTGCCGCTCACGACACCACAACAAGTACGCTTTGCTCGATCATTTTCGCCTTGGCTAAAAATCCCGAGTGGCAACAGCGACTTCGAGAGGAGTACACGGCCCTTGGCAAACCCCAATTAGAATACGATGACCTAGGGCAACTGGAAGACAGTAAACTGGTCTTCAAAGAAGCCCTACGAATGTACCCGCCGGTACCCGCGATTCCGCGTCGCACCCTAAAAGACATGGAGCTTTTCGGTTATCACATACCCAAAAATACTGCGGTAGCGATATCCCCACTCTTCACCCATTACATGGACGAATATTGGAGCGAACCCACTAAGTTTGATCCAGAGCGGTTTTCTAAAGCGCGCGCCGAAGACAAGAAGCACTTTTTCCAATGGGTGCCCTTCGGCGGTGGCGCCCATAAATGCCTGGGTTTGAATTTTGCCGAAGTGCAAACCAAACTATTCCTTTTCCATCTGCTGACCCGTTACCAAATACAGGTTAAAGAAGGCTACGACATGCCGCGCAGCTGGGTGCCCCTCATCTTCCCCGCAGACGGCTTACCAGTGACATTCATACCTTTGTAAAACCTACTTGCTTGCAAACGAATCGCGGCGCCCGGTAACGGACGCCGTTTTTTATTGCCCGACTATTGGACACCACCCCATGACAAACACCTTCTTTCCACACTGTTCTGAATCTGACTGGCAAACCATGCCAATGGTGGCCGGACGCTCTTTCGACGCCCAAATGGGCGCCTTTGAATTTCGTAAAGTTTCCACGAGTAAAGCGCAGGCGCGGTTCAGCACCAATGAAGACAGTCGAAATATTCAGTACGGTTTGCACGGTGGTTTCCTCGCAGCCTGCGCCGAACAGGCGTTCTACTTACCCTTGTACACTGATCGCTGCGTTGCGCTCGGTCGCGTTGTCACCATTGATTTCAATATGCAATTTTTCCAAGGCGGCGAGATTGGCCAGGACATCATCGCCGATATCGAACTAATGAAAGAAACAGGAAGAATGGGCTTTACCCGTGGCACGCTCAATCAAAACGGACATTGCCTGTGCAGTTTCAATGCAACGCTCCGCAAGTTAGCGCCCCAAGCATAAAAAAGCCCAGCAAAAGCTGGGCTAAATCAACAAAACGGCGGTACTTAAAAGCGCAATACACCCTCTACCGCAACACTGCGCGGCGCATCGGTTGCCGCAAAGTGAGCACCAACAAATAATGGAACATCATTGCCGCTTGAGCGGGTCATTTCATTCGTTAAGTTCTTGGCAATCAGCGCGACTTCCCAACCCTTGGCAAAGTTCAGCAGTGACAGGCGACCATTGATTTTGTAGTAGGCTTCCTGCAAATCTGACTCGTCGCGATCTTGGGTGTAAAAATATTCATCGCTGTAATTCAGGTCCAGCTGCACACGCAATTCCATTGCATCGCCAATAGGCTGAATATACTGACTGGTTAAACTCGCCGACACTTCAGGCGCATAATCCGTCCCGGCGCCAGACAGATCCTGACGACAATCGGGATTACCGGCCCGGTAGGCAGCATCGGTTTGCTCTGCATTACACGGTCCATCGACAAACGAGGTGAAGTAAGAGTCCAGCCACGCCATTGAGGCACCCACGGTTAAGCGCTCAGTCAATGCCCAGCGCAGATCAGCCTCAACACCTTGCGTAATAGATTCAGCCGCATTGCCAGCGACATAGCCTGTTAAGGTAAAGTTACTGACTTGGCGATCCATAAATTCAGTATAGAAAACGGCCGCATTAAATGTTGCCGCACCATCGAGTAAGGTGGTTTTTATACCCAATTCAAAAGTGTCGGCTTCTTCATCTTCATAGGTAAATGCATCTTGGCTGGCCGTGGTATCGCTGGCATTAAAGCCACCGTCTTTAAAGCCTTTGGCGTAACGAAAATAGGTCATTACGTCTTCGACGGCATACCATTGCAGATTAAACGCCGGAGAGACATTAGCCACTTTGCGTGCATTGCTAATATTGTGATTTTCTGAATTATTTAACGCACCAGCAATAATCGCATACAGCGGATTGACAGTGCGCTCTTTAGAACGAAACTCGGCAACATCTAAATATTTGCTCGCCACTTTTTCGTCCTGCCCCCAACGAAGACCAAAGGTCGCGCTGAGCGTCTCGGTGATATTCCATGTTGCTTGCCCAAATACCGCCACGCTGTCGGTGGTCTGATCAAATTCGGTATAGGTCGCCAACTGGGTTGGCAACGACAAGCTTAAACCCGGAATCGGCAAGGTACTTGGTATGCCCAGCGCAGCAAAGTCCAAGTTAAGCCATAGTGTACTGTTTAGTTCTTGGGTGTGCGCGTAAACACCGGCGATAAAGTCGATGCGCTCGCCAGCGCTACCCGCAATCCGAAACTCCTGGCTCAGCTGAGTGAAATCCTCAGTATTTTCAGTGCCGATAAACTCCAGATCAGTAAAATCAGCATCTAAATTAAAGGTGAAATCAAACTGGGAATAACCGGTAATACTTGTCAGAGTAATTGTATCTGACACCTCATAGTCTAAGGTCAGTACCGCAGCATCACTGTTATTTTGGGTCATCGCTGGCTGCCAAGCAAACTGCTTGTCGGATTTTCGACGATCAAGCTGACCATCCTCGCGAGGGTCTATTTCGTCCTCCAAATTAAACGACAGCAAGGGCAGAGGTAATGAAATAGGTAAATCAATTGGCAAGGCAATATTAGATTGGTACAAATTAAACGTACCGGTATTATCGGTAAGCTGAAAGCTTGTGCCCGTTAAACCAAAATCAGATCGCTCCATTTTAAGATTCACGTCTAGTTTGTCACTCGCGTCCCAGCGCAGTGCTAAACGCAGAGATTCATCAGCGCGCTGCGCCTCATTGCGATCAAGAATAAAATTTTCTACATAGCCGTCTTCATCAAGCCGCTTGTACGCCGCACGGGCAGAAAAGCTGTCCCCCATGGGAATATTCAATACCGCTGTCATCTCATTCGCACCCAGCTCCGAATTGTGCTGGTAGCTCAGCTCACCGCTTAGCTCTTCAGTCGGACGGCTAGTAGTAATATTCACTGCGCCAGCAATGGTGTTCTTCCCAAAAAGTGTTCCCTGCGGCCCTTTCAGTACTTCAACCAAGGCAATATCAAGAAATGGCGCCTGAAATTGTTGGCCGCGGCCCGCGTAAATACCATCGATAAACATACCTACCGATTGTTCAAATCCGCGGTTATCACCTGAGCCAACGCCGCGGATATACACCGCGTTCCCTTGTCCAGTGACCGCCATTTTAAAGTTAGGCACATAGGCAGTGAGCTCCTCAATACGCTGAAGACCCGCATCGCGTATCTTGGCACCGTCAACTGCAGCTACCGCGACCGGGACGTCTTGCAAGCTTTGTTGCTGTTTCTGGGCCGTAACAATCACCTCTTCGAGCTGCGGGCGGCCGCTTTCTCCAGCGGCAAATCCGGCAGCGGGGATCACCATCAGCGCCAAGGCGCCACTCCGTAGTTTGCTGTTCAGCATAATCCTTCCTTATCGATATTATTGAGCAGGATGGTGTCACAATGTCTCACAGGAGGATTGTTTAGCAATGTCAGCTGTGTCGCCAAGCGACATTCGAGCAAATGACAAAACGTGTCCGCCGCTTAAAACCCGGCGCCTATTACACACAAGTACAAAAGATGTTTTAAGCGAAGACGAATAATACTTAGGAGCTGAATCACGCCGAGTCCTTTATCTAAGCCCATCGAAGGGTAGACGCCCGCCACGACATCTACCCGCTCCGAGATAAAATCCCATCAATTCAGCCTATCGCTATGGCGTAACAATGCGCTTAATTAAGGCTTTGATCTGATGACGATCATAGCCAAGTACCGCCATATCCTCGGCCGCTGGCTCGTAGCTCACCGTGGCTCCGGCGCCTGCAAACATAATGACATTAGGGAACATGGGGTGATCGTCGTCTCTAACCTCAAGTTCCAGCGGATTTCCCACTGCCTCAAACCACAACTCAAGATATTCCTTCCAACTGTAATTCTCGTCGCCAACGAGATAGCCCTTGCCCGGCTCGCCTTTATTCAAAGCATTCAGTGCCGCCTGTGCAAGCGAACGAGAACTGATGTGGTTGGTGCCTCCCTTGGGCGCGAATACCGGTAGGCCCGGAATATTGCCCCGCGCGTATTGCTCCAGCGCACTGATATAAGGCACATCCATGCCAGGGATATTACCGAGGACAAACGGTGCATTTATGCTGCACACCGAGAACTTTTCATTACTCAGCGCGCGGACGGCCACGTCGGTATTATGGCGCGAGGTGACATAGGGGCAAACGCCGATCTGCTGCGGCGCAATTTGCGGGTAAAAAGTCCCCACCATCACTGCCCTGCTAAACCCTGCGTCCCGAGCAGCGGCAAAGAAACGGGGTACTGCCTCATCATTTGCCTTGGTGTAAAAGTCCTGGGGGGAAACAGAGCCGTCTTGGGGAATATTGCGAATATCCGCCGCGGCTGAGAATACCAGCCAATCGAAGCCGTTCAGGCGGCCATCAGAAAAATCGTCATTGATGTAGTCACCTTGGAGAAACGACATATCAGCCAACCCCGGCACTGTCGTCGGCTTGCGGGACATCAGCGTTACCGCATGACCGTTTTCTTGCAAATAAAGTGCAATCTCGCCGCCGATTAAGCCCGTACCGCCTACCACTAATACCTTCATGATTTATTCCTTTGTTGAAACTAAATTATTCGGTTTCTCGACCATCCGACCTTAAAACCCGCGAAAGCGCCGCTGAACATGCCGTTGGCGCAATGCCACTTGCTGTTGTCGCTGCGCCTGACTAACAACGGGCGTTGATTCCGGTAAGTGCTCTCGAATTTTGTCAAAAGCCACTTTTTGCACGGTAAGGCTGGGCCACTGCTCAGGCGTGGGCGTTTCGCTGTAAGCCCAGCGCGGCGCAAGAAAGCCTTCGCGATGGCCGCTGGTATCCAACCAGTTTGGCACCCCGGGATCGCTGTGCGCTACCACCAAACGGATGACGCCATCCGCATCTGCTGTCATTTGATGGCCGTTTAAACTGCTAATACGGTTGGCGTAATCAATGGACTCACCCCACAGATTACTCAACTGAAAGCCGATATAGCTGGGCGGCAGTTGAATTCGATTCTCGATAATTAGCGCCTCCCCCTCCTCCAGTTCAAAGATGCCCCCCGCGTAGAGATTGGTGCTCATACCGCCGCCTGTCGCGCCGGACGCGACATTGATGTTATTAAAGGCATTGCGTTTAAACGCCACTCCCGGAATCGAACCGGCGCGCTCGCCGTAAGTGCCCATTGGAATAGTCCAGAAGGCATTCCAAAAATGCACCTGATTGCGCACCAATTGCCCGAACTCGCGCAGCTGTGCTGCGGCGCTTTCTGCCGAATACGCTGGCGGCGGCGCGACCACCGCTAAAGGCGTAATTTCAAAATGAATAGCCTCCTCGTATTCCCAATCGTTAAATAGCTGACGTCCGCTTACGTAGTTGGCGTAACGCTCTGGGCCGAGCTCAGGGTTTGTGGGGTGGGGCCTGTCGACGATTTTCAAAGTGGAAATAAAATTGCCGACATAATCAGCCGGTTTTTCCGGCGCCAGTAAAATATCAAAACTGCCGTCGGCATTGACCGCTATGCACGAGGAGTCAAGACGCCCGGTCTGGGTCTTCATTCCCGGCCGCAATTCACTCAGCTCACCGGAATCCCCCGCTAGGCCACCGGCAGTGGCTTCAAAAATAAGATAGTGCGGCGCCTTGCGCACCCCCGCCTTCGACTCTCCGCCACGCCAATGTTGAGAGTCGCCCATTTCGCCGTGAATCCGGTAGCTTGCGCGGCCGTCGATAGGCGTGAAAAAATAAATGGCATCGGCGTTATCGATGGTGCCGCGATTAATCGCACTCAAGGCATTGCGAAATTGCGGGCGCTGGGGATCACTGTGAAATGCGCGCTCGACCGCACTGTGCATATAGCCCATAAGGTAGCGGTAACCCTCAGCCAAATTGCGATCATTTGTCGGCGGCGGCATGAGATCGGGATTGTCGATGGCCTCGCGGGCTTGCTGTAAAGACCCAATCATCTCATCCCAAGCCGTGCGCAAGGCTTGCTGCGCGGTCTTTGCATCCATGGTCATTTTATATTCTCCTGTTCAGTTTTCAGAACAAACAAAAAAACGCGTCATTGCGTGGCCTGCGGCCAAGCGAAGTCATCAAAAAACACCGCTAGCTCTTTCTCGATACGCTCGGGCGACAATTCATAGTCGTCTATGCTGTAGGCAAACCGGGTAGTGTGACTGCGTTCTTTATCTTCTTGAGCAAGTAAATAACGATCGAATTCTGGCGATACCGTCATATTGAATGCCTCGTAGACCTGCAACACCGTAGCTCGTGGTTGTCTTGTCAGCTGACGATAATCGACCACAATTTGTGGGGTGTTCGGGTGGCGCGCCAATACCTGACGCGGATGCTGAAAGGTCTCGAAAGACACTTCAGTTAAGGCTCGCAACGACGCGTCATAATCCTCCCGCCGCCAGCCCTTGGCTCTCCAGCTGACTTCTACCAATTTCAGCACACTCGGTATGCACTCACGAGGATCGCGCACCACTACCGCGATACGGGCATCAGGAAAGGTCTCAATCAAGGATTCTACCCAACCACTCATCACTGGGTTTTTACTGAGATGAATACCACTACCGCCATTGAGCAATAATTGGCGTTTAACGCACTCACGATAGTGACGCAACCAACGACGACGCTTTTTCACCGGCATTTCGTCAACATGGAAAAGATCAATCACGTCCATCATCGGCACATCCAAGGCCCACTGCTGGGTAAGAAATGCGCCGCGCATAACGAATTGGTCCTCCTCTGAGTTCCACAAACTCATATCGTGAATGTGACGATATTTGCCAAAGGCTTTTTCATCCCAGGCCATTAGCCGCTTTTTAATCGGACCACCAAACACATGTTGATCGACCCAGCCGAGACCGCGAATAATTTTTTTCTGAAGCAGCGAGGGAAAGAATGTCTCCCAATACAGAAAGTAACTGAAGGTTTCGCCATCGGCGGCCAATAGGCGATGAATCAAGGTGGAGCCACTGCGGGCATGCCCCACCACAAATACCGGCTGGCGAATCTTTTGGCGCCACAAGCGCGGAAAAAAAAGGTAATCCAAAACAAAAAAAAGACCGTGAATAAGGGTTATCAGCGGCACTAAAAAGACAAGCCGGAATAACATGCGTCGGCGCCCACGCCAAACCTTCAGCGACCACACATGGCGTAGCACCCGCCAGTAATATTCAATATCAAAGTACATAATAAAGGGTCCGTTAAATTGAGCAGTCAGCTGACTCTACGTCCCCGCCAAGACCGCAACAACTCGCGTTTAGGCCCATTCACTTCAATCACAAACCCCTGATATACGGGAGCTTCAAGCTCTTTCAATGTATAAATAAGACACTACTCACGTTTACGCTTTCTGTTAATCCGGCAATAGCTACCCCGAATGCAGGGCGCAAAGTAGCCCCGATTTGCTACAGTTGAGGGTTCATATACACAATGGGTTTCGACAATGAAGAAATTACCGCCAGAACCCCGTCGTCGGCCGAGTCAGAGCCGTTCAAAAGTATTGGTAGACGCCATTATCCAAGCCTGCAAACAGGTATTGGCCGACGAGGGTGAAGAGCGCCTTACAACCAACCGCATCGCCGAAGTTGCCGGAGTGACCATTGGCTCCCTTTACCAATACTTCCCAAATAAAGAGGCCATACTCGCGAATCTGCTCAGCGAAGAATTTGCTGCGGCAAGTGACCAAGTCTGCCGAGAAGTGACGCCCCGGGTTGCCGCACAGATTGGGATTTCCCTGCGCGCCACCATCCACGAGCTCATTCACGTCACCGCAGAATTACATCTGCGCTACCTACGACTGCACGGCAGCTTTTATCGGGAGTATCACGATTTTTTTGATTTTCACGGCAAGGTCAACAAACACATGACCGAGGTTTTCCACCAACCGTCATGGCAAGATTGGTTGCCTGATCTATTAAAAAAATACAAAAGCGAAATTATCGTTAGCGATCTCGATCAGGCCGCGTTTATAAGCGCGAATATCATTGAAGGCTTAATAAGCACAGCGCTAAAGGACAGGCCCGAGTGGCTTGAGAATGAGGTTTATCTCGACAATATTGAAACAGCCGTGATGAATTTTTTACAGGGCTGTAACGGGAAATAGGGTATACGGGAAGCTGTATACGCTGAGCAATTGGACTGCCCAGCGTCATTTCTCTATTTAAATTTTATCGCTGCCAAGTATAAATGAAGTCCAAGCCAATACTACGCGGCTCGCCAAACATGACCGAACGGCCCGCTTCCGGCAAATTATGAATATTATTGATGCTGTACTCTTCGTCGAGCAAATTCTTACTCCACAGCGCAATATCAACATCGCCATCAAACAGTGTCAGGTCGTATAAACCAAGGCGCGCGTTCAGCACCGCAAACGCGGCTTGACGGTCTATTTGGAAGGTCGAGGTATCTCTTCTTACCCCGCCATTGCGCTCATCGGTAAAGGAATAGGTCACATTAAAGGCCAGGCGCTGACCAGTATTACCCTGCCAAATACTCCAATCCATGGCCGCGGTATAGGCGTGACGTGGCGCTGAGTCAAACACAAAGCCGTCGTCAATTTCCCCAGACAGCGGGTTAGCGCTAGGCTCAATACTGGCCGCAAGATAGGCATAATTAAAAATCAGCACCAGATCTTCGTGAGCCAACCACGTTGTATCAAATTCAAAGCCCTGTAGGGTAGATTCATCGGAATTCGCAACGGTGGTATCGCTCACCGCGTTCGGTATACCAAAATTAAGCTGCTGGCCTTCAAAAACTTGCACAAACACATCGGCATTAACTTGCACTCTATTCTCGAACAGGCGCGACTTAATACCCAGCTCATAGGCCGTTACTTTCTCTGGATCAAAACCTTGGCTAAAACGCTCCGCGCCGCCGGCGTTGACGGGTTCTCGCGTATTAAAGCCACCACTTTTATAGGCTTCGTTACGCTTGGCATAAAGGTTAATTTCATCGCTAAGGTCAAAGGCGGCAACCAGGCTATAGGACTGGTCGTCAAAATCGCGGTCACCGTAGGCATCGTAAAACACTTCCGGAAGCTGGGTAGCAATATCCATATCATCCCGGTCAGTATTGTCACCGTCACCAGGGGTTACTAAAAAGCTAATCTGCCGCCGCTGCTGACGCGCTTTACGATTGTCTTGAGAATGCCTAAAGCCCAAGGTAAAGCTTAAGCGATTCTCTAGTATCTCCGGCCGCCAAGCCAACTGCATGAAAGCAGCCATTGCGGTGTTTTCTATATAGGCATTCTGCTGGGTCATGACTTCAATGCGGTTGCCGGTATTATTGCCGTCTTGAGCACTGCCTAGCGGCGCAGAAAGTAAATGGCCGACTTCGTCTGCCCCCTGGTGCGCAGTTTCTTCAAAATAATATAAGCCCGCGATATAAGACAGGCGATCGTCCAGCAGCCCGCCAGAGAACTGGAGTTCATGGGACGATTGCTCCTGCGTAATATCAGGCTGAAAGCCCGCATAATTTACACTTCGACCCACACAAACCGGCGTACACGGCGCAGTACCACCCGCAAGGGGCGCAACGGGGAATCCAAACAAAGCATTATTATCAAGGCGATAGCCGTCGGTGCGAGCACCAGTTCCTAAATTGGTAGGCGTACTGTCAAAGAGCGAACGCTGGGCATAGATATATTTAATCGCTAATTGCTCACTGTAATCCCAGTTAAGGCTTAGCTGATGGCCGTCAATAATATTATCCGCCTCGACAAGATCGACCGGAGAATGCATTTTATCTGGGCGGCGCCCAGACACATTAAAGTCGTAAAACTGGCGGGCACCAGAGTTAATCAAATTGGTAATGGCAATGCCAGAATTTGCGCCGGGGTTTGGAATATCTTCCGACGGCAATACCGCAGAATAAGCCATATTGGTGTTGGCCACATCGGCCTTGTCGTAGGCGTAATCAAGCCTAATTGTGTCTCCGATATCCCAGCCAAAATCCACTCGGTAACCTGTGGTTGCTGAATCACCAAAGTCACCACCCAAGCCGGTGTTTTCAATATAGCCGTCAACAGATTTTTCAAGATAAGAAAGTTTTAATGCCGAGCCCTGCCAAAGCGGCAGGTTTAACATGCTTTTACTGGTAAACAGATTACGGTCGCCGTAGGTCAAGCTTTGCTTTAGCAACAGCGCATCTGGGTCAGGACGGCGAGTGACGAGGTTCACCGCACCGCCGGTGGAGTTGCGACCGTATAAGGTGCCCTGCGGCCCACGCAAAACCTCAATACGGCTTAAGTCCGCAATCTCGGTTGCCAGGGACGAGGAGCGCGCAATATAGGCACCGTCGATATACACCCCCACCGGCGGGTCTTGGGTTATCTGGGCGTCAACAAGTCCTATACCGCGAATATAAATTCGCAAGGTGGTGGTGTTAATTGGAAACGGCTGAATATTTAACGACGGGACATTATTCGCCAAATCGCCAATACTACCGATACCCTCACGCGCCAGGGCCTCTTCATTAAATGCATCCATCGCGATTGGCGTGTCTTGTAAAGATTCCGCCTTTTTCTGGGCCGTAACGATGACCTCTTCTAGCATCATATTCTTTTGCTGGGCAAAGCTGGATGTCGACACTAAAGCAAACACCGAACCAAGCGCTAGTGCGCAATGAGCAAGGGACTTCATAGTTTCACTCCCATGAAATGTAGTTTTTATTAAGGTGGTAATGCGAATATTAGGGAGATGGTAAAGAAGTTACTTTCCAGCAAACACAGCAAAAACGGTCAAGCTAATGCTCATATTAATCCTAATGTGTCACTCAGCTACAGGCTTATAAGTTCAGCCGCTGAGCACACACAAGTATTACCGCTTGCTATAAGCCATAGTTATTACTGACTTACAGGGTAATCGCAATAGCCTTCGGGGCCCGGTGAATAGAGTAAACGCGGGTTCATCTCAGCCAGTGACAAGTCATTTGCAAAGCGATAGGGTAAATCTGGATTGGCAATAAATGCCCGCCCAAACGACACCGCCGCAATTTGCGGATCTGCCAACGCCGCTTCTGCCTCATCGCGGCTATAGCTGTCATTCACAATGAGCGGGCCACTAAAATGCGCTTTCGCCAAGGCGATATTATCTTGAATTTTGGGCATGCGAATGACGTGCAAATACGCCAAGCCCATTTGGTCGACTGCATCGAGTAGCGCCGCGAATGTCGAGCAGTGATCGTCATCGCGCAGATCATTAAAGGGGTTGCCAGGGCAAATTCGCATACCAACACGATCAGCGCCGTCTACCGCCGTCATTGCCGCTAATAACTCAAGCACGAAACGTAAGCGATTTTCTAAGCAGCCGCCGTATTGGTCGCCGCGGTGATTTGTACCAGTGCTAAGAAACTGAGCGGGAAGATAGCCACTGGTGCAGTGCAATTCAACGCCATCAAATCCGGCGGCAAATGCCATCTTTGTCGCGCTTACAAAATCGGCAATGGTTTGTTCAATATCGCCTAGACTCATCGCCACCGGCATTACAAAGTCTTGCATACCGGCTTCAGTATAAATTTGACCTTGGGCTGGAATCGCCGAGGGTGCGACGGTTCTTACCCCTGCCGCTTTGTTATCGCTGTGGGCCACTCGGCCACAGTGCATTAGCTGCAGCACAATTTTGCCGCCGTGCGCATGCACTGCATCGCAAACCTCCGCCCATGCCGCTTGCTGAGCCTGAGTGTACATACCTGGCGTACGGCAATAGCCTTTGCCTTCCGCGCTAGGATGGCAACCCTCGGTAATAATGAGACCGGCGCCAGCACGCTGGGCGTAGTAGTCTTTCATTATCTGATTAGGCATATCATCCTGCGCATCAGCGCGGGAGCGGGTCATGGGCGCCATAATCACACGATTCGCCAAACTCATTCTGCCCAGCTTTACGGGACTCAGTAATTGCATTATCTCACCCTAATTTTTGGTGCGGGACTGCCGCGGCGCATACGCGTTAAAAACTCGTCGACCGGTGCGGGCTCGGCAACCTCCGGCGCATCTACGGGGCTGTTTTGCCAGAACTCTTTCCAGCTAGGAAATAGCTCGTGAAATGCGCCGTGGTAGGGCTCTCTGCCCGGCCAGCGCATTTTCATATCGCCGATTGGCGGCTTATTCAAATCAGTGGCGTACCAGTAACAGGGCAAGCGCCGCCGAAAATACCAACGACCGCCGATGCGCTGGTAATCATCCCAGTACAACATTTGCATGATCACCCACTCACCGCCGCACTCATGTTCATTTTTAGAGTACAAGACGCCAATGGCATTATCTGGATCTTTAAACTCGATAATGTGGTTGCCGGTGTGATGAGACGTGCCGGTAAACTGGTGGCGCAGGGTATCGTCTACCCAGGCTTTTAAATGACTGCGGCCACTGTGTTCCCTACTCACCCGAATGTCTTCGGCAAATAAATTCACGTGGGCGTCGAGATCACGCATATCCAAAGACAAAGAATATTTGGCTACCAATTGCCGAATTTCGTCCAAGGATTCCAGTCGATCAATACGCTGCTCTAGCGAAGTCGTCATCGTCAATCTCCCCAGGCCGCTGCGCCGGTATTGAGTTCAGCCATGCGGCCACCGTCTACCGGAAGAACAGCACCAGTGATATAGGACGCGTCATCGCTGGCCAAGAACAGAATCGCATTCGCGCACTCGCGAGGATCGCCAATACGCTGCAGGGGAATCGTTTTTCCCGTGGCTTTTTGGCTGTCTTCATCCGGGTTTACCGATTCCAGCGACGGCGTTAAAAACGCCCCCGGCACCACCGCATTGCAGCGAATTTTGGGCGCCCATTCGATTGAGGCGTTGCGGGTCAATGAGATCATTGCTGCTTTAGCTGCGCTGTATCCGGCGGTGCCCATGGAGCCAGCCAGACCGCATACCGACGATACATTCACCACCGCGCCACCATTGGCACGCAATTGCTTAAAGGATTCGCGCATCAAGAACATGGCGCCATCGAGGGACACCTGAAAGTTTTGATGCCAAGCCTTGGTTTTGTGATTAGCCAACATGCCCGGCACCATCAACACCGCATTGTTGACGATAATATCGATTTTGCCGAAATGGGCGACGGTATCTTCAACTAGCTTTTTGACCGCCAACTCGTCACTGACATCCACCGACAGCGGCAGGCATTCGCCGCCAGCATCTTGAATAGTTTTGGCAACGGTTTGCAGCGGCTCAAGACGACGACTGCAGATCACCACCTTTGCGCCCTCTTCAGCAAAGCGAATTGCCGTAGCCGCGCCAATGCCCTGACCGCCCCCGGTAATAATGGCAACCTTGTCCTGTAGTCTGTTCGTCATAACGGCTCCTAATACTTTATTAGCGTGATTCATTTGAAATCACGTCACATTCATTGCGGCCGCGCTGAAAATAGCAGCGACCCGCAATCCAAACTTGATCTACCTTGAAGTTCAGTAAATTATCTTCGCTAGCCAAAGGGCTGCGATCTAACAGCACCAAATCAGCGAACTTGCCCACTTCTAGTGAGCCAATGTCCTGCTCTTTAAAACTTTGCCAAGCGGCGTCAATGGTTACCGCGCGCAGCGCTTGCAGGGTATTAATACGCTGGTCGGCACCGAGCACCTCGCCACTGCGGGTTTGCCGAGTGACACTGGTCCACAGCAATCTGGCCATGTCCATGGGTACGACCGGCGAATCCAGATGCACGGTAAAACGCAAATCTTCCGCCGCCGCATCGGCGAGTGGGCTAATCCGCGCCCCGCGCTCAGGCCCGAGGAATTGATCGCGATGGCGGTCACCCCAAAAATAGGTGTGCGCGCTGAAAAAGCTCGGGGTAACGCCCTGCTGCTTCATGCGCGTAATTTGATCCGCACGCGCCATTTGGCCATGGACTAAAATCGGTCTGGCATCAGCGCGCGGACAAGCTTGCTGAGCATATTCAATGGCCGCTAACACCATGTCGATTGCAGCATCGCCGTTGCCATGGAGTGCCAACTGATAATTTTTGCAGTGCAGGGTTTTGACCTGCGCATTCAACTCATCCTGCTTATAGCGAGAGAAGCCGCGATAGGTGGTGTCACTGCTGCCGGTTTGCTGCCGGTAATAGGGCTCAGACAAAAACGCGGTGTAGCCCTGAATACTGCCGTCGACAATGATTTTTATTGCCGAGGCCGCAAACGTATCTGACTGGAAATCCTCGAGGCTCAGCGCGCCGCTATTTAGCTCCGCTTCCACTTTGTCGGCCAAGGGCCAGACCAACACGCGTTGAGGTATACGCTGCAACTTAGAAAGCCAATACAAACCATTGAGCAAGCGCGAATCGACCCCGCCGCTCTGGATTGTGGTGACCCCCGCGGCAAGGTATTGATCCCGGGCGGCGTCCACCATGGCAAGAAAATCAAGGCCCGAGAAATCCATGGCTTGGGCAGCCACCAGATCGGTCGCGTGTTCAAGTAATAAGCCGCTGGGCTGAGTGGAATTATCCTCGCGAACAATAACACCACCTTCAGGGTCGGCGGTCTCGGCGCTAATTCCGGCACGGCGCAGACCCGCCGTATTTACCACCGCCAAATGCCCAGAGCTATGCATGAGGTAAATAGGTCGCGTCGTAGACACCGCATCGAGGTCGTGACGATTCGGGTGGCGCTTTTCTAGTAAGAGCGAATCATCGTAGCCAAAGCCAAACACCCAATCCTCGTCCTTGCCTGTTTTTGCTGCCTCAGCTAAGTGCTGTTGAATATCACTAATACTGCGAACAGCGCCCAATGGCGGGCTGCTTAAATCGCTGCCCACCGCGCTAAGGCCCGTACCGGGAAAATGCCCGTGGGCATCAATAAACCCGGGCAGTAGCGTTTTGCCCTTAAGGTCATATACAACAGTACTAGCCTGACGCAGGGCCAAAATTTCATCATTGCTGCCCAGTGCTTCAATACGCTCACCACGCACCGCCATCGCCGAGACCACGCGATTACTATCATCCATCGTTAAAATCTGACCGTGAATGAACAACTGGAGCGGCGGCAAAGGGGGCGTTGCGCCTCGTAAATAGTAATAGCCAACAGACAACACTACCGCGGCTAACAACAAGGTGAAGACAAGTAAGCCCACGACAATTTTTTTCATATTAAAGCCTAATTGCGAGTTCACGGGCGGTGCGTATCGCGCCATCGATATACGTGACTTCTGCACTGTCACCAATATTATGTGCGTCGATATTGATTGCAGATAGCTGACTCAATATCGACGTGTCTGGCTCTGCACCGAGCGCAATAATCACATTATCGGCCGCTATCTCGCCATGGCTTTCACCCTGCGTATAGCAGACCGAACCGTCTGTTATCTCGCTCACACTCGCCCCCCGCCGCAGATCCACACCGTGGGATTTCAAGTCGTGGAGCACGCGCCAGCGGCGCACGACACTCAGCTCGCTACCCAAGTCGCGACCCGCCTCAAGCACCGTCACCTGACGACCCCGATCAGCGAGTAACTCAGCGACTTCTAAGCCCACTAGGCCGCCGCCGATAATGCATATTTTTTTGCCCAGCGGCATATACACATGACTAAGCTTTCTGAGCACGTCGATATTGCGGCTCAGGCCCAGCATGTGAGATAGGCGCAGCATCACCCGGTGATACCAGGTTAATTTACCCGGCGCGCGGCCGGCGAATAACATATCTCGGAGCTGTTCGCCGTCCAGTACATGGGGCAAATCTTTACCGGCAATAAGTGGCGCACTGCGCTTCGCGCCGGTAGCCAACACCACGGCATCGACGCCCGCCGCTTTAATACTCTCAATGCTTGCCATTTTATTTAGCGATACCGCAATCGGCAGTTCAGTAATAGCGTTTTTGAGATAGCTCAACAATTGGCCATTAGGCTCATAAGCCAACGCGGCAACCCGCAGGGTACCGCCGAGTACTGAGCCCCCTTCCCAAAGTTGAACTTGATGACCACGCAAGGCGAGAACACGGGCCGCCTCCATACCGCCAGGCCCACCGCCAACCACCAAAATGCGACGCGGTGTTTCTGCAGGAATAATCTGCCCTAAGGTATTTTCATGACCAACAGCGGGGTTCACGGCGCAGCGCAACGGCTGATTTATAAAGATTTGGCTAACGCAGATATAGCAGTAAATACAAGGACGGACATCGCTCTGGCGACCATCCCGCAACTTGTTGGGCAACTCTGGATCCGCTAATAACTTCCGACCCATGGCCAGAAAGTCAAAATCCCCTGCGGCGATATGGCGCTCAGCAACGTCGGGTTCAATACGACCAACCGCAATGACGGGAATACTTATCGCCGCCTTAACCGCTTTGGCAAAACCAATATAGCCGCCGGGCTCGTGCACCAATGGCCCCTCAGTAAAGCCGATTGCGCTGTTATTTGAGTAGGCGCTGACATTAATCGCGTGACAACCCGCCGCCTCTAGCAGCTTGGAAACTGCGACAGCATCACCAAGGGTAATTCCGCCTTCAGTGCGATATTCATGAGCGTCTATGCGCACCATAATCGGAAAGTCATCGCCTACCGCAGCCTTGATCGCAGCAACCACTTCGAGCAATAAACGGGCGCGATTTTCCAAACTGCCGCCATAATTATCATCTCGCCGGTTGGCGTAAGGCGAAAGATACGACGACAGCAAGTAGCCATGCCCCGCGTGAATCTCTACGCCATCAAAGCCCGCGTCGGCAACCAAACGCGCCGCAGAGGCAAAGCAACCGACCACCCAGTCGATATCTTGCTGATCCATTTCTTTATAACGCGGGCCTTTACCATCTGGCCCGGCGGAGCGCACGAAATTCGCCATCTCCGCCATCGTGAGGCCCTCACCCATATCATTGGGCGCGGGTTTGGGGCGCGAGGGAACCAGTATTTCCCGCCCTTCGGCAACATCAAATGCAGACACCTTACCACTGTGATTTAGCTGCGCGGCGATGCGGCAATCATGTTTCTGCACACGCTGAGCCAGTTCGCTAAGGCCTGGCAAAAACTCATCTTTAGACAAGCCCAGCATTTTCGGCATCGACATACCAAAAGGCCAAGCGACCGAGCTGGTTTCCAGCACAATTAAGCCGACGCCACCCGCCGCGCGCGCCTCGTAGTAGGCCATAGCGCGCTCGCCAATACTGCCGTCGTCGAGAATAAACTCAGTGCCCATTGCCGCCAATACGGTGCGATTACGCAACGGCATCCGGCCAATAGCGGCTTCAGACATCAACTCAGGGTGACGGCACTCGCGCAGCTCTTTAAGCTTAATCATTGCAATTATCCGCAATCAGAAACTGGCCATACCAGCGCCGAAATTTCGCAAAGGGACCGTCGCCATCGCACAGCAACGGCTTTTCTAAATACACTTTATGCGCCCAAATGATTTTGTCTTCTTCCATTTGCTGACAAATATCATCAACAATGGCTTGGGCGACACGCCCCATGGTTTTACCGCCGCCGTCGCGCTGGATAAAAGCGTAATGGGCGCGAGAACGATGGGCGTCAATGGGCGTTATATTGGCCATGAGCACGGTGTCGCAAATACCGCTAAACCGCACAACGGACAAGCCCGGCCCCGTGCTGCTATTTTCGATACGGCCTTGAATGGTGCCCTTGGGCGTGACCATTTCAGACTCAAATAAGCCGTGGCGTAAAAAGCCATCAAACTCGCTGAGAGTCGGCTCCGGAATTTCCGGGGTGCCGTGCACAAAGCAAAAATGCGCAGCGTCCACGGCATTTTCGCCAATTTCTTGCATATGGGTGTCTATGTCCCACTGCTGAATTTTGAGCTCGCCCCACTCACCGTTGTCTGCTGCCGCTTCAGAAATCACTGGCGGCTCAAAAAGCGGCTCGATATTCTCTGGGTGATACCACACATAGATACACTGATTCAGTTCACGAACGTGCCAGCTGGGAATCAGCTTTTCGCAGCGCGCCACCCGTGGCGGTAAATTTTTAGCGTAGGGGATGCCCGTGCATTCGCCCTCGCCGTTAAACTGCCAGCCGTGGAAGGGACACACAATACTCTCGCCTACTACGCGAGAGCCGCCGCCAGCGTTGTCGCGTATACCGTAGCCTAGGTGCGCACCCATATGGGCGCAGTGGGCATCCAGCACTTTGGCAAGACCGGATTCAGTTCTAAAAATGACCAGTTCCCGATCAAAATAAGATAGCGGCAGCGACGTGCCAACCGCCAATTCATGGGAATACAAAACCTGAAACCAACCAAAGGGCATTGGCAAATTAACTCGCTGTGCTTGGCGAGTGTGAGACTTAGCTATGGTGTCGTTTGTCTTATTCATCATTATCCCCGCACCGCGCCGCCGCCATCTACCGACAGTAATTGACCGGTGATAAACGACGCTCGCTCAGACAGTAAAAAGGCAACCGCATGAGCGATTTCCGATGGTTCACCCAGACGTTGCATGGGCGCAACTTTGCGCAGCTGATCCGCCATTTTTGGCTGTTCTTCAAAGTACTTTTCTAAACCTGGCGTGCGAATGACGCCCGGTGACACCGCATTGATTCGAATACCTTTGCTGGCATACTCGGTAGACGCGCTCTTGGTGAGAATATTCACCCCCCCTTTTGCCGCAGCATAAGCGGTATTAAAGGCTTGGCCGCGCAGCGAGGCATTTGACGAGATATTCACAATGCTGCCGCCACCCGTGGCCAACATCGTCTCTATCTCGTATTTCATACACAGCCACGTATTCGTTAAGCACAATTCCAAGGTTTGATCGAAAACCTCACGAGTAAACTGGTGTATTGGGCCACTACCACGGCTCACCGCCGCATTGTTACAGGCGATATCCAAGCGACCGTAGCGCTCCACAACCGCAGCAACCATGGCGCGAACCTGATCTTCATTACTGACATCACAAGCGATAAAGCATGCTTCAATACCACTTTCCTGTAGCTGAGCCACGCACTCCTCGCCAGCCTCGCGATTAAAATCAACTACCGCAACACTTGCCCCCTCTGCGCCTAACTGCTGGCAAATTGCGCGACCAATACCCGCTGCGCCACCAGTAACTAAGGCAATTTTATTTTTCAACATTTGATTCACGACTCCTTTACGCCCATTACCGGCTGACTGCGCACCGGGTAAAGCGCCATGTACACAATGGGCATAACAACCAGCCCCGCTAACACCCCGGTAAACAATGATTTGCTCAACACATACTGCACTCGACTCAGCCCGTCGACGTCAAAAGCAGTAAACACCAGAAAAACGATGGGCAGGGCAATTACACCTGCATAAATCGCTAACATTAGGGCTTTAATCGAATTACGACGAATGGCAATATGAGAAAATATTTTCAGAAAAATTAGTGGAGGTTCTGCCCCAACCGTGACCTTTTTCATGGCATGTTTCTGCTGCAATGGCAGTACAATTAAACTAAGCACAAATACGAGAATTACTGCGGTGGCAATGAAGTCTGCCAATACACCTTCACCACCCAGAATAGGCAGACGATCCCGCCCGGCACTCAGATACCATGCAAACCCGCCATTAATAACAGCATTGCTCAAGCCACTGACGAGGGACTCCCGCAATAAATAGCTCCGTATTGACTGCATCTGCCCTACTCCTTATGCGTAATTGACATTGTTATTGCTGTACCGTCATATTAGGCCAAACAATAATTCGCTAAAGCACATAATCTTTCATAAGCGTCGACATTTAGCGTCACGCACAGTAGTTCTAAGAGAGAAGGTATGACGGACATCAATAGATTGCATGACATCTCGGTCAAGAAATTCCAACGACTATTGGACTACCTTGAGCATGTCGGCATTGACTCTAAGACAATTGCCCAGCAAGCAGGCCTCGATGCCAAAAAGCTATTATCAGCTCCCGAGCAAGGCACGCTGCCAGGCTACAAGTACTCTGCCCTTTACGAAAATGCGGCAGAAGCCATGCAGGAAATGGATATTGCGGTGCCGTGGGGAGCGGGAATCGGCAGTGATGTATTTCGGTTTATGTGCTACAGCATCATCAATTGCCAAAATTTAGAAGAGGCCTTAAATCGCGCCGCTCGCTACCAAAAAATGCTCTACCCCATCACCGGTTACAAAATTACGGTAAACACCAGCGCAGACATCACCGAGCTGCGCTACGAATTTAATAGCGACTTCGCAAATAAACAATTTACCCCAAAATCCTGGGATCGCAATGAACATTCCGACGCGGTCGCGAAGGCCTCTGGCCTGCGGGTATGGTTTGCTTTTATCGGCTGGCTAACAGCAAGAGAACTGCAACTAACAGGCCTTACTATATCTGCCCCACCAGTATCCGACGCTTACACCACGAGCATGGCGTCTCTGTTAGGAATTACCCCCAAATTTAATGCAGAACACACCGCATTATTTTTCAATAGCAGTGCCTTACGCGCCAGAACAGTACACACGCCGACGTCGCTGGAAGCTTTTCTACAACACGCGGTTTATTCTCTCATTACCCAAGACTCACGGCCTGCTAGTACTAGTGCCGCAATACGCTCCCTGCTCGCCAATAGCGGCACAGGCAGCTTGCCGAGCTTTGAGGCGATGGCCGAGGATCTGCACATGTCGCCCTCCAGCTTACGGCGCAGACTACATAGCGAAGACACCAGCTATCAAGAACTAAAAGACCAATATCGCTGCGATATTGCAATGCGCCAACTGCGTAACCCAATGCTAAAAATACACGAAATCGGCGAGCAATTAGGATTTTTAGAATCCAGCTCGTTTATCCGCTCTTTCCGAAATTGGGCTGGCCTAACGCCAAAACAATTTCGTGATCAGTTAGATGACATTGATCAAGCTAAGTCAACAATGAGCGACTAAACATCTAAAGCACGACAAAATGGCCGGGAGTCCCGCCATTGCATTTAATGCCTTAAATTTTATCCCGCGAATTAAACTGCACCTTTATTAATAGTTAAGCTGAGTGCCGGACATAAACGCCGATTTTATAAATAATATTCCCAAAGCATAAACGCTAACCTCCCACACAATATTATCCCACACACAAAAATTAGACTTACTCATATTGGCTTGACAAAAAATAATTCGATGGGATACTTGGGCACTATGAGCAAAGAAATCAACCTAAATAACCCCCTCTTTCAGGCTATTCTGCCTGTGGTCTTTTGTGCCCGACATGTTGTCGGCGCTTGAGCTAAAAAAGCCTTAAGCGCCTAAAATTTTTTTACCAGACAATATTCTAGTCACCGCGAGTTAACTCCCTCGTGGAGGCATTTTGCTGCGGGTAAGATATATGATTTTAGACAATACCGACGACATCGTCGTAAAAAGAAGTGATTACAAGCGAATTGTACAATTGATAATGAGTTCGTCTCTTGACGTGCGCGACAGCTTAGAAAATGAAATGGCGAGAGCCCTCGTGTACAACGATGATGTATACCCTAAGGATGCAGTATGCATAGGCTCAGTTGTTGAATTTACAGATCTAACAACCAAAGAAGAAGGCCGAATTACTATTGTTCTACCTAGCGAGGCGAATGTAAAAGAGATGAAGGTCTCGGTACTTTCGCCCTTAGGCGCAGCCTTAATTGGGCTTAAAAAAGGTAAAGCCATACATTGGCTTATGCCCGGCGCTAGACTCACCGAAATAAAAGTAAACAACGTTCTGCACCCGGAAGCGGAACTCGACCAATAAAACCAAAGGGCTGCTAAAACGCATCTATATGGGGCTAGGTCTTAATAATGCAGCGGCCTATACACACTTTCTTTTAACGCATCCATTTTATATGCAAGGCATTGATCTATGAAACCACCGCTCGATGAAAAGCTACAGATCATCCTCCAAGAAGTGCTGTACCGAAATCCAGGTGAAGCAGAGTTTCATCAGGCCGTGCGTGAAGTCTTAGAGACCTTAGGTCCAGTGCTGGCGAAATATCCGGAGTTTGCGGATAAAAAAATTATTCAACGAATTTGTGAGCCTGAGCGTCAAATTATATTTCGCGTACCATGGCGCGACGACAAAGGCGAGATCCATATAAATCGTGCATTCCGCGTAGAATTTAATAGTGCGCTAGGGCCATTTAAAGGCGGCATGCGTTTTCACCCATCGGTGTATCTCGGTATTATTAAGTTTCTTGGCTTCGAACAGATTTTCAAAAACGCGCTGACGGGCTTGCCTATAGGCGGCGGCAAAGGTGGCAGCGACTTTAATCCCAAAGGCCGATCAGACAGCGAAATAGAAAGCTTTTGTCAAAGCCTTATGCTTGAACTATATCGTCATATAGGAGAGTACACCGATGTACCCGCTGGCGACATTGGCGTCGGCAGCCGCGAGATCGGTTACTTGTTTGGGCAGTACAAGCGGATCACCAACCGTTATGAATCGGGTGTAATAACGGGAAAAGGCCTTGGCTGGGGCGGAAGTCGCGCGCGAAAAGAGGCCACCGGCTATGGGGTGGTGCTATTTGCTCAAGAAATGCTTAAATTCCAGCGACAATCCCTAGATGGCATGAAAGTTGTCGTGTCGGGATCTGGCAATGTTGCCATTTACGCTATGGAGAAGGCCCAGGAGCTAGGCGCGATTGTCGTAGCCTGCTCAGATTCAAGTGGCTATATTTATGATGAAAACGGAATTGATATCGGAACAGTAAAGCGTATAAAGGAGTTTGAACGTCGACGAATCGCTACTTATTTAGAATCTCACTCATCTGCACGCTATGTTGAGGGCTCCTCAATTTGGTCGGTGGCATGTGACGTGGCTTTGCCCTGTGCAACCCAGAACGAACTAACTGCGAGAGATGCAAAGACCTTAGTTGAGAACAACTGCAAGATAGTCGCTGAAGGCGCAAATATGCCAACAACACCAGAGGGCATTCAACTGTTTCAGTCTGCAGGGGTTTACTTCGCACCTGGCAAGGCCGCGAACGCTGGTGGGGTAGCTACTTCAGCACTTGAGATGCAGCAAAACGCCAGTCGCGATTCTTGGTCGTCCGAATACACCCAAAAACGTCTTCAAGACATTATGGTCGACATACACGCATCGTGTTATGAAACGGCAGCCGAATTTGGTGCCGAAGGTAATTATGTTACCGGCGCAAATATTGCCGGTTTTATTAAAGTAGCCGGCGCGATGACGGCGATGGGTGTCATATAAATAAATTAGATTTTTCGCTGCGCATAGCAAGGCTACACAAGCCATTAAATTATATTAATAGCCTTGCTATAAATACAGCAAGAGGTAAACTCTTTAGTTAATATTCAAATAGGACCTTGGTTTTATTATGAAAAAGTTCTCCCTTCCCGATGCGATTCCACCCCAGGCCTTCCTCATTTAACCGGATGTGACACTCAGTCACATCCGGGAAAAACATTTCTAAAAAACGATATTTAGTGTGCTTCTGGCGCCAGCCAAAAGTAGATGTATTGCTATGGGTGAGGTTTTGTGAATACCGAATTTTTTATAGATGTCCGCCAGTTTATCTCGTCACTTAGAGATGACTTTGAAAGAATTGTCGCGTTTCGCCCTATTACGCTAAGGCCGGTTGAGCTCGCAGGCTTACTGGAAAAATTACAGGGCATTTATGACCTACCAACAAGAAAAATAAGCGATTGCACGGTATTGCTTGGTTCTAAGGTTGGATTGATGAGCATGCACGATTTCACTGAGCTATCCATCGTGGTAACACTTCCACAACACAGCGACCCTGCGCTGGGGAAAATCAGTGTCCTGTCGCCACTGGGTTCTGCTCTACTAGGTCTAAAAAGGGGCGAAATTGTAAGCTTGCTCTTTGGAAACACAGAAAGCCTATTCTGCTTAATTTCAGTTGACCAAAATCCATAAAGGAGAATAAGGAGGGATAGAACCTTGAAGTATCAAATTTGCCACTATATGTGTAATGATTTCACATCAAAAAATCACTAAAAAGTGGCTTAGTGAAGCTTATTTTATAAACCAATAATATAAAGGTGATTAAATGAAAAAGGATAAGTTAAAGGTCTCCGGAAAAAAATCCCCACTTAAAAGTTTAAAGGAAAAGCGTAGAGACAAAAAGGAGAAAAGAAGTAAAGGTGGGATTTCGATTTCTTAAATGCTAAAAAATGATGCAGTAAATTTTGCCAGCAGCATTATGCTGCTGGCAATTCCAAATCAATAGCGGTAGCGCACGTCCATACCGAAGGTGCGCGGAGCGCCATACTGCTCACTGATCAAACCCAGGCCCTGAAAGTTAACGCCATAAGAAGGATAGTCATCATCGGTGAGATTATTCACCCACAACGACACCATCAAATCGCCGGTAGTAACAGGAATCTTGCTTAGGCTGAGGCGCGCGTTAACGACTGTTCGTGCGTCCATTGAGCTATTCGTGTACAAAAATGGCGTATTAGCAACCACCGAGGGCGACAGCGCAACCTGCTCCCAGGTGTCCTGCCAACTGGCATCAGCAAACACATTAAAATCACCAATCGCGGTACTCGCGAAGGTATAGTCCACACTGGCGTTTACCTTATTGCTTGGTGAGTTACCTCGTTTAGCTTCCTTCGTGCCATCGATACACTGGTTATTAGCGCAGGTGTCTGGGTACTTTTCAAAATCACCATTGATGTAGGTATGTGCCAAACTCACTATCATATCTTCAATCGGTGCTACAGATACCTCTAACTCGCTGCCCCAACGATCTGCCTTACCGGCATTAATTGTCGAGGAGGTTACGCCACCACCAGAACTTTCTAACACACTCGTTTGCAGGTCGTCGTACTGGTAAGTGTAGAGACCAGCGTTCACACGCAAGCGATTATTCCACCAGTCGGACTTAACACCTATTTCCAGCTGTTCAATAATTTCTTCATCAAAACTATTATTAAAAACTTCGCCATTAAAGCCACCCGAGCGGTAGCCGGTTGCATAGCGAATAAAGCTGTTAATATCGTCACTGATATCGTATGCCATTGTTACGTTGTAGCTAAAATTGTAAAAATTCTCATCGCGCGATAGGGCTTGCGCAGGCTTATTACCAAATGGCGTAGCCACCGCACCGAAGTCATAGGCAATTGCCTTTTCCTCTTCGGTATAGCGCATCCCTAGCGTCAAGGCGAGACGATCTTCTAATTGAGCAAAGCGGTAAGTACCTTGCCCATATATGGCCAAGGCCTCGGTTTCCAGTGTATATCGCTGGGCATCACGCCCCGCGAGTGGCATTGAAAAGGCAGCGCGGCGGTCGTAGTTTGCTTCATCTTCAAACCAGTACAAACCTAGGGCGTAATCAAACTGTTGGGTTGCACCGACAACTTGGAACTCCTGGGAGAGCTGCTCATATTCCGAGAGCGTATCTTGCATGCTGTGACCAGCGCCAAGCTGATCTACCGCCGTCCAGAGCGCATCTACACCCGGGAATGAAGCACCGCTGCTGCCACCGTAATACTGGAGTAAAACGGCGTGTAAACCGTCGTTATACACACCAATACCATTGGCATCTAAGCTACTATCGATATCATCGAGATCGCCAGCAACATAGGTTTCGGTCTCGCGTTGCGCAGTGATTGATTTAAGCGTGACGTCACCCAAGGCGCCACGTTCACCTAGCTGCCACTCGGCCGTTAGCGCGTGCCCATCGACCTCACTTTGCGTCGTTGGCGTGACTTCTACCCCGCCACCACTTGGCCGTCCTTCACCGCCAGCCAATATCCGCTCGTAGGCGTCAATCGTTTTCTGAATTGAAGGTAACCAACGAGCGCTGATACGCGGGTCAGCGCCCGGCGCCGAAGCCAAGCCGGTGGCCGCAGGCAACACCGTGTTACGCAGGAAGCTTAGTCGATCGCCACCAAGCGACGGCCCTTCAGTAAAGCCAACCGTTTTTTGCAGCGTATTCACCTCATCCAACTCGCTGTGGTCATACACATAATCAACGGTAAGTGCCTCGCTTGGCTGCCAACGTAGTGCGGCACGCCAGGCTTGACGGTCGATGGTGTCAAAGTCTTCGCCACCGGAATAATTCTTGTAGAAGCCATCGCGCTCTTTGCTTAAAAAGCTAACGGCCGCATTCAACTTACCTGCACCTTCACCCACTTGGCCAATCGAATCAAAATCAATATTGGTTTTCAGGCTTTGCTGACCGTAATTGCCAATACCGGCAGTTACATCTACCGCAAATTCACCCAGCGGCTTTCTTGAAATAATATTCATTGCACCGGCGGTCGCATTACGGCCGTATAAGGTGCCCTGGGGGCCGCGCAGAACCTCTATTCGTTCAATCTGCGCGAGATCCAGAGCGGAACCAAGCATCTTGCCCACATAAACGCCGTCCAGATACATGCCCACCGCAGGATCAAGCGAGATATTCGCTGGCGAGCCACCAGATATACCGCGGATACTAAGACTGGTAATACCCCGCGAGCCAGGCGCTGAATAACCGCCCATGCCAGGCAATGAGGCAAACATATCGTCGGTATTACTAATACCACGCTTTTCTATGTTGTCACTGGTCATTGCCGTCATTGCAATCGGGGTATCTTGTAAAGATTCAACCCGGCGCTCGGCCGTGACCAGGACCTCTTCTAAAACTTGAGCTGAAGCAACGGGCACAAATAGCGGTGCACTCATCAGTGAAACTGCCAGGGGAAGCGCCTTCAACTTAAAGTCACCAATAGATGAATATCTCTTCATGCCATAACTCCAATTTCATTAATATTATATTGTTAGCAGATCACTAATACGGACCTTTTTATAATGCGGCTCCGCTGCTTAGTGATACGGTAATCACAGTACTCTGAAGGCACAAATTAGGTAGAACATAATCGTTCACAATAATGCGCATAAGTGGTCAGGGCGGCGCCTGTCGAGTAAGCGCACACTACGTATCAGCCAGCACCTGTCTGTGCAACAGTGACTCTGGAGGCGGTTCGGCCAAACCGAGGACGCCATGCACGCCATTAACCATTGTTTGCACCGCGATCACAGCCTCACGAGGCATGTAAAACTGGGTATACCACTTGCGCCCAAGAGAAAATGGGCCATCGGTTTTAAGCTGTAAAACCCTAAATGCCGGCTTTTTGTGTTTCCAAATACCAAAATCCGCAGCCAAAGACGCCAGCGCGCCAGCCTGCAGTTCCCGCGCCCGGTCGACATCCGCAATGGTCGGATTCTCCTTGCCACTATTGACCATTAAGCCATGCCATAATTTTACGCAGCCATCTTCCACCGGCGTGTTGGCGATCATTTCAATACTCTCGATGTCACCAAAAATCTGATGCGAAAGCAGGATCCCAGGCCCCTCGTACCATGTGGTGGTGCGCAGCATCGCTTGGTACTCCTGATGCAAGCCGCCCTGACGCTGAATATAAACATGATCCTTAAATTCGTTTTCAAAATATTCACAAGGCGCGCCATGGGTTGGCCCCAAGTGCCGGGCGTCTGCCATATTGTCGATGATTTCCTGGGGATGAACATCCAACTCACCCAAATGATCCAGCTGCCATTTTACCCAGCTCGTATTCTGCCAGTGCGGCAAATCTGGCACCGGGTAATCCGGTTCCTTGCCATCGGGGTCATGCCACATCCATATGCAGCCTAGCCGCTCTTCCACCAGATAACTTTCCAGCTTGGCCGAACGGGGCTTGGGGCCGTCAAAATACGGTATATCGTCGCAACTACCATCGGCAGCAAATCGCCAGCCGTGATAGGGGCAACGAATAGAATCACCTTCAATTTGCGCGCCCTCACGGGCGATAATCGCGCTATCAGCGGCGAGGTGACACTGCATATGTGGGCAGTGTGCGTCGAGTAAAACCGGCTTGCCGCTCTGCCCTCGGTATAACGCAAAATCCTTGGCAAAGAATTTCAACGCCAGTGGCTTTTCTTGCAACTCACTCGCCTCAGCAATAACAAACCAGCCACGGGGAAATTGATGGGGCCCAAGCCCATATTCTTTCGCTGTTGCCATTATCTATTCCTATATTGCGTTGGGGCGAAACATGGCGTCATGACCACCATCCACATAAAGTAGCGAACCGCTAACAAAGCTCGCCTCTGAACAAAGCAGGAAACCGATGACATTTGCGATTTCACTCACATTACCGGCACGGCCCAGAGGGATTGTCGCTAAAAAGTCTTTAATCGCGGCGCTGTAGTTTGGATCGTTTTCCGTGGCCTCAGTCATTGCCGTCCGGGTATAGCCCGGCGCAACCGCATTTAAGCGCACTCCGGCGCGAGCATACTCAGGGGCATTTTTCCGCATCCAAAGGGCAATGGCTTGCTTAGAGCCACTGTAAGCCGCGTGACCAGAGATATTCGCTAAACTCAATTGCAGCTGTTCTTGATCATCTGCAAGCAAGGCACTGACGTAATCGGGATCTGTATCTTGTGGCGCCGAATTTGACGACACCAACACCGCCGATCCGCGCCGCGCGACTAATGCATCTTTTAAGCCGCGTAACAATTCGACCGAACCGAAAAAATTAACTTGTGGAATCATGGCCACATCTGGACTAGTGCTACCAATACCAGCACAGCAAACAAGACCATCTAAACCGTCTTTGCAAATCGCTAAGCAGGCCTGCAACGCGGCTCGGCGCCCTGTTGCTGTCGCAAGGTCTGCGACGATATCAGCGTTGTGGCGATCTACTTTAATCACCGTTTCGCCATCATCTTCAAGTCGTGAACAGACTGCGGCACCAATACCCGAGGCGGAGCCGGTTACAATGAATTTCCCCATAGCTGTTCTCCCTGTTGAAACACGAATAAAGTGCACAGTGGACTCGAAGACCATTCAATACTGCTGCCAACGGCAAGATAACTGATCTGCAGAATTTCAAGCTATGCACATGTTTCAAGCATGGTATCGCCTGTCTCCTATGGTTCCGCCGACAAAAACATCTAATTTTATATACATTTCTTCACCCCCGCCGCGCAGCTAAATTTTCGGAAATGACCGAAAAATATTGCCCAGACCAGCGGCGAGACATATTGCTACGGTGTATTTCGTTATCAAATTTGAACGTATTTGTTCTAAGCAAGCTGAAGCGGGATCTTTACTATAAGAACCTGACTTTAGAACGAAGCAGCCAACGGGCTGTAGACGACGAGATAAATAAAATGAAATTTAGCTATAACCCAAGTATGTGTCCTCCAGAGCAATATGTAGCCCTAGCCTTAGCGGCAGAAGAGCTCGGCTTCAATAGCATGGCTTTTCCCGATAGCCTCTGCTACCCCGAGCACTCATCGGCAAACTACCCCTACAACGGCGACGGTTCGCGGGAGTTCTTAAAAGGTATGCCCTTTGTTGAACCCTTGGTGACGATTCCATTTTTGGCGGGACAAACAAAACGGCTACGCTTTAACACCTCGGTGTACAAGCTCGCGGTTCGCCAGCCGCTGGTTGTCGCCAAACAGCTGGCAACGCTCGCGGCCCTGTGCGGAGATCGCTTTGATTTCGGTGTGGGAATCAGCCCGTGGCCCGAAGACTTTGAAGGTTGCCATGTGCCATGGGCAGCGCGTGGCCAGCGCCTTGACGACCAAATTGAAATAATACGGGGCTTACTGAGCGGTGAGTTTTTTAGCTACACCGGCAAACAACTCTCAATAGCAAGCATGCAACTTTGCCCTAGCCCCAAAACACCCATCCCCATTCTTATTGGCGGGCATTCAGACGCGGCATTAAAACGCGCTGCGCGCCTTGGCGACGGCTGGATTGGCGCCGGTGCGAGCATAGAAGAATACGGCGTTTTGATAGGTAAATTAAATGAATTTCGCAAACAGTATCAGCGCGACCACCTCCCCTTCGTTATTCATGTTAGTTCCGCCGATGCTTACTCCACAGCTGGGCAAGATACGCTAGCCAAACTCGGCGTTAACGAATGCCACATCGCCTTCCGCAACGCCTACGATGGCACACCAGACACCCTCAGTACGGAGCAAAAAATTGAGCAAATGCATAAGTTCGCGAGCAAATTCATAAAGCCTTAATCACAATATTTACACGCGAAAGCAAATTAATTGACCACAAACTTAGAGCCATTTTTAAAGGATATTACAATGAGAAGACTTGAAGGCAAAGTTGCGATCGTTACCGGCGCCGGTCAGGGTGTAGGGCAAGGTATTGCCTTCGCATTGGCCGCTGAAGGTGCCAAAGTGGTGGTAACGGGGCGAACCTTTAAGAAACTGGAATCAAGCTGCGCAGAGATCACCAAGCGGGGCGGCGACGCCTTAGCCGTAGAGTGCGACATCAAAGATCGCAATGCGCTGGAATCATTAGTGTCTACCACCGTTGCCCATTATGGCGGCATTCAGATTTTGGTAAACAATGCCCAAGAAGTCCCCTTAGGCAGCCTGCACGAAATAGAAGATGAAGCATTGAGTGCTGGCTTTGAATCCGGACCAATCGCCACCTTCCGTCTAATGAAGCTTTGTTTCCCGCACCTAAAGGGCGATGGTTGTATCATCAACCTAGCTAGCAGTGCCGGAAAACGCTGGGACATGTCGGGTTATGGCGGCTATGCAGCGACCAAGGAAGCAATTCGCTCACTGTCGAGAGCAGCAGCTTGTGAATGGGGTAAAGACAGTATCCGCACGAATGTCATTCTTCCCCACGCCTTATCGCCGGGCCTTGAATGGTGGATAAAAGACAGACCCGAAGAAGCCGCCGCGTATTTAGCGAGTATTCCAATGCAGCGTCTTGGCGATTGCGAAGACGATATCGGCAGGTTCGTGGTGAGCTTGTGCTCGGATGATAGCCGCTATGTAAATGGACAGAGCATCGCTCTGGACGGCGGCCAGGCATTTTTAGGCTAAATAACAATAGTAAAAATGTGTAGAAGTACGGAATCCAAATCCCCTCGCCTGTACTTCTACGCCCCTATTCGTCTTTTTTAGGACAAATATTTTTTATCGGAATATACCATCACTAAATTTTAATGGTGCGGTACCACCCGGATCGGGCAGCGCTCGACTAAACCTATCGACAAGAGTCACCAACACATACTCTTCAAAGTCTTCGCTGGGATCAAAGCGACCACGATACGTCTCTGTAAATGTGTTCAACACCTCGTCAAGACATACCTCACGTTTACCCGCATCAATACCCGCCAAGCTGTCGATTAACTCCACAGCATTATTCCAGAATGCCAAATTATGCATTGGACAATTCCTTTGGCACCGCGCGCAACACCTTTTCTATTTTCAGGCTCACCGAACTGCTGTTCAGTAACGGCCAATCAATTATCGCCCCCACCCGCGCACCGATAAGTGCTATTCCGACCGGTGACAGAATGGATATGCGCATTTCCGTGATACTGGACTCCCAGGGCATAACGATTGTCACGACACGCTTCGCCCCCGTTTTAACATCTTTGAAATGTGTTTTACTGTATAGCGAAACGACATCGACGGGCATGAGTGCATCGGGGCAAATATCCGCTTTCAAAAGCTCAGCATCAAGGGCGACGGTCGCCTCTGATCGACTGACTTTAATCAACCGAGACAATTTTTCGTAGTCAGATTCAGAAATAATCAATTCATTTTCAATAGGCATAACAAACCCTCACCTAGCAAAAGCAGTGCATATAGAAATAAAGCTCGAGCATTGACAAAACTCGGAGCTAGTCGCTTGTATGGCAGATTATTTTCGGGCGATTAAGACAATACTGCGCTTAACCGCCAATAGTGAGGAAGGCACTAACGGGATAGAGTTCCCGTGCGCCAAAGGAGATTTGCTGAATAGAGTAAGATCGTTTGTCCATGCTAGGAGATTACTACGTTTAACAACTTTAGCAAGTGATATTGGTAGCGATATTTTTACCTATTTCTGCAATGCCTTGCAATATTAGTCATAAAGTTAAATTCACGCATAACAAAAAATTAAAACTAAGCAGTTAGGATTATATCTAAATCTCCCCTCTCGGGTATCTTAAGGTCTGTTTATTAAGATCACTTTATCAATAGCACCTCGGTGCATTCCCAGCGAGGAGATTAATCATGCAGGTTTTCGAGAAGCGGTTTCATAACAAAGTCGCGTTAATTACCGGTGCAGCCTCGGGCATTGGTCGAGCAACAGCGCTGCGGCTTTCCGCCGAAGGTGCGGTATTGATGTTGGCTGACATCGATGAGGCTGGCTTGCAGAAAACGATTGCACTACTTACAAACTCGGAAAGCGCCGCTTTTATCAAGCTGGATGTGAGCAGCTCTGAACAGTGCCGCGCCGCTGTTACTGCAACCGTAGAGAGGTGGGGCAAGCTTGATGTTCTGTGCAATATCGCAGGGATTGCCGTTGCTAAACACCTGGCGGAGGTAAGCGAAGAAGACTGGCTACGCATGATGGGCATCAATTTAAATAGCGTGTTTTTCCTCAGCCAAGCGGCGATGCCACATTTAATTGCGACAAAGGGAAACATCGTTAATATGGCCTCATCCGCGGCCTTGGTTGGCCAAATTTATAACGCCGCGTATTGCGCCAGCAAAGGCGCTGTAGTGATGCTCAGCAAGTCAATGGCGGTGGAGTTTGCCGATAGAGGCGTTCGTGTGAACGCGATTTGCCCCGGAGCAGTGAAAACGGCACTAACCGAGAAATTTACCATGCCGGATAACGCGAATATGGATATGTTTATGCGCTTAATGCCCTTGGTGGACATGGCCGAGGCCGACGAAATTGCGGGATCAGTGGCTTACTTGGCATCCGCCGAAGCCCGCTATATAACCGGCACAACATTGGCGATTGATGGCGGCCAAACTGCAAACTAACCTTATTACCACAGCGAACTGGACGAGTAGTAAACGGGGCTTACTGCGACTGCACACCGTCGAAAAGTGCCAATACTCGTAACATCAATGGGCGACTATCATAATCCGGGTTTGCGACAAGCATTAGTGCCGCCTCAGAAAAGCAGCCAATTAACATTCGCTGCAGTAGCACGACGTCGTTTTCGGACAAGGGCTTGGTCAAGCTACCACTCTTGTACAAGAACGACAATTGGTCTTGGAATATTCGGGATACCGCCTGAACAACACTGGTATCTTCCCAGCGCTCACGACCTAGGATAATAGGCGCATCGCGCAATACAATTCGCACAAAATTCGGGCGTTGGGTCATTTCGATCAGCATATCCCAAATTTCGATGAGATCGATTTTTTCAGAACTAAAGGAAAATTCCTCGATCTGCTGGGTGAACTCAAGCTCCATCGCCTCAGTAACTGCCAAAAAAAGTGCCTGTTTATTGCCAAAATAGTGATAGATCGGCGTAATGGTAAGCCCTAGGTCCTCAGCTATATCTTTGAGAGACGTATCAGCGAAGCCTTTTTCACCAAAAATTCGACAGGCACTTTCCAGCACCATGGCTTGAGTAGCTTCGCGGCGCTCTGCTTGAGTCTGTCGCTTAGACTTAGCGGCCGCCGCACTGGCACCGAGCTTTTTTGGACTTGCGGCGTCTTTTCCCAAGATAACTTCCACTTCAAATGAACCAGCGCAAAGTATACAGATTGGCTTTTGCACATTCCATATAATTGACTTATATAATATGACTATATAACATGCGATTTTAGTATTGTGCGAGGTCGTCGGCGCCACGCCACCAGTAATAATAAGATCAGAGGCTCTATGTCAGACAGCAGCAACACCGCGCTTAGTAATGCGAGCCTGAACGGGCTTAAGCTGAAGAACCGGCTTATTAAGGCCGGTACATTTGAAAACCGAAGCCCTAACGGTATTCCTAGCCAAAGCCTGATCGATTTTCACACGCAATTCGCGCGTGGCGGTATCGCCATGACAACCATCGGCTATTGCGCGGTAGAAAACGCCGGACGCCTGAATGCCGACATGCTCACCATGCATGAGGATTTCCGCAGTGAAATAACTCGGCTCGTACAAGAGATTAAAAAGCACGACTGCAAAGTAGCTGGGCAAATGGGCCATTGCGGCGCGTTCTCAAAAAATCACACACTGAAAGACCGCCCTAAAGGGCCCAGTGGTGGCGTAAATCTACTGGGTTTTGCCGAGGGTATGTGGTTTTGCGACACCATGACACTGAGCGACATTGACCACATGGTAGAGGCCTATAGAGAGGCTGCAAAATTCATGAAGTCGGTAGGTTTTGACGCTTTAGAAATTCACTTCGGCCATGGCTACGGCCTCTGCCAGTTTCTTAGCCCACTCACCAATCGTCGTAAAGACAATTACGGCGGCAGCTTAGAAAACCGTCTGCGACTCCCCCTGCGTGTGCTTGCGGCGGTTAGGGCGGCAGTCGGCGACGACTTCCCTATTCTCGGGAAGATAACCATGTCAGAGGGTCGCCGGGGTGGTCTTCACTACGACGACTCGCTAGCAATCTGCAAAGCACTTGATGCGGCTGGTATTGACGCCATCATCCCCAGCAACGGCACCAGCACAATGAACCCAATGCTGATGTTTCGCGGTGACAGCATTCTACCCGCGCTATTACGCTATGAACGCAATCGAATCATGCGATTCTTACTGCGGCTCATGGGTAAGAAAATGTTCCCAAGCCTGCCCTTCTACGACATGTATCTACTAGAGCACGCCAAACGCATTCGCGATGTGGTGAAGTGTAAGCTTGTCTATATTGGCGGCGCCACGAGCGGCGAAAACTTTAGCGAAATACTGAACGCCGGTTTCGATTTCATCCAATTAGGCCGCACCCTTCTAGCCGACCCCGATCTACCGGAAAAACTCGCAGCCGAACCAAGGTTTAAAAGTCGCTGCACCCACTGCAATCTCTGCGTAGGCACAATTGAAAGCCCCAAAGGTATCCACTGCCCTCAATTTATAGATGCCTCGGTACTATGAATATTCTTATTACCGGCGCCTTTGGGAATCTCGGCCAGATGTGTATTGAAGAGGCCCTAAAGCAGGGCCATCAACTGCGCTGTTTCGATCTGGACAACGCGAAGAACCAAAAATTAAAACGCCGTTACCACAAGCGCTGTGAAGTTATCTTAGGTGATATTTGCGACACGACGCTGCACCCAAAGTTGTTGGAGAGTGTCGACGCCGTCATCCACAACGCCTCACTACTTCCGCCACTATCGGAGAACCAGCCCGAACTGGCTGAAGCGATTAACGTTGTTGCCACCCAAAACCTGATAAAAAGTATGGAAGCCAGCTCGACATCACCACGTCTAATTTTCCCATCCTCAGTGACCGTATTCGGTAAATCGCTGCCAGGGGAAGCCGCCAAATGTATTTCAGACCGTGTAACAGCGAGCGACAACTACACTCGTCACAAGCTAATAATCGAGCAAACACTAAAAGGTTCGCCTCTGTCATGGGTGATTTTGCGAGTAGGTGTTTCTGTAGATGCACGCACGCTGAAAGCTGACCGCGCCACGCTACATGAATTACTTAACATTAATCCCGAATCGCCAATAGAATTTGTACACCCCAAGGACGTCGCGCTGGCGATGTGCAACGCCGCGCAATCAGCGGCAGCTAACCGAAAAGTGCTGCTAATTGGCGGTGGTAAGCACTGCCAAATCAATCACTACCGATTTATAAAAACGGCATTCAGCGCGCTGTCTTTGACCCTGCCCTACAACGACAAGGGCACCGGCATTTACTACACCCACTGGATGGACTCCACGGAAGCGCAGCGCCTTCTACAGTTTCAGCGCCATTCATTTGAAGATTACGAGCGGGAAATGGCCTGCCGCATGCGCCCCGTACGCATTGGACTTACGCCACTACGCCCACTCTTAAATCGCCTATTGCCCTATGCATTGGCAAAAATATAATTACTCGCAACAATAGGACTGCTGCAATATGAACAACAATAAATTACTGGCACTCTCGTTAGCACTTTCAGCTAGCGCTATTCCCAGCTATGCGCAGGATGACAGTGGCCGTGAAGAAGCAACGTCAAGGCGCCAAATTGAAGAAGTGATAGTCACGGTTCGAAAGCGTTCTGAAAATATTCAAGAGACGCCTGTCGCGGTTACGGCCTTCAGCGGCGATGCCCTTCGCGAGCAAGGCATTATGAGCACCCAAGAGCTCAGCAAATCGGTACCGAGCCTGCAAATTAACGACAGCACCTCACCGCAAATATTCATCCGCGGCATTGGCCAACGCGCCCACATGGCCCGTTTCGACCCATCCGTGAGTGTGTATATCGACGGTATTTTTATTCCCCGCCCAGATGGCCAACTGCTGGATACGATCGATATTGAAAGCGTTCAAGTCTTGCGCGGTCCTCAAGGCACACTGTTTGGCAAAAATAATACTGGCGGTGCATTGGTCTTTAATTTGACTAAGCCCGGCGACACCGTCGGTGGTTTTGTCGAAGGGCTAATGGGTAATTACAATGAACAAAGTGTTCGCGCTGCAGTTGATGTACCGATTTCGGACACCCTACTAAGCCGAGTCTCTGTAAGCAGCCGCCGCCGAGACGGCTTCCTACAAAACCTAGGCTCAGACAGCAACCAAAGTATCGACCGACTTTCTGCGATTGGCCAAATTCGCTGGGAAGCCGCCGATAATTTGACTGTTGACGGTCTCGCCTTTTATGGCAAAGTTCGCGAGAAATACCCCTCTTACCACTGCGAGCTCATTAACGAGGATGCGTTATTTGTAAATGGTCTTGGCGTACTCTGGGCTGGCGATACCGACCCAAGTAACCCCACCGCCTACCGCGACAACTGCGCCGCTAATAATCGTAAAAATCTGCCGGATCTCACTACCAATCAAGGTGACAGTTTCCGCGCCGTCAAAGCGCAAGACATTCTGCTCTTGGGCACGACACTAGAATGGCAGATCAGCGAAAACAACACCCTGAAAACCATTATTGGCTATCGAGATGCCACTAAGTTTGGCCCCCAAAGCGCGGCGGATGAAGGTGGCCCGCAGCCCTTCCTGCGCGCACTCGTACTTGACGATAGTATTCAGGAATCGCTGACCCTAGAATTCCAACTTAATGGCAGCGCCTTCGACGGCAGCGTTGACTATACCGCCGGCTTTTTCTGGCAAGACGAGTACAAGTCTGAGCGCTTTCTTACCAGTAACCCGCTGGTCGGCGCGGAGTCATCAACCTTGATCGCATTGGCCGCGGGCCAGTCGGGATTAAATCTGCCTAACCTTGGCACCCTAATACCTGGCGGAACAGTACCGTTGATTGCGGGTATACTTCCGTTAGCCACCTTGCAAGATTTCGACATTAACGGCCAAACCTACGCCGCATTCACCCAAGCGACCTGGCATCTCACCGATAATATTGAATGGACTTTGGGTGGGCGCTACACCGAAGAAATTCGTGAATCTGACCTAGTGACGCGTTCAGCCGATCTCGGCCCGATGCTAAGCATCTTGAACAGTATCGACCCGCGCTTCATACCCGTTGTTCCAGACATGGGTGTTGCTGCTTATGCCGGCACGTGGAGCGAGGATCCGATTCAAATCGCAAATGATGCACTTAATAGCTATTTCCCTGGGGAGATAAAGACGCCCCTCGGCGCGCCACAATACGACAGCAGAGACAGCACCTTCCGCCAGTTTACACCCATGACCTCCGCGGCCTGGATAATGCCTGAACAGTGGTTCGACGACGGTTTGCTAAGTTCAGCAATGGTCTATGGTACCTGGAGCTTTGGCTTTAAATCCGGCTTTCATGAGCCAAGCGGTGTCGACGGGCTGACCGAAGTGGCACCAGAAGAATTGGAAAACCGCGAAATTGGCATAAAAATCGATGCCCTAGAACGCTCACTGCGTATGAACATTGCACTGTACTCTATGAGCTTCACCAATATGCAGTTGATCACCGTCAACGTCGACTCCGCGAACTCCTTGGTTGTTACCTCACAGAATGCCGGTGAGTCGACCATCGATGGCGGCGAGCTCGAAGTGTTATGGCTGCCCAGTGAAAATATGATGCTCAGTTTTACCTATAGTAATAATAATTATAAATACGATGAGTTTATGGATAACGACTTGGCGGCCCTTGCACTGCGCGGTGAATTTGTTCCCGTCGACCGCTCTAAAGAAGACTTTGCAGTATCACCCGAAACCTCGGCATCATTTGGCGCGCAATACACCATCGTTACTGACTATGGCCTATTTACGCCGCGCATCGATGTTAGCTATAAAAGTGAAGTCTATATGGGGCTAGACGCCGGCTCTTGGCAAGTTGCACAAACCAATCCCGAGTTAATTTATGCAGAAGCCTATAGTCTGGTAGACGCACGGTTGAGCTGGAATGACCCAATGAGCGATCTGCGCGTATCGGCCTACGTTAAAAACCTAGCTGACAAACGTTACGACATTGGCGCGGTCGGTACAGCTGAATCCCTCGGTACCTTTACCCGCGCTTTAGGCGACCCACGCACCTTTGGTATAGAGCTGCGCAAGGAATTTTAAAATGCCTAAGGTTCACAGCAAATATAACGATCAAGTCGCGCTCATTACCGGCGCCTGCGGAGGCCTGGGCTCAGCCCTGGCCAACGCCCTTGCCAAGTCCGGCTGCCATTTAGCGCTCGTCGACATCAACGATGAAAAGCTCAACGGACTTGCTCAGGAACTAAAGTCCTACCCAGCTAATGTCAGTATTCATAATTGTGACATAGGCGATTTAGAGGCCGTTCAAAGTTTAGCGACGGAAGTGTCGGCCCACCATGGCAAGCTGAATCTGCTGATTAACAATGCTGGTATTACTCTGCAAAAAAGCGCGGCAAACCACAGCCACGCAGACTGGCAACGAGTATTTAATGTTAACTGGTGGGGCACGGTAAATTGCTGCAGCACATTTATGCCGCTACTGAAACAATCCGACAAAGCCCAGATCGTCAATTTATCGAGCATGGCAGCCTACTATGGACTGCCAAGTCAGGCCTCATACAGTTCAAGTAAAGCAGCGGTATTGGCATACAGTGAAGCAATTCGTGCCGAACTGGCAGCAGATGGCATTGGTGTCACCACCATTCACCCCGGTGCAATAAAGACCGAGATGATGACAGCGACCCTACAAGAATCTGACAATATGGACCAAGCTCGGAAAAACTACGCGCTGGCGACTCGCTGGGGCGTAGACGCCGACGTGGTTGCAGGTAAAATATTGCATGCAGCGCGTAAAAATCGTAAGCAATTACGAGTAGGAATAGACGCTCACATTCTTTACTACGTCGCGCACACAATGCCGAACATTTTAGGCTCTCTGCTCGCCAAAACGTTCAAAAAGTCTGCATTATAAACAAGCTCACGCAACGCCATACCAGAAAAAGGCGGCGCTCACTATTGCTCAGTTAATCCTTGCTGGCTGTCATTTTGAGTGCCCTTTTGAATCCCTTTTGAGGCTGCGCTTTTCGCCTTTCTTGGCGCGCTGGACTTATTCAGCTTTGGCGTTTGCTTCGCCTCTTGTCTTGCGGCGTCAAGCAATGTCGCTAATGAGTCGCGTAGACATTGCGCGTACATTTCAGGGTCGGGCAGCATCTCTCGGCAAGCCGTAAATGTAATTGTAAACTCATCGCAATAACTGGATATCGCTTGAAACAAGCCCACGCTATCAATTGCTGGTCCTGTCGGGAAACTAACCAACATTTTTGCCCCACAAAAATACAGTGGTATGCGCGGCCCGGGCACATTGGTAACAACGCAGTTATAAAATGGGCTTATTCGGTTAGCCAAACTCAATGAACTTGATAGCCGCGCAGCAGAAGCGGTTAAGGTCGACGGCGTAAACTGCAGGTAATCCGTCATGGTCTTAGCGCCAATGGCATTGGTTAATTCTTTGGCATTACGTGTGCTTTCATTGACGGCAAGTAAGCGCTCTCTAGGGTCTGCAATATCTGTACGTAACTGAACAGTCATTTGCGAGACTTCATTGCCAGCCGCGCCCTGCTTATCTGCCGTGCGGATATTAATTGGCGCCAAGGCTGCTAGCGATGATTCAGGCAACTCATTTTTTGCCAGTAAATACTGGCGCAATGCACCGCCCACTATTGTCAGCGCCACATCGTTAATTGTCACTGGAGCATAGGCCGCTTTAATACTTCGAATATCTTCAAAGCTTACCCGCAAGGCATCAACGACCCTATGAGGCGATACATTCCTATTAAATCGCGTGCGCGGAATACCACTGACGCGCTTGAGTTTTCCGCTAATTATTCCTTTGGCCGCTTGATATAAACTCGGCGCGGCGTCTTTAGTAAGCCCAACAAACCGAAATGGCAGCTTTAATGTGTTTTTTTGTGCCTGCCACAACATGTCAGTTTTCTTCGGTGATTGTTCGACGAACGGCTCAGCCTCGGTATCCACATTGGTGGCAAAATCAGCCGACAGGTCATGCAATACACTGTTTATTTCGACGCCCGAGGCACCGTCGATCGCCGCGTGATGCATTTTTGTATAAAGAGCGAAACAGCCCTTTGGAAACCCAGCCACATCGTCTAGACCCTCAATAACGTAAGCTTCCCAAAGTGGCCTACTGCGATCAAGCGGCCGAGCGTGAATGCGGGAAATTAAAATACAGAGCTGACGCCAGTCGCCGGGCTTCGGTAAGGCAATATGGCGAACATGAAATTCCGGATCAAAATCACCGTCAGCTACCCAATAGGGGTGATCAAGGCTAAAAGGCACTGTCTTCAGCCGGCTGGTCATCGCGGGTACCCGGCGCGCCCGGCGGTGCATATGTTCCACTATCTGCTTAAAGCGAACCTTGCCACCCGGCGCAGTGCTTGGGTCATAAATAGTGAAGCCACCAATATGCATAGGTGAATTGGCGGTTTCAAGGTAAAGAAAAGAGGCATCAAGACCTGTTAATTGTCGCACACCTTACTCCTAGGCTCAGGTAAATTAATTTTGCTCCGAAACCGCTGGAGCTTCGGGCCGTGCTCCATACAGTTTAAGTAGCAAGTCTAGACCAGAGTAGACTTGCTTGCCCGCAGACACCCATACTTTAGATATGCTTATTATTTACAGCGCGCTTTTATAATGAACGCCGCGCTGTATGGGAGTTATTTGTCAGAAATAGCGTTCATTCCTGTGAATTAGCGGGCAATGTACTTATTGCCCGAGCAGAAGCGCTTTCCCATCTAAATAGTCTTGCTCAATTGCCCAATCGAGTTCTTTTAGCAACGTTGCGCGAGACTTCAGTTTAGTGCCCTTATGCGCCGGCATATTTAAGCCTGACAAACGCAAAGCGAGTGCCTGCGCCTCAGACATCAATGCATCTGCAGGCACTATTTTATCGAGTAAGCCAGCGGTAACCGCCGTTGCGGGGTCGTATATTTCAGCGCTGATGACCGAACGATCAAAAAATGTCTTACTTAGGCGTTCGCGCGATAGCATGATACCAACGTGATGCATTGTCATCCCGATTTGAACCTCATTCAGGCCAAGATTAAATGGACCATCAATGCCAATGCGGTAATCGCAAGCCATAAGAGTAAAGCAACCCTGGGCAATAGCATGACCAGTACACACCCCAATAATGGGATAGGGAAATGCCAACATTCGCCGACACAAGGACGATCCGGCTTTTATCATTTCAACCGCTTCCACGGGGTCACGCTGAATAGTCGACAAATCAAAACCGGCAGAGAAAATACCGTCTTTGCCAACCAGCATAACCACCGCCTTATCCGCTTCAGCTTGGTCTAAAGCAGCCCCAATTGCCTGTATATGCGGCAGCGACATGGCATTCACTTTGCCATTTTGCATAGTGATGGTAGCGATGCCATCAGATAAGGAATAATTTACTAAGTCGGCCATAATCTTACTCTCTTAGAAGTGTGACGTGCTTGGGACCTTAATAAACATAAAAAATAGCAGGTTCACTGCCGCTTTATGATTCAGTAAGGCAAAACACCTGAATATAGCAAATGAGAATATCATTGAAGGTCGCTGCTATACAGTCCGCGTCATGCGAGCAGCCCGATAAGATCAGGCAGCAACGGAGTTTACAGTTAATTCGCTGCAGTATTTTCAGCCCTAAACACATTACAGGCAACGCGGTGACGATCAAGCTCCGCGACAGTAAAGATAAAAGCAATAGCCGCATCTAATACATCTACCGCTAGTTCGGCAAAGTGAAGCGCTGATCGACGCCCCCCTACCTTGTTCAATGCGGGCAGGTTTGAAATCAGTCGTATCTTGACTAAGCTGAACTAAAGTCCGTATCGCTATTCAGAAGTACTATGAACACGCTATTTAGTCATAACACGATTATTACTAGGCAAGCCTGACATATGAAATCAAAACTCGGCAAATTAACACGCCTAATTCAGCAGCGGGTGGGTAATACCCCTGACTCTGCCGCGCTAAATGCATTAGCAACCCGCTACTGGGACGTTACAGCAAGCGAGACGATTACCAAGCGCAGCGCAGCCGAACTCCTCGACATTGTTCAGTCGCACTTGGCCCTTGCCGAATCAAGACGAGCCGACAATCCAAAAATACGAATTAGTCCGCCAATCGACAGTGGTGTTCTGGTATTGGAGATGGTGGCCAAAGACCAGCCCTTCATCTTTGACACCCTATCCAGTCTAATGTACGACGCGGGTTACACCGTAATATTATCTAACCATCCCATTTTCTGGGTATGCCGAGACAAGCGCGGTAAGCTTCTAGATATCGTCGCGCTCGACCGAAAGCAGCAGCAACACACAGACTACCACGCCGAATCTTTTGTGCGTTATGAACTGGAGGCTGGTCCGAGTGCAATATCGCCCAACCGTTTAAAACAGCGCATCCGCAAAGCCCTAGACACCATCGCGCTAATTGTTACGCACTGGCAGCCCATGCGTGAAAAGGCGAAATCACTGCAACAATACTACTCCCAAAGTCCCGCACCGATGAAAGCTAGGGCGCGCCGGCAAGTTTGCAATTTTCTTAGCTGGCTTACCGACAACAACCTAACCTTTCTTGCCTATGTCGAGATGCAGCTACGGCAACAGGGTGATAAATGCAGCTTACACGCGGTTGAATCATCACGGCTCGGCTTGAAATTAGAATCTACGCCATGGGAACACATAGAATCGCCCCAACAGCGTGAGCAGATTTTAGCGCATTATTTAAATAGTCCACGCGTGCTGACAATTACTAAATCCAGTGAATTGGCGCCAATCCGACGTTTTGTGCCCATGGACTATATCGCCATTAAGGACTATAACGCCAATGGCGAGCTTATAGGTGAACATCGCTTTTATGGATTGATGACCCGAGCCGCTTACAACAGTCGAGCCCTAGATATCCCCCTGCTAGCTGACCGCATTCATGCCGCCATGAACCTCGCTCACTTTCCGCCAGGCAGTCACAACGGCAAAGTCATGCTGCAAATACTAGAAACCTTTCCCCGAGATGAGCTATTTCAAAGCAGTGCCAAAAAGTTATTTGAAATTGCCATGGGCCTTATCGCAATAGAAGAGCAAAATCGAGTGCGGGTTTTCAGCCGCACCGACCCGTTTCACCGTTACTACTCAATTCTGGTCTACATTCCTCGCGAGCAATATAGCCAGCACGTTCGAGAAAAAATACAAACCTTAATCTCAGCAAAACTGAATGCGTATAGTTCCGATTTTTCGATTTACTTTACTGACAACCGAATGGCCCGCTTACACCTCATCGTTCAAGTTGGCACTGATGAGAAGAAAAATTTAGACAACGCCGCCATAGAGGAATTAATCTGCGGCGTGACTGAAAGCTGGCAAGAGAAATTAAAATCCGTACTTTATAACAACTATCCACGCAAAACAGCCCAGCAACTATTCCAGCGCTATGCCGAAGCCTTTACTGCGCCCTATATTGCAAAGACTGAGATTAAAAAGGCCGCTGCGGACATAGAACAGCTGGAGAAACTGAAAAATTCCGACAACAACTTAGCGGTAAAGATTTACCGCGACACCTCCCATTCCGACGAGCGTGTTGAATTGCGTTGCTATTTTAAGCATCAACCCCTAGCGCTTTCCGAAATACAACCCCGGCTCAACAATCTCGGTTTGCGCTTAATGCTGGAAGATTTGTACCCAGTGAGCGTAGACAACAATGAAACATATTGGGTGCAAGATTTTCGCGCACAGACGGCCGTCGATGTAAATCACCTATTCTGGCACGACGCCAGCCATTTTGAGCAGGCCTTTATTGCCATTCACAAAGAACTATGTGACGACGATGATTTCAATCGCTTAATTATCAGCGCCGATATCAACTGGCGCGAAGTCTCGCTAATACGCGCCTACTGCCGCTACCTCAAACAACTTGGCAACTACTTCGAACAAAATTATCTCAGTAAATTATTAGTCGATAACGGCGCGATCAGCCGTTTGTTAATCGATTTATTTCATGCCCGTTTTAATCCAAATATTGCAGAACGCGACACCCTCCAACACAAGCTAAACGAGCAGTTAGATATAGCACTGGAAGCGGTGCAAAGCCTAGATGCCGACCGTCTGTGCCGCAGCTTACGCACCCTAATTATGGCGACGCTGCGCAGCAACTATTATCAAACTGAGGACGAGCAGACGGAAAATAGCGCCATATACGCATTTAAATTTTCGACACGGGATATATTAGAAGCACCGGCACCACGGCCGCGATATGAAATTTGGGTGCACTCACCCAACTTTGAAGCGGTGCACCTTCGCGGCGATAAGGTCGCACGCGGCGGCCTGCGATGGTCTGACCGACCCGAAGATTTCCGCACCGAGGTGCTTGGTTTAGTAAAAGCGCAGATGGTTAAAAATGCCGTTATTGTTCCCGTCGGTGCCAAAGGCGGATTTGTGTGTCGACGCTTACCAGAAAACGGATCTAGAGAAGCCATTCAAGCTGAAGTGATCAAATGTTATAAAGATTTTATCGGGGCAATGCTGTCGCTAACCGATAACCTGCATGGCGACCAAGTTATTCGCCCACCCTTATCAGTTTGTCATGACGACGACGACCCCTACCTAGTGGTTGCCGCCGACAAAGGGACGGCGGCGTTCTCGGATATTGCTAACGGTGTGTCCAACGACCGGGGCTTTTGGATTGGCGACGCCTTTGCCTCGGGTGGGTCTAATGGTTACGACCACAAAAAGATGGGCATTACCGCCAAGGGCGGTTGGGAAGCGGTCAAACGCCATTTTCGCGAGCAGAACAAAGACATCCAACGCGAAGAATTCACCACCATTGGCATCGGTGATATGGCCGGTGACGTCTTTGGTAATGGCATGCTTCTGTCTAAGAAAACAGCCCTGCTAGCGGCCTTCAATCATCTGCATATTTTTCTCGATCCGACGCCCAATACCGAAGAAAGTTGGAAGGAGCGAAAACGCCTATTTAAGCTGCCGCGTTCCAACTGGAGCGATTATAACAAAGCGCTGCTGTCAGCAGGTGGCGATATTTATTCCCGGGCACTAAAAAGCATCACCCCCAGCGCGCAAGCCTGCCAAGCACTGGCACTGGAACATCGCGCTTACACTCCAGATGAATTGATCCATCATATTCTGCAAGCGCCAGTTGACTTACTATGGAACGGCGGCATTGGCACCTATGTAAAAGCAGAAGGCGAAACCCATCAACAAGCCGGTGATCGCGCCAACGACAACCTGCGCGTCAACGGCTCGCAATTGCGCTGCAAAGCTGTCGGTGAAGGTGGTAACTTAGGTTTAACCCAAGCTGGCCGTATTGAATACGCGCTGAACGGTGGCCGCTGTAACTCTGACTTTATCGACAATTCCGCCGGTGTCGACTCCTCCGACAATGAAGTAAATATAAAAATCTTGCTAAACGAACTCGTCGCTAAACAAGCAATAAGCTTTGTTGACCGCAACAAGCTCTTAAAAAGTATGACCAAGGATGTAGAACAGCAAGTTCTGCGCAATAACTACCTGCAAACTCAATCTATTAGCATGGTCGCGTCTCAATCCCCAGAGCGATTAGGGGAACAGGCTGAACTGATCCGCATCTTGGAGCGAGACGCCGGATTGGATCGAAAGCTCGAGTCACTACCCGATGAAAAGACCATTCAAAGTCGCAGGACTGCCGGACTCGGGCTCACCCGTCCCGAGCTAGCATGCCTATTATCTTATTCAAAAATACATATCAAAAAAATATTACTGGATTCCACTATTCCAGAAGATCCCTACTTGGCACAGGAATTATATCGCTATTTCCCGCAGCAATTAGGTGATCGCTACCCCGACGAAATCAGTGAGCATCGTTTGCGCCGCGAAATTATTTGCACAGTAATCACCAACAGCCTGGTGAACCGCATGGGTAATGCCTTTGCCCACCGCTTAAATGACGAGCTCGGCAACAGTTTTGAGGATATAGCTCGCGCATATACCGTGGCCCGCGACCTTTTTGATATCCGTTCACTGTGGGCAGACATTGAAAAACTAGACAATAAAGTACCCGACGAATTACAAACGCGCATGATGCTTGAAATTCGCCGTCTGATAAAACACGTCACCCTGTGGCTAATAAACAACAAAGAGCAATTAAACAATATTCAAATTTTAATAAGCCGCTATGCCGACGATATAAAGCTACTCGCCGACGACATCCATCATTACCTATCTAAAGATGAATTGCATCGCATTGAACATCGTATTGGGGAGTACTGTAACAGCGGCATTCCCCGGCGAGTTGCACAGCGGGTTGTTATGCTAAAAGCCCTGTTTGCCAGCCCCGATATTACGTGGCTGAAGGAACGCACTGGCGCGCCTGCAAAAGTATTAAGCGAAATCTACTTCAGACTGGCTGAGTCACTGCAAATCACCTGGGTTCGCCGACATATAGACAAACTCACTGCCGACTCCCGCTGGCATGCCCTAGCGCGCAATGCCTTACGTGACGACCTATATCAACGCCATCGCGAGCTCTGTGCAAAAGTAGCCGACGACATAGACATTAGCGCTAATATTGCTACCGAACTCGATAACTGGCTAAACAACAACAGTGTCCAAACCGCGTACTTAAGCAATTTGATTACCGAGGTTAAAAGTACCCAGCAAGCCAACTATTTAAGTCTCTCTGTTATATTGCGGCAACTGGGAAGGCTATCTGCGTAAGCCGTATTGATAAAAATAAGGGAACTCTTACTTCGTTTTGCTGACAGAGTGTCAATATACCGTAATCATATGAATCAACGGCCTATATGGAGGACGTCATCAGTTTTACCCGCCGACAAACACCAAACCTGCACCGCCAGCGACTTAGACCGCGCCAAATATTGATCATTGTACTAACCGGATTAATACTTAGTGCAAGCCCCAGTCAGGCCAAAAATAACGCAAGCGCGGCCCCGAGTTCTTCCCAGGAAATCAACACCAATCTAGTCTTAGCGGATTTACTCGAAAATAGCGAAAGCAGGCAAGCCTTAATCGACAAATTGCGCAAGGCAGATGGCGAGCCGACCGCAAGCCCCTCTAACAACAAACCGTCTAACACCGAAGCGCAGCCTAAGCGGGAACAGCAGAAGTCCTTTGCCCGCACAATTGCACTGACGACAAGCAATTTTGGCAGCAGCATAAAGCAGCAATTTAGCGCGCTGTTCACTGCTGTTGCCGCGCTGTTTAACAGTGAAAGCGCAACTGCAGCAAGCGCGGAGAGCGCCGCAATAGCCTCAACCGCTATCAATATAGCAGTATTGATTGGCGTGACCTTTGCTGTCTTTATACTTTTGCGGCTGCTTGCCCGCCGCCCTTTTAGCACTATTAACACTTGGGCCTGCAAAGGCGCTAACAAATACGCCATGCTGCGCACCATCGGAGCGGTTACCGCGGCGGGCTTAGTCGACACTGGGGTCGTTCTAGGTGCCTACCTCATCGGTAACACAACCGCGTCACTACTAAGTACACACAACGGCGCCGACGCTACCCGACTTGCATTACTACTAAATGCTTTTCTCCTTGTGGAAGGCGTTAAGCTCCTGCTACGTATGTTGTTCGCTAGCCGATTCCCAGCGCTACGCTTACTACCATTACACGAAACACAGGCGAAATACTGTAACCGCTTCTTTGCCAATTTAGTGGGCTTCACCGGCTACGGCATTATGGTGCTGGTACCGATTGTAAACAAAAACCTGACGCCGACATCGGGCGCTGCTCTAACGACGCTCCTTGTACTCTGTGCCGCCATTTACTTTAGTATTGTGGTGCTGGGCAACAAGCGCAATATAAGCCAAAGCCTAATTGCTAAAGCGAAATTGCAACAAGGCAGCAGAGCTATTGCCTTGCGCCTGCTTGCGCGCTGCTGGCATCTCTTGGCGCTGGCCTACGCCACTGCAGTGACAATTAGCAGCGTCTTGTACCCAGAAACAGCTCTGCCGTTTATCGCCACCGCGAGCTTAAAAACTGGACTGTACATCGGTATTGGCGCGCTCTTGCTGACGGTTATCCGTCAACTCATCGGCAGAGAAATCAATTTACCGACTTCGCTCACCGAACAATTACCCCAGCTCCAATCGCGAGTGAATACCTACATTCCAACCGGTTTAAAAGTGCTGGGGACGCTCGTTGCCATTATTATCAGCGTGTTCACCTTAGATGCCTGGGCGGTATTTGACTTGCATGCGTGGTATGACACCGAAACCGGTAACAGTGCGGTGTCATCGCTGTTGGATTGTTTGCTGATATTAGTACTGGCCTCGGCATTATGGATCCTAGCAGCCAGCTACATTGAGCACCGTTTGTCACCGAGCAAAAAAGTCACGCCCTCGGCCGCCGCTCGCGCCGAAACCCTGCTAGGCTTATTCCGCAGCTCGCTGGCCATTGTCATTATTGTCATGACGGTGATGATTATCTTGTCAGAGATTGGCGTAGAGATTGGCCCCTTAATCGCTGGTGCCGGTGTGCTTGGTCTTGCCGTTGGTTTTGGCGCGCAAAAATTAGTGCAAGATATTATAAACGGCGTATTCATCCAGCTGGAGAACGCCATTAATACCGGCGATTATGTGAATGTTGGCAGCCATGAAGGGACCGTTGAGCGCGTCGGCATTCGCTCGGTTGCCCTCCGCGATCTCTTTGGCACCTACCATATAGTGCCGTTTTCCTCCGTTGAAGCGGTTTCAAATTTCACTCGGGACTTCGCCTTCCATCTCGGCGAATACGGCATTGCCTACCGCGAAAATATCGATCATGCGATAGAACACCTCAAGGCGGCTTTCGAAGAGCTTCGTCAGGGCGCGCACAAGGACGATATTTTGGAAGATTTGCAGGTTGCCGGCGTTTCGGCGCTAGCCGACAGCTCGGTAAATATACGGGTGCTCATCAAAACCGCGCCGGGAATGCAATGGGCCGTTGGTCGCGCCTACAACCGCTTGGTGAAAATGCACTTCGACAAGGCCGGTATCGAAATCCCCTTCCCCCACACCACATTGTATTTTGGGGAAGACAAAGAAGGCTTGGCACCACCAGCCTATGTTCGAGTTGACACCGACCAGCCGGAAATAGCGCCAACTGAAGCTAGTTCAACGGCATCGTAACGGCAGAGATCCACCCCCGAAATCAAAACGCCCTAGATTAGGAAACTAGGGCGTTTTCACTGGATGTCAATTTATGGCTATTAGATGACCCGTCTTAGTCGCAGGCTTCTCTGCCGCTAAACGCGGCAATTAATCAATGGACGTAGCAGCATAAAATCACAACAATAAGCGCATGAATCAGTTCACCCCGCACAATCGCAATTAATGAACGAGCAAGCCACTCTGCTAGCCAGCGCGCTTGCACCGGCCTCGCTCGACGACCCACTCTACTACCTGAAAAACCTTCAGGCAGTGGTGACTTGGGTAATGACCCACCATCACGACCTGCTCGACGCTGAGGAATTAACAACACTCCAACAACTCCTGCAACTTTCTATTCCCGCACAGGCCCTACTGGCCCGAATGATTATTCGCAAGGGCGAGTTATTCCGCAGTGATAAGCTGAAATACGATGAAATTCCATCAAGCGCGAATGCACTAGATGAGCTAAGTAAATACGGCTTTATCGACAGTAATCCGCTGATAGCTATTGAACAAATACATAAGCACTGCCGCCGCGATGAACTCCGCAATTTACTCATCGCCGCCGGTAGCGCGCTGCCGAAATCGGCCACAAAATCCGAGCTGCTGACAGCACTTGAGACCCTGAATCTCGCGACAATTGCCCAGCCCCTCAGCCACTGGTGGCCGGAGGCGCCATTTAGCTTGGTGTCACTGCAATGCATGGCACTATTTGATCGCTTGCGACTGATGTTTTTTGGCAATCTTCATCAGGACTGGTCAGAATTTGTACTAACCGAGCTTGGCCATCAAGCCTATGAAGCCGTTGCCTTCGACCCGCAGTTTCGCGCCTTTGGCGACCGCGACGACGTCAACAGCTATCTTGCCTTACACCACTGCCAAACAGCGCTGCATGAGGCAAGCGACATCACCGCCATTTTACCGCTACTCCCTGAGCGCTTAAGCAATCCTTGGCTTGAATATCGACGCCAACGGCTGGGCTTTCAAATGGCGCAAGACGCTGAGCGTGCAGGCGACATTCCGCTGGCTATCGAGCTTTATACCGGCAATGTTCTGAATGAGGCCAAGGTGCGCCTGTATCGGGTGCTCGAGAAACACAGCGACGATTCGCTCGCCGTTATTCACGCCATAGAGCAAGATTTACAATCACCGCTCAGGCTAGAAACCCAAGTTCATCTGCAGCGTATTCTCTTGCGGCTTAGTCGCAAAATGGGCAAGCCGCAGCCAAGACCAAAAAGGCAAAAGCTGCCTGTTGTTGAGTTGAGCCTTAACAACAACGACCAGCGCGTGGAATTTGCCACCCTAGACGCACTCACGGCAGAAGACCAGCAAGAAGGCTTTTATACCGAAAACTGGCTGTTCACTGGCCTGCTTGGTCTGCTCTTGTGGCCAGTCCTGTTCGAGCCCTTACCTGGCGCCTTCTTTCACCCTTTTCAAGCTGGCCCAGCAGATCTTTATCGGCCAGATTTTGTAGCACGCAGAAAAGCTCAAATCGATGAGCGCCTCGCGACATTAGATTCCGGTGAATACCGCGACTTAATCAAACACTGCTGGCAGCAAAAATACGGCATCGCTTGTTCATTAGTACACTGGCCGGTGATCACAGAGGCACTATTGGATTTAGCCTTAGCGATTATTCCCGCTGCGCACTTAAAGACGATTTTCACGCACCTATTGAGCGACCTACGTAACCACCGCCGCGGCATGCCAGACTTATGCGTGTTTGACCGTCGCCTGCAAAGTTACAAACTGGTTGAAGTCAAAGGCCCCGGCGATAGACTGCAAGACCACCAAACCCTATGGATAGAATCGATGTTAGCTGCAGGCATTCCCATTGAGGTCGCGCAAGTGCAATGGATAACCCCACCATGATGAATGTGTCGGTGAGATCACTGTGCGAATTTGCCGCCCGCACCGGCAGCTTGGAGTTTAAATACACCCCGGCACCAAGCGCCGAAGAAGGTATTATCGGCCACATTACTGTTCAGCAACGACGCCCCGATCCCTATGTAGCCGAGTACTTACTTAAAGGCGAATGCGAAGACGTATTTGTGAGCGGACGTGTCGATGGTTACTACGCACTGCAACAGGATTGCTTTCTGGAAGAAATAAAAACCCATCGGGGCAATGTCGCCAGAATTGGCCCTGGCCGCCGCGCACTCCACTGGGCACAGTTAAAAGTGTATGGCGCGCTGTTTTGCCGGCGCGATAATCGCGAGTCAATCAATCTTCGCTTGACCTATTTTGAAGTGCGCAAAGAGGAAGAAACCCACGAGACGCTAGAATTTAGCGCCGACGAGCTCTGGAACTACCTCAGCACTTTATGCCGAGACTATGCCCAGTGGGCAACGAAAGAACAGCGTCATCGCGAGCGGCGCGATATCGCCCTCGCCGCGTTGGACTTTCCCCACGCTGATTTTCGCACAGGCCAGCACGATCTATCGCGCAATGTGTATATGGCGGTTGCATCGTCAGTGCCGCTGCTCTTACAAGCCCCGACCGGCATCGGTAAAACCGTTGGGGTTTTATACCCCGCAATGAAGGCCATGCCAAAAACCGGCTTAGACCGTCTGTTCTTTTTAACCTGCCGCAACACCGGGCGCAAACTTGGGCTCGACGGCCTGAGCACCATTATCAAAGCGCAAGCCCCTGTCGACGGAGAAGCCCCACGCGGACTCGAAGCACCCCCTATTCGCGTACTTGAGCTTTCCTCTCGCGAAGCCGCCTGCGACCACCCCGACAAAGCCTGCCATGGTGACTCCTGCCCGCTGGCTAAAAACTTTTTTGACCGTTTAAGCGACGCCCGCGAAGAAGCCATTCAGCAACGTTTTTTAGATCAGTCCGCGCTCCGCGCTATTGCCCGCAATCATTCTATTTGCCGCTACTTTCTCGCCCAAGAAATGGCGCGTTGGAGTGATATTATCGTCGGCGATGTGAACCACTACTTTGATCAATTCGCACTGCTCCACAGCCTAACCAAGCAAAACGAATGGAAGGTTGCGCCATTGGTTGACGAAGCCCACAACCTAATCGACCGCGCCCGTGGTATGTACAGCATTGTGCTCAGCGAAGCGGAAATGCTCTACACCATCAGCAAGGCACCAACGCCACTGCAAAAGCCGCTGGCGGATCTCGAAGAAGCATGGCAAACCCTAATAAAGCCTTTTTTAAGCGACACCCCAGCAGCCGACGTAGAACACCGTTACTTCTTAGCAGACGTACCCGAAGAGTTAAATAGCGCTTTATACAGCCTAATTGCAGCCATAACCGACTACCTAAGCGACCACCCCACTGCAGCCGACATTCAGTATGTGCTGTTTACCGCGCTCGGCTTTCTGCGCCTCGCCGACGCCTTTGCCGATCACTCGCTTTGCACCTTAGAGTTTACCGTGTCGCCCCTAGCGGGCACCATTTTACGCGGCAGTGCCAAACTTAAAATCGACAACCTAATTCCTGCAGACCACTTAAAGCAGCGCTTTCTTGATGCCAATAGCTGCGTGCTATTTTCGGCAACACTGTCGCCAAACCGCTACCACCAAGACCTCTTGGGCATGCCAGCCAGCAGCGTTTTTAAAGACATCGAAAGCCCCTTTCAACGCGAGCAAATTGAGCTGCGTTTTGTGACCGACATCAGCACTCGCCGCGACGACCGCTTTGCCTCACTAGAACCCATCAGCGCGCGCATCGCCGCGCAGTTCAAGGCGCAACCCGGCAACTACCTTGTTTACCTCAGCAGCTTTGAATACCTCAATGCGCTGTGCGCGTGCTTAAACAAACTGCAGCCAGAAATCCGCACAATTCGCCAAAGTGCGGGAATGGCGCCTTCGGCGCGGGAACAGTTTATTTTAGATGCCAGCGACAACACTCCCAGCGTTGGCTTTGCAGTATTAGGCGGCGTATTTTCGGAAGGTATCGATCTACCTGGTGACAAACTGATTGGCGTTTTTGTTGCCACCTTAGGCCTACCACCCCACGACGAATTGCACGAGGTATTACGCACGCGATTGGAAGCACGCTATGGCGACGGCTACCGCTACACCTACCTCTACCCCGGCATGCAAAAAGTCATACAAGCGGCTGGTCGTTTAATACGCACCCCCGAAGATCGCGGCGTGATTGAACTCATCGACGACCGCTTTCTACGTGAGGATATCAAAGCGATGCTGCCCAAATGGTGGCTGCACTGAGGGAATTAAAGACGGGGACTTGAAAGCGAATAGGCCAGCTAGCACTGACCTATTCGCTAGAGTATTACCTTAGACGTTTACAGGCTATCTAGCGGCAAACATTGGCCACCAAGCACCGGCACTTCGCCCGGTAGGCAAAGTTCCAAATCAGGGCCACTGCCACTACTGGTGCCGCAGGCATCTGCATTGTCGTAGCTGTCGTTGACGACTTCATTGATCCATTTTGTTACTAGATCAAATGCCCCAGCGTGCACCGTACTCCGCGCTATTGGCGGCATCCGTGCAGCCAAGGTTGTAGCTTCGGGCCCTAGGCGGTAGGGAAGAATAGACTCAGCAGCATTACCGGGAACAATGTCATACTCACGACCGCCGCGACCTTCGGTGCCACTGGCAGTTGGCCCTTTACAGATACCGAAGGTATCGTTCACCGCACGGAATACATCGAGGTAGAAGCCAGTGTTCTGCGCCAAGCCGCGAGGATTATGGCAGTGGGCACAGTTCACTTCGAGATAGGAACGTACGCGAGCTTCAACATCTTTGTCGCTGTTTGAATCAAAGCCCGAGTCACCCGGTATATTAAAGATTGGGTTGCGTTCAACAGCCTTCAGATACTGTGTATTTGAATCGACTGCCATATTGCTTGGGCAGTTTTTCATTAGGCCGGTTTCACACCAAAACACCAATTGGTTTCTGCCGTTAACCGCGTGCGCATCCATACCCGAGGCAAGAGGCGACTCGCTGCTATACGGACGGTTAAGATTCCGCGCCTTGGGACCAATGGGCGCAGAGCCTGTTTCGGCATCGTCGTTAGCATGACAACTTTGACACTGGTTAGCGTTTGGTAAGACATAGGCGTCCGTTGAGCCTTGGTAGTGATCACCGCTATTCACGTCGCTGTAATCCCAGCTTGCGCTCATCACCCCACCCTGCTGGGTCAAGTACGCTACTTTCTTACCATTTTCTTCTTTCCAAATATACTCTAGGCCATCCCAGTAATACTGACCTCCACTGGTTTGACGCTTAATGATCAACCTCGTTTCTGCCGCAACTTCGGTTTGATTCGTTTCATTCGTAAAGGAGAAAGTCTTAGCGAGAATCGTTCCGACGGGGAATAAAATTGCGGCATTGGCGTTGTCATTACCATCGCGATAAATTGCCTGTTCGCCTTTAGGAATATAGGCCACGCGATATTTGGTGGCGTAATCCGAAAACAACTTGGTATTCAACACAAAGGGCACACCCTGACCATTGGGTAGACTCGTGGGGTCCTCCGCATCGGCGAATAAATGGTACTGATCAAGCCGTGGACAGTTAACCGTGTAGGCCGCCGCATTGATCTCACCGGCAGGGACAGAGGCATTACAAAGCTGGTCGACCATTGCATCTGACGGAGCGGGATCAATTGTGCCAGAAGGTTCAAACGCTGGGATCACTATCGGCGGTAGCGGCGCCATATTGCTGCCATAAGTCTCGTCGCAGAGGTGGGGCGTGATGTCGGTATCCACAGGGAAGTTCGGCAGACTAGTCACAATGTCGATTAGGTCTTCTGGGCCTTGCGGTGGCAGGTATAACAGCGCTTCTAGGCCTTCGGTGCCGTGAAAATTGGCGAAGGTAGCGCTGTCGCTGTCAAAGTTATTACTGGGGTCTATACAGGAATACCACCACTGCGGCTTCTTGCGTTCGCCCGCTTCATTAAACTTATAAGCATTATATCGGCAAGAGGGATTGGGGTACTGGTTACCTGAGATGGGCTTGCCTTCGGCATCTGCAGGTACTGGGTCGCCCTTACTGTCGGTTGGGTAAGGGCAGTCGGCGTTGTATTCGTCTTCATAGCCATCCCATGCGATGTGCGCGCCGCGGTATTCACCGGTGCCAGCCACCATTTTCAAACCAATTAACATAGGAAATGCGGAGGTGACCTGCTCACCACCAGTATCAATAATAGAGGCGAAATCAGGGCTTGGTAGATCGTTACCGTTATTTTTAAAGGTGTTATTCCAAATGTGAACACCTTCGCTGTATAAATCCATACGGCGATCGCCAGGCACACCAAATAGCTTGTAGCTCGTGTGCACAATACCGGCAGTGCCATTGTCTTCAAAGGTGTTATCAAAAATATCGATTTTGTCGTAACCCATGGTCAACATACCGGTACCGCGAGGTACGTTAGATACGATGCTGCCGGGTTCGGCAAAGTTGTAAGTGTTATTGTTGCGCGAGGTGTTGCGATACATACGGGTACGGCTGCCGTAACGCGTTAGGCCGTCTAAGTCATAAACCAAGAAACCGCCGGTATTACATTCCGACAAATTGTCGACATACTCACCGCCACGCACATTCTCAATTTCAAAACCAAAGACGTTAAATGCGGCGCGACTGTTACGGATAATCGCGTTGTCGGTTTGACCTACATAAATACCGGCGTCAGATGCACCTACCGACTCCACATACTCAACCAAAATATTCCGCGAGTTTACTGGATAAACCCCATAGCGGCCCGACAACTTACTGACATTGTAATCTGGTGACGTCGTGTCCATTTCAAGGGGATTGGGGTTGTCGGGGTTGTGTCGCGCTGGATCGGTACAGGCAACCTGCAACTTAGTTTTATAATTTGCCGCCGTTATGGTGTCTTCGTTGGCCGTGTTGCGCCCGCTAGACCAAAATGCGCGAACCCGGCGTAGAGTCCCGTGATCAACACCCTGTAGCTTGAAAGCATCACCCGGCGAATCCAGTACCGTCAAATCTTCAACGGTAATACCGCGCACCGTAGTCGCAAGAAAGCCTTCCTGCGAGCCGCTATTTTTGAACGAGAGTACCGTTTTATCCATACCCTGGCCTTTAACGAGGATATCTTCTGTACCGGATATCTGGATGCCCGAGGTCAGTTCATAATAGCCCTCACCAAATTCAATGACATCTTTGGGTTTGGCGCTGATCATCGCCAACACCATCTCAGTGGTCGCATTCGGCCCGTTTGCGATGAAGAAAGTACGTCCCTGCCCGTCCTCGACACCGGGGTTACCGCCCGTGTCTGGATTACCCGGATTCGAGCCAGTGTTCGATTTAGCGCTATTACCGCCACCACAAGCTGCAAGGATTAGCACCAGCAGTAATAGTAAATAGTGAGATAAGGGTCTTTGCTTGAATTTCAACATAACATTCCATCTGCGACGTCTGTGAACTATTGAGCGGCCTGCCGCTATCAAGCAATTATGCTACCTTGTAAAGAATTAGGTACAATGCGGAAACGTGTCTTAAACGGGTTAATTTGTGACAAACAGCTCATTAGCTATCACCGCCCACGCTCAGTGGGCCAACATGGTCGCCAATGTTACCGCTGCGGCCTGCGGCTTTGATCGCGAGCAGTTATTCAAGGAAGCGGGCATTCCGTTATCCGCCTGGGACTCAGTGAGCCGGGTGAACCAAGAGGAACTCACTGCGCTGTGGAAGTTAGCACAGCGATTAACTGGCCGGGTCGATCTTGGTCTCGATGTATTAGACCACTTCCACTTTAGAACCATTGGCTCGCTGGCTTTTAAGATGATGGTCGCCAAGACATTTCGGCAATCCATTCTAGAAGCACTCGATCAAATATCTTTGGTCAGCGAAGTGTGGAAGTTTTCGCTTACGGAAGAACGCGGTTTAGGCGTAATGCGATTTCGCCTTGCAAACCCCAATTTAGAGGTTACCCATTACTCGTATGATGCTTTTATCTGTGCCTGTGTTCGGGTTTTGCAAGACTGCTTCCCAAACAACACCTATAAATATGCCGAAATCTGGTTTGCGCACCCAGACTTTGGCCTAAAAGATATATACGAGGCCAAGCTTAGCTCGCATTGTCGGTTTAACTGTAAGGAATACGCACTATGCCTAGACGCAAAACTGCTAGACCTTCCCCTGCAATCAGCTGACCCTCAGCTCTACGAATCCCTTGATACCAGCCTTGACTATCAAGTTAGGACACTCAACAGCCAAAGTGCCATTATCGAAAAAGCCATACTAAAATTGATCGACGAAGGCGTGGCGCCATCGCGTCAAACAGTATCCGCTAAACTGGAGATAGGTGAACGCACACTACTGCGCAGACTGAAAGATGAAAACCTCACTTACAAAGAGGTCCAAGAACAAGTCTTTGAAAAGTTCACCCTCCGCCAACTGCAGCGCGGTGAATCTATGGAGGCGATTGCCGAAAAACTGGGCTATTCCGATGCCAAATCCCTAGGAAAAATGCTCAAGCGACGCACTGGCTTAGGAATTCGCCAACTAAGGGCCGGCACTTAAACAAAGCACCGCCCGCTAACGGCAGCAAAGCAGAAATCGCCACGGTTCCCTATAATTATCTAGCCTACCTATTAAAGGCCAAGAGGAGGGCCTTAATGGGATAGAATTGCCGTTACCTAGCCAGACTACAAAGAACTAGCCCAATACACCGCAAGTAATGAGCACCTAGCCGACAAATGATTGAACACACCTACCAACTTGTATTTATCGGCGCCGCACTGTTCTTGTTTGCGGTGTTTGCCAGCATCATCTCCCGTCGCCTAGGGGCTCCCCTATTACTGATATTCCTACTGCTCGGCATGCTAGCTGGTGAAGACGGCATCGGCGGCATCCACTTTGATGATATCGACACCGCGTTTTTAATTGGCAACCTCGCACTCGCCATTATCATTTTTGATGGCGGACTTGGCACGCGTATGGATACCTTTCGCAGCAGCTTACGGCCTGCGCTCTCCTTAGCCACTGTGGGCGTATTTCTCACCGCGGGAATAACCGGCGCAGCCGCCTGTTATATCCTTGACCTACCTTGGCAAGAGGGCTTATTGATCGGCGCGATCGTCGGCTCAACAGATGCGGCGGCGGTATTCGGCCTTATCAAAAATGCTGGGCTAAACCTAAAGGATCGAACCGGTGCCACCCTAGAAATTGAATCTGGCTCCAACGACCCTATGGCCATTTTCCTAACCATCACGCTCGTTGAAGCCCTGAGCAGCCCTGCCGGATTAAGTGGCTGGCTGCTGCTAGCCGAGCTTGCCAAGCAAATGGGTCTAGGCCTTCTCTTCGGGGTGCTGGGCGGCTACGCCATCCCGGCAGCGCTGGGCAAAATAACATTGCCGGTGTCCTTATACCCCTTAATGGTCTTTGCCGCCGCGCTCACCTTATTTGGCGGCACCAGCTTTAGCGGGGGCAGTGGTTTTCTCGCCATTTACATCGCTGGCGTGATGACCGGCACCACGTCATCTTTGTATATGATTGACATACGACGCTTTCACGATGGCATCGCCTGGTTGAGCCAGATTGGCATGTTCTTAATGCTGGGCCTCTTGGTAACGCCGAGTCTGCTGCCACCCATCATCATTCCGGCGCTAATTATCGCCGGTATACTGATATTCATCGCGCGGCCACTGGCGGTAGCGGTATCACTGCTGCCGTTCAGGTTTCCCGTGCGCGATCAAGTTTTTGTAAGCTGGTGCGGATTACGCGGCGCGGTACCGATCATCCTCGCTCTATTCCCCTCCCTCGCAGGCTTAGAGAACGCGCGCATCTACTTTGAATTGGTGTTCTTTGTGGTATTAACCTCGCTGGTCATCCAGGGCTGGACCATTGCGCCAATGGCCCGCTGGTTAAAAGTCGACTTGCCCGTGACACTGAAACTGCCGAGTTTTAAAAGTACCCACTTGCCCAGCAATCCCCACAAGGACCTTGTGGTGTATCAGGTGGTTGCCGGAAGCAGTGTCATTGGCAAATCAATCTATCAGCTGGTGCTACCTGTTAGCGCTCAGGTAGTTGCGCTCATCCGCGATGAAATCCCGCTTAACTCAAACGAAGAAAACACGCTTCAGGAAAGCGATCAAGTCGTCATCGTTGCCACTACCGGCATGGCCGAAAAACTAGCCGATTTATTCTCACCGGCCCTTTCGCGCATGTCATCAAAACAATCGTCCAGCTATTTCGGGGATTTCACAATTCGACCAAACAGCAAATTGAGCGATCTGGCGCTCCTATATACCTTTGACATACCCGATGAATTAAAACACCTCACCGTAGGCGAGCACATTAAGCGCAAGTTTAGGGGACGCCCCGTGGTTGGTGACGCACTGACCTTCCCACAGCTTAAACTGACTGTTAAGGAAATGAAAAATGGCGAGATTTCTTTGATAGGTCTCAAGCTCAACCTAGATTCCTAGATTAAATTGACCATTTAGCTTTTAAGCAACTCGTCAAGCTCGAGCCGGCTCTTCATCATTAACGGGGGACACCGGCATTCATTAAACTGAATTTGCGAAG